>Ga0075163_10000031_pt1 | contig 144860 bp, 137 predicted proteins | sample JI1023141ADNA_FD_71478 | JGI IMG/M metagenome (GOLD analysis project Ga0075163, IMG submission 71478) | Wastewater effluent complex algal communities from Wisconsin, to seasonally profile nutrient transformation and Carbon sequestration -... | ecosystem: Engineered > WWTP > Effluent > Algae...
GGCTTCCCGACGCAGACGGTGCAGGACACCGTCGATGCGCTGGAATACGTCCGCCAGTTGTTCGCCGAGGGCTGCATCCAGTCCGGCTACTTCCACCGCTTCTCGTGCACCGTCCATTCGCCGGTCGGCCAGAATCCGGCCGACTACGGCATCAAGCTGCAGCCCTTGCCGCCCGGCAAGTTCGCCAGGAACGACGTGCATTTCATCGACCCCACCGGCGTCGACCACGACCGCCTCGGCAAGGCGCTGAACAAGGCGCTCTACAACTACATGCACGGCATCGGGCTGGACGAGGACGTCCGCGCCTGGTTCGACGACCGCGTGCCGAAACCGCGCGTCGGCCGCCACTTCATCGCCAAGGCGCTCGGCGCCCGCTACGACTAAAATGCGCGTCCGCGACGACACCCCGCCGACGCCGCGCGGTATCCGCGTGGCGCTGATCTTCGCGCTGGCTGCTGAACGCCTGACCGTCTTTTACGAACACGGCCAGTGGCTGACCGAGGCCCAGGGCGCCAGCCTCGCCGCCGACTGGCTAAGCCGCTCGAAAAGCACCCTGCCGCTGGCCGAACGCCGGCACCTGTCGTCGCTCAGCGACCAATTGGCCCGCCAGATTGAAACCACCCTGTCGCGTGAAGCCGGGATGTACACCGCCCACGAAATGATGGAATCGCTCGACCCCAACCACCACTCCGAAATCGCAGAATCGCTGATGGTCGAGTGCGAACGCCTGCTCGACGAGAACGTCGCCGGCTAAAGCGCAAAAAATGGCCCGCGAAAAGCGGGCCATTTTGCAGATGCCGGAGCAAATCCTTAAAGCAGTTCGGCCGGAATGTTGCCGCCGTTCGCCGCCAGTTTCTGCAGCACCGTCTTGTGCAGCCACATGTTCATCTGGGCCGAATCGCCCATCTTGTCGGCCGGGCAACCAAGTTCGGCAGCCAGTTCCTTGCGGACTGCAAGGCTGCTATCCAGGCCCAGCAGCTTCAACAAATCCACAATGGAGGTTTTCCAGTTGAGCTTTTCGGCGTGGGCTGCAGCCATGCCTTCCAGCTTGGCCACGACGTCTACCGCACTGATTGCCACCGGAGCAACCGGGGCCGGGGCCGCTACGACTTCCACGCCGGCCGGCGCCGCTTCGGCGACAACTTCCTTCTTTTCATCGCCAAAACCGAGCTTGGACAAAATGCTGCTGAAAATTCCCATGTAACCTCCTCGATACGAGCAAAAAGTCCCGGTGAATCCGGAACGCCAACTGATACTAAGCAAAATCGAAGACAGTTTTGGTGAAGTTATATGAAAGCTTTTTAACAATTCCCTACCTTTGCCCGAACCCAACGGCAATCCGGCTGCATTTCAGTGACCACGCGAAATGCTACGGTCGGCCATAAAATTTGGCCAAAAACCAAAAGGGCGCCAGCGGCGCCCTAGTGCGTGTTCAGCCGAAGATCACTTGACCTTCAACTGACCGCCACGTCCCAGGCCACCCTTGACGTCCTGAGCCTTGTAGTTGCGCAGCGCGATGACCATCTTGTTGTAGGCATCGGTAAAGGCGGCAACCGTCGCCTTGCCTTCCGGCGTATGCGAAAAGCCGCTCAGACCTCCCGCAGCGCCGCCACCGAAGGCACCCAGCGCAGCCCCGTAATTGGTGGCTGTCGCATTGCCTTCGGAAATGGCGATCTGGACGCCGGAACGAATATCGAACATCGTCAGGGTCACGACAGACACCTTGCTCTCCATGCCAGCGGCGACGGCGCCCGCACCGCGACCGACCAGGCCGCCGAGCGCACCGGCCACCTTGCCGGTCGATGAGTTGTCGATGATGATCGATGGCTCCATGTAGTAGTCCGCCGCAACTCGCTGGCCCTTCTGCTGCTTGGAGCCGGCACGGAACTCGCCGGAGTTGCGCTGCTTGTCGGTAATCGCCGAAATCTTGCTTTCCGTCCGGTTGTTGCCGATCGAAGTGATCACGAAGCAGTTGGATTGCTGCACGGCCAGGCGAATCAGTGGCTCGATGGTGGTTACCTTGGTCGCCGCGCCGAAACTGGCGTACCAATCCTTGCCGCGACCATCGTCGACAGCCAGCGTGCCGAGCGTCTCACTACAGCGTTCAAGGGAGGAGTTGGCCCCGGCGCTGGTTGCGCCGCCGGCTGCACCACTGACCGCCGTGGCCTCCGGCGAGCCGGTGGTCACTGACCCGCCGCTACCCGGCGTCACGCAGCCGCCGAGGAAATAAGTTGCGGCGAGCAGGCCCGCCATACCGAACACGTTCTTCTTGAGGGTCATCGCACTACACTCCTGTTAAAAATTCAGTAACGGCCATCGCGGTCATACCAGCCATTGTTGTACCAATGCCACTGGTATTCGTACCGGCTTTGCCAGTAGCTGTTCCAGTTGGCTTTTTGCGAATCGACCCAGCGGCGATAAGCAATTTCGTCCTTCTTGGCCTTGCTCGCCTGGCCCAGCAGCCTTTTGGCCTCCTTGTCGCCACGCCCGGCGGCGATAGAAAACCATTTTTCCGCCTCGGCCGGATCGGAACCCATTTCCTCCAGGCCCATCAGATAAAGCTTGCCGACGGCGACCTGCGCCTTGAGATTGCCTCGTTCAGCCGCATCGCGCATCCAGGTCAATGCCTGATAGCTGTCCTGCCGGACCCCGTCCCCCCGAAAATAGCGCAGGCCAAGATCGTAAGCCGCACGCGGATCCTTCTCGGCCAGGGCAATCAACTGGGCAGCGCGGCGTTCGGCCTGTGAATCAACACCGGCACTCGGGTTGAAAGTGGACGAACTGCGCGGCCGGTCCGAACAACCGGTGTCGTCACAAATCCGGATCGTTGCTTCGCCATTCTGTTGTGCCAGGGCAAGCGCGCAAACGAAATAGAGAAGAGCAGGCAATCTATTCATGGCAAGACCCTAAAATCGATGATCGAAGACCGTTGCCCGAAAATCTAGCCGAGCGATAAATTGAAAGTCTTTACAGACATCGATTATCCCGACAACATTTTGGTAAATCAAGGAAGTCGACGCTGTTTCGCCTGTCCCGTGGCTCATCGAAACATCGACCCCAAGGGTTCGCCAAAGTTCTGGAAAATGGGGGATAGCGCAGCTGGCTGAGCCAGATGCTGAACGGCGCCAAGCATCGGGTGCCCGCAAGCGCGGTGGGCCCAATCAGGCCACTGGCAATGAAACCTGAAAACGACTGCCGACACCAGGCGTACTCTCGGCGGCTAGCTGCCCTCCCATCAACGCCACAAGTTGCCTGACCAGCGTAAGGCCCAGCCCCATGCCACCAATGCGGCGAGTAGCGCTGCCATCGATCTGCTGGAACGGTAGCAGCCCTTTGTCCAATTGCGCTTCGGTCATCCCGGCACCGGAATCCGTCACCGAAAACTCAATAGCGCGACCGTTGGTGCCGACTGAAAATTGAATCAGCCCATGCTCCGTAAACTTGAGCGCATTGGACAGCAATTCATCCAGTACCTGGTGCACCCGCTTGCCATCCACCGCAATCTCGAGCTCGGGCTCCGTATTGCGCTCTACTTCGAAATAGAGCCCCTTGTCGGCAATTCGGGATGTCCACCTGCCGGCCACTTCATCGATCAGCTTTGTCACCGAACAAGGTGCCGGATTCAGGACCAACCTGCCACTTTCAACGGCCGAGAAATCCAGGACCGTATCAACGATCTTTAAAAGGCGCTCACCGGCTTCACCAACTTTCTGCGCATGCGAGCGAGCCCGTTCGATATCTTGTGTTCGTTCCCCAAGGCGCGCCAGCCCGAGAATCTGGAAAATCGGGGTGCGCAGTTCGTGACTCATGTTGGCGATGAATTCGGATTTCAGGGCGGAGAGATGTTCTGCCGCTTCAAGCGCCTGAGCACGGGCCTGGGCTATTGCCTGCAGCTCCTCGTCGGCCTGCTTGCGTGCAGAAATATCTTCCATCGAACCCAGAAAGTGGGTGATATCGCCCGTATCGTCATGAACAGGAACAATCGAGACAAACACCCAGCGCCGTTCTCCTGAGCCGGAGGTCAAGAAAAGATCGCCCGACCAGGGCAAACCAGCCACCATCTGCTCTTCGACGACTGCATAGCCGGCCCCCTTGCGGACGAGCGCCCACAGTATCTCGGCGGTTTTCCCGACAAGCTCGCCGCTGGCCATGCCAGTGAGCGTCAATAACATCCCGTTGGCGTATTCGATATGTCCGCTCCGGACGGCAATGAATATGCCCCGCGGCGATTGCTCTACCGCCAGAACAAGATTCTTGACGTTGGCGACATTGCGACGCAACTCCGGGTAATACGTCTTGCGAAACGAATTTTCGCCCAGTCCGATAACCTGCCGCCGATGGGCCTCCCAGTCATCGTCAGGTGGTGCTTCGTCAAAGGGCTTCGGCATAGATCACCCGGAGATCCGAGGCCGTCGCACGACGCGGGTTGGTGTAAATGCAGGAGTCGGTTACCGCGTGGTCCGCCAGATCTGCGACCGCACCGCGGGAAACACCGCGATCGGCCAGACCACCTTCGACCCCCACCGCAGCGCGCAAAGCATGAATATCATCCATGATCCGGCGCAGCTTTTCCTGATGTGTTCCCTGCTTCATTTCCAGCCCCAATGCCTCACCAATCTGGACAAAGCGATCTTCGGACCCATGAAAGTTGAAATCGACAACGGCTGGCAACAGCAAGGCGTTGCACTCACCGTGGGCCAAATCCAGATACCCGCCGAGACTGTGTGCCATGGCGTGGGTTGCCCCCAGACTGGCATTGGAGAAGGCCATGCCCGCCTGCAGACTCGACAACATCATCTGCTCCCGGGCCTTCAGGTCGTCAGGCTGCAGGACCGCCTGCTGAAGACTGACCCGAACACCGCGAACTGCCGCCAGGGCATGAACATCGGACAAGGGAGAACTGGCAGACGAAACATAGGCTTCGATGGCATGGGTCAGCGCATCCAGCCCCGAAAAGGCGGTGAGGCTGGGGGACATCGTCACGGTGGTTTCCGGATCTACGAGCGCCACGTCCGGCACGACGATCTTGCTGATGATAGCCACCTTGGTGCGGCGCGCCACCGCGTTGATGATTGCGAATTGCGAAATATCGGCAGCAGTGCCGGCCGTCGTGGGAATGCAGATCAACGGCGGTCCAGGCAAGGGAATGGCATCCACCCCTTCATAGTCGAGAATATGCCCACCATTGGCGATCACAACCGAAATTCCCTTGGCGCAATCGATGACACTGCCATCGCCAAGGGCAATGATCACATCGCACCCTGCTGCCCGGTAAAACTCAACCCCAGCCATCACTTCATGGTCTCGGGGATTCGGCGTGATATTACTGAACTGTACGTAGCTGATGCCGGCTTCGTCCAGGTCGGTTGCTAACTCCGTCAGCCAACCCGCAGCAATCACGCCGGGGTCTGTCACGACCAAGACCCGCTTGGCGTTCAGATTGCGTCCGTACATGCCCACCTTGTGTCTTGCACCGACGCCGAAAATGAATTCCGGCACGACGAATTTTCGTAGTTCGAACATGGCGCTCCGATATCGCTTATGACGAATGGACTATATCGAAATATATACCCCACAAACCAATAAATCAATAAATTCATCGAAATTAACAACATGCATTCACACATCCATTCCAATTGACCAGTCAACATGAACGTAAGGCATCCACAGAAGCTCCGAAGCCTTGCCTTCCCATGGTGATAGGTGCCCGACTTCAGGTACCATCCGCGGGGCTTGCCGACAAGACGACTCACCATGACCGACCAATTGAAACTATTCGACCCCGATGCACCGCAAGCGCCCGCCGAGCCGGCGCAACACCATGCAACGCCGGCTTCACCGATTGAAGATCCCATTTCAGATTCGGCCGGCGTGCCCCCCATCCCCCCCGCCGCCAGCGGACCGGCCGACGACATCCCGCCGCCCGCCGAATATGCCGCCCGCCGCTATCTCGAATACGCAATGAGCGTCGTCACCGGCCGCGCCCTGCCCTCGGCCGCCGACGGTCAGAAGCCGGTACAACGCCGCATCCTCTACGCCATGCACCGGATGGGCCTGTACAAGAGCCCGCGCCACGTCAAGTCGGCGCGCGTCGTCGGCGACGTGATCGGCAAGTACCACCCGCACGGCGATTCCTCGGTCTATGACGCCATGGTGCGCATGGCGCAGGACTGGAGCCTGCGTTACCCGATCGTCGACGGCCAGGGAAACTTCGGCTCGCGCGACGGCGACAACGCCGCCGCCATGCGCTACACCGAAGCCCGCCTGACGCCGATCGCAGAACTGCTGCTCGCCGAAATCGACGAAGGTACGGTCGACTGGAAGCCCAACTACGACGGCGCCAACGACGAACCGGCGCTGCTCCCGGCCCGCCTGCCGTTTTGCCTGCTGAACGGCGCCTCCGGCATCGCCGTCGGCATGGCGACCGAAATTCCGGCCCACAACCTGCGCGAAGTGGCCAATGCTACGGTCGCCCTGATAAAAGACCCGAATTTCACAGAAGACGACGTGCTGGCCATGATTCCCGGTCCGGATTATCCAGGCGGCGCGCAGATCATCTCATCGCCCGAGGAAATCGCCGCCACCTACCGCAGCGGCCGCGGCAGTCTGCGCGTGCGGGCCAAGTGGAAGATCGAAAACCTGGCGCGCGGCCAGTGGAAGCTGGTCATCACCGAACTGCCACCGGGTGTTTCCACCGCCACCATACTGTCGGAAATCGAGGCCTGCTCAAATCCAGTGGCCAAGGAAAAGGCTGGCAAGAAGGTGTTCACACCGGAACAACTCAACCTGAAAGCCGCTTTCCTGTCGTCGATTTCGGAAAGCGGTGTGCGTGACGAATCGGGCAAGGAACACGCCATCCGCCTGGTCATCGAGCCGGCCAGCTCGCGTCAGGGGCAGGACGACCTGATCCGTCTGCTGCTCGCCCACACCAGCCTGGAAACCAATGCCTCGATCAACCTGACCGTCCTCGGCGTCACCGGTACGCCGCGCCAGGCCTCGCTCTATTCGATCATCGCCGAGTGGTGCCGCTTCCGGCTGACCACCGTCGAACGGCGCACGCGCCACCGCCTGACCGCTGCCGAAAAGCGCATTCACATCCTCGAAGGCCGGCAGGCGATCCTGCTCGACATCGACAAGGTCATCAAGGTCATCCGCGAATCAGACGACCCTAAGGTCGACCTGATCGCGCATTTCAAGCTGTCTGAGATTCAGGCTGAAGACATCCTCGAAATCCGCCTGCGCCAGTTGGCGCGGCTGGAAGGCATCAAGATCGGCGAAGAGCTGGCCAAGCTACGCGAAGAAGCGGCCGGCCTGAACAAGCTGCTCGATTCCGAAGAAGCCCTGCGCGCCTGCGTGGCCAGCGAAATCGAGGCGGATGCGAAAAAATACGGTGACGACCGCCGCACCTTCATCGAGGCCGCCGAAAAGGTCACGATGTCGGACGCCAAGACGGTCTCCATCGTCGATGAACCGACCACGCTGATCGTCTCCAAACACGGCTGGCTGCGCTCGCGCACCGGCCACAACATCGACCCGACCCAACTGACCTTCCGTTCCGGCGACGCGCTGCTCGCCTGCCTGCCCTGCCGTACCATCGACCACCTGATCCTGCTCGACACCCAGGGGCGCGCCTATTCCATTGCGGCTTCGGACATTCCCGGCGGCAAGGGTGATGGGATCCCGGCCACCTCACTGGCCGATTTCCAGGACGGCGGCAAACCCTGCCTGGCGCTGGCCGTTTCCAGCGAAAAGTTCTATCTGGTAGCGGCCGACGGCGGCTACGGCTTCCGCTGCCAGGGCAGCGACTTCCTGTCCCGCGGCAAGGCCGGCAAGGCCTTCCTGACCCTCGGCGACAACGAAATCCCGGCCGTCTTCATGCCCGCCCCGGCGGCCGGCGAAATCGCCTGCGTGACCCGCGATGGCCGCGCCCTGGTCTTCAACGTCGAAGAAATCCGCCTGCTCGCCAAGGGCCGCGGCCTAAAGCTGGTCGACGCCGCCCCGGGCAAGACCGCGCTGGAGGACATCGTGCCGGTCGTTGATGGCATCGCCGGCAAATTGAAAGGCGAGCGCCTGGAAATCTGCCGCGGCAGCCGTGGCGGCAAAGGCAAGCCGATCAAGGCGTCCCGCAAGTAGTTGCAGCCAAATGCTACGGTCAATGCCAAAAACGGGGCAAAATGCCCCGTTTTTCATTGGCGGACCGCCTGGCCAAATGACATCAATCGCCAAATATCTCACGGATCAGATACGCCGTTCGTCATAGACTTCCTTCAACCAGACGGGTTCTGGTTAGAAGCGGGAGTCGCAACATGACGTATTTCACCCCGACACAACTCGCCTCACTCGAGGCGACAGCCACCTCGGCAGCGAGCTATCTCGACCTCTGTGACAGCGGTAGCCACCATGTTCGCCTCGATCCAGCGCACTACCGCACATGCGGCCAGATACTGTCCCGAATTTTTTCCGTAGTTGACGCCCGGCAAGACTTTCCGGACTTGCTTCAACAATCTACAGCCGCCCGGGAAATGGCCGAATCGATTGAAATCCGCCGCCATCTCGCCATCAGCCGACTGGTTTTCTACCCCGAACTTTCCGCCCTGATCTGCCGCGTCAGCGCCTAACCGGCACGGTCCGCGCCGCCTGCGCTCAAATCCGGTTCTTCCGCCCATAAAAAAACCGGGGCATTTGCCCCGGTTTTGCTTGAACCAGTCCGTGAGGATCAGGCAGCCTTCTTGCCCTTCGGTGCTGCGACATTGGCAGCCTTCAGGGTGGCGCTAGTGGCAGCGGCAACGCTGGCTTCAGCAACTTCAGCAGCTTGCTTAGCAGCCTTGTTCAGACCTTCGTAAGCTTCGTTGGCCGACTTGATGGCGGTCTTGACGGCGGCGACAGCGACTTCGGAACCAGCCGGAGCAGAAGCCAGGGCCTTTTCGACCAGACCGGAAACGGTGGCGTTGGTTTCAGCAACCTTGGTTTCAACTTCCTTGGCGATCTTGTCCTTGGTTTCGGCAGCGATGGAGATCACGTTACGCGAATACTCCAGGCCCTTCTCGATGGACGGGGTAGCCAGTTCCTTCTGCAGGGTGACGAAAGACTGGACGTCCTTGGCACCCAGCAGGGCGGTCACGTTGGACATGGCGGTTTCGAAAACCGAACGGGCAGCGGCCAGATTCAACAGGGCCAGACGTTCGATGCCGTCGAAGGCGGTGTTCGTGAAGAACAGGGTAAAGTTGATACCGGACTTGGCGAAATCTTCGGGCTTGGTAAACATGGTGATTCTCCTGAGGTTGGGTGATTTTCTTGCCGCGTAATTCATGTTGCACTGCAGCATGACTTCATTTTAATCAGGGAATTTTAGATGTCAACCGCTTTTGGTGCACTGCACCATTTCTCGCGAATCTGCCTGTTGCAAAAATACAAATGGCTCAACCGGCTTGTGCGTCTAAGCCTAGCCTGCGGACAATTCCAGCCATCGCAGCGGCCGCGCCAAGTGGCACATAGAAATCGACAATATCACTCAACTGCGTTCTAGCCGGATTGATTTCCACGGTCGGGATACCGCTCGCGGCGGCCAGCACAACCGGCTGCACGATATACGGAAACACGCTGGACGTTCCGATGGTGAATACGATGTCGAAACCTTCCTGAAAAGCCTCGATGAATCGATCCAGCTCATCCTCCGGCAGTGCCTCGCCAAACAGCACCACCTTGGGCCGCAATACGGCACCACACTCGGGGCACAAGGGGGGAACCTCGCGACCGTTCATATCCACCACAGATTCGTAATAGCTGCACGCAGTACAGATAAGCTCCTGCAAGTTGCCGTGAATCTCGACGATTTCACCGCTTCCGGCAGCACGATGCAGGCCATCGACATTCTGGGTAAACACCATGACCCGGTCGAGATGCTTCTCCAGACAGGCAATCGCCCGATGCGCCGCATTCGGCTGGGCACCCCGGCAGTTTTCCTTGATCTGGATCAGGTACTTCCATGTAATGTCCGGATGCAGGGCGAAGACCTCGCCGGACAACGCTTCCTCAATGTGCAGCCCCTCGGCTGTTGGCTCGCTGTCATACAAACCGCCTACACCACGATAGGTCGGCAAACCGGAATCGGCCGAAATTCCCGCCCCGGTGATGAACAAAGCGCGCCGCGCGCGCTTCAGGTGCTCGGCAACCGCATCCAGCGTGGCCTCGACGGACGCAATATCGGAAGACATTCGTCCAGGCTTATTGAATCAGGAACTTCGTAAACAAGACTTCCTTGATACCCGTCTTCGCATCCTCGTGGATCACGTGATTGGCCAGCTCGACAATTTCCTCAATCAACTCCTTTTTGCCTTCCAGAGTCCGCAGCTTGGCCGCTTCCTTCCCGGAAAGCAGCAGAATGATCTCGTGCTGCAACCTCGGCTTGTAGCCAGAAAGCAAATGTGACGCCTCAGGCGTCGCCCCCTCGAAGATCAAGCCGAACTGGAGGTAATTGTCCTTGCCCAGATTGACCGTAAAAACCATGGGCTCGGCTCCCCCGCCCCCGCCATGATCGTTGGCCAGCGCCGACAAGGGCAGCATGGCGCAGAGAACGACCAGCGCAGGCGCCACGAAAATGCTCACAATCCGGGAAAAGACATTCATAACAGTCCTAGGTACGCAAAGCCGATCGGGAGAATGGAAGCCTCGCCTGGAGGCCCCGAACTTTATACCGCCTGAAAATGAAAAAAGCCACCATCAAGGCGGCTCTTCACAGTTTATTGTTGGCGCGCCCGGAGCGATTCGAACGCCCGACCCTCTGGTTCGTAGCCAGATACTCTATCCAACTGAGCTACGGGCGCGCTGCCAAAAAACAAAAGACCAACCGCAAGATTGGTCTGATTTGGTCTGATGGCGCGCCCGGAGCGATTCGAACGCCCGACCCTCTGGTTCGTAGCCAGATACTCTATCCAACTGAGCTACGGGCGCGCTGTCAGAGCCGCGCATTATACGGACAGATCGGTAGAATGCAAGGGTTTTCAGGAAAAAACCGATGTCCACAATCCGTGTCCGAATGCCGAAATACCCAGAGTGCTGGTCAAGTTGCGGCTCGTGCGCGAGCGGAAACGTGTTCATTCTCGAACTTCTGGTCAAACCCGGCGACATCGTTGCCCGCGACGACATCATCCTGACGCTGGAAACCGGCAAGGTAGCGCTCGACATCCCGACACCCCACACCGGCCGGGTCATCGAAATCCATGTCACAGAGGGCGATACAGTCGCTGAAGGCGCGCTACTGGCAACGCTGGAATCAGCCTGAACAGGGATTTGAACCCTCCCGTATCGTCCCCTGCCCTCACTTTGGGAGATCGACCTCCATCGCGTTGCGCACTTCACGCACGCCCCGCACGCCGCTGGCCAGGTCAAGCGCCCGGCGCAGCGCATGCTCGTCGGGCACCGAACCCGCAACGGTAACGATAGCCGCTTTTGACACCACGCGAATCTGAGAACCCGCCAGGCCGATATCGGTCCGCAGGAGCGTCTCGACCTTGTCGGTCAGCGCGGCATCCAGCGCCTCGGTACTGGCGACCATCGCGGCAAGGGTCTTCGGGTCATCGGTGGCAAAGGCGGAAAGCCCTAGGCCAACAAAGGTCGCAACGGCAAAAAGTGTGGCAACGAGGAGATTACGTTTGAGCATGGCAGATCCCTTCTTGTAGTGAATGCCAAGACGTATTGCGAACTCCGTGCCAGCTAATATATTTCTCTAATAATCAATTGACTAACAACACACCCGCCTTACCTGGAGAGACAATCAGTCGTCCTGTGGCGACAGATCATCGCCTGCACCCAAGCACGCGAAGCCCCCGATCAGCGCTCTGCAGCCCCTTCGCTCTCGCTGCGAAACATGGCTGGCGTCAGGTCGTGTTTCTGCAACAGCCGATAGAACTCCGTGCGATTGCGCTCGGCAATCCGTGCGGCATCGGCGACATTGCCATCGGTCAGTTTCAACAACTGGACGAGGTAGTTGCGCTCGAAGCGCTGTTTGGCATCGGCATAGGTCAGCGCATCCATGGCCGGGACTCGTAGCGCGCGCTGGACGAGCGCCAGCGGAATCAGCGGCGTGGAAGTCAGGGCGCAGCTTTGTTCGACCACGTTGAAAAGTTGGCGGACATTGCCCGGCCACGATGCTGTAGCCAGCGCTTCAAGGGCTTCCGGAGCAAAGCCGTTGACCGGCTTGCCATACTTGCCGGCCAGCAACTGGACGAAATGCGACGCCAGCAACGGAATATCCTCGCGCCGCTCATCGAGGCGCGGCAGATTCAGCGAAACGACATCGAGGCGGTAATAGAGATCCTCGCGAAACTGACCCTGTGCCATGGCTACGTCCAGATCGCGATGGGTCGCCGAGAGCAAACGAACATCGACTGGCTCGGCCTTGGTCGTGCCGACCGGACGGACGACACGCTCCTGCAGCACCCGCAGCAATTTGACCTGTAGCGCCAGCGGCATGTCCCCGATTTCGTCAAGGAACAGCGTTCCGCCGTTGGCTGCCTGGAACAAACCAACACGGCTTGCACCGGCGCCGGTAAAGGCACCTTTAGCATGCCCGAACAGTTCAGATTCGAGAAGCTGTTCCGGAATTGCGCCGCAGTTGATGGCTACAAATGGCCCTCTCGCCCGCGGGCTGGCCCGGTGAATGGCCCGTGCCAGAACCTCCTTGCCAGTGCCGCTTTCGCCACGGATCAGCACGCTGGCATCGGACGCCGCCACCATGCGCGCCTCGGCCATCAATTCGGCCATGCGGCTGCTGCGAAACACCACGCCGGCCATCCAGGCGTTGTCACCCTGTACCGTTGCGGGCGCCTCGGCGCCGGCCGGCGAAGTCGGCGCCGACAGCAGCAGGGCACGATCGATCTTTTCGAGCAGTATCTGGCTATCGAAGGGCTTCGTCAGGTAGCCGAAAACACCTCGGGACGTTGCATCGACCGCATCGGGAATATTGCCGTGGGCGGTAAGCAGGATGACCGGCAGCGTCGGCCGCGTCCGTCGAACTTCCTCGAACAAGGCGAGGCCATCCTGGCCGGGGAGCCGCACATCGCTGACCACCACCCGCGGCGGGTCAACAGCGATCTGGGCCAGCGCCTGCTCGGCGGAACCGACGGCAGTGACTCTGAACCCCCTCGCCCGCAGGCGCATGGTCAGCAGGCGCAGGATATCCTCGTCGTCATCGACGACCAGCACATGAGCGCCGGCAGAACGTGATGCCGGCGCCGTCATCGCTTGATGCCTCCGGACCTGAGGGCTGGTGGCCGAGGGGTCAGGGTGCGCTCGATATCGGCAAGGCTGTCGAGCTTTTCCTGCAGTTCGGTTGCCTTACGCTGGCTCTCCTTCAACTGCAGCCCCTGTTTTTCCAGTTGGGCTTCGAGTTTGGTCCGCTCCAGGTAGTTGTCGGCAATCTCCCGGGCTAGGGGGTGAAAGGCAATTGCCGCCGGTTCAGACGATTTCAGGACGCTGTCGAGCAGCGACAAGGCCTTGCCCAGATCCTGCTGAACTCGCGGATGCCCGAGCAGCATCGCCATCCTGACCTGAGTAAAGGGCGTCTGCGGAACGGCAGTGAGCACCATGCGCTCCCGCCCCAGTTCGGCCGGCGTCATTCGCGACAAGCCTTGGTAATAGACCAGTGCCGCTTCCGGCGTTGTGTCGTCCTGACGCGCCACAGGCTTCTTGGCCGGCGGCGTCGTGCAACTGCTCACCACCAGCATGAATGCGGTCACCCAGGCCAACATTGCTAGTCGGCCGCACAAAGAATGTTTGTTACTGCTCATCAGGTATTTCCACACAAAAATGGGCGCCCGCAGCCTGCGGGAGAAGATAGACCGCGCCACCCATGGCACGAACCAGTTCGCGAACAATGGACAAGCCGACGCCGCTCCCCTGCCTCGGCGCCGGTGCCATACGCTGCCCCTGGACGAAGGGGTCGAAAATACGCTGGCGATCCTCCTCGGCAACACCCGGTCCCTGATCGATGCATTCGAAGCGCCAGAGTCCATCGACATGCGTGGCGTTCAGGCGGATTTCCCCGCCCTCAGGACTGAAGTCGATCGCGTTCGACAAGAGATTGTCCAGAACCACTGTCATTTTTTCAGCGTCGAGCATGGCCACCTCATCGGCAGCCTCGACAACGACCTTGAGTTGTCGGGACTGGCTGTGCAGTTCGCGGCGCTGGGCCACCGAGGCCAGCAGCTTGCGCGGCTTGACCGGCGCGATCTGTAGCCGGCGTGCCTCAAACGCGGCGGCGTTGAGCGTCAGCAGGCTTTCGATTTGCTCCTGCAAGCCACGGACATTGTGCTGCAGGATATCGACCACCTCACGCTGGCCCGATGCGAGCGGCCCCGGCACCTCTTCCCGCAGCAGGGAAATCCCCTCCTTCAATGCGGTCAGCGGCGTTTTCAGTTCATGCGACACGTGCCGGAGCGCCCGCTCACGATCGGACTCAAGTTCTGCCAGCCGCTGGCGGAGCCAGTCGAGACGCTTGCCCAACTGGCGCAAGTCGGCTGGCCCACCCACCTTGACCGCTTCGTCAAAGCGACTGGCGCCGAGGCGGATGATCGCCTGCTCCAGATGGCGTACCGGCCGGACCAGCCACCACCCCATGGCCAGCGCAACCAGCAGGGCGCCGAGCAGCGCCAGGCCAATTCTGGCACCCAGTTTCAGACGATTGGCTTCCAGCAGCTCCAGGGATTTGCGATTCTGCGCTTCTATCCAGCGTTGCCCGCCCTGCTTTAGAAGGCCGTTCAATTCGGCCATGCGCCCGAGCAGCGGGATGATTTCAGCCTGGGGAATATTCTGTTCGAGGCCGCTACGCAGGGCTTCGGCGACCATCCGCCAACCGCCCAGCAAAGGAATCAACGGCTCGGCGGAGATCGCATCAAGACGGTCTACAACGACCAGGGATTGCGCCAGATGCTCGTCGAAGCGCTGGCGAAATACCGGGTTGTCGAGCACCAGATATTGGCGGGCACTCCGCTCGATATCGACCGTACGCTCACCCAGTTCCTGGATCGCAGCCGTCAACTGGATGGCCTGCTCGCTGTTGCGGCGACTTTGTTCAACGAGTCGCTCGACGACCAGCCAGCTTTGCACAGCAACACCGCCAAGCAACAGGACGATCAGCATGAAGCCGAGCAGCATGCCCTGGCGAAAGGAAATCCGGTTCATCCGTGTGGTGATTGTAAAAGCCCCAGTTTAAACCCCAACGAATATTGGCCAAGCGTTGGCACACGCGCCGGCGGTAGCGAAACCGCACACAAAGTCTGAAATATTTTTATTAAAAATCAATCACCTAAATTCTCGTCGCCATTTCACGACATGCCTTACTCCCAGATTAGCCGGGTTTCGGTGAAATGCCAAAAAAGAATGTCGCCATATGGCGACAGATACGCTGCGGCAGCTTATAACAAAAGTTAATACATTTCCATAAAACATTGTTTTTATTGTACTTATTTATCGTGGCATGGTTATCGCAATAGGACTCCGGACAGCCAATTGTCGAAAACCTCAATACGGGAGTCACCATGTTCAGCAAACCCATCATCCCCAACCGAAATGACAGCATTGTCCGCAAGGACGTAAAGAGCGTTCTCGGCTCAGGAAACCTGGCCGGCGCGGTTCCCGAACCCAAGGTGGTTACCGAGGAAGCCCCCGCTATTCAAAATGAAAAGCAGGCACCGGTCAGCGATACCGAGAACATCATGGGTGCCCGCCTGATCGTCGGGCCGGACGTCAAACTCAAAGGCGCCGAGATTCTTGATTGCGACACGCTGGTTGTCGAAGGCAGGGTCGAGGCCACGATGGACAGCCGTGTAATCCGCATTGCCGAGAATGGCTCCTTCGCCGGCAAGGTCAGTATCGACATCGCCGAAATCCACGGCTGCTTCGAAGGTGAACTCACCGCCCGCTCGCAACTGATCATCCATGCCACCGGCCGCGTCCAAGGCAAGATTCGCTATGGCAAGCTGGTCATCGACGAAGGTGGCGAACTATGCGGCGACATCAATGCGCTTTCCGCAGAAAAATCACCCCGCTTTCATCCTCGGGAAGAAATCCCTACGCTGGCTCTCAGCGCCGTGGCCGGTTGATTAACTTTTGGGCAGACCATAGAATGCAACCCATGCAGCATATAGCATCGAAATTCACGACCATTCCGGGCCTGATGTCGGCCCCCGATCCATCCGGGGAGCTTGGCTTTCCGGCCGATACCGGCGCTTCCGTCGACACGGCTGACCTGGTCATCGTACCGGCGGTCACCTATCATCAGCACCGCGCCTGTAACGCACTGGTGCGCCGCATGTACCTGTCGCGTGGCTACCGGGTCCTGCCATCGCGCCAGAGCCTCGACGATCCGAATCATTTCACGCTGGGTGCCTGGCTGGATGGCGAACTGGTGGCGACCTTGACAGGCTCCCGGGATTCGCGCGGCGGGCTGCTGGCCGACAAGTTGTATAGCCACGAAATCTCGGCACTGCGCAAACCGACTCGGGTCATCGGCGAGGTCACCCGACTGGCTGTGGATTCCGAATTTGGTAATCCGGAATTGCTGAAATCGCTTTTCCGGGCCACCTACCAGTATGCCCGGGCAATTTTTGGCGTGACCGACGTGGTCGTCGAAGTCAATCCTCGCCATGCGAGTTACTACCGCCGCGAACTGGGCTTTTCCCAGGTTGGCGACTTGCGTACCTGCCCGCGAGTCGAAGCGCCTGCCGTGCTCTTGCACCGTACTCTGGGTAGTCTCCGCTTCTAAAATCCCGTTTCACTCCGACAATGACCAGCCTCCCGGCCACCGGGACGCTGGTCATTTGCATTGAAGCCCCGTAGACTTCGCGCTTCGACAACATTTCCTTTCGACAGGCAAGCTCAATGGCTCAATACGTCATGTCCATGCTGCGGGTCAGCAAGATCGTCCCGCCCAAACGGCAGATCATCAAGGATATTTCCCTTTCCTTCTTCCCCGGCGCCAAGATCGGCCTGCTCGGCCTCAATGGCTCCGGCAAATCAACCGTGCTCAAGATCATGGCTGGCGTGGACAAGGAATACGACGGTGAGGTGCAACACCTGGCGGGCGTTTCCATTGGTTACCTGCCGCAGGAACCGCAACTGGACCCGGCCAAGACGGTGCGCGAGGAAGTCGAATCGGCGCTCGGCGAAGTCATGCAGGCCCAGGCCAAGCTGGATGAGGTCTATGCCGCCTACGCTGACCCGGAAGCCGATTTCGACAAACTGGCCGAGGAACAAGCCCGCCTGGAGGCGATCATCGCCACCGCCGGCTCCGACACCGAAGCGCAGATGGAACTGGCTGCCGACGCGCTGCGCCTGCCGCCCTGGGATGCCATAATCGGCAACCTGTCCGGCGGCGAGAAGCGTCGCGTCGCGCTGTGCAAGCTGTTGCTGGCCAAGCCCGACATGCTGCTGCTCGACGAACCGACCAACCACCTCGACGCCGAATCGGTTGAATGGCTGGAACAATTCCTGGTGCGATTCCCCGGCACCGTGGTCGCCGTCACCCACGACCGCTACTTCCTCGACAACGCCGCCGAGTGGATTCTCGAACTCGACCGCGGCCACGGCATTCCGTACAAGGGCAATTACTCGTCCTGGCTGGAACAAAAGGAAGCCCGCCTGGAAACCGAAAACAAGCAGATCGACGCCCACATGAAGGCGATGAAGCAGGAACTGGAGTGGGTGCGCAGCAACCCGAAGGCACGCCAGGCCAAATCCAAGTCCCGTCTGGCCCGCTTCGAGGAACTGTCCAGCGTCGAATACCAGAAGCGCAACGAAACGCAGGAAATTTTCATTCCGGTTGGTGACCGCCTGGGCGACAAGGTCATTGAATTCAACGGCGTGACCAAGTCCTTCGGCGACAAGCTGCTGATGGACAACGTCAGCTTCACCATCCCACCCGGGGCCATCGTCGGCATCATCGGCCCGAACGGCGCCGGCAAATCGACGCTGTTCAAGATGATCACCGGTCAGCAACAGCCCGATGCCGGCACGGTCGACATCGGCCCGACGGTCAAGATGGCCTACGTCGACCAGTCACGCGACTGCCTGGACGGTACCAAGACGGTGTTCGAGGAACTGGCCCAGGGCAGCGACATCCTGCAGATCGGCAAGTTCGAGATGCCGTCGCGCGCCTACATCGGCCGCTTCAATTTCAAGGGCGGCGATCAGGGCAAGCAGGTCGGCAATCTGTCCGGCGGCGAACGCGGCCGACTGCATCTGGCCAAGACGCTGATGACTGGCGGCAATGTGCTGCTGCTCGACGAACCGTCCAACGACCTCGACGTCGAAACGCTGCGCGCGCTGGAAGACGCCCTGCTCGAATTCCCCGGCTGCGCGATGGTCATCTCGCACGACCGCTGGTTCCTCGACCGCATCTGTACACACATCCTGGCTGCCGAAGGCGATTCGCAGTGGAATTTCTTCACCGGCAACTTCCAGGAATACGAGGAAGACAAGAAGCGTCGCCTCGGCGAAGAAGGCGCCAAGCCGAAGCGGATTCGCTACAAGCCTGTCACTCGCTGATTCTGACCATTTCCCATGTCCTTGCTTACTGATCTTGCCGGTCTCGCCGAACTGGAGACCATGAGTGATTACAAGGTCAAGGATCCTCACCGGGGTTGGGCCGTACTGAGCATGTTCGGCCCAACCTCCGAGACCGACGCCAAAGGATTCTGGCGGTTTCAGAGAGGATGCGAGGAAGGCGAAACCATTGAGCGCTTCTTGAACCGGTATCAAGGACGCGTGGAACTGGCGCTGGTCTCTGCCGAAGAAGTTGGCTTGGAATACATGGGGACCGCCGTCCAGGGAAAAAACGTCTTGGTAGTGCGCCCCGTTCCTCGCGTTTGATGCCATATTCGATATTGAGCATTCGGCTTCCGATTCGCTCCCGGCCGTGCTGCAAATCGTATTTTTTGATTTTGGCCGTTTTTTTGGCCTTACCGTAGCATTGATGCAAAACGGGCGCCATTGCGGCGCCCGTTCTTCTTTCGTGCCCCGCAGAAGCGAGGCTCAAAACTGGTATGTGCGGATATTAGTGCTTCAGGCTGGCCGAGAAAACCGCCTTGCTCTTTTCGGAAAACTGGAATTCGTTGAATGCGCGGTCGATTTCGGCTTCGTTACGGCCTTCGGAATGATCTTCGAAACAGATTCCGATGGTCTTGCCGTTGGCGGCCAGTGTCTGGAAGGCGAAACGCCACCGTTGTGCTTCTGCCAGACGCTCGCGCAGTTCTGCTTCGTTGGAAATCGTGATGCCAGCCTTTTTCAGGGAATCCAGAAACTGCTCGAAGGATTCATTGCTCAGACTACCCATTTCTCTCTCTCCGTATGTATGCGGTGTTTGATCACCATGAGCCTAATAACGACACGACTTTGATTCGGTTGACACAAAATCGACAGAAGTTTGAATGCGATAATGGCGCCCCATGAAGAAGCCCAATTCCCCCGCCGAAATTCCTGAAATTCGCCCTGGGCAGTCGATCGAACTGCTCAAGGAACTGCACATCCTGACCCGCGATGGCAAGCTGAATCAGGACACCCGGCGCAAGCTCAAGCAGGTCTACCACCTCTTTCAATTCATCGAACCGCTGCTTGAAGGGGCCGAGACGCTGGTCGACCATGGGGCCGGCAAGTCCTATCTTGGTTTCATCCTCTACGATCTATGTATCAAGGAGCGTGCCAGTGGCGAGATCATCGGCATCGAAACACGTGCCGAACTGGTCGAAAAATCCCGCGAACTGGCCGCCAGGCTTGGCTTCGAGCGGATGCGCTTCCTTGCCTGCACGGTCGAGGATTCGCTGACTTCTCCTGAGCTGCCGGAACGCGTCGATGTCGTGACAGCGCTACACGCCTGCAACACGGCAACCGACGACGCCATTCGTTTCGCGCTGACCAAGAACGCCCGCCATATCGTCCTTGTCCCTTGCTGTCAGGCCGAAGTCGCTGCCACGATGCGGGCCAGAAAGAACGAATCGTTGGGCAAAACGGCGCTCTCCGAACTTTGGCGACACCCGATCCACACCCGCGAGCTTGGCAGCCACCTGACCAACGTGCTGCGCTGCCTGCTGCTCGAGTCGTACGGTTACGACGTCACCGTCACCGAACTGGTTGGCTGGGAACACTCGATGAAGAACGAGCTGATCATCGCCAGCAAGCGCGGCAATCCCCGCAAGAACGCCCGCGAACGCGCCGAGGCCATCCTGCGCGAGTTCAATATCGAAGAACTTGCCCCGCGTTTCACGTACTAAGGCGCCATGACCCGCATTCAACACCCGCTCGAACTCCTCGCCCCGGCCAAGAACGCCGATTTCGGCATCGAAGCCATCAAGCATGGCGCCGATGCCGTCTATATCGGCGGCCCGGCCTTCGGCGCCCGTTATGGCGCCGGCAATGATGTCGCCGAAATCAAACGCCTCTGTGATTTCGCCCACCGCTACCGGGCCAAGGTCTTCGTCGCGCTGAATACCATCCTGCGCGACGACGAGCTCGAAGAAAGCCGGCAACTGGCCTGGCAGCTTTATGAAGCTGGAGCCGACGCGCTGATCATCCAGGACATGGGCCTGCTGGAAATGGACCTGCCGCCGATCCAGCTGCATGCCAGCACGCAGACCGACAACCGCAACCCGGAAAAAGTGAAATTCCTGGAAGATGTCGGCTTCTCGCAGGTCGTCCTGGCGCGCGAATGCAGCTTAAACGAAATTGTTAAGATTGCATCGCAATCAACTGTTTCATTGGAATATTTTGTTCACGGCGCCCTCTGTGTCGCTTACTCGGGACAGTGCTATATCAGCCACGCCCACACCGGGCGCAGCGCCAACCGCGGCGAGTGTTCTCAGGCTTGCCGACTGCCCTACACGCTGGTCGACGACAAAGGCAAGACAATCACCGAGAACCAGCATCTGCTGTCGATGAAGGACAACAACCAGACCGAGAACCTGCTGGCGCTGGCCCAGGCAGGCGTCTGTTCGTTCAAGATCGAAGGCCGGTTGAAGGACCTGTCCTACGTCAAGAACATCACCGCCCATTACCGCAAGCTGCTCGATGAACTGATCGCCGAGCACCCGGAGTTCACCCGCGCCTCCAGCGGCCGCAGCACCTGGACCTTCACGCCGCAGCCGGACAAGACCTTCAACCGCGGCTACACCGACTATTTCGCCGGCGGCCGTCAGGACGACATCGGTGCCTTCGACTCGCCGGCCTTCGTCGGCGAACTGATCGGCGAGGTGGCCGAGATCGGTGACGGATGGCTCGTCGTCAACACCGACCAGACCTTCCACAACGGCGACGGCGTCTGCTTCTACGACGGCCATGGCGAGGTGGCCGGGATGCGCATCAACCGCGCCGAAGGCAACAAGTTGTTCCCGGCCGAGATGCCGGAAGACCTGACCGAAGGCGCCACGCTGTTCCGCAACCGCGACCAGGAATTCGAACGGGCGCTGGAAAAGGAATCGGCCGAGCGGCGTATTTCGGTCAAGCCGGTGCTCTCGGAAACGGAAGATAGCTTCCACCTGACGCTGACCGATGAAGATGGCGTCAATGCTACGGTCAGCCGGAAAAATGGGCCAAAATCGGAATGGCAACTGGCCCAGAATCCCGAGCCGGCAATGGCCAAGCTCAAGGAAAACCTGGGCAAGTTCGGCAACACGATGTTCGTCGCCGAGCCGGTTGAATTGAAACTGTCGCAGCCCTGGTTCCTGCCGGTCAGCGCCATCAACGCCCTGCGCCGCGAAGCCACAGAAAAGCTCGAAGCTGCCCGCATCGCCAGCCATCCGCGCCCGCCACGCGCCACACCGGCCGCTAACCCGGTGCCCTACCCGCAGGATGAACTGACCTACCTCGGTAACGTCTTCAACGCCAAGGCCCGCCAGTTCTACGAAAAGCACGGCGTCAAGCTGATCGAGGAAGCCTACGAGGCCGGCAACGAAAAGGGCATGGTCTCGCTGATGATCACCCGCCACTGCCTGCGCTACAGCTTCAACCTCTGCCCCAAGGAAGTGAAGCACCTGAAGCCGGATCCGATGACGTTGATCAACGGCAACGAGAAGCTGATCCTCAAGTTCGACTGCAAGGCCTGCGAAATGCACGTCGTCGGCAAAATGAAGAAAGGCGTCAAGCTCAACCTCGGCACCATCCGCCCAGCTTAAGAGCCTGTGAAATTTTCGTTCACACCCGCTCCCCGCGCCCAAGCCAGCCCGCTCGGCGTTGCAAATGCTCGCCATAGCCCAAGCTATGGCTGTGCTTTGCGCCTTGATCGTGCACGCTTGGACACGTTGCTCGGGCGCACCCAAAAAATTCACAGGCTCTGACCGCCGATGAAGCCGACGCCCTGCCCCTCCTGCCGGCAAGTGATGACCAAACAACGCTTCGAGCGCCTGCATCATGGCGAGGTCGTTCTCGACCTGTGCTTTACCTGCCAGGGTATCTGGTTCGACGAATTCGAAAGCGTGCAGATCACGCCGGGCGGCGTTCTCCAGCTATTCGAACTGCTCCACCAGCACCACGACGACCAGCGCCAGCCCCTGCGCGACCCGCTGCACTGCCCGCGCTGCAACGAGCGACTATTGCACGGCCTGGACGTCGCAAAGCATGGCGGGCGCTTCAATTACCACCGCTGCCTGCAGAAACACGGCCGCTTCACGACCTTCGCCCAGTTCATGATCGAAAAGGGCTTCGTCCGCCAGCTCAACCCGGCTGAAATCGACGAACTGTCGGCCAAGGTCGGCATCATCCGCTGTATGGGCTGCGGCGCGCCGGTCGATATCCGCAAGGACCACGCCTGCGGCCACTGCCGGGCGCCGATCACCATCCTCGACCCCGGCGCCGTCGAACAGGCGCTCAGCCGCTTCCAGCATGCCGAAGTGCGGCGCACGACGCGCGACGTCGAATTGCTTGGCGACGCCATCGTGATGCGCGAACGCGAGAAGTCACGCCTCAAGCGGGCCAGGCAGGAACCGGAGAACGCCGGCATCATCGACGCCATCGACCTGATCTCGGCCGGCGCCGAATTCGTCTGGAACCTGATCAAGCGGTAAACGAAAAAACGGGCCGCAGCCCGTTTTTGTCGAAGTCAGCAACAACCTACTGGACGCGAATCTCGACGCGGCGCCCCTCTTCCGGGCTACCGGTGCCAACCGTCGATTCCGGCTTGCGGAACTTGATGCGATCGGCGGCAACACCACCAGCGACCAGCGCATCGCGCACGGCCTTGGCGCGCTGCTTGGCCAGCTCGGCATTCTTGGCCGAATCGCCCGAAGGATCGTGGAAACCGGAAAGCAGCACGATGGCCTTCGGATTGGCGCCCAGTGCTTCCAGCGTCTTGCCGACGACGCCCTTGTCGGCCTCGTCCAGTTCAGCCTTGCCAATGGCGAAATAGACCTTGGCCAACGCCTCGCCGACCGGCGCGATTTCAGCGGCCACCGGTGCTGTAGCGGGCTTGTAGCCCTTGCCGGCGCTGGCACCGTAGACCACGGCAACGACCGCCAACACAATCCCTGCCAATACCCCGACGATTACCGCCGTGGATTCGTCATCATCATTTGCCGCCATGGATCACCTCGCGAAATTGCAGTCAGTTGGGGGAAATTTATCCCAGCATTCTATGCCGAATCACTGCCAAACAAAACCTTGGGTGCCAGCTCGACATGGCCGCCCTCGCCGCCCAGCCAGACCACGCCATCCTGGATCGTGCATTGCAGGCGCATGCTGCGCTCAGCCAAGCCGGCCAACGCCTTGCCCTCCTCGGCGCTCAGCGACAGGACCCGCAGGTTCTTCTGCCCGGCAACCTTGCCTGAGGTCTGTTGCCACCATAGTTCGGCCGACCGCCCGCCGCCGTAGCTGAGCACCATGACGTGGCGCGCTCGGTTGCAGGCGCGGCGAATCAATTTTTCGTCGGGCAGGCCGACGTCGATCCAGCGCTCGATGCTGCCCGTGGCATCCAGATCCTGCAAATCGCCTTCATCGTCAGTCGCCGACAGGCCGCGCCCGAAGGTCAGCGTCTCCGAAGCATTTAGCGCGAAAGCCAGCAGGCGGACCATCATCCGCTCGTCGGTTTCCGACGGATGACGGGCAATGGTCAGCGTGTACTCGCCGAAATGCGAACGGTCGAGGTCGGCGAGCTGCAGTTCGGCCTTGAAGATGGTGGATTTGAGCGCCATGGCTGCCCCGGAAAAAGGCTGGATTATCCCATGACGCCTCGCCGAAACCGGACTACGATTGACGATGTCCAATCTTCAGGAGACTTCATTATGCCCGCCCTGCGCATCCTCCCCCTGCTCTTCGCCACCCTGTTCGCGGCCCAGGCCGATGCCGCCGATGCGCCGCGCCGGAAATCCGGGCTCTGGGAAATGAAGACGCAGATGGCCGGCATGCCAGGCCAGGGCCCGATTCAGATGTGCGTCGATCAGGCCAGCGATAACGTGATGCAGGAGCGCGCCAAGGAAAAGGTCAATTGCCCGGTGATGGACGTCAGCCGCAGTGCCGGCAAGGTCACCATCCACGCCGTCTGCAAGCATGAAGGCGTGACCAGCACCAGCGACTCGGTGATTACCGGCGATTTCGATTCGGCCTACCGCAACGACATGGTCGTCCGCTACGACCCGCCCCAGCACGGCATGAAGGAAATGAAGATGGTCCAGGAGGCACGCTGGCTCGGCCCCTGCAAGTCCGGGCAGAAGCCGGGTGACGTGATCATGCCCGGCATGCAGAAATTCAACATGCAGGAAATGATGAACGACCCGCAGATGCGCGAGATGATGAAACGCCAGCAGAAGCAGTAATTGCCACCCTTTATAATCAGCCTTTTCTAATAGATGAGATTGCCATGCGCCGACTATTCCTTGCCTGCCTGCTTGCCGCCGCCGGCGTCGCCCAGGCCGAAATCATCGACATCGACAACGCCCAGCTCGACAAGCTGAGCAAGAGCGGCGTGCCGGTCATCGACATCCGCCTGCAATCGGAGTGGGAAGAAACCGGCATCGTCTCCGGCAGCAAGCTGCTGACCTTCTTCGACGAAAAGGGCAAGGCCGATGCCCCTGCCTGGCTGGAAAAGATCAAACCCATCGCCAAGCCGAACGAACCGGTCATCGTCATCTGCCGCAGCGGCAACCGGACCAAGGCGGTCAGCCAGTTCCTGTCGCAGCAGGCCGGCTACGCCACGGTTTATAACGTCAAGCAGGGCATCAAGGGCTGGATCGCCGCTGGCGGCCCGGTCGTGCCGGCCAACCAGACCATTGCTTCGTGCAAGGCCGCGAAGACTTGCTGATCCAGGCCGTCGACCGCCAGCGCTGCGCCAGTTGCGAACGCTGGTCCGGTCCGCGTCAGCCCGGCGAGCAGGCGGGAACGGTGCTAATCGAATCGGAAACCGTCGAAGGGCTCTGCCAGGGCGGGCCGTGGGACGGCTCAGAACGGCGTGCCCGCTCGGCCTGCGGACACTGGACGCGGTGGTCGGCCTTGCCAGCGACCGACTGATTTTGATTTTTGGCCTTTTTTGGGGCCGACCGTAGCATTCTCGATTTTGCCCGGATTATTCGTCGATTTCGCCCGGCGGCAATGCCCCTTCCGGGAGTGCCGCCGAAACCGGTTCTGCTAGGCGCGTTGCGCGCAGCGCCGGCGTTTCCAGGCTGATCCGCCCGAGCGCGCCGCTGCGGTAATCGACGAGCAGGATGGCCGAGGCCTTTTCCATATCCAGTTCGCCACCCCGCCCCTTGATCAGGCAGCCACGCTTTTTGGCGACGCCCTCGATCACACCGACTGCATCAAGGCCTTCGGTAGCGAAGCCGTAGCGGGCCTTGAGCATGGCAGGATAGTGGTCGAGCAGGAAACCGGCCAGCCAGGTGCCGACTTCTTCGTCGATGTAGGCGTTGACACCGACCGCGTGGCTGGCGGCCAGCATCAGGCCGTCGACCGGATGGGCGATCTTCGGCCACAGCATGCCCGGGGTATCGTAGAGGGTCAGCCGGTTGTTGATGTCGATGCGCTGCTGGCTCTTGGTCACCGCCGGCTGGTCGCCGACTGCAGCCACCTTTTTCTTGACCATAGCGTTCATCAGCGTCGATTTGCCGACGTTGGGGATGCCCATGATCATCAGGCGCAGCGGCTTGACGGCATCGTTGCGGTGCGGCGCCAGCTTCTGGGCCAGACCGGGAATGCGCGCCACGTCGCTGGCCTTCTTGCACGAAATGGCGACCGCCTTTACCCCCGGCTGCGCATCAAAATATGCCAGCCAGGCCTTGGTCGCCTCGGGATCGGCGAGGTCGGCCTTGTTCAGCAGCTTCAGGCAGGGACGCTGACGGAAAACGCGCAGCTCGTGGATCATCGGGTTGCTGCTCGCCTGCGGCAGGCGAGCGTCGAGCACCTCGACCACGACATCGGCCACGGCCAGCGTCTCGCCGGCCTTCTTGCGGGCCGAGGTCATGTGCCCCGGGAACCATTGGATGGACATCTTTATTCCTTCTAGTGCGCCGTGGAGGCGCCAACAAAATGCAGCGCAGCGGCCCTGGCTAGGCGGACCGACGCCCCGCAGGAAGTCCCCTTGGGGGACGAAGACAGTACGAGCAGTACGGCGAGGAGGTTCAACGACGCCAGGGGCATTTTGCTGGCGCCTCAGCCGCCCGTTACCGGGGGGAAGAAGGCTATCTCGTCGCCGTCCTTGATCGCGGCATCGAGTTTGACCATGTCGTGATTGACGGCGCAGCGCAGGTTCTTGGCGGTGGCCAGCACGGCGCGGCCCTGCCCGGCCAGCCAGTCGCGCAACTGGCCGACGGTGCTGACGCCACCCGGCAGCTCCAGTTGTTCGGCACCGGTGCCGATGGCTTCCTTGAGGCTGGCGAAATACAAAACGCGAACGGTCATGACAGCAATTCCGAGAAGGGGATGAAACGCACCCGGTCGCCGCGGCGGACGGCCTGTTTCGGCGGATTGTCGACCAGGCCGGTGCCCCAGGCCAGCGACGACAACACGCCTGGCCCCTGATTTGGAAACAGTTCGACGGCGCCCTGCTCATTCAGCCGGGCGCGCAGGAACTCACGGCGGGCATCGGGCTTGGGCCAGTCATAGTCGGCCGGCAGGTTCAGGCCGCGCGGCAGCACGTCGGCGATGCCCTGCAGGCGCAGCACGAAGGGGCGGACGAAGATCATGAAGGTGACGATCGACGACACCGGATGCCCGGGCAGGCCAATGAACCAGCTTTCGCCGCCGGCAGCGCGGCGCACCGTGCCGAAGGCGAGCGGTTTGCCGGGCTTGGCGGCGAGCTTCCACATCTGCAGCTGGCCCTCGACTTCGACGGCCGGCTTGACGTGGTCTTCCTCGCCGACCGAGACGCCGCCGCTGGTCACTACCATGTCGTTGTCGGCAGCGGCGCGGCGCAGCGCGTCGCGGGTCGCTTCAAAATCATCGGGCACGGCGCCGAGGTCGCGCACTTCGCAACCGAGCGATTCGAGCAGCGCGCACAGCGCGTAGCGGTTGGAATTGTAGATGCCGCCTGGCGGCAGCGGCTCGCCGGGCTGGACCAGTTCGTCGCCGGTGAAGAAGACGCCGACGCGCACGCGGCGGAAGACCGGCAGTTGCGGCAGGCCAGCGGCGGCGGCCAGGGCGACGTCCTGCGGGCGCAGGCGGATGCCGGCAGCGAGAATGTCAGCACCAGCCAGGAAATCCTCGCCAATCGGGCGGACGAAGGTGCCGGCGACCGGCACTTCGTTGAAGACGACACCTGCTTCGGTGGCGGTTGTCACTTCCTGCATGACCACGGTATCGGCTCCTGCCGGAATCGGGGCGCCAGTGAAGATGCGGGCGGCGGTGCCGGCTTGCAGCGGCGTCGGCACGGCGCCGGCCGGGATGCGCTGGCTGACCTTGAGTTCGGTGCCGGCGACCGGAATGTCGGCGGCGCACACGGCGTAGCCGTCCATCGCCGACATGGCACTCGGCGGCACCGAGATGGTCGATTGCACAGCGGCGGCCAGCACGCGGCCGGCCGCGGCATTGAGCGGGACGTGGCGGATTTCCTCGACCGGCTTGGCGGCCGAGAGCAGTTTGTCGATGGCTTCTTCGTAACTCAGCATCGGGTTTCCAGGTTCAGGGTCGAAATCAGGAATTGGGCAATGGCCTCGGCGTCGTCGAGCGGCAGGATGGGCAGCGTCGTCGCCGGCGCATCGTTGGAGGCAACGGCGACGATGTCGGCGCGTTCGGGAAAGAGTGGCGGCTTGCCGTGGGCAGCGCGATAGACCTCCAGCTTGGGCAGGGGTTCCTGCTTGAAGCCTTCGATCAGCACCAGGTCGCAGGGCGACAAATGGCCGAGCAACTCCTTCAGGGTCGGCTCACCCTCGTCACGGCGCTCATGCATCAAGGCCCAGCGGTCGCCGCAGGAGAGCAGCACCTCGGTGGCGCCCGCCTCGCGGTGGCGATAGGAGTCCTTGCCCGGCCGGTCGATATCGAAGCCGTGGTGTGCGTGCTTGATGACCGAGACCTTGAGGCCGCGCGCGGTCAGGTGCGGGAGTATCTTCTCCAGCAGCGTCGTCTTGCCGGAACCGGACCAGCCGGCAATGCCAAAAACTTTCATGGGGCGAATTTTACCTGTTCATTCAACGAACACCGGCGCAAAACCGCCGCCCGGTGTCCGGAAATTGGTGGTCTGACCCTGGTACAAACGGGCGGCGACCAGCTGGATGCGGCCGGCGTAGACGTAGCAGCGAACGTCGGCCTTCATCGTCGCCTCGCCGTCGGGCACCGGCACGAGATGCTCGGAGGGCAGCGCTATTTCCTGGGCGATGTAGCCGCCGTGCAGGATTTCCTCGAACACCCGCTTGGTCAGCTTGTCGCCGCGATAGGCGGCGCGACTGCCGAAGCCGGCCGGCGGCTTGAAGAACCAGCGTTTGCGCTCGGCCCAGAATTGCTCGCCCAGTTCCGGCGTGACAGCAACGGTTTGCGGGATGCCGGCAAGCAAGGTCGTTCGGGTGGCTTCGGCAACGCCCAGCGCCTGCAGCGCGCTCTCGTCGGAAAGCTGCATCAGGTTGCGCTTGTCGGCATACAACGCGTGGGCGCGCGGATGCGGCGTCAGCACGACACCGCCATTTTCGAAAATTGCCCGAATTTTGCCATTGACCGTAGCATCGAGCGAAAAATCGGTCAGCCGGTTGTAGATCAGGTCGACCGGCTCGCCGTCGAGCAGCAGGCGCTGGCCATCGCTGGCGAAATCGCCCGGATCGGCGATCACGGCAGCAATGCCGTGCTGTTCGAACAGGTCCTTGAACAGCTCAAATTCGGGTGAGAGAAACTGTTCGGCCGGGTTTTCATCGACGATGGCAATCCGCTGCAAAGGGGCATCGCCGCGCTCAAGACGCCATTCTTCGCGGAACATGGCGACAAATTCGTCACGAATCCGGGCGCCCTCTTCGGCCCGGCCACAGGCGGCCAGCAGGTAGGCATTGAGCAGGCCGCCGCCGGCGTTGGTGTTGATTTCGATCAGCCGTGGGCCATCGTCGGTGAGGTGGAAGTCGTAGCCCATGAAGACGCCTCGTGCCTTCGCAGGCAAACGGGCAATTTCCGGTGCCTGAGCCAACGAATGGGTCACATAGACAGGCAGGGCAATGACCGATTCGATGGCTGCGATGAGATCTGCCATCGCCTGCATCGTTTTGCCATCGATGGTGATCGTGGCCGAAGAAAAGAATTGTGGCTGTTGGGCGCGCAGTTGGTCGAAAGTGGTTTTCATTGAAGCCCGCCGTTCATACGACACCCAAGTCACGCAAACCTAATCGGTCGGATAATTCTGTGCGCAAGGCTCTCGCTCGTGGTTCGTCCAGTGCATGGCCACCATGTACCGGAAAGCTATTTGACGAACCAAAACGGGCAACCTCCAAACTGCCCGTGCGTCCGCTCAGCGAGACGGAAATCCAGTTGGGCCCTGAACGCGAGAAGTTCCAAGTGGAAAGGACTGTTTCAAAACACCGCAAATCCGCTACATCAAATCTTGAGAACGGGTTGCGGGAAAAATTGCGACGCAACACCTTCGCTTCCAGATCTACTTCGCTGTACGAAATAGCTTTCAGCCACGACCACGCGCCTACCGCTGCCAAAATGACCAGAATCCCGGAAATTAAGTAGCTCAAGAATGGGCTAGGGCTATAGATCAACGCAAGAAGCAATATCGCCAGAGCAGCCAAGCCCTTTGAAGCCAAGAACAACCGCTCACCAAAGGAAAGATTATTCATGGGAATACGAATTTTTCGTTGGTTATCCATCAAATATCTCGCTTTGGCACTCAACGGTTGGCAAAGAAGTCGAGGACGACTTGCAGTTCGCGAGTTCGTTTCATCGGAGGCAGACTTTGCCAGACGCGGCGGCCATATGGCTTTGATATGAGTCGTGGATCGCAGATCATCAACACGCCCTTGTCGCTTTCGTCGCGGATCAGCCGGCCGGCGCCCTGCTTGACGTTGATCACGGCGCGCGGCAACTGGTATTCCATGAAGGCATTGCGGCCCTCGCGTTTCATCTGTTCGATACGCGCCGAAAGCACCGGATCGTCGGGCGGCGCGAACGGGATCTTGTCGATGACGACCAGCGACAGCGCCTCGCCGCGCACGTCGACGCCTTCCCAGAAGCTCTGGCTGCCGACCAGGATCGACGCACCATGGTGGCGGAAGCGTTGCAGCAGATCGTTCTTGCTACCCTCGCCCTGGACCAGCAGCGGCATGTCGATGCCCTCGTCCTCCAGCTTGGCCTTGAGCAGTTCGTGCGTGCGGCGCATGGCGCGCAGGCTGGTGCACAGGAAGAAAGCCCCGCCGTTGGCCGCCTTGACGGCCGGCCAGGCGGCCTCGACGACGGCATCGGTGTAGTTCCAGGCGTTCGGGTCGGGCATGCCGAGCGGCGCGTAGAGAATGGCCTGGCTGTCGTAGTCGAAGGGGCTGTGCCAGCAGGCTGAATCCGGCTCGCCGAGGCCGAGTTCGGCGCAGTAATGATGGAATTTTCCCTGCACGGCGAGGGTGGCCGAGGTAAAGATCCAGGCCCGCGGATGGCCGCCCATCTGCTTACGGAAAATTTCCGCGACATTGAGCGGCGTCGAAGTCAGTTGCAGCGAATGGGTGAAAGCCTCGGCCCAGCGCACGTAGCTAAGGTCGGTCAGGTTCTGCCACTGGCCGAGCCGCTGTTCCAGCTCGACCGCCCGCTGCCAGCATTTTTCCAGCCCTTCGGCGCGTTCGGCCTGGGTCTGCAGCAAGGCGGCGAAGGCGGCGACCTCTTCTTCCAGCGCCTTGAGGGCCGGGGCGAAATCGGGCTTTTCCTGGAGCTGACCGTAGGAAAAGCGTCCGCTGTCGATACCGACCGCCAGGCGCAAATCCTTGGCGGCCTTTTCGACTTTCTTGCTGGCTTCCGGCAGGGCCAGGCAATCGCGCGCCGAGGTCAGCGCCTCAGCCCGGGCATCGCGGGCCAGGTCAAGCACTTGTGCGGTCGACACCGTGTCGCCAAAGAACAGTGTCGCTACTTCCGGCAACTGGTGCGCCTCGTCGAAGATCACTGTGTTGCAGGCCGGAAGCAGTTCGGCCATGCCTTCGTCGCGGAGCATCACGTCGGCGAAGAACAGATGGTGATTGACGACGACCAGGTCGGCCGCCATCGCCTCGCGCCGGGCCTGCATCACGAAGCATTCCTTGTAGTCCGGGCAGTCCTGGCCGAGGCAGTTGTCGCGCGTCGACGTGGCGTGGCCCCAAACCGGCGAATTCTCGGAAACCTCGATGCATTCGGCCTTGTCGCCGCTTTGCGTGGTCTTGGCGAAGACCGAGATGCGGCGGGCGTCGGCAGCATCCTCGCGGGTCAGGAAACGGCCGTCGGCGATGGCGTGCTGCAGGTGGTAGGGGCAGACGTAGTTGGCGCGGCCCTTGAGCAATGCGATCTTGACCGGCGCCTTCAGTGCATCGCGGACCATCGGCAGGTCCTTGTTAAACAGCTGGTCCTGCAGCGTCTTGGTCCCCGTCGACACGATGACCTTGCCGCCCGACTGCAGCGCCGGCACCAGGTAGGCGAAAGTCTTGCCCGTGCCGGTGCCGGCCTCGGCGATGAAAACGGCCTGGCTGTTGATGGCGGCGGCGATGCGCTCGGCCATGTCGAGCTGCTGGTCGCGCACGCGATAGCCGCCAATGGCCTGAGCCAGCGGCCCTTCGGGCGAGAAGATTTCGGGGAGGGAAGACAAGGGGGAATGCCTGAAAAATCAGGGCCGAATGGTAGCAGATGAGGCCATGCCTGGTTGCCTGTTGCCGCTCGACCGGCGAGTCAATTATCGGGACATCGGCTCAAGGAGTTTGAAGCCCTCCGGCAGCAGGTCGCCCACTGCCCTGATGACGATCTCCCCATTTTCACCGCGCATCAGGACAGGGGTTTGCGGCGGACACAATTCGCTCAAAACCTGTCGGCAGGCGCCACACGGATAGATCGGTGCAATGCGGTTGGAGACCACGGCAATCGCCTTTATGTCCCGCCGCCCCTGCGTCACCGCGGAAAAAAGCGCAGTCCGCTCGGCGCAGCAGGTCAGCCCATACGAGGCGTTTTCGACATTTACCCCGGGGACAACAGTACCGTCCGAAAGGAGGAGCGCCGCGGCCACACGAATGTTCGAATACGGCGCATAGGCATTGTCGAGCACAGCCTCGGCAGCCCGGAGCAGTGCTTCAGCATCAAATGTCATTTTCACTCCCCCACCTTGGCCGGCGGATTTTCGACGAGCCAGCGTTCCATCCGGTTTGCCCAACCCCACATGAAGGTGGCCGGAAGCAACCATAGTGCACAGCCAACCATCACGATCCATGCCCCGGGCTGCACCAGCGGATGGCTCCCGGCTGCCGGCTGGATCGTCCACCACGGCTGCTTGCTGCACCACAGGAAAAACGCCAGCAGGCTAAGTTCGGCCAGCACGATCAGCACCGCATTCGCATGTTCGCGCAAGTGCGTGTAGGTATCGCGCATATCGCGGGATTCCGCCAGGCGGCGAACCTTCGTCAGCCGCCCGTAAAATACATCAACGCGGTAGGACCGACGATGCAGGGCATAGAGCACCGCATACTGGTCGACCCACATCCAGAATGCCGGCAGCGACAGAACGAACAGGAGATTGTCGCGCGTGCCGAGTTCATTCAATGCGTACATGGCCGAGACCAGCAGGACAAACCAGAGCAGCGCCAGCCCGCTGTATGCCTTCAGGCGCCGCCATGCGTCTGCATCAGCCTCGTCGGCAGTCTTCTTCAATTCGCCAGCCTCCGGCACAATCGGATCGGTGCCGAAATACTTGCCGCGCCAGCGGCCATGCAGCCAGACAAGCCCGAGTGCCGCCAGAAACATGACGACGCCGGCAGCCAGCGCATGCCCGTCCTGACTGTGGTGCCACAGCGCTGCCAGCAGTTCGCGGGCTTTGTACATTGCCGTCGCCACGACCAGCGCGACCCAGGCGATCCAGAAGGGGATCGCATGCTGGTCGGCCCAGCTATCGACCATCCGGCCGGCATGCCAGACCATGATCGGGGCGCTGACGATGTAGCAGTAGGCGATCCCGGCAAAAATCACGACGTACGAAAAATTGCCGTTGCTCGAATCCTCTGGCGGTGCATTGCCTACCAGGCCAAGAAACGCCGCCGAAGGCCCGGAGAGCGCTTTCGGGAAATCCGGGAAAAGCAGTGCGCTGATCTGAAGAACGCAGTAGGTGCCAACAATAAAACCCAGCGCGTATCGCACCAGATACGACTCCCACCAACGGACGCCGCCACTTGCCTCTGCGCTCATTCGAACCTCTCCTTCAGACCAGCCGCAAGGATAGCAGCGAATCTACGAGGCCGGCATAGCACCGCCGGCACATTGGCACCGGCAACTATTCGAATCAAATGCCAGACAGCGCGATCAAAGTGCCTTCCCATCAAATGGTTTGACCGGCAACGTCGCCAGATCGACCCCTTCGAGGCAACGCACATTGATTGCCGCCATCCGGTTGCCGGCCGGATCGCTGCCCTCGCCGAATGGGTGGATGCCGCAGTGCGAGCAAAAGCGATGGCTGATCCGCTCCTTGCCAAATTTGTAGGTGCTCAGTGCATCTTCCGGTGTCAGCAGGTGCAGCTTGTCGCGCGGAACAAACCAGAGCAATGCCCCCTTCCGCGAACAAATTGAACAGTTGCAGTCGATGACCTGACCGATTTCACCTTCGACCTCGAAGGCGACGGCGCCGCAGTGACAACTTCCCTTGTAGTTCATGGCTGAGCTCCTGGCTTTTCAAGCGTTGATCATTCGGGGCAATTTTCGCCCATCGCCGCGATGATTTCATCGGGGCTGACGTCGCGGATGTGGGTCGCTATCGACCACTGGTGGCCGTAGGGATCTTCCAGCCGGCCGTAACGGTCGCCCCAGAACATGTCGGTGGCCGGCATGGTGACTTTGGCGCCGGCTACCACCGCCTGCGCCATGGTCGCGTCGACGTCTGGCACGTAGAGGTGAATGGTGACCGGGGAGCCTTTCAGCGCCAGCGGGCTCAAGGCGCACTGCTCCGGGTACTCGGGATATTCGTCGACCAGCATCACGGTGGCGCCGCCGATGGTGATATGGGCGTGCATCAGCCGACCGTCCGGACCGGGCAGACGAGCACATTCGACGGCGCCGAACGCTTTCTTGTAAAACTCGATGGCGTTGGCTGCGCCACGGCAGACCAGATGTGGGGTGATGGCAGTCATGCCCGGCGGAATGGGGGAAATCTGGGCCATGTGTGTCTCCTGGTGGCTGTTGTTTGCATGCAATGACATCTGACTGAATCGACAGATAGCCGCCGATTTCGTTCCAAGCAGGTCCCGTGGCCCTTTTATTGCATACCACCCTCCACACCCGGAAAACGCAGGGGATTTTGTCACGAACCCGACAAGGCCGAACTTCGTTTTTCGCGGAACCGACCACGCACCGAGGACCTCATGACCGAAACCGCTCAAGCCTGCCGCTATTTCACCAGTTACAGCGGCGTCAAACTGCCCCTGAAACTTGTCGGCGAACTGGACGATGGCGACATGCGCAACCGCAACACCTATTTCCGCGGCCAGTTCGACACCAACGAGCAACTGATCATCTGCGAAAAGATCGTCTACGGCGAAACCGAATTCCGCCACGACTACCGTTACCACCCGGATGGCCGCCTCGCCCGCGCCGAAATCGACGACGGCAGCGGCGAGCCATCGGTGCTCGACTTCCCGGCCTGATTCGCCGGGCCAACGTTTATTGCCTCAACCCCACAGGAGAAAACCATGTCCGTCGCCCCCATCAAGGCATTTTCCGAAAAAGCCCGGATCGACCCGGCCCTCAAGGAACAACTGAAGGCCTGCCAGAAGATCAAGGAACTCCGCGCCCTGTCGCTCGAACACGGCTTCGAGATCGAGGAAAACTCGCTCTACCCGCCGAACGAGCCGCAATTCACCGAGGAACAGCTGTCGGAACGCCTGGTCAAGGCACTACTGCGGGTTTGATCCTGTCAGCCAACCGCGATGAAAGGCCGGGCAACCGGCCTTTTTCGCTTTTTGGCCGTTTTTTGGGGCCGACCGTAGCATTTGCAGGAAAAGGCTTGCTCAAGCAGCCGAAACGGCCAATTCATCGGTCACCGGCGCCCGCGCCGCCATCGCCTCTCCGGTCAGGGCGACGAAACGCCGTGCCGCCGGGCTGACCGCCCCCGGCGCATAGGCTGCCAGCAAGCGGGCCGGCGGCAAGACTGGCAGAAGCCGCCCGTCGACCGTAGAAACCGCCGCCATGCCCGGCCCCAAAAGGCTGCGCGGCAAGGCGGTCAGTCCCAGACCGCAACGCACGGCGTGGCACAGGCCGGTCGTGCTGCTGCCGGTATAGTGCAGCGACCACGGCCAACCGGCGCGGGCGAGTGCCGCCGTCACCGCCAGCCGGAAAACGCAGTTTTCGCCGAACAGCGCCAGCGGCAAACCAGCCTCGCCCGGTTCCGGCGCGCTGTCGCGATAGGCGGCGCCGGCCATCCACAGCAGCGGCTCCTGCCACAACACCTCGCCCTCGGCAGGCGCTGTATCACCGCAATGTTTGTACAGCGCGAGATCGAGCGCCCCGCCGGCCAGCGCCTGCTGCAGCGCGGCCGAGGTATCGGCGTGGATGACCAGCTGCAAACGGGGATAGAGCGCCCGGAATTGCGCCATCACCGCCGGGAAGACGCTTTCCATCAGTTCCTCGGGCAGGCCGACGCGCAGCGTGCCGGGGGCCGCATCCTGCGCCACCGTGGCATAAGCCTCGTCGTTCAGGCGCAGGATCTGCCGGGCGTAGGCCAGCAAGGCAACACCTTCCGCCGTCGTCCCGTCGACCCTGCCCTGCACCCGGCGCAGCAGTGTCTGGCCAAGCATCTGCTCCAGCCGCTTGATCTGCAGGCTGATCGCCGACTGCGTCCGCCCCAGTTGCTGCGCGGCAGCCGAGAAGCTTGCGGTATCGGCAATGCAGACCAGGGCACGGAGCGCTTCGGGATCGAGGTGGCGACGCGGCATCATATTGAATCCGTATTTTGAATTTGAATTAATCAATTTTTTTAATTTAATCATAGCCCTTAGAGTGTCCTTGAAGCAAGCCCCGCCACCACAAAGGAAACCGCCATGCCCTTTCTCCACCTCCAGTTCGGCCAGACCATCAGCAGCGCCCAAAAGCGCAGCCTCGCCCGGCGTAGCACCGACCTGATCGCCGCCATCCTGCATAAGCGGGCCGAAGTCACCGCCGTCCGCATCGCTTGCGCCGATGACGACGGCTGGCACATCGCCGGCGAAGCCGTCGCCGAGGGGCTGACCCCGGCCCACGGCACGCTGTACATCACGGCCGGCACCAACACGCCGGCCGAGAAGGCCGAGATCATCGTCGCCCTGCACCGCCTGCTGGCCGACACCTGCGGCCCGCTGCCCGAAGCCAGCTACCTGGTCATCCACGAAATACCGGCCGGCAACTGGGGCTACGACGGCCAGACCCAGGCTGCCCGCCAAACGGCCCGGGCCTTATGAAAGGCCTGATGATGCCGGCCATTGCCGCCCCCGCCGTCTCGCCCGCCAGCCGCGACCGCCTGCTGGCGCTCGGCTTCGTCACGCTCTACGGGGCCGGCTTCGTCGGCGCCCGGCTCGGCCTGCCGCATGCCGAACCCTTCGCCTTCCTCACCCTGCGCTTTGCGCTGGCGGCCGGCGTACTAGCCGCCGTCGCCCTGGCCATCGGCCAGCCTTGGCCGCAAGGCCGGCGACAGGTGCTGCCGACCATCGGCGCCGGCTTGCTGACTGTCGGCATCTTTTCGGCCGGCGTCTTCTACAGCATCGCCGGCGGCCTGCCACCCGCGCTCTCGGCGCTGATCATCGCCCTCCACCCCATCCTGATCGCCGTGCTCGCCCCCGCCCTGCTCGGCGAACATGTCACTGGCCGGCAATGGACTGGCCTGCTGCTTGGCCTGCTCGGCGTGTTCATGGTGCTTCGGCACGGACTCAACGACCAGCCCACGCTCGGCCTGCCGGTGCTCTACTCTTTCATCGGCCTGCTAGGGCTATCCGCCGGCAACCTCTACCAGAAAGCCCGCTGCGCCGACATGCCGCTATTCACCGGCGGCGCCCTCCAGTGCGCCACCTGCGCCGCCGCCTGCGCCCTCGGCGCCGTTGCCTCTGAGAGCGGCAACGTCCACTGGACCGGCGAATTCATCGTCGCTCTGGGCTGGATGGCGGTTCTCGTCTCGGTCGGCGCCGTCAGCCTGCTCTACCAACTGATCCGACACGGCGAAGTCAGCCGCATCGCCGGCCTCTTCTACCTCGTTCCAGTCTCCGCCGCCTTCAGCGCCTGGCTGCTGTTCAACCAATCCGTCGCCCCGACGCAATGGCTGGGCATCGCCCTGGCCAGCACCGGGGTAGCCCTGGCGACGCGAGCGGCGCGCTGATTATTGTCATTTTCTGGAGCCGACCGACTACTGAGCTTTCGACCATTCCCTCCGAGCAGACGCTCAACAAAATGGCAATTGCATGAGTTGACTCCGTACAATCGCGAACTATTCAGTTTAAATTCCTTGTCCACATGTCCACCACGATACTTCAAGCCAGCTTCCCTGAGAACGCTCAGGATGTCGTCTCGATCTTCCGTGAATACGTCGCAAGTCCAACCGTAAGCCTCGACTTTCAAGACTACGATCCTGAGTTTGCAACCCTGCCTGGCAAGTACGCCGAGCCTGACGGCTGCGTTCTAATTGCCTGGCAGCGCGGCGTGCTAGTTGGCTGCGCCGCTCTGCGTCGAGTGAACGGTTCCACCTGCGAGCTGAAGCGGGTCTACGTCCGTCCGGCGGCAAGAGGCAGCAGCATCGGCCGCCAGTTGGTGGAGCATATGCTTCGCACGGCTCGCACAACAGGCTACTCACGCATGTGTCTGGATGTATTGCCCGAGTTTCTCGCTGCGCGGCATCTCTACGAGTCACTTGGCTTCTTGCCGGCCGAGGCTGTGAGCTACAACCCCGTTCCGGGCACCCAGTTCCTGGCGCTCACCTTATAGGCGGGCCGCAGGGCACGGGAACAGACTACTGGCGTTGGCACAGAGAAATTAACCGTAGTCCGTTTCCGATTTTACCCCGTTGCTATTTGGTGGGCAGAACGGCGCAGCGCTGCAGGCCTTTTTCGATTTTGGCCGTTTTTTGGCGCCGACCGTAGCATTTTGGGCTACGCCACCCCGCCCACGTAGCGCCCCGGCGAGATCACGTTGTTGGGGTCGAGCGCAGTCTTCAGCCGCTGGTGCAGTTCACCCAGCGCGCTGCCTGGCTGGGTGCCGATCAGGTCCATGTAGTCGATGCCCAGCCGGTACGGGGGCCAGCCCTGGCGCAGGCCGGATTCGACGAGGTCGCGGTAGCAGCGCTTGGCGCGGGCCACTTCGCTGGGATCGGCGGGATCGAAGAGCAGCGGGATGGTGGCCGAGAGCACGCGCGGTGAGCGCGAGGTGACGGCGAGCAACGGGTCGAAGCCGTGGCGGGCCAGCACTTCGCCCATGATTTCGCGATAGCGGCGCACGCTCTGCGGGGTGAAGGGCAGCAAGGGGGCGTACCACAGGATTCCCTGCCCGTCCCGCGCCGGATGGGCCGAGACGTCGAGGTTGCGCGGGTTGCGGTCGAGCGCGTAGGCGATCTTCAGGAAGGCGGTGATCGGTACGCCTTCGACGGTGCCCAGGGCATTGACCAGCGACCCGAGATGGCGGCGCAGGCTGGGGAACCAGTTCCCCGGCAGCAACCCGAACAGGCCTTGCAGCAGCCGCACTTCGGCGGTGCCGAAACTCCAGATGCGGCAGCCTCTGACCCGTCGGCGGATGTCGCGCACGGCACCTTTGACCGAATGCCGGGAACCGTACAGGGTACCGAGCGCGGTCCACCGCGAGATCTTGCGCCGACCGGCCTGCTCGGCCAGATAGTCGGCCCGCTCGTCGCCGCGCCGCGAGGTGGCCAGTGGGGCGTCGGATTGGGTGGCCAGGATGCGGCAGTCGTTCATCATGATGATACCGCCGATCCCCGGAATATCCTCGGCGATGCCGGCGAGCGCGCCCTGGCTGGCTTCGAAGCGTTCATCCGACGGCCATTCGAAGATCAGGATGCGGCAATCTTCCGGCACCCGGGCCAGTTGCACCGTGGCCTGCGTAACGATGCCGAAATTGCCCTGGCGCAGCAGGCCGCCCCAGTACGGCCCGGTGCCGACGCGCCAGCGCTCGGCGAGGTCGCGGCAGTGCAGATCCTGGTAGCTGTGGTGAAACGGCAGGCCGCTGCCCCAGTGGCCGGAAACGGCCGACACGGCGTCGAAATGATCGGTGATCGGGGTCAGGCCGTAGCCGCCGTCGAGGGCGTTGCCGAGGATGTTGCCGTTGGGGCCGACGCCGGTGGTCGGCACCAGCAGGCGGGCGCCGGCGCGGCGAATGGCACGTTCCAGGTCGTGCTGGGTGACGCCGGGTTCGATGCGTGCCACGGCAGCCTCGGTATCGATTTCGATGCGCTTGAGCGGCGACAGGTCGACGACGACGCTGCCCGCGGCCACCGGCTGCGCGGTGCCGTAGCCGAAGTTGCGCCCACCGCTGATCGGCCACAAGGGAACGCGATGGGCATTGGCGGCGGCCAGGATGCGCGGGACGGCCGAGGCGTCGGTGACCTGCAGCACGCCACCCGGAAAGCGCATCGCTCCGCCGGTATCAGGGCAGTATGGCTCGACCTCCTGCGGACGGTTGAGCAGCGTGACGCCGGGAACATTGGACAGTGCATCGTAGAAACTCTGGAACATGGCGGACTCCTGTGGTTGAAAAAGGAGCCGCCATGAAATACGAATATTCCGGATTTGCAAAAGTCATATGAAAATGGGCTTGCCGCTTAGCTTTCTGCGAACCAAATCGGGCTGTCGGCAATCCAACCCGGTCAATGGACACTGCAAGCAAGGAACTTCGATGAACCAAAGCCTCTACGACTTCACCGCCGAGCGTCTGAACGGCGATCAGGACAGCCTCGCCAACTACCGCGGCAAGGTGCTGCTGATCGTCAACACCGCCAGCGAATGTGGCTTCACGCCCCAATACGCCGGGCTGCAGGCGCTTTACCAACGCTTCCGGGAGCGGGGTTTCGTCGTTCTCGGCTTCCCCTGCAACCAGTTTGGCGGCCAGGAACCAGGCGATGCGGAAGCCATCGGGCAGTTCTGCCACAAGTCTTTTGACGTCAGCTTTCCGCTCTTTGCCAAGGTCGATGTCAATGGTGACGATGCCCATCCGCTCTTCACCTGGCTCAAGCACGAAGCAGCCGGCGTGCTGGGCACCGAGGCGATCAAATGGAATTTCACCAAGTTCCTGGTCGACCGCGACGGCAAGGTGATCCACCGTTACGCGCCGGCCACCCGGCCGGAAGAACTGGTCGAGGCGATCGACGCGCTGCTCTAGCTCCCGATCACAGGTTTCGCCCGTGCATGACAATGCGGGCGACAAACCAGATGGCGACCAGATTGGCCGCCACTGCCACATAGCCAACCAGCGGGTAGCCGACGATCCGGCCGTTGTCGTCGAGCGTGATCAGGAAGCCGGCGAGCGTCGTCGCCAGCCCCATGGCCAGCGACTGCACGGTGCCGTTCAGCGACATGAAGGTACCGCGCAGATTCGGTTGCGCCGACGAGGCGATGACAGCCATGGCCGGGATCATCCGGCCCGAGATCAGCACGAAGAAGCTGGTCGAGCAGATCAGCCAGCCCCACAGCGGCAGCGCCCCGACATGTGTGACGAGCAGCACGGGCAACAGCGCCAGCCAGGCCACCCGGCGGTACACCTCGACCTTGCCGTACTTGTCGGCCCAATGCCCGATCAGGCGGGCGCTGATGAAGGTGGCCGATCCGCCAACCAGGTAAATGATGGGAATCTGCGGCTGCGGAATGCCGACGTTATTGACGGCATAGACGGTGATGTACGGAATGACCGTGAAGCCGGAAAAGATGACCAGCGCCGAAAACAGCAGGGCGCGCCGATGATTGGCGTCGCCGAGCACGCTGAAGGTCGCCGAGAGCAGATGGGCGCGCTTTTCCGCGCTCAGGTGGTGGTGCAATTCGGGCAGAAAGCGCAGGCCGACGGCGATGAAGACGACACTCAGCGCCGCGATCAGCACGAACGGCGCCCGCCAGCCGAAATGGTTGGCCAGCCACAGGGAAAGTGGCACGCCGACAATGGTCGAGATCGAGAAGGCGCTGGAGACGATGCCGCTCGCCCGCGCCCGCCGCGAAAAGGGAATGGCATCGGCAATCATGGTCTGCACCAGTGCCCCCATGATGCCGCCGAACACGCCGGCCATCCCGCGCGCCACCAGCAGCGTCGAATACCCCGGCGCCAGTCCGCAGGCCAGCGTCGCCAGCGCAAACAGGGCAAAGCCGATCAGCAGCAGCCGCTTGCGTTCGAACAGATCGACGAAGGTTGCCGCCAGAATGCCGGAGACGGCCGCGCTGAAACTGTAAGACGCCACCAGCAGACCGAATTCGTGCGTGCCGATACCGAAAGCCGCCATCAGGATCGGCCCGAGCGGCATCATGATCATGAAATCCAGCACATGGCTGAACTGGATGCCGGCCAGCGTCAGCAGGAAGAAACGTTCGGTCCGGGGAGGAAGCTCGGTGGTCATGGGCGACAAGGATACGCGCCCGGAACGGGAATTTCTTTTTTGCCCCTTTTTTGGGCCGTCCGCGCCCCGCAGGAAGTCCCCTTGGGGGATAGCATTTGCGGCCGACTGAACTTGTTTGCCCCAGCGCCCATCGAATGAACAGTCCGTCCCTAAAAAAGGAGTTCGCCATGCAAGCCCAACTGCACTCAATGAGCAATCTGTTCGCCCAACTCGGCCTGCCCGCCGACGACGCCGCCATCGAAGACTTCATCGCCCGCCACCGCCCGCTGGACAGCGCTACCGCCCTCTACCGCGCCCCTTTCTGGAGCGACTCGCAACGCACCTTCCTCAAGGAAGAAATCATCGAAGATGCCGACTGGTCGGCGGTGATCGACGAGTTGAACGGGCGCCTGAGCTAAGCGCCGGGACTCCCCGACAGCCGTCGGCTAGCCGCGACGGCTGCCCGCTTGCAGCTTGCCGCCCGAAGCGGACACCCGTTCGCTCAGCGCCTGCAGCGTCGCTTGCGCCTCGTCGGCCGCTTCCTGCATCTCTTCGGCACTCAAAGGCCTGAGTAGCGCCTCCAGTTCGATGCGCTGGATATTCGGACATTTCCCGACCACGCCCTGCACAATGCTGTCGACTTTCTTCGGCCCCAGGCCGAACAGCACCTTTTCCAGCACGAACACGCGGACGATGATGATGTCCTCCTCGCCCTGCGCCGTTGCCTGAACGGCCTCGATTTCCTTGCGCAGATAGCCGCGAAACTTGAGCGGCGTGACGTCGGCAGGCACCTGCAGGATGGACGAACGAAATTGACCTTGGATCATGATGGCGGAGGAAAGGTGACTGTAGCGTGAAGGACCGTATTCTACGACTCCATCGGCGTCCGGCGGCCGCCCCCGCGACGGCGTATCGTCTCAGAACGGCGAGAGCACCGCGATGACCCTGCCCGCCTCGATGCGAATGGAGCGCAGCAGCCAACGCGCTGCCAGTTCCTGCGAATTGCCATCCTCGCGCAGCACATAGACCGGCTTGGTGCGGAAATAACCGGCGAGTAACGCCGTCACCGCCCGCCGCGCGTCGGGTTCAGCCTCCTTGCGCAAGGCCGGTGAGCGGACCGAATCCGCCACCGGCTTTTCGAGAAAGAAAGCCTTGGCGTGATCGTCGTAACGAATGCCGGCCGACCCGACGACATCAACCTGAATCGGCGGATTACCGAGCAGCGCGATATCCACCCGGGCCACAATCCCTGCCCTTCCTTCGGGTTCCCCCAAAGTCAGCTTTGGCGGCGCCAGCAACGAAACGGTCAGCAAGCCGCCGTAGTTCAGTTGCTGCGGCTTCGATTTGTCGATGGCCGCCTGAATTTCGGCTTCCGTGAATGAGACTTCCTTGTCGAGGAAGGCGGCATCGCTAAGCGTTGAGAAAGCCGTCAAGGCAGAGACGATAAAGCAGGCAATCCTGAATTTCATTTTTTGACCACGAAAAAAACCTGGCTGATTATGGTCCGATGACTCAAAAACTGCGAATCCATTGCCCCATGCAAGGAGGCCCGGGTTCCCCGGATTTTTCAGTTTTGCCTCATTTTTGGACACGACCGTAGCATTTACGGCCAGCTTTCGCCTGCCTGAATTGGGGTGAGTGCAAATCAAACGTGCCTTGAACCGCGCTTGACAATCCCAAATCGGGAATTATCATTCCCAAATATGGAATCAAATCACACCAACTTGGCAGACACCCTTTTCACAAAAGGGCAGCAACGCGTTTTGCGCCTGTTGTTCGGCCACCCCGACCGCAGCTTTTTTGCCAACGAGATCATTCGTCAGACCGGCGGTGGCGCTGGTGCCATTCACCGGGAACTGAAAACGCTGACCCAGGCCGGCGTCCTGATTGAAAACAGCATCGGCAACCAGCGCCACTTTCAGGCCAACCCGAAGTGTCCGATATACACAGAATTGCTCGGCATTGTCCGCAAGACTTTCGGCATTTCCGGCATCCTGCACGAGGCCTTGCACCCGCTCAGCGAGCAGATCGACCTGTGCTTCATTTATGGCTCGGTCGCGCGCGGCGAGGAAAACGCGAGCAGTGACATTGACTTGCTGGTCGTCAGCGCAACGCTGGCCTACCCGGATATTTTTCCGGCCCTTGCCGAAGCCGAAAAGCAACTGCTGCGAACCATCAACCCCACGCTATACAAGCCAGGCGAACTACAGCGCAAGCAGCAAGAGGGTAACGCCTTCGTCAGCCGCATCCTCGCCCAGCCCAAGATCATCATTCTAGGAAGCGAAAGTGACCTACCAGAACCTGCTGAACCTCGTTAAGACTGGCAGTCTGAAAGCCGAACCGCCGGATCGTAGGGAATTCGATGGTCTGGTTCGCTCCGGCCTACTCAGGTTGAACGACGCACAGCACCCGGAGCTATCGCTAGAAAGCCGCTTCGATCTGGCCTACAACGCATCCCATGCCCTGGCGCTGGCCGCATTGCGCCACAACGGATTTCGCTCCGACAATCGCTATCTGGTCTTCCAGAGCCTGGCCCATACGCTTGAACTACCTGCCGCCGAATGGCGCGTCCTCGCCCTTTGCCACGATCGCCGAAACCTGGCCGAATATGAAGGCACGCTTGAAATCGACGAACAACTGCTGACTGACCTACTGCGGATTGCAGGCAGTTTGGCCGAGAAGCTACGGGCGATGTGAGTCAAGCGGAAACACCGTAAATGCAGCACAGTTGCATAATCCGATTTGCGTTCAAAGCTCAAACCATGACCACCTTGCGTAGCCTCGTAAGCACCCTGTCGATAGCAATCTGCCTTGCGGCATCCTGGCCTTGCACCGCCAAAGAATCAGTCTCTCAGGACGACCTTTCCGCACAAAAGGAACTCCTCCAGGCAAAGCTGGATGCCAACAAGGAGTTGCAGCAAAAAGACCTTGAAGCGATCCACAAGCGGATCGACGCATTGGACAAGCGACTGGATGACCAATTCAGCCGGGTCAGCGATATTGGAAGTGCGGTTGACCGATTCGGTATCCTGGTCACCGTACTTCTCGCAGCGGCCGGCCTCGCCGGCTATGTCTCGGTTGTCGCCAAATCTCGCCGCGAAGCGAAAGAAACCTCCGAAACCTGGTTTGAGCAAAACTCCGAAAAACTAGGCCTTGAAATCCACAACCTTGCGCAGAAGGCATCACGAGCCCACGGCGAGATTGACGAATCCGTTAACAACGTAAAAAAACACGAGGATCAGGTAATAGCTCAAGCAAAGGAAACCAGCGAAAGGTTACAGAAAAATTTCTCTGCTCAAACAGACCAGAGCCCGACGCCGATCAGTCCGGCCGACGCCGAAATTCTCAAACAAGGATCGGATGCGCTGAAAAATCAACCAGAAAGCCACTATTCCTACGACGATTGGAATACCCGCGCATTTACGGCCATTTCGGAAAATAAGCTGGACGATGCCGCCTATTATTTTGGCAAAGCCTACGAGGTGAGTACTCAAGCACAACAAGTAGCAATTTCCCTGTATAACAAGGGTACGGCGCTTGGCCAACTTGGCCGTAACCAGGAAGCCATCGATACCTACGAGGCGCTTATCGCCCAGCTTGGCGACGACCCAACCCCGGCCATCCGCAATCAAGTCGCCATGGCCATATTCAATAAGGGCGTCATCCACGGCCAAATGGGCGATAACGAAAAGGAAATCGCCACCTACGAACAATTGATTGGCACCTACAGCCCCGACCCCTCCCCCGCGCTCCGCGAACAGGTCGCCATGGCCATGGTCAACAAGGGCATATGCCTCGGAGAAATGGGTGACCACGGCAAGGCCATCGTCACCTACGAGCAAGCAATTGACACGTACGGCCGCGACCAGTCCCCCGCGCTCCACGAACAAGTCGCCAGAGCTATGGTTAGCAAAGGCATCAACCTTGGAAAAATGGGTGACCTCAGTAAGGAAATCGCAGCCTACGAGCGAGCTATTGACACTTATGGCCCCTCCCCCTCCCTCGCGCTCCGCGAACAAGTCACCAGAGCGATGGTTAGCAAAGGCTTTGCTCTCCTGCTAGCGGCCAAGGCGCTACTTGCGAAAAGCGACAATTCGCAAGCCGATAAGCTATTGCTGAAGGGCGAAACGGAATTGCAAGGCGCTCTTGAGAGAAAGCCCCGAGAAGCCATCGCCTTGGGTAATCTGGCTTACATACAGTGGCTATTGAAGCGACCAGCAGAATCCGAAGCAACCTTCCGCACTGCACTTACTGAAAAAGACAATGGCGGCGAGCATCTGTATAAGGGAACGCTTGACGATATTGCCCAGCATCCCATCCCTGAAGATAGCGACTTCCGAAAAATGGTCGAGAGACTTTGGGTCGAATACCAGAGCAAACAAGCACCAAGCGTCTAGTTATTTACACGCCAACAAAAAGGCCGGGATCGCTCCCAGCCTTTTTTCATTTTTGGCCGTATTTGACGGCCGACCGTAGCATTTACGCCTTCTTGTGGCTCGCCAGACGCGTCCAGGTGTCAATGACGGTATCCGGGTTCAGCGAGATGCTGCTGATGCCCTGATCCATCAGCCATTCGGCCAGATCGGGGTGGTCGGACGGGCCCTGGCCGCAGATGCCGATGTACTTGCCGGCCTTGTTGGCGGCAGAGATGGCCATGGCGAGCAGCATCTTGACGGCCGGGTCGCGTTCGTCGAAGAGGTTGGCGACCAGACCGGAGTCGCGGTCGAGGCCCAGCGTCAGCTGGGTCAGGTCGTTGGAGCCGATCGAGAAGCCGTCGAAGATCTTCAGGAAGTCGTCGGCCAGCAGCGCGTTGGACGGGATTTCGCACATCATGATCAGCTTCAGGTCGTTCTCGCCCTGCTTCAGGCCGTGTTCGGCCAGCAGTTCGACGACGGCCTTGCCTTCGCCGACGGTACGGACGAACGGGACCATCAGCTGGACGTTGGTCAGGCCCATTTCTTCACGCACCCGCTTCATCGCGATGCATTCCATTTCGAAGCAGTCTTCGAAGGTGTGCGCGATGTAGCGGGAAGCGCCGCGGAAGCCGAGCATCGGGTTTTCTTCTTCCGGCTCGTACAGCTCGCCGCCGAGCAGCTTGCGGTATTCGTTGGACTTGAAGTCGGAGAGGCGGACGATGGCCGGGTTCGGCCAGAAGGCGGCAGCGATGGTGGCAACGCCTTCGACCAGCTTCTCGATGAAGAAGTCGCGCGGCGAGGCGTAACCGCGGGCGCGGCGCTTGATTTCCTCGCGCTTCGATGCCGGCAGGCGCTCGACGTCGAGGATGGCCTTCGGGTGGATGCCGATGACGTTGTTGATGATGAACTCGACGCGGGCCAGACCGACGCCGGCGTTCGGCAGCTGGGCGAATTCGAAGGCCAGTTCCGGGTTGCCGACGTTCATCATGACCTTGACCGGGACGTCCGGCATGGCCGAGATGTCGCGGGTGGTGATTTCGTAGTCGAGGCTGCCGCGATAGACGTGGCCGGTATCACCTTCCGTGCAGCTGACCGTAACGATGTCGCCTTCAGTCAGCGTCTCGGTCGCGTCGCCGCAGCCGACGATGGCCGGGATGCCCAGTTCGCGGGCGATGATCGCAGCGTGGCAGGTACGGCCGCCACGGTTGGTAACGATGGCAGAAGCACGCTTCATCACCGGCTCCCAGTTCGGGTCGGTCATGTCGGCGACCAGCACGTCACCCGGCTTGACCTGGTCCATCTCGCGCGGATCCTTGACGATGCGCACCGGACCGACACCGATCTTCTGGCCGATGGCGCGGCCGGAGGCGAGCACCTTGGAGAAGGACTTCAGCTTGAACTTTTCCTGCTTGCCGGCGGCGGCTTGCGACTGCACGGTTTCCGGACGGGCCTGGAGGATGTACAGCTTGCCGTCGACGCCGTCCTTGCCCCACTCGATGTCCATCGGACGACCGTAGTGCTTTTCAATGATCATCGCGTAGCGGGCCAGTTCCATGACTTCTTCGTCGTTGATCGAGAACTGGTGACGCTGGGCTTCCGGCACATCTTCGGTGATCGTGGACTTGCCGGCGACCTTTTCGGCGGCGAAGGTCATCTTGATCATCTTGGAGCCGAGGTTGCGGCGGACGACGGCCTTCTTGCCGGCAGCCAACATCGGCTTGTGCACGTAGAACTCGTCCGGATTGACGGCGCCCTGCACCACCGTTTCGCCCAGACCATAGCTGGAGGTGACGAAGACCGCATCGCGGAAGCCGGATTCGGTGTCGAGCGTGAACATCACGCCAGCGGCGCCCTTGTCGGAGCGGACCATGCGCTGGATACCGGCGGACAGGGCGACGTCAGCGTGCAGGAAGCCTTTGTGCACGCGGTAGGAGATGGCGCGGTCGTTGTACAGGGAAGCGAAAACTTCCTTGATCGCGTGCATGATGTTTTCCAGGCCAACGATGTTCAGGAAGGTTTCCTGCTGACCGGCGAAGGAAGCGTCCGGCAGGTCTTCGGCGGTGGCCGAGGAGCGCACGGCGAAGGACATGTCGGCGGTGGAATCGGCCACCAGGCGCTGATACTGCTCGGTGATGGCGATGGTCAGATCCATCGGGAACGGGGTGTCGAGCACCCACTGGCGGATCTCGGCGCCGGTCTTGACCAGGGCATTGACGTCTTCGACATCCAGCGCATCAAGGGCGGCGTTGATCTTGGCATCGAGGCCGGACTGGGCGAGGAAGACGCGGTAGGCGTGCGCCGTCGTGGCAAAGCCGCCCGGCACGCGAACGCCGGTATCGGCCAGCTGGCTGATCATTTCGCCGAGCGACGAGTTCTTGCCGCCGACTTGTTCGACGTCGGTCATGCGGAGTTTTTCGAAGGGGATGACAAGCGCTTCCATCAGGAATCCTTTCAGGGGGGTCGAATTTAAAAAATCAGGAAGTTGAGAAATCGGTATTCAGGCGACGTTCCGCGGTTTCGCGGCGGGCGACGGAACGCAGCGTCTGGGCCAGCGTCTCGCGCACGAAGTCGATGTGCGTTTCGGCGGCCGAACGCGCCGCCTGCGGCTTGCGCTCGCGGACGGCGGAATGGATGGCGGCGTGCTGGGTCATCAGCAGGCGGCTGGCGGCCGGCACCATCTTCAATTCGCCGAGGTTGAGGCGGATATTGTCATGCATCAAACGCAGCAAGGCGGCCGACAGATGGCCAAGCAGCACGTTGTGCGAGGCATCGCCGACGGCCTGGTGAAAGGCGATGTCGGCATCGGAACGTTTGTCGGTGTTGTCGCTCTCGAAGGCAGCCTGCAGGGCCGAGAAGCTCTGGTCGAGGCGCTGCAGGTCGGCATCGGTGGCGCGCTCGGCTGCCCACTCGGCGGCCTGACCTTCAAGCATGCGGCGGAATTCCAGCATGTCCTCGCGCAGATTGGGGTAGGAACCCATCATGTCCTGCCAGGGGTCGAAGAAGCTCGATTCCAGCGCATCGGTCACATAGGTGCCACCGCCCTGGCGGCTGGTTACCATGCCCTTGGAGGCCAGCTTCTGGATCGCTTCGCGCAGGCTCGGCCGGGACACGCCCAGCTCCGCCGCCAGCTCGCGCTCGGGCGGCAGGCGGTCGCCGGACTTCAGCGAGCCTTCGAGGATACGCCGCTCCAGCGTCGAAGCGACGGCATCCGAAATACGCGGAACCTGCACCTTGTTTGGCATTGGTAAGACCACATGGATTGGTAAGACCAGCACATTCTAGCGAGCGTTTAAGCAAAGCGCAAGCATGGGGATTTCCCTTGGATGATTGACTAAGTACCGGTATTCACGTAAATTTTCATTTCATGAATAACTGGTCTTACCAATTGACCGTTAAATAATTCACACCGGAGACAAGATGATTCCCGCGCACACCCCGCCACCCCGCCCGAGCGACGTATATTTCTTCGCCACCTGCGTCGTCGACCAGTTTTTCCCCGGTGCCGGCATGGATGCCATCACCCTGCTCGAACGTCACGGCATCCGCGTCCACTTCCCCGAGGAGCAGACCTGCTGCGGCCAGCCGGCCTACACCAGCGGTTTCCCCGACGAAGCGCGCAAGGTTGCGGCGCATCAGCTGACCTTGTTCCCGAACGACTGGCCGGTGGTCGTGCCTTCCGGTTCCTGCGCCGGCATGATGAAACACCACTATCCGACGCTGTTCGCCAATGATCCGGTGCAAAAGGCCGCCGCCGAAAAGTTGTCGGCACGGGTCTATGAACTCACCCAGTTCCTCGTCGACGTGCTGAATTTCAAGCCCGAGGATCTCGGCGGCGACTGTACCGTCGTGCTGCACACCTCCTGTTCGGCACGCCGCGAAATGGGCGTCCATCTGACTGGCCGCAAACTGCTCGACGGCCTCGGCCACGTAACTATCGCCCAGCAGGACCATGAATCGGAATGCTGCGGCTTCGGCGGCACCTTCTCGGTCAAGCAGCCGGAAATCTCCGGCGCCATGGTCGAGGACAAGGTCAAGGCGCTCAAGGCGACCGGCGCCGAGCGCGTCGTCAGCGCCGACTGCGGCTGCCTGATGAACATCCTCGGTCACGCCGCCTGGAAAGATCAGCAGGCCGGCCTCGCGAAACCCACCCTGCCCGGCGAACACATCGCCAGCTTCCTGCTCCGGAGGACCAGCAAATGAGCGCCCGCGACCGCATCCTTGGCAAATTAAGGCAAAAAATGCCATCGGCCGTAGCATTGGCACCCGATGTCGCCACCTGGTACGCCACGCATCGTCCGGTTGAAGGTGCGACTGACAAGGCCAGGCGCTTTCGGCACTTCATCGAACTGGCTCACGCCGAAGTCCTTGCGGTAACACCGGCAAACTGGCTGAGCACCCTGCGTGAGGTGCTGCGCAGCAAAGGCATCGACAAGATTCTGGTCAGCGAGGAAACAACGCATGGCTGCGCGGTTCTCGACGAGTTTCCGCGCCAGGGCGTCGATTGCCAGGTCTACAACATGGCCATCGAGGCCTGGAAGACGGAGATGTTCAACGCCACCCCGGCCAGCCTGACCGCCGCCCGTGGCGCCATTGCCGAGACCGGCACGCTGATCCTGTGGCCGGATCCGGCCGAACCGCGACTGATGTCGCTGGTGCCACCGGTGCATATCGTGCTGCTCAATGCGGCCAATATCTACAACACCTTCCACGAGGCGATGCTGGCCGAAGGCTGGTCACACGGTCTGCCGACCAATGCCCTGCTCATTTCCGGCCCCTCGAAGACTGCCGACATCCAGCAAACGCTGGCCTACGGCGCGCATGGTCCGAAGGAACTGGTCGTGCTGATGCTGACGGAGGGCGAGCAATGAGCGAGCACACCCTGCACTTCAACCCATCCAAAGGCTTCCGCGCCCGCTCCAAGGATGTCGTCGACAATCCCTTCCTGCGCCAGAGTTTCCGCGGCGCGATGGATTTCCTGATGAGCAAGCGCGCCGCCCAGTTCCCTGACGCCGAGGAACTGGAAAGCCTGCGCACGCTGGGCGAAAGCATCCGCCAGTACAACCTGGCCAAACTGCCGACGCTGCTCGAACAGCTCGAAGCCAACCTGACCAGCAACGGCATCAAGGTCCATTGGGCCGAGACACCTGACGAAGCCAACGAAATCATCCTCGGCATCTGCCAGCAGCACTCGGCCAGGCTGATGGTCAAGGGCAAGTCGATGGTCAGCGAGGAAATCGAGCTCAACCACGCCGCCGAAGCGGCCGGCATCGGCGCGCTGGAGTCGGACATGGGCGAATATATCGTCCAGCTGGCCGGCGAAAAGCCGTCGCACATCATCATGCCGGCCATCCACAAGACCAAGGAAGAGATCGCCAGGCTGTTCGCCGAGAAGGTGCCGGGCGTCGATTACACCGACAACGTCGATGCGCTGATCCAGATCGGCCGCAACGTGCTGCGCCAGAAATTCCTGGAGGCCGACATCGGGCTGTCCGGCGTCAATTTCGCCGTCGCCGAAACCGGGACGCTGTGTCTGGTCGAAAACGAAGGCAATGGCCGGATGTGCACCACCGCCCCGCCGGTCCATATCGCCATCACCGGCATCGAGAAGATCGTCGAAAAGCTCGAACACGTGCCGCCGCTGCTTTCCCTGCTGACCCGCTCGGCAACCGGCCAGAACATCTCGACCTACTTCAACATGATCTCCCGCCCGCGCCAGCCCGGCGAGAAGGATGGCCCGAGCGAAGTGCATCTGGTGCTGCTCGACAACGGCCGCAGCCAGGCCTATGCCGACGAACAGTTACGCAAGACCCTGCAATGCATCCGCTGCGGCGCCTGCATGAATCACTGCCCGGTCTATACGCGGATCGGCGGCCACGCCTACGGCACAACCTACCCCGGCCCGATCGGCAAGATCATCTCGCCGCACATGCTCGGGCTGGAGGCGACCAAGGGACTGGTCACGGCGTCGTCGCTGTGCGGGGCTTGCGGCGAGGTCTGTCCGGTCAAGATTCCGATTCCGGAATTGCTGATGCGGTTGAGGGAAGAAGCGTTTTCTCCGCCCCACGCCAATCCCTCCATGGTTGGGCAGGGAGCTGGATATAGCGGGCTGATTTCTGCGGTCTGGCGGGGATGGGCGTTTGTCTATCGGTCGCCGGGGCTTTATCGGCTGGCGACCTGGCTGGGGAGTCGGTTGCGGTGGTTGACGCCGTCGCGGCAAGGGGCGTGGACGTCGGTTCGGGTGCCTTTGAAGCCGGCGCCCAAGCGGTTACGGGATATGTTGAAGGAACGGGGCTAAATGACGCTTTCCTTTCTCGGGCTTGGGTTTCCGCCTTGCTGGCGGGCGTACTTTCTTTTGCTTCGCCAAAAGAAAGTAGCCAAAGAAAAGGCGACCCCAGGTTACGCGGTCGGCTACGCCGACTCCCCTGCGCTACTCGAAACGCCGGGCGGCTGCGGAACTCGGGGCTACGCCCCTCAAACAGTCCTCGCCGAAGGCCCCCGGCGCTTCTGCGTTGCTCGGCGCTCCACATGGGGACCCGAAAGGCGTCCGGGCTCGAACAGCAGCACGGGAATTGGAATGCTACGGTCGGGCCGAAAAAATGCCCAAATTTAAAAAACACTGTTTGGCCCCGGACGGTTTACCAGGCCCCTTGAGAGGCGCCGAGCAACGCAGGCTGGCGCGGAAAAAGGGCGAGGACTGTTTGAGGCCCGCAGGGCCGAGTTCCGCAGCCCCCGCGTCAGCCGAGTAGCGCAGGGAACCCCCGAAGGGGGCACCGACCCAGGGTCGCCTTTTCTTTGCTTACTTTCTTTTGGCGAAGCAAAAGAAAGTAAGACGCCCCTCAAGGGCGGAAAACAGAAGTTCAGAAAACCGCGCAATAACGAGCAGCACGAAAAAGCAAACCGAGACAAACCATGAGCGAACTGATCCACCACCTCAGCCAATACCTCCCGGCCAACCAGATCATCGTCGACGACCTGCGCCGCCTCGCCTACGGCACCGACGCCAGCTTCTACCGCCTGACGCCGCAGGTCATCGCGGTCGTCGAATCCGAGGCCGACGTCCGTGCCGTGCTGCAAACCGCCAGACAGCATGCCACCCCGGTCACATTCCGGGCGGCCGGCACCAGCCTGTCCGGCCAGGCGATCACCAACGGCGTGCTGGCCCTGATCGGGGAAGGCTTCGCGACCTGCGATCTGAACGCCGATGCCAGCCAGGTCAAGGCCGGCCCAGGTATCGTCGGTGGCGAGGTCAATCGGCGGCTTGCGCCCTTCGGCCGCAAGATCGGTCCCGATCCAGCCTCGATCAACGCCTGCAAGATCGGCGGCATCGCCGCCAACAACGCCTCCGGCATGTGCTGCGGCACGGCCCAGAACAGCTACCGGACGCTGGCCGGTCTGCGCATCATGCTGGCCGACGGCACCGTGCTCGATACCGAAGATGCCCGCAGCCGCGACGCATTTGCCCAATCCCACGCCGTGCTGCTCGGTGAACTCGAACGCCTGGGCCGCGACACCCGCGCCAACGTTAAGCTGGCCGAGCGCATCCGCCACAAGTTCAAGATCAAGAACACCACCGGCTACAGCCTCAACGCGCTGGTCGATTTCGAAGACCCGATCGACATCCTCAGCCACCTGATGATCGGCTCGGAAGGCACGCTCGGCTTCATCTCGCGGATCACCTACAACACTGTCGTCGAAGACCCGTTCAAGGCCAGCGCCCTGGTTTTCTTCCCGGACATCCGCACCGCCTGCGAGGCGGTCATCCGCCTCAAGCCGCAGCCGGTCTCGGCCGTCGAACTGCTTGACCGCCCGGCGCTGCACTCGGTCGAGAACAAGCCCGGCCTGCCACCGATCATTCGCCAGCTTGGCGAAGAAGCCGCCGCGCTGCTGATCGAAGTGCGGAATGCTACGGTCGATGGCCTGCAGGAGCGGATTTCCGCCGTCCATGCCGCGATGGACGGCATTACCACGGTGGAACCGATGGTTTTCTCGACCGACCCCGCGACCTGCGAGATGTACTGGAAAGTGCGCAAGGGCACCTTCCCCTCGGTCGGCGCCATGCGCCGTACCGGCACGACGGTGATCATCGAGGACGTCGCCTTCCCGATTGCCGCGCTGGCCGACGCCACCCTCGACCTGCAGGCCCTGCTCCGCCATCACGGCTACCACGAGGCGATCATTTTCGGCCACGCCCTGGAAGGCAACCTGCACTTCGTGTTCACCCAGGATTTCGGCGATCAAGCCGAGATCGACCGCTACGCCCGCTTCATGGACGACGTCTGCCATCTGGTCGTCGATAAATACGATGGCTCGCTGAAGGCCGAGCATGGCACCGGCCGCAACATGGCGCCCTTCGTCGAACTGGAATGGGGCAAGGAAGCCGCCGACCTGATGCGCCGGATCAAGCGCCTGTTCGACCCGGACAATCGCCTCAACCCCGGTGTCATCCTCAACGACAACCCGGCCGCCCACCTCGAAAACCTGAAGCCGATGCCGGCCGCCGAGGACATCGTCGACCGCTGCATCGAATGCGGTTTCTGCGAACCACTGTGCCCCTCGCACCGGCTGACCCTCTCGCCGCGCCAACGCATCGTCAGCGTCCGCGAACTGTCCCGCCGCGCCGCGGCCGGCGAACCGGCCGGCGCCATCGGCGAGGACTACGCCTACATGGGCCTCGACACCTGCGCCGGCTGCGGCCTGTGTTCGACGGCCTGCCCGGTCGGTATCGACACAGGCGACCTTACCCGGCGCCTGCGCGGCCGCCAGCTTGGCGAAACGGCCCGCGCAGTCAACGCCTGGACCGGCAACCATTTCGCCACACTGGCCAACGCCTCGCGCCTCGGCCTCAAAATTGGCCACGCCGTCTCCGGCGTGCTCGGCGACAACTTCCTCGGCCGCATTTCCGGCGGCGCCTGGAAGAAGCAGATGCCGCACGCCGGCAAACCGCCGGTCGCTCGGCGGGGCCAAGGCGACCCGGTGGTCTATTTCCCGACCTGCGGCGGCCGCATCTTCGGCCCATCGACGGCCAGCGAAGCCCAGCTCGGCGACGTGATCAGCGAACTGCTGGTCCGTGCCGGCTACGACCCTATCCTGCCCGACGGCTTCGAGCAGCTCTGCTGCGGCCAGATGCTGGCCAGCAAGGGCATGGAAGAGGAAGCCGGCACCATGTCCGAGGCGCTCGAAGCGGCGCTGCTCAAGGCGTCGAACAACGGCCAGTTCCCGGTGATCATGGACGCCAGCACCTGCACCGCCCGCATGCAGAAGCACCTGGCCGGCCGCCTCAAACTCTACGATTTCCACGAATTCGCCCACGACGCCCTGCTGCCGCGCCTGGTCATCGTCAAACAACCCGGCCCGGTCGCCCTGCACATCAATTGCAGCGTGCGCAAAGCCGGGGCCGACGGCAAGCTGAAAAAGCTGCTCGCCGCCTGTGCCGAGCAAATCATCGAACCGGCCGGCGTCACCTGCTGCGGCTTCGCCGGCGACCGCGGCTTCGTTGTCCCGGAACTGAACCGCCACGCCTTGCGCAAGATCCACGACGAGTTACCGGCCAACTGCGCTTGCGGCGTGTCGACCAACCGCACCTGCGAAATCGGGCTGACCGCCGAAACCGGGGTCACCTACCAATCGGTCGCCTATCTGCTCGAACAATGCAGCCGGCCACAGGAAGGCGGATGCTGATTTTTGATTTGTGTAGAAACAAAATCGCAACCGGCTGGTCAAAATCTCGGCTCAACAAAAACAGGTCGGTTCCGCCCATGGACATTCGCGTCAACTCATGGTCACCCAGCATCGAATTCGGCATCCCGGAGATCGACGACCAGCATCGTGAACTCTTCGAACTGGCCGCCACTTTCCGCGGCCAGTGCGACGAGATCCGGGTCATGAAGTCGCTGGCCATTCTCTGCGACTACGCCAAGGTCCATCTGCGCGACGAGGAAGAACTACTGACCCGCATCGGCTATCCGGACATCGAGGCTCACCGCCAGTCACACAGCGATTTCCGCCGCATGCTGCGCCACCTGCTGCAGGACGCCCGTTCGCTGACCCTTGACCAGGTCGCCGACCGCGTCGAAGCCCTGATCAACGGCTGGTTCTACAACCATATCCTGCACGTCGACACGCAATACATCCCGATGGTGATCGCCTACAACGTCTACCAGGCTAGGCCGCGCGAAATCCGTCCGGCAAGTCGCGTTACGCTCGTTCCGCCCGCCGGGAATTCGAAACCGGAATAGGCGGGCCAGCCCCCCGACACCCGCGGGGGTGAGGATTTCCCTAACAGCCAGGGCTGCCGCGACTTGGTAAGGTAGCCGCTATTTCGGAAACCTATCAGGAGAACCCCCATGTACAAGAACATTCTGGTCGCCATCGACGACAGCGAAACCTCCCGTAGCGCCCTGGCCGAGGCCCTTCACATCGCCCGCACCAGCGACGCCAAGCTGTACATCACCCACGTCGCCGACGAGACGTTGATGGGCATGAGCGGGCGCACTTTCTCCACCTCGCTGAACCTCGACCACGCCATCGCTGCCATTGCCGAAGCGGGCCGCAAGTTGCTCGACGAAGCGATGACATCCGCCGACGGCGTCAAGGCCGAAGCCCTGCTGCTCGAAGCCCGCCAGCGCCGCGTTTCCGAGACACTGGCCGACAAGGCCAAGGAACTCGGCGTCGACCTGATCGTCATCGGCCGCCACGGCCAGCGAGGACTGGCCACGCTGATTCTCGGCTCGGTCGCCGAACAACTGGCTAAAATTGCCGACGCCTCCGTACTCCTGGTCAGGAAACACTAAATGCACCAACACGCGCTCGATACCAGCAAGGAAGAACCGCTCCGCAACGACATCCGACTGCTCGGCCGTATCCTTGGCGATACGGTCCGCGAACAGGAAGGCGAGGCGGTCTTCGACATTATCGAGCGCGTCCGGCAAACCGCCGTCCGCTTTGCCCGCGACGGCGACCCGGCGGCGCGCGCCGAACTCGCCGGCCTGCTCGACCCACTGCCGCGCGACACGACGCAGGCCGTCGTTCGCGCCTTCAGCTACTTCCTGCAACTGGCCAACATCGCCGAGGACGAGCACCACATCCGCCGGCGCCGTGCCCACGACCTGGCAGGCTCACCGCCGCGCGAAGGCAGCCTGGTCTTTGCCCTCGACGCCCTGGCCAGCGCAGCCGTGTCGCCGGAAGCCATCGCCGACTTTTTCGCCCACGCCGTCGTCGCTCCGGTGCTCACTGCCCACCCGACGGAAGTCCAGCGCCAGAGCCTGATCCGCAACCATCGCGACGTTTCCCGGCTGCTCGACCAGCGTGAACGCCTGCAGATGACACCGGACGAAGAAGCCGACAACGACCTGGCGCTGGCCAACGCCATCCTGACCCTATGGCAGTCGCGCATGCTGCGCCCGGTACGCCTCAAGGTGCTCGACGAGGTGAAGAACGGCATCACCTATTTCAAGGAAACCTTCTTCACCGAACTGCCGCGTCTCTATATCCAGGCCACGCAGCAGTTGCAGAAGCGCTACCCGGAGAAAGTCTGGGCGCTGCCGCCCTTCTTCCGCGTCGGCAGCTGGATCGGCGGCGACCGCGACGGCAATCCCTTCGTCACCGCCGAGATCCTGCGCGAAGCCCTTCGCCTGCAATCAAGTGCAGCGCTCAGCCATTACCTCGACGAAGTCCATGAACTGGGTGGCGAACTGCCGCTCTCCGACTTGCTGGTCAAGGTCACGCCGGAACTGCTGGCGCTGGCCGAACACTCGACCGACCATTCGCCGCAGCGTTCCGACGAGCCCTACCGCCGCGCCCTGTCCGGCATCTACGCCCGGCTCGCCGCCACCGCCCGCGTCCTCGATCACTTCGAGCCGGTCCGCCACGAAATCGGCAGCGCCGCACCCTATGAAACGCCGGACGCCCTGCGCGCCGACCTCAAGGTGCTGAACAATTCGCTGAAGCTGAACGGCAGCGCCAGCCTGGCCGGCGGCCGCCTGCGTCGCCTGCTGCGCGGCGTGCAGGTCTTCGGCTTCCATCTGGCGCCGATCGACCTCCGTCAGAATTCCGAAGTCCATGCCCGCAGTGTCGCCGAACTGCTCGCTGGCGCTGGCCGTTGCCCTGATTACGAAGGACTGTCCGAAGCCGAGCGCATCAAGCTGCTGGTCGAGGAAATCAGCACGCCACGCCCGCTCTACTCGCCTTATCTGAACTATTCCGAGGAAACCCGGGGCGAACTGGCCATCTTCTTCGCCGCCCGCGAACTGCGCCAGCGCTACGGCGCCGCCGCCCTGCCCAATTGCATCATCTCGAAGACCGACGGCGTTTCCGACCTCCTTGAACTGGCCCTCCTGTTGAAGGAATCCGGCCTGCTGCTGCCGGGCGCCACACCCCGCCTAGACGTCAACATCATCCCGCTGTTCGAAACCATCGAGGACTTGCAGAAGAGCGCGGCGACAATGGCCGGCATCTTCAAACTGCCGGCCTACCGCGAACTGATCGCCGGCCGCGGCAACGAGCACGAAGTCATGCTCGGCTACTCCGACAGCAACAAGGATGGCGGCTTCCTGACCTCGGGCTGGGAGCTCTACAAGGCCGAGATCGAACTGGCCAGCGTCTTCGCCGAACACGGCGTGCGTCTGCGCCTGTTCCACGGCCGAGGCGGCTCGGTCGGCCGCGGCGGCGGCCCGACCTACCATGCCATCCTCGCCCAGCCAGCCGGCGCCGTCGCCGGCCAGATCCGACTGACCGAACAGGGTGAAGTCATTTCGACCAAGTACGGCAACGCCGACACCGGCCGCCGCAATCTCGAAGTGCTGCTCGCTGCGACCCTCGAAGCCAGCCTGACCGACCACGAGAACAAGGTCGAGCCGGCCGAGCGGTTCCATGCCGTGATGGACGAACTGTCGCTACGCGCCTTCACTGCCTATCGCGGCCTGGTCTATGAAACGCCGGGCTTCACGACCTATTTCCGCCAGTCCACGGTGGTTTCAGAAATCGCCTCGCTGAACATCGGCAGCCGCCCGGCCTCGCGCAAAGCCTCCGAGCGCATCGAAGACCTGCGGGCCATTCCCTGGGTCTTCAGCTGGGCGCAATGCCGGCTGATGCTGCCCGGCTGGTACGGCTTCGGTACGGCCGTGGACGGCTATCTGGCCGGGAATCCCGATGGCCTGGCCACCCTGCGCCGGATGGTCAAATCCTGGCCCTTCTTCCAGAGTCTGCTCTCGAACATGGACATGGTGCTGGCCAAGACCGACCTTGCCATCGCTTCGCGCTACGCTGAACTTGTCGCCGACGCCGAGCTACGGCAGTGCATTTTCGAGCGGATCAAGGCCGAATGGGCACTGACCCGCCAACACCTGCTGGCCATCCTCGAACAGGAAGATTTCCTGGCCGATAACCCGATGCTCAAGCGCTCGCTGCAACTGCGTTCGCCCTACATGGACCCGCTGAATCACCTTCAGGTCGAGTTGCTCAAGCGCCACCGGGCCGGTGACACCGACGAGCGCGTCGCCCGCGGCATCCACCTGACAATCAACGGCGTCGCTTCTGGCTTGCGCAACAGCGGGTAAAATGCGCGCATGCCAAATCCCATCAAACGCACCGTATTCTTCGTCTCCGACGGCACCGGCCTGACCGTCGAAGCCCTCGGCCACAGCCTGATGAGCCAGTTCGAGGATGTTGAATTCAATCAGATTCGCATCCCCTTCCTCGATAACGTCGAGAAAGCGCAGGAGGCCATCGCCCAGATCAATGCCCAGGGCGAGGCCGACGGCATGCGCCCCATCGTCTTCACGACGCTGGTCAACGCCGAGCTCTCCAGCCTCGTCCATCAGGCCGATGCCTTTTGCCTGTCCTACTTCGACACCTTCCTCGCACCACTGGAAGCCGAACTCGGGCTGAAGTCAAACCACACCGTCGGCCGTTCGCACGGTTCGGCCGAAAGCTCCGAGTACAAGAAGCGCATCGAGTCGATCAACTACACGCTGGCCCACGACGATGGCATCACCGACCGCGACCTCGAAGAGGCCGACGTCATCCTGGTTGCCGTCTCACGCTGCGGCAAGACGCCGACCTCGCTCTACCTGGCCATGCAGTTCGGCCTGAAAGCGGCCAATTTCCCGCTGATCCCGGAAGACTTCGACCGCGGCCGCCTGCCCGGCACGCTGGAAAAACATCGCAGCAAGCTGTTCGGCCTGACCATCCAGCCCGAGCGCCTGCACCAGATCCGCGAGGAACGCCGATCAAACAGCAAGTACGCCTCACTGGCCAACTGCCGTTTCGAGATCGCCGAAGCCGAAAAGATGATGCGCCGTGAAGGCATTCGCTGGCTGGACTCGTCGACCAAATCGATCGAGGAAATCTCGACGACGATCCTGCAGGAACTGAAGCTGCGCTAAGCGCAGCCGTCGTCAGACCGCCAGTTTTCGGCGCAATGCCTCGAACAGGCAAACCGCCGCTGCCGCGCCAACGTTCAGCGATTCGACGGCACCGGGCATCGGAATTTTGATCCGCAGCCTGGCGGCTTCGATCAACTCGTGCCTGACCCCCAGGCCCTCGGCCCCAAACACCCAGGCCAGCGGCCCGCTCCATTTAGCCTCGTAAAGCGAGGTAGCGCCGTCGAGGCAGGTGACTGCCGTCGTGCCGCGATAGTCAGCCATGAAGCTGGCCAGATCGACGTCTTCATGGATGGTCAGGACAAAGTGGGCGCCCTGCCCGGCGCGCAGCACTTTCGGAGACCACGCCGAGGCGCAGCCCGGAGACAGCAGCGCCTGGCCGATACCGGCCGCCGCTGCCGTGCGCAGCAGGGTTCCGACGTTGCCGGGGTCCTGCACACCGTCGAGCAAAATTGCCTCTTTTTCGAGGCCGACCGTAGCATTTGCCTTGGGTATAGCCACCACCGCCAGCAGGCCGCTCGGCGTGTCGACCAGGCCCAGGTCGCGCATCAGCGCATCGGCCAGAACGACGATTTGGCGCTCTGCAACGTAAGCGGCAATTTCGCCGCCGGCCAGCGCAGACTCAGCGACGACCAGGGTTTCCGGCGATCCGTAAACCTTTTCGTAAGCTTCGACCAGATGCACGCCGTCGAGCAGGGTCTGCCCGGTTTTCCGGCGCTCCCGGCCCGATTCGGCCAGCCGCTTGAGGTGCTTGAAGAAAGCGTTGTCGCGCGACTGGATCAGTTTCATAGCAGCGAGAGTTGCCGGGCGACCGGCCCGAAACTGCGCCGATGCACCGGCGAGGCACCGTGTTCAACCAGTGCCGCGCAATGCGCTTCGGTCGGATAACCCATGTGGCGGTCGAAGCCGTAATGCGGGTACTGGGCGTGCAGTTCGAGCATGCCGGCATCGCGCACAGTCTTGGCCAGGATGGAGGCGGCGGCGATCGAGGCGATCTTGCCGTCGCCCTTGACCACGGCTTCGCAGGGAATATCGAGTTTCGGACAGCGGTTGCCATCCACCATCGCCGCCACCGGCCGAACCGACAGGCCGGCAACAGCACGCTGCATGGCCAGCATCGTCGCGTGCAGGATGTTCAGACGGTCGATTTCCTCGACCGTTGCCTCGGCCACGCACCAGGCCAAGGCCCGTTCGCGGATCAGCTCGGCCAGTGCATCACGCTTCTTTTCGCTGAGTTTCTTGGAATCGTTCAAACCCGGAATCGGCCGCGCGGGATCGAGGATCACCGCCGCCGCGACCACCGGCCCGGCCAACGGTCCGCGCCCGGCTTCATCGATGCCGCAGACGAGGCCCAGCGGGACAATCAGTTCAGGCATTCGATGACGGCCCGGGCGGCCTTCTCGGCGGTATTCTGGCGAAGCTGAAGATGGAGGTCGGTAAATATTTCCTCGACTGCTGCTGCGTTGTCCTTATCCTCGTACAGCTTGACCAGGGCTTCGGCCAGATTCTCGGGCGTCGCCTGATCCTGCAGGATTTCCGGCACGACGAAACGCCCGGCCAGGATGTTGGGCAAACCGACAAAGGGCAGATAGGCCATGCGCTTCATCAGCCAGTAAGAGAACTTGGCGATCTTGTAGGTGATGACCATCGGCCGCTTGAGCAGCGCCGCTTCGAGCGTCGCCGTGCCGCTCGCCACCAGCGAAACGTCGGCGGCGCCCAGCGCATCCTGGGCGTGACCGAAGAGCAGGCGGAAGGGTACTTCGCCGCCCTGCTTCTGGTAGATGGCCATTTCGAATTGCAGGCGCGTTTCCCGCGTGGTCAGCGGCACGACGAAAATGGCCGTAGGCAGGAAGCGTTCGCGGATGATCTTGGCTGTCTCGACGAAGGTCTCCGCCATCATTTCCAGTTCGCCCTTGCGGCTGCCTGGCAGCATGGCAAAAATCGGGAAATCCCTTGGCAGGGAAAGTTTTTCGCGCACTGCCTGCTTGCTGGTCTGGAGCGGGATGATATCGGCCAGCGGGTGCCCGACATAGGTCACCGGAATGCCCGCCTTTTCGTAAATCTGTGGCTCCATCGGGAACAATGCGAGCAGGCGATCGACCGCCCGGCCGATCTTCTTGATCCGCCCGCCACGCCAAGCCCAGATCGACGGGCTGACGTAATGAATGGTACGCACGCCGGCCGACTTGAGATCGGTTTCAAGGCCAAGATTGAAGTCGGGCGCATCGATGCCGATGAAGATATCCGGCTGCAGGTCAAGCAGGCGCCGCTTCAACTGCCGGCGGATGCCGGCGATTTCGCGGTAATGTTTGAGGGCATCCCAGTAGCCCATGACCGACAGCTTTTCCATCGGCCACCAGCTATCGAGCCCCTGCCCCTGCATCTTCGGACCGCCGATGCCGTAGAACACGGCATCTGGCAGATGGGTTTTCAGCGCGGCAATCAGGTGGCTGCCCAGGAGATCCCCGGAGGCCTCCCCCGCCACCATGGCGATCCGTACGGCGTTCCCCATATCAGCGAATGATGCCTCGCTTGGAGACCTCGAGGAAATCGACAAATCGCTGGATGTCCGGCTGTGTCTTGGCATCCTCGACCAGCTTGGCCTTGGCTTCTTCGAGCAACAGGCCGGACTTGTACAGGGTGCGGTAGGCGCGCTTCAGCGAAGTGATCGAATCAGCCGAAAAGCCACGGCGCTTCAGTCCCTCGACGTTGATGCCGTAGGGCTGCGCGGTGTTGCCGGCAGCCATCAGGTAAGGCGGCACATCTTGCAGGATCACCGTGCTGACCGCTGTCATCACGTGAGCGCCGATCCGGCAGAACTGGTGCACCCCGGTGAATCCGCCGAGGATGGCCCAGTCATCGACCACCACATGGCCGGCCAGCGATGCGTTGTTGGCAAATGTCACCTTGTTGCCGACCTGACAGTCGTGCGCGATGTGGACGTAGGCCATGATCCAGTTGTCGTCGCCGAGCCGCGTCACACCGGCATCCTGGACTGTGCCCAGGTTGAAGGTGCAGAACTCGCGGATGACGTTGCGGTCGCCGATCTCCAGGCGGGTCGGTTCGCCGGCGTATTTCTTGTCCTGCGGCACTTCGCCGAGGGAACAGAACTGGAAGATGCGGTTGTCGCGACCAATACGTGTGTGACCGTGAATCACGGTATGCGGCCCGATCACGGTGTTGTCGCCGATCTCGACGTGCGGCCCGATGATGGAATAGGCACCGATCTCGACGTTGGCACCGATCCGGGCGCCCGGATCGACAAGGGCAGTCGGATGGATCATGTTAGAGGTCCCGCTTGGCGCACATCAGGCGAGCCTCGGCAGCCAGCTGACCGTCAACCCGGGCCTCGCCCTTGAACTTCCAGACGCCGCGCATCTGGCGTTCAATCACGATGTGCAGATGGAGTTGATCACCAGGCAATACCGGCTTCTTGAAACGCGCTTCGTCGATACCAGCAAAGTAGAAGACGGTATCCGGCGACGGCTTCTCGCCGAGCGACTTGAACGACAGGATGCCTGCAGCCTGAGCCAGGGCTTCCATGATCAGGACGCCGGGCATGACCGGATGATGCGGAAAGTGACCGACAAAGAACGGTTCGTTGATCGTTACGTTCTTGTAGGCATGGATGGACTTGCCCAACTCCATCTCGACCACGCGGTCGACCAGCAGAAACGGGTAGCGATGCGGCAGGTGCTCAAGAATCCCGAGAATATCCATTTCCATTTTTATCCCTCCATCCCTTTTTCTTTAAGTTTTTTCTCAAGCTCGGAAACCCGCTCGGCAAGTTTCGAGAGGCGACGGATGTGGGCCGCATTGCGCACCCACTCGTCGTGCGTATCCAGCGGAAAAACGCTGGTGTAAACACCGGGCTGATTAATGGTCTTCATGACCAGCGAACCACCGGAAACCACCGTTCCCGGCGCCAGGGTCACGTGGCCGGAAATCATCCCGGCCCCGCCGACAATGCAGTGCTCCCCCATCGTCACACTACCGGCAATCCCCGTACATCCAGCCAGCACGGTACGGGGGCCGATGTTGCAGTTGTGAGCCACCTGTACCAGATTGTCGATCTTGCAGCCATCGCCGATTACCGTATCGTCCAGCGCGCCGCGATCGATGGTCGTGTTTGAACCAATCTCGACGTCGTCGCCGATGGTCACCGCACCGATCTGCGGAATCTTGATCCAGTTCTTGCCCTCCGGCGCGAAACCGAAGCCATCAGCACCGATAACCGTGCCGGAATGAATAATCACCCGCTGACCGATCTTGCAACCGTGGTAGATGGTGACATTCGGATACAGGATCCCGCCGTCGCCGATACTGACATCGTCCCCCACCACACAGCCGGCATGGATGACAACGCCTTCGCCGAGGCGGACATTCTTGCCGAGGACGACATACGGCGCGATCGCCGTGCTGGCCGGAACCGAAGACTCGACGACTGCCGAAGGATGAATACCGCTGAAACCGACCCGAACCGGATTCAACAAGGAGGCGACACGGGCATAGTAGGCATACGGGTTGGCGGCGACGATACGTGGGCCGGCAAAGCCGTCGGCCGCATCGGGAGCCAGAATGACTGCGGCCGCCCGGGTCGATTCAAGTTGCGACCGGTACTTACGATTGGCCAGGAACGCAATGTCACCCTCACCCGCCGAAGCCAGCGTTGCCACGCGAGCAATACGCGTTTGGCCGTCCCCAAGCACATCGCCGCCCAAGTGGGCGGCGATGTCGGCAAGGGAGAATACAGTCTCGCCCTGTACGGCCATTACTTGGCTTCCGACAACGCTTTGATCACCCGCTCGGTAATGTCCAGACGCGGACTGACCCAGACCACATCCTGCAGAATCAGATCAAATTTCTCGGCTTCGGCAATCTGCTTGATGGCCTTGTTGGCCTTTTCGATCACTGCTGCATTCTCTTCATTCTGACGGAGATTCAGATCCTCACGGAATTCGCGCTGGCGACGCTGAAACTCACGGGACAACTCACCGAATTCCTTTTCCTTGGCCCGACGGTCGCTCTCAGCCATCGTCACCGAATTCTTTTCCAGATTTTCCTGCATGCCCTGCAACTGCTTGGCCATACGCTGCAGATCCTGATCCCGCTTGGCAAACTCACCTTCCAGCTTCTTGGCGGCCTTCTGAGCAGCCGGCGCATCTCGGAAGATGCGTTGCGTATTCACATAACCCACCTTCAGCTCGGAAGCGATAGCGCCAGTAACGCAGAGGACAGACATCAACGATGCCAGAACAACGGACTTAATTTTCAACTTGATACTCCTGAATCAAAATGTGCTGCCCAACTGGAACTGGAACAACTCTGGATCATCACCCGCCTGCTTGTTCAGCGGCTTACCCAGACTGAATTTTAACGGACCCAATGGGGAAATCCACGCGATGGAGATACCCGTCGAGTAGCGCAGATCGCTGAGTGAAAGTTTATCGCCACTCCCCCACACCTGACCAGCGTCGACAAACCAGCCCATGCGGAAGGTTTTTTCCATCCCAGGGATACCCCAAAGCAATTCGGCATTGCCTACAGCACGACGATTACCGCCGATGCGATACGTGGTAGTGACGTTGTTAACAGTATCCGAAATTGTCGGGCCAAGACTCGATGCCTTGTAGCCTCGAACTGAACTGACACCACCCGCGTAGAAATTCTTGAAGAACGGCAATTCCTTACCGCCGTAACCGTTGGCATAGCCAACCTCGCCGTTGAGCATCAACGTAAACTGCTTGCTAACCGGAATATAGTATTGCGCCTGATAACTGGCCCGGTAATAGGTCAGATCGCCACCCGGCGTAGCAAGCTCAAGCCCGGCCTTCTGATAGAGACCGCTGGTCGGGAAGAAATAGCTGTCCTTACCATCGCTGGTCCAGTTGAGTGTTAGCGGGATCGAAAGCTTCGTCACCGAATCATTGTTCGGATAATCAACGTAATTACGGTAGAGAAGTGGACTGGTGCTATAGGCGGTAATTCTTGTCGAATCAATCCCAAGACCAAAGCCAAGCGACTCTTTCTCGCCAATCGGAAAGCCAAAACGAATGCCACCACCGGTCGATGCCGAACTGTAATAGGCAAGCGCCGTATTGCTGGTGTTCGTTGTCCGGTGATAGATATCAAAGCCTTGACTAACCCCATCCGCCGTAAAGTAGGGGTTGGTGTATGAAAATACGTAGGTTCGATAGGATTTAGCCGAATTAACCTGAATAGCGACGTTATTGCCGCTACCCATGAAATTGTTCTGGGCAATCGAACCGGAGAGGATGATCTTGTCGGTACTGGACGTACCGACGCCAAGCATCAAATTGCCGGTAGGCTTCTCGGTTACGTTGACATTGACGTCCAACTGATCCGAAGTGCCTGCCACTGCTGGCGTTTCGATGGCAGTCTCGAGAAAGAACCCCAGCTTGTCGATCCGCTGCTTGGAACCGGCCACCTTGTCGCCGTCGTACCAGCCGCCTTCCATCTGGCGTATTTCCCGACGGACAACTTCATCGCGGGTCTTGGTGTTGCCGGTGATATTGACACGGCGCACGTAAACTCGCTTGCCCGGATCGACAAAAATCGTAAAGGCGACTTGGTGCTTTTCCTTGTCGATTTCCGGAGCCGCATTGACGTTGGCGAAGGCGTAGCCCTCCTTGCCCAGACGATCGCTGATCGCCTTGGTCGACTCGTTCAGTCGATCGCGCGAAAAGACATCGCCCGCCTTGACCGTGACGAGCTTTTTCAATTCGTCCTCGGGAATGGAAAAGTCACCGGCCAGCTTGACCGAGGAAACCTGATAGCGCTCCCCCTCGATGACGTTGGCCGTGATGTAGACGTCCTGCTTGTCCGGAGAAATGGAAACCTGGGTTGATTCGACGGCAAATTCCAGATAGCCCTGATTCATGTAGAAGGACTTCACCTTCTCCAGATCGGCTGACAGCTTCTGCCGCGAGTACTGGTCGTTCTTTGTATACCAGCTCAGCCAGGTTGGCGTTGTCAGCTCGAACAGGCCTCTCAGTTCCTTATCGGAAAAGGCCTTCGCGCCGACGATGTTGATCTGCTTGATCTTGGCAGCAGCGCCTTCTTCGATATTGAAGTTGATGCCGACTCTGTTGCGTTCGAGCGGTGTCACCGTCGTCGTGATGGCAGCCGCGTACTTGCCACGCGTCAGGTATTGGCGCTTCAGTTCCTGCTCTGCCTTTTCAAGCAGCGCACGGTCGAAGATGCGCCCTTCGGCGATCCCGGTTTCCTTGAGCGCCTTGACGATGACGTCTTTGTCGAACTCCTTGAGCCCGACAAAATTCAGCGTGGCGATCGCCGGCCGTTCCTGAACGACAACGACCATGACATCCTTTTCGATTTCAATCCGGACGTCCTTGAAAAAACCTGTGGCGAACAAGGCCTTGATCGACTGGGCAGCCTTTTCGTCGTTCAGCGTATCGCCGACCTTGACCGGCAGATAACCGAAAACCGTTCCTGCTTCCGTGCGCTGAATTCCCTCGACCCGAATATCCTTGACTGCAAAAGGTTCGAATGCCAGCGCGGGGGTGGCAAACATGCCGGCAATCAGGATGGACAGCAGGGATTTTTTCATCGTTCAGCCGTTAAACAGGCGGGTCAAGTCGTTAAAAAAGGCGAAAGCCATCAAGGCGAAAAGGATGGACATGCCGACTTGCTGCCCTATCTCCATGGCACGCTCGGAAAGCGGCCTGCGCCTGACGACTTCAATCATATGATACAACAAATGCCCACCATCGAGCACCGGGATGGGCAGCAGATTCAGGACGCCGAGACTGATGCTGACCAGCGCCATGAACTTGAGGTAATAGTCCAGCCCGAGCCGGGCAGACTGTCCGGCATAATCGGCGATCGTCACCGGTCCCGAAAGGTTCTTCCACGACACTTCGCCGGTCAGCATCTTGCCCATCATGACCAGACTGAATACCGACTTGTCCCAGGTCTCGACCAGTGCCCGACGCCCCGCCTCAACGAACCCATAGCGCACAAAGGTTCTGACATCGCGCTTCGACGCTTCGGTTTCCGCAACGGCAACGCCAATTTTTCCTACCTTGCGCCCACTTTCGGAAATTGCCTCCGAAAACACATCGACCGTAGCATTTACGCCGCCACGGTCCACTTCGAGCCGTAGCGAGCGTCCGGCAGCTTCGCGTACCTTGGCGACAAAGGCCATCCAGGTAGCGACCGCCTCCCCATCGACGGCCAACACCCGGTCCCCGGCCTGCAAGCCGGCCTTGGCCCCCGGACCGCCGGCCACTAACTTGCCGATCACCGGCGGCATGTCGGGACGATAAAAACGGACGCCCAGGCGCTCCAGCGCATCGCCCTCCCAGCCCTGTTCGCCGGCAGCGGCGAGATACAGCCGCCGAATGGAAATTTCACCGCGCGCATCGATCATTTCCAGTTCGACGCTTTCCTGCTCGACAGCCTTCTGCATCAGCACCCAACGAAGCTCATTCCAGGTAGCGACGGACTGACCGTCCACCCGACGCACCTGCTCGCCATTCTGCACGGCGGCCATGGCAGCCGGAGTACCCTCCGGCGGCGTGCCGAAGATCGGCAGCAACTCCTGGCTGCCGACCATGAAGACAGCCCAATAAAGTGCGATGGCCAAGGCAAAATTGGCCAGGGGCCCGGCAGCAACGATGATGCTGCGCCTTCCCACTCCCTGCCGGTTGAACGCACGGCCAGCCTCGTCGGCCGCCACCTCGCCCTCGCGCTCATCCAGCATCTTGACGTAACCACCGAGCGGAAAGGCGCTCAACGTCCATTCCGTACGGTCCTTGCCGAATTCCTTTTTCCACAGGATGCGACCGAAGCCGACCGAGAAGCGCAGGACCTTGACGCCGCACCAGCGGGCGGCCAGATAGTGACCCAATTCATGGACAACGATCAGGACACCGAGAACCACCGCAAAGGCGGCGAGATAGAACGGCAGGTCGTTCACTCGAAACGCCGGTCCCGAATCAATTGCGAAGCCAGATGGCGCGCCTCGGCGTCGGCCGCCAGCACATCGGCCAGACTGCCCTCCGGCCCAGCTGGCAAGGCACGCAACACGGCTTCGTTGAGCCGGGCGATCCCGAGGAAAGGCAAAGCACCGTCAAGGAAGGCAGCCACTGCGACTTCGTTGGCTGCATTGAGAATCGCCGGCGCTGTGCCGCCTTCGTGCAAGACGTCATAAGCCAGTTGCAGGCAACGGAAACGCTCAAAATCCGGAGCAAAGAACTCCAGCCGGGCAATCTTGAAAAGATCCAGCGCTTCGACCCCGGCTGCGATACGCTCCGGCCAGGCCATTGCGTAGGCGATCGGCGTCCGCATGTCGGGATTGCCCATCTGCGCCAGAACCGAGCCATCGGCATACTGGACGGCCGAATGGATCACGCTCTGCGGATGAACAACCACCTGAATCATCTCGGGTGACGCTGCGAAGAGCCAATGCGCCTCAATGACCTCCAGCCCCTTATTCATCATGGTTGCCGAATCAACCGAAATCTTGCGCCCCATGACCCAGTTCGGATGAGCGCAAGCCTGCTCCGGCGTCACATTGGCCAGATCAGCCAGCGGCGAATTTCGAAACGGACCGCCGGAGGCCGTCAGCAGTATTTTCTGGACGCCGCACTGATCCAGGCCACGGGAGAAATCGGCAGGCAGCGACTGGAAGATGGCATTGTGCTCACTATCGACCGGCAGCAAGGTCGCGCCATGTTCGCGCACCGCATGCATGAACAATTCGCCGGCCATGACCAGCACTTCCTTGTTGGCCAGCATGACTTTTTTGCCAGCCCGCGCTGCAGCCAGCGTCGGCTCAAGACCGGCAGCACCGACGATGGCCGCCATCACCGCATCGACCTCAGGCCGCGACGAGAATTCAACGAGCGCCTCGATCCCATGGCGGACTTCGGTATCCAGTCCTGCACCACGGCAGCGCTCGGCCAGTTTCTCCGCCAGCAACGCATCGCGCAACACCGCGTAGCGCGGCCGGAATTCCAGGCATTGCTCGAACAACTTGTCGCCTTGGGCGTGCGCGCACAGGGCAAAGGCACGATAGCGATCGGGATGACGCCGGATCACGTCCAGCGTGCTGACGCCAATCGATCCGGTGGAACCCAATACGGTAATGTTCTGCAAGTTGCCGCTCACCGGTAAGCGAAGACCAGCCAGACCAGCGCCACGACCGGCAAGGTCGACGTCAAGCTGTCGATACGGTCAAGCACGCCGCCATGGCCGGGCAGGATATTGCTGCTGTCCTTGATGCCCGCCTTGCGCTTGAGCAGGGACTCGTAAAGGTCACCGACGATGCTGACCGCGGTGACGCCGATCAGCGCAAGTATCCATAGCCCCCAGGGCATCAGCTCCAGGCCAAACATCTGGCGCACGACTGTGCCATAAATCACTACGCCGACGCAGGCGCCGAGCGCACCTTCGCGGGTCTTGCCCGGGCTGATCGAGGGTGCCAGCTTGTGCTTGCCGAAGGCCTTGCCGGAAAAATAGGCGGCAATATCGGCCATCCAGACCACGGCAAAAATACCGAGCAGCGCACCGGCGCCGAGACCGCGCAACTGCACCATGGCCAGCCAGGTCGGCAGCAGCACTACTGCGCCGACGAGAAGGCCGCCAACGCCCTGCAACGACCACTTGTGCTTCAGCCAGAACGGCATCACTAGGCACCAGAAGACCGCCGAAATTCCGTAGGCGAAGAAGACCCAAGGATTGGCCGGGGCAAAGACATTTCCGGCGCCGATCGCATTGGGGTCAACCAGTGAAACTCCGGCACAGAGCAGCGCCGTCGCCACGCCGAGAGCAACCCGGCCAGTCGCCTTCCAGCCCAGCAAGGCGCCCCATTCCCAGGCGGCGATGCCGATGAAACCAGCCACCAGCAGGGCCCAGGCCGCCTGCGACGAATAGAACAGGCTCGGCAACAAGAGGGCCATCAGGACCAGCGCCGTGATGACTCGCGTCTTAAGCATCGTTCTTTTCCACCAGTTGTTCGCTGGTTCGGCCAAAACGACGCTCACGTTGCTGAAAGGAGGCGATCGCCTTGTCGAACTCGGCCGTATCGAAATCCGGCCAAAGCGTCGGTGTGAAATACAGTTCGGTATAGGCCAGCTGCCAGAGCAGGAAATTGCTTATCCGCTCCTCGCCACCGGTGCGGATGAACAGATCGGGCTCCGGCGCGAAGTTCATGGCCAGATGCGGTTCAAGATCTGCCTCCAGCCAGCCCTCACGCTTCTCCGGCTGGGCGGCCAGCATGCGATTGGTCGCCTGCATGATGTCCCAGCGTCCACCGTAGTTGGCGGCGATGGTCAGATCGAGGCGGGTATTTCCCGCGGTTTTTGCCTCCGCCTGCTGGATCAGTTCCTGCAGATGGGGTTCGAAACGAGAAAGATCGCCGACCACGCGCAGCCGAACGCCATTGCGATCAAGCTTCTCGACTTCCTGTTCGAGTGCCTTGACGAAGAGCTGCATCAGCAAAGACACCTCTTCCTGCGGCCGGCGCCAGTTTTCGGACGAAAACGCAAACAGGGTCAGGTACTGGATGCCACGCTCCAGACAGGCACGCACCATCTCACGGACCAGTTCAACACCTTTGACGTGGCCAGCAACACGGGGAAGGAAACGCTTTTTAGCCCAGCGGCCGTTGCCATCCATGATGACGGCGACGTGACACGGCACTGCCGCGGTATCGGGTAGTTTCTGGGTCGAACTGGAAAAGAGGGCCATGCCGCCGGTAATCCGGGCCGGGCCTGCTTAAACCTGCATCAGCTCGGCCTCTTTGGCAGCGAGCATCTTGTCGACTTCGACGATGAACTTGTCGGTCAGCTTCTGGATATCGTCCTGCGCCCTGCGCTCGTCGTCTTCCGGGATTTCGCCCTTCTTCAGCGCATCTTTCAGATGGGTGTTGGCATCACGACGTAGGTTGCGAATCGCCACCTTGGCGCCCTCGCCTTCGTTCTTGACGATCTTGATCATTTCCTTGCGGCGCTCTTCCGTCAGGGCCGGCATCGGCACGCGGATCAAATCGCCCTGGGAAGCCGGGTTCAGGCCCATATCGCAATCGCGAATCGCCTTTTCGACCTTCTGCAACATGGTCTTTTCCCACGGCTGAACGCCAATCGTGCGCGCATCAACCAGGGTGATATTGGCCACCTGATTCACCGGCACCATTGAGCCGTAGTAGTCCACCTGGACGTGATCGAGCAGGCCGGTATGGGCACGGCCGGTACGCACCTTCAGGAGGTCGGCCTTGAGCGCCTCCAGCGTCTTGTTCATCTTGCCTTCGGCGGTCTTCTTGAGTTCGGCAATCATCTCTCGTTCTCCCTCAGCAATAGACCAACGTACCTTCATCCTCGCCGCAGACCACGCGCTTCAGCGCGCCGGTCTTGAAGATGGAGAAAACGTTGATCGGCAATTTCTGGTCGCGACACAGCGCGAAGGCGGTTGCATCCATGACCGCCAGACTCTTGGAGATCGCTTCGTTGAAGCTGATCTTGTCGTAGCGCGTCGCCGAAGGATCCTTTTTAGGATCGGCCGTGTAGATGCCGTCGACCTTGGTCGCCTTCAGCACGATTTCAGCGCCGATTTCCGAGCCGCGCAGGGCTGCAGCGGTATCGGTCGTGAAGAAGGGGTTGCCGGTACCGGCACCGAAGATCACGATCTTGCCTTCTTCGAGATAGCGGATGGCCTTGCCGCGGATGTAGGGCTCGACCACCTGCTCGATATTCAGGGCCGACTGCACGCGGGCATTCAGACCACATTGACGGAAGGCATCCGACAAGGCCATGGCGTTCATCACCGTGGCCAGCATGCCCATGTAATCCGCAGTGGCGCGATCCATCCCGGTGGCCGTACCGGCCATGCCACGGAAGATGTTGCCACCGCCAATCACAACACCGATTTCCACACCCATGTCGGCGACCGCCTTGATCTCTCCGCAAATACCCGCGATGGTCTGCGGATTGATGCCGTAGGCGTCATTGCCCATCAGGGCCTCGCCGGAGAGTTTCAGGAGGATGCGCTTGTACTTGGGTGAGGTCATCGGCGTTCCTTTCAATTACTTCTTGGCAGCAGCGGCAGCAGCCTGGGCTGCGACTTCGGCAGCGAAGTCATCAACCTTCTTCTCGATGCCTTCACCAACCATGTACAGCGTGAAAGCAGCGACGGAAGCGCCCTTTTCCTTCAGCAGCTGTTCGATGGTCTGCTTGCCGTCGGCAGCCTTGACGAAGACCTGACCGAGCAGCGTGACGTCCTTCAGATACTTCTGGACGGTACCTTCGGCGATCTTTTCCAGCATCGCTTCCGGCTTGCCGGCTTCGCGGGCCTTTTCGATGGCAACGCGACGCTCGGTGTCGAGCAGTTCGGAGGAAACACCAGAAGCATCCAGCGACTTCGGCTTGGAAGCGGCGATGTGCATGGCCAGATCCTTGCCCAGTTGCTCGTCACCACCCAGCACGTCAACCACGACGCCAACCTTGGCACCACCGTGAATGTAGGAAACCAGCTTGCCCTTGGCTTCGAAACGAACGAAGCGGCGGATGCTCATGTTCTCGCCGATCTTGCCAACCAGCGCAGCACGGGTCGACTCGACCGTACCTTCGCCCATCGGCAGCGCCGACAGCGCAGCAACGTCAGCCGGATTCTTTTCAGCAACCAGCTTGGCCGAGCCATTGGCCAGCGCGATGAATTCGTCGTTCTTGGCAACGAAGTCGGTTTCGCTATTCACTTCGATGATGGCACCTTGCTTGCCGTCAGCGGAAATGCTGACGGCGACGATGCCTTCGGCCGCGATACGGGCAGCGGCCTTGGAGGCCTTGTTGCCCAGCTTGACGCGGAGGATTTCTTCAGCCTTGGCCATGTCACCATCGGCTTCGGTCAGGGCCTTCTTGCATTCCATCATGGGTGCGTCGGTCTTGCCGCGCAGTTCTGCCACCATGCCTGCGGTAATTGCCGCCATATTTCTTTCTCCTGAGCTTTTAAAACAGGCGGAGCTTAGCGCTCCGCCGTTACAACTTTATTCAGCGGCTTCCTGAACTTCGACGAATTCGTCATCGCCACCGGCGGCAACGATGTCGGCAACCACCTGGCTACGACCTTCGAGGATGGCATCGGCCACGCCGCGGGCGTAGAGCTGGATGGCACGGGAAGAGTCGTCGTTACCCGGGATCACGTAGGCAACGCCTTCCGGAGAGTGGTTGGTATCGACCACGCCGATGACCGGGATGCCAAGCTTTTCGGCTTCGGTGATGGCAATCTTGTGGTAGCCGACGTCGATGACGAAGATGGCGTCCGGCAGGCCGGCCATGTCCTTGATGCCGCCGATGGACTTCTGCAGTTTTTCCAGTTCGCGACGGAAGGTCAGCGCTTCCTTCTTCGGCATCTTTTCCAGTTCGCCGGCTTCAACGGCGATTTCCATGTCCTTCAGACGCTTGATCGAGGTCTTGACCGTCTTGAAGTTGGTCAGCATGCCGCCCAGCCAACGCTGGTCAACGAACGGGGCGCCGGCGCGCAGCGCTTCTTCACCGATGATTTCGCGGGCCTGACGCTTGGTGCCGACGAACAGGATGTTGCCGCGGTTGGAAGACAGCTTCTTCACGAATGCCATGGCTTCGTTGTACTTGGCCAGGGTCTTTTCGAGGTTGACGATGTGAATTTTGTTGCGGGCGCCGAAGATGTACGGGGCCATCTTGGGGGACCAGAAACGGGTTTGGTGACCGAAGTGGACACCGGCTTCCAGCATTTCGCGCATGGTAACGGACATGATAAAACTCCTTTAAGGGTTGAACCTCCACCCGCCTGAAACGCCCGCCATTGTTGAATTCTGGCGGACACCCTTAATCGGCGGATGTGTGGATTTTGGTTGCACACACTGCGTGCACAACCGTTTCTTTCAGCCATGACGGCCGAGAAAAACCGTCGGATTATAGCAGCAGAACCTGCTCTCCGGAAGATCAATAACCGTTCTGTTTGAGCGCCAGCAATTGCAGCATCCGCTCCAGATAGGGTTGCCAGTCGGGCATCTGCAGCCCGAAGTCGCTTTCCAGCCGGCTGCAGTCGAGACGGGAATTGGCAGGGCGCCGGGCCGGCATCGGGTACTCGGCCGAGGCAATGGCCTTGATTGCCTCGGGTTTGAGGCGCAGATCGAAGCCGGGCGAGCGCCCGGCCAGTTCGACGATGGTCCGCGCAAAAACGCACCAACTGACCGGCCGGGACGCTGCCAGATGGTACAAACGGTTTTCGCCCTTTTTTAACCCCCGACCGTGGCAAATCATGGCCAGCACGACCCCGGTCACTGTCGCAATCAAGGCCGCCGGCGTCGGCGAGCCGATCTGGTCGTCGACGACATTCAGGCTTTCCTTTTCGCGGGCCAGACGCAGGATGGTCTTGACGAAGTTGTTGCCACGCGCGCCGAACACCCAGCTGGTCCGAAAAACCAGCGACTTGCCGCCGACCGCGCGTATCGCCTCCTCGCCGGCCAGCTTGCTGCGACCATAGGCGCCCAGCGGTGCCGTCGGATCGCTTTCGACATATGGCGCAGCCTTGCTGCCGTCGTAAACGTAGTCAGTCGAATAGTGGACCAGCAGGGCGTCCAGCACCGCGGCCTCCGCCGCCAGCACACTTGGCGCCTCGGCGTTGATGCGCCAGGCCAGGTCCGATTCCGCTTCGGCACGATCGACCGCCGTGTAGGCTGCCGCGTTGACGATGGTGGACGGACGAATTTCGCGGACGATGGAACGAATCCGGTCGAAATCGGACATATCGCAAACGTCGCGACCGCAGGCCACGACCTCGCCGTGCGGCGCCAACGAGCGCTGCAACTGCCAGCCAACCTGGCCATCCTTGCCAAGCAGAAGAATTTTCATCGCCATGCATGCCTGTTGAAAACCCGCGCAGTATGCCATTTCCGAGGGCATCTGCTTTGCGAAACAGGCCCCTTCATTTATCCTTTCTCTTTACCCATGCTTCAAAGAACAGCCATGAGCATCACCATAAAGACCCCGGACGAAATCGAAAAAATGCGTGTCGCCGGGCGTCTGGCCGGAGAGGTTCTCGATTACATCGAACCCTTCGTCAAGGCCGGCATCACCACCGAAGAACTCGACAAGCTCTGTCACGACTACATGGTCGACGTGCAGGGCTGCATCCCCGCCCCGCTCAACTACGCCCCTTCGGGCTACGACCCCTATCCGAAATCGATCTGCACCTCGGTCAACCAGCAGGTTTGTCACGGCGTGCCGGGCGAACGGATTCTGAAGAATGGCGACATCATCAATCTCGACATCACGACGATCAAGGACGGTTACCACGGCGACACCAGCCGGATGTTCATCGTCGGCGAGGGGTCGATCCAGGCCAAACGCCTGTGCGAGATCACCTTCGAGTGCATGTGGCTGGGTATCTCGGTCGTCAAGCCAGGCGCCTTCCTTGGCGACATCGGTTCCGTCATCCAGAAACATGCCGAAAAGAACGGCTACTCGGTCGTCCGCGAGTTCTGCGGGCACGGCATCGGCAAGAAATTCCACGAAGACCCGCAGGTGCTGCATTACGGCAAGCCGGGCACCGGCCCGAAACTGGAAGCCGGAATGATGTTCACCATCGAGCCGATGATCAACGCCGGCAAGGCGGGCATCCGCGAAATGGCCGACGGCTGGACCATCGTGACCAAGGACCGCAGTCTGTCCGCGCAATGGGAACACACCATCCTGGTCACCGACACCGGCTACGAGGTCATGACTCTTTCTGCCGCTTGCCGTCCGAAACCAGACTGGATCAGCTGATGGCCTGCGACGTTGCTGCCCTGCGGGCCGAGGTCAAGGCCAATCAAATTCAGCTTCAGCAGGATTACGAGCAGAACAACGATGCTGGCGCCCTGCTCCGCAACCGTTGCCAGCAGGTCGATACGGTTCTCCAGAAGCTGTGGCAATCGCTTGATTTTCCCGCCTCGCTGGCCTTGGCGGCGGTGGGCGGTTATGGCCGGGGCGAACTGTATCCGGCCTCCGACATTGACCTGCTGATCCTGCTGCCGCAGGAGGCCAGCAACGCCTTGCAGGAAAAGCTGGAGCGCCTGGTCGGCCATTTCTGGGACATCGGCCTCGAAATTGGCCACAGCGTGCGGACGATACAGGAATGCCTGGACGCGGCGGAGGGCGACATCACCGTGCAGACCGCCCTGCTCGAGGCCCGCCTGCTGACCGGCAGCGCCAAGCTTTTTTCCAGCTTTGAAAAACGCCTGCGCGGACATCTCGACCCACTGATTTTCTGCGAGGCCAAGCGCCTGGAGCAACAGGAACGCTATCTGCGCTTCAATGAAACGCCGTTCAGCCTGGAACCGAACTGCAAGGAGTCTCCGGGTGGTCTGCGCGATCTGCAGGTGATTTTCTGGATTGCCAAAGCGGCGGGTTACGGCTCTACGTGGGCCGAACTGGAACAAAACGGCATCATTACCCCGGAAGGCAAGGTCCAGGCCGAAGGCTGCGAGGAATATCTATGCCACCTGCGCATTCGCCTGCACTTCTTGCTGAAGCGCCGCGAGGATCGCCTCCTTTTCGACTACCAGAGCAATCTTGCCGCCAAGTACGGCTTGGTATCCAACGAAGCCAAGCGCGCCTCTGAACAGCTGATGCAGGTGTATTACCGCAACGCCAAGACGGTCACCCTGCTCAATACCATCCTGTTGCAGAACATGGGTGCCGCGCTGGCACCGGAAAACGAGCAGATTCCGCAACCGCTCGACGATCATTTCCAGGTCGTCGGCAACCTGCTCGATATCCATGAGGACTGGGTGTTCAATTGCAACCCGCACCTGATTTTCGATGCCTACCTGGTCATGCAGGAAAGCCACGAACTAGTCGGCATGACAGCCCGCACACTGCGGGCGCTGTGGCTGGCGCGCGACCTGATCGACGATGATTTCCGGGCCGACCCGATCAACCGGGCCGCCTTCCTGAAGCTGCTGCAGAGCGATCGCGGCATCGTCCATGAATTCCGGCGTATGAACCAGCTCGACATCCTGGGCTGCTATCTGCCCAATTTCGGGCGCATCGTCGGCCAGATGCAGCATGACCTGTTCCACGTCTACACCGTCGACCAGCACATCCTGCAGGTGCTGCGCAATTTGCGCCGCTTCTCGATGAGCGAGTTTGCCCACGAATACCCGCTGTGCTCGCGCGTCGTCGCCGAACTGGACCGGCCGTGGCTGCTCTATGTGGCCGCTCTCTTCCATGACATCGCCAAGGGACGGGGCGGCGACCATTCCGAACTCGGCACCGTGGATGCGCGCGAGTTTTGCGTCAACCACAACCTGACTGACGAAGATACCGAACTGATCGTCTGGCTGGTCCGGAATCATCTGGTCATGTCGAAGGTCGCCCAGAAGGAAGACCTGACCGATCCCGACGTGATCGCCAATTTCGTCCGTCTGGTCGGCGACACACGCCACCTTCAGGCGCTCTACCTGCTGACCCACGCCGATATCCGCGGCACCAGTCCGAAGGTCTGGAATCACTGGAAAGGCAAGCTGCTGGCTGACCTTTACTACGCTACGCTACACCGGCTCAACCGCGGAGAAGCCCCCGCCCCGCACGGCGTGATCGCCGAGCGCCAGGCCGAAGCGATGCGCCTGCTACGCTTCTTCGCACTGTCGGCCACCGTCCATGAGCGGCTGTGGAAACAGCTCGACACCGTCTATTTCCTGCGCCACTCGGCCGAGGAAATCGCCTGGCACACCCGTTCGCTGCATTACCGCATCTTCAACAACCAGCCGGTCGTCCGCGCCCGCCCCAACCAGGAAGGCGACGGCCTGCAGGTGATGGTCTACACGCAGGACCAGCCGGATCTGTTCGCCCGCATCGTCGGCTTCTTCGCCCGTTCCGGCTACAGCATCGTCGACGCCAAGATCCACACCACGGCCCACGGCTACGCGCTGGACAGCTTCGTCGTGCTTGACGTCGAGAATCGCGACAACGACCTCGAGATGGTCCCCTACATCGAGCACGAACTGGAACAGCGCCTGCTGCACCAGATGCCGCCGGATATTCCCTCCTCCGGCCGGCTGTCGCGCCAGGTCAAACACTTCCCGATCAAGCCGGAAGTCAGCATTCGCGGCGATGAGAAAGGCACGCACTTCATTCTCTCGCTGCTTGCCGCCGACCGTCCCGGCCTGCTCTACACGGTGGCCAACACGCTGACCGAACACGGCGCCAACCTGCACACCGCCAAGATCACCACGCTCGGCGAACGGGCAGAAGACGTCTTCCTGATCAGTGGCGGCGACCTTCGTGACACCAACAACCGAATCCGGCTCGAAACCGAGCTGATGGAACGAATGAAAGTCTGATCGCCGGGCCGCCGACCGTAAATGCTACGGTCGGCCGCAAAAAATGGCCAAAATCGGAATTTGCCGGGTCAGACCGACATCCCGAGCGGCTGGCAGGCATCCTGCGAGCCGACCAGCTTTTCGATGATTGCCTTGACCCGCCCCATGGCGTCGTGCAGCACGTATTCCAGGCTCTCGAAATGGATGCCGTTCACGCTGCTGCCGCGCCCTGCCCCGTGGTTGGCCACGACGTTGATCGCCGCATAGGGCAAGCCCAGTTCACGGGCCAGAACGGCTTCCGGCATGCCGGTCATGCCGACCACGTCGGCGCCGTCGCGCTCCAGCCGGTTGATCTCGGCCGCCGTTTCGAGACGCGGCCCCTGGGTGGCGGCATAGACGGCACCGATCTTGACCTCGATGCTCAGCTGCTCGCCGGCCTCGAGAATCCGCCGGCGCAACGCGGCATCGTAAGGCTCGGTAAAGTCGATGTGATTGACCGGCGTACCGTTGCCGTCGAAGAAGGTCGATTTGCGACCCCAGGTGTAGTCGATGATCTGGTGCGGCAACACGATGTCGCCCGGTCCCAGGTCGGCGCGGATGCTGCCGACCGAAGCCACCGAAATGACGCCGCTGACCTTGTGGTGATGCAGCGCCCACATGTTGGCCCGGTAATTGACCATGTGCGGCGGAATGGTATGGCCGTAGCCATGGCGCGGCAGGAAGACCGCCGGCTGGCCGCTGATCTGCCCGAAGACCAGGGCGCCCGAAGCTTCGCCATAGGGCGTGCGGACGACTTCCCGGTGCGAAACGTCGAGATTGGACAGGGTCGTCAGACCGCTGCCGCCGATGATTGCCAGCATATTATTTTTTCCTTTCGGCCAGCAGCGAAGCCAGCGTCGGCACCGCGCCCTTGAGCGACGGGTGCATTTTCATTCGGGCCATTTCTGGCCCATTGTCTTCCAGTTTGCGGTACAGCGCGTGCCGGCGCTCGCCGGCAAACGGCAGCCCGGCCAGCGTCTTGCCGTTGTGGTAGCCGACCAGCGTATCGCGGCCGATATCCTTGGCCTGCCAGGCAATGACCGTGCGATCGACAAAATGCAGATAGCCCACGCTCGGCAGGTCGGACGCCAGTTCGGCCACCGCCCGGTGAATCTTCTCGCGATAGGCGACGACCGCCTGCCCGGCATCGCTCGCCACCGCGCCGGTGACCTCGGCCGGCGCGCCCATCAGCCAGCAGACGACCGTATCGGGTGCGAAGGCCTCAATGGCGGCCCGCTGCTCGGCGGTCAAGGCCATCACCTCGGCCTGCATAAAGCTGACCTCCGCACCGGCCAAACGCTCCCGCGTCGCGGCAAGGCATTCCTCCAGCGAGTCGATGGAGAGCACTGCCAGACCCCGCCTGGCCAATGCCTGCGTGGCGAAGCCGACACCGCATCCGATTTCCAGGACCCGCTTGCCGGGCAACAGCGCGGCCATCCACTCGTAGTCTCCGCGCCGGACGTAGGCCTGTCCTTCGGCTTCCCAGTAGCCGATGAAGTCGGCGACCGTGGTGTAGTGTTGCATGCTATGAGGCACTCGATAAAACTGATGCGTTTGCCCTTGTGGCAAGGCGCAAACCGCAGCGATACCCAGCGGTATCGCAAGGATTTGCAACGCCGCCACGGGGGCAAAGGCGCAGTTTTATGTGCCGAATAGCGTGCGACACTGCACCCATACCGCTCACTCGGTATCCTTCATCGCGTAGACGGCGGGCAGGTTGCGCCAGACGCCGCCGGCATCCATGCCGAAGCCGAAAACGAAGCGATCAGGCACGGTGACGCCGATGAAATCGGCAGAAATCGGCTTTTGCTTGCCGTTCACCTTGTCGGCGAAGACTGCCGTCAACACCTCGGCCGCCCCCATCCGGCGCAGGCTTTCCTCGACCGCAGCCAGCGTCACGCCCTCGTCGAGAATGTCATCGACGACCAGCACCGAACGGCCCTTGACCGACGTCCACGGCGCCGTCCGCCAGGAAATCTTGCCACCCTGGGTTTCCGGGCCGTAGCGTGTGGCGTGCAGATAATCGAAGTCGAGCGGAAAACCCAGCCGGGTCAGCAACTGGCCGCAGAAGACGACGCCGCCGGTCATCACGCAGAGGACCAGCGGATACTTGTCGGCAAGCCGTGTCGAAATCTCGGCCGCGACCCTGGCGAGCGCCGCCTGGACGGCTGCCTCGTCGTGAATCATCTCGGCACCGGCCAGCATGGCCTGGGCTTTTTGCAGATCCATTCAGCCTCCCAGTGTTTTCAGATAGGCATCGAAGGCCGGTCCGACCTCGGGGTGGCGCTGGCCGAAAACGACGGTTGCCTGCAGGTAACCGAGCTTGGAGCCGCAGTCGTAACGGGTGCCTTCATAACGGTAGGCCAATACCTGCTCCTCGCCGAGCAGCGCGGCAATGCCGTCGGTCAGCTGGATTTCGCCGCCGGCGCCCGGCTTGATGTTTTCCAGGTGATGGAAGATACGCGGCGTCAGGATGTAGCGACCGACGACGGCCAGCGTCGACGGGGCATCCTCGGGCTTCGGCTTCTCGACGATGGCATTGATCTGCTCCACCCGCTCGGCCACCTTGCGAGCATCGACGATGCCGTAGCTCTTGGTGTCGCTGCGCGGCACGTCCTGCACGCCGAGCACCGAGCAGCGGTAATAGTCGTAGGTGTCGGTCATCTGCTTCATGACCGCCGGCGTGCCGTCGAGCAGATCGTCAGCGAGGATCACGGCGAACGGCTCGTCGCCGATCACCGGCTTGGCGCACAGCACGGCGTGGCCGAGACCGAGCGCTTCGGCCTGGCGGATGTAGATGCAGTTGATGTTCTTGGGAATCATGTTGCGGACGAAATCGAGCAACTCGCTCTTGCCGCGCGCTTCCAACTCGCTTTCCAGCTCGTAGGCCTTGTCGAAGTGGTCCTCAATCGCGCGCTTGGAACGGCCGGTCACGAAGACCATGTCGGTGATGCCGGCGGCGACCGCCTCCTCGACCGCGTACTGGATCAGCGGCTTGTCGACGATGGGCAGCATTTCCTTGGGGCTGGCCTTGGTAGCCGGCAGGAAACGGGTGCCCATACCGGCGACGGGGAACACTGCTTTGCGAACCTTCTTCATTCTTCGACTCCTTTTTCGAGCAATTTGATCAATTCTGCCTCATCGATGACCGGCACGCCCAGTTCCAGCGCCTTTTCCAGCTTGGAACCGGCTTCCTCGCCGGCGACCACGTAATCTGTTTTCTTCGACACCGAACCGGCGACCTTGCCGCCGGCCGCCTCGACCAGCGCCTTGGCCTCGTCGCGCTTCAGGGTTGGCAGCGTGCCGGTCAGGACCAGCGTCTTGCCGGCCAACACCTGCGGCCCGGCCTGCGCCGGCTCGCCTTCCGGCCAAATCACCCCGGCCCGACGCAGGCCGTCGATGACCTCGCGGTTGTGCGCTTCGGCCAAGAAGGCAGCAATACTGGCGGCGACCACCGGCCCGACATCGGGCACCGTCTGCAGCGTCGCAGTATCAGCCGCCAGCAAGGCATCGAGCCCGCCGAAATGCTTGGCCAAATCGCGTGCCGTCGCTTCGCCGACATTGCGAATGCCGAGCCCGAAGATGAAGCGGGCCAGCGTCGTCTGTCGGCTGACATCGATGGCGGCGACCAGATTCTGCGCCGACTTTTCGCCCATCCGCTCCAGCCCGGCCAGCGTTTCGACGCTCAGCCCATAGAGATCGGCCGGTGTATGGACCAGCCCGGCATCGACCAGTTGCTCGACCAGCTTGTCGCCGAGGCCTTCGATATCCATCGCCCGGCGCGCTGCGAAATGCCACAGCGCCTGCTTGCGCTGGGCCGGGCAATAGAGACCGCCGGTGCAGCGGGCGATCGCCTCGTCCTCGCCGCGTGCTACGGTCGACCCGCATTCCGGGCATGTTTTGGGCAACTCGAACGGCGGATGCAGCGGCTCGCCGCCGAACAGGTCGCGCGTCGGCCGCTTTTCGGGAACGATGGCGACGACTTCCGGAATCACGTCGCCGGCCCGGCGAACAATGACCGTATCGCCGACCCGGACATCCTTGCGCCGCACCTCGTCTTCATTGTGCAGCGTCGCATTGGTCACCGTGACGCCGCCGACGAAGACCGGCTTCAGCCGGGCGACCGGCGTGATCGCGCCGGTCCGGCCGACCTGGACGTCAATGCCGAGCACCTCGGTCAGGGCCTCTTCGGCCGGGAATTTGTGGGCGATGGCAAAACGCGGCGCCCGCGAGACAAAGCCAAGTTGATCCTGCCAGTCGAGGCGGTTGACCTTGTAGACGACGCCGTCGATGTCGTAGGGCAGGCTCGGGCGCAACTTTTCAATTTTGGCAAAAAAATCGAGCAGACCGTAGCATCCGGTGACGACGGCGCGTTCAGCGGCGACCGGGAAGCCCCAGGCGGCCAGCCTGTCCATCAATTCGCCGTGCGTCCTGACAGCCAGCCCGTCGGCGCCGGCCCCGACGCCATAGGCGAAGAAGGACAACGGCCGCCCTGCGGTGATCTTCGAATCGAGCTGGCGCAGGCTGCCTGCCGCGGCATTGCGCGGGTTGGCGAACTCCTTGTCGCCGCGCTCACGCTGGCGGGCATTGAGTTCGGCAAAATCTGCCTTGACCATCAGCACTTCGCCGCGAACCTCAATTAATGCCGGCCAGCCCTCGCCCTGCAGACGCAGCGGAATGCTGCGCAAGGTGCGCAGATTGGGCGTGACCTCCTCGCCGGTGATGCCGTCACCGCGCGTGGCGCCGCAGGTGAAGACGCCGTTTTCGTAGGTCAGGCTGATCGCCAGGCCGTCGAATTTCGGCTCCACCGCGTAGTCGACCGCAGCAATCGTCTCCAGACCATCGCTGACGCGCTTGTCGAAGGCTTCGACTTCCTCCGGATCGAAGGCATTGTTCAGCGACAGCATCGGTACGCCATGGCGGCGCGCCGGAAATTCCTTGAGCGGCGGTGCACCAACTCGCCGGGTCGGCGAATCGGCGGTCAGCAGTTCTGGGTAATCGGCCTCCAGCCCCTGCAGTTCGCGGAACAGCTTGTCGTACTCGGCGTCCGGAATGGTCGGCGCGTCGAGGACGTAGTAGGCGTGGTTGTGGCGCTCCAGCTCGGCGCGCAGCCAGGCTGCCCGCTCGACCGCCCCGGCCGGTGCCGCCATCAGGAGAACAGCCGCAGCGCCTGGGGCGAACCGGCGTTTAGGCCGAAACTGGCCATCGTCGCCTGCGGCTTGCCGATGAATTCGCGGCGGATGTGGTCGAGCTGCGATTCGCTCAGCGGCTGGCGGTTGTCGTCGACCAGCGCACCCTGCAGGGTGTCGGCGAAGCGCTTGGCGATCTCGCTCATTTGCATGAAGACGCGTTCACCGTGATCGACGCGCGGCACGTCGAGCAGGAAAGTCAGGCCATGCGTCGTCAGCGTGCGCAGGGCATCGGCCGAGAATTGCGAGCTTTCGTAATTCTGCAGGCTGAACTGGGCGCGACCGCTGTCGTCGTAGCGGGTGAACATGCCGTCGGAACCCAGTTCCATGCCGGCCGCCTCGGCCAGGGCGCGGATCTTGGTACCCGAGAAAGCACTGGCGCGACTGACCAGATTGAGGCCGATTTCGAGGTCGACCGCGGCGCAGAAGCGATCGATTTCCGCCGCCTGGTCGAGGACACGCGAGGGCGGCATGTCGGCCACTGCCATCAGCTCGTCGGCCAGCGCCTGCATGGCGCCGGTGAAGATGGCCAGATCGCCGTCGGAGACCGGCCCGAGACGGTTGACCAGTTGCAGGCCGACGCGCAGCCGGCGGACATCGAGATCACTGTCGTTCGACAGGCGCTGCCACTCGCGGGTGCGTTCGTTGTAGCCAACCCAATGCACCGGCTTGTTGATGCGAACAAGCGTCGAACGCTGCGAGTGCAGTATCTGCAGCGCGGAGACCGGTTCGACCAATTCCATGGCGACAATGAATTCCAGCCGCGGATCGAGCAGTTCGGCTGGCAGCTCGCCGGCAGGCACTTCGGCAATGTCTTCTTCGACCGGCGAAGTCACCCGCGGCGCCACCGCTTCCGGTTCGTCCGGAACCACCTCGGGCGCTTCGACGACGGGTGCCTCGGCCAGCACAACATCGGCCTCGGCAGGTACCATGTCGTCGGCCGGCAGCGTCGGATGCGGGTCGACGAAGACCGGCTCGATCCGCTCTCCGGACACCGGCGGCGCCTCGACGCGGATTTCCGGTTCGCTGCGCTCTTCCGGAGCGACCGCCTGCGGCGCCCGCGCTGCCGAATCGCCCAGCAGCACATCGTCGTGATGCGGCTTCAACACCGCCTGGGCGAGCTTGCGCTGGCGGTATTCCTGCCACTTGTTGTAGCCGAACACGCCGACAACTGCCGTCGCGCCCAGCCCGATCAATCCTAATTGAAGCTCGGTCATTTAAGCCGCATCCCTCATCTTCAAGGCTTCTTCGATATCCACTTCCACCACGCGCGAGACACCGCTTTCCTGCATGGTGACGCCGACCAGCTGCTCGGCCATTTCCATCGCGATTTTATTATGGGAAATGAACAGGAACTGCGTTGCACCTGACATTTTCTTGACCATCGTGCAGAAACGCTCGGTATTGCTGTCATCGAGCGGTGCATCGACCTCGTCGAGCAGGCAGAACGGCGCCGGATTCAGCTGGAACATCGAGAAGACCAGCGCAATTGCCGTCAGCGCCTTTTCGCCGCCGGACAGCAGGTGGATGGTCGAATTCTTCTTGCCTGGCGGCTGGGCGATGACCTGGACGCCGGCATCGAGGATTTCGTCGCCGGTCATCACCAGCTCGGCCCGGCCGCCGCCGAACAGTTCCGGGAACAGCTGGCCGAAATGGCCGTTGACCGTGTCGAAAGTGCTTTGCAGCAGCTCCCGGGTTTCGCGGTCGATGCGGCGGATGGCGTTTTCCAGCGTTTCCATCGCCTCGTTCAGGTCGGCCGCCTGCATGTCGAGGTAGCCCTTGCGCTCGGTCGCCGTTTCCAGCTCCTGCAAGGCGGCCATGTTGACGGCGCCGAGCTCGGCAATGGCGTTGGCCAGCCGGGTGATTTCGCCCTGCAGCGCCGGTGGCCGGGCGTTGCCCAGCTCATGCTGCAGCGCCGCTTCGTCAGCCCCGGCTTCGAGCAGTTGCTGGGCGAACTGCTCAGTACTCAGCGCCGCCGCCTGCTCCTTCAGCTTGAGGTCGCCGATCCGCACGCGCAGCGGCTCCAGACCCTGTTCGATGCGCAGCCGCTGCTCCTCGAAACCGCGCAGCGCGTTGGTCGCCGCCTCCAGCGCATCGCGCTTCTCGGCCAGTATTTTTTCTGCCGCCTGCCGCGCCTCCAAGGCCGTCTGCAAGGCGCCTTCCATCACATCCGGCGGCGCCGCCTCGACCTGATCTGCACACTGGGCGCGGTCCTTCTCGATACGGTTCAGCTCGCGCTGCGCCGTCGCCTGCTGGGCGAAGACGTCCTGTAGCTTGCCCTCGCTCTCGCGCAGCGAAAACTGCGCCTCACGCAGGGCGCGGTCGAGATCGGAATTGCGCTCACGCTCGGCACGCACGGCACGCTCGCATTCATCGAGCCGGGACTGGGCGCCATGGACCAGCACGCGGATGCGGCTCAAACCATCGCGGATTTCCTCGATGCGCTCATCGGCCGACATTTCCCGCTCGCGCTCGCCCTCTTCTTCCTCGGCCAGCTCGGCCAGCTGTTCGGCGATGCGCTCCTTCTGTTCCTTGTAGCGCTCGATGGCCTGGCTCAGCTTGAGCACGTCCATCTGCACGGCATGCACGCGCTGCTGGCGATCGGTCACGTATTGCCGGATCTCGCCCATTTCTTCCTGCTTGTCGTCGAGCTGCTCGTCGAGCATCGCCTGCTGTTCGCGCAGGCTTTCAGCCTGTTCCTCGGCCAGCGCGACGCCTTCGGCCAGCGTCTCGATTTCGCGCTGGCGTTCGAGCAGGCCGTGCTCGCCCTGATCCGGCGCGAAGAAGGTGACGCTGCTGCGGGTAAGCAGATCGCCGCCGCGGGTCACCAGCAGGCCGCCGTCAGCCAGTTCGCCGCGGAGCCCCAAGCCCTCGGCCAGCGATTCGGCGGTGCGCACGGCGCCCAGCCAGTCGGCCAGCACGGCGATGATTCTCGGGTCGTCGCTGCGCACGCGGGCGGCCAGTGATTTTGGCCCAAATATCGGGGCGACCGTAGCATTTGAGCCAAGCATCACCGCCAGCCGCGCCTCCGGCCGGTCATGCAGCCATTCGTCCAGTTTCGCCGGATCGTCGCAGGCGATGGCGCTCAGCCGCTCGCGCAGCACGGCTTCAACGGCGTCTTCCCAGCCGGCCTCGACGTGAATTTTCTGCCACAGTGGCGGCGCGTTTTCCAGGTCGTGGCGACGCAGCCATTCCGGCAGCTTGCCGCTCTGCTGGGTGCGCGCCTGCATCTGCTCCAGTGCGGCGCGGCGGGCCTGGCCGGCAGCCAGTTCGCGCTCAATGCGCTGCACTTCGGCCTGCACCTCGCGGCGGCGGGATTCCAGTTGCGGCAATTCCTGCTGCAATTGCAGCAGGTGATCCTGGTCGCCGGCCAGTTCCTCGCGCAGCAAGGCCAGCTCTTCTTCCTTCTCGGCCAGATCCATTTCGTTCGGCGCCTCGCCAAAAGTTTCCTCGCGCAGCCGTTCGCGGCGCTGGATGATCGCCTGCAAGGCACGCTGGGCATGCGACTTGTTGGTCAGCTCGACTTCCAGCTTCTGCTCGCCGTTGGTCGTCCGCGTCCGCAGGCGTTGCAACTCCTCCTGCGCCTGGGCGTGATCCTCCTCGACCTGCGGCGCGATGTTCATCTGCTGGTGCAGGCGCTCCTCGGCTTCCTCGACACGTAGCTTGGTGACTTCCTGCAGTTCTTCCCACTTTTGGCGGTCTTCCGCCAGTTTTTCGGCAGTTTCGCTCCAGTGCTTCAATTCATCTTCCAACTGGGCCAGACGGGCTTCCAGCTGGCTGCGCGATTCGCGGCGATGACGGATTTCCGCTTCCAGCCGCGCGACTTCGGCGTTGGCGGCATACATGTCGCTCTGTGCGTTGTGCAGCGCATCGCCGGCGGCGAAGTGGGCTTCGCGGGTTTCCTCGGCGCGCGCCTCAGTTTCGCGCAGGGCGGCGCTTTGCGCTTCCAGTTCGGTCACCGCGCGCTCGACTTCCAGCGCCAGCCGCTGGCGTTCCGCCTCGGCTTCGCGCTTTTTCAACAGCCACAGCAACTGCTGGCGCTGAACGAGTTGTTCGTTCAGCCCCTGGTAGCGGCGCGCCACTTCAGCCTGGACTTCCAGGCGCTCCATCTGGTTGCCCAGTTCGAGGCGGATATCCTCGACGCGCAGCAGATTTTCGCGGGTATCTTCCAGCCTGCCGTTGGTTTCCTTGCGCCGTTCCTTGTAGCGGGTAACGCCAGCGGCCTCTTCGAGGAAGACGCGCAGGTCGTCCGGCCGCGCCTCGATGATCCGCGAGATCATGCCCTGGCCGATGATGGCGTAAGCCCGCGGGCCGAGACCGGTGCCGAGGAAAAGGTCGGTGATGTCCTTGCGGCGGACCTTCAGGTTATTGATGAAGTAGTCCGACTGCCCCTGCCGGGTCAGCGTCCGTTTGACCGACAGCTCGGTGTATTGCGACCACTGGCCGAGCGCCCGGCCGAGCAGGTTCTCGAAAATCAGTTCGACGGAAGCGCGCGACACCGGCTTGCGGTTCGACGAGCCGTTGAAGATGACGTCCATCATCGACTCGCCGCGCAGCTCGGAAGCCTTCGACTCGCCCAGCACCCAGCGCACGGCATCCATGATGTTGGATTTGCCGCAGCCATTCGGGCCAACGACGCCGACCAGCTGGCCAGGAACGGCCACCGCGGTTGGATCGACGAAGGATTTGAAGCCGGCGAGTTTGAGCTTGGTGAGACGCATGCCTGATTCCGGCGGGACAAATGCCCCTGCCATGATGGGGGCCGTATAATAACATCGACTATTTGATCGCCCTGCCCTCAGCAAGGATCGCCCAGATGAACCCGGATGACCAGTTTCTCGCCCGCGCCATCGAACTGGCCCGGCAAGGCAGCGAAAGCGGCGAAGGCGGCCCGTTCGGCGCCGTCATCGTGCGCGATGGCAAAATCATTGCCGAGGGCTGGAACCGCGTCGTCGCCAGCCGCGACCCGACCGCCCACGCCGAAATCGGTGCCATCCGCAGTGCCTGCACAGCGCAGGGCGACTTTCACCTGCATGGCTGCACCCTCTACGCATCCAGCGAACCCTGTCCGATGTGCCTGTCCGCGGCCTACTGGGCCCGCATCGAACGCATCGTCTTCGCCAACAGCCGCGCCGAAGCAGCCGCCATCGGCTTCTGCGACGACGAGTTGTACAGTGAACTCAATCGTCATTTTTCGGCACGCAGCATCGTCATGGAACACCGTCCACTGGTCGGTGCCCTGAAACCGCTGGAACGCTGGGCCGCCAATCCCGGTCGAACCCCTTATTAGATCCGCCGGAAACGACTCGATGCCACTCGCCTCCATCCCCCAGCGCGCAGAGACCCTGCAGGTACTGCGCCTGATCAGCAAGCACGAGCCGATGCTGATGCTGACAGGGGATGAGGAAGGCTACGGCTCACGCTGGACGCTGTCCGGCCAGCAGGTCCAGCCAGCCATCGCCCGCTACCTGATGGAATCCGGTTTCGTCGCCGACATCGGCAAGACCGAATTCGGCGCCCGCAAACTGGCGCTGACCGAAACAGGCAGCGAACTCCGGGAAAAGGGTCTGCGCTGGTGGAGCGGACTGAATTTTCTGGAAAAGCTGAAGATCACGCTGTTCGGCTAGGCGCCGCCCGGCGCACGGCGGGCAACGAATTCAACCGGCGTATGGATGCTGTGACCGCCGCCGCTCTCCAGCACGAAATGCAGTTCGCCTTCCTTGAGACTGCCGCGATAGCGATGCGTCACCTCGCGGCCCGGACCATCGCCCATAACTTCCTGGCTGTGGGTGACAAAATCCAGCCGCCCGCCGGCCAGCCGCCCCTGTTCAATCGTTCGCGCCACACCCAGATAACTGGCCGTGCCATGCAACTCGCCGTTGTCCACGCGCAGATCGAAGCGCTCCGCATGTTCGGCGCCCCAGTCGTATCTCACCCTGGCCTCCCAGCGCCCGGCAAGGCTTGACGCCGCCACTGCCGCAACCGGTTCCAGCCCGCTACCGGAACGTTCAGGCCAGTAGATTTTCAGACCGACCGCCAGCAAGGCGACCAGGGCCAACCCAGCCAGACCCCGGAACCACCGGAAACTCGGCGCCTGCCGCCGGGTGGCCGGCAGGAGGGGTTTGAGCGTCTCGATCAGCCGCGCCACATCCGACGCCCAACCGGCATCGGCAAGGATGAAGGCCTGGCGTCGCGCCAGCCCAGCGATGGCCGGCGGCAAATCCTTCTCGGCCGGCATCGTGGCGCCGCCGACCAGCACCGGCAGCACGGCCTTGCCGGATTTCAGGCCAGCTTCGATTTCCCGTCGCACGAAATCATCCGCCTCGTCCAGTCGCCGAATCCCGTTCCGGCTGCTCGTCAGCCACGCCGGGCCGATCATCACCAGCATCACATCGACCGCCGCCAGTTGCTGCTCAAGGGCAAGTACAAAATCCTCGCCGGGATGGATGTCCTCGATATCGCGAAACACGTTCTCCGCGCCGAAGGTTGAAGTCAGCACATCGGCCAGCCGCCCGGCAAATCCGGCCTGGTCGTCGCGACGGTAACTGATGAATATTCCCGGCATTGGACCACTCCATTCGGGCAGCAAAGCTTGCCGCCTGCTGAAAATGATACGGTAAGCCCGGATTACTACGTGAAACGTAAAAATAGGCCAAATTTCAGTATTCGAAAATAGCCCCATTGTCTCCGCGCACCCAAAAAAAGCCGTTCAGAGTATCTTGAACGGCTTTTGGGTCGATCCCGCAGTTGGGCTACGAGGTGTGTCCGGTCCGATCAACCTGGCCGGCGACGGCGAATATAGCCAAGACCGGCGACGCCCAATCCTAGCAGTGCCAATGTTCCCGGCTCTGGGACGTCATTGCCGGGACCGGGTTGAAAGTTGGAACGCAATCCCATGACCCCGTTGATCTCGTTGTCACCGTCCTGAATCAACGAACCAGGCCCTCCCCAAGTAATCGATGCGTAACGGAAAGTATCGCTTGTTCCCGTACCTACCGCATAGGTGAAGCCATCCCAAACCATGGCGGTGTCGCTGTAGAAACCCTCCAGCCAAACCCTTTCAGTGACTGCCTGGGTCCAGGTGATCATGTCGTTGGACAGGTAAACCGTCGACTCGATGGCCTCCTGGGGCAGTGGGCCGTGATCGATCGTATTGAAGATGGCTGCCTTGGTGGCCTGGAAACCAAGATCCCAGACCGAATTACCAATCACGTTATCGACTTGTATCCAAAGATTGTCGATGGAATTCCCACCCGTCGCGGCATTCCCTGCACAGCACGAGTAACCGTACGAATTTGGCGTAAGAAACGAGGTTCCGTAACTTCCATTGGTATTCGGGTTGAGACCGTTGTACTTGACCATGGAAGCGGCCGAGTATCCGTTGGCGTTGAAATAACTATCGTCGAGCATTTGCTTGTCAACGACCTGCTGACGGTTTGCTGCGGTGTCCGATCCGAAATACAACTGGGCAAACGTACCTACCGTTGCACCCTGCCAGTTACGGGGATCGTTTGGATCGGTGATCAGGGCTGCGTGTGCTGCCTCGCCCACAAAAAGGGCGGCAATAAGGGTAAAAAGATGCTTGTGCATATCGACCTCCTCCATAAAAAGGCTGCGCCAACAACCTTGGGGCTAATCAGAAAGCAATCGACATGCCCAGAAGAAAATTAACGATTATTCAATTAGTTGAAATTTTCGGAATCAACCGCTGTAAATTTTTCTGACATGATTGGCCACAACCCCTGCACCAAAATATTCAACACCACCCCACTGGGGCAGTTGCTACCGGGCACGATCCATCCGAAAAACCAGCCGGTTTCCGGCGCTATCCTCGCCGCTACCCGCAAACGAGCGGCAAGTGATTGCCGTCCAGCGTACCGCCACTTCACGCCGGTCGGTGCAGCGAACGACGCCCTTGCCGGTTTCGCCTTCACAACTGCCTGGCGTCGGCGTGCGATCCGCCGGCGACATCTGGCCATCACACTGCAGACTCCCGTCCGGGTTGGCCAGCGCAAAGCGCCCGCCTTCACCGGCATTGCCCGGATAACCCTTCCCCCGCAACTCCCCGGACACATCACTCAGGCTGCCCCGCGCCTGATAGCCGATGGCACAGGCGGCCAGCAAGGCCGGGATCATGAGGGGCAGCAGAACGACACGTTTGTTCACAAGGCAGCGAAAGCGTTTTCAGGGATAATTCGCTTTTTACACCCATTCGACGTCCGACGTGAATCCGCACCTCGCCCAACTTCAGCCCTACCCCTTCGAAAAGCTGCGCGCCCTGTTTGCCGGCGTGACGCCGAACCCGCAACTTAAGGAAATCAAGCTCTCCATCGGCGAGCCGCAGCATCCGACGCCCGCCTTCATCATGGACGCGCTGGCCAACGGCCTGAAGGGCCTAGCCAACTATCCGACGACGCAAGGCATCCCGGCGCTGCGCCAGGCCATCGCCGCCTGGTGCCAGCGCCGCTACGCTCTGGCGCTGAATCCTGAAACCGAAATCCTGCCGGTCAACGGCTCGCGCGAGGCACTGTTCTCCTTCGCCCAGACGGTCATCGACCCGAGCCGCGGCCATGTGCCGCTGGTCGTCAGCCCCAACCCGTTCTACCAGATCTACGAAGGTGCCGCCTATCTGTCCGGCGCCGAGCCACGCTTCCTGAACAATCTGCCCGACAACGATTTCGCCTTCGACTACGCCAGCCTGAGCGACGAGGAATGGGCCCGCGTCCAGCTGTTCTACGTCTGCTCGCCGGGCAATCCGACCGGCAAGGTGCTGTCGCTGGCCGATTGGAAAACGCTGTTCGACCTGTCCGACAAATACGGCTTCATCATCGCTTCCGACGAGTGCTATTCGGAAATCTATTTCGACGAAGCCAACCCGCCGATCGGCGGCCTCCAGGCGGCCAAGCTGCTCGGCCGCAGCAACGAAAGGCTGGTCATGTTCTCCAGCCTGTCCAAGCGCTCCAACGTGCCGGGCATGCGCTCCGGCTTCGTCGCCGGCGACGAGAAGATTCTCAAGAAATTCCTGCTCTACCGCACCTACCACGGCTGCGCCATGGCGCCTCCGGTCCAGACAGCCTCCGTTGCCGCCTGGAACGACGAAGCGCACGTCCTCGACAACCGCAACCAGTACCGCGAAAAGTTTGCCGCCTGCACGCCGCTGATTGCCGAAGTGCTCGGCACCGGCATGCCGGACGCCAGCTTCTACCTGTGGGCGAAGACGCCGATCGCCGACACCGAGTTCGCCCGCGGCCTGCTCGAACACTATAATGTCGTGGTCCTGCCCGGCAGTTTCCTGGCCAGAGAAGTCAGGGGCGTTAATCCGGGGGCCAATTTCATTCGTATCGCGCTGGTCGCTTCGCTCGATGAGTGTCTCGAAGCTACCCGGCGCATCCGTCAATTCGCACAACAACTGTAACCTGAGAGAGAACATTCCATGACCCATCCGCTGCAAGCCACCATCGAAGAACTCTGGGAACGCCGCACCGAGCTGTCCCCGCAATCCGCACCGACGACCATCGCTGCCATCGAATCGGTGATCGGCGATCTCGACTCGGGCAAACTGCGCGTTGCCGAAAAGATCGGTGGCGAATGGTTCACCCACCAGTGGATCAAGAAGGCCGTGCTGCTCTCCTTCCGCGTTCGCGACAACCGCGTGCAGCAGTCGGGCGACGTCCGTTTCTTCGACAAGGTCGACACCAAGTTCGAAGGCTGGACCGAAGAACAGTTCCGCCAGGGCGGCTTCCGCGTTGTGCCGGGCACCATCGCCCGCAAGGGTTCCTTCGTCGCCAAGAACGCCGTGCTGATGCCCTCCTTCGTCAATATCGGCGCCTACGTCGATGAAGGCACCATGGTCGACACCTGGGTTACCGTCGGTTCCTGCGCCCAGATCGGCAAGAACGTGCACCTCTCCGGCGGCGTCGGCATCGGCGGCGTACTCGAGCCGCTGCAGGCCAACCCGACCATCATCGAAGACAACTGCTTCATCGGCGCCCGTTCGGAAGTCGTCGAAGGCGTCGTCGTCGGCGAAAACTCGGTCATCTCGATGGGTGTCTACATCGGCCAGAGCACCCCGATCTACGACCGCGAAACCGGCGAAGTCAGCTACGGCAAGATTCCGGCCGGTTCGGTCGTGATCAGCGGCAACCTGCCCAAGGCCAACGGCGCCTACAGCCTCTATGCTGCTATCATCGTCAAGAAGGTCGACGCGCAAACCCGTTCGAAGACCAGCATCAACGAACTGCTGCGCGCCTAAGTCTCACCACCCTACGAAGGTCTCGACATGATCCTCGACAAACTGTTCCAGTTGATGGCCGAAAAGCAGGCCTCGGATATTTTCATATCCGCAGGTGCGCCGATCCACATCAAGATCCAGGGCAATACCATCCCGGTCAACCAGCAGGTCATGCTGCCGGACATGATCGAGAAGATCGCCTACGAACTGATGTCGCCGGACCAGATCAAGACCTTCGAGGCGAGCTGGGAGATGAACCTGTCGTTCGGCGTGCCCAACGTCGGCAACTTCCGGGTCAACATCTTCCGCCAGCGCGGTTCGACAAGCATCGTCATCCGCTTCATCCTGGGCAACATCCCAGCCCTCGACGAACTCGGCCTGCCGACCATCCTCGGCGAGCTGATCATGGAAAAGCGCGGATTGATCCTGATCGTCGGCGCCACGGGCTCGGGCAAGTCGACGTCCATCGCCTCGATGCTCGATCATCGCAACGCCAACCGTTCCGGCCATATCCTGACCGTCGAAGACCCGATCGAATTCCTGTTCAAGCACAAGAAATCCATCGTCAACCAGCGTGAAATCGGCATGGATACCATGGACTGGCAGGCGGCCCTGAAAAACGCCATGCGCCAGGCGCCGGACTGCATCCTGATCGGCGAAATCCGCGACAAGGAAACCATGCAGGCGGCCATCGCCTACTCGCAAACAGGCCACCTGTGCCTGGCCACGCTGCACGCCAACAACTCATATCACGCGCTGAACCGGATCATCAGCTTCTTCCCGGCGGAAAATCGCCCGGCGCTGTTCCTCGACCTGTCGGTCGCCCTGCGTGCGGTCATCTCGCAACGCCTGGTCAAGAAGCCGGACGGAAAGCGCATCCCGACCTGCGAAATCATGCTCAACACCCGCCACATCAGCGAGCTGATCGAGCGCGGTGAAGTCCAGGGCATCAAGGACGCCATGGAACAGACGCTGGCGCCGGGCTCACAGACCTTCGAGCAGGACCTGTTCAAGCTCTACAGCAGCGGCACCATCACCATCGACGAAGCCCTGGCCAACGCCGATTCGCCGACCAACCTGTCGTGGCTGATCAACAATTCCGAATTCGGCGGCAGCAACGGCAGGGAAGAACGCAAGACCGACGTCGCCCTCGAATTCGACAGCACCAGCGAAGGCGGCGCCTCGTTCAAGGAATTCACGCTCAGCCTCGCCGACCACGACGAAGAAACGCACTGATGTCCGACCCCACGCTGCAACTGGCCAGGCAGATCATCGCCTGCCACTCCGTGACGCCCGAAGACGGCGGCTGCATGGAAATCATCGCCGAACGCCTGAAACCGCTCGGCTTCGCCATCGAATACATCAACCGCAACGGCGTGACCAACCTTTGGGCGCGACGCGGCACGACCGCTCCGCTGTTCGTGTTCGCCGGCCACACTGATGTCGTTCCAACTGGCCCGCTGGACAAATGGACCTCGCCACCGTTCGCCCCGGAAATCCGAGACGGCATGCTCTACGGTCGTGGCGCCGCCGACATGAAATCCTCGGTCGCCGCGTCGGTCACTTCCGTCGAAGCCTTCTTGGCCGCTCACCCGAACCATCCGGGCTCGCTCGCCTTCCTGCTCACCTCTGACGAAGAAGGCGATGCCACCGATGGCACCGTGATCGTTGTCGAGGCGCTGAAGGCGCGCGGCGAAACGCTGGATTTCTGCATCATCGGCGAACCGACCTCGGTCAACACGCTCGGCGACATGATCAAGAACGGCCGGCGTGGCTCATTGTCCGGCGTGCTGACGGTCAAGGGCATCCAGTGCCACATCGCCTACCCGGAAAAAGGCCGCAACCCGATCCACGAAGCCGCCCCGGCCCTGGCCGAACTGGCCGCGACGCGTTGGGACGAGGGTAACGAATACTTCCCGCCGACCACCTGGCAGATTTCCAACATCCACGGCGGCACCGGCGCCACCAATGTCGTGCCGGGCAGCGTCGAGATCAAGTTCAATTTCCGATTTTCGACAGCCAGCACACCGGAAGGCCTGCAGCAGGGCCTGTGCGCCATCCTGGACAAGCACAAGCTCGACTACGAGATCAAATGGACGCTCGGCGCCCGCCCCTTCCTGACCGGGCGCGGCCCGCTGGCCGACGCAGCGACGACGGCGATCCGCGAAATCTGCGGCATCGAAACCGAGTTGTCGACCACCGGCGGCACCTCGGACGGCCGCTTCATAGCCGAAATTTGCAAGCAGATGCTGGAAATCGGCCCGTCCAACGCGACCAGCCACAAGATCGACGAATGCATCGCCGTCGATGCTTTCCCCAAGCTCTCCGCCATCTACCGCCGCATCCTTGAGCAGTTATTAGTCGGTAGTCGCTAGTTACTAGCAAAACCCTCCCGCTAACAACTAATGACTAATAACTAACGACTACCAATGACTTCTGCCGCCTCGACCGAACTCAGCACCGTTCGCGACTACATCCGTTACGCCGTCAGCCGCTTCACCGCCGCCCAACTGTTCTTCGGCCACGGCAGCGACAACGCTTGGGACGAAGCCGTCTATCTGACGCTGCACACGCTCAGCCTGCCGCTCGACCGCCTGGAGCCTTTCCTCGACGCCCGTCTGCTGCCGCACGAGCGCGAGGCACTGCTCGACATCTACCGCCGCCGCTGCGAAGACCGCCTGCCGGCCGCCTACCTGACCCACGAAGCCTGGCTCGGCGAGCGTCGTTTCTATGTCGACGACCGCGTCATCGTGCCGCGCTCCTTCATCGCCGAACTGCTCGACGACCAGCTGGCGCCATGGATCGACGATCCCTGGGCCATCGAATCGGCGCTCGACCTGTGCACCGGCTCCGGCTGCCTGGCCATCCTGACTGCGCTGGCCTTCCCGAATGCCGAGGTGGCTGCCGTCGACCTGTCCAAAGACGCGATTGCCGTCGCCGAGCGCAACGTCGCCGACTACGGCCTCTACGACCGCATCGAACTGATCCGCTCCGACGCCTTCAAGAAGCTCGAAGGCCGCAAGTTCGACCTGATCATTTCCAACCCGCCCTACGTCAATGCCGAGTCAGTCGCCGCGCTGCCGCCTGAATACCTCCACGAGCCAGAACTGGCGCTCGGTTCCGGCGACGACGGCCTCGATTTCACGCGCATCATCCTGCGCGAAGCCAAAAAACACCTCACGGACCAAGGCATCCTGGTCGTCGAGATCGGCCACAACCGCGAGGCCCTCGAAGCCGCCTACCCGACGCTACCCTTCACCTGGCTCGACACTGCAGCCGGCGACGAGTACGTCTTCCTGCTGCACGCCGCCGACCTGCCCGGCTAAAAATGCAATTTGAACCGCAGAGACGTAGAGGCGCGGAGATTTATAAATAAATATGCTTTTCCTCTGCGCCTCCGCGTCTCCGCGGTGAGGTTTTCCGCTTGAGCAAACTATTCTCCATGCCCAGCCCGTTCGAGGTCGAAACGGGCACCGTGCTGATGCACGAGCCGGCCTGGGCCAAGGAAGGCGAACTGCGCGCCCAGCTGCTCGACGAAAGCTACCCCAGGCCCTTCGTCATCGACGACGGCAAATCGCGTTTCCTCTACTTCAACGTGCGCCTGATGCAGAGCGAGATGTCGTTGAAGGCGCCGTACGACCTGGCCATCCGCTACACGCAGAAGATGATGGCCTTCCTGCTCTTTCAGCCACGCCCGAAGCGAATTGTGCTGATCGGCCTCGGCGGCGGGTCGCTGATCAAGTTTTGCCATCGCCGGATGCCCGGCACCCAGCTGACGGCCGTCGAACTCGACCCGGACGTCATTGCCTTCCGCGACGCCTTCCTGGTGCCGCCCGACGACGAGCGCCTGGAAATTTTGCAGGCCGACGGCGCCGAATACATCGCCAACGCCGAGAAAGGCATCGACGTGCTGCTGGTCGATGCCTTCGACAAGACCGGCTTCGCCCCCAGCCTGGCCAACCGCGAATTTTTCGACAACGCTTTCGCCAAACTGGCCGGCAACGGCGTGCTGGTCATCAACCTGGCCGGCGAGAAGGAAAGCTACGAAGGCCTGATCGGCGAGGCCATGCATGTTTTTGACGACCAGGTCATCGTCATCTCGGTGCCGGATGACGGCAACCATGTGCTCTACGCCTTCAAGGAACGCTATTTCGAGCCGCGCTGGCGCTGGCTGCATAACTACGCCAAGGAACTGCGCGCCAAGTTCGGCCTCGACTTCCCGGCTTTCGTGCAAAAGATGGAACGCTCGACCAAGCTCGGCCTCGCCCGCCGCGAAGCCATACGCCGGCGCTGACCGCGCTGCAGGAATTTTGATTTTTGCCCTTTTTTGGGGCCGACCGTAGCATTTGCCCGGCCGTCACCACCGAAGCCTACTACTTGCCCGCCGCCTCGGCCTGCGCGGCGCGCTGCGCCATCTGCTGATTGGCCGCCTCCAGATCGCGCTGGACCCGCGCCATCGTCGCCTGCGCCTGTTCGACTTCCTGCTTCTTCGCGGCCGCGGCCGTGGCTGCCGTGCCGGCAGTCTCGATGCCACAGCCGGCCAGAACGGCCAGCGACAACAAAATCAGAACTGTTTTCATGCCTGCCTCCAATCAGCGCAAGGCGGCCAGAATGGCCGTCAGCAGCCGCCAGCACTTGTCCACCGATGCGATTTCGACCCGCTCGCCCGGCGCGTGCGCGCCGCGTATGGTCGGTCCGAACGACACGGTATCCATGCCCGGATACTTGGCCCCGATGATGCCGCATTCCAGGCCGGCGTGCACCACCTGTACTTTGGAGTCAGCCCCGAAATCCCGCCGATAGACGGCCTGGCAGACCTTGAGCAGCGGCGATGCTGGATTCGGCGCCCAGCCCGGATAAAAACCCTCTTTTTCGACGGGCGTCCCGGAAAGCGCCCACAGGCTGGCGATCTCGTCAGCCAGCGCCAGGCTGCCGCTCTCCAGCAGCGAACGCACCATGAAGTTGCACGCGCCCCCATTCGGGTGCACGTCGAGCATGCCGAGATTGTTGGAGGTTTCGACGACGCCCGGCACCCGGCGGCTCATCCGGCGCACGCCATGCGGGGCAGCATGCAGCGTCGCCAGCCAGACTTTCTGGTCGGCCGGCGCAAGCAGCGCGTCGGCGGTGCCGGCCGCAAGGTTCAAGCGCAGCCCGTCATCGACACCACAGAACTCAACCTTCAGCCTGCTTTCGCTTTCAGCCACGGCCGTCGCCAGCCGGCCCTCCTCGCCCGCCGGCAGGGCGATCACTGCCGCAGCCTCGCGCGGCAAGGCGTTGCGCGCCGTGCCGCCTTTCAGTTCGGACAGGCGGAGGGAAAACGCGCCCTCCAGTTCGCGCAGCACGCGCACCAGCAGCTTGATCGCATTGCCCCGTTCCTCGTGGATATCGACGCCGGAATGCCCGCCGCGCAGGCCCTCCATCGAAATTCGGCGGACGACATGGCCGGCCGGCACCGGATCGGCCGATCCGGCCCGCGCAACATTGACGTCCAGCCCACCGGCACACCCGAGATAGAACTCGCCCCAGTCCTCGGTATCCAGATTCAGCATCAGACGCCCCTGCAGCACGCCTGCCTCCAGACCGCGCGCGCCGCCCATACCAGCCTCTTCATCGACCGTCAGCAACGCTTCGAGCGGCCCATGTTCAAGGGAATCGTCCTCCAGCACGGCCAGAATCAGCGCCACGCCGATGCCGTTGTCGGCGCCCAGTGTCGTTTTGTCGCAGACCAGCCAGCCATCGCGCAGTTCTGGAACGATGGGATCGCGCGAAAAGTCGTGGTCGCTGTCCGCATTCTTCTGGCAAACCATGTCCAGATGCGCCTGCAGGACCACACCCGGCGCCTGCTCCCGCCCGGCCGTCGCCGGTTTCCTGAAAATCAGGTTCCCGGCGGCATCGACCGTAGCATTCAGCCCCTGTTCCGTCGCCCATTGCCAGAGGCGATCGCGCAGCGCCGCCTCGTGCTTGGAAGCCCGTGGCACGGCGCAAAGCGTCGCAAAATGCGCCCAGACGGACGCCGGTTGCAGGCCGGAAAAAACGGGGTCGATCATCTTGCGCCAGCTCCAAAGTGAAAACCCCCGCAAACCTTGCGGCGTGCGGGGGTTAAATTCTGGGGCGACTGATGGGGCTCGAACCCACGACAACCGGAATCACAATCCGGGACTCTACCAACTGAGCTACAGCCGCCGTCGAAGAAGGCGCGCATTGTACGAACTTCCATTGCTCCTGTCTACAGCTATTGCGGCTGAATCGACGCATGCGTTCCCGGGAAGCGAAGCAACCGGCAAGCGCGCGAGGCATGATATTATTGTCAGCTTTATTTTTTCGGCTCCGTAGTCACAAGGAATACTCATGGAAGCAACTACTGCACAAGCTAGCGAACTCGAACGCCGCCTCGACCTCTCCATCGCCATCGCCGATGTGGAGAAGGAAATGGATCAGCGCCTCAAGCGCATGGGCAAGAACATCAAGATGCCCGGTTTCCGCCCGGGCAAGGTCCCGTTCTCCATCGTCAAGCAGCAGTATGGCGACCAGGCCCGCCATGAAGTGCTGTCGGAACAACTCGACCGCGTCTTCGTTGAAGCCGTCAGCGAACAGAAGCTGCGCGTCGCCGGCAATCCGCGCATCGAGACCAAGGATTCCGAAAGCAAGTCCCATCTCGAGTTCTACGCCGTCTTCGAGGTTTATCCGGAATTCGCCCCGGGCGACCTGTCGACCTCTGAAGTCGAGCGTCCGGTGCTGGAAGTCGGCGCTGGCGAAATCGACAAGACTCTCGACATCCTGCGCAAGCAGCGCGTCACCTACGCCGACACTGACCGTGCCGCAGCCAAGGAAGACCGCGTCGTCATCGATTTCCTCGGCAAGAAGGACGGCGTGCCGTTCCCGGGTGGCCAGGCCAACGATTACCCGTTCGTTCTCGGCCAGGGCATGATGCTGCCCGATTTCGAAAATGCCGTTGAAGGCGCCAAGGCTGGCGATGCCAAGACCTTTGACCTGACCTTCCCGGCCGATTACCACGCCGCCGACCTGGCTGGCCAGACCGTCCAGTTCGACATCACCGTCAAGCAGGTCCAGGCACCGGTCCTGCCGGAACTGGACGCTGAATTCGCCACCAGCATGGGTATCGCCGATGGCGACGTCACCAAGATGCGCAGCGAGATCGAAGCCAACCTGAAGCGCGAAGTGAAGCGCCGCATCGAAGGCAAGCTCAAGGACCAGGTCATGGAAGTCCTGCTCAAAGCCAACCCGATCACCGTCCCGGTCGCTCTCGTCGACATGGAAATCCAGCGCCTGATGCAAGCTGCCCGCCACGACATGGAACAGCGCGGCATGAAGATCAAGGACATGCCGATCCAGCCCGAGTGGTTTGCCGACCAGGCAAAGCGTCGCGTCACCCTTGGCCTGATCCTTGCTGAGGTTGTGAAAACGGAGAAGCTTCAGGCAACCCCGGAACAGGTTCGGACGATGGTCGAGGAAACTGCCCAGAGCTACGAGCATCCGGAAGAAGTCATCCGCTGGTATTACGCCCAGCCGCAACGCATTCAGGAAGTTGAAGGCGTGGCGATCGAAAACAACGTGGTCGAGTGGGTCCTGAGCAAAGCCAAGGTCACCGACAAGACTGCAGTTTTTGATGAACTGATGGGTCAGAAGCAGTAATCTCGACACTGTCGCAAATGCGACAATCGTCTTGAATGTAACCAATAGGCAACACACAAGGGCTGACATGAATATCGACAACGCAAGCAACTGGGATCCGCAGGCTCTGGGCCTCGTCCCGATGGTGGTTGAACAGAGCGGACGCGGCGAACGCGCGTACGACATCTATTCGCGCCTGTTGAAGGAGCGGGTGATCTTTCTTGTCGGCCCGGTGAACGATGCCAGCGCCAACCTGGTCGTTGCCCAGCTGCTGTTCCTCGAAGCGGAAAATCCGGACAAGGACATCTACTTCTACATCAACTCGCCGGGCGGCTCGGTGACTGCCGGGATGTCGATCTACGACACCATGCAGTTCATCAAGCCGGATGTGTCGACGCTGTGTATTGGCCAGGCCGCCTCGATGGGCGCCTTCCTGCTCAACGCCGGCGCCAAGGGCAAGCGTTTCGCCCTGCCCAATTCCCGCGTGATGATCCACCAGCCGCTGGGCGGCTTCCAGGGCCAGGCGTCGGACATCGCCATCCACGCCAAGGAAATCCTCTCGATCCGCGATCGCCTGAACCGCATCATGGCCGAACACAGTGGCCAGCCTCTGGAACGCATCGAAAAGGATACCGACCGCGACAACTTCCTTTCTGCCACTGAAGCGGCAGAATACGGTTTGATTGACAAGGTTCTGACTCGCCGCGACGCGGCTTGACCCGGGAGATACAGATGTCTAAAGGCGGCCAAGAAAAACTGCTCTACTGCTCCTTCTGCGGCAAGAGCCAGCACGAAGTCAAAAAGCTCATCGCCGGCCCGTCGGTGTTCATCTGTGACGAGTGCATTGCGCTCTGCAACGACATCATCCGCGACGAACTGCCGGAAGAAGCGGCCAAGGCCGGTCGCTCCGACCTGCCGACGCCGCGCGAGATCAGCTCCATCCTCGACCAGTACGTGATCGGCCAGGAAGTCGCCAAGCGCATCCTGTCAGTGGCTGTCTACAACCACTACAAGCGTTTGCGCCACACGGCCCGCAACGCCGATGACGTTGAACTGGCCAAGAGCAACATCCTGCTCATCGGCCCGACCGGTTCGGGCAAGACCCTGCTCGCCCAGACGCTGGCCCGCCTGCTCAACGTTCCGTTCGTAATGGCCGATGCCACCACGCTGACCGAAGCCGGCTACGTCGGCGAGGACGTCGAGAATATCATCCAGAAGCTGCTGCAGAAGTGCGACTACGACGTCGAAAAAGCGCAGCAGGGCATCGTCTACATCGACGAAATCGACAAGATTTCCCGCAAGTCCGACAACCCCTCGATCACCCGCGACGTTTCCGGTGAAGGTGTCCAGCAGGCCCTGCTCAAGCTGGTCGAAGGCACCACTGCCTCGATTCCGCCGCAGGGTGGCCGCAAGCACCCGAACCAGGACTTCGTCCAGGTCGACACCACCAACATCCTGTTCATTTGTGGCGGCGCCTTCGACGGTCTGGAAAAGGTCATCCGCAACCGCTCCGAAAAGGGCGGCATCGGCTTTGGCGCCGAGGTCAAGAGCAAGGACGATGGCAAGGCCATCGGCAAGACTCTGCAGGACGTCGAACCGGAAGACCTGATCAAGTTCGGCCTGATTCCCGAACTGATCGGTCGCCTGCCGGTCGTCGCCACACTCAAGGAACTCGAGGAATCGGCACTGGTGCAGATCCTGACCGAGCCAAAGAACGCGCTGCTCAAGCAATACCAGAAGCTTTTCTCGATGGAAGACGTCGAACTGGAAATCCGTCCTGCCGCCCTGTCGGCCATTGCCAAAAAGGCACTGGAACGCAAGACCGGCGCCCGCGGATTGCGCTCGATCATCGAACACGCCCTGCTCGACACGATGTACGAACTCCCGGGGATGGAGAATGTCGAAAAGGTGGTCATCGACGAAAACATGATTTCCGGCGACACTCCGCCTTTGCTCATTTACGCTGACCAGCCCAAGGTTTCCGGCTCGAACTGAGCCGGGGCTTGAATTGCGGTTTCCCGTCCCCAATTAGGGGGCACATACCTATTTCAAAGGCATCGTAATGTCGAACCCCAACACCCTCCCGGAAACCGTCGAACTGCCGCTGCTGCCGCTGCGCGATGTCGTGGTCTTTCCGCACATGGTCATCCCGCTGTTCGTCGGCCGCCCGAAGTCGATCAAGGCCCTCGAATTGGCTATGGAAGGCGGCAAGAACATCCTGCTCGTCGCCCAGAAATCGGCCGCCAAGGACGAACCGGAGCCGGAAGACCTCTACCGTATCGGCTGCATGGCCAACATCCTGCAGATGCTCAAACTGCCCGATGGTACCGTCAAGGTGCTCGTCGAAGGCACCCAGCGCGCGCGCGTTGAAGCCATCGAGGTGCAAGCCTCCCTGTTCATGGCTACTGCAACGCCGTTGCAGCAGCCGGGTGTCGAGGACCACGAAATCGAGGCCATGCGCCGCGCCGTGGTGGCCCAGTTCGACCAGTTCGTCAAACTGAACAAGAAGATTCCCCCGGAAGTACTCTCGTCGATCGCCGGTATCGAAGATGCCGGCCGTCTGGCTGACACGATCGCTGCCCACCTGCCGCTCAAGCTCGAGCAGAAGCAGGAAGTCCTGGAGATGGAAAGCATCCGAGAGCGGATCGACCGCCTGCTCTCACAACTCGAAGCAGAAATCGACATCCTGCAGGTCGAAAAGCGCATCCGCGGCCGCGTCAAGCGCCAGATGGAAAAGAGCCAGCGCGAGTACTACCTGAACGAGCAAGTCAAGGCCATCCAGAAGGAACTCGGCGAAGGCGAAGAAGGTGCCGATCTCGAGGAACTGGACAAGAAGATCAAGGCTGCAGGGATGAGCAAGGAAGGCTTGGCCAAGGCCGAGGGCGAGTTGAAGAAGCTGCGCCTGATGTCGCCGATGTCGGCCGAAGCCACCGTCGTCCGGAATTTCATCGAAACGCTGATTGGCCTGCCGTGGCGCAAGAAGACGCGCATCAGCAAGGATCTGCGCGAAGCCGAGAAGGTGCTTGATTCCGACCACTACGGCCTCGACAAGGTCAAGGAACGCATCGTCGAGTATCTCGCGGTCCAACAGCGCGTCGACAAGGTCAAGGCGCCGATCCTCTGCCTGGTCGGCCCTCCGGGTGTCGGCAAGACCTCGCTCGGCCAATCCATCGCCAAGGCGACGAACCGCAAGTTCGTCCGCATGGCCTTGGGCGGCGTCCGTGACGAGGCTGAAATCCGCGGTCACCGCCGGACCTACATTGGGTCGATGCCGGGCAAAATTCTGCAGAGCCTGACCAAGGTCGGCGTGCGTAACCCGTTGTTCCTGCTCGACGAAGTGGACAAGCTCGGCCAGGATTTCCGCGGCGACCCCTCTTCTGCGCTGCTCGAAGTGCTCGATCCTGAACAGAACCACACCTTCCAGGACCACTACGTCGAAGTCGATTTCGACCTTTCCGACGTAATGTTCGTAGCCACTGCCAATACGCTCAACATCCCGGCACCACTGCTCGACCGGATGGAAGTAATCCGCCTGTCCGGCTACACGGAAGACGAGAAGGTCAACATCGCCATGCGCTATCTGCTGCCCAAGCAGATCAAGAACAACGGCTTGAAGAAGACCGAGATCGCCGTTGCCGACAGTGCAGTACGCGACATCGTCCGCTACTACACCCGGGAAGCCGGCGTGCGTGCGCTGGAACGTGAAATTTCCAAGATCTGCCGCAAGGTCGTCAAGACCCTGGTGCTCAAGAAGCGCGATACGAAAGTTGCAGTCAACGCCCGAAACCTCGATAAGTTCCTCGGCGTCCGCCGCTACAGCTTCGGCATGGCCGAAAAGGAAAACCAGGTCGGTCAGGTTACCGGTCTGGCCTGGACGGAAGTCGGCGGCGAGCTGCTGACCATCGAATGCGCCATCATGCCTGGCAAAGGCAACATCATCCGCACCGGCTCGCTGGGCGACGTCATGAAGGAATCGGTTGAAGCTGCCCGCTCTGTCGTGCGTGCCCGTGCTCGTCGCCTCGGCATCAAGGACGAGGCTTTCGAGAAGATGGACATTCACATCCACGTTCCGGAAGGTGCCACGCCCAAGGACGGCCCTTCCGCCGGCGGCGCCATGACGACTGCACTAGTTTCGTCCTACACGGGCATTCCGGTGCGTTGCGACGTCTGCATGACCGGTGAGATCACCCTGCGCGGCGAAGTACTACCGATCGGCGGCCTCAAGGAGAAGCTGCTGGCGGCCGTCCGCGGCGGCCTGAAGATGGCATTGATTCCGGAAGAGAACGTCAAGGATCTCACCGAGATCCCCGACAACATCAAGAACAAGATCGAAATCGTTCCGGTCAAGTGGATTGACCAGGTGCTGGAACGTGCCTTGGAACGCATGCCTGATGCCCTTCCGGAGCCGGTCGTTGCGGATTCGGCGGTTCAGCCGACTACTGATGCGACCCCTGCACCAACCGTTCTTACTCATTGATTTTCAAGGAAAGGATGCCGACGTATTAAGTTAGGCACCTTTCCTTTCTCGTCCACGCTCTGAAATCCCGCGAAAATCCGCTTGACACAAGGATTTCGCCGGAGATATAAATCCGTCCTCGCAAAGTTTTCACCACTCCAAATCCATCCATTAGGGGACTTAAATGAATAAGACTGAACTGATTGACTCCATCGCTTCGCAGGCAGATATTTCCAAGGCCGCTGCCGGCCGTGCGCTGGATGCCGCCGTTGACGCCATCAAGGGCGCCCTGAAGGCCGGCGACTCCGTGAGCCTGATTGGCTTCGGCACCTTCTACGTCGGCGAGCGTGCTGCCCGTACCGGCCGCAACCCGCGCACCGGCAAGACCCTGCAGATCAAGGCCGCCAAGTCGCCGAAGTTCCGCGCTGGCAAGGGCCTGAAGGACGCCTGCAACTGATTTCTTTGGGGTGCTTAGCTCAGTTGGTAGAGCGTCGCCCTTACAAGGCGAATGTCGGGGGTTCGAGCCCCTCAGCACCCACCAGAGATTCCTGAAAAGGAAACACGGATCCCGCCCACAAGGCGGGGTTTTTGTTGAATAATTCGTCCATGACAACAACTGCTGATCCCAACGACCACGACAAGAAGGGTGATGCCCTTAAGGCACAGCGTTTCCTGATGCTGGCCGATATTGCCAAGGAGCTTTCCGGCGAGGTTGTATTCCCGACCTATTTCGATGCAGTGCTACGCCTGCGCCGGCTTCTGAACGATCCGGAGCAGAGCATTGCCAACATTGCCAATGCCGTATCGGTTGAGCCATTGATTTCGGCGAAACTCCTTCACTTGGCAAATTCGGTTGTTTTCAATCCGGAAGGACGAGAACTAGTCGATCTCAAATCCGCCATCACCCGACTCGGCCTCAATGCCGTAAGGACTTCCGCGCTCTCCATCGTCATGACACAGCTGATGCGCGCCAAAGGAATGGCTGAATTTGCGGACATTACCCGTTCGCTATGGGAACACTCCCTGAAAAGCGCAGCTGCAGCCAAGGTCCTTGCCCAGAAAATGACCCGTATCAATCCTGAAGAAGCCATGCTTGCAGGCCTGATTCACGATCTTGGGGCGTTCTACATGCTCTACCGGGCGACACAGTACGAAGAACTACGCCACCGTCCGGACACCATCAAGTACCTGATCATCCAATGGCACGAAAGCATCGGCGTATCGTTGCTGAATGCCCTTGGCTTGCCGGAGGAAATTGTTGAGGCCACTGTGGACCATGATCACATGCGCCCGACGCCAACCACCATCCGCACATTATCCGAACTGATCTATGTGGCGAACATGCTCAGCGGGGGACATTTCGAGTGGCTGATGCAGGACCAGCCGGACCTGTCCACGGAACTAACTACGCTGGAAGAAACATTCTGTCATCTGCGGCCGGAGATCGATGCACTGGCTGCCGAAATGCATAGCAACTTTGCCTGAGGGCAATCAGCCTTTTCGGCCGTGCCCGGTCTTGACCTGGGTGGAGGAAAGAATTCCGCGCAAGATATTGATCTCGTCCTTCTCCATCCGTATCCGTCCGAAGAGGCGACGCAACTTGGGCAGCAAGCGCCCGGGCTGCTGCGGGTTGAAAAATCCGGTATCAGTCATCACCGTTTCCAGGTGGGCGTAGAGCCCTTCGACCTCGTCATGGGTAGCCACCGGTGAAGCAAAGGGTGTGGTTCCCTGAGCACTGACGGGCGGCTTGGCCGCAAAGGCAGCCATCCGGCATTCGTAGCACAACACCTGAACGGCCGAGCCCAGGTTCAGCGAGCTGAAGTCAGGATTTGTCGGAATCGTCACCGCAGCCTGGCAGTGCAGAATCTCGTCGTTGTTTAGCCCGACCGTTTCATTGCCGAACACGAGTGCCACCTCGCCGCCCTCTGCCTCCGTCAGCAGGCGTGCCACGGTTTCACGCGGTGCACCAAGTTCTGGCCCCAGGTCGCGCTGGCGCGCAGACAGCGCGACCGCGAACGAAGTCCCAACCAACGCGTCTTTCAAGGTGTGGGTTACCGTTGCCTGCGCCAGCAAATCGACGGCACCGGTCGCTCGCGTATCGGCCTCGGGATCGGGAAACTGCTTCGGTGTAACCAGGTAGAGGCGGGATAAACCCATCGTTTTCATGGCCCGTGCTGCCGCACCAATATTCCCCGGATGGCTCGGGCGACACAGTACGACTCTGATACGTGACAGCAGGACTTCGGGGTTCATGGTGTAAAATTCGATCTTTCAAAATTAATTCGGGTGGCTCTGGCCACCCGATAGTTCTTTAAGCCCATGCATCCAGCCCTGAATATCGCCATCAAGGCGGCGCGCCGCGCCGGCCAGATCATCAATCGCGCATCCAACGACCTCGATCTGCTCAAGGTCACGGCCAAGCAGCCCAACGATTTCGTCACCGAGGTCGACAAAGCAGCCGAAGCAGCGATCATCGAAACCTTGATGGAGGCTTATCCGGGCTACGGCATTCTAGCAGAGGAGTCCGGCACCACTGCCGGCAAGGGTGGTCGCGATGGAGAATACCAGTGGATCATCGATCCGCTCGACGGTACGACCAACTTCATTCACGGCTTGCCGCAATACGCGGTATCGATTGCCCTGGCCAAGGGCAACGTGATCGAGCAGGCAGTCGTATTCGACCCCAACCGCAACGAACTGTTTACTGCCAGCAAGGGCGCCGGCGCATTCCTCAACGAACGCCGCATTCGTGTTTCGCGCCGCACGAAACTGGGTGAAGCACTGATCGGCACCGGCTTCCCGTACCGGATGTTCGACAAGATCGATCTCTATCTGGCCATCTTCAAGGAGCTAGCCGAGAAAACGGCCGGCCAGCGCCGTCCGGGCGCCGCTTCGCTGGATCTGGCCTACGTTGCCTGCGGCCGCTATGACGGCTTCTGGGAGTTCGGTCTCTCGCCCTGGGACATGGCTGCTGGCGCCCTGCTCATCTCGGAGGCTGGCGGCCTGATCAGCGACCTGCGCGGCGATGCCAACTACCTGGAAACCGGCAACGTGATCGCCGGCACGCCCAAGGTCTTCGGCCCGCTGCTCAAGCTGGTGCAGGACAAGCTGCCGGATTCGGTGCGCGGCTAAGTCAGTAACTGCCCGGCCAAGGCATCAAGAGAAAGCGCCCTTGCCGGCGCTTTTTTTTCGGCCGGGCGATTGCTCCAGATGAAGTATTCGGTCTGGCCGTCCGGATCGCCAAGCTGCCGATAGACTTCGGCCATGATCGGCACGTGGTCGCCATACCAGCACAGGCGTGCCGGGCGGGGATGCTGTTCGAGACTGGTGCGCAGTTCGCCCATCATCCGGTCAGCGTTTCTAAGATGGCGCAGATAGACCGTCAAATCCTCACAGCCAGGCGGTGGTGGCGACGTATAGGCTGCGGCATGGTCGGCGGCCTCAGCTTTCTCGAGATGCAGCGGACCATGGTTTTCCATGGTGATCACAAAGATGAAAAGCGGATCCGTTGCCGTCGCCAGCAAGGCCTTCACTTTGCTCGTTACCGCCTGGTCGCCAATGTACGGACCGGCACGTTCGGCACCGCCAAAAGCGGCAATGTCGATGAACTCGTCGAAACCGAGGTGGGGATAGACCCGGTGGCGGCCATAGAACGAGGCTGGATACGGGTGCACGCAAAGCGTGCGATAGCCGTTCGCTTTGAGCACGGTAGCCAGTGTCGCCACCTCGGCCCTCAATATCTGGCGGTACGGATTGAAACGATGGACGCCCAGTTTGTCCTCAGCAGCCCCACTCAGGAAAGCAAACTCACTACGCACGGTATTGGCGCCCCAGGCCGGCACGGCCAGGCGGCCATGGCTGAGCGCTTCACCATTGAGTCGATCGAATTCGGCAAGCAGGTCCGGACGAATTCCCGCGAACAGCCGGCGTGGATCAAAGAATGACTCGCTCTGAACGACCACTAAATCAGGGCGCTCGTTGGCCAGGCTTTTGGCTTCGGGTAACTGGCTGGGCAACCGCAAGGGCTGCCGCTCGGCCCAGCCGTAGTCCCACAGACTGGCGAGGAAGCCAACTTGCCGCAGGTCCATCTCCGGGTGGAACAGCGGCTTGGGAGCGCCTTTCGAAAGGACAAGCAGCATGCCGCCGAAGATCAGTAATACCGCCGTTTCGCCCAACTGACCATCCTGCGAGAAACGCCTGGCCGGCGCCGTTTCCAGCCATAGGCCGATGCCCAGGGCCACCAGCGCTGCAACGACGATCATCGCGAATTTCCACCAGCCGAGAAAAGGGATATACAACCGCGGATGTCGGATGGCGTCGGTAAAGTATTCGAAGTCCTGGAAAACGAAGGCTTCGCGCAGCGAATGGAATTTGGCGTTGCTGACCTGAACCAGTAGCATCAGGAATGCTAGGCCGATCGCGAGCGAAAACCAGGGGCGGCCGAGAAACGCCACCAGCAGTGCATACATCACCAACCACAGGCCTGCATGCAATGTCACGCCTTGCCAGGCCCAACGCCAGGGCGCAGGCAGCGCCGGTCTTAGCAGGGCTGTGACGGCATAGGACAGGCACAATCCTACGGTCGATGGCAAAAAGGGGGCAAATTCCAAATTCAGCCCCGGTAGCCAAGCAAGCCAAGAATGCGTAGCGATACCGCAGCAGGCAGTACCGCCAAAAACCATGTACCGACATTGAGCGGGAACGGGAAGCTGATCCGCGCCCTGTCCTTCTCCAGTCCACGCCGGATAAACTTTGCAGCCCTCTCCGGCTGCCAGAGAAAAGGTTTCGGCCCTGGCATCGCCTCGCACATTGGCGACTGGACATAGCCCGGCATGATCACATTAACCCGGATACCCTCCGGCGCCAGCCAGCCGCGTAGCGCCTCGCCGTAGGCCTTGATGCCGGCCTTGCTGGCGCAATACGCCGGCGTCACCGGCAGGCCGAAATAGCCGGCCAGCGAGCTGACCAGCGCGATCTGCCCGGCGCCCCGCCGGCGCATCGCCGGTAGCACTGCATGGACCATGGCCATGCTCGCCTTCAAATTGATATCCAGCAACGCCTCGACCTCATCCCACGGCTCCCCCTCGCCGGCCGGCCCAGTGTCGGTATTCATGCCGGCATTGACGATGACCAGATCGAGCGCTTGGTTCGCGCAGACGTCGCCCAGCCAGGCGCGTAGCGCTGTGCCATCGCGAACGTCGAATCGATGTGTCATTACCGTAGCGCCGAGCGCAACACAGCGCGCCGCGACGGCCGCCAGTTTGGCCCCATTGCGACCATGCAGGTGCAGTTCAACGCCTGGCGCCGCATAGACCTCGGCCAGCGCACCACCGATGGCGCCTGTGGCACCGGTAATCAGGATTCTTCGAACGACCTTCACATCAACGATTCCAGCGGCGACATCTCGTTCTCAAGTACAGCCACGCTATTCCTGACCGCAAGCTCGATCCCTTTCCCGCAATAAAAACCGCCATTGACCTGTGTGCAATGAATCACTGCATTCCGGAAGCGGCGGAACAACTCGCGATTTGGTGGCACTCCCTGGCGCCAGAAATCGTCCAGAGCTTCCTGAAACGTCAGGCCGGGCAGGTTATAGATCGGATCGCTCAGTGTTATCGTCGGACAATCGAGACCCAATGCGACGCTCCCGACTGTGCTGTTGACCGTCACCACCCCCTTCGCGTGTTCAACCAGCAATTCAAGGTTGCCTGATTCGAGATAAATCACCCGGCCACCCAAATCAAAGCGACGTACCAAGGCCCCAAGAGCGCCCCGATGGTCGGAGAGTCCGACATCCAGCGGATGATTCTTGATCACCAGCTTCGCCTGAACCGGCGCCTCCCGCGCGAACGATTCGAGCACATACTCCATGACCTCGGCCATGTTCTCGAAGCGGGAATGGTCCCTGATCTGGGCATCGCTGTTCAATTGAAGTGGAAGAACGTAATACAAGCTCTTGCCGGCAACCAGGTTCTCGATTGCCACCGCATCCCGGGGCTTCCAATAGCGCAGCGCAATCGAGCGACGCACGAAGGCCATGTATTCAATCGCCGCATTCGTCGGCGCGTGCGTTTGGAAACGAGGGAATAACGCAAAATTCAAGCTGCCAGCCACGTGATAAGCCACATCATGAACAGCCCGCGATGAGAACTGCGAAGCAAACGGAACCACATCCTCACCGGGACCAATATCGCCACCAACCGCCCAGAACCAGTCAGGATCGCGCGGCAGCAAGGAATGCCCATTAACCCCTTCGCGTTCCAGCGTGACCCAATATGGGCGAAAATAGCCTTCCTCAAAAACGTGAGTTCGAATACCGAAGACTTCTGCATGCGCGACCGCAGGCCGATGAACGGGTCGGCGATCGCCAAAGAGAACCTGATCGGTAATCCCATATTCCTGATAGAGGCCATCGAGAAAATCAGTCAATTCCTGCAGTCGGCCACGAAAATTGACTGATTTCTGTCCACGCCAATAAAGTTGGTCACCGACGTTAAAATTCACTTTGAGCACCGAATGGCCATCTGCAGCGAGTCGCGCAGCCAACCGGGCAAAAAAAGGCGAACATACGCCCTGCAAAAACAAAAACTTACGTTTCAATTGAGTTCTTCGGTATCGAGGCAACTTGAAATCATACATGAGCATTCAGGACAAGCAGATGGTCGAAGCATCCGAATTCAAGGCACCTGCACCAAATCCCAGCATCGAGTTCAATAACCATGCATCGGTATTGCTCAGCGATGGCCGATCCGGTCTGTTGAGTGACCCCTGGTTCTTTGGCGAATCATTCCACCAGGGATGGGCTCTGCTGGTAGAAACCCCCGCCCAAGAGATATTAAGAGTACTCGACCACACCACCCACATCTGGATCAGCCACGAACACCCCGACCATTTTTCCCCGCCGTTCTTCAAGCAATATCTCGATCGCATTCGCGAGCGCGGCATCACCATCCTCTTCCAGAAAACACGGGATGGTCGCCTCGCCCGCTTCCTGAGAACTCTGGAAATACCTGTCGTCGAATTACCAAACGGGGAAACCTTCACACTGAACGAAGAATTTTCCATTCGGATCATCCAATGCGACCTCTACGACTCGGCCCTGCTCGTAGAGATGGCGGGGAAACGCATTTTCAATCTTAACGACTGTCCACTGCACACCACGGAAGATCTGACCCGATTTGCGCAAGAATATGGGCAATGCGACTTGCTTCTGACTCAATTCAGCTACGCCGCCTGGAAAGGCGGCAAAGCACACGTCGAATGGCGAAAGAAGGCTGCCCGCCACAAACTGGCGGCCATGCACCAGCAGATCAATGCACTCAAACCGGCAGCCTGCATTCTGTTTGCAAGTTTCGTTCGCTTTTCCAATCAACTCAACAGCTACATGAACGATGCTGTCAATCACCCCGATCATGTACTCGCAGAGCAAGCACATACCGCCACCCAACTAATTTTCATGGCCCCCGGAGAAGCCCAGGCCGTCTGCGAACTAACACAAAGTCCAGCCAGTCTCGACTTCTGGCGACAGCAATATGCAAGCATCCCTTCGCGCCCTCTGAGCAGCTATCCGGATATAGAAAACATTGCCACACTCACCGCCCTATTTCGCCAATACCAGACGAAGCTGTTCAAGGAAAATAACCGCCTTTTGCTCAGTGCCGCCCGCCGACTACTGCCGATCCACCCATTCGCCAGCACAACTGTCAGGCTCATCGACCTAGGCATCTCACTCCACATCGACTTGCTCGGAAATATTGAACGAATGCCCTCTATCGAAGGTGACATTGCGCTTCATTCCAGTTCGCTGGCCTACATCTTTCGGCATGAATTCGGCTTTGATACCCTGTTCGTCAATGGTTGCTTCGAAGAAACAACCTCAGGCGGCTTTGAGAGATTCGCCAAATGCTTCGCCATCGGCAATCTCAACGCCAGCGGCGTGTATATTCGCTGGTCGGCGCTTGGTCGCCTGGAGGTCATTTCCCTGATGTTGAAAAAACTGAATGCCATTCGAAAAAATCTGAACGACAAAAAACTCAAGCCATCGACATGACAGCCGCCAACCTCGCAAAATCGCTGAGCAACCTGCCCCTCGCCCTGATTAAGGTATTCACCTGGGACAAATCATTCAGAAACAATCCGGTTATCGGCAGCCACCTGCTCAATCGCCTTGGGCTGCATGTAGCGCGTGTGGTCATATCCCATTTTCTCTTCAACTTTCGACTCTACCTTCTCGCTCCGCTGGCCAGTGCTGAACAACGGCGCCAGTTCCGTCGGGACGGCTACCTTAAAGTTGAAAACTTCCTCTCCGCTGAACGTTTCACGCAACTCAAGGCCGAAATTGAACAATTTGATGGCGAGATTCGCGAAGAGACCGAGGGCAGCACCATCACCCAACGGCTCTACCTCACCGAGTCGACACTGGCTCAATTACCCCAATGCCAAGCATTCTGCACCGATTCGAAACTCCTGAAACTACTACGCTACACCTCCTCCAAGAACCGCATCCCCTTCTTCCATCTGGAAAACATCGTTCATCACGCCGGCAATTCGCAACTAGCCGATCCACAAAAGGACTTCCACACCGATACGTTTCACCCATGCGTCAAGGCCTGGCTATATATCGACGATGTATCGGATCTCAACGGCCCATTCATCGTTGTCCCCGGCTCACATCGCCTGACCTGGAAGCGCATCAAATGGGAGTACCGGCAAAGCCTGATCGCGTCGCAGGGAAATTCCGGACGACCCGAACATCGTTACTGGGATGGATCTTTCCGGGTCGCAGTGGAAGATGCTGAGGAACTTGGCTACGGCCAGCCGGTTGCCATGAAAGTACCGGCCAATACACTGCTTGTGGCCAACGTCCATGCCATCCATCGCCGTGGAGACGCGGCGCCCGGGGCGACACGAACGACTGTCTGGATGCAGGCCCGAGACAATCCGTTCAACCCGCTGTTCTCGCCGTTTCCGAAACTCACTGCAAAAGCCTTTGAGTACGTCTGGAAAAAATACATGGCCAAACGCACCGCCATGCAAATCAAACGCGGGGCTTGGCGGACGGTGGCCGGTGGCTTTTCAACCCACAGCCTCAGCGCAAAGATTTTACCAAGTGCAACACCGCCGAAAATTTCAGCCAACGGCTGATGCCCCCCAATCGCCACGCTCCGTCAACTTTATAGCCCTGCGCCTGGTAAAACGCCAATGCGCGCGCATTGGTATCGTAAACCTCGAGCTGCACGGCACCAGCATCCAGGCTGATTGCGCGACGTTCCGCGGCCAGTAATAGTGAGCGAGCTATGCCCCTCCGCCGCGCCTCGGGAATGACCTTCAGGCCATAGACATAGAACCCCTGGCGCCGCGTACGTAACTCAAGAAGGCTATTCAACACATAACGAACAACCCCGGAAACAGTTCCGAACTCTCGCACAAAATCGTCAATCTCGGGCGTATACGGCCCCTTCCCCGCCCACTGAAACGCCAGGAACCCAACGGCTTTCCCGTCCAGCCTTGCGATCAATACGCGATCCCAATTGATTCGCCGGGAAAACAACCTGAAGCGCACATCTTCATTGCCAAGCAGGAAAGCCAGGCTTCCGCGACCGGTAGCAAGGAGAGCCAACGCCTCCCGATCCCCAGGCTCCGATCCCGACTCATATATTTCAATCGTCAAAACTGATCGCTTTCACGTCTACTGCAGCAACACCTAGTGTTGATAGAAACGCAGAAAAAACCGCAATATTTTCCGCCACCATGGCACGCCTAAAGCGGCCTGGGCGCGCCACTCCAACAGTTCGTCCAACGCCTGCTCAGGCGAAGTAAACCGCTGCGTAATCCTGCTCACATAGGTCGGATACAGTATCAGGCAGCCAGCGACCAGTTCATCGAGTGTCAATTGCCGCGTGCGTCGCTCAAGCTGCACGGCATCAGTCGTCAGCCCCCAGCCGGCATAGAACGGCTGACCATAGCAGGTTACCTGTTTGCCGCGAAGCAGTGCTTCGAAACCCGCCAGTGAGGTGATCACATGGACCTCGTCCACCAGGCCAAGCAACTCGCCCATAGGCGCATCAATCACCTGTTCGTCGCACCAATGCAAAGCTGTATCTTCATCGAGCCCCTTGATGCGCAAACCGGCCAATACATCCGGATGTGGCTTGTACACGACCCAGGCATCCGGATTCGATTGTCGTACCGCCCGCAGCAAATCCATGTTCCGGCGGACAGTGCAAATGCCCTCGGGAGCGCCATAAGCAATTGAAGCATCAGTTTCCACTTGACCAGGCACGAGAATCACCCGACGGCCGTTGGGCGGTCTTTGCCAACAGCCCGCGCCGACGTTGTACTTGGTAAGCCCGGAAGCAACGATTCTTTCACGCAAAGTCGCCGCACGCCCAAGCAAATCGACGTCGAATCCAGTTTCCGAAAGAATGCGCTCCAGCCGCGAGGGACGCGTGGCGTCGTAGTAAATGCCCAGATCGTCAATTACCCACGACACGGGCTGGACAAGATCTGCCCCCAGCCCGACAGAACGGACGAACCCATCCTCGATGCGCAACACTGCTACTCCGTGCGGCAAGGCCAACCCAGCATCGCGCATTCCCCAAACGATCAACGACGCATCAGGCGGCACCTTGTCGACGCTAACGACAAAACGAATGCGCCGCCCCTGAAAGAACATGCGCACGTACGGCCGCTTCCAGAACGAAAAATCCAGCGCGTATATGTATTGATCAGCGACCGGCATCGATGTCCGTCAACAAATCTTCAACTACCGCAAAATGCTGCTCCCAAGTCGGGGGTGCGTAGCCAGCCATCCGCGCAATTTGCAATTGCCGCACGGCGCTGTCCTTGCCCATGTACTCCAGCACAGCCTGACGCCAACCCGGGCCATCCAGGGGATCGAGAAAATGTGGAATATCCCCCGCAATCTCACGGAACACAGGTATCTCACTGGCGATCACCGGCACATGCAACATCAATGCCTCTACCAAAGGCATGCCGAACCCTTCAACAAATGACGGGAACAGCAGCGCCTGCGCATGCCTTAGCCAGGTTGCCAACTCGCGGTCATCGCAACGCGGCAACTCCGTCACATGCCCTTTCAGGGCGGCACAGCGATCCAGAAGATCAACCACCTGCTCGCACTCCCAGCCACGCTGGCCTATAACGACCAACTGTGGCGCTGCGTCGCCCAATTCAGCAACAAGATGCCGCCAAATGTGCAGCAACAGCGAATGATTTTTTCGAGGTTCGATGGTGCCGAGTACAACGAAATATGGCTTTTCAAGCGGCCGAGTGCGGTAGGGTTCGGGCAGCCTGGCCGGCGCGAGCAATGCAATCGCACAGGGCGGTACCGCCACACCTCGCTCAGCGGCATAGGTCATCAACTCGTCACGCGTTGCCGCCGAATTGACGATCAGCCCCTTACCCACCGAAAGCATCGTTTCCAGCCGCCGATGATGGCGCTCTGCCTCCCCTGCCCGGCAATACTCCGGGTGTGAAATGGGAATCAGGTCGTGCAGGAAAAACACCGGTTTTAGTCCCCGCCTAACCACCTCGACACCATAGTCCTGCCGATCAAGCCCGCTATGCCCGGTATTAAACAATACTCCGCAATGCTGGCGACGCCAGTTCAGCACGTAGGCTCGCGCTACGCTCCGCCGAATCACAGAGCGCCCGTCACTCCCTCCATCCAGCAAGGCATCGAACACTCGCCGGGAATCTCTCTGGCCCAACTCAACCCAACGCCCAGCAAAACGGATCAGCGCATAGGCACGACCAGCAAAATGCTGCAGATATTGCAAACTAACACGGTCAACGCCTGTCGGAAGGCGCTTTTGAAGGAAGCGGTCGGCCAGGCGGGTTATGTCAATCAGCACTGAATGAAAAACCTATCGTTGGCACAACGAGCACCTCTCAGCAGGCATCCAGAAACTGACGAATCTGGGCAAGGCAATCCGCCAGACTGTCACGGTCTGTATCCAAATGGACATCTGGAAATTGCGGAGCTTCGTAGGGACTGTCGATACCCGTAAAGTCTCTTAGCTCACCCTTGCGCGCCAAGGCATAAAGCCCCTTCCTGTCGCGTTGCTCGCAGGCCGCCAATGAGGCGTCTACAAACACCTCTATGAACTCACTAGGCTCGAACAATCCCCGTGCAAACTCACGCTCGGCACGAAATGGAGAAATGAAGGCGACAATGACAATCAAACCGGCATCAACCATCAATCGTGCCACCTCGGCGACACGCCGAATGTTTTCTCTGCGCGCGCCCGGACTGAAACCCAAGTCGCTATTCAAGCCGTGGCGAACGTTATCGCCATCAAGCACGTAAACAAACCTGCCTGCGTCATGAAGATCTTCTTCGAGCGAATTGGCCAATGTGGATTTGCCAGCACCGGAAAGCCCAGTCAGCCAAATACACTTTGGCCGCTGGTTCATGGATGCCGCTCTGCGAGCCTTTCCTACACTGCTATGCTGCCAAAAGACATTCATTGTGCTTCTTCACCGCCCCCATCTCAATCAACGATGCAATGACTTTCCAACCACTCAATTTCAAGCCACCTCAAGAAAAACCAGGTCACCAAGCTCTTGCCTTACCTGCCAATCGCCCCCAGGCCCTGCGCCGTGAATACCACCGAAGTCAGGATATTCATAAATTTCTGCAATTCGGCTGCCGGTGCATTGGAAACGTACATCACGTCCTTGTTGCGTATCGGGAAACCCTGCGCAACGAAAAAGCTACGCGGGTCTTTCAGATCGACACGATAAATCACCGGCACCTTGCCATCCTGAGTCAATGGCAGGTTCTCGCCGGCCACACCCAGCACCAAGGGTTCCTCATAGCGGAAGATGAAAACACCCCGGGCATCGGCCCGGCTATCCTGCAAACCGCCCGAACGAGCCAGCGCCTGAGCCAGCGTAATGCCCTGCGCTTCGAAGAACACCTCTTCGTTCTTACCCGTCGCACCCAGCGCCGTAAAACTCAGCGGCTGGAACAAGGCAGTCACCACATCACCCGGTTGTAACACGATATTTTGCTTGGGATCCTGGATCACTGTATCCAGCGCCATGGCCTGAACTACATCGCCCCGCGTCACCTGAACCGTCATCTTGCCTACCGGCTGGCGTACGCCACCCGCAGCAGCAACCGCATCCAACAAGCGCTCGCCCTTGGCCGTCAGCGGCATGCGAACGCTCTGCGAAACCTCGCCAACCACCGTCACATTCGACGTGGCGTTGCGCGTCACACGTACCAGCACCTGAGGTTGATTCGCCTTGCCCTGCAAGCGACGGGCAACTTCCGCCTCGATTTGCTGTGGTGATTTACCGGCTGCCGGCACCATACCGGCAAACGGAATATTGATTGCCCCTTCGAAGGAAACCATCTGCTCGGGAAAAGTCGTCACCCGTGTCGTTGCCGCTCCGGCCCGAGGATCAAGCACCGTCGAACCAAACAAAGTGGCCGGTGGCGCCTCCCATATCGAGACCTCAACGACATCGCCAGCACCGACCCGATAACCCGCAACCCTGTCGTTAGCAAAAACTTCGGCAAAACGAACCCGCTTGTCAGCCGCAAAAACCCGGCGCGCCACAGCATCGTCTATGTCGACCACACGAAGGGGCAAAGACGAAGTGGCCTCAGCCTGCAGAACCTGATCCTTATTAGCCCCCGATGATGCAATGCTGGAACATGCCGCCAAAATGGAGGTTGCCAAGGCCGCCAAAAGAACCGTTACAACGGGTACCTTGGGAAGAGATGGAGAGTTCATAAAAAACGTCAAAGCCTTATCTAATATGCATATATAACAGCGCGCGAATCGCGAAATGATCGCTGAAACACCAGAAAATCTCCAGTTCTTTCCACGCCGAAGGAAATGGCTGACGCACCACCGAAGTTGAAATCATCAACCACGATCTACCGATCATGTTGCTTTCCTGCCAATGTTTTTTCGATGGCCTCGGCAGCAAGCACAAAATCCCTATGTGATGCACCAGAACGCCGAAGCTCATTTGCAACTGCAGCAACTAACGCGGCGCGCCCTCGGCCTCTCATCTCTGAACCCTTGCCCTGAACAGGCGCAACCAGATCCCGCATGGCAGACCACGCCCGGTCGGCAACATTGCCCCACGAAAACAACGAAACCCTTTTGCTCTGCTCGCGAACCAGACACTCACGGTATTCACGATCTCGAATGACCTTACCGATCAATCCTGCCATTGACTCGGCTGACATCGGATCAAACAACGCCTCCGATACACCGACAACTTCAGGAAATGCAGAACAGTTCGAAGCAATTACCGGACACCCAACAGCCATTGCCTCGAGCAATGGCAATCCAAAACCCTCATGAAGTGAGGGGAATACAAAAGCCAAAGCGTTGCGGTAAAACGCAATCAACTCATAATCACTCACATGACCGGTGAGAATGACTTGCTTACGACCACGAGGAAGGGTTCTCGCAATTCTTGCAAGGGCCTTTCTCTGAGCAGTCGTCATCGGCCCGACCAGAACGATAGAGACATCAGATATCTCTGTAACTGGCAAACTTCCAAAGGCCCGCAAGAATGCCTCCAGGTTTTTTCTCGGGTCAGCTGCCCCTGCATGAAGCAGAAAGCGGCCGGAAACACCATATTTCCTGGCGGTCTCAGGCCAGTCAGTCACTGGCAAGCAGAATCTGTCTGCATCAATGCCCGAGGAAATGTTCGTTACCCTCTCCTCTGCCATCCCCAGATGGGCAACGACTTCTTGGGCCGACGCCTCCGAAATTGCCAACAAAAGATCGGCACGCTGAAGATGCTGTAACTTGTCCTCATACCAACCGCGCAACATAGGATTCGCGAGATATTGATCCGGAAAAAGATAAGGGATCAGGTCGTAAAAAACAACGGCGGTCGGTGGCATTCCCGATGATGGAACCGAGGTAACCACATTGTCCCCGCAACCTTCAAACAAACTGCCGACCAGCATGCAATCTGGAGCAATCTCACGAATCGACCACTCTCGGATAGCCTGCGAGGCCAGTCGCCGCGCAACATTCCGCGAAGCCCCCCACGATGCGGGAACCAGCGGATACCAAACTTTGAAACTATGGGGATCAAGCAGTCCGGAGTACGCTGCCCGGATCTCTTTCTCGCCTTCGACAAGATGGCCATTGAGCAACAAGACAATCTCGTCACCCTCAGCCTTGGTCTTTATCAGTTGGAGTAAAAAGGCATTGACATAGCGACCGATGCCCCGAAATCGGCTACCGTTCTGCGCCCCCTGCACATCAATCAGTATTCGCATTACGGCGCCGACTCTTCCGGAAGCTTCTGATTCCCTGCTCTCATCAGGGCTTCATAGTTGGCCCTGATTTTGGGAGACATCCGCGACTCGATATCCAGAAGGTCCTGCAACAGCACAGCTCGATGCAATCCGCCCCAAGGAGCTGGCGGAATATTTTCTTCCCCGGCCAATTCGCGCACCGATTTCGCCAGCAGATACAACTGGTTTTCGATAACACGCAAGCGCCGCTCGGAAACAGAGTCGCCCGGCAAACCAAAAATCATGCGAATCAGGCCACCAACAATCGGCCAACAACTTGCGCGATAACGCCCCAAACGCCAACGCACACCGGGAAGTTTTCCCGGCCGAAATGCATTGCCCCAGCGATCAGCCATTGCAGCCAGAACGTGGTGTTTTGAATATCCCTGCCGGAGCAGCAAGACGAAATGCATGGACTCATCGGCAAGCGCTTCTTCTTCGACCAAAAGGGTCAAGGCAGCCCGTACGAAAGCCTCATCCTCCAACAACCAGAGCGCCGCCGCATCATCGGCAAGACGGGTCTCGAACAAGGTCGAAATACCTACAACCAAAGTCACGCCTCCAACATCCAGCGCAGCGTCTCTTCCAACGAATAATCGGCGACTGCCCCGATGGTTGCCTCCAGATGCGCCCGCGACCCACGCAACACCCGAACCTCATTGGCGCGCACAAATGCCGGATTGACCCGAATTTCCATAGAGTGCCCGGTAATCGATTCCGCCATCCGCAATACATCCATCAGCGAATATGCCTGGCCGCTGCAAGTGTTGAAAACCCCCCCAGCCGTACCAGGCGTCTCAAGCAAAAGGCGGTAGCAATTTGCCACCATACGCACATCGGAAAAATCCCGCGCCACATCGAGGTTGCCCAATTCGATCACCGAGGCACGCCGACGAAAATGATCAACAATCTTGGGCAATAAAAAATTCCCGGCTTGCCCGACACCTGTGTAATTGAAAGGCCGGGTCAGAACGATCGGCAAACGATCTGCATACAAACGAGCCACGTACTCCATTGCCAGTTTGCTCACAGCATAATCATTTGCCGGAGACGCAGACACCGTTTCATCTATGACCTCAACCGGCGCATTCCCGTAGATATTGGCACTGCTTGCAAGCAACACGCCCTTCGGTGCGACACCCGCATCGACAATCGCCTGCAACAGGTTGCGCGTCCCAACCACGTTGGTCTGATAGATTGCATCCACGTCCCCATGCGCCACAAATGAGATGGCGGCGAGGTGGACCACATAATCAGGATTTACCGTCTGCACCACCTCAAGCATGCGGGCTCGATCCAGCAAATTTGCCTCAAAAACGGCATCGACCGTGGCAGTCTGATGAGCTTTGTGCATTAGCCCAAAAACTTCAGCACCAGCCAGTTTGAACTCACTGGCAACATATCGCCCAGTAAATCCATCGGCGCCGGTAATCAATACTCTCATCATTCCCTTTCACCACAAGTTGGATCAGCCGATGCATCCACTGCAAAAATCTCGACGCGATTGACACTCACTACGTCATTCGCTCCAACCATTACCCGAACTTCAAAATCCTGAACAGCTTCGCTCAGATCAAATTCCAGCGCTGCCAACACCCCATTCCCTTCTTGGGAAAGTTGATTCTTGGCGAGTATTTGTCGGCCCCTGTCGTAAGCCACATCAGCGTATGCATCAAAGGTTAAGGCAGTAGCAAGCCCCATTATCCGCACCCGATACTTGCCAACAGACAAAGGCCAATAGGGGCCATACAGCAGACAGCCCGGATTTCCTGTACTCACCATGGCAGCCTCTCGTCGGATTCCATGGCTTGTGGATAGAAAGTGGACATCCGCGCCATATAGCGCGAGCGGGATCACATCAGATCGAACGTTTACTTCCAATTCAAGCGGCGTGAATCCGCGATCATCAAACCAGAAGCAAGTTTCCTGAACAGGCAACAATCTCAGCCGATATTTCCCCGGTAAATCAGGCGCCTTGATAGACATATCTGCACGTACCGATTGTTTCGACAACAACTGGCGGAGCGGCAATGCACTGCGCAGCCCATCTGCCACGACACACATCCCGTTAGCATCAGACCATTGATAACTCAAATAGAGTGGTGCCGCTACTGTCCCACCCCACGCTTGATGAGAAAGATTGGTTAATGAGATCGGGCAATTCAGAATTTCCCCTGTCAGGCAATCCGTCAGACTTCCACGTAATTCAATCACACCCTGCCCGTCCGTTATTGGGCAAACGGGAACAGCGGACACGTTCTGGAATGCAAATTCAACGGGAAGATCAGAATACCCAACACCATGCGAACCTCGTGCCCGATTCTCAACCCTGAACTCTGCCAAACGGTCAAACCAAGCCATCTCCTCTGATTTTTCGTTATCTTTGGCGGCAACGCCAATGCCCAGGCGGTACTGCCCATCGGGCAAATCCGTTAAAAACCAGAAACTGACCTGGTGTAGCCCTGGCTGAATATTTATTAATTTACGCTCGAGCAAGGTTGAGTTAATTCCAAACGCCCAACGTCCATTTTCATCGAGAATGTGGAATCCAATCTCCAGCTCCGGGACAGACCTTGCCAATGAAAACTCGGCAGATAACCTGACTAATTCACCCTTACTGAACGTCTCAGTACCCGGCAGTTCAATGCTCAACAATTCAAAATCTGAGGATTGAAATTTTCGAGGTTCCGGCAAGTTATACGGTTGCCAGAATTTCACCGATGGTTCCCTGGTTACCTCTTTTCGTAATTCCGCCCTTTCACGCCAATGCTCCTGCAATGCGGAATAGAACGCCAAATCGAGAGCATTCAATTCTTCCAGTCGGCCTCTTAGCTTTGCGCTCACCTGAGCAACAGAAGGGCGCGAACGAGTCACATTGACTCGGGCTATTTCCTTGGGGGCCGGAAGTTCAATCATAGAGGCAGCAAGCTTCAAAAAACCTGCCATATCCTCATAAATCCCCCAGACATCGTACTGCTCGATCACGCACAAGGCGGCTGTTAAATCGTCAATGTGGTCGCGCTGTTCGAGCGAAAGGACACACCGAAAATGGTTCACGTAGGGGTTGCAAATGCTGTCCTTGAACACACTCCCCAGTTCTGTACCTTCCGACCGAGAAAAAGCATCAGCCTGTATCCAGAGATCCCCCAGTGATTCAGGTTCATGCTGCAGAACAAACGACAACCATGACACAGCCCGATCTATGGGCTCCCGAACGCAAGTCATATAACGATATCGCGGGTCCAACCCTTCACCATGAAAAGCCAGGTGCCCAGAAATAATCGAAAACTCGCCACCAAATCGCTTGATGAGTTCGCGATGCCCGCCAATCAGGTTAGGCGTCACAGCTCCGCTGCCCAAAGCGCCGGCCAGCCAGGCATTTACTGCCTGGCCCGCTGTTTTTGGGAGATGATCGAAGATCACTCGACCATCAAAAACACTTCCTGTACGCATTAGAAGGAGAAGCCGGCCTCATTGCGCTGAATATCCGCACCAACCATCATCTGGCAGAGTTGCTCCAGCGTTGTCTTAGGCTCCCAGCCCAGTTCGCGCTTGGCCTTTTCCGGATTGCCGATCAACAACTCGACTTCAGCTGGGCGGTAGTACTTCGGATTCACGCGCACAATGGTCTTGCCAGTATTGCGGTCGACGCCGATTTCCGCCTCATTCTTCCCTTCAAAGGCAAGATCAAAACCGGCAGCCTTGGCCGCCATGCTCACGAAGTCGCGCACCGTCTCGGTACGATTGGTCGCCAGCACGTAGGTATCCGGCTTGTCGGCCTGCAGCATACGCCACATGCCCTCGACGTATTCCTTGGCAAAGCCCCAGTCCCGCTTGGCATCCATGTTGCCCAATTCCAGGCAATCCAATTTGCCCAGCTTGATCTTGGCCATGCTGTCGGTAATCTTGCGAGTCACGAACTCGCGGCCGCGCAGCGGAGACTCGTGGTTGAACAGGATGCCGCTGCAACCGAAGATATCGTAACTCTCGCGATAATTGATCGTCATCCAATGGGCGTAGAGCTTGGCCACACCATAAGGGCTGCGCGGGTAGAAAGGCGTGCTTTCGATCTGCGGAATCGCCTGTACCTTGCCGAACATCTCGGAAGTGCTGGCCTGATAGAAGCGGATTTTCGGATTCACAATACGAATGGCTTCCAGAAGGTGCACCGGGCCAACACCTGTAATTTCCGCCGTCGTAATGGGCTGATCAAACGAAACACCGACAAAACTCTGGGCTGCAAGGTTGTAAACCTCTGTTGCTTCGGTGATCTGCAACAGACGGATGCTGGACGACAAATCGGTCAGGTCATACTCGACCAGATGCAGATTCGGGTGCTTGGCAATACCCAACTCTTCAATTCGCCAGAAATTAACTGAGCTGGTGCGACGATAGGTTCCATAAACCACATAGCCTTTGCCAAGCAAAAGCTCAGCAAGATAGGCGCCGTCCTGGCCGGTGATGCCAGTAATGATGGCGGTCTTGATAAACATTAAAATCTCCAACAGCAATTAGAATAAATAACAAAGCATCAAAAAATTGGCAGGATTATTTCAAACGCGCCAATCAGAACTATTTTTAAATATCATATTAGACTTGAATATAGTTCAAGACTCCGGATAGCCATGTTTCTACTGCTAAGGTCATGGATGCGCCTCGTAGCGCCAGCGGAGAGATCTTTTCTTAAAGATGGATTCGTGACCAGTTTTGTCACAGCTTGTGCTAAAGATTGATAGTCATCCGGATCAAACAACATTCCGCAGAAACCATCGGTAACGACCTCTGGAATAGCTCCACTGCGAGAGGCGACTACTGGAACACCGTGCACAAAAGCTTCGAGAGGTACTAATCCAAATGATTCATAACGAGATGGGAAGATCAAACAATATGCTCTGGCAAGTAGTTTATCGCGTGTTGAATCCGCAACCTCACCAAGAAAGTGAATGCGGCTAATCAAAGCATTCTGAATGATATCCTTAGTGCGTCCCTCCCACCCTTCAACATCTCGACCAGCAATAATTAATTGTACAGCGGGATCGGAAGCTAGAAAATCATTCGCAGCCTGCAGGACTAAATCAATACCTTTTCGCTTCTCAAGCCGCCCAAAAAACACGACTAATTTATCCGTATCAAATATATTTGCTGGAATATTCTCCAATCCGAGAAATGCTCCATATCCCTGATTGACATCGAATGATGGCCAATAAGCGACTCCACAAGGAACCATGTGCCACCGAGAATCGCGCATCACAGAGTGCTCCTTCTCAATAGTCTTTGCAATCGAGTCACTAATCGGCACAACTGCGTCAGCATGTTCAATCAGTGAACGCTCTGCCTCTACAAAAAAAGAGGATACGCTTTCTGGAACCTGCCACCCGTTGATACGAGATGCGACGGGGAAAGGGGTTACGAGCCGGACTACTAGCGGTGGACGCCGCCCACGCGACAATAGAGAGATTGCGAGTGCCTCTGTATCCCATAGAGCGCTATCAACAACATCTACAGGGTGCATCTTGTGCAGATCAGCAAGTGCCGAAAAGGCACTCAATGACCAATTAACATTATTTGCAAAACCGCTATCAAGAGAACTCAACTGAGCATTTTTCCGTGGGGCATACAAAACCCGGAAACGACCTTGTATAAATTCGTGGTACGAATCATCTGGAACAATAACCGTTACTTCGTGCCCCATTAACAACAGTTCACTCGCAAGATGATAGTACAACGTACCGATTCCGCCCCTAGAGGCGTAAGGCGGAAACTCCTTGCTGACAATACAAACATGCAAACGCTTAATTTCATGTCCAACACGCAAACGCGTCATGTTTGCAAAAAACGGCATGAAACTATGATTCTCAGGCTCTAAAGTACGAGTTTTCGGAAAATCCTTTGCATCTGCAAGGCCTTTATCAAGGCCGCTCCATATTTTTTCAATATGCTGATCTCTCTCTGTCGCAGCAAGTTCGCCTGCTTTAACAGCTTCGTCAAGAGGGAGAACCCTCTCTCGATAAAAACGTTCGCGCAAATAATCTAAAAGAGCCTCTCCTTCAAGACCAGAAAAGGCAGCTATAAAATACGCTGTATTCTTGCATATTGCATACCAGTTGTAATTAAACTTACTTTTTCTATTTGAACTTTCAGCAAATTCGTGACGCAAATATAATTTATTTGAATAGCCGACAATCCCTTTGGCTACTTGCAACCGCCAACAAAGATCTGACTCATCTAGAAAATAATCATACTGCTCATCAAATCCATTTGCATACATAAGGCTACAACGCAAAAAAGTAGAGTTTGTACCCAATAACGAGCGCGCCCAACCTTCTTTTCCTATACGCGACGAGTCAATATCGGCGATTGCGTCGGCAAATTTGTTAAATCCGATATCTGTAACCTGATATCTTAAAGTTCCCGCGTAATATACTGGGCCACCCAGTCCAACAGTTGTAAGGGGGCGCCTATTATATTCCGAAAGAATAACCTCGACCCAGTCATCGAACGGAATAGCATCGTCATCAATGAATCCAACAACATCTCCAGTCGCCAGTTCAATTCCAATATTTCTTGATATTGATAGATTACGCGCTGGGTTATGAGCAATTTTTACTTGCCCGTTATATTTAGCCAAAAACTCTTTTGTTCCATCATCAGAAGGTCCGTCGACAATAACTATCTCAAATTGTGAACAGGTTTGATAGCGCATATAGTCTAGCAGTCGCTCGAGATATGCGCGCCTATTATAAGTACAGACTACCACCGAAACAGTTTGATATTGGCGCTTTTTGGGCAAAATTTTCCGGAGCGCCTCCCTCAAATTCCCTTCCACCGTGTCAGGCGCAAACCGCTTCAGATTTTGAAGTTGTTCAACCATAAGTTCGCGCCTGAATTCAGGTTTTTCGACGAGATTTCTGATCATAGCTCGCATCTGCGCGGGAGAACTGGCGAGCCCTTTTCCAAAATTTAGAGTTTCGCCAATAGCAGCGTTGCATAATGCAATGACAGGCAACCCGCGCAAAGTCGCTTCAACGACTGGCACACCAAACCCTTCATGTTGGCTCATGCAAACAAATATATCGCTTCGTCGGTAATAGTTTTCGCGCTCATCATCACTAACTTTACCTGTCAGAATTACACAATCGTGAAGCCCTAGCTCATCTATACGTAAAGAGATTTTTTTGTAATAAAAATCGTCCACCGCATATCCGCCCACTAGGTAGAGACGAGAAACGGACTCTGGATTTTCAGTATGTAGCGATGCAAATAATTCCAAGACATCAAGCTGCCCTTTGTTTGGCGCAATTCTTCCTACGAAAAGCCAGCTTCCACTCTCGCGCTGAACATGATCGACTTCAGACACTGGAGGCACAACAATTGGAATAACTTGGCAACAATCATCCGATATACCTAATGCAGTAATTTCATCAAGGTTATAACGGCTGTCGCCCCAAAAATAATGAAAACTTGACAAAATTTCTTTTAATTGCCTACGCCCTTTCTCACAAAACTCATACAACGTTGAATGCGGATCAAAGAACTCCGCAGGCGTTATATTGTGATAAACAAGCACGCGAGTAGTATAACTAGACAAAGCAAATGGGATTGCATACTCGCTATAACCAACAAAATGTACAACTAATATATCACCTTCGCCAACTTGCAGTTGCTCCAAATCATTCCAGTGGTCAGCCATCTTATCATGGCACCATTTTGAATAGATAGCTGAATCAAAACCAATATTACGCAACATACAATCAATGGCGATGATTTGATTTGAAACTGCATCACCATAATCTATCGCTTCAGCAAGCTGAATAATTCTGCCCGAAAAATCGCTGTCAAATCTCAATGACATCCCGCCACCTTCCTATTAAAAACTTCTGCCTCTTTTGATATGGAAATAGCAGCTGATAAGCTATCAATAAAATATTTTGGAGCCCCTGAATTTAGGGTGCCACCCAAGTCAAATATCGTCGAAGAGGCATTTACAGCACATGGATACTGCTTAGCAGCCACTGAATATTTGCTCTCGGAAACATTTGGCAAGTTTGTTAATAACTCTCGCAAAACATCAGTATTTACATCTAGTTTTTCGTGCAGGTTATTCGCTTGCTCAATCATTAACTCCAAGCGATCATCAATTTGCGCCAATTGCTCTCGAAGATGCCCATTTATTCTAAATATCGCCATACAGCCTCTGCTCTTTTTTTCTTCCTTTAAAATTCCGTCCAAGTCAGAATTAAATTTAAACCGCTCCGGATTAACCAAATATGCCTCTGGGGAACGCTCGATATCACTAATAACCTGCGCCCTATCACTCCCCTTCTTTAGCAATCGAATATAATGAGCTTTACCACCCGCGTCTGCAGACCGATGGAGGAGACGCTGAAATACCGCGTCGACGAATAACTCATCCGATAACTCTCGTAGCTCAGCCGGAACAAACGCCAATTTACCTTCCGGAGAATTAACCAAATCGTAAACAACAGACGATCTTCCGCACCCATGACGAAGGCGATTAATGTAATGAGCCAGGCCAAATTTATCCACTTCTCGGTTTAAAAACATCCGATAAGCAAAACGTATAAAATCGCCACGTGGCAATAAAAATAACTTATTCATATCCATAGCTTTACCTTCAAAATTATCGCGACCGAAAAAAATATTTTTTTTCTGAGCTGAATCTGTATTATTTACTATTTTATTTATAATATTTTTTTGATCGACTTCATCGGCAGACACTATGTGTCTGATCGGGAAAGGTTCCAGATACTTATTCTCTTTAAACTCAAACGGGCGCTTTTGATATTTATTTGTCACACGTAGGGAAATCCATTCAGTAAACCTGCGTAGAGGCGTAGTAATCCACCATATCCATGAGGCATACATTTCATCCAAGACCCGCTGTGTTTCGGCCAGCGCTTTGCTTATGTGCAAGCTGGTTTGCTGTTCAGCCGCGATCTCGGCCTTGTAGTGGGATTCCAACGCGGCATGTGCTTCTAGCAGACGTTGATGCTCACCCAAGCGGGCATCCATTGCATAACCATGTTGCTGCGTTTGCAGTTCGTTAGCGTGACGAAGGGCTTGCACCTCATTGGCCAGATTCGTAACTTCCTGGCGAAGCACTTTTTCCTGGATCTCCGAGGCCAGCCTTCGCTCGTCGTGTTGGAATTGCAATTCCAGGGCTTGTTGGGCCAGCGCCAGGGCGGCTTGTTCTTGAAGCGCCAACTGTTGCGCCGCTGCCGCCTGCTCCCGCTCCACGGCATTTTTGAGATGTGCTTCTGATTCCAGCCGGAATTGCTGAGCGGCCAAGACTAACTGCTGACGTAAGTCAGACTCCCGCATAGCATGCTCATGGGAAAATTGCTGGAATTGCTCCTTGCTTGCCAGCAACTGCGCAGTTAATTCCTGCTCGCGTTGCATTGCACTGCGCACTTGGGCTTCGCTTTCCTCCCGGGCCTGCTGTTCGGCCTGGGCCAGTTGATCCTGCAAATGCTTTTCGCGGGTAGCGTGTGCTTGTTCAAGCTGCTGGAGTTGCTCCTTGCCGGCCAGCAACTGCACGGTGAATTCCTGCTCGCGTTGCATTGCACTGCGCAACCGGCCTTCGCTTTCCTGCCGGGATTGCTGACCAGACTGGAGTGCCAATGCCTTTGCCGCGTTCTGGTTCTGCAAATTGGCAGTCTGCTCAGCCAGCAGGGCCAGCTTGAGACTATCCGAACGCTGGAGTGCTTCGGCAAGTCGTGTAGCGCTATCGTGTTCGCCCGCTTGATGCTGCAAGACTTGTTGCTTGAGCACTTCTATCTGGGGGCCCAGTTCATTCCGGAGGCTTTGAGAAACATGCCAAGTAAATGTATTGGTAGCGGTACCGTTGAACTGGAATCCATCAAAAACGTTCGGCCCGCTACGAAAAGCACTTTCAAGTGCCCGTTGTTCCTCTGCCAGGTAATACCGATTCAATCCATCGAAGTGAACACAGCGGTAGCCTTTTTCTGTCAGCAACCCTTCCCACGCACTGAAGACCTCGTCTTGAGTCAGCGGAAGGGTGCTCTCCACAACAACGACCCACGGCCGCAGGCTGGACTCTCCCCAGCCCCGCAATACCTGCTCCTCAAGGCCTTCGACATCGATTTTCATCCAGTGGACTACATCGCCTTGAACCAGTTGAAATACCTGTGCCAGGGTAACGCAGGGAACGGTGATCTCGTTAATATGGAATCCACGTTCGCGGTGAGACTGGGCGATTGTTTCGTCGCCTGTCGAAATGCCGGTGTCAGGAATTTCATAAAAACGAAGGACGCCGGTTTCCGCTGCAACGGCGGCCTGCAACACCGTTTCATCCGGCCGGTCCTGGCGCAACGCATTGCAATAGACAGGCAGCGGCTCAAGGTGGATGCCCCGCCAGCCATGCTCATAGAATGCCTTGCTGACGGAATCGACAATCGGGTCATGGGCGCCAATGTCGATGTAGCAGCCTTGCTCAATGTGGCCAAGTGCCCGCCAGAGCAACACGTCTTCGAAGTTTTGCGCGTAGGAAATGATGCCCATTATGCAAACTCCCTGTGCCGTTCAACTGAACTGACTTCGGGTAACAAGTCGCCGAGCAGGCTGTTCAGACTAGCCTGCCAGGTGGGAAGTTGAATTTGGCCGGTGGTCCAGTCAGGCTTGCCAGGTTTCTCGGCAGTCTCCAACCACAGCTCAACTGCTGCGGCGACTGTTTCAGTGGTGGCATCTGCAGCAAAGTAGCTGACAAGTGGTGATTGAAATTGACGGAAAACAGTCAAATCGCGAGCCAGCACGGATTTTCCATGCTCAAGTGCCTCCAGTAGCGGGAGGCCGTAGCCTTCGGCATACGAGGCGACGATAACGCCTACGCATTTTTCATAGAGTGCTTGCAGCGCTTCGTCACTGGCGTTATCAAACCAGAAGAGTCGATCATCGAGATACGGGCTCGCCGAAATCCTGCGTTGCAAACTTTCGGTCATCCAGCCGGGCCTGCCAACGATGACGAGTTTTGGGGTGCAGCTATCCTTGCGCCAGAGATGTTCGAAGGCATCGAGCATCTGACCATACCCCTTTCGAGGTTCAATGGTGCCCACCATCAATGCAGCCTTACCTTGCCCGATTGAATCCAGCTTGTCGGAAAAACCTTCTGGTAGGCCGGTACTGGGCTGGCTTGCCTTGATATCCCCCCCCATCGGGAACACATGAGCCGGGATAGTTCCTGCTTGCAAACCGTATCGGGCTTGCATGAGGTTTTCGAAATCCTGTTTGACCGGCTGTGAAATACAGAAGACCTGGTCTGCAAGGATGGCAACAGACTTTATCCAGCGACGGAAGGCTCTTACGAGTTTGGCCGAGAACCAGTGGGGATGCTGCAACGGCAGCAGGTCGTAGATTACAAAAACTTGCTTGAGACCGCATGACTTCCATGTTGCCATCTGGCGTTGATGGCGCGGGATAATGTACGTTGCCAGATCGAGGCCAAGAAATATGTCGCCAGCCTGCGGTTCCATTTTTGGGCATTTTTCGGGAGTGACCGTAGCATTTGACCAGGGAACGGCTCGGTAGGGCTGGCTGGGCGTCGCCGCCACTGGCTGGACACGCCAGCCGGCGATCGAGGAGGCTTGCAGCTCTGCGAGCAGCGCCCGAACAACACGCTGAATGCCAGTTCCGGCATCACGACGGCTGATGACTGAGATATCGACCCACAGTGTCGATTCAGACGGACTCGAGCCACCACTCAGCGGCTGGATCGCACGACGCGCCTTGGCTACCAAATAGCGTTCGATAGCTGCCGGTGTGCGGGGAAGCTTTTTCAGGCGCTCCAGCCAAGCCATGTTCATCAGGCTGTCGCCTCCTGATACCAGGCGTAAGCAGTGTCGATATCCGAGAATTCGTGCAACTTGCCTTGATGCAACACGCAAGCCTTGGTGCAGTGCTCGCGGATGTTGTGGGTTTCGTGTGAAACGATGATGAAGCCGCGATCACTGCGTTTTTCAAATAGTTCGTGCTGGCATTTGGCATGGAAGCGGGCATCGCCGACCGAAATGATTTCATCAATCAAAAAGCAGTCAAATTCCACGGCCATCGATATGGCGAAGGCCAAACGGGCTCGCATGCCCGAGGAATAGGTCTTGACCGGCTCCCGCAGATACTTCCCCAGTTCTGAAAATTCCTGCACGTAGGCGACCTTGTCTTCATAGGAAACACCATAAATCCGGCAGATAAACTTGAGGTTGTCAAACCCGGTCATGCTTCCCTGAAAAGCCCCGCCAAATGCCAGCGGCCACGACAGACTCATACCGCGCTTGATGCTGCCGGAGCTTGGTCGTTCGGCTCCACTCAGGATTCGAATCAGTGTCGATTTACCTGCCCCGTTGCGCCCGAGAATGCCGATCTTCTCGCCAGGCTGTATGGTGAAATTGAGATTATCGAGGACGGTGTTGTGCCCCCCACGCATAGGGTACACCTTGGTCAGATTCCGGATTTCGATCATTCCGGCGTTACCAGGCGACTTGCGACGCGCTCTTGAGCCAATCCAAGGACGGTCAACATCAGGCAACAGGCTGACATATAGACAATGTCATGGTGCGTCTTGACGGTATTTCCAAAATAGCCATCGCGAAGGTATTCGACGCCATGAACCATGGGCAACCAAAGCACGGCATCTTGAGCGGCCTTGGGGAGCCAATCTACCATATAGGCGGCACCGGATAGCGGAAACAGAATGTAGGCAGCTGGATGCCAAAATTTATCAACCAACTCGCTACGGCATGACAGCGCCCCCAGAAATAAGGCGAGAGAGCTGCCGAACCACGCAAGCATAAACCAGCCAATCAGCACCTTCAGGACGTCATGCGGCATGCTCATCCAGCCCATAACGGTGGCCACCGTTGCCAGGGAGATGAAGGAAATCGTTGCCCCGAGCGCTTCGAGCAACAAACGGGAAAGAAATATGTCGATTACCTTAACGTTGCGGTGATACATCAACGATAAGTTGGGCTCGATGGCGTGTACCGTCCGGCCAGGCATGTTGCGCCAGAGTAGCACCGACGAATAGCCGGTGACGGCGAAGGCGACGATCGGAATGGGCGAGTTGTGGTGCATATCCGCCAGCGACCACAGGATCGTCACGCCTACGGTGAAAAGCATCGGTTCGGCAAATAGCCACATAAAACCGATGTTGTGCCGGCCGTAGCGGGTAATAACCTCCCGCATCAGCAGCGCACCAATGACGCGGCATTGAACCCTAAACGCCTTGAGTGTCTCGTTCATACCTTAATCAAGGTGTTCCCGCATGCCGGCTAAGAGCATGGTCAGTACGGCAAACATGACAAGACCGACTGCCAGCACGGAAATGATGCCGCGAATCCGGCGCGGCTCCATTGCCTGATCCGGATTGTTCGGTAGCACAATGCGCTCCAGATATAGCTGTTTGCGTTGTGCTTCATTCTTGGCCTGCTCCAGCGTGCTCATGGCGCTGGCCAGCATCTTGTCGGAAAACTCTTTCTCCAGGGCGAGTCTCTGATACTCCGCAGCCTTGCCGGCTAACGAGCGCTCGCCACCTGCGACCCTCCGGGTTTCTGCTTCAATTTCGTGCTCAAGCAGGCCAACGCGTTGACGTAACACCGGTAACTGGGGGTTGTCCTTGGCGAGTTTCTCAAGTTGCATCACCTGCGATCGCGTAGCAATCAGTTCGTCCTGCAGTTTTGCCACCTGCTGCAACGGGATTAGCGATTGCTTTTCGGGATCGATCACGCCCTTGGCATTTCGATATTCAGATAGCGCCAAGGCAGCAGCTTTCGCCTTGCTTTGCGCCTGAACAACTTCGTCCGCAGCAAAGCGGATCATGTCCTGACGTCCTCGTTCATTCAGTTTGTTGACGAGGCTTTCAGCCAGATCAACCAGGCGTTGATTGATGTTATAGGAAGCCTCCGAAGAGAAGGCCCGAACCGTCAAGGTGGTGATGGATGAAGCGGAATCGAGTTGGACACTGATTTTTTTCTGATAGTACTGGTGAAAGGCCTCGAGGCTGTCATCCCAATCCGTACCGGCAAAGCGACTGAACAAATCGATACTGGATGATGAATAGGCATCCTTGATCTTGAGTTCTTCATCGAGTGCCTTGAGGGCATCGCGCGATAGCACGTAGTCCTGCACCGTGTAGGAATCATCCTGCGCCTTTGAAAAACCAGCGCCTTTCAGCATCAGGCCAAGCGGAGATGTGCTCTGCTTCTCAGGGCTACGCACCACGAACCTGGATTCGGAAATATAGACATCCGATGCTATCAATCCAAAGTACAGGATCGCCAGCGCAGTTGGAATGATCGTAGTGATCAGCAGCAGCTTGTTCTGAAACAGCGCGGTAACAGATTTCAATTTCATGCTCTTCCGTAGTTGTCTTGGAAACGGACGATGTCGTCCTCTCCCAGATATTCGCCGCTCTGGACTTCAATCATGACCAGATTGACTACCCCGGGGTTTTCAAGGCGATGCTTGTGTCCGGCAGGAATATAGGTGGATTCGTTGGCCGCCACGAACAGTTCGTGGTCGCCGTTGACGACCTTCGCCATACCACTGACCACGATCCAGTGTTCGCTGCGATGGTGGTGCATCTGCAGGCTGAGGCTGGCCCCCGGCTTGACCTCGATGCGCTTGATCTTGTAGCGGCTGCCCTCTTCTAGCACCGTGTAGGTACCCCAGGGGCGATGCACGGTACGGTGCAGCTTGTAGCACTCGTGCCCACGGGCTTTAAGTTCGGCATAGACATGCTTGACGTCCTGCGAACAGGCTTTGTTGGCAACCAGCAAGGCGTCCGGCGTATCGACAATGATCAGATCGCTGACGCCGACGACGCCGACCAGGCGTTCATCGCTGCGGATGGAACTATTGGTGACGTTGTACAGCAGAGCTTCACCATCGACTCGATTGCCATCTGCGTCGGCAGCGGTCAAATCTCCGAGGGCCGACCAGGAGCCGATATCGCTCCAGCCGATATTGCACGGGACGACAGCAACCCTGCTGGACTTTTCCATGACTGCGTAATCAATGGAGTCCTCCGGCACTTTACCGAACGACTCGGCATCAAGTTCGCTGTGCGTGAACCCCTCCCCTACAGCGCGACGGGACTTTGCAAGGCAGTCACGCACGGCATCGAGGATGGCCGGGCAATGCTTCTGCATTTCTTCGAGCATGGTGCTCGCCTTGAAACAGAACATCCCGGAATTCCAGAAAAAACGACCGGATTTGACGTATTCGTCAGCCGTCTTGGCATCCGGCTTTTCGACGAAGCGCTTGACCTGGTTGCCTTCTGCTTCGATATAGCCATAGCCGGTTTCCGGCGCATCTGGCTGGATGCCGAAAGTGACCAGAAAATCTTGCCTGGCAAGGACGGCGGCGTCCTCAACCGCGCGGGCAAAGGCAGTCTGATCGGCTATCAGATGGTCGGCTGCAAGCACCAGCAGGACAGCGTCGGGTTCCTTTTCAGCGATCTGCAGGGTGGCCGCCGCTACCGCTGCTGCGGTGTTACGTCCGAATGGTTCGAGAAGAAACGATGTGGGCAATTGCGCGCCATTGACCTCGCGGAATTCGTCTTCGGTCTTGAACAGGAACTCGCGATTGGTCACGGTAAGTACTTGCGTTGCATCGGCCAATTGTGCGCCGCGCAAGAAAGCTTTCTGGAGAAGACTTTGCCCGTCCGCAAGGCGAATGAAGGGTTTCGGATGCGATTCGCGAGATACAGGCCAGAGACGAGAACCTGCGCCACCACAGAGAATTACCGGAATCAAAGACATTGCCTGCCACCTGATGAGCCAAAGGGAATTGTAAGTAGTCTAGAACTGCAATATGTCATATTTTGTTGCACAGCAATATAAGCACGGCATCAATCTGGGCTTCGGTATGAGTATGACTGATGAAAAAACGTAGCCGTGCGGCGCGCTCCTCTACCGCCGGATGGATGATCGGTTGAACGTTGACACCTTGCTCGAAAAGATACTGCGATAGCTTGGTCGATTTCAGCGAACTGCCGATGATTGCCGGAATAACAGCGTAACCATGCGACAGGCCTGTATCTATCCCGCGTTTTGCAGCCTGCTGAAGAAAATAGCTGGCCCGTTCGCGCAAACCACCTACACGTTCCGGCTCGGCAAGCATCAGGCGAATGGCTTCGAGCGAAGCTGCAGCCATGGCAGGCGCAATACCGACGCTATACACAAATCCCGGCGCAGCGTATTTGAGGTGTTCGACCAGTGCCTTTTCGCCAGCGATGTAGCCACCACAGCCGGCGAAAGCCTTGCTCAGTGTGCCCATCCAGATGTCGACCGCGTTACCTGCTACGCCAAAATGCTCACGGATACCACGCCCGGTTTCGCCGAGAACACCCAGGGAGTGTGCCTCGTCGACCATCAGGAAGGCCTTGTAGCGCTGCTTGATGTCGATGAACCGAGGCAGGTCGGGGATGTCGCCATCCATGCTGTAGAGGCCTTCTATGACGATCAGCGTACGTTCGAAGTTGCCACGGATTTCGGTCAGGATGCTTTCGAGCGACTCGGGGTCGTTGTGGTTGAAGGCACGACGGGTAGCGCCGGAGAGCTTGATGCCTTCGAAGACGCTGTTGTGGATCAGGCTGTCATGGACGATCAGGTCCTTGGGCCCGAACAGCGTGGCAATGGTCGTCACGTTAGTGGCATGACCACTGACGAACACGATGCAATCGTCGACTTCGTAGAGGTCGGCTATGGCCTCTTCGAGTTCGCGTTGAATTGGCCTTTCACCAGCCACCAGGCGACTGGCTGAAGCCGAGGTGCCGTAGCGGTCGATGGCGTCTTTGGCAGCCTGGTTGACACGTGCATTGCCGGACAGCCCAAGATAGTTGTAGCTGGAAAAGTTGATGTAGGGCTTCCCACCAATCATTGTGGTCGCATCGGCCACCCCATCATGGGTCTTGAAATAGGGGTTTTCAATACCCAGCTTGCGCGCGGCAGCCTGCGGGATAGCGACTTTTTCGTATCCTGGAAATTTGTCGAAGCGGCAGAATTTTTCCGGAATTTGGGCAAAATTTTGGGCCGACCGTAGCATTCCGGTTGATTCCGGTTGATTGTCGCGCCGCGCGAGGAAACGCTTGACCAATTGTTCCTTCGCGTTGCCGACGAGTCCGAAATTCTGCTTGGTCATGTACCTGCCTGCGCTTTCTCGATATCTGCAACGGCTGCCTCAAGAATTTCCCGCGAGACTGATTCGCCGTGTTGCGCCGCCATGCTGATGGCGGTAGCTGCCAGATCGCCGGCCTCTTCGACACTGCCATCAACTGCGGCCAGGCGTTCCATGATGCGTGCAGTCACCCGCTCGACGGTTGGGCCTTCGTTGAGCATCATGGCCGGCACCTGGATGCCGAAGCGCTTCTCCAGACCAAGCGCCAATTCGACGCCCATCAGCGAGTCGAGGCCAAGGTCATGCAGAGAACGAACCGGATCAATGCGCTCGGCGCTGACGGCAAGGATCTGAGCCACTTCCTGGGTGACCAGTTGGGCAACCAGCGCCTGCACTTCGGCCGGCGACTTGCCCTCGATCAGGGCCTTGAAGTCGTCGAGGTTCTCGGCACCGCCAGCGGCATCGTCGCCATGGCGACGCAGGCTGGTGAAACGCGGTCCCTGAGCCGATGGCAACAGCCTGGCCAGAGCAGAAAACTGGAAATCGCCAACCGCCACGTTGGCCTGCGGTGAAGCCAGCGCGCGACCTAACATGCGCAGCGCCCCTTCCGCACTCAAGGGCTCGGCGCCGAGCCGGCTGGCCAGACTGTCCTTGACCGCCTGGTTGCGCGTCAGATAGCCGGCGTCGCCAATCGGCCCCCAGCCGATGCAGGTAACCGGAAGGCCATGAGCGCGGCGCAACACCGCCAGGCCTTCAAGCCATGCATTGGCGGCCACATAGTTGGCCTGACCTGGGTTACCGATGTAAGTGGTGACCGAAGAATAGAGCATGAAATAATCAAGCGCCCGATCCTGAGTCAATTCGTGCAGATTCCAGGCGCCCTTGATCTTCGGCTCCAGAACGCGGGACATGCGATCTGGGTCAAGATTGGCCATGAGCGCATCATCGATGACCATGGCGGCGTGGAAGACGCCCTTCAGTGGAAGCAGCCCTTCGTGGCAGAGCACCCCGGCGAGGCACTCTCGGTCGGCGACGTCGCAGGCCAGAACGATCGCATGGGCGCCCAGCGCCTGAATGCTGGCGACCGCATCATCGGCCCCCGGCGTAGCGGCGCCGCGCCGGCTGAGCAGAATGACCTGGCCGGCTCCGTTCGTGGCCAGCCAGCGTGCCGTTTCCAGGCCGAAGCCGGAAACGCCACCGATAACCAGATAAGCACCCTGTGCATCAAAATGGATTTCCTCGCGCTGCGGCAGCAGCGATTGGGGCTTTATCCGGGCGCCCTCGAAGCTGACGACGACCTTGCCTATCTGTCGTGCCTGCTGCATGTAGCGGAAGGCATCGACCACCCGCTCGGCTGCGAAGGCGCGTACCGGCAACGGCGAAAGCACACCGCTGCGGAACAGCGCCATGACTTCGCGGAAGACACGGGCGGCAAGATCTGGCCGGGCAACCAGCAACTGGTCGGCATCGATGCCGAAGTAGCTGATGTTGTCCTTGAACGGACGCAGGCCGATCGGCGTGTTTTCGAAGAAATCACGCTTGCCGAGTTCGAGGAAGCGGCCAAACGGACGCAGGACGTGGAGGTTGCGGCGAATGGCCTCACCCGCCAGCGAATTGAGCACGACATCGACGCCCTCCCCGCCAGTCGCTGCCAGGATCTGGTCTGCATAAGCCAGGCTACGCGAATCGAACACATGATCGGCACCGAGTAGCGCAACGAATTCGCGCTTTTCGTCGCTGCCAGCCGTAGCAAACACTTCAGCGCCAAGATGACGGGCCAATTGAACGGCTGCGATGCCGACCCCGCCGGCCGCGCCGTGGATCAAGACCCGCTCGCCCGGCTGCAGGTTGGCCAGTTGCTTCAGCGCGTAATAGACGGTAAAGAAAACCGTCGGCACGGTCGCCGCTGCCTCGAAGGACCAGGCCTCAGGCTTCGGCGCCAGTGCATTGGCGCGGGTGACCACATGGCTGGCGAAACAGGCCGAGCCGAAGCCCATGACGGCATCGCCCGGTGCGTATTCATCGACCCGACTGCCAACGCGGGTGACTACACCGGAGAATTCCAGACCCAGGCTGGCTCCTGCAAACCCGTGTTCGACAGCCTCGTCGGGCAGCAGGCCCATGACGTACATCACGTCGCGGAAATTGAGACCGGTGGCGACCGGACGAACTTCGATCTGGTCGGCAGCCAGTTTGCACTCGGGCTGCTCCAGCCAGAGCAGATTGCGCAACTGGCCGGGGACGCGGAAATCGAGCCTGAAGCGCGTGCCCCCCTGTCCCTTGCGACCGGCGCCTGCCAATCGGGCCTTTTGCATGCGCAAGGCTTGGCGGCCGCTGGCCCGGAGGACAACTTCATTCTCGCCATCGGGAGAGAGCAATTCGTCTACCAGCCATTCGGCTAGGGTCGCGGCCTTGCCCGATTTGGGCAAATCAATCAACTGACAGGCCAGGCCCGGGTATTCATTCATTACCACGCGGCCGAAGCCCCACAGCGCGGTATGCGCCGGATTGCACGATTTTCCGTCGCCCAACCCGTCAACCGGAGACGCACCCCGGGTTACCAGGGCCAAGTGCGGCATCTGTACACCGGCCGACAGGGACTGGACGAGATTGAGCGCCTCGACCGGCAGCGTCGTGTCATCGGGTCCGTGATCGCCGGCAATCAGCAACACATGGTCGATCGCGCCGTCGAATTCATTCTGAAGGCGCCCCAGCAGCGCACTGGCAGTCTGGCGGTCGCGCAAGTGGCCAGCGTATTCGATGCCAACGGCGACCTGACCGCGGGTCACCATCGACTGCTGAAGCGCCTGGGCAACTTCAGCCGCAGCTCCATCGCCAGCCAGCAGCAGCCAGCGGGCGGTTTCCGGCAAGGTTTCGGCAAGCGCCGAATCGCCGCATTTGGCGAGCAGCAGATACGCGCCAACGGGGCTAGCGTCACCGGCCGGCTCGCGGCAAATCTCGATATCTTCGAATCCGAGCGCACTGAGTTCGGCCTGCCAGGTTTGCGGCGTTTGCAAGCGCCCCTTCCCCCAAACGAGTTCGCTGGCCAAATCCGCATACCGCTCGGCCAGCACCAGAAGTCCGCCGCTAACCAAACACTCCCTGGCCCAAGCCAGCATGGCGCGCGGGTCGGCAAAGCCATTCGCGGCATGGCGAAGGATGATCAGGTCATAGCCGGCTGGCAGGCGCATCCTGGCCTTGAGCATCGGCGGTGAAGTTTCCAGTTCTGCGACGCTGACCCACTCGTCGTCCTGGTACTCATGGCGCAAATGGTCGCAGACTTCGGGATCGCTATGCGCAAGCACATAGTCGACGGCCGCTGTCTCGATACGATGCCCGAGCTGGCGAGGCACCTCACTGAGACCGGCCGAAATTTCCAGAATGCGCAGACGACGGTTAGGCGGCGCTCTCTTGACCAATGATTCAAGAACTTGCTCAACGGCCAGGCGATTGCCACGATAGGTTATCGAGTCGTCAAAAAGGGTGTCGAGCTGATGGCTTCGCCGCATGTCGGCAACTAGCCCGGCAGGGTCGAGCGTGCCACATAGCAGCGGCGCCAAGGCGCGCCCCATGCGCCCGACCAGAACCAGTTCGGACATCCCGGCCGGGTATTCGGCCAGCAAGGTACGCCAGATTTCGGCGGCCGGCGGCATGTCGCTGTCGACAAGAGCCCAGCCACCATCGCCGCGCTGCAGATACGACTGGTCGACCAGCAGGTCACGGACCCACATGAGCAAGCGGCCATGTTCCTCATTGAGCGCGCCTTGGTCATCGAGCCAACACTGCGCACCTTCCGGATTTCCGGCCAGCAGGGCAAACATGGCTTCGTGGGCGAAGGCACTGACCAGCGCATCCAGCAGCGGCTGCGCCTCGCCGAAGTAGGCGTTACGCTTGAGTTCGGATTCCTGATCGATGAACCAATCCTTGATGCCCTGCGCCAACGCATGTACGGCCGGCAAGACGGTAGCCGCACTCGCCAGCGTACCAGGCTGGACAACCGGAACAATCTCCCAACAGGCAGGCTCGGCATGGCGATCCTGGCGCAAGGAAGCGGCACGGAAACGGCAGCCGGTCAAAATGGCCACTTTTTTGCCATCGACCGTCAGCAATTCGAATTCGGCCAACACTGAACGCAGGCTCCGACGCAGGATGCGGGTACGAAAGCGGGCAATGGGTGCTTGACGCAGCAGGCGCAGGCGACCGACCTTGACCGGCAGCAGCGGCAGGCCGAAACCGGCCTCGATTTCGCTGCGGAAGAAATCGAGTAGCGACTGGAAACAGACGTCGACGATGGCCGGATGGAGCAGCCAGGGCTGGTCGTTCAAGCCCAGGTCGACACATGATTCGAATGTACCTTCCAGCGTTTGGTCAGCCACTTGCGCCACAGCCATGCCCTGAAAAACCGGACCGTAATCAAGGCCTAGCGCATGTGCCAGGCGATAGTGGGTGTCATGATCCAGCGCCTCGCCAGCTTCGGCTGGTGGCGTGGCGGACTCGACGTAGCCGCTAACGACGCTGTAGAAAAATAGTATTCATGCTGGCATCGTGCCGTGAACCATATGGAATAACAAGGCTCCAACCTGAAGTTGAACACAGGGAGCCACCATGGCCCGCTACAAAGCAATC
>Ga0075163_10000032_pt1 | contig 143680 bp, 133 predicted proteins | sample JI1023141ADNA_FD_71478 | JGI IMG/M metagenome (GOLD analysis project Ga0075163, IMG submission 71478) | Wastewater effluent complex algal communities from Wisconsin, to seasonally profile nutrient transformation and Carbon sequestration -... | ecosystem: Engineered > WWTP > Effluent > Algae...
GCAAAGAGAACCTACAAGCGAGCACTAGAATGTTGCAACGGATTCATTGCGAATCTGAGAAAAAAAATTTTCCGTGTCGCTGAGTTACATCAAACTCTAGGAATCACCGTTCGTTCTTTTTATGTGTGCAAAATTGTAGATTTCAGGAACGTCATCTTAATTATGTACAAACTTAAAACGCCGCAGATGCGGCGTTTTAAAACCAAGATGAAGCACCGTAGGAACTTAGGCCTTCAGGCCCTTGATCCGAGATGATAAGCGGGAAATTTTCCGCGCTGCTGTGTTTTTATGGATCACGCCTTTAGCGACGCCACGCTGAATTTCAGGTGCTGCATCTTTAAATGCTTCTGCCGCCACTTTTTTATCGCCGCTCGTCAGCGCCGCTTCAACTTTCTTAACCATCGAGCGAATACGCGATGTGCGATCGCGATTCAATTCGTTGCGTCGCCCGTTGCGACGAATACGTTTTTTAGCGGATGCGTGTTGAGCCATCGAGAAATCCTAAGCGTTTAGCGATCGTCTATCGCAGAAATCTTTGTTTATTAAGCTAAGGCGCGGGTTATAGCCTCGGTCGTAACGGGCGTCAAGAAACTGTCGCTTATCTTGACCTACACTACCCATAGCGGGTTTTTCACGTTAACCCTGCTTGGGGTAGCGGCATAGTCCGGAATGGGGCAAGATTTCAGATATTTAACGGTTTTTAAAATCTGGCTGACGTTTCTCTACGAACGCGGCCATGCCTTCTTTTTGATCTTCGGTTGCAAAGGTCGAATGGAATAACCGGCGCTCAAATCGGATGCCTTCACAAAGACTGGTTTCATAAGACCGATTAACCGCTTCTTTAGCCATCATAACGAGTGGCCGCGACAGAGAGGCAATGCGATCGGCGGTCTTCAGAGCTTCCTCAATCAGATTAGCTGCCGGAATAATTCGGCTTACCAAACCTGACCGCTCGGCCTCCTCTGCGTCCATCATGCGGCCCGTGAGACACATTTCCATTGCTTTCGATTTTCCGACAAATCGGGTCAGCCGTTGTGTGCCACCGGATCCTGGAATAGTCCCAATGGTGATCTCCGGTTGCCCAAACTTGGCGGTATCTGCCGCAAGAATAAAATCACACATCATAGCAATTTCACATCCACCGCCCAAGGCGTATCCCGCTACCGCGGCAATAATCGGCTTCCGGCAGGTTGTGATCCGTTCCCAGCCATCGGTAATGAAATCGCGGGTATAGGCGTCCATATAGCTGAAACTGGACATCTCTTTAATATCCGCCCCAGCTGCAAAAGCTTTTTCCGAGCCGGTGATAACAACTGCCCCCACGGCTGCGTCAACTTCCATATCGTCAAGGGCACGACCCAGCTCTTTAACCAATTGCATCGAAAGCGCATTAAGTGCCTTAGGCCGATTTAACGTAATCAGTCCCACACGATTGCGCTTTTCAACAGTAATGGTTTCGTAAGCCATAAGGATGCTCCTCTAGCGTCACCTTATATAAATATAAGCAATTGGCGCTTATTGTGTTTTCTTAACAGGTGCGGCAGCGGGCTTGTTCGCCGACGCTTTCGGTGTCGATGCTACGGGCGGCTTTGCCGTTCCGGCAGGCGGGGCTACAGTTGTTCCTTTAGCTCCCTCAGGGGCCAAGGAAAAATGAACCGTAACTATCGGGCCGGTGCCAGAAAACATAAGTCGCAAGACTTCATTTTCACGCCGCCAAGCTGCACCCTCGTTACCCACGTCCTGCACAATCCAACCCAATTGGGGCAAGGATTCCGCATAGAACGAGATGACTTCCGGACGCGTTACCTTACCGGCGGTGTAAACCTCGACAATGCGGCCCTGGGGTGAATCAAAGTTAACACCCGTATTTTGCAGCGGTGTTAGGCCAGGCATTAAGGGCAGATCATCGACCTCGCCCAGAAAACTCCCTGCAATAGCTTGGCTTGCGCCGAGAACAAGGGCCAGACTCAACCCTATCGCTTTGGGGCCTATCGCTCTAAAGCTCGAGGTCTTAATTTTTGGGTACAGAGAAATGTGTTTCATAAACATAGGATGTACCTATCTCTGCCGCTTAGCACAATAAAAAGTCGAACGGCCGCCCTGCACAAGGCGTTGCACCCCCTGTCGACAGTCACAACTCGGGCACGGGTCACCCTCTCGGTCATAAACGGCAAATCGATGTTGGAAATAGCCTAATTCGCCTGATGCTTGGCGGTAATCACGTAAAGATGAGCCCCCAGCACCGATAGCGGCCCGCAAAACAGTCTTAATGGCCACGGCGAGCCGCTCCGCATCATCACCTTGGACTTTCCCCGCAAGTCGCAAGGGCGAAATCCCTGCGCGATACAGCGCTTCCGACGCATAGATATTGCCCACCCCGGCAACAACTTTTTGATCCAAAATCGCTTGCTTAATCGCTGTTCTGCGCCCTTTTAAATTGGTCGCCAAGACGGGCCCACTGAAACTGTTAGACAACGGCTCAGGCCCAAGCTCTGCCAATAAAGGATAGTCTTCTATTGTTTTTTCTGGGACTAGGTCAAACATGCCAAAGCGCCGCGGATCATTAAACCGAACGACCGTACCTGTATCCAAGGTTAGCGCGACGTGATCATGCTTACCTAAGGCGGGATGACTGCCCGCTTGACCCGCCTGAGCCGTTGATCGGCTGGCAGCAGTCCCCGGTTGAGGGAGAATCAGAAATCGACCTGACATGCCCAGGTGATTAACCAGAATCAAGCCTTTATCTAGATGGAATAAAAGGTACTTCGCCCGGCGTTCGATATGCTGAATCCGCCGACCCGTCAAACGTTTGGCAAAGTCTTTCGGCAAGGGCCAGCGCAAGTCCGGCCGATAAGCTTCGCAGCTTTTAATCTTATGACCTTCCATTAGGGGGGCAAGGCCACGTCGTACTGTTTCAACTTCTGGTAATTCTGGCATGGCACGAAGGCTAGCAAGGCTCGGCGCCTCGCGCTATGGTCCTTATATGGCTCCTTTACGGTCTTCATCAAACTTACCGCCTACTTCCGCCGATCCCGATACGGCTGACTATGGCTTTGAAAATGTTCCGCGCGAAGAAAAGCGCCAGTTGGTGCGCCACGTCTTTGACCGGGTCGCCTCGCGCTATGATTTAATGAACGATTTAATGAGCCTCGGCATTCACCGGCTCTGGAAAGCACATTTGGTGGATTTGGTGCGGCCCCAACGCGGTGAGCGTCTGCTCGATCTTGCCGGCGGAACGGGTGATGTTGCCCAACGATTATTTACAGCCGCTCACAACGATGCGCAGATTGTTCTTTGTGACATTAACGAAGCCATGGTGCGGGAAGGCCGCGACCGCGCCCTTGATCGCGGCGAGGTTTGGGCTCTCGATCAGACTGACGCCGCCGATCAGACAAGCCGGTCGGGGATAAGTTTGTTGTGTGGCAATGCGGAAGCCTTGCCTTTTGCCGATGCAAGCTTTGATGCCTATACCATCGCCTTTGGGCTGCGCAACGTTACTGATAAAGCCAAGGCTTTGTCAGAAGCTTGGCGCGTTCTAAAACCTGGCGGCAGATTTTTCTGCTTGGAGTTCAGCCCGCTAACCAGCCCCGTGCTGGCCAAAGCCTATGATGTTTACTCTTTTTCTGTTTTGCCGCGGCTGGGGCAGATTTTTGCCGGGGATGGCGAACCTTACACTTATCTCGCCGAAAGTATCCGCCGTTTTCCCGATCGCACTACATTAGCGACCATGATGGAGGCCGCCGGATTAGGCGCCGTGAAAATCCGACCTTTGTCGGGCGGTATTGTTGTTATTCATTCTGCCTGGCGTATTTAAGTTAAATCATGCGCAGCATTTTAAATCTTCGTCGTCTTCTTAAAGCTGCCCGCACTTTGGCGCGCTATGATGCTTTATCCACTTTATCCGTGCTGGGTATTCCAGCACTCCCGCTGGCAATTGCCAAGATTGCGGCTTTTCCTATTCGGCCCTTACCGAACTTATCTCCTCGGCCAGGTGAACGGCTTGCGGAAGCTCTGGTCGCCTTAGGGCCAAGCTTTACTAAACTGGGCCAAACCCTCGCAACCCGTGCCGATCTTTTAGGGGCGACCATCGCCGCCGATCTTTCGCGGTTACAAGACAGCCTGCCACCTTTTCCCGGCGCCGAAGCGAAGGCGATTGTGGTTCGCGAACTTGGCCTTCCTCTCGAGGCGGCATTTCGCACCTTCGATGAAACACCCGTTGCTGCAGCTTCTATCGCTCAGGTGCACTTTGCCGAAACGGTGGACGGCATCCCTGTTGCCGTAAAAGTTCTTCGCCCTGGCATTGAGGTTGCTTTACAGCGTGATATTGATCTTTTTGCCTGGATTGCCGAAACCATGGAGCGCGCCTATCCAGCATCGCGCCGTCTTAAACCGCGAGAGGTTGTCCGCACTCTTGAAGCGGTCGTCGCCTCCGAACTTGATTTGCGCTTGGAGGCGGCGGCGGCGGCTGAGCTTGCGGGAAACTTTGCCGATGATCCTACCTTTGTCGTCCCCAAGGTTGATTGGCAGCGCACTGCCCAGCGGGTCATGACGATCGAGCGAATAGAAGGTGTCCGTATCGACCGCGTCGACGAGTTGCGTGCCGCGGGTCACAATCCCGATGAGATTTTACGCCGCTGCGCTGAGGCATTTTTCCGCCAAGCTTTCCGCGATGGATTTTTTCATGCCGATATGCACCCCGGGAATATGTTTGTGCGCAGCGACGGTGCGCTTGCTCCCGTCGACTTTGGCATCATGGGACGCCTTGATCGTAAAACACGATATTTTCTAGCCGAGATGTTGATCGGTTTTTTGAACGGCGACTATCAACAAGTAGCAGAAGTGCATTTTCGCGCAGGCTATGTTCCGGCCGATCAGTCATTGCCCTTGTTCGCCCAAGCTTGCCGGGCCATCGGCGAGCCTATTCGCGGACGGCCCCAAGAAGAGATTTCCATCGCCCGATTACTGGGGCAGCTTTTTCAAGTTACGGCGCAGTTTCAAATGGAAACCCAACCGCAGCTCTTGCTGCTTCAGAAAACAATGTTGGTCGCTGAAGGTATCGGCCGGATTCTCAATCCCCATGCCAATATGTGGCAACTTGCCCAGCCCTTGATGGAAGAGTGGATGCGCGAAAACCGCGGACCCGAAGCTCGGATGGTTGAAGCGATAAAACATCTTCGCGATACAGTCGATCGATTGCCTCGTCTCATTGCCGCGGCGGAAATTGCGACCACGCGCATTGCCGCAGGCTCAATAAAATTAGACCCTGATACTGTCCGCGCCTTACGGGGTGGTAGCATCGGCTATAGTCGCTATCTCAGCTGGATTGCCTTGGCCCTGGCTGCTGCAGCCTTAGTGATTGCGCTTAGCTGAAAGAGTTTAGTACCTGTGCGAGACGACCAACCGCACTCTCCATCTGCGATTCAGAGATCGCCGCATAACCCATAAGCAGAGCCTGACGTGGCGGCACTTTAATATAGTGCGTTGATAATGCGGGAACCAATAATCCTGCATTTAGTGCACGTTGCGATATGTCTTGATCACTTTGTTTGCGCAAAAGATGTGGGGAAATTTCTGCTATCACATGCATGCCAGCATCTTGCGGAAGAGGTGTTAGCATATGCGATAAATAACGATCAGTCGCGGCAATAAAAAATTTCTGTCGCTCTTCGTATAACCGACGCATGCGCCGCAAATGGCGCGCAAAATGTCCTTCCGCAATAAAAGCTGCTAAGGCTGGCTGCGCTGTCGCTGGCGGATGATCACTGATCACCAGTGCCAAGCGGCGAAAAATATCGATCAACGATTCTGGCACCACCAAGTAGCCAATCCGCAAGCCCGGAAAAAGCGTCTTGGAAAAACTCCCGACAAAAATAACTCGGCCTTCGCGATCCAGGCTTTGTAATGTCGCCAGCGGATGGCCTGCATAACGAAACTCGCTATCGTAATCATCCTCTACGACAACGGCGTCATGCCGCCGGGCCCAGTCCAACACCGCCAGGCGACGCGACAGACTCATCGTTATACCCAAAGGATAGTGTCGCGCTGGGGCAACGCAGACTAACCGTGCAGGCGGCGCCGAAGCAATAATCAGGCCCTCGTCGTCCACGGGACGATAACGTAGTTTCAACCCTGCAACCGTCAAAGAATTGCGTATCCCTGCATAACCAGGATCTTCGATTAACGCTTGATCGCCTGCATTGGTTAAAGCCTGCGTTATCAAACCAATCGCATGCTGCAAACCCGAAACCAAAACAATTTGATCGGCTGAGCAGCTGAGTCCCCGAGCTAGCCCTAAATACTGAGCGATGGCTTCGCGCAACGGTAACCATCCAGCACCATCACCCAACAACGTCAGAGTAGATGATGGACGGCGCCAGGTTTTAGCTAACAGATTGGACCATAGCGCATATGGAAATTTATCTAATGCTGGTAAGCCCGGAACAAAGGCCACATGTTGCTTGGCACGACTACGTGCCAGGGAAGCTAGAGCTTCGCCACGCCGCGATGTGCGCAGGATCGCCGGAGCGGCGGCTTTGGCGGTGTGTATGGACTCTTTGCGAATAGCTTCGGGAAGCGTTATCGGCACAAAACTTCCCGATCCAACGCGCCCGTCCAAATAACCTTCGGCATGAAGCTGTTGATAGGCCGTCAGTACTGTATTGCGCGCTACCCCCAATTCCTTCGCCAATACGCGCGTTGATGGCAGCTGCATGCCTGGCTCTAAACGGCCATTCAAAATAAGTTTAGCCAGGGCAAGATAAAGCTGACGGTGAAGAGGTTCACGCCCGGTGCGGTTGACATCGATTGACAAAGATGGCGCTGCCGTCGGCATGGACCCTTCCTTAAGTGGCCCTATCATATTTAATGAAATTGGATCTTTTTAAAAGGCCAATTTTTTTCTTAAATCTGGCCCATCATCCCCATGACCCAACGGATTTCTTATGTATATTCCCCCGCATTTTCGCCTTGAGGAAACCGAAGCGCTTTGCCAAATCGCTGCAGAGGCGCCCTTTGCTCTTCTGACCACTCATAATGAAGATGGACTTTATGCAACCCACCTTCCTTTTCTGTACAAATCTGATCGCGGCATCCTGCAGGCGCATGTCGCACGGGCCAATCCCCATTGGAAACGGATTACGGATAATCAGGAAGCCTTGGTTATTTTCTCGGGACCCCATGCCTATATTTCGCCCCGCTGGTATCCGAAAACCGGCAATCCAAAAAACGATGGTCATGTGCCGACTTGGAACTATACGGCAGTTCATGTTTACGGAAAAATCCGCGCGATTACCGATCCGGCCTGGCTACGCGATCTGCTGGATGAGTTAAGCGCGCCTTACGAAACTTCACCAGAAGGCACGGTTTTGTGGCAGCCCAATTGGCAAGAGGGTAGCGCCCATGAACGACTTTTAGTCGGGATTGTTGGAATTGAGATTTCGATTACCAAAATCGAGGCCAAAGCCAAACTTAGTCAAAATCGGGATAACGAAACGCGGCTGGCAGTGATCCACCAGCTTAGCAAGTTAGACGACGATCAAAGCAAATCGGTCGCTACGGCCATGCAACGCACTTTGAGCAAATAACATGACTAACAGCTACGCACCAACCGCACGCTCGCGCATCAAACGGCTGCATAAACGCGGGAATTATGACCATAAAACTATCTATGAGATTTTAGACGCAGGATTATTGGCCCATGTCGGTTATGTCATAAATAATGAGCCGTATGTCACTCCTACCTGTTATTGGCGCGAGGGAAATAAGCTTTACTGGCACGGATCATCCGCAAGCCGTATGTTACGCACGATGACAGGTGGGATTAGCGCCTGTGTTACCGTTAGTCATATGGATGGATTGGTCCTGGCGCGGTCGGCCTTTCATCACAGCATCAATTACCGTTCAGTTATGGCTTATGGCACAGCCTATGCCGTCACGGACATGGCTGAGGTTTCGGCCGGCCTTGAAGCCTTTATGGAACGTATCGCCCCAGGACGATGGCATGAGGCCCGTCAGCCAACCGCCCAAGAGTTGAAAGCAACTCTTGTCGTTGGCATGGAAATCGACGAAGCCTCGGCAAAGATCCGCACCGGTCCGCCGATCGATGATGATGATGATTACGCCTTGCCGGTTTGGGCTGGCGTTATACCGCTATCTTTAACATCAGGAACGCCCCTTCCTGATCCGCGGCTTGATTCAAAAACGCCGATTTCGAATGACCTGAATAATTGGCAATTAAACCAAAATAGCTTTTACAAAAAGTAAGGGCGAAGCTGAAGCTCCGCCCTTACCCTTATCATATATAGAAAGCCGTTATTTTACGCGGCCTTCCTGCCATGCCTTCAGCAGACTGTCATAAGGAACGGTTTCGCCCTTGGGTTTTTCATTGGCAAGTTTTGCCTTTGGCGCACCCGGTGCATCAAACCATTCTTGAGCGGTCTTTTTTGGATTGAGCTTGGGTCCGCATTCGCCTTGGACATTCGCCCGTTCCAATCGCGCCAGAACCTCCTCTTGCTGCATGGCAAGATTGTCCATCGCCTGTTGCGGGGTCTTTTCACCTGTAACGGCTTCGGCAACATTTTGCCACCACAATTGGGCTAGTTTCGGATAGTCAGGAACGTTAGTTCCGGTAGGCGTCCACGCAACCCGCGCTGGGCTGCGATAGAATTCAACCAAGCCGCCCAACTTTGGTGCCGCATCGGTCATTGCTTTCGACTTCAGATCTGATTCCCGGATTGGGGTTAAACCCATCAAGGTTTTCTTCAATGATGTCGTCTTGGCAATGGTGAACTGCGCATAGAGCCAAGCGGCCTTGCGACGTTCGATCGGCGTGCTCTTCAAGAGAGTCCATGACCCCGCATCTTGATAGCCAAGTTTCATCCCCTCTTCCCAGTATGGGCCATGAGGTGACGGCGCCATCCGCCATTTCGGCGTACCATCGGCATTAACAACCGGCAGACCCGGCTTGGTCATGTCGGCAGTGAAGGCCGTATACCAGAAAATCTGCTGCGCGATCTGACCTTGCGCTGGAACGGGACCCGCTTCGGAGAAGGTCATGCCCGCCGCTTCGGGTGGGGCGTATTTTTTCATCCAGTCAATGTACTTGGTCAAAGCATAAACTGCAGCTGGACCGTTGGTATCACCGCCGCGCTCAACCGTTGAGCCGGCTGGACGGCAGCCCTCAACCCGGATGCCCCATTCGTCGACCGGTTTACCGTTAGGAATACCTTTGTCGCCGGCGCCCGCCATGGACAACCACGCATCGGTAAACCGCCAGCCAAGTGATGGGTCTTTCTTACCGTAGTCCATATGACCCCAAACTCGCTTACCGTCGATTTCCTTTACGTGAACCGAGAAGAATTCCGCGATATCTTCGTAGGCAGACCAATTAACCGGCACGCCTAAATCATAACCGTAGATCTCTTTGAATTTCTTTTGCAGCTCTGGGCGCGCAAACCAATCGGCGCGGAACCAGTAAAGATTGGCAAATTGTTGATCAGGAATTTGATACAGTTTGCCGTCGGGTCCGGTGGTAAAGCTTTTACCAATGAAGTCGTTGACGTCCAGCGTCGGCATGGTGACGTCCTTGCCTTCACCCGCCATAAAATCTGATAAGGGAATGGCGTGACCATAACGGAAATGCGTCCCAATCAAATCAGAGTCATTGATGTAGGCATCATAAATGCTGCGTCCCGATTGCATTTGGGTTTGCAGCTTTTCGATCACATCGCCTTCTTGGATCAAATCATGCTTAAGCTTGATGCCGGTGATCTCGCTAAACGCCTTGGCCAAAACCTCTGATTCATATTTGTGCGTGGTGATGGTTTCAGAGACGACGTTGATTTCCATCCCGCGGAACGGAGCAGCCGCCTTGATAAGCCACTCCATCTCCTTCATCTGCTCTTCTTTGCTTAAGGTCGATGGCTGAAATTCAGAATCGATCCATTTTTTGGCCGCGTCTGTGTATTGATCAGCCCAGGCGGTTCCTACCATGGCCGGTCCATAACAGAGCACTCCCGCCACTACCCCAGCTAGGGCAATGCGGTGCGGCGCCTTCTTCTTCACAGCAGTCATACTTCCTCCCACTCTAGATGAGCCCCACTTTTATCACCAGCGCATGGGACTCTTGGCGCGCCGGCTTTAGAAAACCTCATTCGGCTTAAGCAAACCGTAATGTTAAAATCAGAAATACCGCTGCAATCGGCAAAACATAAATGACCGGCGCTTCGCTGAGTCCGATCCACAGCAAATGAATATATGCACTGCCTAATAGACCCATAAAAAGTCGATCGCCTCGGGTCGTTACCAAGGGAAGAACACCGCGGCGCGGGCTATTCGGTGAAAGCCGCTCCCACACCGTCATGGCTGCAAGCATCGCCACAACCGCGCTGAAAAAACCGGCAGTTGGTAAGGTCCACTTCATCCAATCGATCATTGATCCCCCCTGGATCTTGTCCGTACAGCATAACCTAAACTCGTCCGAGTGCGAAGCCTTTCGCTAAATAGTTGCGCACAAACCAGATCATGATTGCACCCGGTACAATGGTCAGTACACCAGCGGCAGCTAATAACCCCCAATCCATCCCTGCTGCAGAAACCGTACGGGTCATGGTGGCAGCGATCGGCTTGGCGTTAACCGCGGTTAACGTTCTCGCCAATAGCAATTCGACCCAACTGAACATAAAGCAGAAAAACGCCGTCACCCCAACACCCGAGCGAATCAGCGGGAGAAAAATACGCATAAAAAACTTGGGAAAACTATAACCATCCAGATAGGCGGTCTCGTCAATTTCGCGCGGAATGCCCGACATAAATCCTTCCAAAATCCACACCGCCAACGGGACATTGAACAAGCAGTGCGCCAAGGCGACGGCGATATGAGTGTCAAACAAACCGATGCTGGAATAAAGCTCGAAGAACGGCAGCAAAAATACTGCTGGCGGCGCCATCCGATTGGTGAGCAGCCAGAAAAATAGGTGACGGTCACCCAAAAACCGATACCGCGAAAAGGCATAGGCAGCCGGCAATGCAACCAAAACTGAGATGACGGTATTGATCGCTACATAGATAATGGAATTCAAATAGCCCGAATACCATGCTGGATCGGTGAAAATGATTTTGTAATTGGCCAGGGTTGGCGCCGCAGGCCACAGGGTCAATACGCCTAAGATTTCTTCATTGGTCTTAAACGACATCACCACCATCCAATATATGGGGATCATCAGAAACAAAATATATGCGAACAGGATTATCCCGCGCCCTTTCATAACTGCCCCCGATCATTGTTGGTCGCCGTGATAACCGTGTAGAAAAGCCAGCTAAACAACAGCACGATCAAAAAGTAGATTAACGAGAAGGCCGCTGCCGGGCCCAAATCGAATTGGCCCACTGCAAGCTTGGCCAAGAAAATACTGAGAAATGTGGTCGCGTTACCCGGACCGCCACCGGTCAAAACGAACGGCTCGGTATAAATCATAAAGCTGTCCATAAATCGCAAGAGAATGGCGATCGTCAAAACACCCGTCAGTTTGGGCAATTGGATGTAACGAAAGATGGCCCAACCGGAGGCGCCATCAATACGTGCTGCACGGTAATAAGCATCGGGGATCGCTCGCAGCCCCGCATAACAAAGCAAGGCAACCAGAGACGTCCAGTGCCACACATCCATGATCAAAACCGTGATCCACGCATGAAGCGGATTTGATGTGTAATTATAATCGATGCCCATCGCTTGCAGCGCCGCACCGCCAAGCCCGATATCTGCGCGACCGAAGATCTGCCACAAGGTGCCAACCACATTGAAAGGAATAAGCAGAGGAATTGCCAATACCACCAAGGTTGCAGAAACCCGCCACCCCCGCACCGGCATCGACAGAGCAACGATCAATCCGAGCGGCACTTCAATTGCCAGCACCGCAAAAGAATAAAGAAATTGCCGTAATAGGGCATCGTGCAGTCGAGGATCTTGTAAAGCCTTACGATACCACTCGGCCCCGACAAATACGCGGGTTTGCGGATCAAGAATATCTTGCACTGAATAATTGACGACGGTCATTAGGGGAATGATCGCGCTAAACGCGACGATAATGACCACGGGAATTACCAGCAACCATGCCCGGTTATCAAAAGGTTTCTCGGTCATGGGTGAAACCCCTCCGCGGCGATCAGGTGCTCATCTGCGTAAAGTCTGATCCAGGCTTCCGGCAAAATGACGCCCATCTTGGTGTCGCTAGGTATGGGTTGGCGTTCAGCAAGTCGCGCTTTTATCTTTTGACCATTCAGCATCAGTGTTGCCATCCGGCATTGTCCTAAGTCTTGCACAGTAACAAGATCCGCAACCAACGACGCCTTGCCGGCCGACGTCAGCTGGACAAACTCGGGCCGGATGCCAAGCGTTAATTTCCCTTTTGCCGCCTTGGCGGCAGCCACCAGGTGGGATGCCGCTGCCACCGGCACGCCACCTACGGCAAGACCATTATTCTCGACCTGACACGGCAACACGTTCATCCCAGGGCTGCCGATGAAATAGCCGACAAAAGTATGCTGCGGCATTTCAAACAATTCCTGCGGCGTGCCGAGTTGAACCACGCTTCCATCATACATAACCACCACCTTATCGGCGAAGGTCAGGGCTTCAATCTGATCGTGGGTTACATAAACAAGGGTCAATCGAAACTGTTCTTGAATTTCTTTCAGCTTGCGGCGCAGCTGCCATTTTAAATAAGGATCAATGACGGTAAGGGGTTCGTCGAACAAGATTGCAGCCACATCCGACCTGACCAATCCTCGTCCCAAAGAAATCTTTTGTTTAACATCTGCGTCTAAGCCTTGAGCGCGCCGTTGCAAGACCCTGGTCAGATCTAAAGCATCCGCTATCTCCTCAACCCGCTTACGAATGTCACTCGCATCAACCCGGCGATTGCGCAAAGGGAAGGCGAGATTGTCAAACACCGACATGGCGTCGTAGACCACAGGAAACTGAAAAACCTGGGCAATGTTTCGAGCTTCCGGCGCCAGATCCGTGACGTCTTTGCCATTGATCAAGATCTGTCCCTGGCTGGGATGCAACAGCCCCGAAACAATATTTAATAAAGTGGTCTTGCCACAACCTGAGGGACCCAGCAACGCGTAGGCACCTCCATCTTCCCAGACGTGGGTTAAGGGCTTAAGCGCATAATCACCATCATTTTTTGGTGACGACGTATAGCTATGGGCAACACCAACAAGATCGATCCTTGCCATGGCGCTCCTTAAGCCGGCGGCGCGGCGATGAGCCGGCCATCCGTAGAAAAAACGTAAATACTTTGCGGATCAGGAAAAACAGAGATTTTCTCACCGAGCTGCAATCGGTGCACGCCGGGAGCTTGAATGACCCAGGAGAAATCTTCAATGCGGGCGTAGACATATGTTTCCGACCCGCTGATTTCCGAGAGCTCGACCGTGCCGGTAAAAATCGCCTGATGATCCAGGACTTCTTTCTGATGTCGCTTCAGATGCAAATGATGGGCGCGAATACCAAACATGTAAACGCCATCACTAAGTGCACGTAAATGGGGCGACAAGGGTACCGCTGTCTGACCTAACCTGAGGTGTCCCTTTTCGATACGTCCCGTCGCCCGATTAAGGGGCGGATCACTAAACGCTTCGCCAACCTCAAGTGACGTGGGCCGTCGGTACACATCAAGTGTTGCACCACTTTGCAGGAGTTTTCCCTGATCAAGAACGGCGATATTTCCTCCCAGAATGAGCGCCTCAGCCGGTTCGGTTGTTGCATAAAGAACCGTCGCCGACCGATGACGAATAATCTCGGGTAATTCTTGGCGTAATTCTTCGCGCAGTTTGTAGTCCAGATTCACCAACGGTTCGTCCAGCAAGAGAATTCGCGACTCCTTCGCCAAAGCCCGGGCAATGGCAACCCGCTGTTGCTGTCCGCCAGAAAGTTCCCCGGGTTGACGCAATAAAAACTTTTCAATGCGAAGCGCTGCTGCGGCTTCACCGACAATGCGATCAATCTCGGCAGGAGATTTTTTAGCTTGCCGCGCGGGCGATGCAATATTTTCGTAAACCGACAGGGAGGGATAATTGACAAACTGCTGATAGACCATCGCCACATCGCGGTGCCGGGGCGGAACTTCCGTTATATCCTTATCATCGAGAAAAATTTTGCCACTGGTTGGACGATCCAACCCGGCAATGATCCGCAATAAAGTGGTTTTACCGCTTCCGGTGCGGCCCAAAATGACGGAAAAAACGCCGGGAGAAAAACTCAGCGTAAGCGGAGCAAGATGCAGCTCCCGGCCCACCGTTTTTGTAACTTCGCGTAACGACAGAGTCATAACCGCTCACAGATAGACAGCGGCGCACTCCAACTGACCTCCATTATCCCCCCTCGTGATGCTTGATATCTGCAAGGCGTAACCCCTACATCGGATAGAGAATTATCTTTCTCTTATCCAAAGCATCACAGAAAGAAACTATGGGTGGCAATGATCCTTCATGCAACAAAAACCGATGCCTTGCCGACCGAAAGATGTGCCAAGTCATAACTTAGTTAGCGTCGTAACTCAGTTAGCCAGGATTACGATAACCGAATCTTACGACAGACCCGGCAAAAGTACCCAGCAAGCCGTTACAATGCCAAAAGCCAAACCACCGATTGCTGCAATCCAGTTTTCTGTTTTTTTGTTATCCATTGTCGTGCTCCTGCCTGATCAAATGCCCCTAAGAGAAAGGCACTAACCTCTCTTTTGGTTCCAGGCCCACGATATAGACTTGTTCTATGAACGTTTCAAGAACATTTTAAACTGCTAGGTTTAAAAATTCTGATAAATTATTGATACATAATAGAAAAATAATTAAATATCGTTTCGTTTAGAAGATGCCTTTACCGGTGCCCGGTTACGACTGTGTGTTTTTTTGGAAGGTAACCTAGCGCAAAATCATCGTGCTTTTTGCCAGAAGGTGCAGCGTTTATGTTTGGTCTGATCGCTATTAACCCCGCTTAGCCTTTAATTGTGCGGCCACGATCACAGCTGCGCAGTTACAATCAGATAGAGTCTTGCGCATTATTTGATTAACAGCTCATACCGCTCTTGCTGCGTCGATATTGTTTTGCTGCGCCATCCTCTCATGGCCGCACAATTTACGTTTTTGATGATGTCGTAAAATAACTTTATCGACTTATTGGTATTTTCCATGAATAGCTTGCTTAACGTTATATAAGCATCGTTCCAAGAAGTGTTGACGCTGTTTGAATATGGCGGAATGATGATTTTATCCATCATAACTCTTCTGTGACTTGAAGGCATTCCGGGTTTCATTACCTATGTCCTGTAGAAAAAGAATCTTCGTCGAGTTACATCAACCTATTTATGAATCATTTTAAAACCTTCACACTCTTGGCCGGCCTTACCGCTTTGTTCATCGGTATTGGCTATATGATCGGCGGGCAAGGCGGCATGACTATCGCTTTCCTTATAGCCATTGCCATGAATCTTTTTGCTTATTGGAATTCAGATCGTCTGGTGTTGTCGATGTATGGCGCGCGGCCCGTCTCGGCAGCCAGCAGCCCCAGTCTTTACATGATTGTCGAACGTTTAGTGGGCCGGGCAGGTTTACCGATGCCCAAGCTTTATTTAATTGAGAACGATCAACCCAATGCTTTTGCCACTGGACGCAATCCCGAACACGCTGCCATTGCCGTCACCAGTGGTTTGTTGCGGCGCTTAAGCCCTGAAGAAGTCGCGGGCGTGGTTGCTCATGAATTAGCTCATGTAAAAAACCGCGATACCTTGACGATGACGATTACAGCGACGGTAGCCGGCGCTATTTCTATGGTGGCGAATTTTGGTTTGTTTTTTGGCGGCGGCACCCGACATCAAAATGGCTCTGCCAATCCCGCGGGAATTGTCGGTATTATTGCCTTATCCATCCTTGCACCTCTGGCGGCGATGCTGGTGCAAACTGCGATAAGCCGAACTCGTGAATACGAGGCCGATCGGGTCGGCGCAGAAATTTCCGGTCATCCACTCTGGCTCGCCTCAGCACTAGAAAAACTCGACCGCGCAAGCCGCACTATTCATAATTATGCTGCCGAGAATAATCCGGCCACAGCCCACCTGTTTATTATTAATCCTCTTCATTTGCGCTCAATTGATGGGCTGTTTTCTACCCATCCGCATACGGCGGACCGTATCGCGCGGCTTCGTGATATCGCCGCAAGGCAAGGCGGAGCTGCGCCCTCAACTGCACGGCCCTGGGGATAGTTTTCTGAAGACTCATTGTCTAAAGGTTAATTTTCCAAACCTGGACAAAAAACTAGTCGCCGACGCTGCAGCTGGCTAAGATACGGTCATGTCGACGTTCTTTTTCATTCTGATGGGTATCGCCATGGCGATGACCGTCATCATTTTATTCACCGGACTGATCGCCATGGCGCGCGGTGGCACGTTTAACGATCGGTGGGGAAACCGCTTGATGCGCTGGCGTATCATGGCCCAAGCCATTGCCCTTATCCTGTTTATGATTGGTGTTTACGGTTTAAAACAGGGTTAGATCATGATCAAATTGGATCGCATCTACACCCGGGGCGGTGATGGTGGCCAAACCTCGCTCGGCGATGGGACGCGGGTTGACAAACACGATCTGCGCGTTGAGGCCTATGGCACCGTTGACGAAGCCAATGCCGTTATTGGTCTGGCACGCCTTCATGCGCCGGCGGCTTTGGATCCGCTTCTGGCGCGGATACAAAATGATCTTTTTGACTTAGGCGCGGACCTTTGCACGCCTGAAGACCCCCGTGAAAAAGCTAAACCGCGGCTCCGCATTCACTCCTCACAGGTCACTCGGCTCGAAAACGATATCGACGCGGCGAACGCACCACTGGCGCCCCTGACAAGTTTTATCCTGCCGGCCGGAACACCGTTATCAGCCCATCTTCACCTAGGTCGAACAGTAGTCCGAAGGGCCGAGCGCTTGGTCAGCGCCTTAGCCGCTGCCGCACCAGTTAATAGTGCCGCGTTGCACTATCTGAACCGCCTTTCTGATCTTCTCTTCGTTTTGGCACGAGCCGCGAATAATCAGGGCCAATCTGATGTTCTTTGGACCCCTGGGGCTAACCGATAGCCCGTTGCTTGCCTATTATTCGGCGATAAACCCCCTCTATCCCTTTCAAGCGTGTTGACAGCTCCGCCGCCGGTTCCTTAAGACTGACATTCGGCTTTTGCAGGTGCGAAATGAAAATCCTGGTCGCTGTTAAACGCGTCGTCGACTACAACGTAAAAATCCGCGTCAAGACAGACGGTTCGGGTGTGGACACCGCCCATGTGAAAATGTCCATGAATCCCTTCGACGAAATTGCGGTCGAAGAAGCGCTTCGCTTGAAAGAGGCCGGTCACGCTTCTGAAATAATCGCTGTATCAATCGGCGTAGCGGAATGCCAAGAGACGATCCGTACCGCGCTTGCTATGGGTGCCGATCGCGGAATTTTGGTGGAAACTGATGCCGAAGTTCAGCCTTTAGCCGTCGCAAAAATTTTGGGTGCGCTTGCCCGGCGCGAACAGCCGCACCTTATCATTCTCGGCAAGCAAGCTATTGATGACGATGCCAATCAAACTGGACAGATGCTGGCGGCGCTGTTGAATTGGCCGCAAGGCACCTTTGCATCAAAAGTAGCCCCTGAAAACAATAAGCTAACTGTTACCCGGGAAGTCGACGGCGGGCTTGAAATTGTGCAGTTAAATTTACCTGCAGTGGTTACGACGGACCTCCGCCTCAACGAGCCCCGCTATGCTTCCTTGCCCAATATTATGAAGGCGAAGAAAAAACCGATCGAGACGCTTACACCGCAAAGTCTTGGCGTTGACCCGTCACCGCGTCTTGTAACGCTCAAGGTTGACGAGCCCAAAAAACGCCAAGCAGGAACCAAGGTCGCCTCGGTCGCCGAACTGGTGCAGAAGCTGAAATCAGAAGCGAAGGTGTTTTAATGACGCTGCTTTTGATCGCTGAACACGATAATCAAAACCTAAAACCGTCAACCTTGAACACCATCACGGCAGCCTTAAAAATGGCCGGCGATATTCACGTCTTGGTTGCGGGGGACAATTGCATCCCTGTAAGCGAAGCTGCTAAAAAAATTTCCGGCATAGCCAAGGTTATTGTCGCCAACGATCCTGCTTATAAAAATTTCTTGGCTGAAAATTTAGCGCCGTTAGTTGCAAAATTGGCACCAAGTTATTCTCACGTTGTGGCGCCCGCCAGCACCTTCGGTAAAAATCTTATCCCGCGTGCAGCAGCCTTGGGTGATGCACAGGCTGTTTCCGATGTTGTCGATGTGGTTGCCGCCGATACCTTTGTGCGGCCCATTTATGCTGGCAACGCCTTAGCCACAGTAAAATCTTCCGATAAGATTATTTTTATTACGATCCGGCCCTCTGCTTTTGCCGCAGCTAGCGATGGTGGTGACGCGGTGGTTGAAAACATTTCCGGAACTGGAGATGCGGGCCTTTCTGTTTTTGTCAGTCAGGAGCTTTCCAAATCTGAACGTCCTGAGTTAACCCAAGCACGGATCGTTATTTCTGGTGGACGCGGGATGGGCAACGGGGAGAACTTTTCTCTTCTGACACCCATTGCCGATAAACTCGGCGCCGCCATCGGTGCCAGCCGCGCCGCCGTAGATGCGGGGTATGTTCCAAATGATTATCAGGTCGGTCAAACCGGAAAGATCGTCGCCCCTGATCTTTACATTGCGGTGGGTATTTCTGGGGCGATCCAGCATTTGGCCGGAATGAAAGACAGCAAGGTGATCGTCGCCATCAACAAAGATGGCGAGGCGCCCATATTTCAAATTGCCGATTACGGTTTGGTAGCAGATCTCTTTCAGGTCTTGCCCGAGCTTGATCAGGAATTAGCAAAGGTTCTTCTAAATTAACACTTCATGCGCCAACGGCGCGTCAGCGGGGATACTATGATTAAGACCATCGGAATCATCGGCGCCGGACAAATGGGTAACGGTATCGCCCATGTTTGTGCCCTTGCCGGTTACGACGTCAAATTGATGGATGTTAATCCCGACGCGTTAAGCCGCGCCCCAGATATCATCAGCGGGAATATGGCGCGCCAGGTCAAAGGCGGCAAATACGATGAAGCGACAAAGAGCGCTGCCCTTAAGCGAATCAAAACCGGATCTTCTTTCGATTTTCTCTCTTCTTGCGATTTAGTGGTTGAAGCTGCCACCGAAAAAGAAGAGATCAAGCGCGATATTTTGAAAAAACTGTGTCCGGTTTTGAAACCTGAGACCATGGTAGCCACCAATACCTCGTCTATTTCAATCACGCGACTTGGCGCGGCAACCGACCGTCCGGCAAAATTTGTCGGGATGCACTTTATGAACCCCGTTCCGGTGATGAAGCTGGTTGAGCTCATTCGCGGGATTGCGACTGGTGAGGAAACTTTCCAGGCCGTACGAGAGGTAGCTATAAAGCTGGGCAAGACCGTTGCCGTCGCCGAAGATTTTCCCGCCTTTATTGTCAACCGCATTTTGCTGCCGATGATTAATGAGGCGGTTTATACACTGTACGAAGGCGTGGGTACGGTTGTAAGCATTGATACGGCGATGAAGCTGGGGGCCAATCATCCTATGGGCCCGCTCGAACTCGCTGACTTTATCGGTTTAGATACCTGCCTCTCGATCATGCATGTGCTTTACGAAGGCTTGGCCGATTCAAAATATCGTCCTTGTCCGCTTCTCGTTAAATATGTTGAAGCCGGCTGGATCGGCCGTAAATCAGGACGCGGCTTTTACGACTATTCCGGTCAAACACCGGTGCCAACCCGCTAAATTTTATTTCCCATAAGTGGGAAATGATCATTCTAAAATAATGAGTCACGTCTTGCGTGACTCAGGCTTTATTTTCGGACTTTTACCGTAATTTCCCTGACCATTCTCGCGCAGTAAATTTATAAAAATTAAATTTACTTTTTCTGGGAATATCTAAGTATTAGCCCGTTTGGAACTTTCTTAGATATATTCTGTTTTAGTTTACCTTTTACCGACGTTTTCAGTCACGTGACTGGGCATCCGGGCAATACGAGGAGGATTAATTGTGCACGGCCGTGGCTTGAAAGCTGTTTTCGATACTTCCCTATGGACTGGTCTTGGTGACGAGACACTACCAGCGCGTAATCACATCGGTGATTTATCCGCGAAGAACTTGGTTGTACCCCATGCAATGACACCCCATAGCGCCCCTGCTGTCACTTGTCTTCCTAAATTATCCGACGCCACAAAAATGAGAAAATTGAACGCTAAGCCCTAGCGCTCAACACACAAAGCTATGCCCATGCCGCCACCAATGCATAAGGTGGTCAGGCCTTTTTTGGCATTTCGTTTTTGCATCTCATAAAGAAGCGTTGTCAGGACACGGGCGCCAGACGCACCAATCGGATGCCCCAAAGCAATCGCGCCGCCATTCACATTGACCTTGGCCGGATCCCATCCCATGTCCTTATTCACTGCACAGGCTTGCGCGGCAAAAGCTTCGTTGGCTTCGATGAGATCAAGATCCTCTGCACGCCATCCCGCCTTTTTTAGCGCGGCGCGGCTGGCCGGAATAGGGCCTGATCCCATCACTGCTGGATCGACACCAGCGGTTGCCCATGATGCAATCCGTGCCAACGGTTTTATTTTTCGCGCTGCTGCATCTGCCGCACTCATTAAAACAAGTGCCACTGCGCCATCATTTATTCCCGATGCATTGCCTGCGGTGACCGTTCCGTCTTTGGTAAAAGCCGGACGAAGTTTTTGTAAGGCTTCAATTGTAGATCCGTGTTTTGGATATTCATCCGTATCGATAACTGTATCGCCTTTGCGACCCTTAACTGTAATCGGAATAATTTCGTCTTTGAACTTACCCGCTTTTTGCGCGGCTTCAGCTTTTTGCTGGCTATGGGTTGCAAACTCATCCTGCTGTTCCCGCGTGATCTGCCACTTCTGAGCAACATTTTCGGCCGTGTTACCCATGTGATAACCGTTAAAGGCATCCCACAATCCATCCTTGATCATCGTATCAATCATCGATGCATCACCCATCCGCGTACCCGCGCGAAGATGCATACAGTGCGGCGACAAGCTCATATTTTCTTGGCCACCAGCGACAACAATCTTGGCATCCCCAACTTGGATGGCTTGGAAGCCCAAGGCCACCGCCCGCAATCCGGATCCACAAACCTGATTGATGACATAGGCGGTTTTTTCTACCGGTACTCCCGCCGCAATTGCCGCTTGTCGTGCAGGATTTTGACCTTCACCGGCGGTCAGGACCTGCCCCATCACAACCTCATCTACGTCAGCACCATCAACCTTCGCCCGGATCAGTGCATCACGAATGGCCGCAGCACCCAAGGTATGTGCTTGCACCGTAGCAAAGGCGCCATTAAAGGCACCGATGGGAGTGCGGCAGGCACTGGCGATCACGACTTCGGTCATGGGAATCCCTTTCTTCTGGTTGTGTCGTTAGCTTAAATTGCTTCGGTCCTTCCCGTCTAGGGTTTCAAAGGTCCGGTGTTCAGGAAGCAAACTGATTTAACCACGTGATTAGCGGCTGCCACACCTTTTGTGGTGCCGTGCGCCCAACCACCATGCCAATATGGCCTAGCGGCGGATCTAATCTGACCGCATGAGGGATTTGCGTGGCCAAGATTGCCGCCGATGCTGGCGGCACAATACGATCTTGGCTGGGGACGATCACCAAGGTCGGACTCTTTACGTGTTTTGGATCAACAGCCACACCTGCAACCCGCCAGTTTCCTTTAGCAGGAGCGTTTTCACCGTACCATAACTGAAAACATTGCTGTGCCACGGGTCCTGCCAAAGCGATGCCGTCATTGAGCCAATCTTCCACTGCCACAAACTGCCGGGCTTGTGGAGACTGTTTGTCAAGCAGTCCGAAACGCATAAACTTTTTCAACACGAGTAAAGGATCTAACGCAAAAAATAGGGTTTGAATCAGATCGATCGGTAATTCGCCCACCCGGTTTATTGCAGCTTCAAATCCACGCACCAAAGGTCCAATCCGCGTGACGCCCTCGGCATGAAAATCCCACGGCGTCGCCATAAGGACTAATCCGGCGACACTCTCCGGCCGCAGCACTGAAATTGGCAACGTCAAAAGCCCGCCCATACAATATCCCATTAAAACGGGTGGACGAGATTCTCGTGTCGCAACTGTCGCCACAATCCGCATCAAGCGATCGGCGATATAGTCATCCAAATTAAACTTAAGCTCTTGTTGGCCCGGCTTGCCCCAATCTACCAAATATACGGGATGTCCCTGCCGCCGCAAAAATCTCAGCAAGCTTGTCTCTTCATCGAGATCCAAAATGTAAGATTTATTGACGAGCGAGGGCACCACAACAATCGGTACTTTTGATGATGTCTTTGTCCCTTGGGCGTTAGGCGCCTTTTCGGTTGCCACAATATTTTCATATGAGAGAACCTGGGTTGTGCCCTCGCTCCAGATTGCTGCGGGTAACGTCAAATCACGCTGATAGGGATGATCTCTATACGCCTCGACCCCGTCCAGAAATGCCGCGAAACGACGATCGGCCTCAACTTGAAGAGCGCCGGCGAGATCCCTCGGGGGAATTGCCGTGGCTTGGTTCTGAAGAGCGGCGAGGGCGTCGCGCATCGACGGATGCCAAAGAGGCGAAGCGGTCTTCGAGAAGACGTACGCGTTCCGCGAGCTCTGCCAAAGATTCCGTGCCGCCATGAGATGAAGGGGAAGCGGGCGTGGTCCCGGAGTGCGCTTGAGTCCGCGATTGCGCTGGCCGCGCGGACGAGCCTGCTCCTGGCTTTTGCCCTGAGGATGGTCGGGCATCCTGTGCCTCCGTTGCTTTAGGGTCAGAGAATGGGGCTGAGTGATCCGACGATGACGCCTGGCCTGCAGCGCCAGGCGTAAAAGAAAACCCGCCAAAACCAGTGCCGCCAGTGGGGCTGCCAAAGCCCGCCCCGGTAAAACCTGCGAGGGCTGCGGCCCCAAAACCGACGGCAGCAAAGCTGCGATTCATAGCATCCAGAAGCTCGGTGTCGGCCGCTATGGCCGAGAGACTTTCTTGCCATAAATCGAGGAAACGGGCGGCTAAATCCGCAGGATCAACAGGGTCGGTCATGGCCCTAAGTATAGGCCGCACCCTAGCCAGATGCTAGGGGAGCCGCAGGGGTCAGCGCGGGTTTCTTGTCGCGGCGGCGAAGATAGCTTAGGGTCAAGGTTACCAGTAACTTATGGCCATAGAGATCGGATTTTTTATGACGCATTCTCCTGAGCAAAAACGCCCGTTGTCTTTTACAGGTGACCCGTCTTCGGCTTCTTCAGGATCAGGTCCAGGCGCCGCTCCTCAAGGATCAGGTGCGGAAGGCTCCGGGTCTCAAGGATCTAATGGCCCGGTAGTGACTATCAAGAAATACGCGAACCGTCGGCTTTATAATACCGCCACCAGCACCTATGTGACTCTGGATCACCTCTGCCAAATGGTGAAAGACGGTGTTGATTTCGCCGTCCAAGACGCTAAGACCGGCGAAGATATTACCCGCCAGGTTTTAACGCAAATTATCGTGGAAGAAGAAGGTAAGGGACAAAATCTTTTACCGATTGGTTTTTTACGCCAGCTCATCGGTCTTTATGGCGACAATATGCAATTCTTGGTGCCGCGCTATTTGGAAGAAACCTTGAAATCTTTTTCTGCAAACCAAGATCGGTTTCGCAGCTACGTTCATGAAACCTTTGGCGGAATTTTTCCTTTTAGTCGCATGGAAGAAATGAACAAACAAAACATGGCCATGTTTGAACAGGCCATGCGAATGTTCTCACCTTTTTCGGGAACCGGCGCTTCAGACACGGCTTCAGAAGCAAAACCAAAATCAGGCCCCAAGACAGACAGCAATGTTGATGATTTGGAAAAGCGTCTTGATCAGTTGCAGGCTGAACTCGCGAAAATGAAAAAAGCTCGCCCTGATTAACCGCATGGGCAACTGCATCCATCCCTTACGTCGGCAGGACTTCCAGCAACGTTTTACCATCGGATGTTAGAGAAAATCCTGGATTCCAAGCAACCTCCCAGGGATAACCATCAAGATCGGTAAAGTATCCCGAATATCCACCCCAAAATTTTTCAGACGCTTCAGCCGTAATTTTTCCTCCCGCACGTTGCGCATCTTTAAGCACACGATCGACACTTGCGCGATCAGGGACATTCTGCGCCAAGACAATACCGCCAAAGCCCTTGCCAAGATCAAGGCCTGCTTCCTCAGCCAGAGCATCTCTCGACCAAAGCCCAATAATGATTCCGGCTAATTGAAAGAAGGCGACTTCAGGATTGCTCGGTCCGCCGGACTTCCACCCTAAGCTTTCGTAAAATTTCCGGGACTTGGCAAGATCCTTCACGCCGAGCGTGATTAAACTAAGTCTTTGCTCCATAATTTTGCCCCTTTGGTCATTCGAAAAAGTTAGCTGCGATTAATGACGGAAGTGCCGCATACCGGTGAAAACCATCGCAATACCTGCGGCATCGGCGGCTGCAATAACCTCCGCATCACGGACTGAACCCCCTGGCTGAATAGCGGCTGTGGCACCGGCATTCACGGCCGCCATTAGCCCATCGGCGAAAGGAAAGAAGGCATCCGAGGCCACGGCGGCGCCAACCGCTTTCGATGTAGGATCACCTGCCGCCTTTGCCGCCTCACCGGCTTTGAACGCTGCCGTTCGCGAGGAATCAAGCCGGCTTGTTTGCCCCGCGCCGATGCCAACTGTGGCTTTGTCTCGGGCATAAACAATGGCATTCGATTTGACATGCTTTGCCACGGTAAAGGCAAAGATCAAATCTTCCCATTCTTTCGCAGTTGGCGCGCGCTTGGTCACAACGCGTAAATCTTTTTGATCAACCTGACCGCGATCACTTGTTTGAACCAAAAGACTTCCTGCCAAACTGCGTACCACAGTACCTGGCGCTTTCGGATCTGCCAGAGTTTGGGTCAATAAAATGCGTAAATTAGTTTTACCCTTAAGGACTGCCAATGCTCCGTCATCCGCACCTGGAGCGATTATGACTTCGGCAAAAAGTTTGGCTATGGCCTCTGCTGTGGAGACATCGAGACGACGGTTTAAAGCGACAATGCCGCCAAACGCACTGACCGGATCGGAGGCTAAGGCTTTTTCATAGGCATCATGAAGTGTTGCCCCCAAAGCCACACCGCAAGGATTGGCGTGCTTTACAATGACAACTGCAGGTTGATCAAACCGCGGAGCTTGAAATTCTGAAACCAATTCAAATGCCGCATCGGTATCGTTGAGATTATTCCACGAGAGTTGCTTCCCCTGAACCTGCCGTGCCGAAGCCACACCCTCACGATGATCTTCTGTAGTATAAAGAGCTGCCTGCTGATGCGGATTTTCTCCGTACCTTAAAACCTCTTTTAACTTTCCTGACATAATGAACTGTGGCGGAAAATCTTCGGCCAAAACTCCTGAGAACCACGCTGCAATTGCCGCATCATAGGCTGCGGTACGTGCAAAAGCCTTAGCCGCCAATCTTCGCCGCAGATTCTTGGTGATTGCCACGCCTGTTTCCATCTCGGCCATAACGGTCCGGTAATCATTCGGGTCGGTAATGACGGTGACAAAGTCGTGATTCTTTGCTGCGGCTCTAATGAGGGCTGGTCCACCAATGTCGATATTTTCAATGCATTCGTCAATCGAGCCGCCCCCCTTCACTGTCGCTTCAAATGGATAAAGGTTTGACACCAAAAGATCGATCGGCGCTATTCCATGTTTTGTCATGGCGTCACGGTGACTCGTCTCGTCTCGTCTAGCTAAAATTCCGCCGTGAATAAGCGGATGCAAAGTACGCACCCGACCGTCCATGATTTCAGGGAATCCTGTGTGTGCGGCAACTTCTTTAACTTTAACCCCGGCAGCGCGCAAAGCTGCCGCAGTTCCGCCCGTTGAAAGAATTTCGATATTATAGCTTTCCAAAAATTGGCAAAAATCAACGATCCCTGTTTTGTCTGAGACGGAGATTAATGCTCGTGTGATGGGCAGCGATGGTGCTGTCATGACTTACCTTTAACTCCACACATTCCGAAGATTACGTAAGAGACTGGGAATGCGTCTTCTGGCCCGGATCAGGCCGGTACTCCGGAACGAGATGTTGTACGAAAGAAACCACACGGCGAACATCGGCCGTACGGCATAACTGGGCAATCTCATCCAACGCCGTTACCAAAACTTTTGGGTCCACAAATCTTGGCGCCGCAAGTAACACGCCGCGCACAGTAGTCGGCAAAAGCATTTCCGCGTCATGCAATAAAGATTCGGCCAATTTTTCACCTGGCCTTAACCCCGTGAAAACAATGTTGACGTCCTTATTTGGGCGCAAACCAGCCAGTTGGATCATTCGCCGCGCCAAATCAACAATCTTAACTGGCTCACCCATATCGAGGACAAAAATCTTGCCGGCAGCTGTCGCGTCCGATGCCCCCAGTGCCGAGGCCTGCAGCACCAACTCTACCGCCTCGCGGGTTGTCATAAAATAACGAGTGACGTCCGGATGCGTGACCGTTAAAGGCCCACCGCGCTCAAGCTGATGACGAAATAACGGAACAACAGAACCTGATGAACCTAACACATTGCCAAAGCGAACTGTCACAAATCTGGTACCGGCATTGTCCGGACGATTTCGCTCTGCAACATCGAATGCCTGGGCAATGCATTCAGCAAGCCGCTTGGTTGCACCCATGACATTGGTTGGATCGACCACCTTATCGGTGGAGATCAATACCATGCAAGCAACGCCGTTTCGCCGACACGCCTCGGCGACATTGCGGGTACCCAAGACGTTGGTCAGCACCCCTTCAATCGGATGGGTTTCGACAATATGAACATGTTTCAAGGCGGCGGCATGAAAAACTAATTCCGGTTGGGTCGCCGCAACAATTGCATTCATCCGCTCGGCATCGCGCACATCCGCCAGAACGGCATGGTGCTTTACTTCCGGATAGTTTTCCGCCAACTCGCGATCGATGGCGTAAAGTGCATATTCACCATTATCAATTAAATTGAGCTGCGCTGGTTTCATCGCGGCAATCTGGCGAACCAGCTCGCCGCCGATGGATCCGCCCGCGCCGGTAACCAGAACACGGCGTCCTTCAACTAAACGCAACATCGCGGGTCGATCTAGCTCGGCCGGAGCACGCTGCAATAAATCATCGATCGCAATCGGCTGAATTTCTAGGCTCGCGCTATTTTTTTCGCGAGAAAGTTCCGTTATCCGGGGCAGGCGGCTCCAGGACAGGCCATCGGCTTCCGCAACCGTCAGGAGTGGCTCAAGCGCTTTACCGGATAAACCCGCCGATGCGACCACCAGGTGCTGAGGCCGTTTACCTTGATCGTTAAGGCGCTGAAGAATGGGACCGAGATCGGCGTAGGTTCCCAGAATTTCCACACCATGAATCTTCGCACCAACCGCTTCTTTGCCAGCAGACAGAATACCCACCGGCCGGTAAGGACTATCCGCTCGCCGAGTAGTCTCCCGAACAAAAGGTTCGGCACCATCGTCCGTTCCTAACAATAAGACTGGTAATCGGGGATAGCTGCTGCGCTCGAGCAGATACCGATCATGGTACATCCGCCATGCCAATCGACTGCCGCCCAACAGAAAAATTCCGGCGCCCCAGGCGATGGGCACAGATGAGCGAGGAAGACCATCGAATCCTGTCCAGAAGCTCTGTAAAACAGCGTAAAAACCAACGACAATCGTGATCGCGACAGTAATCCGCGACAAATCTGTCAGAGAGGTGTATCGCCAAACCCCGCGATGAAGTCCCCGCCACCAAAAGATAATCGCTGATAAGCCAAGAATGAGGAAAAGGCCTTTGCCAATTTCCATCAGAGAAAGTTTGAAAAAATCGAGACCGCTGCGCAGCATCAGAGCGACCATGAACCCTATTCCCATGGCCAAAAGATCGTGAGTAAATTTAAAAAAACGACGGTCGTGGGACGAACGCTTGATCACAGAAAAGCTCACCTTTGATCTATTCCCGGTGCACAGCGACGGGACCATAGCACGGCCTATCCTCCTAAAGGAAAGCCCTAAATTGTCGCCTAAGATACGCGGGAAGAACGACTATGAGCGGCCATCGCCCTCAGCCCTACCAAAGGATCACCTGGATGCCAGCCCAATTGTCGCAGTCCCGGATCCTCAATAACCAAAGAATCAGTCAACCGACGAACCTGTGCAGCCACCCCTGGAAAAACTGCGGCGAGGCGCCAAAACCTTTGCGGCATGCTAATTAAGCGATCACTGCGGCCGAAACCTCTTCGAAGCGCCGTAATAATTTGCGATGTCGATACTGCAGGCGTTTCGGCGGTCAGAAACAGGCGTCCTGCCGCCGACTCGTGAAACAGTGCAATTTCAAGTGCACCCGCCAGAGAGTCGAGTCCGATTAGGCTTCGTTGATTGGTGATGCCGCCTAAGGGCAAGTAATGTGCTGAATTTGCCCACTGCGCCAAGATAGCAAGGTTACCCTTCGCCCCAACCCCATAAATAAGCGGTGTTCGCAGGATAACCGTATCCATCCCGGTCAGGGTCCTTACTTTATTTATACATTCTTCCGCGGCAAATTTAGACTGTGCATAGGGATCAAGCGGATGAGGAACACTCAGCGCTGTGAAAGGCTGACCCGGCAGGGTTGCCTCACCATTGACCTTGATCGAAGATAAAAACACCAACCGCTTGACCCCTGCTGCTGCGGCTGATTCCGCCAGTCGACGCGTGCCTTCGATATTAACTTGGCGAAACTCGTCTAGCGATTTTGTGGTTGGCGCCATGACATGCACCTTGGCCGCCAAATGAATCACCCCATCAACACCATTGAGGGCCTGTCGCCATTCCGTGGCGCCATCTATATTACCAACGACCGCTTGTTCATCCCACGACCCGACTGCGGATTTTTTTCGTAATGCAGCCCGCACCACCACACCATGATTTTGCAAGTGCGCGCATACCGCTTGCCCTACAAATCCCGTCGCACCTGTAATTAGAATCCGATTCATCGACGTTGCCGAGAAAGATGGCGCCATAAAATCGCGCTTAACCCGAAGGCGAAACCAACCAATACGATGTCGACCCGTGACGACATGACCATAGTAAGCCCGGCCAGAACCACCAAGAAAATGTTACAGAGAGTAATCTGGCCAATAACGGCGCCGTGGGATGAGCCCTGTATCACAGCTTTTTGATAGGCATGCTCTCGGTGCGCTTGCCAGATTTTTTCACCGCGGAAGAGGCGTTGAAGCAATGTGATTGTCGCATCCACAAGATAGTACATCGGCAATATTATTGCGGCTGCCCACCCGCCGTGACTGGCCAACAGAAGCAACAGATAGCCCAGCATATATCCTAACGCCACTGATCCGACATCACCCAAAAATATTTTGGCCGGCGGAAAATTCCAAATCAGAAAACCAAAAGCGGCGCTGGCGATAATGATTGGTCCGCCATCAATTCCTGTGTGCGCTAAACCAGAAACAACCGCTAAGCCTAAACCGATCGCAATTGTTTCAAGCGCCGCGAGCCCATCGATACCGTCCATGAAATTATATAGATTAACAAACCAAACCCACAAGACAGCGGCAACCATCCGATCCAGGTATCCTGGCAACCATCCTTGGAAAATCCCTGAGTCAGGAAGAATAAAGATACCCGCTGCAACCGCTCCTATGTGACTTAAGAATCGCACCCACGCTGGTAATCCGCGAAGATCATCCCAGAAGGATATTCCCGCCACGACAAGGGTGGCGCCTAAAATAACCGCAAATTCTTTTGTCATGGTTCCATCGGAGATTGCCAATAGAACCATCATGATTGTTACGGTAAGAACAATCGCAACGCCACCTCCGCGCGGCACAGGGGTATGATGGCTTGACCGCGCATTGGGCTGATCAAGAATCTGTCGTGCAAGAAGCCCTCGCCGCACTGCGGCGGTTCCCGCCCAAGATAAAACGCCCGTTACAAAGGCTATGCCCATAACCGCTAAGATCGTCACGACCGACGCTCCTTGCGTAATGCCCATTTTATAAGGGCGCCAGGCCGACCGTCTTTACCTGTTTGCCCCTTAATAACGACCTGCTCTGTGCGCCGAAGATCGCCATGACCAAAATAAACTGATTCCTCTAGTGCGAGATCGCCTCCTGATACGCGAAGACGCCAACCGCTGGTGCCAAGCTGCAACAACACCGCGTTTCGATCTTGGGTTATTTGCGCCTTTACCTTGGGATGAAGATGGAACCGCAGGGCAAACTCCACTCTGCCTTCCCCTTCAAGACTATCTTCGCCCCGAAGATCTTCTCCGCTTGCATTTACGTAAAGCCGGCGCCGATGGGTTAATCCGAACCGCCTTTCATAGCCGTCATGGGCCGCATCAATCCAAATATTTCCTTCGTTTTCTTCACGGATAGCGGTGACCCGCTCAGGCCGATAGCCTAATCCCCCCGCGGGGAGAATCTCTGACGAATTTTTATCATCGACAATCAAGACCGAATGAGCCGCTGTCGTGCGCGGTAATTCGGCCCAACCTTGCCGTTCGACGGCAAGTGCGCCGCAATTCACGATCAAGCGATCCCGCCCGACACTTACCTCTATCGAGAGCACACCGGCATGGGCGGCATGATCAAATCCTGGCGGGGGCGGAACACCAGCGTCAATCAACACCATCATCCGCCCCGCCATCAGTCGCTCGAAACCGCCGTCCCGATTAACCTTGCTCTCCACCACACGTCGGCGCGGCCGGCTGCGGGCATCGGCCTGGCTCAACACCATGTCGACAATCCACGCCTGCTCTTCTACCCCGCCATTGAAGATGGCGAGAGCCCCATCGCCATGACGCATTTGCCGTAGCGCCGGCGCCATGATCTCGATTGTCGTCTGAAGAGCCGCGGGAATATCATGTCCCCCTGCAGCGAAAGCGGCGCGAACATCAATCAATAGCCGTAGAACACTTAAGTGGTCTGAGGGCGACCGTGTAATATGGCTACCATCACCGCGTATTTGCCGTGCCAATTCCCGCTCGAGATGCTTGATCAGATCGGCTAACTTATCCTCCTGCTCTGCATGGAGGCCTGGAATACAGATCGCAGCATAGAGCGCACCCTTCAGGGCCAGCAATGCCGGAAGCGGACGATCTTCAAGCCGCACTGTTCGCATCAAATGTCGCGCCTGCTGACTTACCGAACGAAAAAATACTTCGCGGAACATATCATCGGCGCTCGCGCAGAAAAATTCATAATGACTAAGCCAAGCCGCAATTCGCACCCCAAGAACGTGGGGCTGCCACGCGATGCGATTCCACTTGGGATAAGCTTCGATCCAATTGGCAACCAGCTCGCGGGCGCGACGACGGGCCGCATCACCTGCGGTCGTCCGAAGATCCGATAGCCAACTAAATCCATGGAGCTCTGCCAAGACCGGCGCCGGGCCGCGCACCGTGCGCCAATCCCAATCGCCCCCCATCTCAAGCACTACTCCTGAAATATTCATGCGTCCCAGGATGATGCTGGCACCATGGCTTGCATCGCCTGGCCACGGATATGGCGGCACCGCCAACAGAGATACTGGCGTTTTTCCCGATAGCATTGCCGCATAAAACGGGGATGCATAAAAAATGCTGATAGCCTTATAAGAAAGCCACGGCCAGGATAGACGTGCGAGCCGCCGACGCAGCGCCTGCACCTTGTCATCTATCTTGACGCGCAGCGGGACAGCTGCGACCGTTTGTTCGATCTCGCTCACGAAACCGCCTATCCTTTTATTTTTTGATTTTTGAGCGATAGGTTTGTCGTCTGTTCCCCGCCACCACGAAGCTTCCGGATATTTTCTGCGTAGTTGTGGCGACCGCCGCGAAAGCTTGCCGTTCCCGCCACGAGAACATCTGCCCCTGCAGCAATCACTTGAGGCGCCGTTACGGCATCAATGCCGCCGTCAACTTCCAAATCGATTGTTCGGCCAGACGCATCTATTCTCTGACGAATATCGGCGATTTTTTCGCATTGCTGTTTGATAAACGCCTGACCACCAAAACCTGGATTAACACTCATCACCAAGATTAAGTCGACGTCATCCAAAACATAATCCAAAACCGATGTCGGCGTTGCGGGGTTAAGGGCAACGCCGGCTTTTTTCCCCAGACCTTTGATCACTTGAAGTGTACGATGCAGGTGAGGGCCCGCTTCTGGATGAACAGTCAAAATATCGGCGCCAGCCTCTGCGAAGGCCGCTAAATAGGAGTCAACAGGGGAAATCATCAGATGAACATCAAACGGAAGCTTCGTATGAGGGCGCAAAGCCTTAATCACCGCCGGTCCAATGGTGATGTTAGGGACAAAGTGGCCGTCCATCACATCAATATGAATCCAATCAGCGCCAGCCGCTGTAATCGCGCCAATTTCGGCACCAAGATCAGCAAAGTCAGCCGATAAAATTGACGGGGCAATACGCAAAGACTGCTGCCGCATGAAAAATCCCTCAAAAAGATAGAATTGTCAGTAACTCCACCGTGGTAAAATTATATACCAGTTTTGTACCTTATGCCTTCTGCAATCGGAACGCATAGAAACCATCTAATCCTCCGTGTTCCGGCCATTGACAAGGGAGGGTTTGTAGACTTGATCCCGCCCCGGCTTGGTCAGTTGGTCGGGGGCCTATAAATTCGGCTAAGGCCGGCAGTTCACCCCGATTTAGCGGCACTGGTATTAACCCTGACGGCAACCCCGACGAGGAAAAATGATTTTGTCCTTCTTCGGGCTCTAACGAACATACCGCGTAAACTAAAATTCCTCCCGGCCGCAAAAGTTTGACCGCAGCGGAAATCATACTGGCTTGGATCTCAGCGGCGCGATTTATATCCTCGGGCCGGCGTAGTCGGGCGATTTCAGGATGCCGCCGCAAAGTTCCTGTCGCTGTGCACGGCGCATCTAGCAGCACTGCATCAACAGGTGCATCGATTGTCATCTGACGCGCGTCCGCCTGATGAACCTTAACTCGTTCGGTTATTTTGAGCCGATCAAGATTCTGCTGTAAAACTTTAAGTCGCGATGAAGATCGATCAACCGCGATTACTTGCGCTCCTGCGGCAGCAAGTTGTGCCGTCTTTCCCCCAGGCGCCGCACAAAGATCGATAACGCGCGCACCCTTTCCGCGTTCAGGTAAGGCGTTCAACAAAATCTGTACCGGCAATGCTGCCGCCGCATCTTGAACCCACCACGCCCCCTCATCGTACCCCGGAAGCTGTCGAACACGGGGGCGGCCCGTAAGACGGATGCTTCCAGTCGGAAGGAGTTTTCCCTCTAAACGCTGCGCCCATTGCTCGGGGTTCGTTTTGACCGAAATATCCAAGGGGGGCTCTTCTCGATGCGCCGCGGCAATTTGCTGGGCCGTGACCATACCATAAATATTTTCCCACCGTCGCCAGAGCCAATCCGGGGTGTTTATTCGATCAGCATTTTGGGTTTCGAGCCAGGCTTGGCCTTCCCTTGCCACACGACGCAGTACGGCATTCACAAACCCCGATAAGGGAGCCAGATCCAAGCTTTTTACTAAGGTCACCGCTTCGTCCACCGCGGCATGAGGCGCCACCTTTAAGAAAAGAATCTCCGCGATGGCCAAGCGCAACAAATGTTGAATTCTGATTTCAGGTGCGCGACCCGCCGTCAAACAGTGCTGAATAATGTCGTCGATCTGACCCAAACGGCGCAGCACCGTTAAAATTGTCAGATGGATAAAGGCACGATCTCGACGCTCGAGCTTAATAAACGGCGTATGATTGGCCTCAACTTCATCCAAAGGTATCGACCGGTCTAACACGCGTTGGAGCATGTCGGCGGCAATAGCTCGTGTACTTAATGGCGATGGAAGCGTCGCCGAAACAGCTGACATCACTGATCCAACAATCCCGCTACCGCCGGGCCGCTGATCATCGTTGGGGCCAACAAACTCTGCGACGCCAACCGGCCTGGGAGAAGCGTCGTTCGGCGCGACTGCCATTGCAAGGTAGCGATGCCGCCACAATGGGCGCACACCGTGGCCCAAGCCGGTGTTGGCGTACCGCAGTCTTCACATACCCATTCTTTGTCGGCAGGCGCTTTTGCCGCGTGCTCAAGCCATTTTTGCGCCACGGACAAATTGGTATTTTCTTCTCGCTCGACCATGGCCATCAATCGGCATATCCGCGCTTCGGGTAGAGGCTGAGATGTGAGACTTGGCCCCAGAACCACGAGATGGTCTCGCGCAATCCCCCACAGACGTGCCGCCACCGCCGCCTCAGCAATGGCATAGTGACTTTCGGGATGGGTTGGGTTGGTTGCCGCTAGCGCCTGAATACGGCGAAGTTTTTCTAGTGACGATTCGCCCGGCACCAACGCCGCATAGGCATGAACAATTTCGGGATGTGGAGTCCGTGCCCAGGCTTTAAGCGACAGCTTGCGCGCTTTCCGCACGCGTTTCATCAGTCCATAAAGGCGAATAACCTCTGCGGTCGCCGCGACAAGATTGGGATCAACCTTCTGCGCACGCAAAGCAAGCTCTGCCGCTGTTTCGGTTTCACCCTTTCCTTCAGCCCCGCGCGCGCGTTCTAATAAAATTGCTGCTTCGTAGCGTTTGGCCGTTAGGGGATCAATAGCTTTCAGTTTAACCGCGTCGCTAAGAGCGCGGGATGCCTCTTCCCAACGACCGGCCCGGGCCAAGACTTCAAATCGCGCGGCAGGAATCCAGATCGCTTTGGGTTGCGCGATACGCGCCTGTGCCAAAAGGTCCAACGCCCGATCAGCGTCACCACTGCGGACAGCATCGGCAGCGAGACCCCGCAAGGCCAAGAAAGTCGTATCATCGCGTTCAAGCATCGCCGTATAAAATCGTTGCGCCGATACTTTGTCCCCTTCAGCAGACGCAACCTGCGCGCCGAGGAGCAGCGCCAATGGCGATTCAGGAGCAAGGCCATTGGCTTTGCGCGCCTGGGCGCGGGCGCGTGAAAAATCACCCGCTGCCAATGCCACCATACCTTTACTGATTGCGTCGTACCCGCGCTCGATCCGCTGAATACGGCGCGCACGACGCATCTCGCCCGGTGCACGGCGGAGCATACGCCAGCCACTGTAAAGCCAGGCCGCCACCACAATGACTATCAGAGCAATCGTCAATAGAACACCAACCGAGGTGTCAATTTGCCAGCCTTGCCAAGAAATGGAAACACGACCCGGCCGCTCAGCCAACCAAACCGCTAAGGCAACAAAAACGGCGAGACGAAGAAGAAACCACAGGGTACGAATCATCGGTTGGCTGCGCGTCCAAGACGATCAAGCGCGTTCTGCTCAAGTTGCTTGAGATTTTCCTCTACGGTCAGTCGCAACTTGGTATCGGCCAACCATAGCCGCGCGTCCTCGTTTGTCGTCATGGCAGGTAAATCTTCAACCAATTTAACAGCACCTGCCAAATCACCGCCGCGAAGTTTTGTCTCTGCTGCCGCAACCCGTCCTTCCGGAGTCCCAAGATCTTCTGATGACCCTGCCGGACGAATGACAATCGCACCTTCCAGTTTTTTTACAAGCCTTGACCACCAATCATCATTCGCATCTGACACTGAAATAATCTGCGGCATGAGCGCGATGAATCGCCGACTTAATTCTTCTCGGCTCGCCGCCCCTTTGGCTGCGGCAGCCGTCATGGAATCTAAAATTTTTGAACTCGTCTCGTCATCGCCGGCATAACGCTTGGCTGTTTCAAGCTCGGTTACATAGGGTGTTGACCCTTTGGCGACGGCTTCATTCAAAAGCTCAACCGCAAAAATCAAAGCTGTTTGTGCTGAGCCCGATCCGCTGCGTGTTTCAATCTCGCCTAATCGTGTTTCGGTTTTTCCTGATCGCTCTTCGATATCACGCAAAGCTTTTTCCGCGGCACCAAGGCGGTTCGCCTGTTCTTCCAACCCGGCAACCATTTTTTCCATCTGTTGCAACCGGTCGCCTAACCCGCGCACTGATGATTCAATGGCTTCGCTTCTTGCCGTGTCTACCGCCTTATCGTTTTGTTCAGTCACGGCGCGTTCTAAGGCCGCCATCCGACGCGTCAGTTCAGCCGTTCTTGCTGAGGCTTCCGGATCGCCTTCGTCAACTGCACCTGAACCATCTGCATTGGCCATCTCTTCCAGGTGCATTTCCAATTCGGTTATTTGCCGCGCTAAAATCTCAAGGCGAGCTCGGTCTTCGCTGGTGATGCGGTCACGAGAGGCGATCTCATTATTTAAGCGCTGAGCAAGTTCTTCCGTTTGGCCACTCACCGAAGACCCGTTCTCGCGGAGGTGTGTTGCCAAAAGTGCCGTTGCTTGTGGCAGCCACCACTGCCGCATCACATAACCACCCCCCAGAACAATAACCGTCAGAATGATCAGCGTCATAACCGTGGTGAAGACAATACCGACGCGTGACGGTGATGGATAATCTTCCGACATATAAGATGTACTTGAGGGATTTCTGTATCCGGTAGTGTCGGCTGGCTCTGAGTCGAGATCGATCACCTGCGATGTCGGGAGGGCGGCAAGACTAATTCCGTTTGCGGTTGCCGCCGCTTCAACCTCCGGCCATCGCGCCGTCGGGATTTGGCCACGGGTTTTCCACCCTTGCACTGTGGTAAAAGAAATCCCCAGTTTTGTGGCCATAGGGCGAATACCGCCAAATGCGGCAATCACCGCATCAACGGCAGGGTAGGTTCCGCCGCCCGATGACGCGGGACTTGTATCTCGTGATGAGGCTGAGGTTGTTTCGAAAGAATCGTCGCCCATACTCATGACTCTGTCGCTCCCTTCTCCAAAGCCGGCAAAAGATCCAACAGCGCTTGCGTATCACTGCAATCAGATATCAAGATCTTCTGCCAGGGCAAGACTTTGGCTTCCTCAGCCACTGCCTTGCTTAAACATAAAGCTGCCACGGTTCGGCATGACGACGCCAGTCCGGCAGCGCATATAAGTGCAACAAAAATTGCGGCAGTGCGCGGCGAGAAAAGGGTAACGGCGGCGAGCTGCCCCATTTTCAAGGTATTTACGGCCTCATTTGGTAAAAATTTAGCGGCGTTGGCTTCGTAAAGAACAAGGCGCCGCACGGTAAAACCTGCCTGAATTAAAGCACCCGAAAGATCCCCCGCTTGGGCTGACCCGGCAATGTGCAACACCGGCCCTTCCGCGGGTTGTAAAGCTGATATAGCTATTTTTGCCAGCGCCGTCACATCCCCGTCAGCAGTGATAATTTGCGTAAATCCACATCTACGGGCGACTGAGGCGGTAACAGGCCCAACCACGAGCAATCGCATTTCACGACGGGGATCCAGCTGTGCCAGCGCCCGGACGCCATTGCTACTGGTCACCAAAACCGCCGCAACCCGATCAAGATCGGCTCGAAGCGAGGGCGCCATCTCTTCTTTGATATGGATCGTCAACAACGGCGCCATAACGGGCTGCCATCCGCGCGTTACCAGCGCCGCAGCAAAATTTTTCGCGTCCTCTTGTGGGCGCGTGACCAAAACGTGACGGGAAACGCCTAGGCCCGATGGGGGATGCGATTGAGCCACCTATGCGTCCCAGTCTATCGCTGTACCGGCGCGACGGCGGAGCTCTTGGCCGGCATCGTGGCCAAGGTTTACTCCCTCGCGCGAAGGCCCTTTTCGAGTCGTTCGCCACAAGGCGGAGCCATCTAACGTCGCAACTAAGGCATCCAGCACAAGATCTCCCGCTGCATCAAAGCGCGCCCAAGCCCCGACCGGCGTCCTGCAAGAGCCGCCCAAAGCCTCGACAACCGCCCGTTCGGCCGTAACACACAGAGCTGTTGGCTCATGGTTTACCTGTGCCAAAAGCGTCCTTAATCCCATATCTTGTTCACGGACCTCGATCCCGATCGCGCCCTGACCGGACGCGGGCAACATGACCTCGGGTTCAAGGGTAATGCCAACATCTTCTACGCCCAAACGGTTTAACCCCGCCAAGGCTAAGACTGTCGCATCCGCCTCTCCCGCTCGAAGTTTACGCAAACGCGTATCCACATTGCCGCGGAAAGGGATCACGCTAAGATCCGGACGCAATGCCAGAAGCTGCGCTTGCCGGCGCGGCGCGGAGGTCCCTATTCGATCACCGGCGGTCAAATCGGCCAATCCTTGACCCTTCCGCAGCACCAAAACATCTCGCGGATCTTCCCGTGCAAGAAAACACCCGATCACAAATCCGGAGGGTAGCGGTGCGGGGACATCCTTCATCGAATGGACCGCGAGGTCGATCATTCCAGAGGATAAGGCCTCCTCTAATTCCTTAACAAAAAGGCCCTTACCGCCAATGTCCGCCAAGGGGCGCTCTTTGACGCGGTCACCTGTGGTCGATATGGCGACTAAAGTAAGAGCGCCAGGCGCGGCCAAGCTTGGGCTAAGACCTGACAGGCTGCGGCGCAGCTCTTCCGCCTGAGCTAAAGCCAGTTTTGAGCTTCGGGTCCCAATCCGCAAGGGCCGGGGCAAGGATGAAAGAAGGTCTGTTAAGTCATTCATGGGGGCGCACCATAAGCTGGTGCGCGCCAAAAGAAAATGGACCGGTATCTGGGGGAGATACCGGTCCAGTTTCAGCCAGCTTTCACTGGCATGAGGCTGAAAGGGAAGCCTCGGACTTAGAGGGGGAGATCTAAGTCAGGCTCTTTATGAGGGGAGGTTACGGCGTGAATCAGACCTGATTGCGGCAACAATATGATTTCTCAGTTCAGAAATGGCGTAAAACAGCCATTTTTATAGAAAATTTTATCCGATTTTGGGAAAAAATCTGCACAGAAGAATAATTTTTCTACGGATCAGGGGGTCCTAAAAGTCAGATCCTTTCTCTTTGCACTCTGAGGGCGGCTCTTCCCTTTACTCTGGCCAGGCATCGTTATATCTCTCGTTTCCGATTATTTTTGATTAATGACATCGACTTGGGAGCCTTAACGTGACATCTGCTGGCCGCGACAGCTTGAAGACCCGACGCACACTTGAGGTCAACGGTAAGAGTTACGACTATTACAGCCTTATCGCTGCCGCTGAAAAGTTAGGGGATATTTCGCGCCTCCCGTTCTCCTTAAAAATTCTGTTGGAAAATTTGCTTCGTTTCGAAGATGGCCGCAGCGTTAAAGCGGAGGATATTAAAGCCTGTGCGACTTGGCTTGAAACGCGCACATCGGATAAAGAAATTTCTTTCCGCCCGGCACGGGTTCTGATGCAAGACTTCACCGGTGTTCCCGCCGTTGCCGATTTAGCAGCTATGCGTGATGCGATTGTTGCCTTAGGCGGTGATGCAAAAAAAATTAATCCGCTTTCGCCTGTTGACCTGGTGATTGACCACTCGGTGATGGTGGATCACTTCGGTCACAAAGATTCTTTCGATAAAAACGTTGCTTTGGAATTTCACCGCAATAGCGAACGCTACGCTTTCTTGCGGTGGGGCCAACAAGCCTTCACCAACTTCCGCGTCGTGCCCCCAGGCACGGGTATTTGCCATCAAGTAAATCTTGAGAATTTGGCGCAGGTTGTGTGGACCACTGTCGAGCAAGGCCGCACCTTAGCTTTCCCCGATACGCTGGTTGGCACGGACAGCCATACCACCATGGTGAACTGTCTTGCCGTTCTGGGATGGGGTGTCGGCGGGATTGAAGCTGAGGCCGCGATGTTGGGCCAGCCTATTTCGATGTTGCTGCCCGAAGTGATTGGGATGCGATTGTCTGGTACGTTAAAGGAAGGTGTAACAGCCACCGACTTAGTCCTGACGGTCACACAGATGCTCCGCAAAAAGGGCGTAGTGAACAAGTTCGTTGAGTTCTTTGGTCCGGGGCTAGCGCATCTGCCTTTGGCCGATCGCGCAACCATCGCCAATATGGCCCCAGAATACGGCGCCACTTGCGGCTTCTTCCCCATTGATAAAGAAACCCTCCGCTATCTTTCATTCACTGGTCGTGATCCCGAACGCGTAGCGCTGGTTGAAGCCTATGCCAAGGCTCAAGGTCTCTGGCGCGATGATAGCACGCCCGATCCAATTTTTACCGATACGCTGGAACTTGATCTCGATAGTGTCGAGCCGTCAATTGCGGGACCCAAGCGTCCGCAAGATCGCGTTGCATTAAGCACCGCCGCCTCCGGCTATGCAGCATCGCTGCAAAAAGAATTTAAGCCGGGTAAAGGTCCTGCAACCGTCGCCGAGCGACATTATCAACTGTCGGACGGTGACGTCGTTATCGCCGCGATTACCAGCTGCACCAATACGTCAAATCCGACCGTGCTTGTCGCGGCAGGCCTATTAGCGCGCAAAGCGCGTCTTCGCGGCCTTAAACCAAAGCCGTGGGTGAAAACTTCATTGGCTCCGGGATCGCAGGTGGTCGGTGACTATCTTAAAGCCTCCGGTTTGCAAGATGATCTCGATGCCTTGGGATTCAATCTTGTGGGCTATGGCTGCACCACCTGTATTGGTAACTCAGGTCCACTGCCCGATGTTATCGCCAAAGCAATTGAGTCGAACGACCTGATTGTGTCATCGGTTCTTTCCGGCAATCGAAACTTTGAAGGACGGATCAATCCGCTGGTCAAAATGAATTGGCTGGCTTCACCGCCGCTGGTCGTTGCTTATGCCCTTGCTGGCTCCATGACCATTGATATGATCAAAGATGCCATCGGCACTGATCCCAATGGTAAGCCGGTTTATCTTAAAGACCTGTGGCCAACCGCCGCCGAGATCAGCCAGGTTATCGAATCCATCATTACGCCGAATATGTTCCGCACCCGGTACGCCGATGTCTTTACCGGTACCTCTGCCTGGCAATCCATCAACACTGCCCCTGGTTTAACCTATAAGTGGGATGATGGATCAACCTATGTAAAAAAACCGCCGATCTTCGATGACGTCAAAAAAGAGCCAACCCCGATTAATGATATTTTTGACGCGCGTATTCTTGCCATTATGGGCGATAGCATCACCACGGATCACATTTCCCCTGCCGGATCGATCATCAAAGATAGCCCTGCGGGCCGTTATCTTTTGGAGCGCCAAGTTCGGCATTTTGATTTTAATTCTTACGGCGCGCGGCGCGGCAATCACGACGTCATGATGCGCGGCACCTTTGCTAATGTTCGAATCAAAAATGAAATGGTTCCCGGCACTGAAGGCGGCGTCACTAAGTTCTACCCAACTGGCGAAGTCATGCCGATCTATGATGCCGCGATGAAGTATCAAGAAAAGCGCGTGCCCCTCGTGATCATTGCTGGCAAAGAGTATGGAACAGGATCGTCCCGAGATTGGGCTGCCAAAGGGACCCGCCTGCTGGGTGTTCGGGCGGTGATCGTTGAAAGCTTTGAACGCATTCACCGGTCGAACCTGGTCGGCATGGGCGTTTTGCCGCTGCAATTCCAAGCGGGTGTTACGCGCAAAACTTTAGAGCTTGATGGCACAGAGCTGATCGATATTACCGGCGTCGGTGAAGGCATCGAACCTGGCATGACGGTTTCCTGTACCATCCATCGCGCCAACGGCAAAAGCGACCATCTACCGCTTATTTGCCGGATCGATACCTTGGACGAAGTTGCTTATTACATGAACGGCGGCATTTTGCCTTATGTGATGCGCAATATTCTCAAAGCATCGGCGTAGTGGTGAAGGCTTAGCGTAAAAACCTTATTCCGGGGGAGGGGCGCCCCACCGGCTGGTCATGCCGAGATCAATACCAAATAAATCCAGCGCCCGACCGAGGGTGTGAGTAATCATATCGTCGAGTGTCTGCGGCTTTGTATAAAAGCTGGGAACTGGCGGCATAATAATTCCCCCCATTTCCGTCACCTGCGCCATACTGCGTAAGTGACCTAAGTGAAGCGGTGTTTCCCGTACCATCAACACCAACCGCCGCCGTTCTTTCAAGGTAACGTCCGCAGCCCTGGTTAAGAGATTAGACGTCACACCGGTTGCAATTTCCGAGAGGCTGCGGATCGAACACGGAACAATAATCATTCCCAAGGTGAGATAAGATCCTGATGCAATCGCAGCGCCAATATCCCGACACGGGTAAGTGACGGTGGCAAGACTTCGGAGTGCGGCAATATTTTTATCTGTTTCATAGGCGAGGGTCATTTCCGCTGACGGTGTGACTACAAGATGGGTCTCAATATCTGTCGCCTGCAGCTTTTCGAGTAGACGCAGGCCATAAATAACACCTGAGGCACCACTAATGCCGACGACAAGGCGTTTGGGATTTGACACTATTCTCTCCGTTCAGCTTACCTGAAGTCCGTTTCCGCCACAGACGCTGGGGTTCTGCTGCACGGCAAGACTAGCACTATAGGGTGTCCCCGTCGCAAGATAGCTTAAATCACCTGCAGATTGCTGCTTTCCCAGAAGCCTCTGCCCGGCCTAAAGACCGGAATTAACGGAAGCGTGATTAGCTTCCAAGCGGTATCGCCTTTATCTTTTCTGCTTCAGCTGTGGACGGGTGGCATGAAATCTGCTTTCGCTTTAGCCATAGGCATGTGTGGGGTGCTTTTTTTATCAAATAGCGCCCACAGTGAGACGTCGTCTTTGCCTACGGCCTCTGCCCCTGTCGTTATTGAGCTTTTTACATCGCAAGGATGCAGTTCTTGCCCCCCGGCTGATTCTTATCTCCGGTCCCTTGCTAAACGCACCGATATTTTAGCTTTGGGATTCCATGTCGATTATTGGAATTACGCCGGCTGGACTGATCCTTTTTCGAAACCCGAATTTACCCAGCGGCAACGCGACTATGCCGCTGCTTTTCATGATAGTTACGTTTATACCCCCCTCATGGTCGTTAGCGGTAAAAACCAAGGGGTTGGATCGGACCAACAAAAGATTGATCAGCTCATCGCTGCCGAAAAATCTGCGCAGAGTTCCGTTGTTCCCGTCACCTTATCTGGATCGCCTGCGGGGCTTAAAGTTGATTTAGCCGCAGGAGACACCGGCATTACATCTGCGCCCGCCGATATTTGGCTGGTTAGATTTGATGGAGAAAAACGAACCACGATCGTGCGCGGTGAAAATCGCGGGCGATACGCACAAGATGTTAACATCGTGCGCGAATTGGTTCGTATCGCAGAGTGGACTGGCGATCCCCTCCACTTTGAGGTGGTCTTACCCAAACGTTCCGGATCCGGTGAATGGGGCTGCGCCATTCTTATCCAAGCGCCGAACGGCGGGCCAATTCTCGGGGCTGCCCAGATCAAATGGGAAAACTAATTTAAACCCGCGCTAATTTAATAAGGCGCGAAGCTGATGAACAGCCACCGCCAAGGGGGCAAGGTCACCCGGGGTTGCCTTACTATCAGCCACACTCTGGTCGTAGGCCGCTAGGGCCGTGCTATTTTGATCAAACCGCGCCGCCGCATTTTTTTCTTTTAAAACAGCCAACATCAACTCACGCTGCACGGCAGACAAATCTTCACTAAGCAGTTTGAGGGCGGTTTTCTGTACCGACGTTGCATTCGGTGGCAGAGTAATGGCCCGCAAATCAGTTAGCTTGAGCCTGGCCGATAACTCAAACCAGACGCGCGCAACGTCCGTGATCGACTTTTGACTTTTTTCGGCAAGCTCACCCAACTGCGAGACTTCTGCGAGTAAGGGAAGATCAACAATTTTTTGCGCTAAAGGCTCAGGCACTTTTTGGCTTACAAGTTTTTTTACTTGCGCCGTCCGGAGATTTTGCAAGCTTGATCCCAGGAGTTGATCAAGTTGCGCAACAACGGCCTTGGCGATCTTAGATAATTTTTCGGTTCCAACCGCGACTGATGACACATCAGTCTGTGTGAGAAGGCCGCGTGCCGTATCTTCCATCATCCTTTGCGTGGCACGCCGTAAACTGCTTTGTACCGAGGCATTAATTTTACCGTCTAAGGCTTCGATCTCTTGCCACACATTGCGCAATGCGAAAGCATCGCGCACGATCGTGTAAGCACGGGCAATATCCGCACTACTGCGGCCCGTGTCGCTTCGCAGATCATTGACGAAGGTAGGGCCGGTTCGATTGATCAAACTATTCGTGACCATTGTCGCCAAGATTTCGCGGCGCAGGCGGTGCCGCTCCATGGCGTCCCTAAAGCGTGATGAAAGTAGGGTGGGAAAATAGCGGGGGAGATCACTGTGAACACCAGGATCTTCCGGTAAATCTGACTGTAAAAGCTCGTCATAGAGGGTGGTTTTTGAATAGGCGAGCAGAATTGCCAGCTCTGGCCGGGTTAATCCCTTCCCGGCAGCATTTCGCACCGTGAATTCTTCGTCATTGGGCAAACCTTCAATCACGCGATCCAGCTTTCCAGCCCGTTCAAGATCGCGGATTAACCGTAGATGCCCATCGAGAAGCGCACCGCCTTGCGCTTCAACATCACTGATGGCCTGGGTTTGCAGATAGTTATCCCGCAGCACCAATGCCCCAACTTCTTCGGTCATCTGGGCAAGAATTTCATCGCGCTGCGGTCGTGTTATTGCTCCACGACGCATTGGATCACCCAATAAGATCTTGATATTTACTTCGTGATCCGAGCAATCAACTCCGGCGGAGTTATCGATCGCATCGGTGTTGCAGCGACCGCCCGCAAGAGCGTATTCCACGCGACCGGCCTGGGTCATGGCAAGATTGGCGCCTTCGCCGATGGCTTTGGCGTGCACAGCGGTGGCATCGATCCGCAACGCATCGTTGGCCCGGTCCCCAACCTCTTCTTGGCTTTCCGCGCTAGATTTAATGTAGGTGCCAATCCCGCCGAACCAGAGCAAATCAACCTTTGCCATCAAAATGGCACGGATAAGTTCATCTGGTGTGGTGTGATCCACGGTCAACTGAAACAGCTGTTTCATTTCCGGCGTCACGGCAATCGACTTGACACTGCGTTCGAACACGCCGCCGCCTCTGGCAATAAGCTTGGTGTCGTATCCGTCCCAGCCCTGCACCGCATCAAACAGGCGTTGCCGCTCGGCCAAGGATTTTGCCGGATTTGGCGCCGGGTCAATAAAGATATGACGATGGTTGAACGCTGCTAATAAACAGATGTGGGGCGACAAGAGCATACCGTTGCCAAAGACATCACCGCCCATATCACCGACACCAACCACAGTAAAATCTTCCGCTTGAGTATCGCGGCCCATTTCCCGGAAGTGACGTTTGACACCTTCCCAAGCGCCTTTGGCCGTAATCCCCATTTTCTTGTGGTCGTATCCCGCCGAGCCGCCTGAGGCAAAGGCATCGCCTAACCAAAACCCATATTCTTCAGAAATCGCATTGGCATAATCTGAAAACGTCGCCGTACCTTTATCTGCGGCAACGACAAGATAGGGATCATCCTCATCATGCCGGACCGTCCGCGGCGGGGGTACCGGTTTCCCGTTCGCGTCAAGATTATCGGTCACATCCAACAAGCTGCGGATAAAAATCTTGTAGCAAGCAACTCCTTCTTCCATGAGCGCCTTGCGATCGTTAGGGGGAAGAACGCGCTTTAAAACAAATCCGCCCTTTGACCCCACAGGCACGATCACCGCGTTCTTGACCATCTGCGCCTTCATAAGGCTGAGCACCTCGGTGCGGAAATCCGCCGGGCGATCCGACCACCGCAACCCACCCCGCGCAACTTTGCCGCCGCGCAAATGAATGGCTTCAAGTCGTGGTGAATAGACAAAAATTTCTCGAAACGGTTTCGGCGCCGGTAATTCAGCAACGGCACGACTATCAAGTTTAATCGCCAAGGCTTCACGTTGCGGTTCGCCCGCCGCAGCCCGATAGAAATTGGTCCGCAGGCTTGCCTGCAGCAAATTAAGATACCGGCGCAGAATGCGATCTTCATCCAAACTGACAACCTTATCCAGACTGCTGAGAATACGGGCCTCAACTTTTGCAGCTTCTGCGTCAGCGGCTTTACGATCGAGATCAGGATTGAATCGCGCCCGGAACAGCGCACAAAAATCTGCGGCGATGGTTGCATTGCGCGTCAACGCATCTTCCAAGGTTCGCTGACGAAAAGGAATACCGACTTGTCTTAGGTATGCCCCATAGGCACGCAGGATCACAACATCACGCCATTCCAAACCCGCAACAAGGACAAGTCGGTTGAAGCCGTCAATTTCGATATCGCCGACCCAAGTTTTAGCAAACGACGTTTCGAACCGTTCGCGCAAAGTTTCACGGCTAGGCAATACCGTCGCCGCCGCGCGAATCTCAAAATCTTGAACAAATACCGGCATCGCCAACCCTGTCGGACGAACCGCAAAGGGGGATTCGCCTAAGACAAAAACGCCCATGCTTTCCAAAATGGGCAGCGCCGCAGAAAGATGGAGTGGCTCGCCTGCTCGATAGGTTTTGAAATTGATAATATCTTCCGGCGCACCAGCGCGCCGATGAAGATTGAGTCCCAACCCGGCGCCGTCTTGTGTGGCGATCATCGCCTCGATGCGTTCCGCATCATCAACGGCAACTTCAGGTTTATATGCCTCACGATAGGCCGCGGGAAAGGCTGTCTCATATTTTCGGTGTAGCTCCAGTCCGCGGGCTTCACCCAGTTTATTGATGAAGGCTGTTTTCAGATCGTCCGACCACACCCGGGTTGCCTCGGCCAGGCTATCTTCAATCGCCGCCACATCAATGTCTTGGGGTGCGCCTGCTGGTGTCCGCACGATGAAATGGACCCGCGCCATCGGCGCTTCGGTCAGAGATGTTGTAAAGTCGATTTGTTCGCCGCCTAGCGCATCAACAAGGATCTTTTCGTACCGACGGCGAATTTCTGTGCTGTACCGATCTCGCGGCGTGTAGACGAGACAGGAAAGAAACCGCGCATGATCGTCTCGGCGCAAAAATAATCTGACCCGTTGCCGCTCTTCGAGTTGACGAATGCCTTGGGCAAAATCAAACAAGGTATCTTCGTCTATTTGAAATAATTCATCGCGCGGATAGGTTTCAAGAATGTGCTGCAGCGCTTTTGCGTTATGGCTTCCCGGAGGAAATCCTGCGCGCGCCATAACCCTTGCTGCCTTACGCCGCAGCAAGGGAATATCCGCAATGGCCGCGATGTACGCGGAGGACGAGAACAACCCTAAAATTCGCAACTCACCGGTCACAATCCCCGCGGAATTAAACTGACGCAGCCCCAAATAATCCATATAAACCGGGCGATGAACGGTGGCGCGCGATGATGCTTTGGTAATCATCAGGGGGCGCGGACGCTGCGCAAACTCAAGCTCCTCTGGTGTTAGAGGCACGGCATGACGTTTTGCCGATTCTTCCGAAATTGTCTTCAGAAGTCCTAACCCTGAACCCTCGACAATATCTAAATAATCCTTGCTGCCGCGTTTGGCTAAGACGTATTGGCGCGCACCCAAGAAAGTAAATCGGTCGGCGCGTAACCAATCAAGAAAAGCCTTCACCTCAGCAACTTCTTCAGGATCAAGCGTAGGTGGAACCTTATTCAAGGTCTGCGCTGCATGATCCACGACGTCACGCATTTTCTGCCAATCTGTCACCGTCTGACGAACGTCCGTTAAGACAGCGGTCAGATCCGCTTCGATTGCCGCCAGCTCGGCCGCGCTTGCCTGCTGATCGATCTGAATATGCATGACTGATTCCGGGCGAAACTTTGCATCGCGTGCATTTCGCGCGGCAACAATCTCCGCTACGGTATCGCCCTCGCGGCGGATCATCATGATTGGATGAATTAAAAGATGAACGATCAAATTTCGGCGATTAAGCGCGGCAACGACGCTGTCAACCAAGAACGGCATATCGTCATTGACGATCTCAACTATACTATGGGTCGATGACCAGCCATGATCATTACGATTGGGTGTATAAGCACGGACCTTAGCTTGGCCGGGTTGCCGGCGTCGCACAAAATCAAACAACGATAATGCAATGCCTTCCACGGCTTGAGGATCCATGTCTTTCAAAGCTTCGGGTACTGCCGAGCTATACAAGGCCTCAGCAAAAAGCTTTGCTTGCGGGCCATGAGGATCAAGCCGCGACGTTAAGGTCTTCATCACATTTCCCAAGATCGTTTGGGTCGAGGTCTTGGGATTACGCGCCGTCATGCAAACTTCCTTTTTATTGTCGCGCTATCACTGCGCCGCGATACCTTTTTGTTCAGGCTAAACTTTCCGATCTAACCCTTTGGAATCATCCATGATCCTACGAAGAATTTTTTCTTTAACCAAGATTTAACAGAGTTTTGGCAATAAAGAGTCATCGGGGGCGGGAACACTTTTGCACTCACAATGTTTACTTCGAACAGCCTCGATGAACAGGCGCCGGAAGGAGCGCGAGGATCATGGCACATATAACAATGGATAAGGGGTGGGATCTAAACGCTGGTCATCTTTTACCGCAGGGCCGGAGCCGGGAATCACAGAGATTCCTTCACAAAAATCGCCCATTTAAATCAATCTGGGCCTTTACCGCGGCCATGCTGAGCACTGTTGCTCTTTATGGCGGAGTTGCCGCAGGGATTTTACTGTCCCTTTAGGCAAAACTTTTTTGACATGAAATGTGCCCCATCTGCTTCATTTAGAAGTCGATGGAGCGGGAGACGGGATTTGAACCCGCGACCCTCACGTTGGCAACGTGATGCTCTACCCCTGAGCTACTCCCGCAACTGTGCCTCTTGAACCCAAGAAGGCCGGCGGGCCGGATCATAAGCAAATCCAATCCTATTGCAAGCATATGCCCGCCTCTGGGCGCATTTTTAGCCAGAATCTCCGGTAACCCGTTGCCATTCGCCACGCTGGGGGTACGACTAGGCCATGATGAGCCCCAGTGCCGCACCGACTATGTCCCCTTTACCCACCAGCGCTGAGCAGCTTTTGGCGCGGCTTGGAACCCTGGGGATTGCCGCGGTTACCCATCATCATCCCCCGGTATTTACCGTTGAAGAAAGCCAGGCTTTGCGCGGAAGTCTGCCCGGTGTCCACTGCAAGAATCTGCTCCTGCGCGACCGTAAGCACCGTCTATGGCTCTTGGTCTGCCGGGAGGACTGTACCCTTAATTTAAAATCCCTTCGGGATCCCTTGGGGGCATCAGCCTCCTTATCTTTTGCAACACCGGAGATCTTATTTGACGTGTTAGGGGTTACGCCCGGCTCGGTTACCCCTTTTGGTCTGATTAACGATAAAGATCATCAAGTAACGCCGGTTATTGATGCAGCATTGCTGACTTATCCCCAAACCTATTTCCATCCCTTACGTAATGATATGTCGACAGCTATTGCCCCCCGAGGCCTGCTCGATTTCATTAAGGCCTGCGGCCACCATGCTGTTGGTCTTGATCTTGATGTCCTGCCGCCGCAAAAGGTGGATATTTCTCTATTCTCCTCTTGATCATCAGCCTGCCGCTTGCCAGATTTCCCGCCGCGTCTACTTCCTTATTTATGGCTGTGACTAACCGCTTTTATTAAACGACGGATAAAGGTATTTCGAGTATGAACACTATTCTGGGCGTAACCCCTCGGACGACAGGACCCAGCCCTTCTTCGACTGTACGCGATATTTCCACCGCTGATTTTGCCGTTGCGGTTTTAGATGCGTCCCTTGAAGTCCCTGTTATTGTCGATTTCTGGGCGCCGTGGTGCGGACCCTGTAAACAGCTTGGGCCTCTTCTGGAAAAGGCGGTCGCCGCAACCAATGGTGCGGTTCGGATGGTCAAAATGAACATCGATGCCCATCCCGAAGTTGCTCAACAGCTTCGCATTCAGTCTATTCCCGCGGTTTTCGCGTTTAAGGATGGCCGGCCCGTCGATGGCTTTGTTGGCGCCGTGCCCGAAAGCCAGATCAAAACCTTTATCGATCGGTTGGTAAAACTTGGCGGTGGCCCCAAGACATCACCCTTAGAAGAGGTGATGGCGGCGGCAACGACTGCTTTCGAACAAGGAATCATTGCCGAGGCTGCATCGCTTTTTGCCCAGATTCTTCAGCAAGATCCTCATCACGTTGGCGCGCTGATCGGTCTGACTAAATGTCATTTGGCCATGGAGCAACTTGATCAAGCCAAGGCCGTGGCCGCGCAGATTCCGGCAACAGCCGACAAGACACCCGAGGTTCAAGCCTTACGCGCCGCTTTAGACTTAGCCGGCAGCACGAAGCCTGCGGCCGAGATCGACACCCTTAAAACCAAGGTCGCGGCAAACCCCAAAGATCATCAAGCCAGGTTTGATCTTGCCATGGCCCTGTATGGCGCTAATGACTCTGAGGGGGCGGTGGATAATCTCCTGGAATTATTTCGGCGTGACCGCACCTGGAACGATGATGCAGGACGCAAGCAGCTGGTAAAAATTTTTGACGCTTTGGGTCCGACCCACGACCTCACCTTGTCAGGCCGGCGGCGTTTATCGTCGCTGATGTTTGCTTAAAGGAAAAGACCATGACCGGGGCACAGCGCAGATCCTTCTTCTCTTTGTCTCTTGATGAGTTGCCGTCGACCTTGCCCATTTTTCCTCTGACAGGAGTCCTGCTGCTGCCGGGAGGAAAATTACCCCTGCATATTTTTGAGCCGCGCTATTTAAATATGATGCGCGATTCCATCGCCGCGGACCGACTCATCGGGATCATCCAACCGCGCGATGGCGGCGGGATTGAAGGGCTAACACCCGATTCCGACACCGATGATGTTCCGGTTTATTCTACGGGATGTGCGGGGCGCATCACCGCCTTTAGCGAAACTGACGACGGTCGAATGCTGATTACGTTAACCGGTATTTGCCGTTTTACCATTGAGAGTGAAGTATCAACTTTACGGGGCTATCGCCGCGCCGCCACTAATTGGACCGCTTTTGGCCGCGACCTTGCTGATGGGTGCGGCGGTACAACGAGCGAATCCATTGATCGTGATCGTCTTACTGATGGTCTTCAGGCTTATTTCCGCAAACATGGGCTTAAGATTGACTGGGAGGCTGTATGTCATGCTCCTGACGGCGCTTTGGTCACCACACTCGCGATGATTTGTCCCTTCGCACCGCAAGAAAAGCAGGCTTTGCTAGAGACGATTTCCTTAACCGATCGCGCGGCTTTAATGGCGGATCTTATTCAAATGAACTTGCATGAAGATCTTAGTGGTCCGGTTGGTTGCATCCATTAGTTTTGGCATTAGCTTTGACATTAGCTTTAATCCCGATATTCATTTTCATTTGGGCTGACTGATATGACAAAAACACTCGATCCTAAACTTCTTGAACTCTTGGTCTGCCCCATGACACGGCAATCTCTCATCTATGATAAAGATAGAGGGGAGCTTATCAGCCGTGCCGCAAATTTGGCGTACCCTGTGCGCGACGGCATTCCAATTTTGCTCATTGATGAAGCGCGTCAACTCGATGATCGCGGCGTAACACCCGTCTTACCGGCAACACCTTGACGGTTTCTGTTGCCCCCTCCTATGGCGTTGATCATACGCCATCGCCGTATTGGCCAACAGATATTCGGTACGATAAAAGCCGTAAATCACTCACTGTTGTTTTTAATGACGGCGTAATTTTTGAACTTTCTGCCGAGCTTCTGCGCGTGGAAAGTCCGTCGGCCGAGGTGCAAGGTCATGGGCCAGGACAAAAACAATTAGTAGCAGGGCGCCGTCATGTGGGGATCACCGCCATTGAGCCCGTCGGGAATTATGCAATCCGATTAATTTTTGACGATTTGCATGATACCGGGCTTTATTCCTGGCGCTACTTACGTGATCTCGGTCAGCGGCAAGAGGATATCTGGCAGGATTACCTCGATCGCCTAAAATCTGCCGGTGCCCTGCGCGACCCTTAAGCAGAATTTTCTGCAGCCTAATTCTAGCCGCTTGCAAGAACGAGGATTAGTGCTCCTACAACAGCCATAACAATTTTGACGCCAAGATAGAGCATGATCATAAACATCAACCCTAAAAATCCGGCGATGGCGAGAAAAAATATGCCTGCGCACAAACCCATCACGATAAAAATGACGAAACTTAAGATCGAAAATTTTCGGTGACGGATTGGAGTAAAGGGGCTCATCGTGCCGGATATTGGATGACGTTAATCTGATATCGCTTTTAAAATTTATAACCGCGTGATGACAAAAAATAACAAAGCAACAAAGGCAACAAAAGCTGACAGGATCAGAAGCACTCCTGTGCCGGCAATTTTCACCTCGGCTTTTTCTGTCTCAGCCATAGGCGGTATCGGCGATGGTGCAGAAGATAGCCCGTCGGAGTCTTTGTCCTCAGATTGTTTGGCCACAACAACTCCCTCTTTCAATGATGCGCGTGTTACAGCGCTTCCCCTCGGATAAGACGCGGTAGCTCCCCAAAAGTTCCGAGCCTGGCGCCCTGGCGGTTTCCGATGGTTGGCATTCCCATTGCATGACGCATAAAAATTCTTTTGACGGGGGGAAAACTATTCACCGCACCTAATCCAAGATCCCGCAGCAAGCGAACTGGCGGTGCATCGGTTGAAAATAATCGATTTAAACCATCGGTCACCGCGGCCATGGTCAGAGTGTCAATCCGCCGGGTAGCGGCATAATTTTCTAATATCTCTGATGTGCCGAAATCTAAACCCAAACGCGCCGTATCAACGATGATTTCAGCCAAGGCCGCCACACCGCGTAACGCCAGGTTCAATCCTTGACCGGCAATGGGATGAATGGCGTGGGCCGCATCTCCGACCAAAGCCAGTCTTGGGGCCGTCAGTTGTTTTGCCAGTAAAAGACCAACAGGGTGAGAAAACCTTTCGCTTAGAACCTCGATGTCGCCCAGGTGTTCGCCGACGCGGCGGCGAATCTCTGCAACAAATTCAGAAGCTGGCAAGGCAAGATAATACGCCGCAAGATCACGACGTTCCGTCCAGACGATGCTGCTACGATGTCCGCCCGCCAGCGGCAGGGTTGCAAACGGACCTACCGGCAAGAATGTTTCCAACGCCACATCGTGATGCGAATATTGATGGCCAAGAGTACAGACGATTGCCGTCTGCGGATAATCCCAGGCCGTGACGCCAATACCTGCCGCCTGACGCAATGCCGATTGCCGGCCTTCAGCAGCCACCAGCAGATCGCATCGTACGGCCTCACCCTTGGTATGAGCATCCCGAGCAAGAGTAATCGTTACCCCGGAATCATCCGTTGCTGTTCCAGCGACTTCGGCCGGCATGATTTTTATGACGGTGGGGAGCTCGGCGATCCGAGAGAACAAGGCTTCGCGTAAAAATCGATTTTCAACCATCCAGCCAAAAGCGGGCGGCCCATTGTTCGCTTGTGGATCTCTTGAATGATGATGCGCGGTGGGCTGAAGCTCTTTGACATCATAGTGAACAAACAATCCCGCCGCGACCAATCCGCCGGTGGGTCCCGTCAGGGCACCATCGGCAACCCGAATTTCCTGGATCGGTCCCCGCTCGGATATTTTTTGCCAAACGCCGACGGCCGTCAGGAGTTGCTGCGAGCCATAGGCAATTGCCGATGCGCGGCCATCCGCGTCGACTGCCGTCAACCGGTCTGGTGATTGCCGATCAATCACCGCCACGGCCAGTCCGGCTTGTCCTAAGGCAATTGCCAAAGTAAGGCCCACCATGCCGCCCCCAACAATCGCAACATCAACACGCAACGGCGGAGGAGATGACGATGAAAGAGAGGTGGTTTTTTGCCCGGTTTTTTGCCCAGTTTTTTGCATGACGAAACACTGCGCGTGGTTAGAATTTATGTCTAGAGGCGCAGTGCCGCGGTGCACAAAAATTCATCTTAAAGCGCCGTATGGTTAAATTTTAATCACCTGATCGCTGCACAATTCCGCAACGCCCCGGCTTATCGGCAAATTTTCCTTCAAATTTTCACTTCTGCTGCTGTTGGCATGAAATTTGCACATCTCAAAGTGAGGGGCGATCGGCCAGGCCTTTCCCTCTAAATGAAAACGGACCGTAACTCAGGAGAAGGGGAAGTCGATGAAGTTAATCATGGCAGTCATCAAGCCTTTTAAGCTCGATGACGTGCGGGAAGCCCTAACAGGTCTTGGCATTCAGGGTCTTACTGTGAGTGAAGTTAAGGGTTTTGGCCGTCAAAAAGGTCAGACCGAGATCTATCGCGGCGCCGAGTATGCCGTCAGCTTTTTGCCCAAGGTTAAGATCGAAGTGGCGGTATCTGATGATTTGGCCGAGCGCACCATTGAAACTCTTCGCCGAACGGCAGCAACCGGCCGGATTGGGGATGGAAAAATCTTCGTTTTGGATTTGGCTCATGCTGTACGCATACGAACAGGCGAGACCGATTCCGATGCTTTATAACCGGTCTTTTGGGAGGGTCATTTCATGAGCTTTTTCTCGAGAATATCTTCAGTTTATACCCGTACTATTCGTATCTTTGTCTTAAGTACGGTTCTGTTTGCAGCGGCGATTCCCGCTTTTGCGCAGCAAGCTGGGGTGTCTGCTGTCGCCGTTAATAGTGGTGATACCGCCTGGATGTTAACAGCAACAGCCTTTGTTCTTTTGATGACTGTGCCAGGTGTTGCCTTATTCTATGCCGGGATGGTGCGGAAAAAGAACGTCCTTGCCACAATGATGCAGAGCTTTGCCATCTGCTGTTTGACGACAGTGTTGTGGATGCTCGGCGCGTACAGTCTCGCCTTTGGAAATGGAACCGCTTATTGGGGCGATGCATCGCGCCTTTTCCTAAACGGTCTAGGTATTAATGACGCTTTCATCTTAGGCGCAGGAACAGCGGCACCGGTCGCCACCACCATCCCAGAATCCGTCTTTATGATGTTCCAGATGACCTTTGCCATTATCACGCCGGCCTTAATCTGCGGTGCCGTGGCGGATCGCATGAAATTCTCGGCCTTAATGGTGTTCACCGCCCTCTGGGCTCTTTTGGTCTATACCCCGATTGCTCATTGGGTGTGGCACCCCAATGGCTGGTTGTTTACCAAGGGTGTCCTCGATTTTGCCGGGGGTACCGTGGTCCATATTAATGCCGGGATTGCCGGTCTTGTTGCGGCCATTGTGATCGGTCGGCGCCGCGGCTATGGCCATGAAAACCTTGCCCCCTACAATCTAGGCCTCGCCTTAATTGGGGCTGGATTGCTGTGGGTGGGTTGGTTTGGTTTTAACGCGGGATCGGCCATCGCAGCCGGGGGGCGGGCCGGCATGGCGATGGCTGTAACCCAGATTGCCACTGCCGGGGCCGCCTTAGCCTGGATTGCCGCAGAATGGATTTTGCGCCGCAAACCCTCGGTTTTGGGCATTGTATCCGGTGCTGTGGCGGGGCTGGTCGCCATAACCCCTGCCTCCGGTTACGTTTTGCCCAGCGGCGCGCTTGCCATTGGGATTATTGCCGGATTGGTTTGTTTTTGGGCCTCGGTTTATCTCAAGCGTGCCTTAAAATATGACGATAGCTTAGACGTCTTTGGTGTTCATGGCGTTGGGGGGATTGTCGGGGCCATTTTGACCGGCGTTTTTGCCAGTAGCACGGTTGGCGGCGAGGCGGCCCGCGGGTGGATCGACGGTAACCCCGGCCAGGTTCTGACCCAGGGGTACGGAATTGCGGTAACGATGATCTACACCGCCATCGTCAGCCTGATCCTGCTGAAAGCTATTGATTGGACAGTTGGCCTTCGGGTTAGTGACGAGGATGAGCGGGATGGTCTGGATATTTCCCTCCATGGTGAAACCATTCAGTAATCCGCCTTTTCGCCACGATTAATCGCTACAAGAAAACCCGGCGGTTGCGCAATTCTTCCTTGCGCCGGGTTTTCTGTGCTGGGATCTGGCAGTGATCGCGGCCCAGGCCAAAGCCGAGGGCGACCCCTTGCAAAGGATCGATGCTTTGCCTTGGCCAAGTGAACTTAGGACAGTTTCTTCTACTGCCGCTTGTGGATAACTGCTTTACGACATACAATATAGGGCTTTTTCTTTCATGGCCGCAGGATGGGACGTCATGTGACCCTCTGGCGGCAAAGGGGACTTATCGGCGTTGTTGAATCAGCGGCTTCAAGAGCTTGGCGACTACGCCTTTCAGCGCCTGGACCGGCTTTTGGCCGGAATCGTGCCCGCCGCGCCCGATGGTCAGGTCTTTACCCAAACCTTTGCCATGCATATTGGCGAGCCGCAGGGCGACGTGCCCGACATCGCCAAAACTGCCTTAACCTCTGCGGCCTCACAGTGGAATCGGTATGCCCCGGCTGGCGGCACCGAAGACTTTCGCGCCGCAGTAACGGCTTGGTTGACTCAGCGTTACCGTCTCAAGCCGGATCTCCTTGATCCAGCGCGCCACGTTACACCGTGCCCCGGCACGCGCGAGGCGCTGTTTCACACCGCTGTCTTGGCGGTGCCGTCGCCCACACATAATGATATTCCGCGCAACCACCGTCCGGTGGTTTTGATGCCCAATCCTTTTTATCACACCTATTATGGGGCGGCGATTTTGACCGGCGCCGAACCGGTTCTGTTAGACGCAACCATCGAAAATCGATTTATGCCGCAGTTAACAGATGCTGGTTCAGAGACCTTAAGTCGAACTGCGCTTGCCTATTTTTGTAGCCCGGCAAATCCTCAAGGCACCACGGCATCGCTTGAAGAATTGGTCGCCGCGCTGCGTTTGGCACGGCAGCATAATTTTGTTCTCGCGGTTGATGAGTGTTACGCCGAGATCTACGATCAAGATCCGCCGCCCGGCGCCCTTATGGCAGCAGCACAACTGGCAGAAGAAAAATCAGCGCCGTCTGATCCTTTTGCCAATCTTCTGATTTTTCATTCGCTCTCGAAGCGATCAAGCGTACCTGGATTACGCTCGGGATTTGTTGCCGGGGATTCCCGTCTGATCGAGCTTATGCGCCGCGCTATTTCATATGGCGGCGTTGCAACCTCGCTTCCCGTTTTATCTGCAGCTACAGCCTTGTGGCGCGACGAGGCTCATGTCCACCTGATGCGTGCGCGAACCCGGGCTAACTGGGCGGTCGCACAAAAATATTTGGGTACCTATCCCGGATACACCGCAGCGCGTGCAGGATTCTTTTTGTGGTTGAGAGTCGGTGACGGTGAGGCGATGGCGCAGCATCTGTGGCGCTCTGCAGGCGTTCGCGTCATGCCCGGCAGCTATATGGGTCGCACTAACACCGTAACCCACATCAATCCGGGCGACTCTTATGTGCGGATCGCCCTTGTTCATTCACCGGAAATAACCGAGCAAGCTTTGGAACGAATTTCGTCAGTACTTACCACACCCACCGCCATCTCACTTGCTTCCTCTCGTCAGCGTAAAACAGGATAAAATTTATGGCCACGGCCCGCAGTGTTCGAATGACTCCGCCACGTCGCCGCTCTCCAGCGCGTACCAATCTCTTGCCTCCGGGTGCCGAGCTCGTGATTCGGCGGCGCTTGCGCGAAGTTTTTGGATTTTTGTCACTCACCTTGGGCTTTTGCGTCATTGTTGCTTTGGTTACCTATGACAGCGCAGACCCTTCGTTCAACACCGCGACCGTTGGCTCAGTGCGGAATGTTCTCGGTCTACCCGGCGCTTATACTGCGGATATGCTGCTGCAAGCCTTCGGCTTCACCGCTGCTGTTCTACCGGTAACTCTTTGCGGGTGGGGCATTCGGTGGATGATGGGTCGCAAGCTGAAAGGGACAATCTTTCGCTTGGCTTTAATGCCATTGTCGTGGTTTTTGATCGCCGGCGCCTTCTCGTTATTTTCCGCACCGCCAGACCTCCCTACCGACAGCATGGGGGGTGCCGTCGGGCAATTGATTTTGGCGCGCGGCGGAGTTGCTGCAAGATTTCTCCCGTATAGTTTAGGTGGACCCACCATTGCCTTGATTTCGGGAATCCTTGGTTTTGTCTTTCTGTTGATCACTTTAGGCTTCAGCGCTGGCGAGTGGTTTGGCGCGATCGCCCGTTTCTTCCGTCTTGTGACGCGGACTTTGACAACCATCTTCCGCGGCGTCGGATTCATGAGCGGAATCGGCATACGTATGGTGAATGCTGTCGTGCATCGGCGCGGCGCGCGGAGTTTGGAAGCAGGCGACACTGATCCCCGGTTATCGCGCACAGCCATTGATCAGCCCCGCGCATTGCCGGATCAACAATCATCACCATCGCCTAAATTGTTCGGATCTGACAAAGCTAAAAAGCCGTCTCGCGTGCAACCACGCAGTGATGTAAAGCGTCCCGCATCGACTGCTGAGACTTTAGATCTTTTATCTCACGACGATTTCAAATTGCCGCCGCTTGAGCTTTTAGCAGCACCGGCAGCGTCGCATGCTGCAGCACGCGGCACCGATACCGAAGGCTTGGAAGCCAATGCCCGGTTGCTGGAAGGGGTGCTTAGCGAGTTCGGTGTGAATGGACAAATCGTCAAGGTACGGCCGGGGCCTGTTGTTGCTCTGTACGAACTTGAGCCGGCACCGGGCACAAAATCCAGCCGCGTTATTGGTCTTGCTGATGACATTGCACGATCGATGAGCGCGGTGTCGGTGCGGATCGCCGTTGTTCCAGGTCGCAACGTCATCGGCATCGAACTTCCCAATCAACAGCGTGAAACCGTTCACTTACGCGAATTGATGGCTGATCCAAGCTTCACCAAAAGTGGCGCGCGGTTGCCCTTGGCGCTTGGCAAAGATATCGGCGGTGCACCTGCCGTTGCCGATCTCACCAAAATGCCTCATCTTTTGGTTGCTGGCACCACCGGCTCGGGCAAATCCGTTGCCGTCAATGCCATGATCCTATCGCTCCTGTATCGGCTTGGCCCCGATCAATGCCGCTTTGTCATGATTGATCCTAAGATGCTGGAGTTGTCGGTTTACAACGACATTCCTCATTTGCTGACACCGGTTGTCACTGAACCGAAAAAGGCGGTCGCCGCCCTCAAATGGACCGTGCGGGAAATGGAAGACCGCTATCGTGCCATGTCTAAAGTTGGCGTGCGCAATATCGACTCTTATAATCAGCGGTTGGCCGAAGCGCGGGCTAAGGGTGAAATCATTCTCCGCAAGATTCAAACGGGATTCGATCCTGATACCGGCAAGCCGGTATTTGAAGATCAGCCGCTAGATCTGGCACCGTTACCCTATATCGTCGTGGTGGTGGACGAAATGGCTGACCTTATGTTGGTGGCCGGCAAGGACATCGAGGCCACCGTGCAACGGCTGGCACAAATGGCTCGGGCAGCGGGTATTCATTTGATCATGGCAACCCAACGTCCCTCGGTTGATGTCATTACGGGCACGATCAAGGCTAACTTCCCGACCCGTATCAGCTTTCAAGTCACCTCCAAGATCGATAGTCGTACAATCCTTGGTGAACAAGGCGCCGAGCAGTTGCTTGGCCAGGGCGATATGCTGTACATGTCGGGGGGCGGACGTATCGCCCGCGTCCATGGTCCTTTCGTTCGCGACGAGGACGTGGTCGAAGTCGTTAAATTTTTAAAGAGCCAAGCTGAGCCAGCCTATATTGAGTCGATCACGGAAGAAGACGGCACACTCGATGACGGCGCCACTATGGGAGCTCTCGGCACTGCCGGGGGTAGCGGTGGGGCAGATGATGATCTTTATCGGCAAGCCGTTGACCTTGTCTTGCGGGAACGGAAAGCATCGACCAGCTTTGTTCAACGGCACTTACAAATTGGCTATAATCGGGCCGCACGACTGATCGAGCGAATGGAAAATGAAGGCGTGGTCAGCGCAGCCAACCATGTCGGAAAACGCGACGTTCTTGCCCGTGGCGACACGTAATGGGCGGCAACGAATAACCTTTAGAATTTAACCAGGAGAAAAGCCCCTCTATGACTCCTTCCCTCAACCCTTGTGCAAAAACCTCTTCGTTACCGACTCTCCCCCAACAGTCTTTCTTCAATAGGAACTCGTGGACCATGAATTTTTTAAGCCCCCTCGTTGACCGCTTCGTGCCGCGTGCCCGTTTAGCTGTTTTGGCTCTGGCAACAGCGGCACTTCTTCCTGTTGTCTCGGCGCAGGCAGCCGCTCAGCTCACGGACCAGGACAAACAGGATATTGCGCGGATCGAGCAATATTTTAACAACATCAAAACCCTGCAAGCGCGCTTTATTCAGTTATCGCCCAACGGTCGCTTTGCCCAAGGCAATCTTTACATCAATCGTCCCGGCAAACTGCGCTTTGAATATGATGAGCCGGTGCCCTATCTGTTGATCGCCGATGGGAATCAAGTGATCTTCTATGACAAGAAACTGAACACGCCGAGCTACATTCCGCTGAGCGCAACGCCGCTTGAATTTCTTTTATCGCCCCAGGTTAAGCTGACGAACGGCGTCATCGTGCAAGAGATTGCGCGCGATCCTGGCGTTATTCGCGTCACCTTGCAGCAAAAAGGCAAGGAATCTGACGGCGCGGTTCAGATCACCTTTTCTGACCGGCCGTTTGCTGTAAAGAAATGGACCTTGATCGATAAGCAAGGGCAAGCCATTCACGTTGCGATCCTTGAGCCCAAATTTGATCTCGATCTTGATCCGAAGCTTTTCGAATTCAAGAATCCAAAAATCTATAATAAAGAAAACAACGGCAGCAACTGAGCTGCCGACCAACTGCGAGAAAGAAAAGCCGCCTCATCCAAGGCGGCTTTTCTTATTATGCATCGGCAAAACGAGCAGCTCCTTCAGCGGCAACTCTGGTTCGCCTTCGACACCAATCGGCATCGTCGTTGTTCGTTTTGTTTCACTACGACTGGCGAAAAGGATATCCCATCCACTGAGTATGGTCGCGTAGTTGGAATCTGTGTCTTGACGGATCCGATGGTGATGTACCCAGTGAATCGACGGCGTGACAATAAGTTTTGCCAAAAACTTTTCCAGCTTGGGCGGCAAGCGGATGTTGGAATGATGAAATGCCGCCGCCATCAGCAGCAGTATCTCAAACACCGCCACCGACCTTAACGGAATCCCCATGACAAAAATGAATCCGCCGCGCACCAGAGCTGACAACATCACTTCACCAAAATGAAACCGCACCGAACTGGTGACATCAAGAAACCGATCTCGGTGATGGACTTGATGAAACCGCCACAAAAACGGCATGCGGTGATTGGCCCGGTGCCAACCATAAATGAATAAATCGAGGATCAGCAGATCAAGGAGTAAGCCCTCGCCCCCTTGCCACCACGGCGCCAGCGCGGGGCGCCACTGCACCGCATGATTTGCCGCCAATGCCGTCAGAGGAACAATGATCACCGGCGACAAGATGAGATTGATCATCCACAGACCAAGGTTACGACCCAGACGATAACCCTTGCCCGTCGGCTCACCTGGGTCAGGGTCACCCATCCTTGCCATCGGGAAAACCCGCTCAACAATGAACAAGACCGCCAGCCATCCCCCGACAAGGGTTGTCTTTGCAAAAAGAATAGAGGGAATCTTCATACTCATAGATATGGCTTAAGCCAGCGCCACAACCAAGGCAAGCCCGCCGTCTCTGTTTGGTCTTTGTCTGAATCTTCAACAACCATCTTGTCACCCTATCCCATCTTCGGCAGGGTGAGTAGATGACTGATTCCGTGAAACCCTTGATTGGCGTTACAGCCTGTGCGCGACGTGATTCATCATCGGATCACTCACGTGTTTCCTATGGTGTCGTTGAAAAATACATTTCAGCCGTTGCGCTTTTTGGCGGCACGCCGGTGATTGTACCGCCCATTCTTGAGAGTATGGCGCTGCTGAGCCAGCTTGATGGATTATTACTCACCGGCAGCGCGTCGAACATCGATCCGCAGCATTATAACGGTCCTGAAAATTTAGAGGTGTTGCGCGATCCCTACCGGGATAATTTGGTCTTGCCGCTTATTCCACGCGCCATCGATGCTGGAATTCCTGTTTTGGGGCTGTGCCGCGGCCATCAAGAAATCAATGTCGCCTTAGGCGGTAGCCTGACACCGTCGGTTCATCGACTGCCCGGGCGCATCGATCATCGTGTCCCTCCGGATCGTGATGGCGATCAGCGCTATGACACCGCACATCCGGTGCGATTAACTGCGGGAGGATTATTACAGCGCCTTGTGGCAAGCGATCAGGCCGTCGTTAATTCTTTGCATAGCGAGGCGATCGATCGACTAGCTCCTGGTCTTGTTGTCGAGGCTACCGCCGACGATACAACCATCGAGGCGGTGCGTTTAAATACGGCAAACCAGTTTGTCTTAGGCGTTCAGTGGCATCCGGAACATCCTGTCGCCCGTAACTGGCCTTTATCGAAAGCTATCTTCACAACCTTTATTACGGCGGCCCTTACCTATGCCCGCGGGCGCAATTAACTCTTAACGCTTTCACACGAAAAACCGGCGCAATCCTGCCCTTAGAGAATTTTCATATGTTTCAGCTGCATACCAGGGCTGCAAAAACCTGAGCTTTGCTGGAGTTTTTCCCATCCCACATCATTTAGGTACGGATGGGTGCCGCAACGGTACCCGTCTTTCCGAGAATTGGGTTCCCCTGCCCGTCCTCGGGGCTTTCGTCTATCGGAAGCATGGAACGCCCGGCCCCCCTGGCCGGGCGTTCGTTATGACGACATCTATGCCATTTGCCTTATCTCGGTTAGAAGGCTGCAGGGTTTTCCACCTGCCTTAAGGGCACCTCCAACTTGTGAAGCATAAATGTCAAACCGCCTGACCCTGACAACATGGAATGTGAATTCGGTTCGCCTGCGGGTCGAGCTGTTAAAAATGCTGACCGAAGCCCCGTTACACGACGGAGAAATGAACAGGGGGCCAGACGTGCTTTGCCTCCAAGAGACCAAGGCGATGGACGATGTCTTTCCGCGCGACGCCGTACTCGCCCTTGGTTATTCCCATCTCTTGATTAAAGGAATGAAGGGTTACAACGGTGTTGCTATTGCTTCTCGCTTTCCTCTAACACCGATTGACGCACCTGACTGGTGTGCGAAAGGCGATTGCCGTCATCTGGCAGCGCGCATCGACACACCTGGTCAGTCTATTGAACTCCATAATTTTTATGTGCCTGCTGGTGGGCCGGTGCCTGATCGCACCAAAAATCCCAAATTTGCCCACAAGCTCGACTTCGTTACAGCCATGCGCGAATGGTTCACCACGGCGCGCAAACAAAGCGACCGGATCGTTTTATGCGGTGATTTGAACATTGCCCCCGGCGAGCACGACGTGTGGTCCCACAGTTATATGCAGAAGATCGTCTCGCATACACCGATCGAAGTTGAACACCTGCAAGCCTTGCAATCTGGTCTCGACTGGACCGATGCCGTGCGCCATTTCGTTCCGTCAGATCAAAAGCTTTTTAGTTGGTGGTCTTATCGTTCCCAGGATTGGCGCTTAAGTAATCGCGGTCTGCGTCTCGATCACGTGTGGGTAACGCCGCCATTGAAACCGGCATTGCTGAATGCATCCCATTTAATTGATGCGCGGGATTGGACCCGCACCTCGGATCATGTGCCGGTAAGCGTCACTCTAAATCTTTAAGCGCAACGCCAAAGAAAAATTCGGCCGGTAGCTATGCCCTCGGGCAACGGCACCGGTGATGATCCCGTCAACATCATCGGTTGATCAGAAATAATCACAGCCCCCGGTGCTAATAACGGGCGGATAAGCGGCGCAATTGCTGCCGCCAAAGCTTGGCTGGCCGTTTCATCACCTGTACCCGTATCGCAATGGGCCAAGGCTGCAGGCTCCGGCAACATCCCTCGCGCTTGCTTTAACGTGTCGTTAAAATCTCCCAGCAACAGATAAGGCGCCGCAGGAATACAATCGGGATGCGCCGCGACTTGCCGATCAAAGGCATAAATATGACGGTGGGGTAACCGCAACCTCAAATGATCATAGGTACGGCCATTACCAAGACCCAGCTCCAACACCGGACCTGGTACATTTTTGATCAGCTGCGCCGCATGATCAATTGCCGCGCGCTGCGCTTCTAGACGGCGGATCGCGCTATCAAGCCGGCTCACCGTCCTCTGGCCAAGGCATCGCGCAGATCGCGCGTCGTATGTTCGACACGGTGCGCCAGGACCCGCATGATCTCGATCGTCATTTGCGGGAATTCGGTGATCAACCGGAAAAACAAATCCTTAGAAATGCATAAAGTCACTAAACTGGTCCGCGCCCGAACCGTTGCGGTCCGCGGAACATCGCACAGAATGGCGATTTCGCCGACGAAGTCATGTTGACCCACCGTGGCCACAATATGGGGGCCGTTCGGCGTATCAACAATAACATCCGCTTCACCATCGATGATGATATAGGCGGCATCGCCCATATCCCCTTGCTTAAATAAATTCTGCCCGGCGGCAAAGGTCAGCCGCTCACTAGTAAAGGCCAGAAGTTTGAGCTTGGACGGCTCAATGTTGCGAAACAGCGGGATGCGCCGCATCAACTCCACTTCTTGCAGTAGCGTCATCGCCGTTCTCCCTTTGCTGATTTTATCTTATATATTTTCATTGCCGCTTATTCCGCCGCCAAGAGACGCGACAAACGGGATCCGTCTTGCTTGAGCTGATCAAATCTGCCGGTCTCAACCACGCGGCCATTTTGCATAACCACCACATCGTCAAAGCTTGCCGCCATGCTGGCGCGATGCAGAATCCAAAGCACCCCGCGCCCGCGCCGCTGCTGCAGAACAAATGACAGAATCTTCGCCTGCGATAATGAATCGAGCGGGGCTAAAGCTTCGTTGGCGATCAGCAGGGTTGGTTGGCGCAACAATGCCCGCGCAATGGCCAACTTCTGGCGTTGCGCCAAGGTAAGCCGCGTTCCCCCAATACCGACATGATAATCAAGCCCAACCTCCATCACCGTATCGTAAAGATGAAGATGATCGAGAATTTCGGTGATTAAACCGCCAAGACGCGAGAGGCCCTGAGCCTGACCGTAGGCGACCTTACCGAACAAGATATTGTCTTGAAGCGTCGCCGTAGAATTATAATGTTCGAAATCGAAAAACTCGACCGAGTTTTTATACTGCTCCGGCAGATGTTCCGCAAAATAATGCCGCGCTTCGATGATGCGAACCTGCATGCGGGCGCCAACCAGATCAAGCCGATGTCGCGCCGGAATTAATTTAAACGGCAGTGTCATCAACCGCGCCCGATCGTCCGCACTGATGGCCTCCAGCCCAACCTTGGCTACACGAGCCAGGATGGTTTGGAATTCGGGCAGATCATCGGACGAGATGAAGCTGAACTGTTCAAAGAAGGGATGGCCCGGCGCAATGTCGGCGAACAACTCAACCATGGTTTCGGCGACTTTCCGCGCGATCGACAAAAAGTCGTCGTACAAGCCGACTTCCCTCAGCACATGGAGGACATAGTCATTCCGTGCCAGATTCTCCACCTGGAACGCTTCATCCAGCGGCGTCCCAAACAACAGATTCTCCGCAACCGAGGCGTTCGAATTAAAGCTGTCCCGATTGTACTGCTCAACCAGCGGGGCAATTTCCGGATCGGTAAGGCGTTGCCGCATCACGCGCCGCGCCTGCAGCATCCGCTCGGCAACCTCGGGCCGGGCCGTCGCATCGATCATGCCGCGGAGACCAAATTGATAAACGTCTTCACCCAGTTCGACGCCGCGCAGGATCGTGATGGTCTTGGCCGTCAGATCCGCCATATCCCGCACACCGGCGGCATTGTAATCAATCCAGTCCGCGGCAAGGTCGCTTGGCGTATTGCCTGACATCTGCGCCTCGGCAATATAGCGCCGCCGCGTCGCCGCCGCTGCGCCCGTATAAGATAGATCCGCGAGAGGCCGGTGCTTTAATCCGTAGTGCAGATTATCCCGCACCGATGCGTTAAACAGGATTGAGCTGGGGCCTACATAAGCCAGTTGGCGTCCGGTGACTGCCTCCGGTAAATCCGCCGCCCGATGCTGACCCATCATCAGATTGCCCGAGGTCGGCATCATCAACCGCGAGAACAGCAAGCCCACCTCTTCTTTTCCGCTTCCGGCGCCGCCCACCACGGCAACGTGGGCATCGAAAGGCACCGTCAGGTCTAGGCCATTAAGACTTGTTCCCCCACTGTCGTCGGTCACCGAAACATTGGTGGCGATGATCGATCCTTCTAAGGCGCCGTATTTTTCCGCTTCATCATCGATACTGTCATCGTCCAACATTCCGGCCGGCTCGAACTGGGCAACGACCTGATCGTATTTTATCCGCGCGTCTTCCTTGTCTTGATAGTATTGCAGCAATTCTTTCCACGGCGCCGCCAATTCCTTGTGCGCACCGATCACCGCCACCAACGCACCAATATTCAGCTTGCCGGTAAATACTAAGTAGCCGCCCAAAGCGTAAAAGAAAAATGGCGTCAGCTTGTCGAGGGTATTGTTGATGTACTTGACCAGGAATTTCAGCAAGAAAATCCGATAACGAATTTCATAAATCTTGCCGACGCGATCGGCAAAGTCAGCGCGCTCGATTAAAGTCGCGTCATTGGCGTGAACTTCTTGTACCCCTGTCACCACCTCGCCGATTCGCTCGGCAAGTTTGCGCACGGTGCGAACTCGTTGCTTGCCGAGCTCGTTCACCTTGCGCTGCATCTTGGGAATAAAATAAGCCTGGGCCGGATAAAGCATCATGGCGGCAAAGCCCATCAAGGGATCCTGCACCAAGATAAAGATCAACGGCACCATCAACAGACCGCCCTGATAAATCGGATCCGATACTGCCGTGCCCATAAAGCCGCCTAGAGGTTCGACCTCGGCAGTGATCATGGCGATCAGCTCACCTTGGCTGGTTTTGCGAAACTGCGGCAAAGGAAAACGCAACATTCGTGTATAGAGTTGATACCGCAACCGGCGCAATAACCGCTCACCCGTCCGGCCTGACACCACGTTAATGATGTATTTGAACGCGCCGTTGATCAGCACCAGGCCCAAAAACACACCGCATAAGGCGAACAAATAGGCGTAAGCATTTAGCGGTATGAAATCCATTAAGGATTGAACAGGATAGTCCGCGGCGGACCGCGCCCCATGACCATCGCCGATATGCTTCACCACCGCATTCAGGTGATTGATGATGTCTTTCGGAATGTTGAGCGAGAAATAGAAGAACGGATAGGAAATAGCCGTTATCGCCAGCAGAATAATCTGCTCGCGCTTAGAGTACCGATAAATGAAGCGAAAAATATCCGGTTCCATGCACCGTCAAGACCAGAGGCGCGCCGCGCCGGAACCGCCTGCCATACCCCAGCAAGCGACAAGTGACAACCATAGTCTAACCGATTAATTCGGGTAAACCCACGACACAAAAATTTTAGCACTTTATGCACTTTTTGCGCAAAATATTGGTCTTAGACAGGCCGAGAACCCGTAAAGGGAGTAGGCAGGGTACGGCCGCTATGCCATAGTCGCCCCCGGAATCTCAATTGTGGATCCTTAACCGGGCCAAAGACTGGTTGTGCGAGCGCTAGGGCTACGGCCCAGGCAAACCCTTGGGAAAACGTCAAGGAAGGCGTTATGGACAGTGCGGTAACGACCCGGAAGTCTTCGGGAGTCCGTGTTCTTATTTACAGTCACGATTCCTTTGGTCTCGGCCATTTGCGCCGCTGCCGCGCGCTGGCCCATGATTTGGTCCGCGAGCATGAGGGGTTATCGGCTCTGATCCTGTCCGGATCGCCTATAATTGGCAGTTTTGACTTCCGCAGCCGGGTTGATTTCGTCCGCATTCCTGGGGTTATCAAGCTCCGTAATGGCGACTACACCTCGTTAAATCTGCATATTGATATCGACGAAACTGTTGCCATGCGGGCCTCGATCATTCGCCATACGGCCGAGATCTTTAATCCCGATTTATTTATCGTCGATAAAGAGCCCCTGGGCCTTCGCGGCGAGGTTCGTGAAACCCTGGAAATGCTAAAAAGCCGCGGTACACCTTGTATTTTGGGTTTACGGGACGTGCTGGATGAACCGGCCTTGTTGGCGCCGGAGTGGGAGCGTAAAAACGCTCTTCCGGCCCTGCAAAATCTCTATGATCAGATTTGGGTCTATGGCTTGCCGCAGATTCATGACCCCTTGTCTGGCATTGATTTGCCTCTGTCGGTTCGGCAAAAAATCATCTTTACCGGCTATTTAAAGCGCACAGTTCCGTCGCAACCCCCTGTCGCCAGCACCTACACTGCCCGCTGGAGCGATTATCTGTTGGTGACCGCCGGCGGCGGCGGCGATGGAGATGCCGTATTTGATTGGGTTCTCAAAGCCTATGAAGCCGACCCTGCCATGCCCTATCCGGCCTTGCTGGTTTTAGGACCTTTTATGCAGAACGACCGTCAGGCCGAATATCTTGAGCGGGCGGCCAAACTGCCCAATGTCGAGGCCATTACCTTTGAGGCCCGCATGGAAAGTTTGATGGAACGGGCAATCGGCGTCGTCGCCATGGGCGGATACAATACCTTTTGCGAGATCCTCTCCTTTGACAAACGGGCCTTGATTGTCCCGCGCACTGTACCGCGGCTTGAGCAGTATATTCGGGCGTCTCGGGCACAAAGCTTGGGGTTAGTTGCCATGCTGGAGGATGATGACGTCCATGATCCTCGCACCATGATCACGGCGCTGCGCCATCTGCCACAGCAACGCCGTCCCTCGGAGGTTATCGTGCCGGGGCTTTTAGATGGGCTGGATAACGTCAATCGTCTGGTTACTCTTTTGCTCAATCGCAAACGCCGCCCCGGCCGGCATCGGGTTGCTCTGACCCCCTAATTTTTCTCTGTGTTGGGACGTTATCTCTGTTGGACTCTGGCCAAAACCCCCGTATCACCTCCCAGCACCGATCGATCCCCCGATTGATCATTGTGGTGAAAGGCTATCCCCGTCTGTCGGAAACCTTTATTGCCCAGGAGCTTGCTGGACTTGAAGCCCGGGGAGTGTCGTTTGTTATCGTCTCGTTGCGCCATCCCACCGATAAAACCATTCACGCCTTAAACAAGACGATTACGGCTCCGGTTGTTTATCTGCCGGAGTATCTTCATCAAGAACCTTTACGGGTTATTTCAGCCTGGTTCCGCGTGCGGCGGCTTCCCGGCTATGCCGCAGCTAAAGCTCTGTGGGTGAAGGATTTGCGCCGGGATCTTTCGCGCAACCGCATCCGCCGCTTTGGGCAGGCCCTCGTGTTGGCGGCAGAAATGGCGGATTTAGGCCAGATTGAACAAGTATATGTGCATTTTTTGCACACTCCGGCCTCGGTTGCCCGCTATGCGGCGCGGTTAAGGGGTCTTCCGTGGTCTGTTTCGGCTCACGCCAAGGATATTTGGACCACGCCCCTCTGGGAAAAACAGGAAAAACTGAGCGATGCACATTGGCTTGTCACCTGTACCGCTGCGGGATATCAGCATCTTCGCGATCTTGCGCCACCGGCCCGACAGGACCACGTTTCGTTGCTTTATCATGGCCTCGATTTCAGCCGGTTTCCTGCGCCCCCAGACCGGCCCGCGCGGGATGGCACTGATCCACACAATCCGGTTGAGATTCTGTCCGTTGGCCGATTAGTGGCGAAAAAGGGCTATGACGATGTCTTGGCCGCTTTGGCTCAGCTACCCCCATCACTTGCCTGGCGGTTTACCCATATCGGCGGCGGCAGTTTGCAGAAAAGCTTACGTAAAACTGCCGAAGATTTAGGGCTCGCCGAAAAGATTACCTGGCGCGGCGCCCAGGCAGCCGATCAGGTCTTGGCGGCCTTACGCGCGGCTGATCTGTTTGTCCTTGCCCCAAAGGTGGCCGAAGATGGCGACCGTGATGGCCTGCCCAATGTGCTGCTTGAGGCTGCTAGTCAGGGACTTGCGTGCCTCTCGACTCATGCCGTTGGTGTACCGGAGCTATTTACGGATCACGTAACTGGCTGTCTTGTCCCCCCGTCACAGCCGCAAGCTTTGGGCGATGCGTTGATCCGGTTGATCGGCGATCCGGCTTTACGTCATCGCTTGGGTCAGGCTGCAAACCGCCATGTTCGCGCCACCTTCGCCGCTGATGCCGGGTTGGATGTGTTGGCTAAAAAGCTGACTGCGCCATCCCCGCGCCGCGACAACGGGATAGGCTAATGACCATCGCCTTTTACGCCCCGCTGAAGCCCCCAACCCACCCCGTACCCTCGGGTGATCGCCGCATGGCGCGTCTCCTGATGGCGGCTTTGCATCAGGCCGGATTTCAGGTCGATCTCTGCAGTCGCTTCCGCAGCTTCGATGGCCGAGGTGATCCTGACCGGCAAAGCCGCATCGCCGCCCTCGCCGATCGTATGATCCCGCGGCTCGTCCAGCGGCTGCAGCATTTGCCCCCGAGTAGGCGACCAGTCGCCTGGTTTACCTATCATCTTTATCACAAAGCTCCGGACTGGTTTGGCCCTCGGATCGCCCAGACTTTGGGCATTCCCTACTTGGTGGCCGAAGCCTCCCATGCGCCCAAACAAGCGGGCGGCCCTTGGGATATTGGTTATCAATCCGCCGCTGCCGCCATCCCTGTTGCCGATCGTATTTTTTCTTTCACCGCCCGCGACAGCGCTGGTCTTGAAAGTCTTGTGCCTGCCAACAAATTGGTGCCCTTGGCACCTTTTCTGAATGTGCACAACCTTCAAACCCCCGCGCGGGCTGCCGCGCGTCATCAGCTCGCAGCCCAGTATGGCCTTCCCGGGGATGAGCCTTGGCTCTTAGCCGTGGGAATGTTTCGTCACGGCGATAAGCTGGATAGTTATAAAGTTTTAGCGGCTGCTTTGAGCCATATTCTTGAGCGTCCCTGGCAATTGTTGATTGTTGGCGATGGGGTAGCCCGCGATGAGGTGCGTCACATTTTTGCCCCAATGGACGTACGCATACGATTTCTTGGCCAACAGGATGAAGCAGCCTTGGCGCAAATTTACGCCAGCGTCGACCTGATGGTCTGGCCAGCAATCCGGGAAGCTTACGGTATGACTTTGCTGGAGGCCCAAGCCGCTGGGGTGCCCGTAGTTGCGGGTGCCGGAACCGGTGTCGACGCCGTCGTGGCCTCCGGTCAGGGGGGGATTATTGTTCCCGCCACCGGCGCAGACTTAGTTGCTGGCTTGGCGACGGCAACAGCAGAGCTTTTGGATGATCCCGTTCACCGGATGACTCTGGCAAAAAGTGCCCGAGACAGAGTGCGTCAGCACCATGACTTGCCTATCGCGGCGGCGGTATTACGAAAAAATTTGGCAGATTTAGGCGTAGTCCCCCTGAGAGGGATATCCTCATGACCCCGCTTAAACTCGCTGTCCTCCGTCATGGTCCGACCTTGTGGAATGCAGAGGGCCGCATCCAGGGCCGCAGCGATATTGCGTTAAGTCCAGAAGGACGAACTCTTGTCGCCACTTGGCGGCTGCCGGCCGAGATTCGGGATTTTGACGTCGTCACCAGCCCGCTCCACCGCGCCCGCGAAACCGCCACGATTTTGGGATTTCCCGATGCGTCGTGTGATTCTCGTTTGATTGAAACCAATTGGGGGGACTGGGAGGGAAAACGCCTGGCAGAGCTGCGTCAGGATGGCGGTGACGACTTTCTTTTTGCCGAGGCGCGGGGCGTGGATTTCACGCCGCCAGGGGGAGAAAGTCCGCGGATGGTTCAACAGCGCCTGCAGCCCTTACTCAGCGACTTGGCCACGAAATCTCGTTCTACCTTGCTGATTTCTCATAAAGGAATCGTGCGCGCCCTCTATGCCTTAGCAACCGGATGGCCGATGATTGGCAAACTGCCTCACCGCCTCGACAATGGGTGTGTGCATCTTTTTCATTTGGAGAAGGGGGGAAGGTTAAGCCTAGATCGAACCAATCTGTCCCTGACAGCGTCATGACTGCCGCTTCCCTCCATTCTGGCCTCCATTCTGGGCCTGCCGTTTTCATTTATGTGCAGCATTTATTGGGGGTAGGGCATCTCAGCCGGGCCTTGGCCCTCAGCCAGGGATTAGTCGCCGCTGGCTGCACGGTTACCTTGGCGTCAGGCGGGTTTCCCGCCCCAAGTCTGCCTCATGATCCGCAGCTGCGCTGGGTACAGTTGCCACCCGTCCGTGCCCGAGACGCGACCTTTGCCGTGTTAGAAAACGAGTCCGGACACCCGATCACTGAGGCCTGGCGTGAGACGCGCCGCCACGCCTTGATGACCGCCTATGCGGCCGCAAAACCGCAGGTGCTGATTACTGAGCTTTATCCCTTTGGTCGGCGCATGATGGCGTTTGAGCTTCTACCCTTGCTCAGCGCCGCCAAGACCGCGGCGATCCCGCCGCTGATTGTCGCCTCGGTGCGCGATATTTTAGCGACGCCGAAGCCGGACCGCATGGCAGCGACTGTGGATTTAGTCCGGCGCTTTTATGATCTGGTCTTGGTCCATGGTGATCCCAAGTTGATCCCGCTTACCGCCACCTTCCCTGCGGCAGAAAGCATCGACGACCTGATCGCCTACACCGGCTATATCGATGCGCCCTCCCGCGCACAACCCGGGATGCCAGATCAGACCTCTCCCCAAACCAGCCCAGTCTTTACCGGCCAACAAGTCTTTACCGGACAAGAAGTGCTGATTTCTGCTGGGGGCGGCGCTGTCGCCTTACCGATTATAAAGGCTGTGGCCGCAGCGCGGCCCTTGTCGCAGTTGAAGGATCGACCGTGGCGTTGCCGCATTGCCGCCCATGAATTGGCCGAGATTCGTGCCGAGCTTGGCTCGGCTGCTGCGGGGCTTATTTTAGAACCACCTCATCCCGATTTTGCTTATCGCTTGCGCCAGTGCGCCGTTTCGCTCTCCCGGGCTGGATATAATACCGTCGTGGATATTTTATCGGCACAAGCCCGCGCTGTGTTGGTCCCTTTCGCGGCAGCGGGCGAAACCGAACAGGAAGTGCGGGCCGAGATCATGGCGCATCATCAGCTGATGAGCTTTATCCGGGAAGAAAATTTATCCCCCGCCCGTTTGGCCGCCGCCCTTGATGATGCGGCCGCAGCCCCAACGCCCGCCGCAACAACTGTTGATCTCAGCGGCAGAGCCACCAGTGCGCACCTGATCCGGCGCGCCTTTGATCAGATGGCACGGTCATGAGTGATGTTCCTTCTGATACCACCGCATGGGCCCGGCTTGATCAGGCCTTAACCCGGCTTCATGCAGCAGGACATCAGCTGACCTTATGGTGGCGAGACGATGATGCGGTCAGGGCGACACCTCAGCTTGATCGGTTGCTCGATCTTGCTCAGCGCTACCATCTTCCACTGGCCTTGGCGGTGGTCCCGGGACCGGCAGAAACAAGCCTGGTTGAGCGGCTCGACTATCTTTCCGCCCAGCAACCTGAGGCGGTTATTCTGCAACACGGATGGACGCACCAAAACCATGCGGCGGCTGGGGAGAAAAAATGCGAATATCCCGCGTCGCGCGATCCCGACATCTGCCTTGCCGAACTCAGCCAAGGTCAGGCACGCCTGAGACACATGTTCAGGTCTCGATTTTTGCCGGTCTTGGTCCCGCCATGGAACCGGTTTGCCCCTACTCTGATCCCGTCCTTGGCTCACCACGGATTTATCGGCCTATCCGGCGGTCCTTCCGGCTTTTCTACCGCCAGCTCTGACGGCAAAAGATCTAACGGCATCGGCGCAACTTCGTTACGTCAGGTCCATACCACCCTTGATCCGATAGATTGGGCCAGCCGGCGCAATCCGGCATCAAACAGCGGCACCGGACTTCGCCCCGTGTCCGCCATACTCGACGATATTATTACTCCCCTGGAAGATGCCCTCGCGCCACCCATGACCGCGCCGCCTTTTCCCCACACCACAACACCACCGGACTTTCCAGCAATCCCCTTTCCCTTAACTCTAGGGATCTTGACCCATCATCTTGTCCATGACGCCGCCCTCTGGGCGTTTTTAGATCAGCTGTTTTTGCAGCTCACACGGCATCCTGCGGTGCGGTTTATCTCGGCCCACCGTCTGTTTCAGAAAAACTAGCCCATGCGCCAGGTTTTTCGATATAATATCAAAGACTTGTGGGGCGATTACCTGCGGGCTGCCGCCGGGGTTGTTTTCGCCCTTGCGCCGTTATTGTTTGGGACGGCAAACCCTGCCATAGTTGGTGGTCTTGGCGGTCTTGCGGCCTTGTTTACCGTCTTTGGGGTAGCAACCTTTCTCCGTCATCGAAGTGTCATTTTCCTTGATGATACTGAGGTTGGGATGACAAGCCCCTTTCAGCAGATCCTTGTATGGGACAAGGTAGAACAGGTGACCTTGAGTTATTACACAACCCGGCGGGATGGCAGCAAAGGCCGCATGCAGTTGCGACTTGCCGATCGAAAATCGCTTTTCCACCGTCGTTTTTCCATAGACTCGACCTTAGAAGGATTCGAAACTATTGCGTCAGCGGCGTTTACCGTTGCCAAACGAAATGGCCTTACCCTAAGCCCTGCAACGACGGCGAACTTTCGTGCCCTTGGGCTTAATGATGAAGGTGCAAGTGAGGTCTTAAAGCGTGTCTGACATTTTAGTTGTCGATAATTTGAAAGTCAGTTTCCGCGTCCAAGAGGGTGTGATCGAAGCGGTGCGCGGCGTGTCATTTCGCGTTCCCAAAGGAACCACCGTCGCGCTGGTGGGTGAATCGGGATCGGGTAAATCCGTCGTCGCGCAAACCATTATGGGCATCTTGCCAAAAACCGGCCGCATCGACAGCGGCCGTATTCTTTTTCTAGATCCTGATGCCAACCGCAGCGGTCGCGCCAGCAACGAAGCCGTCGACATTGCGCAACTTAATCCTGACGGCAAAACCATGCGCCGTCTGCGCGGGGGCCGGATCTCGATCATTTTCCAAGAGCCCATGACATCCTTGTCGCCGTTGCACACCATCGGCGATCAAGTCGGCGAAGCTTTGGCCTTGCATCGCACGACCAATGCCGCCGCCCGCACTGAACTCACGGAAGAGATGCTGCGCTTGGTCGGATTCCCCGATCCCGAAAAAGCCTTGCGCACCTATCCGTTCGAATTATCTGGTGGTCTGCGTCAGCGCGCGATGATCGCCATGGCCTTGGTCTGTCGTCCGGCCCTTTTGATCGCCGATGAACCAACCACTGCCCTTGATGTCACCATTCAGGCGCAAATTTTAAAATTAATCCGCGATTTGCAATCTGAATTACAAATGGCGGTCTTGGTGATCACCCACGATCTTGGCGTCGTCGCCAATATGGCTGAAGAAATTGTCGTGATGTATCACGGCAAGATTATGGAAGCGGGCACCCGCGATCATATTTTCCGCGATCCACAACATCCTTATTTGAAAGCTCTCCTGAAAGCCGTGCCGCGGTTCGATATGAAACCCGGCGAACGGCTTGTGCCGATCCGTGAAATTAAATCCGACGCCAGCGCCTTAATGGCGGAGCGAGTGCCGTGGAGTGACGCAGCAGAGGCAGCAGGCCCGCTTCTTTCCGTTAAAGATATCTGCAAGTCTTTCACGATTCGTAACAGCGGTATGTTTGGTAAAGCCGCGTCGAGTAAAGTTCCCGCCGTTGCCGGTGTCAGCTTTGATATCAAGCGCGGCGAATGTTTGGGATTGGTCGGTGAATCTGGCTGCGGCAAAACCACCTTGTCGAAAATTTTGATGCGCGCCTTAAGTCCTGATTCCGGTCAAGTGACGTTTAATGATCACGGCGCATTAATTGATGTGCTGAAACTTTCTGGCCGCAATTTGACAGCGTTCCGCAGCAAGATTCAGTTTATCTTCCAAGATCCGTACAGTTCACTTAATCCACGGATGACCGTCGGCGATATCGTCGCCGAGCCCTTGATCATTCACGGCATCGGCACCGATAAAGAGCGCCGCGAGACGGTAGCCGAATTGATGCGCTTGGTTGGTCTGAACGCGGCCCATCTTCGTCGTTACCCGCATAGTTTTTCCGGTGGTCAGCGTCAGCGGATCGGCATTGCCCGCGCCTTGGCTTTGCGTCCTGATTTGTTGATTTGCGATGAACCGGTTTCTGCATTGGACGTGTCGATTCAAGCGCAGGTGCTGAACCTGTTAAAAGACCTTCAAGCAAAACTTGGTCTTACCTATTTGTTCATTTCGCATAATTTAGCGGTGGTCGATTACATCGCGCACCGAATCGCCGTCATGTGCCGTGGCCGTTTGGTTGAGATCGCACCACGTGATGTGCTGTTTAAAAATCCGTTGCATCCTTACACCAAGGCGTTGTTGGCGGCTGTACCCGACCCCAATCCCAGCAACCCCCTAGACTTTAATGCGCTGATGGAAGGTCGGGCATCCGATCCTTCGGCTTGGCCGCATCCGTTTACCGATCAAGGTGGCAATGCCTGCCCTGATCTTATTGATGTGGGCGGGGGACATTTTGTTCGCGCGGGTGTCAATCCCGCAACCCTGCGTATAGCGTCCTAATACATGGCGTAACGAGCAAGACGATGAGTATGACGATGGTGCGGTTGAAATATTTTTTCTGTGGAATGCTGTTATTGACCGGCAGCATGACGGCACCAGCGTATGGCGACGGTAAGGGTGAACCGCCGATCTTGGCGCCGCTTGTCAATGCGCAGAATTTACCAAAGATGGCAGAGCGGTTGCCTGAGCATCCCCGCGTTATTGACTTAACGTCAGAAGGTCTAACGCCGGGTCTCTATGGTGGTGATCTTCGCATTATCTTGGCGTCGGCCCGCGACATTCGGCAAATGTCGGTCTATGGCTATGCGCGGCTTGTCACCTATGACAAAGAATTCCGTCTGGTTCCTGACATCTTGGAGCGGTTTGAGGTCGAGAACGACCGTATCTTTACCTTTCACTTGCGCAAAGGTCATCGTTGGTCCGATGGACACCCCTTCACCACCGAAGATTTTCGTTACTACTGGGACGATATCGCAAATGATCGCGAATTATCTCCCGTCGGACCACCGGTTGATTTGCTGGTTGATGGCGAACCGCCAAAAATTGACATCATCGATGCCTATACAATCCGCTACAGCTGGACCAAATCCAATCCGGAATTCCTGGCGCATCTGGCCAACGCCACCCCCTTATTTTTGTACCGGCCGGCGCATTACTTAAAAAAGTTTCACATTAAATACGCCAAGCCTGATGAACTGGAAAAAGAAGTAGAAGACAGCGGCCAAAGAAATTGGGCGGCACTGCATAACAAGCTGGACGAACCATCGCGGTTTGACAATCCAGACATGCCAACCCTGGAGCCGTGGATTAATACAACACGCGGTATGTCAGATCGTTATGTCTTTCAGCGCAATCCTTATTTCCATCGTGTTGATGATCAAGGCAAACAGCTTCCGTACATCGACCGGGTGGTGGCGCAGATTGCCGACGGCAAACTTATTCCTGCCAAGGCCGCTGCTGGTGAAGCAGATTTACAAGGTCGCAATCTCCGCTTTGATAATTACACCGTTCTAAAAAAACAGGCGACGCGCGGCGGGTATGACGTCCACTTGTGGCGGACTGGACGGGGTGCGCAAATGATTTTGATGCCGAACCTCAACACCATTGATCCGGTTTGGGGACCAATCCTGCGCGATGTCCGATTCCGCCGTGCCCTCTCGCTCGGCATTGATCGCCACGAAATCAATCAGGTCATTTTTTATGGTCTGGGAATCGAGGGTCAAAATACCGTTCTTCCCACGAGCCCGCTTTACCGGGAAAAATATCGGACAGCCTGGGCCAGTTATGATCCCGTGGCGGCGAATCAATTGCTGGACGAGATGGGCTTCACGAAACGCGATACCGACGGGTATCGGTTGACGGCCGATGGCGAGCGGCTTCAGATCACCATCGAGACTACCGGTGAAAGCACAGAAGAAACCGATGTTCTGGAGCTGATCTCCGACAGCTGGCAGGGTCTTGGTATCAAGCTTTTTATTAAACCGTCGCAACGCGAATCCTTACGCAATCGCGTTTATGCCGGCGAAACCATCATGAGTGCATGGTTTGGCGTTGAAAATGGCTTGGCCCGCGCCGAGATGAGCCCGATTGAGTTTGCCCCGGCAAACCAAGATCAATTTCAATGGCCGAAATGGGGACAATTTTATCAGACCAAGGGACGGGCCGGAGAAGCGCCCAACACACCTGAGTCCAAAGAGTTGATGGAGCTTCTCTCCGCGTGGCGAAAAAGCGCCTCGCTCGACGAAAAAACCATGATTTGGCACCAAATTCTCCGCATCAATAGCGACGCGGTATTCACCATTGGGATTGTTGCGGGAGCTTTGCAGCCCATTGTGGTCAATAAACACCTCCGTAACGTACCCTCTGATGGTATTTGGAACTGGGATCCCGGCGCCCATTTCGGTATCTACCGTCCCGATACTTTCTGGTTTGCCGATGAAGCACGTCGCAACCGGACCGCCGTTGCTATAACAGACCCCCGATAGGTCGCATGTTCTGTCCTTTTATTTTGTTCTCGTTGACGACCGGGTCACTTGCACTTATTGACTCCCCTATGGCTATTTATTCCCGCGCCTGATCCGTTCAAGGAAATCTTTTGACCACAGATGTTTAATTATATTGCCCACCGTTTTTTAATCATGATTCCGACGCTGCTCGCCATCAGTGTTTTGGTATTCGTGATCATTCAATTGCCGCCGGGCGATTTTCTATCCAACTATGTGAATGAGCTGCAAAGCCAGGGTGAGATGGTTGATCCATCGAAGCTGGAATTTCTCCGCGTCACCTATGGTTTCGATCAGCCGATGATCGTTCAATACTTTAAATGGCTGCTGGGATTGCTCCAAGGTGATCTCGGCTATTCCTTTGAGCACAAAATTCCGGTCGCCGATGTCTTGGCCGACCGTGTCAGCCTGACCATCTTGCTGAATTTTGCTACTGTACTCTTTGTTTATATCGTCTCTTTTCCGATTGGGATTTATTCGGCAACCCGTCAGTACAGCTGGGGCGATTACGGTTTGACCTTTTTGGGCTTTTTAGGATTGGCGACGCCTAACTTCCTTTTGGCCCTAGTATTGATTTACCTCTTTAATCAATGGTTCGGTATTTCTGTCGGCGGATTGATGGATCCGATCTATATCGACCAGCCATGGACCTTGGATAAGATCGGCAGTATTGCGGCGCATCTTATCGTCCCCACCATCGTCATCGGAACCGCCGGCACAGCCGCGATGATCCGCCGCCTCCGCGCCAATCTTCTGGATGAGTTGCAAAAGCAGTATGTGGTTACGGGACGGGCCAAAGGTCTGCCCGCAGGCCGTTTGCTGATGAAGTATCCCTTACGTATGGCGCTTAATCCCTTTATCGCTGACATCGGCAGCCTCTTGCCGCAGATGGTTTCCGGCTCGGTGATCGTTTCCGTTGTTATGTCCTTGCCGACCGTTGGTCCCGTTCTGTTATCGGCGTTGCAATCGCAAGACATGTACTTGGCCGGATCGATCTTGATGATCCTCGCCTTGTTGACCGTTTTGGGTATGTTGATTTCTGACTTAGCCCTGGCTTTGCTTGATCCACGCATCCGCTTAACCGGCGGAGCCACGAAATGAGCAGTTCCGACCGTACGCTTACCCCACCGGGCGGCGCTTTAGCTCATTACGTATCGACCGAACCGTTCGATCCTTATGCGGTCGAAGCGATGACGCCGCAACAAGAACGATATTATCGCGCCTCTCAATGGAAGATGATGTGGTGGAAACTCCGCCGGCATCGTTTGGCCGTCATCTCGGGCATTATTCTGCTGCTGTTATACGCCACTATTCTCTGCTCTGAGTTTTTGGCGCCGTATCAACTTTCGAGCCGACATACCGATCACATTTTTGCGCCGCCGCAATCCTTGCATCTTTTCCATGAAGGCCAATTCGTCGGTCCCTTCGTCTACGGGTTTGATTACCGATTGAACATGGAAAATCTGCGCCGCGAATATACGCCGAACCCAAACAAGATCGAAAAGCTGCAGTTCTTTTGCCGCGGCGATCGTTATTATTATATGGGATTAGTTCAAGGCAATCTGCATCTTGTTTGCCCCGCCCCTGGCGGCACCTTATTTTTGCTGGGCACTGATCGTTTGGGCCGAGATCTGTTGTCGCGCATTATTTATGGCACGCGCATATCTCTGACCGTCGGCTTGTTCGGCATTATGATCAGCTTCATCATTGGAATCACGGTTGGCGGACTTGCGGGATATTACGGCGGTTTGATTGACAATCTGGTTCAGCGGGTTATTGAGATTCTCCGTTCCCTGCCGGAGCTGCCTTTGTGGATGGCTTTATCGGCTGCCTTACCGGTGTATTGGTCGCCGATCCTGGTTTACTTCGGCATTACGATTATTCTCGGCTTGTTGGATTGGACCGGCCTTGCTCGCGCGGTGCGGTCAAAGCTTCTGGCGTTGCGCGAAGAAGATTTTTGTACCGCGGCCCAATTGATGGGCGCGTCGCCCGCCCGGGTGATCGGTCGGCATTTGTTGCCCAGCTTCGCCAGTCATTTGATCGCCTCGGCAACCTTGTCCATTCCGTCGATGATCTTGGGCGAAACCGCCCTCAGCTTTTTGGGCTTGGGCTTGCGTCCGCCGATCACCAGCTGGGGCGTGTTGTTGAATGAAGCACAGAACATCAATGTGGTGGCGCTTTATCCGTGGCTGATGTTGCCGGCGGTCCCGGTGATCATCCTGGTTCTGGCCTTCAACTTTTTGGGAGATGGTCTGCGCGACGCCGCCGATCCGTATAAATAATATAAGCGGCCAAACCTAATCCCGGGTTTCTAACCAGAGGCTGGATTCAAATGCCCCTTTGGGTAGGGGCAAAGACGACACCATACTCTCGGCCAAAATATTTTCCATCCGGCTGACGACATAGTGGCTGGAGAAAACCGGTTTGAACCGGCCCATCATCAATAAGGGGGTCAGCGCCTGCTGTTCGTTATAACCGCGCCAGGCCCACGACCGTGGATAAGGGTCAGGCAAAAAGACATCGTGGATATGCACCAAGACTTCACCCGGTAGTTGCGGCAGAATCCGGCTGAGCAAAATATCGACGTCGCTTCCCGGCAAAAGAAGGTGGCTGGAGTCGATAAACAAAATATCGCCGCGTCCCAAATTGCCAAAGACCTCGGGGCCAACGTCTTGTATTCCGGCTTCGATGTGATGAACGGCAAGACCGTCCAGCTTCGCCCGCGGACTAGGATCGATTGATTTGATCGTGGTCTCGAGCCCTGCATCTGCAACCGCCCGAGCCATAAACCGGGTCGAGTGACCGGCGCCGATCTCGATAATATTGCGCGGCGCCCGCGCCCGCACCAGCGCGTAGGCCACAGCCGCATCAAGACGCGGGAACCAACTTTGATTGAATCGCGGCGTGATCATTCCCGCAGGAGGCTTCTTCGCCTTGGCAATCGCCAAAAGATCCTCGGCATAACCATCAACAACGCCAAGCACCGCCGCAAAGGTTGCCTCTGCACCGTGAAAAAAACTTTCCACCTCGGGCAAAATGTTTGGCGGCGCCAACCGATCAATGTACCGATACGGGATAAAAATCCCGAGCTGCCGCAACCCGAGAATCGTTGCTAAACCAAATCCGTGATAGCGTAGAAAAGACCGCATAAATTTTATCTCGTTTGTTTAAGGCAGGATCACTGTTGATCCCGTTGTCTTTCGTCCTTCAAGATCTTGATGGGCTCGCGCCGCCTCCGCCAAGGCGTAGGTTTGGTGTATTTCTATCTTTACTTTGCCTGTGGCGACAACGTCGAATAAGGCGTTGGCCGTTTCACGCAAAGTCTCCCGTGTACTGGTATAATGATAAAGAGTTGGCCGCGTCACATAGAGCGATCCCTTTTGACTGAGAATACCTAGATTCACCGGCGGCACCGGCCCCGAGGCATTGCCGAAGGACACCATCATGCCGCGCGGACTTAAACTATCGAGCGATCCTTCCCAGGTGTCTTTGCCGACTGAATCGTAAACCACCGGTACGCCCGCACCTTTGGTCAGGGCGCGCACCTTCTCGGCAACATTTTCTTGTCGGTAAAGAATGGTGTGGTGACACCCATGTTTGCGCGCCAAGGCCGCTTTCTCTTCCGAGCCCACCGTTCCGATCACCGTCGCCCCTATGGCAGATAACCATTGGCAAGCTAGTAGCCCCACGCCGCCCGCTGCCGCGTGAAACAACACGGTCATGCCTTTTTCAACCTTGAAGCTGTGGCGAATAAGATAGGCGACCGTCATGCCCTGCAGCATCATTGCTGCAGCGTCGCGTTCTTTAAGGGTTGCCGGCAAAGGCACCAAGCGATCGGCCGGCATAATCCGCGCTGTCGCATAGGCGCCTAACGGTCCGCCCGCATAGGCGACCCGGTCGCCTGGCTTAACATCAGTCACCCCCGGACCTATCGCTTCGACGACACCGGCGCCCTCAACCCCAAGGCCTGACGGCATTGGCACCGGATAAAGCCCGGTGCGATGATAGACATCGATAAAATTAAGACCGATCGCGGTATGCTTAACCCGGGCTTCGCCCGCACCTGGCGCTGGAAGATCAACAGGGCTTAAACGCAAAACCTCAGGGCCACCAACCTGATCAAATTTTATCGCCTGCGCTGTCGTCATTGTGTCTCAGTTAAATTTGAAGGCCATATTAGTGACTTACACCGATTACCGGCGAGAAACCTAAGGATACTCCCATCCTACCCAAACCGAAATCTTTCTATTTTACAGATAAGTTTCAAGCCATAACCTCTAAGTTAAGCGCAAATAAGGACTCACACCGTGGCCCCTTGCTCTGCCTAGATGCAGAATTCGAACCCATAGGGCGGGCGATAACGCCGATACTCTCAATGGCATTGACGGAAGCGATATCCTAGATATCGGCGCAAACTGCAAATAGTTTGCTTTTAGTGTCACCGATTCTTCCCTTTCTGAAATCTTTTCTTGCTTAAGGGGTGTTTAATTAAAACGCACACGTAAATAGGGTGCTTTATTTTTTTATGATTCAGGGAAGATGGATATTTTATAAACAATCTATAGTTGCTTTTATATTCCTGCATACCATTTTAATCTAAATTATTATTCAGATGGAATCAAATTCCTGAGCCAATTTCCCCACAAATCCTTGATTAATTTGATGTTAGCTTTACAGTAACCGTAATCATAAAAAATAAGTTAAATTTATGGCAAATATTACAGACTAAAACTTTCCCGTTTGAAAAGCTTAGCTTTAGATATATGGCACAAGAACCCCGGATCATCACATCGTTATCTTACCAGGAGAGAGTTATGCCGAGTTTACTCGACCAGAGTGCTGGCCATCCGAACGACGTTCGGGACTATAACAAAGACAACACCGATACCTTGCTCAGCACTGACGGTGGAGATGGTTTCACCAGCGACAGCAACACCGACACCCTCGTCAGCAGCGGTGGCGACGATGGTTTCAGCACAGACGGCGACGACGTCTTCAGCAGCGATCGCGACAGCAATACCGACACCCTCGTCAGCAGCGGTGGCGGCGACGATGGCTTCAGCAGCGACCGCGACAGCAACACCGACACCCTCGTCAGCAGCGGTGGCGGCGGCGAAATCCTCAGTACTGACGGCGCCGGAACCCTTGATGAGATTGGCAATAACGTTACGCATGTATTGAGTGACTACCCTAGTGCTTCCGAGTCATCCGCTGAGCTCGCCAGTGCCTTTGGCGGCGGAGAACCCGCTGTTGATCTCTTGTTTGATCTTGGTGCGTCTCTCGACTCTAGCTCCGGTGGCAGCGGTCCGGTTGATGCTTCAGGTTCAATTACGATCACGGATCTTCATGCCCTAGATACTATGGCCTTTAATTTTAACAACGTCGAAAAAACCCCCGGTTGATCTTCCTCACTATTGATAAGAAAAAAGGGGGGTTTTAACCCCCTTTTTTGGTTCACAGGCCCTAACACCCCCCGCCTGTCAGTCGCCGATATTCCGAACGCAATCTTTCTAATGATGGTTAAGAATGTCGCGCAACAGCGCTGGGTTCGTTTGCGGTGGCTCGCAGGCAAGACCCCGGCAAACATATGCCGCAGCTTTACCGTCAACCAGCGTCTTACCCGCAGCCGGATGCCGCGGCGGTAAGGTTGATGTATCTGCAACTGGCAGCAAAAGCAGATCCGGAAGCGGCAGATCAAGAACGGCACGGCGAAGGCCTTCGGCTTCTTCTCCGTCACCAACGATGACAATTTGCACTGTGGTTTCAATAATGCGTGCCGCCGCAACAAAACTTGACGCCGCCAAGGCCAGGCGGTCCGTTCCGCCCGAAAAACTTGTCGTCAACGCGGCGGCACGATCGCGATAGCTCTCTTTGCCGGTTAGTAAATACAAATAAGACAAGGCCGCCAGCAGCATGCCATTGCCCGAGGGTGTCGCACTATCTACCACGGTCTTGGTACGCACCAACAATGTCGGCGTATCCGATGCCGTTAAAAAATAACCACCGGCTGGGTCGCGGTAGAAACTTTCCACCGTTTCCGCCCAGGTTTCTGCCGTGGCGAGATAATCCGCATCGCCCGTTGCCGAATAGAGCGCCAGCGCCCCGCGCATCATCGCTGCGTAATCATCCAGGATCGCCGGATGGGCAGCCTTAGATTTTCGCCAGCTGTGCCACAGCCGATGGTGATCCCGTTTTAGATAACGCGTGACAAAAGCAAAGGCGGATTTTGCTGCTGAAATCCATGCCGGTTGATCAAATGTCAGCCCCGCCTTCACCAATGCCGTGATGGCCAAACCATTCCAATCCGCCAGAACCTTGTCATCCCAACCCGGCCAAACGCGCTGATCGCGTACCTGCTTCAACTGTGCGGCTTGAGCAGCCAAAATTTTTTCCGCATCCGCGTTGCCATAGGGCGTTGTCATGCGGTTAAGAATGTTATGATGTTCCCAATTGCCGGCGGCGGTGACGTCATACGCCGCTTTAAATGTTGTGGACTGGGCGCCTAAGATCTTATCAACCTCAGCTTCGCTCCAGACGTAGAACTTACCTTCCACGCCTTCACTGTCGGCGTCTAACGTCGCCGCAAATCCGCCTTGCGCCGCGTGCGGAACTGAATCATCGCGATTGATCATCTCCCGCAGCAACCAGGTAACGGTTTCTTCCACCCGTGTTTGAATTAATGGCGCGCGAGTTTCTTTCCATACATCACTCAACAAATCGATCAGCTGCGCATTGTCGTACAGCATCTTTTCAAAATGCGGCACCAGCCACACTTCGTCGGTAGAGTACCGTGCGTATCCTCCACCGAGATGATCGTATATTCCCCCCAGACTCATCGCCGTCACGGTCCGCACCACCGCCTCGCGCACAGTTTCCTGTCCGGTTTCAAGATAAATGCGCCACAACAATGCAAATAACGGCACTTGCGGAAATTTTGGCGCGCCGGGAAGACCGCCATGTTGCAGATCGATTGCGGCGGCAATCTGCACGGCTGCTGCATCGATAATCTCCCGAGACAGAAGCCCGCCTGGATTTGACGCAGAGGCCTTGGCCACTGCTTGTTTAATCGCCGCCGCATTCCGGGTGATGTCACCGGGACGGTTATGATAAGCATCCGCCAAACTTCGGAGAACTTCGGGGAAACTTGGCCGTCCCCACCGCGGCTCGGGCGGAAAATAGGTGCCGCCCCAAAACGGCTCGCCCTCTGGGGTGAGAAACATCGTCAGCGGCCATCCGCCATGCTCACCCAAAACCGCCAAGGCTGTTTGATAGATCGCATCTATATCCGGTCGTTCTTCCCGATCGACCTTAATGTTAACAAACAGACTATTCATTACCGCCGCAATCTCGGGATTTTCGAAACTTTCATGGGCCATGACATGGCACCAGTGACAGGCGGCGTATCCCACCGAGAGCAAGATCGGCTTACCCGCCGCCTTAGCGAGGGCAAAAGCCGCTTCATTCCAGCCGTGCCAGTGGACGGGGTTATCCTTGTGCTGCAGCAAATACGGACTGGTTTCTTGATCGAGAAGATTTTTCGCGCCATGATCCGGTTGCGCTGCCTGTCTTTTTGAAGGATCGGGGCCGGTTTCGGTCATGACAAACTTTCTCAATGGATGGGCTTGCGCTCGTCGGGCTTGCCTATTGTTCCCGGCTTCTATACCTCAAACATGACGACCTTGAGCCAAGGATATTCTTTATGAGCGATCCAGCCCCTTATTACAAAACCCATATTTTTTGCTGCACCAATCGGCGGGTTGCCGGTCATGCCCGCGGCTGTTGTGCGGAAAAGAATGCGGAATCCTTGCGCGGTTATATGAAGGATCGCGCCAAGGCCTTAGGCATTAAAGGCGCCCGCGTGAATACGGCGGGATGTCTTGACCGCTGCGAGCTTGGCCCGGTTATGGTGATCTACCCGGAAGGCGTTTGGTATACTTATAAAACCACCGCTGACATCGATGAAATCTTGCAGACTCATCTGATTGAGAGCAAACGGGTGGCGCGGCTGATCTTGCAGCCTCAGGACAAATTTCCCCCGTCAGCCTCGACCTAAACCTGTGACCGCGACCACCATCTTTGCCGTTTCCACAGCACGCGGCAAGGCGGGGATCGCGGTTGTGCGGATTTCCGGTCCGGAGACCGGCGCTGCTTTACGGGCACTAAAGGGAAATAACCGCATGCCGTGGCCGCGATTTGCGCGGCCGATACATCTTAAAGATCCAGAAACCGGCGAGACTCTCGACGAAGCCTTAGTCTTGTGGTTTCCCGGACCCGCCAGCGTCACGGGCGAAGATGTCGCGGAACTTCATCTTCATGGCGGACAGGCGGTGGTCGAGGGCGTGCTTGGCTGTCTTGGGCGGATTCCGGGCTTACGTCTTGCCGAGCCGGGCGAATTTACCCGCCGCGCCTTTGACAACGGCAAACTTGATCTTACCGCAGTTGAAGGCTTGGGCGACTTAATTGCAGCGGAAACGCCAGCTCAACGTCGCTTGGCTTTACGTCAATTGAGTGGTGATCTTGCACGACTATACGATAAGTGGCGACAGCAACTAATTCAGCTTATGGCTTTGCTTGAGGCCACCATAGATTTTTCTGATGAAGCTGATGTTCCGGCCGAAGTTATCGCAGAACTTACCACCACTGTCGGCGCACTCTCTACCGCGATTGCAGCTCATCTGAATGATGGGCGCAGAGGTGAACGCTTACGTGATGGTATCCACATCGCTCTTGTAGGGAAGCCCAACGCTGGAAAATCGACCTTACTTAATTGTTTGGCGCAGCGTGATGCCGCAATTGTTGCCCCTACACCTGGAACAACTAGGGATATCTTAGAAGTTCATCTCGACTTAGGCGGATATCCCGTGGTGCTGATCGATACCGCCGGGCTCCGCGATGGTGATATCACCACACTTGATCCGGTTGAAGTTGAAGGGATACGCCGCGCGAAGGTGGCCGCTGAAACGGCCGACCTACGGGTAGTTCTTATCGAAGGATCGGGGTCAGTTTCGGCAGATGATCTGCAGACTTTGATCGCGGATGCCGATCTTATTGTTCGCAGCAAATCTGATCTGGGTCTCTCTGCTCATTCTGACTCTGCACCAAAAGGGTCACTGATCGACGTGATGTCGGTTTCTGCAGTAACGAAGGAGGGCATCCCTGAATTCGTGGCAAAACTAACCGACTTTGTTCGTCATCGCTTTGACAGTGACGATACGGCACCGGTTTTAACCCGGGCCCGTCACCGCACAGCATTAGAAGAAACCCTTACCGCCTTAAACCGCGTTGCAACAGCACCCTTGCCCGATTTGGCAGCGGAAGATTTGCGCCTTGCCGCCCGGGCGCTGGGCCGCATTACCGGCCGGGTTGATGTTGAAGATTTGCTGGATGAGATTTTTGCGCGGTTTTGTATCGGCAAATAAACTCCGTACCAACTCCCCGATTAATTCTACACAAAACTCCTCGGCGTAACTTTCCTTAACCGTCGGTCAATCATTCTACCGCTTGAAGTTGGTGAATTCTTTCGCCGCCGTTTCAAGAATGGTGTCTTTATCGCTGAGATTTTTATCGGTGCAAACATGACCGATCGCGCGAAAGCGATACCCGTTGTCGACGGCTTGATCGTAGTGAAGAAAACCAAGGCAGGCCGTTCGCGTCCCACTTTCGAAGGGAATATAGGTACTGCCCTTTTCGCGCCGGATATCACCCCAATTTTTTGGCGCCGCGTCAGCCGTGCGTTGCATGGTAATTGCTGTTTTCAATTCGTCGGCAGGAACAGCGCCGCAGTAGCTTTGCACACCCGCCTGGCAAAGAAAAATGTAACGGCCAACGTTTTCTTTCACGCCGCGCAAAATATAAAGACTCACTTGGCCATTGGGGCCTGTCGTTCCGCTTTTGATTGTGCGGCACCCAAATGCGCTCTCGGTGCTGCGGAAGGGCGTTGCCGCACATGAGATCTCTTGCCAATCATCCGCCTTGGCTTGATTGACCCCTAGCGCTGGAGTTATTCCGAAAAACTCCCCTATGCTGAGAACAACTGCGACAGACAAAATAAATAATCGGTATTTCATGTAAGAAGTCCTTAAAAACACGACATAATCTGAGGCAGTGTTATTTTGTGCACACTACTTTATGGCGTCTTTTTATCTGTGCAAGTTTGTTTTTTTGAGCGGCAATTAAAATTTTAATTAATTGGCACGAAACGCTAACTCGATGATCCCTCTTTGCCTTGGGGCCAGGACTCGCTAAAACAGAGGAATGAGTCCAAGTACCTTTGATTTTGACGTTATTGTCATTGGCGGCGGCCATGCCGGGACCGAAGCGGCAGCGGCATCGGCGCGTCTTGGCGCCAAGACCTTGCTGTTAACTCATAAAGCCGATGCGATCGGTGTTATGTCGTGTAACCCGGCCATCGGCGGCTTAGCTAAAGGCCACTTGGTGCGAGAAATTGATGCCTTAGACGGGCTGATGGGTCGTGCCATTGACCGCGCAGGAATCCAATTTCGCATTTTGAATCGCAGCAAAGGCCCGGCGGTTCAAGGGCCGCGCGCCCAGGCTGACCGGAAGCTTTACCGCCTCGCCATTCAGGATTTACTCCGTAACCAACCCAATCTAACCATTAAAGAAGGCGCCGCGGCCCGTTTCCTATGTGCATTAAATGGCACAATGTGCGGAATATGCACAGAATCGGGTGAGGAAATTAGGGCGCGGGCCATTGTGGTTACAACAGGCACTTTTCTGCGCGGATTAATCCATCTTGGCGACAAACACGAGGCCGCCGGTCGGGTTGGCGAGGCGCCCTCGGTTGCTTTGGCAGAAGCCATTGCCGGCCTTGGCTTAACTATGGGACGGCTTAAAACCGGTACACCGCCGCGGCTCGATGGGCGTACCATCGATTGGGCCGCCTTGGATGCCCAGCCTGGGGATGATCCGCCGGTGCCGTTTTCTTACCTAACCGATAAGATTACAACGCCGCAGATTCCGTGCCATATTACCTGGACCACATCGGCGGTTCACGATCTTATCCGCGCCAACCTTCACCGCGCGCCCATGTATAGCGGTCAGATTGAAGGTGTCGGCCCCCGTTACTGCCCATCGATCGAGGATAAGGTGGTGCGGTTCGCCGACCGCGATCGTCATCAAATTTTTCTTGAGCCAGAAGGACTTGACGACGATACCGTTTACCCGAACGGTATATCAACCTCGCTGCCGGTGGATGTTCAACAGCATATCATCAAGCTGATGCCCGGCCTTGAAAAGGCGGAAATGGTTCGGCCCGGCTATGCCATAGAATACGACTATGTTGATCCGCGGGAGCTCCTGCCTAGCCTAGAGTTGCGCCGAGTTCCAGGGGTATTCTTGGCTGGTCAAATCAACGGGACGACAGGCTATGAAGAGGCCGCAGCTCAAGGTCTTATGGCCGGAATTAATGCTGCTCGACGCGCTGGCGGTGCCACTCGCTCTGAGGATATTTCTTTAACACGGGCAGATGCCTATATCGGCGTCTTGATTGACGATTTGGTTTCCAAAGGGACAACCGAACCTTATCGGATGTTTACCTCACGCTGCGAATACCGCCTCACTCTCCGGGCAGATAATGCGGATCAACGCTTGACCTCATTGGGCATCGCCTGGGGATGTGTTGGGTCAGAACGTCGGACTGCGTGGTCACATAAAGAGCAAGACTTGACCGCGGCGCGGAATTTGGCGGAAAGCCTAACTCAGACACCCAAGGCCCTGGCTGCCGCTGGGTTTTCAGTTAACCAGGATGGCATCCGGCGCAGTGCCATGACCCTTCTTTCTTATCCAGGTATATCCGTCAAAAGCCTTGTTTCTCTCTGGCCGGAGCTTGGCCATATTAAGCCGGCTATTGCTGCTCAGCTTGAAATTGAGGCGCTTTATTCCGGTTACCTTGAGCGTCAAGAAATTGATATACGCGCCTTTCGTCGTGATGAGCGGCTAAGCTTGCCCGCTAACCTCGACTATACTGAAATTGGCGGGTTATCGGCTGAAGTACAGCAAAAATTGACAGCAGCTCAACCAACAACCCTGGGCGCGGCGGCACGGATATCAGGCATTACGCCAGCGGCCTTAGTCGCCGTTTTGCGCTATGTGCGCCGTCAGGATGCCGCCTGAGACCTTGGGGAGTGTTTCACGTGAAACATGGCTTAGCTTTAACCCGGGATGACTTTGCCGGTGCTCTGTCCGCCCTAGGCCGAGATGTTTCACGTGAAACACTCGACCACCTCCAACTCCTCGTAGACCTTTTGATTAAATGGCAGAAAACCATCAATTTGGTCGGGCCGTCAACCTTGGCCGATCCGTGGCGCCGCCATATCTTAGATTCGGCTCAGCTTCTCCCTTATTTAAGTCACCCTGACCTGCCAGAGGGTCCTATCGCGGACCTCGGGGCAGGGGCTGGTTTCCCCGGTATTGTTTTATCGATCTTAGGTATCTCAAACATAACCTTGATTGAGTCTGATAGCCGAAAGGCGACCTTTATGCGTGAGGCAACACGTATTACCCAAGCGCCAGCAAAGATCCTCAACAAACGGATTGAAACTGTCGGTGACAGCTTTTCCCTTGTAGTTTCGCGCGCCCTCGCCCCCTTGGATAAGTTGTTGATATTGGCTAAGCCAATTTTATCATCCCCAGGATTCTGTGTTTTCCCCAAAGGGGAAGGGGCGGATAGGGAATTGACGGCTGCAGCAGAAAGGTGGAGATTTGATTCTGTTGAAACCTTTAAAAGCCTGACTGATCCTGACGGAACGATCCTGCGTCTAACCAATCCTTCGCTGCAGGAAGCATCGTCGACTTAAACTCTCGGTTTTTGCCCCCTTGAGGGTACAGTCTTTTTGCAGGAAAACCTCCATGACCGCATCACCCGTGGCACCTTCTGCTTCCAGCACTTCGACGGCTTTTGTTACGCCGCGGGTCTTGGCTGTAGCTAACCAGAAAGGTGGCGTTGGCAAGACCACGACCACCATTAATCTTGCCACTGCCATGGCGGCCTGCGGGCGCCGGGTTCTGATTGTTGATATGGATCCGCAGGGTAATGCAAGCACGGGATTAGGAATTGACCGCAAGCTGCGCACGGTCACCACCTATGATGTTTTGATCGAAGAGACACCGATTGAAAAGGCGGCTTTGCCGACAGCGGTTCCCGGATTATTTGTGGTTCCCGCCTCAGTTGATTTAACCGGTGCCGAGCTCGAGCTGGTCCAGATCAACGGCCGCGAAAGCCGACTACGCCGCGCCTTACGCCTCCCGGATTTGCCGTGGGATTTCGTCTTGATCGATTGCCCACCGGCCTTGGGCTTTCTGACCCTAAATGCCTTGGTTGCTGCCGACGCGGTTCTCGTCCCCCTTCAATGTGAGTTTTATGCTTTGGAGGGTTTGTCCCACCTTCTTAAAACCATTGAGCGCATCAAACGGGGTTATAATCCCTCACTCGAGATTCAAGGCGTTGTGCTGACCATGTTTGACAAGCGCAACAGTATCTGCGGCATGGTCGCCGATGATGTTCGCCAGCATCTCGGCGATAAGGTTTACCAAACCATCATCCCCCGTAACGTTCGCGTCTCCGAGGCGCCGTCTCATGGGAAACCCGTTTTGGTTTACGATTGGCGCTGCGCCGGCAGTCAGGCCTATATCCATCTCGCGGGTGAAGTTCTGAAACGTGAAGCTGCTTTGACAGCATCAAGCGCCGCTTGAGTAAAAGGTTTATGTCATGACTGATGATAGTGCAGGAAAAACAGGAAAACGTCGCTTGGGCCGCGGACTGGATGCTTTATTTGGTGAAGAGAGTGCTGCCGCAGAAACACCCGTTTCCCCAACGCCTTCACGCGCACCAACCGCAATTCCTGCACAAGGCATCGCCCAAGCAAGCGGCTCCCCGGCTGCCGCCGATCGCCGTGTTCCCATAGACGCTTTGCGGCCCAACCGATATCAGCCGCGGCGAAATTTTAGCGAAGACGCGTTACGTGATCTGACGGCATCCATTCGGCAACATGGAATTCTGCAGCCGATTGTTGTGCGCCCTGATCCTGATCGTGCCGGTCGATTTGAAATTATAGCTGGCGAGCGGCGATGGCGCGCAGCGCAAGCGGCGCAACTGCATCAAGTTCCGGTCGTTATCACAGCCTTAGATAATCGTGGCGCGCTGGAAGTCGCGCTGATCGAGAATATTCAACGGCAAGACTTAAACGCCATAGAAGAGGCTGAGGCCTTTCGCCGGCTGATGACAGAGTTTTCTCATACCCAAGAGAAACTCGCCGAAGCCGTCGGCAAAAGCCGAAGTCACATTGCAAATACGCTGCGGCTACTGGCGCTCCCCGAGACGGTGAAAGCATATATGCGTTCCGGACAATTATCCGCAGGCCATGCTCGCGCATTGGTAACAGTGACCAATCCGGAAGCGCTTGCCCGTCAAGCCGTGGAGGAGAATCTCAGCGTCCGGCAAATGGAACGCCTCGCACAAGCAGTCAAAACACCCGCACAGTCGACATCAAACCCGGCATCCTTGTCGACCTCATCTGGTCCTTCGAAAGGACAAGGTGGCACCACATCTTTTTCTCCCGGCGGATCGCTGCGGAAAGATGCCAATATTCTCGCATTAGAAAAAGAAGTTTCCGATGCCCTCGGTCTTAAGGTTGAGGTTCATTATGACGGCAACAAAGCCGGCCGGGTGGTTATCTATTACACGGCGCTTGAACAATTAGATGATGTTATTCGTCGTCTGCATCGGAGCCCGTTGAATTAGGCCGCTTCAAGCCGAGCAATCACCCGATCCAAATTACGGATTTGCTCTTTGATGCGTTCGATTCTTTTTTCCTCCTCAGCATACAGCGCTTGTTTTTCCGCTGAACTGATTTGCTGAAGTAGGTGGGATCGGGCGGCAACTTGATCGGTAAGATCACGGCGCACGGCTTTAAAATAATCAAGCGTGTCGTTTTTAATTCGCGCCGCCCATGTATCGTAACACAAAGAATCTGCGCTTTGCTGCGTTAAATCCTCATCGCTAATATCGATGCTGGTCGACGGTATAATTTCCGACAAATAAAATAAGCTGGAAATTTTTATCTCTGTTTTTTTAAGCGCCGGCGTTTTCGTTCCGGTGAAGTTACAAGAAAAGATAAACGCCTGCGGTTTCTCCGCCATGAATCTTTCCGACGCCGCCACTCTTTCTGACGACATCGGACGACGCTTGGTTTGCTGACCATAAGCCGCATGACAAATTGGCAGGATCAAGCTTATGGCGATGAAACCGCCGATAAAAATTTTCATCAGCTATCTCGCGTTACGATGAATCCGGCGCGCCAAAGCCGCGATCTCGTGGCAGGCGCGACCCGTTAACGTCGCTGCCGGTGATCCCGTTCGCTTGCAGGCAACCTCCGTTTCCAACACGCGGGCCAAGGCTTCTGCTAAATGAGTTGGCGACCACAATCGGGCTTGGCGCAAGAATTCGTCACGGACTTTAAAAAAGGGTTCGGGTCGCAACGCTTTGAGGGCTTGGTCCGGACTAACGCCGCTTGCCAAACGCGTTGCCGTAATGTGAAGACGTTCAAAGTGCCGGGCAAGACTCCGTAAAATCCCGATCGGCGCCGTTCCATCATTCAGGGCGCGTAAAATATTGCGATCGGTTTCAGCACCATCGCCTGAGGCCACGGCAAAACTGAGAGAATCAAGCGTAGCAACCGAACTATCGCCGATACAGGCGCGGGCATCCTCTAACTCAATGCGTTTTTTTCCCGCTGCAAAAAGGGCCAGCTTCTCTAGTTCACGGCGCGATAATCGCCGATCTCCGCCTAAACTATCGCTTAGAAAACTGCGCGCATCCGGCGCCAAGGTGAGTCCATTTTCCTTCATCACCTCATCAATCAAGGTAGTCAAGCTTGCGCCCTCATCGCGATAGCACGCGATCGCCGCAGCATTATCGGCGGCTTCAAACAACTTCCGGAGCGAGGATCGTGCCGCAAGAGCATCAGCTTCAACGATGACTAAGCTAGCATCGATTCCCTTGCTGGGTCCGCTTTTGGGATTATCCAGCCATGCTTTAAAAACCGCAGTCGATTTATCACCCGCATCGCGAACACGGACGGCGCGTCGTCCGCCAGTGAGCGCCAAAGCATCCGCTTCATCACTGAGCCGAGCTGGATCATCGCTCAACATAGCTCCGGTCAAAACCGTAAGCCGGAAGGGATCATCTTTGCTGCCGGCGATGATCTCCGCCAACTGTTCGGCCCGTTCCGACACTAAGCCCGTATCTTCACCGTAAAGAAGGATAGCGCGAATTTCTGCAGGCGGGCGACGCAAGAGCCCCGCAACTTCGCGCGGCTTGGGCTTCACTTCGGAACTGCCTGCATCTCCGGTGCCGGTGGCGCCGCTTCATCCTTATGAAGGCGGCCAAGCGCCGCGGCAATCCGCAGCTTCATATCATCGGCGATTTCACGTGAAACACGCCGCCGAGCGTCATCCGCGCTGACATCTGTTTGATAATTTGAGGTGCTGATATTGTAAGATCCCACAGCGCGGCTGCGTCCCTTGTAAACAACTTTGCCGGTCGCAAGCTCGGTTAGCGTAAATTCTGCAGCAAGGGTTAGATTTGCACGGGTGGCTTCATAGCGCTGGGTATATCCCAGCTTTTTAACGCTTTCGACCAACCGGGTGTTAAGCTGATATTTTGCCGATGCAGGACGACCTGTTGGATTTAACCGATCCAACAATAGATTGTGCAAAATTTGCCCTTCGCGATTAGGGATGATCGCAACCTTAATATCCTCTAGCCCTGCATTGGTTTGGGTTGTCGAGGCATCGCCGGAAGAGGCGGTATACAGCGGCTCATAACAACCCGTAAGACCTACGCATAAAGCGAGGGCGCAGAATCCGGCTATAATCCCGGGCCGGACCCCAGATAAAATCAGACGATTACGCAACGATGTTCACTACCTTATTGGGAATGACAATAATTTTTCGTGGTGTTGTCTCTCCAAGATGCCTGGCAATTGCCGGTTCGGCAAGGGCAGCCCGGGTTGTTTCTTCCTGAGGGAGGTTCGCAGGCAGGTTTAAGGTGGCGCGCAGCTTACCATTTATCTGAACCGCGATTGTTACGGTTTGACGGGTCAGCAGGCTCTGATCCGCCACCGGCCACGGGGTGTTTACCAGCATGTCGCGGTGGCCGAGCTTGTGCCACAGCTCTTCCGCCAGATGAGGCATCATCGGGTTTACTAACCGTACCAAAACCTCAAGGGCTTCGCGTAAAGCCCATTTATCGTCGCTTGTCCATTTATCTTTGTTGGTCTCGATGGCTTTGATCGCATCGGCAATTCCATTGGTCAGTTCATAAAGCCGGGCCACAGCCTTGTTAAACGCAAAACGCTCGATGTCATCTGTGATTGCCGCCACCGCACGATGCACAAGAGATCGCACGTCTTGCGCCGGGGGAGAAAAGTTTTTGGGCATGGCCGCATTAACGGCAGGCAGTTTTTGCACCGTGTCGTCAGCAAGGCGCCAGAGACGCTGAACAAATCTCCAGGCGCCGTCAATGCCGCCCTCGGTCCACTCCAAATCGCGCTCCGGTGGGCTATCGGACAACATAAACCAGCGGCCGGTGTCGGCGCCGTAAGCATCAATGATCGCGGTTGGATCAACCGTATTCTTTTTCGACTTCGACATCTTCTCAACCCGACCCACGGTGATCGGTGTTTTGGTAGCGACCTCAATCGCCGAGCCGTCAGATGATTTTTCAATCGCGGACGGTTCTAACCAACGTCCGTCGGCAGCACGATAGGTTTCGTGAGTCACCATGCCTTGGGTGAACAACCCGGCAAAGGGTTCATCCAAATTTAAATGACCACAATCGGTCATGGCCCTGGTAAAAAATCGCGCATAAAGAAGATGAAGAATCGCGTGCTCGACACCGCCGATATATTGGTCAACCGGCAGCCAATAATCAGCTTCTTCTTTGGTCACGGGAACCGCCGCGGTTGGTGAACAGAACCGCGCAAAATACCACGATGAATCAACAAAGGTATCGCAGGTGTCAGTATCGCGACGCGCCGGCTTACCACAGGAGGGGCAGTTGACTTTTGACCAGCTGGGATGCCGCTCTAACGGATTTCCTGGTACGGAAAAATCTGCATCCTCGGGCAATCGCACCGGTAAATCTTTTGTTGGAACCGGCTGCACGCCGCAGGCGTCACAATGAATGACTGGGATCGGGCAACCCCAATATCTTTGTCGCGAGACGCCCCAGTCGCGGAGGCGATATGTTGTGACCCGTTCGCCGATTTTTAAGGCTTCAAGTTTTGTTGCGATGGCTTCCTTCGCTGCATCAACAGAAAGCCCATTTAAAAAATCAGAATTTGCGAGATGCCCCGGTCCTGTATAAGCCTCAGCGCCGACGTCAAAATTTTTCGGATCTTGGTCATCGGGAACAACCACCGGTACCACTGGTAATTTATACTTACGGGCAAAGTCTAAATCTCGCTGATCGTGCGCGGGACAACCGAATATCGCACCGGCACCGTAATCCATCAGCACGAAGTTAGCGACGTAGACCGGCAGGTTATGTCCCTTAATGAAGGGGTGTTCGGCTTTGAGTCCGGTATCAAAACCTTTTTTCTCTGCCGTTTCGAGTTCGGCTTCGGCGGTGCCGCTTTGACGACACTCGGCAACAAAGGCTGCGAGTTTGGAATTTTTTGCCGCCAAACTTTCTGTCAGCGGATGATCCGGCGACAAGGCCAAGAAACTGGCACCAAAAATCGTATCATGGCGCGTGGTAAAAATTTCCAGCGGCGTGTTCTCGCCAACAAGGCGAAACCGGATCCGCATCCCTTCGGATTTACCGATCCAGTTCTCTTGCATGGTGCGAACCTTGGCCGGCCAGCGATCAAGTTTGGCAAGAGCCGATCGCAGTTCTTCCGACTTGGCGGTGATGCGAAAGAACCACTGATTTAATTTACGCCGCTCAACCACTGCGCCGGATCGCCAGCCCTTGCCGTCAATCACCTGCTCGTTGGCCAATACCGTATGATCGACCGGATCCCAGTTCACCCAGGATTCTTTCCGATAAACCAAATCCTTCTTCATAAAATCGAGAAAGAGTTTTTGCTGATGCTGATAATATTCTGGATCGCAGGTGGCGATCTCGCGGCTCCAATCCAACGACAATCCCATCGCCTTCATTTGATCGCGCATCGCCGCGATATTGGCGTAGGTCCATTGTTTGGGATGAACGCCTTTTTCCATGGCAGCGTTTTCCGCGGGCAAGCCAAATGCATCCCAGCCCATCGGATGTAAAACGTTAAATCCCTGCGCCCGCTTATATCGGGCAACGACATCGCCCATCGTATAGTTACGCAGATGTCCCATATGAATGCGCCCTGATGGGTAGGGAAACATTTCCAACACATAATACTTCGGGCGAGCCGGATCGTGTTTAGCGGCAAAGCAATCACCCTTCGCCCAGGCGGCCTGCCATTTATGTTCCGTTTCTTTAAAGTTATATCGGCTCATAAAACTCAACTTTGTTCTTGTGTCAGCTGTCCCAGAAGTATGTCCCCGAAATATGTTTCCCGGGCTTGTACTGAGGGGATTGTATAACGCAACTTGACGCCCCATGCTGCCACTTTTTCAGGCCGCACTTTTTCTTTATACCCTTCATTGTTATTGTTGTTTATGCGAAAAGCCTTCTATGGGTGATGATCCGATAAACCTCGCTGGCCCTGCCGGCGGCTTGATGGCGGTCCGTGACGCAATGGCCGCAGCGGCGCACAGCGTCAATCGCGATGCGCACACGATTTCACTGATTGCCGTTAGCAAGACCCACGGCCCCGACGATATCTTGCCGATTTTAGGGGCGGGTCAGCGTTTGTTCGGTGAAAATCGCGTGCAAGAGGCCGCCTCCAAATGGCCAACCCTCAAGAAAAACTATCCCGATGTTGAGCTCCATTTGATCGGACCCTTGCAAACGAACAAGGTTGCCGAAGCTGTCGCCTTGTTTGATGTGATTGAAACGGTCGATCGAGAAAAACTTGCCGCCGCCCTTAGCCTTGCGATGAAAAAACAAGCTCGATGGCTGCCGGTCTTTCTTCAGATCAATACCGGGGAAGAGCCGCAAAAAGCCGGGATCGCGCCCCAAGATGCCGACGCCTTTATCGCCCGGTGCCGGGACGTTCACGGGCTTCGGGTAACGGGCCTCATGTGCATTCCGCCGGTTGACGAGGAAGCCGCGCTGCATTTTGCGCTGCTGGCGACCCTCGCTCGGCGTAATCAACTCCCTCACCTCAGCATGGGGATGAGCGGAGATTTCGACAAGGCCATCCGCCATGGCGCCACCCATGTGCGGGTTGGTACGGCCATTTTTGGCGATCGGCGCCCTCTCAGTTAAATTGCGGGGGGACATCCCCGTTCTCTTGGTCAAAACACAGGAGATCACCCGGCTGCGCCTCGGCTAAAACAGCAAGCAGATCGGTTTGGTTTAGGGCGGCGCAGCCTTCGGTCGGCCCATAGTCGGGTTTGGCAATATGCAGAAAGATCGCGCTGCCCAGATGCGGGATCGGTGGGCTATGATTGTGGCCCAGAACGACAATAACATCGTAGACGCCATCCTCCCGCCACAGCTTTTCGTGACGTCCCGGATAGGGCAGGTGAACCGGCTGATTATAAAGCGGGTCCGTGGGATCATCGCACCAACCATCATGGGGCGCCAGAGCTTGAACGGGTAAGTCGCTTTTCACTTTTTCTAGTCGGTCGGGGCGGTACAGAATATACAGCAACGGGTAGCATCCCGCCGGGCTGATCCCATCGCCTTCGCGTTTGGTAACATGGATGCCGCTACGGCCGATGGCGCAGCGCAGGCGTCGACCGCGCCACTCTGCCCACCCAGTCGCGTACACCCTTAATCGATGGGGCATCAACCCAGTTTCCCTCTTAAAGAATATGTCCGGCGCGCTTGGCCTTAGTGTCAAGATAGCCCTGATTGTGCGGGTTAGCGGGGAATCTGTGCTGTACGCGTTCAGTTACTTCTAGCCCGACTTGACGTAAAGCCTCTACCTTGTGCGGATTATTTGTCAGCAGCCGTATGCGCCCAACCCCAAGGTCGCGCAGGATAACCGCGGCGGCGGTATAATCTCGCTCGTCCTCATCAAAACCGAGTTGGAGATTAGCATCAACCGTATCAATATCGCGTTCTTGCAACTGATAGGCCCGAAGTTTGTTGACCAGTCCGATCCCGCGGCCTTCCTGCGCAAGATAAAGCAAGACCCCGCCCCCGGCTGCCGCAATCGCCGAAATGGCGCCTCGCAACTGATCGCCGCAATCGCACCGCAAGGATCCCAATAAATCACCTGTTAGACATTGAGAGTGGATCCGAGTCAAAACCGGTAGATCTAAGCGCGGATTACCAATGATAAGAGCCAAATGTTCGGTCCCGCCGCCATGGGGTCGGAATGCCACCACCCGCGTGTTTTCTGCCTCCGCCAAGGGAAGCTGTGCCGCCCCCACTTTGCGCAGATTCTGTGCCGCGAGTTGCTTGTAACCGAGCACCTGATCCCGGGAGACACAGGCGAGATGCGTCTGATCCTCCAGAACTGTTTCGCGAAGACGCCCCAGTAAGATGGCCGGTAAAAGTCCCGCCAACTTGGCGGCTGCCACACCCGCGGCGGCAGGGCTACCTGCTCCCAGCACAAGAACGGGACTCTTAGGCGCGGGTGGTAGTGTTGATGCCGTTTCCGTAGGGTCAATCCAGCTTTGGATCGCAGAAAGGGTGACGTCTTTTGGCAAGGCCAAGGACACCAAGCCCGCCTGCTGAACGGAAAGATTAAGTGCTGCGGCCCGACCGGCTGGAAGAATCAAGGACAAGCCTGCGCCAGGTTCGGTCAGGACCGACAACCGCTCTAAACCATCGAGATCGGCGGTTTCTGCTGCCAAAATAACCTGAGGCGGAAAATTCTCAGCAGTTAACACCACGGGCCGGCCATGGCGCAGGTCGGCCACGGCAGTGTCAACCGACTTTAAAGGCGATTCTGATGAATGAGACGCAGAAACCATCCAACTTTTTAATCAAAAACGGGGGTTTACGATAGATTAAACTGTGCACGGTATTTTCAAGCCGGTGCAAAGAAGATTAATAACCCCATGCCTTGTCCCAAGAAACCCTCACCCAAAAATCCCCCCTTGGCCCTATAATTTTGGCGTATAAATGATTACAACTAATGGCCGTACCCCTCTAAAGGATATAAAAACCGTAATGGGTTCACTTAAAAAGATTTTGATCGTTGATGATGACGAGGCCTTACGCCAGTCCTTGACCGAACAGCTGACCAGCAGTGAAGAATTCACCGCGGTTGAGGCTGCCAATGGTGCCGAAGCCCAAGCCGCCGCGAAAGCCGAAAATTTCGACGGCGTTATCCTTGATCTGAAATTACCGGACATGGATGGACGCGACCTATGCCAGCTGTTGCGTCAAGGCGGTTTGAAGGCGCCAATCATCATGCTGACCGGGGCGGATTCTGAAATCGACACCATCAAGGGTTTAGATAGCGGAGCTAATGATTACATTACCAAGCCGTTTCGCCTTGGTATTCTTATGGCACGGTTGCGGGCGCAGCTCCGCCAACACGAACAGTCGGAAGATGCCATTTTCCGTATTGGTCCGTATACATTTCAGCCTGCACTTAAACTGCTGATCGACCCTGAAAAGAAAAAAAAGATCCGGTTAACCGAAAAAGAAACTGCGATCCTGAAATACCTTTTCCGCGCCGGCACCTCCGTTGCCCGCGACATCCTTTTGGGCGAGGTTTGGGGATACAACGCTGGGGTGACGACCCATACCTTAGAAACTCACGTCTACCGCCTGCGGCAGAAGATCGAACAAAACCCTACCGACGCACAGATTCTGGTGACCGAGCCGGGTGGGTATCGATTGGTTCCGTGATTTTGCCCGCCGCCATAGGGCTTTCTGCCCTATCTTTCTGGGTTGTGTGTTCGGTTTATTTGCGCCGCGCCGCATTATCTTTTATGGTTGCGACAGCCTGCCCTCATCGGCAGCCTGTTTTAAGGGCGGGGATAGTTTTCTAGCGTGAATACCGATAGTCTTTCCGTAAAGTTTTGGGGCGTCCGCGGCAGCATCGCCTGCGCTGGTCCTAACTATGTCGTCTACGGCGGGAATACTTCTTGCCTTGAGGTGACATGCGGCGGTCACCGCATGGTATTCGATGCCGGCACCGGCCTGCGGTCGTTGGGGCTAGATATGTTAGCGAAGCATAGCGGTCCGATTGATCTTTTTTTAACTCACACGCATTTTGATCACGTCGTCGGCTTGCCTTTTTTTGTGCCGATGTTTTTGCCCCAGAGTGAGGTTCGCATTTGGGCTGGACATTTGGCGCCGCGACTTTCACTCGAAGAGGCGATACGCGGTCTGATGATCGAGCCCTTATTTCCTGTGCCGCCGGATATTTTTCGGGCAAAAATTGATTACCGCGATTTTCGCGCTGGCGAAACGCTAAACCCTTATCCCGGCGTCACACTTCGCACGGCACCGCTCAATCATCCAAATGGTGCCACCGGCTACCGCGTTGATTACGGCGGAAAGTCCATTTGCTACATCACCGATACTGAACATGTTGAGGGTCAATTGGACCGCACCATTATTTCCTTGGTGCAGAATGCCGATATCATGATTTACGATGCGTCATATACTGATGCCGAGTATCCACGCTTTAAAGGCTTTGGCCATTCCACATGGGAAGAAGGCGTGCGGTTGGCAAAGGCCGCAAAAGTCAAAACCTTCGTTGCCTTCCATCATGACCCCTCCCATGACGACAAGGTCATGGCGGGAATTGAAAAGGATTTGATTAAGGAACTACCGGGAGCGGTTGTTGCCAAAGAAGGCCTTGTCCTAACGCCCTAAAATTTTATTTGCCCGTCATAGAACATGTTGCCCCGCGTAATGGGATGCTGCCGCTGAAATAAATAACGGTTTTTCTATTCAACTTTCTGGGTTTACGCCTCAGCCAAAGACACCAAAGCCGACGACAGCACCGAGAAAGATCATCAACAGAATAATAGCAAGTTTTTGATTCATAAATTAATGCCTTATCGCTTATTGATTCATTGAGTCAAAGAAGTCTTGGTTTGATTTCGACTGCTTCAATTTCTCGACCAGGAATTCCATGCCATCTACTACACCCATCGGCATGAGAATACGGCGCAAGACCCACATCTTAGAGAGGGTTGCTTTTTCCACCAGCAATTCTTCTTTCCGCGTACCTGATTTGGAAAGATCGATGGCCGGGAAGGTGCGTTTATCGGCAAGCTTGCGGTCGAGAATGATTTCCGAGTTACCGGTACCTTTAAATTCTTCGAAGATAACTTCGTCCATGCGGCTTCCGGTATCGATCAGCGCGGTGGCAATGATCGTCAGTGAGCCGCCTTCCTCAATATTGCGCGCCGCACCGAAGAACCGCTTGGGTCGTTGTAATGCATTGGCATCAACACCACCGGTCAACACCTTACCCGAACTTGGCACCACTGTATTATAAGCGCGAGCAAGACGGGTGATGGAATCCAGCAAAATCACCACATCGATTTTATGTTCGACCAAACGTTTGGCTTTTTCGATCACCATCTCGGCGACTTGAACGTGGCGCACCGCCGGCTCATCAAAGGTGGAGCTGACGACCTCGCCCTTGACCGAGCGTTGCATGTCGGTGACTTCTTCCGGACGCTCGTCGATCAACAACACAATCAGAAACGCATCCGGATGATTGGCGGTGATGGCATGGGCGATGTTCTGCAGCATCACGGTTTTACCGGTGCGCGGCGGCGCGACAATCAATGCGCGTTGACCCATACCTAGCGGCGCAACTACATCAATAACGCGAACCGATAAATCCTTGGCGCTGGCGTCGTTAATTTCGAGTTTCAGTTTTTTATCCGGATAAAGCGGCGTCAAGTTGTCGAAATTGATCCGATGACGCAACGATTCCGGTTTGTCGAAATTGATGACATTGACCTTCAACAGGGCAAAATAGCGCTCACCGTCCTTGGGGGCGCGAATTTCACCTTCAACGGTATCGCCGGTTCGCAAACCAAACCGCCGCACCTGGCTGGGGCTGACATAAATATCGTCGGGACCCGGCAAATAATTAGCTTCCGGTGCGCGTAAAAAGCCAAATCCATCTGAGAGGATCTCCAGCACGCCGTCGCCAAAAATCGGGATCCCATTTTCCGCCAACTGCTTCAGGATCGCAAACATCATGTCCTGTTTACGTAAGGACGAGGCGTTTTCGATCTCTACCTCTTCGGCAAAGGCAAGAAGTTCGGCAGGAGATTTTTTCTTGAGTTCGGCAAGGGTGATGGATTGGATGTTTTGCATAAACCTGGCAATCAATGGGCTAGAGATGGCAATGGGCTAGAGATGGTCAAAAAATAAGAAAAGTCAGGGGAGGGATCGGGCGTGTTTTTGGGGGTTCAGAACCCGCAAACGGCTGGAAAACAGCCACTACGCACGATTAAGGCAGGAAATTTCAGCCACAGCAAAGCCGCGGCAGGGGTTAAGAATTACCTGGTTCGACGCCGGCGTCAAGCAAAACTACATTAAAACTTATTCTTAAGATGTAAAGCCAAGGAGAGTTTGGCTCTCCTTGGCTTTAGCTATTCTACACATCCACCATAATATGTTCGAGGCCGGTGAAGTGAACTTTCGAGCCGTCATTAAGCAAGATCTCGCCGGAAACGCCATCCGCGTCGCCGCCCATGAGCAGATACCCACCCTTGCCATCTGAGCGAGAGGTACCCTCATAGAGCGTTAGTTTTGCACCGCTCATCAAACTTTTAAGAACACCAAGGGTATCCATGCCCTCGCCGCCGAAAAACCAATCATCGGCACCGTCTCTCATCTCGTGAAAAACGTCGTTCCCTGCGTTTCCAAAAATAAAATCTATATCTTCGCCGCCGTAAATGACGTCATCACCAGCGTCACCAACGATAAAGTCCCCACCGGCTTCGCCGTTGATTGTGTCGTTGGCGTCTCCACCGGACAAAATGTCATTGCCAAGACCCCCAGACAAAGTATCTTCGCCAGCCTCGCCGTAAATCTTATCGTCATCACCAAATCCCAGCAGAAGATCGTTATCGGCGCCGCCGTAAAGATCATCTTCCCCATTTAAACCCCACAAGGTGTCATTGCCGTCACCGCCAAGGGCCATATCGTTTCCGTCTTCGCCCCAGATGACGTCGTTTTGGTTGCCACCTTCGACGTAATCATTACCGTCACCACCAAAAATGTTGTCGCTACCGTCATCGCCTTTGATGCTGTCATTGTTATCGCCACCTTCGATGAAGTCGTTACCGCCACCGCCTTTAATCGTATCGTCTCCCGCATCACCGAAAAGATAATCGTCTTGGCCGAAGCTTGGTGAATTCTAATTGGGATCGCCGGGAATAGCCGATGAGTCACCATGAATGCGGTCACCGCCGATGCCACCATAAATGATATCTTCGCCAGCCTCGCCTAAGGCGATGTCGTCGCCGTCCTCGGCATACAAAACATCGTTGGATTCCCCGCCGCCCATCCCGTCGTTTCCTTGGCCACCCCAAACGGTGTCGTCTCCGCGTTCGCCAGCCACTTGGTCATTATCAGCGCCGCCATAGACATAATCATTACCATTTCCACCGTCGATAACGTCATTCCCGTTATCGCCAAACAACCGGTCACTTCCGGTACCGCCCATGAAGGCAAGATCATCGCCTTCCCCACCAAAGAAGGTGGCATTACCCGAACCAGTCACTAAGTAATCGCTGCCGCCATTGCCCCACACCGTAGCGTCACCAAGACCGGTATAGATGTCATCGTCTTGCGCTGTTCCATAAACAACATCCGGGCCGCTGCCGCCTTTAATAACTATAGAAGCGGGTGTTTCCGCATGATCATCTGTAGAAAAAGAATCATTCTGCCAGACAACATCATGAAGGGAGAATTTAGTGATCGTCTTAACCATGAGGCAATCCTTTCACTGAATAACAACAGATACGATTTAAAGTGGGAGAGTTTCGACAAGCTTGGGCATCGCCATCGTCTAAAGGCCATGCTGCATGCAATCGTAAACGGATTATTCCGAAAGCCGTAATTTCTTCGATTAAAATTGTACTAGATAAACATGCTTTGAATTGGCGGGGGCATAAGTACTATGCGGGATCTGGTTTCCGGGTCCCATGCTCACACACCCTAAAGAAAATCTGCAACGCGTCAGGGTTGTTGCTCATGCACCATTAAACACCTAACACGATCAAAACGGTTTTAAAATCACCAACACCACAATGATCAGGGCACAAACCGTGGGCACCTCGTTCATTAATCGGTAAAACCGCGCCGAATGCTTGTTGACGCCATTGGCAAAATCGCGGCGCCATTTACTGAGCATCCCATGCAGACCCGATAGGATCAGCACCAAAAGAATCTTGGCATGAAGCCAGCCTTGCTTCAAAAGACTTGGGTCCAGAAAAATCATCGATAAACCCAGCACCCACACCATAATCATGGCCGGGTTTATAATGATCCTCAGCAGACGGCGCTCCATGGTTTGGAAAAGGCGATCGGCATCGGATTGGGGCGCCACCTCCGTGTGATAAACAAACAACCTTGGCAAATAAAACATTCCCGCCATCCACGCGATGACAAAGAAAACATGGGCCGCTTTCACCCAAAGATAAAGATTTGTCATTACGGCAGCTCCTTATTTAATTGCGGGACATTGCGGGCAATCGGCAGGGCAAAAATCTGTACCTTCAGGTCCAAGCCCGGCTCGCGTCCGGCTCAGAATATCACGCACTAACCCGGCGAGCCCGTCAATAAACAACGGCGCTGTCCCGACCGTGGGAACACGGATGTACTGGGGAACGCCACTGTCCTTGGCAAGCTGGCGATAGTCGCGATCGAGCTCGACTAGCGTTTCCGAATGTTCAGAGACAAAAGCGATGGGGGCAATCACGACCGGTCGGTGTTCGCGACCGGCGTCGCGAATTTCATCATCTGTATAGGGGCGTAACCACTCCAAGGGACCGACGCGACTTTGATAAGTAACACGCCACTCAAGACTTGGATCGTTTAGTCTTTGCATCACTGCCCCGGCGGTGCGCATAACATGCAACGCATAAGGATCCCCCTTTTCCACTGCACGCTTGGGAAGACCATGGGCACTGAAGAGAAGGCGCGGCGGCGGCTGATCGGGCTTCACTTGGCGAAGCGCCTCTTGCGTTGCTTGCGCAATTGCAGCGATGAGGCCGTGATTTTCCGGCCAACAGCAAACTGCACGCTGCGCCACCTTAAGATTTTTCGCCTGTGCCATCTTTTGCCAGTCGCGAAAAGACGATCCTGTCGTTGCCGCAGAAAATTGCGGATAAAGCGGAAGCAAAATAATTTTAGTCGCTGAAAATTTTTTGATCCTCTCGATCGTCTCCCCTGCAAAGGGATGCCAATACCGCATGGCGATGAAAACGCCAAAATGGTCCCCGGATTTTTCTGGGGATTTTGCCGATTGATTCAGCGCGATTTCCAGCGCTTTCGCCTGCGCTTCGGTATTGGGCAGCAAGGGTGAAGCCCCGCCCATGTGCGCATAGATCTCGGTTGCGGTTTTTTTTCGCCGCCACGACAAAAATGCCGCCAAGGGCAACCGGAAAAAACTCGGTAAAGTTAAAATTGCCGGATCCTTAAACAAATTGAATAAAAACGGCCTCACCGCGGATAGTTTATCCGGTGCACCTAGATTAAATAAAACAACCGCGATCCGGTCAGCCACCGCGAACCACCTTCACTAATTCCGCGACATGATCCGGCGGCGTATCTTTGTGAATGCCATGACCTAGATTAAAAATATGCGCCTGGCTCGAGAGAGCAGAGATGATGCGGCGCGTCTCCGTCACCATCACCGTTCCGCCGGCCCGCAAAACTTCAGGATCGAGATTTCCCTGCACTGTCGCCAAGGGTTGCAGTTTGTCCGCTGCAAAGGAAAGCGGCACCGTTGTGTCCAATCCGATGCCAGAAACTCCCGTTGCTGCTGTGTAGAGTTGATAAAGAAGTCCGGCACCGCGCGGAAAACCAATAAAGGGAATATGTGAAAATTTTTCCTTCACCTTTTCGATTATGCGTTGTGTTGGCGTGATGACGTAACGCGCAAAATCCGTTTCCGACAAAACCCCTGCCCAACTATCAAATAACATCAGCACCTCTGCACCTGCTTCCGTTTGGGCAATTAAATAATCTGCGGTCGCGGCGATGAGTCTATCCAACAACAAGGCAAAGGCATCGGGATAACGATAAGCAAAATTTTTGATCTTTGAAAAATCTCGACTGCCTCCGCCTTCAATCATATAGGTTGCAACCGTCCACGGCGCTCCCGCAAATCCTATTAATGTGCAAGACTCAGGCATTTGCGCGCGGACACAGCGCACGGTTTCAAAAACGGGTGCTAACTTAACGTTGCAGTGCTCCACGGAAAGAGTGGCGATACCTTCCCAATTGGTGATGGGAGTTAGCCGTGGCCCTTCTCCGTCAACAAAGCGCAATCCCTGACCAAGTCCGTAAGGAATTAATAAAATATCAGCGAATAAAATTGCCGCATCCAAATGGAACCGATTAACCGGCTGCAAGGTTACTTCTGCCGCCAATTCGGGATTGAGACACAGATCTAAAAAAGCACCCGCACGTTCACGGACCTGTCGGTATTCGGGAAGATATCTTCCTGCCTGACGCATCAGCCACAGGGGCGGATGATCCAAGACATGACCCCGCAAAGCGCGCAGAAGGGGTTTTGTCGGCGGCAAGATCGACGTGGGTGCACTGTTTTCCATATCCCCCTTATCCTCTATTTCTTTCTTTAAATAAAAGCTTGTTGTTGTAGTAGAGGGTGTGGAAGACGGGGAATCCCACAATACGATATTTCATCCCCGTTACGAAAAAATACCGGAAAAATCCGGGGATAAATTTGGGAGAACTCAAGTTTGGTTTCATTTAATCAAGCAAGTCTCAGGAGTCGGCAAAAATCTGAATCATCGGGATGGTTGAGGATAGCTTAACGAGTCGCCCCCAGGGCTAAAAACAGATTTTAAGATTATACAATTTTCTTATATGAGAGGATGGCAGGGGGCCAAGTGAGGGCAAAAATCCCCTCATCCACAAAAGGTGAGGGTTTTGCACAACTGATCCCCAGGTTATACAGAGTCATACAGACCTGACAGGTATGCCGAGTAGGCGGATCAGGCCCAGTCCTTCTCGGAAATTATAAAAAGAGACTTAAGGCCGGTTTATAAATTTATGGCGGTGGCCTGGTGCTGCGCGCCCATGTTAGGCTTGATCATGGCCAACCGATCTTTTCATCTTCATCTGGTCTCGGACGCAACTGGTGATACGCTCTATGCCTTGGCGCGCGCGTGCGTCGCGCAATTTGCCGGAGTTTCAGCGGAAGAGCACTCCTGGACGATGATCCGCAGCGTTACCCAGTTAGATTCGGTCATGGCGGGCATTGAAGCCAAGCCCGGCATGGTCCTCTTTACTCTAGTTGACCCCGCTTTGCGATCGGCTTTGATGGAGCGCTGTCGGCAAAGCCAAACCCCCTGCATTCCGGTACTTGATCCCGTACTTGGAGGGTTGTCCGCCTATCTTGGTATCGCGGTAAAGGGTCAGCCTGGACGGCAGCATGTTCTTGACCAAGGATATTTTGATCGGATCGAAGCCATGCAATTCTCCCTGGCTCATGATGATGGCCAAGGAATCTGGAATCTTGAAGAAGCAGACGTCGTTTTAGTAGGCGTCTCGCGCACATCTAAAACCCCGACCTGTGTCTATTTGGCTAATCGTGGGTATCGCGCTGCCAATGTTCCCTTGGTGCCGAATGTGTCTTTGCCGGACGGATTGGAGGGATTGAAACGGCCGCTCGTGATCGGACTGACCAAGGATCCAAACCGGTTGGTTCAGATCCGCCGCAACCGCGTTTTAATGCTTAACCAAGACCTTAATACCGATTACACCGATCCGGAAACGGTCCGCAAAGAAGTTGCCTGGGCTAAGGCGATTTACGAAAAATATAATTGGCCGGTGATTGATGTCACGCGGCGCTCCATCGAAGAAACGGCCGCAACCGTCATTCAGCTTCTGGAAAACCGAGATCGCGATGGCTGAGGAAAAAAAATTTATTCTGGCCTCAAGCAGCGCGACAAGACAAGAGCTGCTGACGCGTGCCGGCCTTGCCTTCAACGTGGCGGCGCCAGGTATTGATGAAGAGGAAGTAAAAGCCTCGCTACGCTCCCGGAGGGCAACGGGCGGTGCCACCGCCGAGGCTTTAGCTGAATTAAAGGCAAAGAAAATTTCCGGATCGAATCCCGGTGTGTTGGTGATCGGTGCCGATCAAATGTTGGTCTGCGGCACGCTGTGGTTTTCTAAACCGGAAACAGTCGACCAGGCCCGGGATCAGCTGTTGACACTCCGCGGTAAAACCCACGAGCTCTTTACGTGCGTATGTGTCGCCCGCGACGGCGAGCGGCTGTGGCATCATACGGAAACGGCGCGTCTCACTATGCGGAGCTTCAGCGATAGTTTTTTGGACGATTATCTTCAGCAAATGGGATCCCGCGCCTTGGACTCGGTTGGCGCGTATCAAGTTGAAGGCATTGGCATTCAACTTTTTTCACGCATCCTTGGCGACTATTTTGCCATTATGGGGCTACCAATTTTACCCCTGCTGGATTTCTTACGCACTCATATGGTGGCAGCGCGATGATCGGTGTTTCTGGCGCGGCGCGTCTGGCTGGTATCATGGGTTGGCCGGTCAAGCACTCTCGGTCGCCCCGGCTCCATGGCGCATGGTTGAAAAACTATGGCATTGATGGGGTCTATGTGCCGTTGCCGGTGGCGCCAGAAAATCTGGGAGCTGCACTTAAAGCGCTGCCAATTCTGGGTTTTGCCGGGGTTAATCTCACCGTGCCGCACAAAGAAACCGCGTTGCGCTTTATGGACGAAATCACCTCTGCGGCTCGGCGCATCGGTGCCGTAAATACAGTGACGGTGTTACCCAGCGGAAAACTGCGCGGCGACAATACGGATTGTTTTGGTTTTATTGCTAACCTGGAAACATCCCTTCCTGCTTGGCGCGCGGCGGTAGGCCCGGCGGTGGTGTTAGGTGCGGGCGGCGCCGCGCGTGCAGTGATTGCAGGATTGCTTGACCAAGGCTGCCCGGAAGTGCGTCTGGCTAACCGCAGTCAAGCACGCGCCGAAGCCGTTGCCCGTGACCTAAGCGGACCTGATTTTAGCGATAAGATTCGTCTCATCCCGTGGCCGATTGAGGCAGCTGATTTAAAAGACGCCTCATTGTTGGTGAACACCACAAGCTTGGGCATGATGGGGCAACCCTCCCTTGAAGTATCTTTACAAGGATTGCCGACGCGTGCGGTGGTAACCGATGTTGTCTATGCGCCGCTGCAAACCGATCTTCTTGTTCAAGCCAAAAAGCGCGGCCACCAAACTGTCGACGGTTTGGGCATGTTGTTGCATCAAGGGCGCCCCGCCTTTGCTGCGTGGTTTGGTAAAGAGCCTGAGGTAACGCCAGAGCTGCGCCAAATCGTATTGGGCGAGATCGCAGCGGAAAAACAAGCGCGCTCGGAGAAACAAGCGTGAGGGTGATCGGCCTCACCGGATCAATCGGCATGGGCAAATCCACTGCCGCCAAATTTCTGCGCCGTCTTAATATTCCTGTTCATGATGCGGACCGCGCTGTGCACGGATTTTTGCGCAGCGGTGGCGCAGCGGTTGCCGTTCTGGCTAAAATCTTTCCCAAAACGGTGCGGAGCAGCGATAACGGTCCCTATATAGATCGAAAAATTTTGGGCCAGGTAGTCTTTGCCGATCCGGCCCAGAGGATTCGGTTGGAATCGATCATTCATCCGTTGGTACGGCAATCGGAAGAAAATTTTTTGCGCCGGCAAGCACGGCGCCGCCAACCCCTTGTAGTTTTGGATATCCCCCTCCTCTTTGAAACCGGAGCCGAGAGACGGTGCGATGCCACGGTAACCGTGGTTTGCAGCGATTATCTTCAAGCGCAGCGCGTTTTGCGTCGGCCCGGTATGACGTTAAAGCTTTTATCGGAAATACGCGCCGCTCAGATTCCGGCGCAAAAAAAACGCCGGATGGCGGATGTTGCTATACCGACGGGCCGCGCTCTAGGATATAGTCTTCGGGTGTTGCTGCGCGCGCTACAAAAACTCCGACAAAGACCCGCGCGAAGTTGGCCGCGTCACGGACATGTTTTTGGCAAGAAAACCGGATCGTCGGATGACGGTCACTATAGAGGGTAAGATGCGCGAAGTCGTTCTGGATACAGAAACAACAGGCCTCGATCCTGCCGAGGGTCACCGCTTGGTCGAAATCGGTTGCATCGAACTTTTCAATCGTATCCCCACCGGCCGGGAGTTTCATTGTTACATAAATCCTGATCGCGATATGCCGCCTGAGGCCGAGGCGGTGCACGGACTGTCGGCGAGTTTTCTCGCCAAATTTCCGTTGTTCGGTGATCATATCGAAAGCTTCTTGGAATTTATCGGCGATGCGCCGCTGATCATTCACAACGCTGGCTTTGATCTAAAATTTTTGAATGCCGAGCTCGGTACCCATAGCCGCCCGTTGTTCGCTACCGACCGGGCGATAGATACGCTTAGTCTGGCGCGGAGAAAATTTCCGGGCGCACCGGCAAGTCTGGATGCTTTGTGCAAAAGATTTAACATCGACACATCGCGCCGGGACAAACACGGCGCGCTGATTGATGCCACGTTGTTGGCGGCGGTTTACGTCGAGCTCATCGGCGGAAAAGAGCCGGGGCTTGATCTGATGGCCGGCGCAACTTCTGCCGGCGCTAATCGCCTTGCGGCGCACCGCACCCCCCGCCCGCAGCGCCCAGCGCGATCCTTTCCGGTAGTGGCCGAAGAGCAAGCCGCGCACCAGTCATTCATCGCCCGAATAAAAAATGCGCTTTGGCTTACCGTAACGAAATAATTAGTTCGCTGCTTTGGCGTTGTTTTCCAGCTGAGCCCGATACATCGAGACAAAATCCACCGGATTGATCATCAGCGGCGGCATCCCGGCGTCGCGCGTGACATTGGCAATGACCGCACGGGCAAAGGGGAATAACAGTCGTGGACACTCAATCATTAGCACGGCGTTAATGCTTTCTGGCGGAACGTTGCCCAGGGCGACGGCGCCGCCGTAATCCAGCTCGACCAGAAACAAAGGCATATCCCCCAACTTTGCCGTCGCTTCGATATGCAGGATAACCTCGTAATGGCGCTCACCAAGGGCTTCGACTTTAACGCCGACGCTGACCTCGATCTGTGGTGCGCGGTTAAGTTCGGCGAAAGCATGGGGCGCTCGGGGCGATTCAAAGGACAAATCCTTAATATACTGAACAGCAATGGTGACCGGCGCGGTATCGGACGGTGTGGCTTCAGCCGGGGCTGAGGGAGAAGTCGGAGTTGAAGTGTCGGTCATTATATTTCCGGCCTAAAGAAGGGGTGATTTCATGATGAGCAGGTGTTCGCCCAAGGGTGAGAGATCTTCTCTGCCACAGGAATGGTAAAGGCACAACCATAGGGGCAGAAGTACCCCTTTGGACTGGTAAAATCTGGGATAGCAGCTTGCTCTTTGCGTCATCGCCTCTTACCTTAGGGTTTGGCCTTAGGGTCTTGTATTTATTAGGGGCTCGCCCGATGACGCATGCGGGCTGAGTATAGGACGGTATTGTGGACGGTTATCGCTTGCTTGAGATTATCATTTTGGCGCTTTTTGCCGGGTTTCTCATTCTCCGGCTCCGCAGTGTTTTGGGCCGGCGAACCGGAAATGAGCGGCCGCGTCCGGATTCGGCGGTAAATTCACAGCCAAACCTGCCGAACACCCGGTCTGATCGGGACAAAACCCAACCAGTTACCGACCTTGATGTCCAAGAAGTGCCCAAAGACCTGACAGCAGATAAGGACAAAACCTCTCGGCCTGGTGACGAGACAACGACATCTGTGGCCGGGAATCTATTAGCCATCAAACGGGCTGACCCAAGTTTTAACGAGCAGGCCTTTACCGAAGGCGCCAAGGCAGCCTTTGAGATGATTGTTAATGCTTTTGCGTCCGGTGATAAACAAACCCTGCAGTCTCTTCTTGGCCGAGCTGTTTTTACCGAATTTAGCGCCGCGATCGATCAGCGTAAAACCGCGGGCGAAACCCTGTCGACCACTTTTGTTGGTGTGGACAAAACCACGATCATCGCCGCGACGCTTCAGCGGACAATGGCCAAGATCGACGTTAAAATTGCATCGCGTCAAATCAATGTGACGCGGGATAAAGACGGAAAGATCATCGATGGCGATCCAACCGAAATCGACAAGCTGGTCGACATCTGGTCGTTTGAGCGGGACATTCGATCAAAGGATCCGACCTGGATGCTTGTTGATACGCGGCAACCGGTTTAATTCCTGTGGCGCGTCGCCGGAAATTAAAAAGATCGTCTTGGTATCGCCGCTATACTCCGGCCATCGTGATGGTGGCCGCTGTCGCGGTTGTTGCGACGGGCGCTGTCATGTACTTTCGTCAAGAGCCGACGAAGCCGCCGCGCCCGGCACCGGTGGTCGCTCCAGTTCCTGGACCGATCGCAACCCCGGCAGTGCCTCCGGCACCCCTGACACCGCCGTCTGTCAAACCACCAGTGGCCGCTGAAGGTTTGTCATTGCGCCGCGTTGAGTATTCCAGTCTTCCAGGGTGGCGCGACGATGATCAGCGCGCGGCGCTGCCAGCTGTACGCCGTTCTTGTGAAGCCTTAAGTAAGCTGCCGCCGGAACGGCCGGTTGGTGCCCAAAAATTTTTCGGCACCTATGGTGATTGGCGTGCACCCTGCGCCGCATTGTCGGCAAAAAGTGAAATGGATCGGGGTGCCGCGCGCGCATTTTTTGAACAATGGTTTGCGCCCTATGCAGCAAGCAATGACGGAAAAACCGATGGTCTTTTCACCGGTTACTTTGAAGCTGAGCTAAAAGGCGTGCGCAAAAAATCAGGTAAATATATTTATCCGATTTATGCGGCGCCCCCGGATCTTCTGACCATCGATCTTGGAAAATTTAAGCCGGATCTTCAGGGGCAAACCATCAGTGGGCGCATTGATGGGAATGCGCTTGTCCCTTATTTCACTCGGGGTGAAATAGATGGCGGGACGCTTGCCAATAAAAATTTGGAACTTTTTTGGACCGACGATGTCATCGATCTTTTTATTTTGCACATCCAGGGATCGGGGAAAGTTCAGTTACCGGACGGTAAAATAGTGCGGGTTGGTTTTGCCGCATCTAACGGCCATGGCTATACGTCAATCGGCAAGGCGTTGATCGATCGAGGCGCTGTGAAGTTGGAAGAAGCGTCCTGGCCGGGAATCAAAGCGTGGTTAGACAAACATCCGGAAGAGGCCGCAAAAACCCTTGCGGTAAACGCCCGGTATATTTTCTTTCGTCAGATTGAGGGCGATGGTCCTATCGGCGCGCAAGGGGTTGCCCTTGTTCCCGGCCGCAGTCTTGCCGTTGATACAGCGTTTGTTCCCTTGGGGGTGCCAATTTGGTTGGATACAGTTGCGCCAGGTGAGAGTAATGCACCGCTGCAACGTCTTATGGTGGCTCAAGATAAAGGTGCGGCGATCAAAGGCCCCATTCGCGGTGACTTTTTTTGGGGATCTGGAGCCGCCGCCCTTGCAGAAGCGGGACGGATGAAAAGCAAAGGTCGCTGGTTCTTACTTTTACCGCGCACGGCGGCCTCGGCAAGCTAAACATCCTTCTGGTTGATGGGAAATAATCATGGCGCGGGTAAAACGGCCAAATCCATCGGAAGTGTCGCCGGAAGAGGCAACCTTATTTGTTTCCGCAGTTGCAGACGCAAAACCGTTACGGAAAAAATCGACGAAAATAACGCCGCCGACCTCAGTCAGCATCTCTGTCGCCCCGGCCGCGCCGCCGAAGATTCGTCCGGTGGCGGTTGCGAAGCCGTCCGCTAAAGCACACTCAAATCCCGCAGAGCTCCAAGATATGGATCACCGCACGGCGGAGAGGTTTCGTCGTGGTCAGATGGCAATTGAGGCGCGGGTTGATCTGCATGGTCAAACCCGCGATGCGGCGATGAGCCAGCTATCGCGATTTTTGCATCAGAGCGCCGCCGCGGGAAGGCGGTGCGTTTTGGTTATTACAGGAAAGGGGACGAGCGGTAAGGGGGTTTTGCGCCGCGAGTTTCCCTTATGGCTTGAGGCAAATGACTTGCGGCCGCTGGTGCTCGGCCTCGCGCCAGCGCATGCAAAAGATGGGGGCAGCGGTGCCTTCTACGTGTTGCTGCGTCGGAAACGATAACCGGCAGCAGCAAAGCTATTCCGTGCAATTCGACTAAAAATTATATAGACTCACATGCGCGCCATGTGGCGATCCGACCTTTTTTGCATAAGGCTTTTATATGAGGACTGGTAGCCAGAGCCACACCATCGCCGCCAATCAGCAACAGAAGGGTTGGGTCGATGCTCTTCTGGTCTATGGGCAACCCCGGGTCTTATTGGTTTCCTTGTTTGGGTTTTCGAGTGGCCTTCCCTTTCTTTTAACGGGCAGCACACTGGGAACGTGGATGGCTAAAACGGGAAGCTCCCTCACGGCAATCGGATTTTTTGGTCTTGTCTCTATTGCCTATTCCTTGAAGTTTTTATGGTCGCCGGTGGTTGATCGGGTTCCCCTCCCTGTATTGACTGTTTGGTTGGGCCGGCGCCGTGCGTGGATGCTGCTCTCCCAGCTCTTGATCTTGGGCGGGATCTTTGCCATGTCGCGAACTAATCCCCTAATGGAGGTCTGGTGGTTAGTTTTTTGGGCGGTTTTCGTCGCATTTGCGTCGGCAACTCAAGATATTGCTTTGGATGCTTATCGCACAGAAATCTTAGAAACCTCGCAGCTAGGTGCGGGGATCGCCATCTGGGTCGCAGCGTATCGAATTGGAATCATCATTGCCGGCGCTGGCGCCCTATTCATTGCTGACCATCAGGGATTTTCTGTTGCTTATATGACCATGGCAGGGCTGATGGGCATCGGTATTTTAACAACGCTGTTTGCGCCGGAGCCGGAAAAGACCATAACGCGCGAAAGTGTGGCGCTTGAGACCGCAGCGCAAAACTTTCTCGACAACCATGGTCATTTGCCATTCCTTGTTCGCCGCGTCGCCAGTCAGATTTACGGCGCAGTAATTTGTCCTTTCGCTGAATTTATGACACGGCCGCACTGGCCGATCATTCTCTTGTTTGTCGCGCTCTATAAATATGGCGATGTTCTGGTCAGCGCGATGGCCAATCCGTTTTACCTAAAAATCGGATTCAGCCTGACTGAGATCGGCCAAATCACCAAATTATTTGGGGTGATTATGACCATCATTGGCGGTTTTCTGGGCGGTGCTTTTGTGGTGCGGGTGGGCATTCTCCGCGCGTTGCTGATCGGCGGAATACTGCAGGCACTATCAAACATCATGTTTATTATCCAAGCCAAGGTGGGATATTCCTTACCGATGCTGGCTGTGACGATTGGTGTTGAAAATATTACCAGCGGTCTCGCGACGGCAGCTTTCGTTGCCTACCTTTCAAGCCTGTGCAATTTTGCGTATACGGCAACGCAATTTGCGTTGTTGTCATCTTTAATGGCAATCGGCCGCACAGTTCTTGGGTCATTCAGCGGCCTCATTGCGGATACGGTGGGTGACTGGGCAACTTATTTTACCATCACCACTGTTGCAGCATTGCCTGGTTTATTTCTGCTGCTCTGGCTTATCAAGCGTTATCCGCCGCCGAAACGCCTTCCGACAAACGCGGGTCTTGCCGACGCCTAACGCGCGGCGATATTCCGCGCGAGTAAGTCTTCCGCAGCTTGAATAACGGCGTCGGTCGGAATGGCATCCATGGTTTGACTGTCGAAATCAATAGCGCGAACCAGGGTCAGATCTTTTGCCGGCGGTGCAAACTTATCCGGTGAAGTTGCCCCGAACAACACGACCAACGGCACGCCAGAGACGGAAAAAATATGAGCATTGCCTGAATCATTGGCGATGCAGACCGAACAAGCGTGCGCTATGGCGATGCTCAACAAAGGTTCGGTGGCGCGAATCTCTGGATCGGCCAGGGCAACAGGGAAAATGGCGCTTGGCACCGCTGCCTGCAAGGGCGCCTGCCACGCCGTTTCACCAGGACCCAGAATAAAGGCGGGAATAAATCCACGTGCAGAAAAATGCCGGGCGACTTCTTCGAACCGCTCTCTTGGCCAGCATTTGGCAACAGTTCCAGCCCCTGGGGCAATCCCGACGTACCGGTGAGTATCGGGCATAATTTTCCGCACCGTGTCGGCAACGGCGGTAGGTAAAACAATCCCGCTTCCTGATGGATCTATGGTGCCATCGATACGGCCATGCCGAGCCAAGGACACCAGCTGCAACAATTGCAGGATCATCGATCGAGACTTACGATAGGGGCGCTTAGGCCGCGCGGAAGAGAAAATAAAGTCCGCGGTTCCAGATAAAAACCGCACATGTCGAATGCGTCGCAAAATCAGCGTGGTTAAAAATCGCCGCTGGGTATCGATAATTAAGTCAAAACTTCGATCTGCAAGCGGCCTTTTTCCAAGCAATTCCGAAAAATTAGATCCAATATTGGCATCTTCGATCACTTCGTCGAGAAGATCCGTGACCAAGTGCCGAAGACGGTGAGCGTAGCTGGTTTTTCCTTTGCCTGCGAGCCAAGTAATTTTGGCATCGGGAAAGGCACGGCGCAGCGCCCGTAGAAAGGGCATCTTCATCAAGCCATCGCCCATCAAGTCGATGCCGACATAAACCAAAATAGTTTTTGGGGAAAAGGTAGTAGCGTCATACATGAGATTCACGAAGGTGATTTGTAGGAATGATAAGATTTTTCTTCCACAATATCTGATCCCAAAAGAAGATTTATTTCGCGTTTGACAGCAGCACGCTTATCATTTGTACGATAAACTGCGCGGGCAAGATCGATGAATTTCGGTCCAAAATTCTGATCTGCCTCACAATCGCGGATATCGTCTTCGATGGTCCAAAGCGTCTCATTAATGGTGCGTAATTTTGTTGTTAATCGCGCGAGGTCATCTCGTGGAGGAACCGCTTGAGCCAAAGCCTCGCGGAGTAACTTAAGCTCGTGAGTTACGTTAGCCCGCTTATCACGATCGGTAAAATGCGCCGCCTTGATTTCTAAAATTGTAATTTTATCGATCAACTCGCCCGGCGCAACGGGGATTAGCAAGGTTGAAACAGGAGACGCCACCGTTATGACCTATACCCAAGTTATGAACGGAGACGTTATAGCGGCATCATCCCGTGTTCGTCCACACATGGGTTACAAAGAGGGATATTAGGGGGTTAGAAGGTGGCGATTTCATTCGCCAGGGAATAGCCAGCAGACCGGACAGTCCGGATCAGATCCGGGGCGTTATCGTCATTCAAGGCTTTGCGCAGGCGGCGGATATGCACATCGACCGTGCGAACCTCTACATAAATGTCGTGCCCCCAGACCTTATCCATCAATTGCTCGCGGCTGAAAACGCGCCCAGGATGTTGCAGCAAATATTTTAATAACCGAAACTCAGTTGGCCCTAAGATGATCTCTCGGCCGTCGCGATGCACACGATGAGCCGCCAGATCCATGGTGACATCGTGGTAGGTCAGAAGTTCTGTTGATAAGCCAGGCTGACTGCGGCGCAGAAGGGCCCGGATGCGCGCAATCAATTCCTGAGGCGAAAAGGGCTTGGTGACATAATCGTCGGCGCCAGTTTCAAGGCCGCGGATGCGGTCGGCCTCCTCACCACGCGCGGTAACCATGATAATGGGCACCGTACGTAATAAGGCGGTCCGACGAAATTGCCGACACAGTTCGATCCCGCTCATCAGCGGGATCATCCAATCTAACAGGATAAGATCCGGTGGCGTCTCGTTGGCATAGAGAAGGGCCTGCTCACCATCCTGGGCGAGAGCAACCCGAAACCCGGCGCGCTCGAGATTATACTGCAATAAAGTGATCAGGGCGACATCATCCTCGACAACAAGAATCAGCGGCGCTGCCACGTGTTAGTCTCCTTGGTGTGGTTTCGAGCTTGTCGGAAAGACAAAGCTGGAATCGGCACCCTTAGGGCGCACATCGCCCATGGGAGTACCGCGCACCATGAAATGAACAGATTCGGCAATGTTATTTGCGTGATCGCCGATCCGCTCGATGTTCTTAATTGCAAACAACAGATGGGTGGATCCGGCGATGGTTTGCGGGTTCCCTGTCATGGCCGACAGAACCTCACTAAACAAAGCCGTGCACAGATCATCAATTTCGCCATCTCGCTTCCAAGCGACTATTGCCTTTTCCACATCGTCATTAACATAGGCATCAATAATATCGCGCAGCACCGCCTGTACCAAACGTCCAACCCGGGTGACGCCAGGGCCGCGAAGATTGCTCGACTGTGCTAAGGTCAAGGTTCGTTTGGCCAGGTTTTTTGCAAGGTCACCAATTCGCTCAAGATCACTGGATATCCGCAAGGATGAAACGATCAACCGCAAATCACGCGCCATAGGTTGACGCAAAGCCAGAAGGCGGACGACAAAGCTATTAACCGCGGCATCAAGTTCATCCAACCTGCGGTCGCCGGCGATGATTTTTTCGGCAAGCTCGGTATTACGATCATCCAAAGCTGTGACGGCAGAGGCTAACTGGTGTTCAGCCAAGCCACCAAGTTCGGCGATGATATTTTTAAGACGTGTCAGGTCGGCATCATAAGCCTTAACCGTATGGTGCGTCGTCACGTTAGGCGCGCCGGGATCGTATCTCTTGTCAACCATTAGCCAAACCTCCCCGTGATGTAGCCATGGGTACGTTCGTCCTGAGGATTGGTAAAGATTTTTTCCGTGTCGCCAACCTCAACCAAATCACCTAAATGGAAAAAAGCCGTGCGTTGCGAGACTCTGGCTGCTTGCTGCATTGAGTGGGTAACGATAATGATGGTATAGTTTTCCATCAGCTCGCCGATAAGCTCCTCGACCTTGGCAGTTGCAATCGGGTCAAGAGAAGAGCACGGCTCATCCATTAAAATTACCTCAGGACTGACGGCAATCGCGCGCGCAATGCAAAGACGCTGCTGCTGCCCACCGGACAAACCTGTCCCTAAATCGTTAAGTCGATCTTTAACCTCTTTCCATAAGCTGGCGCGCTCCAAGCTTTCTTGGACAATCTCGTCTAACTGAGCGCGACTCTTGGCGATGCCATGAATACGCGGCCCATAAGCAACATTATCGTAAATAGATTTAGGAAAAGGATTAGGTTTTTGGAACACCATACCTACACGCGCCCGCAGACGGACGACGTCCACGGCACTATCGTAAATGTTTTCGCCATCCAGCAAGACCTCGCCGGTGGTCCGGCAAGTGGCAATGGTGTCGTTCATCCGGTTGATGCAGCGCAAAAAGGTTGACTTGCCGCATCCCGACGGCCCGATCAAAGCCGTCACCGATTTGGCATAAATATCTAAATCAATCCCGTGTAGCGCCCGCTTGCTTCCATAGTAAACCTCAATTTGACGCGCCGCGATCTTGATTGAGTCGATTGCCATAGGGTTTGGCAAGGGATCAGGCCGAGTACGTGCGGTTGCAGTGTTCATGATCAATCCTCTACCACACCAATGATTTACGTAAACGGTAGCGCAGGGCAATAGCAAAACCATTCATGGCCAGCGTCATCAGAAGAAGAACCAATCCAGCCGCAGCGGCATTTTGTTGAAACGCAGGGTCGGGGCGCGAAACCCAGTTAAACATCTGAATGGGCATAACGGTGAAAGGGCTTCCTAACCAAGCAAAGGAAATAAAAGGAAATTCGGTTTGCACCGGCGCGGGTGGCAAAAAGGCAATGAAGGTTAAGGCGCCAATGGTAATAAGAGGCGCCGTCTCGCCGATGGCGCGCGAGAGACCGATAATAACGCCGGTTAAAATCCCGGGTGAAGAATAGGGAAGCAGGTGATCAGCGATCATTCGCCACCGTGTTGCGCCCATGGCATAGGCAGCGTCACGTAGTGATGACGGGATAGAGCGTATCGCTTCGCGCGTAGCCACAATGATGATCGGCAAAATCAAAAGCGCGAGGGTTAAGCCCGCCGTTAGAATGCTGTTGCCGAAACCAAATTGGTAAACAAATAATCCTAAGGCCAAGAGACCATAAATAATCGAGGGCACACCGGCGAGATTGGCAACATTGATCTCGATAATTTCAGTTAGCCAGTTTTGTCCGGCGTATTCCTCTAAATAAACAGCAGCGGCAATGCCAATAGGAATAGACGTTAAGGCGGTGACCAATATCACCAATAATGATCCGACCCAGGCAGCCAAGATGCCGGCTTTCTCGGAATGGCGTGAGGGAAAATTGGCAAAGAAGTCAGGTGCTATTCGCGCAATTCCGTCATGAGCCAGGGAGGCGACCAGAGCTAGCATCATCAAGATACCGATCAAGGTTGCCATAAATCCGCAAACAAGAAACAAATTCTCATAAAGCTGCCGGCGAGAAATGCCGTGCCTCTTTAGACTTTGAGGGTGTGAAGAAACAGACGACATCAGTAACGCTCTCGATAACGGCGCCGGAGCATATGAGCGGCAAGATTAAAGACCAGAGTCAAGGTAACAAGCGCCAAACCGGCGGCAAAAATGGTTTGGTATTGAAGACTACCATGAGGAAGATCGCCTAAGGCGACCTGAACAATATAGGCGGTGATGGTCGCTGCGGGTTCGCGTGGATCAAGAGTAAGGTTAGGCTGTAATCCGGCGGCGATCGCTACCACCATGGTTTCGCCCACCGCCCGGGATAATCCCAACACCACCCCGGCGGCAACACCGGAAAACGCCGCAGGGAAGACAACTTTTAACGCTGTCTCAAAACGGGAAGCGCCCAGAGCGAGGGATCCGTCACGCAGCGTCTGAGGAACAGACCGCAGGGCATCTTCGCTGACCGAGCTGATGTACGGCACGATCATGATGCCGATGACAATGCCGGCGGATAAAAGATTAAATCCCGGCAAGTCCGGAATAGTTTTTTGCAAAGCAGGGGTGACGATAAGTAAGGCAAAATAGCCATAAACAACCGTTGGAACGCCGCTGAGAAGTTCAAGACAGGGCTTGACGGTTTCGCGTAACCCAGAGGGGGCAAATTCACTCAAATAAATCGCCGCCGTTAAGCCTAAAGGTATAGCGACGATCAACGCGACAAGAGTTGAAACGAAAGTTCCACTCAAGAGAGGAAGAATCCCGTAGTGCGGGTTAGCGAACAGAGGCGTCCATTCGGTACCGGTCAGAAATTCGATGATTGATACGGTGCTGAAAAACTGCACGGACTCATAAATCAACACCCATAAAATGGCGAAGGTAATCAAAACAGACAACGAGCCCGCAATAAAGAGCAGGTTTTCGATAACCCATTCTTGAATCTTCTGTCGATGTCGGCGTCGGGCGAAATTTGAGGGAAGAGACATGAGTGATCCGAAAAAAAGTGGTGCTTCTTTTCAGAGAAGCACCACTAACGTGTTAATGAACAGGCTTCTTAGCTAGAATTTGTGCAATCGACAATCCAACCTCAGGCGTACCTCCGAAACCCGTACCGGTTTCTCCCGCAGCAAAACGCGCAAGCGAGGTTACATAGGCGGATTTGGGAAGTGGCACGTATTTAACTTCTTGGATCAAAGGCTCGCCCTTGGTTAAAAAGAACTCGACGAATTCCTTGATTTCGGGCCGTTTGGCTTCGCTCGCCTTTACGTAAATAAATAATGGCCGCGACATAGGCGCATAAGAGCCATCGATCACGGTCTTTTCCGACGGCAAGACAACGCCCTTGCCGCCATTAATACCCAAGGCCTTCATGCGGGTCGCATGGGGTGCATAATATGCGTAAGGAATGAAACCTAGGGCGCCTTTGTCATTCTCGATCCCTTGTACCAAGACGTTGTCGTCTTCGCTGGGCGTGTAGTCGGCACGGATCGACTTTGCCTTGCCGTTCACCGCTTCGGTAAAATAATCAAAGGTGCCGCTATCGGCGCCGGCTCCATAGAGTTTCAACGGAAGATCTGGCCACTCAGGCCGGACATCCTTCCATTTCATGATTTTACCCTGGGCGTCAGGTGACCAAATTTTCTTGAGATCAGCCAAGGTCATATCTTTCACCCAGGTGTTTTGCGGATGAACCGCCAAGGTTAAGGCATCAAAGGCGATCGGTAATTCAATATAGGAAATACCGGCTGCTTTGCAGGCATCCATTTCCTCTTTCAGGATAGGCCGCGAGGCATTGGAGACATCGGTCTCGCCGCGGCAGAATTTTTTAAATCCACCGCCTGTGCCCGCAATACCAACAGTAACGCGCGTTTGGCCTTTTTTTAGCGCTTGAAATTCTTCAGCAACGGCTTCGGCGATCGGGAAGACGGTACTGGATCCATCGATCTTGATTGTGGTTTGAGCCAAAACGGGCTGCGCCGTTAAGAGACTGGCCGTCAGGATAAAAACGTTGGTTACAAGGGCGATGCCCAACTTCTGCATAATTCTGCTCCCTCTCAATGGATGCGCGCTTGAGGACTCAAACCCGCAACGAAGCCCTAAGGTTTCGTAAGGAGGGCTTCGCAGGGCGACCTTATGTTAATCCCATAACCATTCTGTTACAGAATCATTACAGATTTGTGACACTGCGACGGTGCAACGTTAATAACTCAGTTAAGACTCAGGCAAAGGGAAGCTGACGATAACCTCGGTGCCTTTACCCAAAACGCTGTTAATGGCTAGCTGGCCCCGATGACGCCCCACGATATGCTTGACAATGGCAAGCCCAAGTCCTGTGCCACCATCCCCGCTGCGGCTGGATGATGGGATGCGATAAAACCTTTCCGTCAGTCGCGGCAGGTGTTCGGGAGCAATGCCGCGCCCTTGATCCTTGAGCCGGATTGAGAGAGAAGAGCCTTCCATTATTGCTGTAATCGTCAAAGGGCTGTCCGCGGCATAGCGCTGGGCGTTATCGATAAGATTAAGAAACAGCTGGGCCAATTGATCCGCGTCGCCACGAATTATCGGCAAGGCTGAGGGTAGGTCCAAATCAATCGGCGGGGGTTTTTGTGACGCGTGCAGAGGGATACCGTCGATAAGCCGGGTTAAGACTGTGCGAAGATCGATGTCATCCTGAGGTAGATCGTGTTCTTCCATCTCGATCCGCGACAGCGATAGAAGATCCCGAATCAGCCGCGACATGCGTGCCGCCTGTTCCGCCATGATGGACAGGAATTTTTCTTGGGCAACAGGATCGTTGCGCGCGGGACCGCGAAGGGTTTCGATAAATCCTTCGATGGCGGTAAGAGGTGTGCGCAATTCATGGCTGGCATTGGCGATGAAATCCCGGCGCAGTCTATCGCTGCGTTTAAGGGCGGTGGTTTCATACAAGCTCATTAAAACGCGCGGACCGTAACTGGGAGATAAGGGCAGATTTTGCACGCTAATTAGAAAATATCGATCTTGCGGTGCCAGGAAAATTTCTGCTGTTTGAGGTGCGCCAGTTAAGTGCGAGTTAAGAAAGGACGTCTCAAGGGCAGTTACCACATCCGGATGACGCAGAATTGCGCTAAGATTCATTGCAGTTAAAATTTCCGCGTCAGATTTTTGTCGACCCAGAAACTGCCGCCCGGCGGGATTGGTTTGCACGACTTGACGTTGCCGATTAAGAACCAAAACCGGATCGGGTAGGTGATCGATCAGAGACTGACGATCGGCAAGCTGATTGCGTAACTGATGATTATCGCTCGCCGCGGTTTGCTGTGCGCGCATGAAGGCGCGACCAAGATCAAGCCATCCTATCCCGAGAAAAAATCGTGGGGTACTGTTCGGCGAAAATTGCAGGTGATCAACCGCGTCAATAATCATAAAAGCCGCGATGCAAACCCCAATAAGTGTTGCCGTATAAATCATCCCCGCCAGGGAGGCCGATACGCTGGCAAAGAGAACAAGACATAAGGTTAGCGCGAGTGCAGGAAGACTTAAGACAACACCGCCAATGAAAGCGCGGACGAAGCGCAGCTGCATCATTATCCGACGATAGCCTCGTGCGCGGCCAAGGCGGCAGCATTGACCAGATCCGCCACCGTGGCCCGCAATTGAACAATCTGTACCGGCTTTTCAAGTCCGATCACCAACGGTCCGATCGATCCGCCGCCGCCCACCATGGGCAAAAGCCGCGAGACAATATGGGCCGAATGCAAGGCCGGCATCAGCAAAATATTTGCCGGACCGGTCAACTGGCAGAAAGGATAAAACTTGGTGCGCAGTTCATGATCTAGCGCCATATCAACCGTCATCTCGCCGTCGAATTCAAAGTCAACGTGACGCCGCCGAAGTTCTTCTACGGCTTCGCGGATACGCTGAGCTTTTTCCCGAGGGGGGTTGCCGAAATTGGAGAATGACAAGAAGGCGATGCGCGGCACCTCGCCAAACTGTCGGACTTTGGCGGCGGTGGCAATGGCAATATCCGCCATCTCTTTTGATGACGGTAATTCCTGCACGTTGGTATCGGCAATAAACAGGGTGCGGCGGCCGGGTCCGGTTCCGGCGGCAATCGATAACCCAAAAGGTGTGGCACCCGGTTTAACACCAATGACGCGCCGCACCTCGTCGTAGGCCACCGACCAGTTGCGCGTCACACCCGTTACCATCGCATCGGCATCTGTACACGCCACCATGCAGGCGGCGAAAACGTTCCGGTCTTGATTCACCATGCGTTGACAATCGCGATACAAAAAGCCGCGGCGCTGCAACCGTTCATAAAGAAAATCAGTGTAGCGTTTATTATGATGGGACAGCCGTGCGTTATGGATTTCCAAGTCCTCGGCGCCAACAATGCCTAAGGAGGTGATCATCTCACGCACGACTTCGTCGCGACCAATCAAGATTGGATGACCGTATCCGGCATTACGAAAGGCGAAGGCAGCGCGGATAACGCGTTCTTCTTCGCCCTCGGCAAAGACTACCCGGCGCGGATTACTCAAAACGCCTTCATGAATGCGTTGCAAGGCAGACGCCAGGGGATCCATGCGGCCGCGTAGTGATGCGGTATAGGCCTCGAAACTTTTATAAGGCTTGCGGGCGACGCCAGAGTCGATTGCGGCCTTGGCCACGGCCGGGGCAACGCAGCTCAAGAGTCTTGGGTCAAAGGGGACGGGGACAATATATTCAGGCCCATAGCGCAACCGGCGCCCTCCGTAACTGTCGTCAACCTCATCGGGGACATCCTCGCGCGCGAGCGCAGCCAGAGCCTCTGCTGCCGCCAACTTCATCGCATCATTAATGGTGGTGGCGCGCACATCCAACGCGCCGCGAAAAATATAGGGAAAACCCAAGACATTATTAATTTGATTGGCATAGTCAGAACGTCCGGTGGCGATAATGGCATCATCACGCACGTCCTTGACGTCTTCGGGTGAAATCTCCGGATCCGGATTGGCCATAGCAAAAATGATCGGGCGTTTTGCCATGCGGGCCACCATCTCTTTGCTGACTGCGCCCTTAACACTAAGACCAAAGAAAATATCCGCGCCGTCCAGGGCTTCGGCCAAGCTGCGTTTTTTTGTGACGACAGCGTGGGCCGACTTCCACTGATTCATGCCCTCGGTGCGGCCTTGATAAATGACGCCCTTGCTGTCGCACAGAATGACGTTTTCAGGCCGCATGCCGTGCGCCTTGATGAGTTCAGCCGAGGCAATGGCCGCAGCACCGGCACCGTTTATGACCAATTTGGTAGTGGAAATGTCGCGGCCAGTTAAGGCGATGGCGTTGATCAAACCCGCCAAGGCGATGATGGCCGTGCCGTGCTGATCATCATGGAAAATGGGAATATTCATCAGTTCGCGCAAACGTTGCTCGATGATGAAACATTCAGGTGCTTTGATGTCTTCTAAGTTGATGCCGCCAAAACTGGGACCCAAATAACGAACGCAATTGATGAAGTCATCAACCTCTTTGGTATCAACGCAGAGATCAATGCTGTCCACATCGGCAAACCGCTTGAACAGGGCGGCCTTACCCTCCATCACCGGCTTCGAGGCCAACGCACCCAGATCGCCTAAGCCTAAAACGGCGGTGCCATTCGAGATCACGGCCACCATATTGCCCTTGGTGGTGTAATCGTAAGCTTTGGTAGGGTCTTTTTCGATCTCAAGGCAGGGTGCGGCCACGCCAGGAGAATAGGCGAGTGATAAATCCCTTTGTGTTGTCAATGGCTTAGAGAGACTGATCTCTAGTTTGCCGGGCCGTCCGCTGGCGTGCATCTGCAGCGCCTCTTCATCGGTCACCCTTACGCGATCATTACTCATATAGCCCCCTCAGCGCCGTTTTTCGCGGAATTCTTGGATCGGCAGTTTATTCCGGACCAATTCTGACAGACTCTTGACGCCCCATGCTAGGGTGATTGATAGAGAGACCAGAGATACTAGGGAAATTGGGAATTTTCTCGCGATGATAAGCGGTCGAAAATGACAGGCGGAACGGCACTTACAGCTCAGGCGCTATCGCCGGCGGCCAGCAACACCACGCCCATGATGGCACAATACCTGGCGTTAAAATCCCGCCATGACGATTGCTTGTTGTTCTATCGCATGGGCGATTTCTACGAGATGTTTTTTGACGATGCGGTCAAAGCCGCGGCGGCCCTTGATATTGCTTTGACCAAGCGAGGTCAATTTGACGGCGCCGAAATTCCCATGTGCGGGGTTCCGGCTCATAGCCACGAAGCTTACCTTGCACGGCTCATCCGGAAAGGCTTTCGCGTTGCCATCGCAGATCAAATCGAAGATCCAGCCGAGGCGAAAAAGCGCGGGTCAAAATCGGTGGTGGAGCGCGCGGTGGTGCGCATTGTCACGCCGGGAACCTTGACCGACGAGGCGTTATTGGATGCTCGCCGCAATAATTATCTGGCAACTGTAACCGAAGCGGAAGGCAAGTTGGCTCTGGCTTATGTCGATATTTCGGCAGGCGAAGTTGCCGTAGAGCCTGTCACCGCGGCTAGTCTGGCAACCGGACTGGCGCGGTTGGAGCCGGGTGAAATTCTTCTGCCGGATCGTTTGTTGGCGCGCGCCGACATCAGCGCCGCAATCACACCCTGGAATACTGTTCTCTCGCCCTTGCCGTCGGCGCGATTTGACAGTGAGATGGCGCGGCGTCATCTGCTGGATACTTACAAGGTAACGGCGTTGGATGCCTTCGGCGATTTTACCCGCGCTGAGATTGCGGCGCTTGGGGCGTTGATCGCCTATATCCAAGTAACTCAGGTGGGGCGTCTACCGCGGTTGGCGCCCCCGCAAAAAATCGGCGATGGCGCAATCATGGCGATCGATGCCGCCACCCGGCGTTCACTCGAAATCGAGCGCACGGCGCAAGGCGACCTGAGCGGCAGTTTGTTCGGCGCCATCGATCACTGCGTCACCGGTGCCGGGGCCCGGCTTTTGACACGGTGGCTGGCAGCGCCGTTATTAAATCCGGCGGCAGTCACGCTGCGCCAAGACATGGTTCAATTCTTTAGCGAGGATGATCAGCTCCGGGAGAATTGTCGCAAGATTTTACAGCGCGCCCCGGATTTGGCGCGCGCCCTAGCGCGGCTTAGTCTTGGCCGCGGTGGTCCGCGGGATCTGGCAGCAATGCGCGATGGATTGATCGCAGCGAAAGAAACCCGCCACCGGATCGACACCGCGCCAGGCGTGCTTCCGCAATTATTTCAAACAACGCTGCAGGATCTTGGTGACTACACGCCGCTGATTGATCTGTTCCAACGGGCGTTAGGTGCTGATCTGCCGGTGTTGTCGCGGGATGGCGGATTTATCGCGTCGGGATATCACCCGCGCCTAGATGAACTGCGCAGTCTACGCGATGAAAGTCGGCGCCTTATTGCCGGACTGGAGTCCGAGTACCGACAAGCCACGGGTGTTGCCGGTCTTAAAATAAAACACAATAATATCCTCGGCTATTTTATTGAAACCACGGCAGTTCACGCGGATAAACTCGCAACCGGTGCTCATGCCGCGACGTTTATTTTGCGGCAAACTCTCAGCAATCAAGCCCGGTTTTCGACAGTGCGCTTGTCGGAACTGGAACGGGATATTTCGGGCGCTGCTGATCGCGCGATCGGACTGGAATTAGAAATTTTTGCCGAGTTGGTTCAGGAAATTCTCGCTAAGGCCGAAGATATTGCGCGCACGGCCGAGGCCTTGGCGCGGCTGGATGTTGTTGCGGGCTTAGCCGAGCTAGCAATGACGCGAGGTTGGGTGCGTCCGCTGGTGGATGATAGTTTATCATTCCAGATCGAGGGCGGACGTCATCCAGTGGTAGAGGCGATGATGATCGCTCGGGGCGCCGGGAGTTTTGTCGCCAATGATTGCGATCTTTCCGCTGCCAGCCGATTGTGGCTTCTCACCGGACCCAACATGGCGGGGAAAAGTACGTTCCTGCGGCAGAATGCGTTGATCGCGCTTTTGGCGCAGGCGGGATCTTTTGTCCCGGCGCGTCGTGCGCATATTGGCGTGGTTGATCGGTTATTCAGCCGTGTTGGCGCATCGGACGATCTCGCCCGCGGCCGGTCAACCTTTATGGTCGAGATGGTAGAGACGGCGACAATTTTGCATCAGGCTACGGCGCGATCGCTGGTGGTGTTGGATGAAATCGGTCGTGGTACGGCAACCTTTGATGGATTGTCGATCGCCTGGGCCTGTGTTGAACGATTATCAGTAACCAATAAATCTCGTGCGCTTTTTGCTACTCATTATCACGAACTGACGGTTTTGGCCGAACGGTTGAACGGCGTGGTAAATCACGCCATGCGGGTGAAGGAATGGCACGGGGAACTAACTTTTCTATACGAGGTTGGTGCGGGTGCTGCCGATCGCAGCTATGGGATTCACGTAGCGCGGCTGGCGGGTTTGCCGCCGGAGACCGTCGCCCGGGCTGAACAAATTCTCACCCAACTAGAAGCCGGCCGCGAAGGCAAGGCCTTAGCCAAACTGGCAGAAGATTTACCGTTATTTGCCACGACGGCGGGGCCTGTGGCGCGTGCCGAACCCGTACGCGATCTTTTGCGCGATAGCTTGGCCGAAATCACACCAGATACTCTCACGCCGCGCGAGGCGCTGGAGATTTTGTATCGGCTGAAAACTCTCGAGACTCAATAATACTCTTAAGTTAAACTGGCCCTATGCAGCAGGCAGAAACCTTATCTCAAGCGCGATATCCGCAAGGGCCGGCGCAGCAGCGGGCGATCATCAATCGCCGCAAGGTGATTTCGCAGTTGGATGACCTTACGGCAACGCAAGGCGTTGAACGAGGGGTGCATGATGCCGCTGCTATGCGTAAGTCGGTACAAATGGTGTTGCGGGAAGTGCTCGAGAGCGGCCGCGCCGAAATCCGTCGCCGGTTTTTGGAGGCGGGCCCGACCAAGGACATCAACCCGTTCAAGGGTGATGGCGGCGAAGTATTGCGGGGCACGGCCTTTTTAATCGATCAACTTATTCGCATCGCCCATGATTTTGCCGTTGCCCATGTATTCCCCATGACAAGTTCTACTACGGGGGATCGCTTAAGCATTGTTGCGGTCGGTGGCTATGGTCGATTTGAATTGGCGCCGCAATCCGACATTGATCTGTTATTTTTGCTTCCCTACAAAAAAACACCCCATGTGGAACAGGTGGTGGAGTGGTTGCTCTATCTCTTATGGGATTTAGGATTAAAGGTCGGCCATTCGACCCGATCTGTTGACGAATGTTTACGCCAAGCGAAGGCGGATCACACCATTCGCACCTCGTTGTTGGAGGCACGCTACGTTTGGGGAGATCAAGCGCTTTTTGCCGAGTTGAAGCGACGGTTTGCCGGAGAAGATAAGGACTCCAGCGGTCTTGCCTTTGTCGATGCCAAGATGGCAGAGCGGGATGCCCGTCACCGGCGTACAGGGGATTCGCGCTATGCCCTGGAACCGGATGTCAAAGAAAGCAAGGGCGGTCTTCGCGATCTTCATTCTTTGTACTGGATCGCCAAAGAACTCTATCGTGTGGATCACGTCGATCAGCTCGTCGAGCGGCATATCTTAACCGCCGAAGAAGCGCGCCGCTTTGCCAAGGCGCAGTCATTTCTGTGGGCCTTGCGATGTCACTTGCATTATTTGACTGGTCGCGCCAGCGAGCGGCTGACCTTTGATATTCAGCCGTTGATTGCGCAGCAGATGGGTTATTCCGATCATGGCCGCACCAAGGGTGTCGAGCGGTTTATGAAGCATTATTTTTTGGTGGCGAAAACCGTCGGCGACTTAACGCGAATTTTTTGCGCAGCCTTTGAAGCGGATCGTAAAAAACGTCCGACCTTTCGGTTGCCGGGATTCTCGCTGCGCCGCCCGCAGAATCTCGGCGATTTTGCTTTGGGTGACGGCGATCGGTTATCGATCAAGAACAATGATGTTTTTCTTCATGATCCGGTCAATTTTTTACGGCTATTTTTTACGGCTGAAAAAAATGGATTTGATATTCACCCTCACGCTATGCGGCGCATCCGGCAGTCTCTCAACTTAATCGACACAGGATTACGCAATAATGCGGAAGCGAATCGATTATTCATGGAAATCCTAACCGCCGAACGCGATCCTGAATGGGCGCTCCGTCAGATGAGCGAGGCCGGAGTCTTAGGCCGGTTCATTCCTGATTTTGGCCGGGTAGTAGCACAGATGCAGTATGACATGTATCATGTTCATACTACCGACGAGCATACGCTTCAGGCGGTGGGAATGCTGCATAGTATTGAAACCGGTAAATTTAAAGATCAGCATCCGATTTCGTCCGACATTATTCATAAAATCGCTAGCCGACGGGTTCTGTACCTAGCGGTGCTTCTGCATGATATTGCCAAAGGGCGAAACGGCGATCATTCGCTGTTGGGTGAAAAGGTTGCGGAAAATTTATGCCCGCGTCTTGGCCTCAGTGATGAAGAAACAGAAACGGTTGCATGGCTGGTGCGGTGGCACCTTTTGATGAGCAATGTCGCCTTCAAGCGGGATTTGGATGACCCTAAAACCATTGCGGATTTTGCTGCCGAGGTGCGGTCGCTAGAGCGGCTTAAACTTCTGCTGTTGCTGACAGTGGTTGATATCAAGGCGGTTGGTCCCAATGTTTGGAATGGCTGGAAAGCCGGGCTCCTGCGCGAGCTTTATTATCGCGCTGATGAGTATTTATCCGGTGGTTTATCGGTAGGAAATAGCCGCAGCAATCGGATTGAAACGATCAAGGCTTTGGTGCGAGACGAGCTACCGGAGCTGAGCGACCCTGAGTTTGAAATTTTTACAGCTTTACCCTACCCAGCCTACTGGTCGGCCTTTGATCCGGCCACTTACGCCCGTCACGCGCGGTTGATACGGGAGGCCGAGCGCGATCACCGTGATCTTACCGTTGCGACGCGCATTGATACGTCTCGATCGGCAACCGAAGTTACAATCTATACCGGCGATCACGCCGGATTGTTTAGTCAGATTGCCGGTGCTTTGGCTGTTGCGGGGGCGAATATTGTTGATGCCAGAATTGCAACCATGACGAATGGCATGGCACTGGATGTGTTTTGGATTCAGGATGAACGCGGGGGTCCGGTTGACCGTTCTGACCAGCTGGCGCGGCTGTCGGCGCGAATCGAGCAAACGCTTTGCGGCGACTGTCGTCCGTCCGATGAGCTCGGGAAGCGGGAGGTGATCACCAGCCGAACCGGGGTTTTCAAGGTTCTCCCCCGAGTTCTGATCGACAATGCCGCCAGCGCGACGCACACTGTGATTGAAGTAAATGGCCGAGATCGCCGCGGTCTGTTATTTGATGTCACCCGCGCCTTGACGGGATGCGAGATTCAGATTTCTTCTGCACGGATCGCCACTTATGGCGAAAGCGTCATTGACGTTTTTTATGTTAAGGATATTTTCGGCATGAAGATCTATAATGATGCCAAGCTGGTGGGAATCCGCAAAGCGCTCTTGGCCGCCTTGGCCGATCCAAAAGATACCGACTCTAGAGACCTTAATGCTGTTTCCTCTTCATTTCCTTCTTCTCTGACCGTTTAGAATTTATGCAACTCCTTCGCGCTATTGCCACCGTTGGCGGCTGGACCATCGCTAGTCGCATTGTCGGCTTTGCCCGGGATGCCGGCATGGCTGGCGTTATGGGTGCAGGCCTCGTCACCGATGCCTTTTTGGTGGCATTTCAATTCCCTAATCTTTTTCGCAAACTTTTTGCTGAGGGCGCATTTAATACCGCCTTTGTGCCGCTTTTCGCCGGAGCTTTAGAGGGAGAGGGAGAAAAGGGCGCCAAAAGGTTTGCTGAAGAGACATTGGCGTTGATGTTGCCGGTGCTGCTGATTTTCACCGTCGTCATGATTATCTGCATGCCGTGGGTCGTACAGATAATAGCTCCCGGATTTGTCCAGGATCCGGAAAAGATGCGGCTGACGGTTGATTTCACGCGGCTGACGTTTCCTTATCTGATGTTTATGTCTCTGACGGCGATGTTTGGCGGTATTTTAAATGCTCTGCACCGATTTGTTGCTGCGGCAGCAGCGCCGATTTTGTTGAATGTGTTTTTGCTAATAGCGTTGCTCCTTTCCTATAAAGGCGTTTTCCCGAACGTCGGACTGACACAAAGTTGGGCGGTAGCGTTAGCGGGGATCGGCCAATTTTTATGGCTCTGTCGATCAGCGGCACGGGTGGGATTTTTGCCGCGGTTGCGGCGCCCACGGGCAACCCCAGAAATGCGGCGACTCTGGAAACTTATGGTGCCTGGTGCCCTCGGAGCCGGGGTTTATCAAATCAATGTTCTGGTCGGAACGGCCCTGGCAACTTTGCTGCCACAGGGGTCGGTCTCATGGCTCTATTATGCCGACCGGCTGACCCAATTTCCTCTGGGTGTAGTTGGCGCGGCGGTAGCAGTGGCGCTGTTGCCGCTTTTGGCCAAGCAGGTCAAAGCAGGGGACACCGCGGGGGCAACCGATAGCCAAAACCGCGCCCTAGAGTTTGCTCTTTTGCTAACGGTACCGGCGACGGTGGGGTTAATCGCCATTCCGTATCAAATTGTTGAAGTGCTGTTTCAGCGTGGCGAATTTGGCTCCGCCGATACGGTGCAAACCGCTTATGCCTTAGCGGCCTTTGCCTTGGGATTACCAGCATTTGTTTTGGTAAAGGCCTTTGGTCCCGGCTACTACGCGCGCCAAGATACGGTAACCCCGGTTAAGATTGCCGGTTTGACGCTTTTAGTTAACATCATCTTGGCCTATGGACTAATGCGGGTGATGGGCCACGCGGGCATTGCCTTGGCGACTAGTATCACCGCGTGGCTGAATGCCCTTCTATTAGGGGGAATTCTTCATCGTCGCGGCTATTTTGTCGTCGATTCCCGACTAAAGCGGTTTATGCCGCGCTTGAGTATCTCGGTTGTCATTATGGGGGTAGCTTTATGGCTAGGCGCTCAGGCGCTTGCCGAACCCTTTAACGGTGACTTGAAACATCAAGTCATTGCTTTGGGTATTCTATGTGGCGGTGGATTCGTGCTTTTTGTCACGCTTATTCAAATCACCGGCGCTGCCAAATTAATAGATCTAAAGACAGCTTTTCGCCGCACGCCCCCAGTGTAAAGCCCTAAAAGCAGTTTTGACGACGCCATCAGGCTTGACCGGCAATGCAGCGGAACGGCATAACCGGTCGAGGCGATTTGCTAGAACGGCATGGTCGTTGACGACCACAGAAACAATGGGCTCCAAGGAATAATTATGAATCGCATTCTCTCCGGCGTGCAGCCAACCGGTAATTTGCATTTGGGAAATTACCTAGGGGCCATTCGTAACTTCGTCAAATTGCAAGATAATTATGAATGTATTTACTGCGTGGTGGATATGCATGCGATTACGGTTCGCCAGGATCCAACACAGCTACGCGTGCAAACCCGTGAAGTCGCCGCCGCATTTATTGCAACCGGAGTCGATCCGCGTCGGTCGATCATTTTTAATCAGGCTGCCAATCCGGACCATGCGCAACTTGCGTGGATCTTTAATTGCACGGCACGGATCGGGTGGTTAAATCGCATGACGCAATTTAAAGAAAAGGCGGGCAAGGATCGCGAGAATGCTTCGGTGGGACTTTATGTTTATCCCGTGCTGATGGCCGCGGATATTTTGGCGTACAAAGCCACACATGTTCCGGTTGGCGAGGATCAGAAACAACATTTGGAATTGGCGCGGGATATTGCGCAAAAATTCAATAATGATTTTGGCTGCGACATTTTTCCGCTTCCAGATCCGTTAATTCTCGGTCCGGCAACCCGAGTCATGTCGTTGCGTGACGGCACAAAAAAAATGTCAAAGTCGGATCCATCGGATCAAAGCCGGATCAATTTGACCGACGATGCTGATACGATAGCGCACAAAATCAAGCGGGCGAAGACAGATGCTCATCCGCTGCCAGGATTAGAATGCCTGGATGACAAAGGTTGTGCTAAGCCAGAAATTGAGTCGACGCGGCCCGAAGTATTTAATCTTTTATCGATCTACGCGGCTTTGAGGGGAGAAGACCTGACGGCGGCGGTCGGACACTTTGCCGGCAAATCGTTCAGCGACTTTAAGAATACCTTGGCCGATGTGGCGATTGGCGTTTTGGGACCGATCGGCGCAAGAATGCAGGAGCTTATGGCCGCTCCGGATCATGTCGATGGCATTCTGCGCGAGGGGGCAGAACGTGCTCGTGTACTAACGCGGCCAATACTTGCTGAAGTGGAAGAGGTCGTCGGATTTTTACGACCCTAAAAATCCGAGCCTAAAATCTGGCCTAAAATTTTGCAGTTCGTCGTCTTTTCAGCCTATACTCCGGCCCCAAGCTTCAGGAGTTTCCCAGGCTTAAGGAGTTTCAATGACCGAGATCGATCCCTTTACATCATCAGCCTCATCCTGGCGCTCGCGGTTACGTGCGCCGCTGCGTCATTTACCGCGTGGCGTGATACGGTCCGGCTTGGCAGTTCTGGTGGTTGTGGCACTGCTGTACTATCCCTTGGGTTCAATCCTGATGCACAAGATTGACGACAATCCGGATTTTACTGCAGGTGAAACTGTGCGCGGCGAAAGCAAGGCAGTGGCCATGACGATTGCCTTGATCACGCGCGAAGTTGATAAAAATGGCTGGCGCGCCAATGATCCGTTTTTTTATCCCAGCGCGTTTCTTGATAATATGCCCAATTATCAGCAGGGAATTTTCGACGCGTTGGCGCGGTTTACGGTGGAGATGAATGATCAGATCGGTCGTATCCGCGGCTCAAGCCAGGTTGACGCAGATCTACAAACGGCATCTGGCCGACTGAAGTATCCGGGCACAGAATGGTTATGGGATCCCAAGGTCTCATTATTACCAACGGCAACTTCTGAAGCACAGTACCGCAATGCACGCAAGGCGTTGCTGGATTATAATCGTCGCTTAGGTGCGGGCGCTGCTGTGTTTGACCGACGCGCTGATAATTTATTATCTCTGATCGATCGCATCACCAGCGATATCGGTTCCGATTCCGGCGTTATCGATGCGCAGGTAGCGACTCATGCGGGTGATATGTTGGATTTTGCTGCCGACGATGTATTCTATCGCACCAAAGGGAAGCTTTATGCCTACTACTTAATCCTGCGGGAGATCGGTCAAGATTTTGCGCCAGTTATTGCCGAGCGTCAGGCGCAGGGTGCGTGGGATCAAATGGTGGGCAGCTTACGCACGGCGGCAATTTTACATCCGGCTATTATCATCAATGGCTCTCCCGACGCCCAAATGACGCCAAGCCATCTTATTTCTTTAGGGTTTTATCTTTTACGCGCCCGCACGCAGATGGAAGAGGTTGCTAATATTCTTCTTAAGTAAGGCGATCTTTAAAACGGAATGATGTCGTCTTCACTGGGCAGATAGAAAACTTCGCTGTCTTCAGAAATGCCGCGCAGGGTTTGCGTGCCCAAAGAAACCAGACCTTCGGGACAATGCTTGGCAAAAGCAGCCGAGACCAAAAGATTACGGCTGACATCCTTGCTTAAGGCCTGTATGCGCGCGGCGTGATTGACTGCCGGTCCGACGACGGTGAAATCAAGCCGTGTCTGGCCGCCAATATTTCCGTAAAGAACATCGCCGACATGTAGACCGATCCCGTAACGGATCGGGGGCAATTTCTTTTGCTGGCGATGTTTGTTTTCCAAAGCAAGGGAGGCAATAGCTACAAGAGCAGCATCCCGAGTTCGTTGGCAAACAAGGGCCTCTTCTTGAGGATCGGCAATGGGAAATATTGCTAAAACGGCATCACCAATAAATTTTAAAACCTCGCCGCCGTGACTATCGATTGCACTGGCGATCGCACCAAAAAAATCATTCAGCATTATAATAAGCGCTTCGGGTGACGTCTGATCGGCATGACGGGTAAAGCTGCGCATATCGCAAAACCATATGGCGGCGCGGATTGTTTGCGTCTCGCCCCGCTGAACCTGACCGTTCAAAACCATCTCACCGGTGCGGGTGCCAAGGTAAACGCCTAAGAGGTTTCGGGCAATGCGCCTCGTCTCACGCAGCTCCATCGCCATCGCCAGGCTTGGCGCAATGGTGGAAAACAAAAGGATCTCGGCATCGGTAAAACCGCTGGATCGATCAGAGGCAACCGTATATCCGGCACCGAGATTGTTTAAAAAGAATAAGGGCGCAGCAAGGTAATCGGTAAGGCCATCTTCTTTGAGTTCGGTCAAAATGGCATAATCAAGAACGGCCTTGTCGCCGATGAGATGGCGCCGAACGGTTTTATAATTGACGTAAACCTCATACAGCGGCGACTTAAGATAGGCTTCGGTTTTTTCGATGCCGTGGGTCCGATGAAGTTGCTGAACACCATTTCCGTACCGCCATAAAATCGCGGTGGCACGAATTTCCGGATGCAGGGTACGTGTATTAACGGTCATGCGGCCAAGGGCAATCCCGTTGCTGCGTAAATAGGTACACAAAGCCTCGAGCAGACGATCCATTTCCGGCAAGGTTATGCCCATATCGATTAAAAGCCGGGTGGCGCCAGCGGCAACCACGGAAAGATCGGGCGTCATCGGTGAAGGGTTAGACATCAAAAAAGACCAAGAAAGTCATAAGATTTGGGCTCAGCTTGAGGGGCAGGGCTTGATAAGTGGACAAATCCACTCCAGATTAAGCTTGATCCGTGACGGTTTCTATTTCAAAGATCATCCGCGCGTAAATAGTGACACTTAAGATAGAGCCATCGCTCGAACAAGGACCAGAAGAATGTTTATCCAAACCGAAGAAACACCTAATCCAGCTACTTTGAAGTTTCTTCCCGGGCGGTTGGTGCTTGTCGCAGGGGCAACGGCAAATTTTACGACGGCAGCGACAGCGGCGCGGTCGCCCTTGGCGGTAAAACTGTTTGAGGTCGAGGGTGTGACAGGGGTTTTTCTTGGCTCCGATTTTATTACTGTTACCAAAAGCGAAGATAAGGAATGGTATTTGCTCAAGCCGGCAATCCTGGGCGTGATCATGGACCATTTTACCAGTGGTCAGCCGACGTTGACGGATGATGATTCAGCGCCAGCCTCGCCCCATGCGGCGGCCGAGGCAGATAGTGAAGTTGTGGTGCAGATTAAAGAGTTGCTGGATACCCGGGTTCGTCCTGCGGTGGCTCAAGACGGCGGCGATATTACTTTCGAAGGATATAACGACGGTGTGGTTTATCTGCATATGCAGGGATCATGCGCCGGCTGTCCCAGTTCAACGGCGACGTTAAAAATGGGAATTGAGAACATGCTTAAACACTACATTCCTGAAATCCAAGAAGTTCGCGCCGTCTAAATGATAAGTTCAAAGATTATAGTGGCCCGCTAAGGTACGACCAATAGGTCCACAATAGGTTATTGTGCTGAAATCTATGTCATCGTCGGTTTCCCGTCTGTTGGCTTTTGATTGCGCCACTTCCGTGCGATCGGTTGCTGTATGGCAGGAAGGGAAGATTCTATCTCACCTTCAAGAGCAGGCAGCGACGGGGGAAGCCCAGCGCTTGATTCCTCTGGTTGAAGCGGCCATGGCGGACGCAGGTATGGATTATCGCGATTTAGAAGGTGTGGCGGTTACTATTGGGCCGGGTTCGTTCACGGGTATACGCGTAGGTTTAGCGACAGCACGCGGCATATGCCTTGCTGCTGGAAAACCGTTATTAGGCATAACAACGTTGGAAGCTTTGGCAAGCGATTGCCCCGATCCAGTAATCCTGGCGACAGTGGATAGTCGTCGGCGGGAGCCTTATGTTCAGCTTTTTTATCGCACGAATGCAACGCCCGATGCTCTTTCAGCCGAGCCCCTTCCTTTAACAGAACTGCGCCCCCTCACAGAGCCTATGGCATGTGAGCCTGAGCTTTTAGCGTCAGTTGTGCGGGCATCGACAGAAGGAACTGTAACAGTTATTGGCGATTGCGCCCCAGATATCGTGCGGCTTCTTTGTGCCGACAAGATTGAGGCGCGCTTGGGGATGCCAGCGGTTCCGAATGCAGCATCGGTGGCGCAAATCGCTGCGTCGCGCTTTGTCATCGCCGTTCAAAAAGACTCATCTCCTGCGGCAGCGACATCGCCGCTTTACTTGCGGCCAGCAGATGCAGTTCCTGCTCGTGCTGGTGGAAAACTTCGCCCATGAAAAATGGGGGCGTGAGGAAGCAGACCCGTGAGTGAGCCCGTGAATGAGAATGATCGCCGCGGTATAATAAAGATTGCGCCAATCACGCCGACCGATGCCGAGCTTGTTGCCGGTATCTTAGCAGCTAGCCTGGTGAAACCGGTTTGGACAGCTCGGGATATTGCAACCTTCATTCACCAGCCTGGCGTTCACGGCTTTACGGCAATTTATGAAGGCTATCCGGCAGGAGTTCTCCTTTATCGGCAGGTTCTGGCCGAAGCAGAAATTTTGACGCTAGGCGTTGCCAAGGAGTTCCAGCGCCGCGGGATTGCGACTGCTCTGATGGCTGAGGCCCACATAAATATTGAAACAACAGGCGGGACAAAAGTTTTCTTGGAAGTCGCCGTAAATAATAAATCAGCGGAAAAACTATATAAAAACTTAGGCTATATCTCTATAAATACTCGGCATAATTACTATCAAGTTGATGACTATTTCATAAATGCCGAGGTTTTCTGCAAGAGTTTTATTAAAAAAAGTAAAAAAAGCTAGTCATTCGATAAAATCCTATGATACGTAGATTTAGATTAAAATTATATCTTTGACGAAGAGTAGAAAAGACATGCCGAGTGAAACAACGGATATCCTTTCTTTAACCGCAAAAATCGTTGCGGCTCACCTTGGTAATAATGAGGTTGAGGTTGATGAACTTCCGTCACTCATCAGTCGCGTCTTTCAGTCTTTGCAAAAACTACAGTCCTCACCCGGCTTGCCAGCGCAACAGGAACCTGCAGTACCGGTTAACCAATCCATTACACCGGATTACATTGTTTGTTTAGAAGATGGGCATCAGCTTAAAATGCTCAAACGCTACCTGCGGACAACCTATAACATGACGCCTCAGCAATATCGGGATCGGTGGGATTTGCCAGCGGATTATCCAATGGTAGCACCAAACTACGCCAAAAAGCGCAGCCGATTAGCCAAATCGATTGGCCTCGGAACGCGCCGCCGTCGGCGCCGTTAAGCTATCAATAGGCGCGCACGGAATTTCTCGCTATACTCTTTCGCTTAGTGAGAAGAGAAGGTGTCCCAATGACCTCGGAAACATTATCGCGGCTCGAACTGCGGTGTCAGCAAAAGGGGTTAAAAATGACGGAACAGCGCCGCATCATTGCGCGCGTTCTGTCTGACGCAACGGATCATCCCGATGTTGAGCAGGTGTATAAACGCGCCTCGGCTTATGACAAACGCATCAGCATTGCGACAGTTTACCGTACGGTCAAATTGTTTGAAGAAGCAGATATTTTAGAGCGTCACGATTTTCGCGGCTCCAGCACCAAGGAAACGCGCGCGCGCTACGAAGAGGCGTCGACAGAACATCACGACCATCTCATCGACATCGAAAGCGGAAAGGTTATCGAATTTCGCAACGAAGAAATAGAACTTCTCCAGAAGAAAATCGCTGAGTCACTGGGGTATAAGTTGGTTGATCATCGACTTGAATTATATGGCGTGCCGTTATCGCGGGGGACGCGAGGTTCTCACAAATAGGTGCCCGAAAAACAGAATCTGGGGGAAACAGCATCTGAAATGAGCGAAATTCATTCATCAGCTTCGGCTAAATCTAATCGAGATTCTGTGAAAGCACATGAAGATGATCCGCTCGGCGGTGTTCGCAGCGGGTCATTAGAAGTGCGACTGGCGCTAACGCCTAAAGATATTGATGCGCTTCAGGCGCTACGGTTTCGCGTTTTCTATGAAGAATGCGGCGCCACACCCAGCATCGAAATGAAACAGCGTCAGCGTGATTTTGACAATTTTGACAATATTTGTGATCACTTGATTGTTCTCGACCGGTCGCGCGGCGATAGTTTTGATGCTGTGATTGGGACCTATCGTTTAATGCGGCGCAGTGTAGCGCGGCGGCATCACGGATTTTATACGGCCAATGAGTTTGATGTATCACCGCTGGAAAGCGTTACGGGTGAAATTCTGGAACTAGGTCGTTCGTGCGTAGACGCCAAATACCGAACGCGGCCAACGGTGGAGTTGTTATGGCGGGGAATTGCCGCATATGTTTTTCGATACAATATTGAATTGATGTTTGGCTGCGCCAGTTTGCCAGGAACCGATCCCACAGATCTTGCTGTGCCGCTTTCTTATCTGGCGCAACATCATCTTGCACCACAAGAGTTGCGGCCAAAAGCCCACCATCCGCTTTATCATAATATGAATTTGCTAAGCGGTGATGCCTTCGATCCGCGGCGCGCGCTGGCGGCGCTGCCGCCTCTCGTTAAAGGATACCTTCGGTTAGGTGGATTTGTCGGTGACGGCGCGGTCATCGATCGGCAATTCAATACCACGGATGTTTGCGTGGTAGTAAAAACAGATTTGATCACGGATAAATACTATCAACATTATTTGCGTAAATCTTCGCCGGCTTCACCGGCGCAAGCAGCATGAGAAAAAAGCGACTGTCGTTTTTCAGGCCGTAACCATGTGGTATTTTTCTCAAAGCCTCGCTGTCGTCCGGTTGGTTAAATACGGTCTTTGGACCGTCATTATGATACCACTGATCGTGCTTCTTAACCGAAGTACATCGCGCCATCGTGAACGGGCTATCCAATTTTATTGGCGCGGTGTCTGTCGATTATTTGGTATCCAAGTTACCAAAATCGGTATACCAGCTTTGCGCCCCTGTTTGTTTGTCGCTAATCACACTTCTTATATAGATATCGCGGTTTTAGGGGCGCATCTGCCCGCATCGTTTGTCGCCAAAAAAGAAATAGCGACTTGGCCTGTGTTCGGATTTTTGGCGCGGTTGCAACGCACGGTTTTTGTCGAGCGCAAAGCGCGCCATGCTAAAACACAAAACGACATGCTTGGTGCGCGCCTCGGGATAATGGATAATCTGATTCTTTTTCCCGAAGGAACATCGGGTGACGGCACGCGGGTTCTCCAGTTTAAATCAACCCTGTTTTCGATGGCCGTGCCCGAAGCTGTTCGAGAAAAAATCACTGTCCAGCCGGTCTCCATTGCCTATACGCATTTAGACGGAATGCCACTCAGCCGATATTTACGGCCCTTTTTTGCGTGGTATGGCGATATGTCTTTAATTCCCCATTTGTATCGCATGGCCGGGATTGGCCGAATTCACGTCATCCTCAGCTTTCATTCTCCCGTAAGCCCGGCATCCTTGGTGTCCCGTAAGGCTTTAAGCGACTACTGCCAAAAGCAAGTTATCACTGGAATAAAGAAGAGCTTAGCCGAGAGAAATTCCGGTTTGGAGGTTTCCTCTGCGCCGCGCTAAGCCAAGAACGATAAAGGCAGAATTGGCCGGAATCTGCCGAAATTTATGGGGGCCGCTTGACAGGCAAGGGTCGGATGATAGGCTTTCCCTTCACAATACCGATAAAGTCATAGACAATCCGCCTATGGCTAAAACATGCGCTGCGTGAGACCGCTTCTTGGCGAAAAAGCTTTTCATTAAAACCTACGGCTGCCAA
>Ga0075163_10000033_pt1 | contig 142808 bp, 142 predicted proteins | sample JI1023141ADNA_FD_71478 | JGI IMG/M metagenome (GOLD analysis project Ga0075163, IMG submission 71478) | Wastewater effluent complex algal communities from Wisconsin, to seasonally profile nutrient transformation and Carbon sequestration -... | ecosystem: Engineered > WWTP > Effluent > Algae...
CTACTCGCCGCTGGCGGGGGCTGCGGAACTCGGCCCTACGGGCCTCAGACAGTCCTCGCCCTCTCTCCGCCAGCAGCTGCGTTGCTCAGCGCCTCTCAGGGGGACCCGAAAGGCGTCCGGGTTCGGGCAGTTATCCGATCAAATGCTACGGTCGGCCCCAAAAAAAGGCCAAAATCGAAATTCGTCGGCCGAGCACGGGTGGTTTACTGGGCCCCTTGAGAGGCGCCGAGCAACGCAGGAAGGCCGGGGGCCTTCGGCGAGGACTGTCTGAGGGGCGCAGCCCCGAGTTCCGCAGCCGCCCGGCCTTTCGAGTAGCACAGGGAACCGGCGAAGCCGGCGCCGACCCAGGGTCGCCTTCTTTTTGCTTACTTTTTCTTGGCGAAGCAAGAAAAAGTGAGACGCGCCTCAAGCGCGGAAAACCCGGCTTCAGAAAAGGCACCAAAAACCCAAACCCCGGCATTAAACTAATCCTTACCACCCAGAGCCAAAACAAAAACCACCCATGAACTTCATCCGCACCCTGACCCTCCGCCAGTTGCAGATCTTCGTCGTCGCTGCCCGCCACCTCAGCTACGCCCGCGCCGCCGAGGAGCTGCACCTGACGCCGCCGGCCGTCTCGATGCAACTCAAGCAACTCGAAGACAACGTCGGCCTGCCGCTGTTCGAACGGATGGGGCGCGGCGTCGCGCTGACCGATGCCGGTGATCTGCTGATGCACCACGCGCTGCGCGTGCTCGGCGAAATCAAGGACGCCGAGGCCAACCTGCAGGGCCTGCTCGGCGCCGAAGCCGGCCAGCTGTCGGTCGGTCTGGTCAGCACCGCCAAATACTTCATGCCCCGCCTGCTCGCCAAATTCTCGCAGGCGCATCCCGGCATCGAGGTTCAGTTCTCGGTCGGCAACCGCGAGAGCCTGTTGCAAAAGCTCCAGGACAACGCCATCGACCTCGCCGTGATGGGCCGCATCCCAGTCGAGATCGACGCCCACGCCGAACCGATGGCCAGCCACCCCTACGTGCTGATCGGTCCGGCCGACCACCCGCTGCGCGACGCCCGGCGCTTCGACCTCCAGGAGCTGCGCCACGAAACCTTCCTGTTGCGCGAGGAAGGCTCGGGTTCGCGCCGCGTTGCCGAGGAAATGTTCAAGAACCACCTGTTCACGCCAGCCCGCACCATCAGCATGGGCAGCAACGAGACGATCAAGCAGGCAGTGATGGCCGGCATGGGCATCGCGCTGATTTCGCTGCACACACTGCCGCTCGAACTGAAGACCGCCGAGGTCAGCGTACTGGACGTGATCGGCACGCCGATCGAGCGCACCTGGTACGTCGTGCATATGAACAGCAAGCGCCTGCTACCGGCTGGCCAGCGCTTCCGCCAGTTTCTGCTCGAACAGGCGGCGCCCGGGCTGGACCACGAATTCGGCCGCTATCTCATCGCCCGCGCAGCATCCTGATTTTGATGCGCTACAATCTGCTGCACCGCAACAATCCCTGGACGCCCCGATCATGCATCCTCGTCTGACGCTTGCCGAACTGGCCGAGCATCCGCTCCGCCAGCGCCTGAACAACGAATTCCACGCCCGGCCGCCCGTGCCGCTGGTCGGGGCGATGCTCGTCTCGCATCTGGTTTTCAAGCACAGCGCCGAAAAGGCGGCGGCGGCCCGCGAAAACCTGGCCAAACTGACGCAGACCCAGGTCTGCAATTCGATCGAAAGCTCGGACGCGCACATGATGCTGGAGACCGGCGCCTTCCGCATGCGCTGGGAACTGCACACCGAGTTTTCCAGCTATACCTTCTTCCGCCCGCTGGCCAGCGGTGAGGAACTGCACCCCGACGTCACCGCCTTCGACGCCGTGCATCCGGAATGGCTCTCGGGCATTCCCGGCAAGCTGATCGTCGCCACCCACGTCGAACTTCGGTCGACCGACGAGATCAGCCCGGACTCCATCCTCGCCAGCCTGACGCCGAACGGCCGGACGATGGTGGCCGCCAAGGTGGCCGACGAGACCGCCTGGATCTTCACCGACTTCAAGATCGACAACGGCTTCTCGCGCTTCCTCGTCCTCAACCAGGGCATGACCCAGCGCCAGACCGGCCGCACCGTACAGCGTCTGGTCGAGATCGAGACCTACCGGATGATGGCCCTGCTCGGCCTGCCAGTCGCCAAGGAAGTCGGCAAATGGCTGTTCATCGGCGAAAAGCAGCTGGCCGAACTGATGGACCACATTGGCCAGGCCCGCTCGGCCGACGACGAACGCGAAGTGCTCGGCGTGCTGTCCACGCTGGCCGCCGAAGTCGAACACTCCGTCGCCCGCACCACCTTCCGTTTCGGCGCCTCGCGCGCCTATCACGGGCTGGTCATGCAGCGCATCGAGGAACTGCGTGAAACGCGCATCTCGGGCCTGCCGACCTTCTACGAATTCATGCAGCGCCGCCTGCTGCCGGCGATGAACACCTGCGAAGCGATCAGCCGCCGGCAAGAGGAACTCTCCGCCCGCGTCGCCCGCAACAGCCAGCTGCTGCGCACCCGCGTCGATATCGAACTGGAACGCCAGAACCAGGAACTGCTCGGCCAAATGAACAGCCGCGCCCGGCTGCAACTGCGCCTGCAGGAAACGGTCGAGGGCCTGTCGGTGGTCGTCCTCACCTACTACGGGTCGCAACTGGTGCAGTACCTGGCCAAGGGGACCAAGGATCTGCATCACCTGAATACCGACGTGATCACGGCGATTTCGATTCCGGTGATTGCCGGGTTGGTGGCGTGGGGGACGCGGCGGATGCGCCGGAAATTGGCGCGGGAAGAGGGCGGGGCTGCCTGAGGCCGCCGGAGCTTTTCTGAAGCCTTGTTTTCCGCCTTGAGGGCGGGCGTACTTTCTTCTTGCTTCGCCAAGAAGAAAGTAGCCAAAAAGAAGGCGACCCCCGGGTCGGCGCCGGCTGCGCCGGTCCCTTGCGCTACTCGGCAGGCCGGGCGGCTGGCTAAACTCGCCTTCGGCTCAAACACCGCCAGCCGACTGCCCCCGGCCAGCCTGCGTTGCTCAGCGCCTCTCAGGGGGACCCGAAAGGCGTCCGGGATCAAAATCCTGTCCGGAAAACGGAATGCTACGGTCGGCCCGAAAAAAGGGCCAAAATCAAAATCTGGCGGTCGAGCCCGGATGGTTTACCGGGCCCCTTGAGAGGCGCCGAGCAACGCAGGCTGGCGCGGAAAAAGGGCGAGGACTGTCTGAGGGCGTAGCCCGAGTTCCGCAGCCCCCGCGTCAGCCGAGTAGCGCAGGGGACCGGGCGAAGCCCGGCGCCGACCCAGGGTCGCCTTTTCTTTGCTTACCTTTCTTTTGGCGAAGCAAAAGAAAGTAAGACGCCCCTCAAGGGCGGAAAACAAGGGTTCAGAAACACTACGCAGCGTCAGCCACGCAAAACACCACCCTCAGGTTAATTTATAATCCACCCTTTGCCTTCGGGAACCCCACCGTGACCGCTCCGCTTTTCGAATCCACCATCACCAGCCTGCCCCTCCTCAACAAGGGCAAGGTCCGCGACATCTACGCCGTCGACGCCGACAAGCTGCTGATCGTCACCACCGACCGCCTGTCTGCCTTCGACGTCATCCTGCCGGACCCCATTCCGCGCAAGGGCGAAGTCCTGCAGGCCGTCGCCAATTTCTGGTTCGAGAAGCTCGGCCACATCGTCCCCAACCAGCTGACCGGCATCGATCCGGAAACCGTCGTCGCCGAAAACGAGCGCGACCAGGTGCGCGGCCGCGCCGTCGTCGTCAAGCGCCTGAAGCCGCTGCCGATCGAGGCCGTGGTCCGCGGCTACGTGATCGGTTCCGGCTGGAAGGATTACCAGCAGACCGGCGCCATCTGCGGCATCGCCCTGCCGCCGGGCCTGAAAATGGCCGCCAAACTGCCCGCCCCGATCTTCACGCCGGCCACCAAGGCCGCCGTCGGCGACCATGACGAAAACGTCTCCTTCGCCACCGCCCAGGCCAACTGCGCCGCCGACCTCGCCGAAGCGCTGGCCGGCACCGGCAAGAACGGCGCCGGCCTGGCCGACGAAGCCCGCATCGCCGCCATCCGCCTCTACGAAGAAGCCGCGGCCTTTGCCCGTGGCCGCGGCATCATCATCGCCGACACCAAGTTCGAGTTCGGCATCGACGCCGCCGGCACGCTGCACCTGATCGACGAGGCGCTGACCCCGGACTCCTCGCGTTTCTGGCCGGCCGACCAATACCAGGAAGGCAGCAACCCGCCGTCCTACGACAAGCAGTACGTCCGCGACTACCTGGAAACCCTGGACTGGGGCAAGGTCGCCCCCGGCCCCAAGCTGCCGGCCGACGTCATCACCCGGACCAGCGCCAAATACATCGAGGCCTACGAGAAGCTCACCGGCAAGACACTGTAAGCACCCGTCACCTCAAGAAAAACGCCCGCGTCATGCGGGCGTTTTTCTTTCGAAACACTTGGCGACAATTGGAACAGCTCCGTTGCACTTGGCGCGAAACCCGCTTTTTCCACCTGGCTTCCAATGCGGTCTGATTTTTGCCATTTTTTCGGGGCGACCGTAGCATTCGACTTTCCTCCGGCCAGCCAGGCGACAGAGCGCCATGGTATGCTGTTCGGATACGCCACATTCAAGAGCATGCACTCATGGCCATTATCAGATGCAACAAATGCGGCCTGCTGGCCGAACAAGCCGACAGCCAGGCAGGACAGAACGTCACCTGCCCAAAATGCGGCACGCCGGCGACCATTTATCCGACGCTGTTCTTCATCGAAAGGCTGCTCGACAAGTATTTCGCTGCCCAGCGTGAACTGATCGGCCTCAAATCTGCATCGGCGAGTCTGCCCGCAAGCGAGTCGCCAGCGCCCAAAGTCGCAGCGCCCCTGCCGACTGACCTCGACCTCGGCAATACCGATCTGTTGGCCACCGAGTTGCAACACGGACCGATCTACGACTGGTTTCACAAAAAGCAGATCAAGGTCCAGGCCGACATGCGCAACGTCGATACCAGCGGCTTTTTCGATGAAGTAGCCGAATCCATCGGCGGCAATCTCGAACTATTCAAGGAAGTAATCGATCGACTCCGCTGGTCGCAGCAAAAGGAACATTCGAGCACGATCATCCGCCTCGACAAGCGATCGCCGGCTGATGCCCAGGCGCTGTCCGGTTTCTGCCAGCAACTGTACGACTTCTCGTTTGTCGCCAAGTGCTTCCACAACAAGCCGGAAAATAATATCCGCCTGATTCTGCAGACCGCGCCAGCGATCCGCCGGTTCTTTGACGGCGAATGGCTGGAATGGCACGCATTGATGAGCTGCCTGCGCCACGCCAAGGAGCGGAGCCGTCGCTTTTCCTGCGCCCGCGGCCTGGAAATATCGCTGGCCAACGACGACCGCTACGAGCTGGATGTCTTCATGCTGATCGACGGGAATACACCCATTTGCATCGAATGCAAGAGCGGCGAATTCCGTCAGAACATCGACCGCTATCTGGCACTACGCAAGCGCCTGGGCATCAGCGGCAAGAATTTCGTGATGTGCGTTGCCGGGATGAGCGACGAAAACGCCAAGGCATTTTCTGCGATGTACGAACTTGCCTTCGTCAATGAACGCGGCCTGGCCGAACATCTTGGCCGCTTGTTTTAGCATGCCTGCCGCGAGCTTGTAGAATAAGGGTTTATCCTCCCAAAAAAGGGCGGCACAGACCGCCCTTTTTCATTGCCCCCGACGACCATGACAACGACCAATCCCCTGCTCGACTTCTCCGATCTTCCCCGCTTCGACCTGATCCAGCCGGAGCACGTCAAGCCGGCCATCGAAACGCTGCTCGCCGACGGCCGCGCGCTGATCGAGCGGCTGACTGCCGACACCACGCCGGCCACCTGGGCCGATTTTGGCGGGGCGCTATCCGATGGGCTGGAACCCTTCGGGCGCGCCTGGGGCATCGTCGGCCACCTGCACTCGGTCAATGACGTACCGGCCTGGCGCGATGCCTACAACGAGATGCTGCCCGAGGTGTCGCGCTTCTACGCCGAACTCGGCCAGAACCTGAAGCTGTTCGAGAAATACAAGGCCCTGCGCGGCAGCGCCGAATACGCTGGCCTGAGCCGCGAACAAATGAAGATCGTCGATAACGAGGTGCGCGATTTCCGTCTATCCGGCGCCGAGTTGCCGGAAGACCAGAAGCCACGCTTCCAGGCGATCATGGAAGAGCTGTCGCAGCTTTCCGCCAAGTTCGCCGAGAACCTGCTCGACGCGACCAATGCCTTCGCCGAAGTGATCACCGATAAAGCACTGCTCGCCGGCCTGCCCGACGACGCGCTGGAAGCCGCCAAGACCGCCGCCGAGAAGGCCGGCGTGACTGGCTGGCGCTTCAGCCTGCAGGCCCCGTCCTACGGGCCGGTCATGCAGTACGCCGAGAACCGCGACCTGCGCGCCCGGATGTACCGCGCCTACGCCACCCGCGCCGCCGAATTCGCTGATGGCAGCAGCAAGCCGGAATGGGACAATACCCCGGTCATCCAGCGCATGCTGGAACTGCGCCTTGAAGACTCGAAGATGCTCGGTTTCAACAACTTTGCGGAAGTCTCGCTGGTCCCCAAGATGGCCGAGACGCCGGCCCAGGTGCTGGCTTTCCTGCGCGAACTGGCGGCCAAGGCCAAGCCCTTCGCGGCCAAGGACATCGCCGAATTGCGTGCCTTCGCCAAGGACGAACTGGGCATTGCCGACTTCCAGCCCTGGGATGCCGCCTACGTTTCGGAAAAGCTGCTGCAAAAGCGCTACGCATTCTCGGAACAGGAAGTGAAACAATACTTCACCGAACCCAAGGTGCTCGGCGGCCTGTTCAAGGTCATCGAAAGTCTCTTCAACGTCAAGGTCAAGGCGGATAAAGCGCCGGTCTGGCATGAGGACGTCAAGTTCTTCCGCCTGGAAAGCCCGGCCGGCGAACTGGTCGGCCAGTTCTATCTTGACCTCTACGCCCGCGAAACCAAGCGCGGCGGTGCATGGATGGACGAAGCGCGGTCGCGTCGCCGGGTCGTCAATGGCATCCAGAAGCCGATTGCCTACCTGAACTGCAATTTTGCCCGCCCGGTCGGTGGCAAGCCGGCCACCTTCACGCACGACGAAGTGACCACGCTGTTTCACGAAACCGGCCACGGCCTGCACCATCTGCTGACCCGCGGCGAGGAGCTGGGCGTTTCCGGCATCCACGGCGTCGAGTGGGATGCCGTCGAACTGCCGTCGCAGTTCATGGAAAACTACTGCTGGGAATGGAGCGTGCTGCAAGGCATGACCGCCCACGTGGACACCGGCGCCACCCTGCCGCGCGAGCTGTTCGACAAGATGCTGGCCGCCAAGAATTTCCAGAGCGGCATGATGGCTGTGCGCCAGATCGAGTTCTCGCTGTTCGACATGCTGATCCATTCGAATTTCGACCCGGCGGGCAGCAAGAGCGTGATGGATCTGCTCAATGACGTCCGCCGCGAGGTGGCCGTGCTTATCCCGCCCGCATGGCACCGCTTCCCGAACAGTTTCTCGCACATTTTCGGCGGCGGCTACGGCGCCGGCTATTTCAGCTACAAGTGGGCGGAGGTGCTGTCGGCCGACGCCTATGCGGCTTTCGAAGAAGCCGGCAATCCGTTCGACGCCACCGTTGGCCAGCGCTTCCTCGACGAAATCCTGTCGGTCGGTGGCTCACGGCCGGCGCTCGAATCATTCAAGGCCTTCCGTGGCCGCGAACCGAGCGTCGATGCACTTCTGCGTCATAGCGGTATGATTACTGCCTAAGCTGTCCAAGGGGAGAATTCCATGCGTTATCTGCTGATCTTGTGCCTGGCACTGTCCGGCACATCGGTGCTGGCCGAGACTTACCGCTGGTCGGACTCGGCGGGCAAGACCGTCATTTCCGATTCACCACCGCCCGGCAAGGCCAAGGGCGTCGTCAAGGCCGGCGGCAAGGCTGAAGCTGGCGACAACACCCCGTTCGCCACCCGCAAGGCGGCCGAGGCCTTCCCGGTCACCCTGTACACCTCGGCCGAGTGCGTTAACGAATGCAAGCAGGCGCGCGACCTGCTGAACGCCCGCGGCGTGCCCTTCACCGAGAAAATGGTGCAGTCGGCTGCTGAAATCGAGGAATTGAAGCAACTGATCGGCGACGCATTCGTGCCCACCGTGAAAGTCGGCAACCAGCGTTTCCGCGGTTTCGAGGCGGGCGCTTACGACAACCTGCTCGATCTGGCCGGCTATCCGAAGACAGCCCCGGCCGGTGCCAAGCCCTCGGGCGGCCTGAGCAAGTGAAGATTGCCACCTGGAACGTCAATTCGCTGAAGGTGCGCCTGCCGCACCTCCTCGACTGGCTCGCCGCAGCCCAGCCGGATGCGTTGTGCCTGCAGGAACTGAAGCTGGAAGACCATAACTTCCCGCGCGCCGAGATCGAGGCGGCCGGCTACCAGGTCGCCTTCTCCGGCCAGAAGACTTACAACGGCGTCGCCCTGCTCGCCCGCGAGCCGATTCACGATGTCGTCTGCGGCAACCCGCATTTTCCCGACGAACAGAAGCGCCTGATCAGCGGCACGGTCGGCGACACCCGCGTCATTTGCGCCTACATGCCGAACGGCCAGGCGGTGGGCAGCGACAAGTACGACTACAAATTGCGCTGGCTGGATGCGCTGGCCGTCTGGCTAGACGAGGAAATAGCCAAGTACCCGAAGCTGGCGCTGTGTGGCGACTACAACATCGCCCCCGACGACCGCGACGTCCATGACCCCAAGGCCTGGGCCGGCGGCATCCTCTGTTCGGAACCCGAACGCGCCGCCTTCCAGCGTTTCATCGGACTCGGCCTGAGCGACAGTTTCCGGCTGTTCGAGCAGCCGGAGAAGACCTTCTCGTGGTGGGACTACCGGATGCTCGGTTTCCAGAAGAACCTCGGCCTGCGCATCGACCACGTGCTGCTTTCGGCGCCTCTGGCCGAGAAATGCAGCGCTGCCGGCATCGACCGCGCCCCGCGCAAGCTGGAACGGCCGTCCGATCATGCCCCGGTGTGGGCGACGGTCGATTAACCTCATGAATGCTACGGTCGCCCCGGAAAAACTGGCAAAACTGTACCCGGCGCTGGCCGGCCTGCCACCCGAACGACTGGCTGCGCTGACTGCGCCGCAGGCCGTCATGCACCTGCCGGCCGGCACCCAGGTCTTTGCCGAGCACCAGCCCTGCCAGGGTTTCCCGCTGCTGCTCGACGGCAGCATCAAGGTCATCAAGCTGGCCGCCAGCGGCCGCGAATTGATGCTCTACCGCGTCGCGCCGGGCGGTTCGTGCATCATCAGCTCCAGTTGCCTGCTCGGCCACACCGACTACAACGCCCGAGGCATCGCCGAAACGCCGCTCACCCTGCTTGCCCTGCCGGTCGCCGAATTTGCCCGACTGATGGTCGAGCATCCGCCCTTCCGCGATTTCGTCTTTCACCTGTTCGCCGAGCGCATCGGCGAACTGATGCAACTGGTCGAGGAAGTCGCCTTTGCCCGCCTCGACCAGCGGCTGGCCAAACTGATGCTCGCCCGAGATACAACAACGCTCAGCGTCACCCACCAGCAACTGGCCGACGAACTGGGCAGCGTACGCGAAATCGTCAGCCGCCTGCTCAAGGGCTTTGCCGCCCAGGGGCTGGTCAGTCTCGGCCGCGAACAGCTGACCATCACTGACCGCGACGGTTTACAGAAACTCGCGGCTGTGTGACCCAGGTTACATACGCCGTCATTCGGCGGCGCTACATTGGCGGCGTACACACAACCTGACGGAGAACACATCATGACTGCAAATGTTGGCGGAATCGACAAAATCCTGCGTATCGTCGTTGGTGCCGGCCTGATCGGCGCCACCGCAGCCGGCGCCCTGCCTGTCTGGGGCTACATCGGCATCGTGCCGCTTGCAACGGGGCTCATGGGCTGGTGCCCGCTCTACCCGCTGCTCGGCATGAATACCTGCCCGAGCAAGAAGTAAGCTGGCCTCCCAGCCGCAAAAAACCCGCTACGGCGGGTTTTTTTGCATCCAGTCAGCGGGCGTTCCTCAGCAGGCGCACACCCGGTTTCGACCGGTCTGCTTGGCCTGGTAGAGCATGCGGTCGGCGCTTTCCAGGAGAAGCGTGTAGGCGCTGTCGGCCTCGGGCACGAGCGTACTGACGCCGACGCTGATGGTCAGGACGCAACTGGTTTCCGATGCCTCGTGGGTTATCAGCAGGTCGGCGACCGCCTTGCGGCATTTTTCGGCGACAAGGATAGCCGCCTCCGCTGAGGTTTCCGGCAAGACCAGCACAAACTCCTCACCACCATAGCGGGCGAAGAGATCAGTCGAGCGCAGCGAAATCCTGCTGATCGCATCGGCCACGCGAACCAGGCATTTGTCGCCGCCGACATGGCCGTAATGGTCGTTGTACTGCTTGAAATGGTCGATATCGAAGACAACCAGCGAGAGCGGTTCGCGGCTGCGCTGCGCGCGCAGCCATTCTGCTTCCATGGTGCGATTGAGCAGATGGCGGTTGGCAACGCCGGTCAGCCCATCCTGACAGGAAAGTGCTTCGAGTTGCTTGTTGAGGGTGAGCAATTGCTCTTCCATCCGCTTGCGTTCGGAAATATCGAACATGAAGCCGACCAGATCGGTGGTAACGCCATCGCTGTCGCGAATCACGTGCACCACGTCGCGTATCCAGACATAGCCGCCATCGGCCTTCAGGGCGCGGTAATCGGCTTCGTGATCGATCCCGTTTTCGGACTGGCCGACGCAGTAGTTGACGGTCTCTTCCCGGTCTTCGGCATGGATACGCTCGATCCAGTCGATGGCGGTCAGCCAGCTGTTTTGCGGCCAGCCAAGAAGTTCCTCAATTTGCGGCCCGACGTAATCAAACTGCTTGGTTTTCCAGTTGATCTTCCACGGAATCGCTTTGGTGGATTCAAGAAGGGTCTTGTAAACCCCAAGATCGTCTTCGGGCTCGATTCGTTCCATCATCTTTCCAGTCTCCAAAGCGTTCATCCGTCTCTTTCCATTAGTCCGAAGCGAAACAAGCCCCGTTCCGGGCACGACAACGGCTGCCAGCGCATGCCAATCGAGTGAAACATCGAAGTCTTCAAGCTACCCTGAACGACGAATCCGGGTCAAGACTTCCAGTCTGGAACGACGTCGCGCGCCATCGCCAGCGTATCCCGATTGTATACAAGTACGGTATCTGCGGAGGCCAACGCCGAATCGGCGACAGTCAGCGCATATTCGCCGACCAGCGTACCGTCGCCATGAATGGTGCCGGAGGGCGTATAGAGCGCAAAGCCGTATGGAATGGTGAATGCCGTGAATTCAAACCGTTCGGCAGCGATCTGCTTGCCGATCACGATGTAACCGCCGCAAGCCTTCGAGCACGGGATGTGTATGTGCGGAAAATCGTGTGTCTCGAGGAAGATGCCGCCGCCCCCGCGCTTCTTCATCAGAAAATCATCCTTGTAGCGCGACGTGTAGTCATATTGCATCAGGGCGGTCTCGTATTTCTCGGAGATGACGCTGAAGTCGCTGCCGGATTCGATCAACTGCAGGCCGTAGTACCTGACATTTTCCGAGGTGGCGAGGATGGTCGGAATCCGGAAACCGTCCGGCACAAGCAGCGTCCCCATCCGGCCAAAGACGTTGGCGCTGCTGCCACTGACGACGTCAATGCCTTTTTCCAGCGCGGCCTGGGCGGTGTACCAGTGCGCCCGAACCGAAACCAGGGGTGGCTTGTGGGCCGAGGGGGTCATCAAATTTGGCGTCGCCATATCGAAGCGCCAGTTAGATACCCCTTTGTCGATAAAGGCGAGGTTCTTGCCGGTGGTCATGACCGGTTCGTTTTTGTCCGGCTGGCCGTGCCGGACGGCATACCGGGTGATCCGGACGCTCCTGACAATTTCGTCACGCAGGAGATGCTTGTTGATCTTCGGTTTCCTGGCTGACTTCGTACTCATCGGACACTCCTTGCTCATCACGCGCCAATTGGTGGCCACGCTGCGCCGTTCAGGTGTTCAAGACAGGTAGTTGGCGATCCGGACGTAATCTTCGACCGCGACATCCTCGGCACGGCAGGTCGGGTTTATGCCGAGTTCGGCGAAGGCGGCCTCGCTCAACAGGCTCTTCATCGTATTGCGCAGCATCTTGCGGCGCTGCGAGAAGGCGGTGAGCACGACCTGAGACAGCTTTTCCTGGCTCTTGGCATTGAGTTCCGACTGCGGCTTGGGAATCAGGCGGACGACGGCCGACTGTACCTTGGGCGGCGGGTCAAAGCTTTCCGGCGGCACGTCGATCAGCCATTCGAGCCAGAAGCGGTACTGCAGCATCACCGACATGCGGCCGAAATCGGCGTCGCCCGGTTCGGCCACCATGCGCTCGACAACTTCCTTCTGCAGCATGAAGTGCATGTCGCGGACGATGTCGACGTATTCGGCCAGGTGAAAGAGCAGCGGCGTCGAAATGTTGTAGGGGAGGTTGCCGACCAACCGCAAATCCTTGCCGATGCTGGCAAAATCGAAGGCCAGTGCGTCGCCTTCATGGATGCTCATGCGCTCGGGCGTGTGCTGCTTTTTCAAGCGGGCGATCAGATCGCGGTCGATTTCGACGACGTGCAGATGATCAACGCGAGCCATCAGAGGCTCGGTGATTGCCCCCAGGCCGGGGCCGATTTCGACAACGGTTTCGCCGCGTTTGGGGTCGATGGCGGAGACGATGGCACCGATGATGCCGTGGTCGATCAGGAAGTTCTGACCGAAGCGCTTTCTTGCAACGTGGCCTTTCATTGGGGTTTCCTTTGGTGGCCTGCTGCGTAATTAGCGAGCCAGAATGAAAGCGCCGGATTTGCGTTCCTGGCTAGGCGCGAACCGCAGCAATAGCCAATGCTATTGCGAGGATGAGCAACAACGCCAGGGGCGTAAAGACAAGCTTTCATGGCTCGTCTAATTGCGCAGCAGGCCACTAGCCATGCGTGCTGCTTCGGCGACGGCTTCGAACAGGCTGCCGGGGTCGGCCTTGCCGGTACCGGCCAGTTCCAGCGCCGTGCCGTGATCGACCGAGGTGCGGATGATCGGCAGGCCGAGCGTGACGTTGATGCCTTTGCCGAAGGTGGCGTATTTCAGCGCGGTCAGACCCTGGTCGTGGTACATGGCGAGCACGGCATCGCCCTGGGCGAGGATGGGCGGGGTGAACATGGTGTCGGCCGGAAAGGGTCCAGACAGCGCCATGCCCTCGCTGCGCAGTTTTTCGAGTACCGGCGTGATGACTTCGATTTCTTCCCGGCCGAGATAGCCGCCCTCACCGGCATGCGGGTTGAGGCCGGCGACCAGGATGCGCGGCTGGGCGATGCCGTATTTGCCACGCAGGTCGGTATGCAGGATACGCAGGGTGCGCTCCAGCACCTCGGTCGTAATGGCGGCCGGCACGTCTTTCAGCGGCAGGTGCGTGGTGGCGAGCGCGACGCGCAACGGACCGCGCTCGGTATCGCCGGCGAGCATCATGACGACGAGCGGCGTCGCGGTCTTTTCCGCGAGGTATTCGGTGTGGCCGGTAAAGGGAATACCAGCGGCGTTGATGACGCCTTTGTGCACCGGCGCCGTTGCCATCGCGGCGAACTCGCCGGACTGGCAGCCGGCCAGCGCGCGGTCGAGCAGGGAGAGCACGTAGGTGCCGTTGGCCGCATCGAGCTGACCGGCCCGGGAGGGGGCGGCCAGCGGAACGTGCAGGACGTCGAGCGACTGCTGGCCGCCGGGCGAAATGCTACGGTCGCCGGCTTTTTTTGGGCAAAAATCAAAAAAAGCGATATTCAGGCCGAGGGCGGCGGCACGCGCTTCGAGCAGGTTGCGGTCGCCCAGCACGACCGGATGTGCCTCACCGGCATAGCCAGCCAAATGCAGGCAGAGTTCGGGGCCGATGCCAGCCGGTTCGCCGCTGGTGACGGCGATCAACGGTCGCATCACTTTTCGACGAGACGGTTTTCGACGTAGGTGCGGTCGCGCAGCTGACGCAGCCAGTCCTGGTAAGCCTCGTCGAGTTTGCGTTCACGCAGGGCCTGGCGGGCCGCGGCGCGCTGGCGCTCGGCCGAGACGTCGCGCTCGCGGCGCTCCAGCACTTCGATCAGGTGAATGCCAAACGGCGACTGGGTCACCTGGCTGACCTCGTTGATTTTCAGGGAATCCATCACCCGCTCGAAATCCGGGACGGTATCGCCCGGGTTGAGCCAACCGAGATCGCCGCCCTTGGCCGCCGAACCGTCTTGCGAATAGAGGCGGGCCTGCTCAGCAAAATCGACGCCGTTGGCGATGCGCTCGCGGACGCTTTCCAGCTTGCGCCGCGCTTCGGCTTCGGAAACGATTTCGTTGATGCGGATCAGAATGTGGCGGGCACGGGTCTGCTGAACGGAGGCCGGCGCACTGCCGCCGCGTTTGTTGAGCAGTTTGACGATGTGGAAGCCAGCCGACGAACGCAGGAGTTCGCTGACCCCGCCCGGTTGCAGGCCTGCCGCCACCTCGGCGTAGAGGCTGGGCAGACGGTCCAGCTTGCGCCACCCGAGGTCGCCGCCCTGCAGGGCGTCGGGTGCGTCGGAAAAAGCAGCCGTCAGCTCGGCAAAGCTCTGGCCGGCACGCGCCTGCTTCAGCGCCTGCTCGGCGCGCTGGCGCAGCTTCTGCAACTGCTCCGGGCTGGCCGATTCCGGCGCCCGCAACAGGATGTGCGCCAGTTGATACTCCTCTCCGCCGCCGGTAGTGGCCTGATTGGCCAGGTAGTTGTCGATTTCTCCGTCCGAAATGACCAGCTTGCCATCAACCTCGCGCTCGCGCAGGCGGACGGTGGTCATTTCGTTGCGGATATCCTCGCGGAACTGCGCGTACTGAATGCCATCCTTTTCCAGGGCGTCACGGAACTGCTGAGGCGTCAGCTTGTTGTTGGCAGCAATCCGGCCGATAGCCTGGTCGAGCTGGGCATCGTCGATCTTCATACCGCTCTCGCGAGCGTACAGCAACTGCGCCCGGTCCATGATCAGGCGCTCCAGCATCTGGCCTTCCAGCACATCCTGCGGCGGCAGCGTCGTTCCCTGCTTCTGCAATTGGCGCAGTGCTGCAGAGAGCTTGGTGCGCAACTCGTAGTAGGTGATCACGTCGTCGCCGACGACAGCCACGATGCGGTCAGCCTCGACGGGTTCCTGCGCGGCGGCGAGGGCAGACTGAGCGGCGAAACCGCCGAGGCAGCAAATCAGGACGATCAGAGTGCGAATGAAATGGGTCATGGTGGTCATTGGGTGGTGAGCAGGCTGCCACTCTCGGGCAGTTCGTTGATCTTGCCGTAGCCGGGGATACTGCGGCGCAACAAGCCGATTGGATTGGTGCCGATGCTGCCAAAATCGTTGAGTTCGAGCTGGAAGAACAGCGTGTCATTGGGCGAGCCGGAAATAGCCGCCAAGCGCTGCCCGACCAGTCGAACCGCCCAGCAACCCGCGTTGTACTCCAGCCCGGCGATCGATTCAAGCACCTTGCTGTCGCGCAGCGAGTAGTTGTAGCGTCCGACCGCGTACCAGCGCGGCGATAGCGGCCACTGGCCGGCGATGTCAACCTGGTCCACCGTCGTACTCGAAGTCAGCGGATCGCGGGTATAGCGATAGCTGGCCGACAGGACCTTGCCGAGATCGGGCTGGTAGCGGACGCCGGCCGCATAGCGGTCGCTGATGCGATCGCGATAGTTGTATTCCCAGGCCAGGTCCATGTAGGTCTTCGGCGCGATCAATCCGTTTACTGCGGCAACCAGGTTTGAGAAGTTCTCCTGGCGTGTGGTTTCGCCGGTAATCGCAACACGTTGCGGCTTGAAGTAGTAGCGCTGGCCAACCATGGCCTTGAATTGTTCGGAACCGTTTTCACCGCTGAGCAAACGCGAGGTCATGGCCAGCGTCAGCTGGTTGGCGTCGTTGATCCGGTCGTAACCACTGTAGCGGTTCTCGGAAAAAATCTGGGCGAAATTGAAGTCCGAAAGCGCCGTATCAAATAACGGTATCTTGCTCTGATCCCGATACGGAATATTGACGTAATACAAGCGGGGCTCCAGGGTCTGGATATGCCCCTTGCCGAACCATTCGACGTCGCGTTCGAAGATCATCGTCGAATCCAGCGTGAAGGTCGGCAAAGTACGGGAAATACTGTTCGGCTCGCCCGGAGTCTGGCGGTCAAGGGCGTACTGGCTGATGTGCAGGCCCAGTTTCGGCGTGATCTGGAAAGCCGGGTTGACGATGGGCAACGACAACTGCGGATAGAAGACGAAACGATCGCCCTGATCCTTGCCGGCATCGACGTGAGTGAAGTGCGAATACTGGCCGATCATGCTGAAATCCATTTTCAGCACATCCGGCTTGTAGCCGACGATGTTCAGTTGCGGTTCAAGGAAGTAAGGCCGCTTGATACTGGGATCGAGCTGCAGCGTCTGGTGGCGCAGCACCTGTATGCTGCCCTGCAGCCACGGCGACGGTGCATAGCTCATCTGGACCTGCTGGCGCAACTGCGCCTGCGAGGTATGCAGCAAACGCGACGACATGTCCTGCCAGTAGAAATCGTCCGAAACGCCGTTCCAGTTGACCTGTGCCGAGACGTTCTGGCCGAGATCATGAAGATGTTCGATCCGGTAGGCGTAACGCTGACGGCCTAGTATCTCGTCGTCAGGCATGTATTCGAGGCGGGTATTGCCCTGAAAATTGTGCTCCAGGTAACGCGCCTCGGCACCGAGCTGAAATCCGCGCTTGGACATGTAGCGCGGAAACAGCGTCAGGTCGTAGTTCGGCGCGATGCTCCAGAAATAAGGCAGGGAGAAATCCAGGCCGGCACGCGTAGACGTCGAGAAATTGGGATGCAGAATACCCGAGCGTGGCTGTCCGCTCAGCGGAAAGGACATAGCCGGCGTGTAGAAGATCGGAGCGCCGCCGAACCAGAGCGAGGCGTGCTTGGCCAGCCCCTCCTTGCGATCGTAGTCAAGCTTGGTTTCCGAGGTTTTCAGATACCAGTCGGTCTGCTCGGGCTTGCAGGTCGAATACGAGCTGTCAGTCAGCGTGTAGTGGTTCTCGCCTTCGAAGTCGATGCGTTCGGCCTGGCCGTTCACTTCGACCTGGCGTGGTGGCGGGGCCTGCGTCGGCAAGCCATAGCTGTTGGCCACGGAGAGCATCATCGGCACACCGGAAGTGCTCAACTGGCTGCGTGCCACCTTGACGACGGCTTTCTGGGGATCGTAGAACTGGCTCGGCGCTTCGCGGACGATGCGATAGGTCGCATTTTCCATGGTGCCGATCTGTTCGGACAGCTTCATCCGGAGATGCGGCCCAGAGACCTCGGCGCCATCCTGTAGCAGGCGCACATGGCCAGTGGCCTCGACCTCGTCTTCAAGCTGTCGATAAGTCGCCTTGTCGGCAAACAGCAGCGATCCGGCGCGGCGCAACTCGACGTCGCCTTCCGCCTCGACCACCTCGTCATTCTGCCCTTCAATCTGGCCGGCAACAATGAACAGCGGATAGCTGTCATCCTTTTTCAGGACGACTGGGTTTTCCAGTCCGACCACCGGTCCGGCCACCTGCTGCCGAGGTTTGCCAAGCACATTGAATTTGCGCTCCTTGCGCAGATTCAGCGGTGCATCGGCAGCACTGGTCACCGCATTCACTGCATCGACATGGGCAGAACCGCCAGTGGAAGCGGCGGCGCGGCCGATGTCGACAACCGCGTGCGCAGTCTGCATGCCGGCGAACAGGCAGCAGACAAAAACAGCAAGCGGACGGCGGGCAAAACCGGGCATCGAGGCGATCAATGAAGGTCCGGGACCGGAACGGCCGATGCCCGAGTGTTAAAATCGCGCCATTTTACAACGAACCGAACCCTGCCCGCTTATGGAAGCCACGCCGCGCGATCAACTTGTTACCGACTGGGTCGCCAGTCGTTTTCCCGATCAATCCGTCCGCATCACCCCGGCCTCGGCCGACGCCAGTTTCCGTCGCTATTTCCGCCTGACCTGGCCGGACGGCACAACGCGCATCCTGATGGATGCCCCGCCCGAGAAGGAAGACTGCAAGCCCTTCATCCACGTTGCCGGCCTGCTCGCCAAGGCTGACCTGGCCGCGCCGCGCATCCTCGACAAGGATCTCGACAACGGCTTCCTGGTGCTGACCGACCTTGGCCGCATCGGCTATCTCGACGCCCTGAACGCCGACCTGTCGATGGCCGACCTGCTGATCCGCCCGGTCCTCGACGTGCTGGTCAAATGGCAGCTGTCGTCCACCGCCGCCACGCTGCCGCCCTACGACGCCACACTGCTGCGCCGCGAACTCGACCTGTTCCCGGAATGGTTCGTCGGCCGCCACCTCGGCGTCGAGCTGAGCGACGACGAAAAAGTCATGCTCGACCGCACCTTCAAGTTCCTGATCAACTCGGCGCTGGCCCAGCCCAAGGTCTTCGTCCACCGCGACTTCATGCCGCGCAACCTGATGGTCGTCGAGAGCGAAGCGCGGCTGACCCCGGGCATCATCGACTTCCAGGACGCCGTCTGCGGGCCGATCACCTACGACGTCGTCTCGCTGTTCCGCGACGCCTTCATCTCCTGGGACGAGGAGCAGGAAATCGACTGGGTCGTCCGCTACTGGGAAAAAGCCCGCGCCGCCGGCCTGCCGGTGCGCGAGGATTTCGGCGCTTTCTGGCGGGACTACGAGCTGATGGGCCTGCAACGTCACCTCAAGGTGCTCGGCATCTTCTGCCGCCTCAAGTACCGCGACGGCAAGGAAAAATACAGCGAAGACCTGCCGCGCTTCATGAATTACGCCCGCAAGACCGCCGCCCGCTACGTGCAGCTCAAACCGCTGCTCAACCTGCTCGACAAGCTGGAAGGCAATACCGAGCAGATCGGCTACCGTCGCTAGATGAAAGCTTTCATCCTCGCCGCCGGCCGCGGCGAACGCATGCGGCCGCTGACCGACCACACGCCCAAGCCCTTGCTGGTCGCCGGCGGCAAGCCGCTGATCGTCTGGCATCTGGAACGGCTGGCGGCGGCGGGATTCAGGGACATCGTCATCAACCACGCCCATCTGGGCAGCCAGATCGAGGCGGCGCTCGGTGACGGTGCGCAGTGGGGGCTGCATATCGAGTATTCCCCCGAACCGCCGGGCGCGCTGGAAACTGCCGGCGGCATCGCCACCGCGTTGCCGCTGCTCGGCGATCAGCCCTTCTTGGTGGTCAATGGCGACGTTTATTGCGATTTTGATTTTGGCCGTTTTTTCGGGGCGACCGTAGCATTTGCCCACTTGGTCATGGTCGACAACCCGGCCCACCACGCCGGCGGCGATTTCAGCCTGGACGGCGAGCGGGTCATCTACGCCAACGGCGAGCAAACGCTCACCTACGCCGGTATCGGTGTCTTTTCGCCGGCTTTCTTCGCCGACGTAACCCCCGGCACGATCATGAAACTGCGCCCCCTGCTTGACGCTGCCATCGCTGCCGGCACGCTGACCGGGGAACGCTTCACCGGCCGCTGGGTCGATGTAGGAACCCCGCAACGTCTGGCCGAGTTGGACCACGAACTTCGGGAACAGGAACTGAGGAACGCATGAGCCACGCCCACTTTCTCGCCCGTCGCAAGCGCCTGCTGAAGATCATCGGTGACGGCGTCGCCATCGTGCCGACTGCGCCGGAAGTCATCCGCAACCGCGACGCCCACCATCTCTACCGCTTCGACAGCTATTTCTGGTACCTGACCGGCTTCCCGGAACCGGAAGCGGTGGTCGTGCTGATCGGCGGAAAAAAGCCGAAATCCATCCTGTTCTGCCGCGAAAAGCACGAAGAGCGCGAAATCTGGGACGGCTACCGCTACGGCCCGAAGGCCGCCAAAGTCGCTTTCGGCTTCGGCGCCGCCTACCCGATCGAGCAGCTCGACAAAAAACTGGCCGAATTCCTGGTCGACCGCGACACGCTGTGGCACGCCATCGGCCACGACGCCGAATGGGACGCCCGCATCGCCAAGGCGTTGAACGAAGTCCGCGCCCAGACCCGCGCCGGCAAGCGGGCGCCGCGCGCCATCCACGACCTGCGCGCCGAGCTCGACGCCATGCGCCTGATCAAGGACGCCGCCGAGGCCGACATCCAGCAACGCTCGGCCGACATCGCCAGCGCCGGCCACGCCCGCGCCATGCGCGCCTGCCGCCCCGGCCTCGCCGAGTACGAACTGGAGGCCGAGCTGACTTACGAATTTCGCAAGCGTGGCGCCGACGCCCACGCCTACACGCCGATCGTCGCCGGCGGCGCCAACGCCTGCGTGCTGCATTACGTCGAGAACAACAAGCTGCTGAACGACCACACCCTGGTCCTGATCGACGCCGGCTGCGAAGTCGAAGGCTACGCCGCCGACATCACCCGGACCTTCCCGGTCAATGGCCGCTTCAACGCCGCCCAGAAGGACGTCTACGAGATCGTCCTTGCCGCCCAGGACGCTGCTTTTGCCGCCACCGCCCCCGGCCGTCATTTCATGGAAGGACATGATGCTGCCGTCCGCGTGCTGACCCGCGGCCTGATCGACCTCAAGCTGCTGCAGGGCGATCTCGACAACCTGATCGACAAGGGCGATTACAAGCGTTACTACATGCACCGTACCGGTCACTGGCTCGGTCTCGACGTGCACGATGCCGGCGAATACAAGGTTGGTGACGAGTGGACCCGGCTGGTGCCCGGCATGACGCTGACCGTCGAACCCGGCCTCTACATCCGCCCCGGCGCCGACATTCCGCCGGCGCTGGCAGGCATCGGCATCCGCATCGAGGACGATGTCCGGGTCACCGAGAGCGGCTGCGACGTGTACACCACGGCGCCGAAGACGGTGGCCGAGATCGAGGAAGTGATGCGCCATGACTGAGGCCGCGCCCGAAAACGTCGACATCCTGATCATCGGCGCCGGCCCGGTCGGCCTGACGCTGCATCTGGCGCTGGCCGCCGGCGGCCAGAAATCGCTGCTGCTTGATCGACGGTCGCTGACTACCCAGCAAGCAGACCCACGCGCCCTGGCCCTGTCGCACGGCGCCCGCCAACTGCTTGAACAGATCAACAGCTGGCCGACCCGCACCGCGACGCCGATTGAAACCATCCACGTCTCGCAGAAGGACGGCTTCGGCCGCACCCTGATCGACCGCGCCGACTACGACCTCCCTGCCCTCGGCTACGTCGTCCGCTACCGCGACCTGGCCGGCGCGCTGGCCGCCAATCTGGCGCCCGACGCCGTACTGGCCGAGGCTGAAATCCTCGACATCACGCCGGACGATGACCACGTGACCGTCTCGCTGTGCCACGCCGGCCAGTTGCGGACCATCCGGAGCAAAGTGCTGGTGCATGCCGAAGGCACGCCCGGCGACGACCCGGCCGTGTCGGTCAGCGACTACGCCCAGCACGCGGTGATCTGCGAAGTCACCCCGACGCCATGGCACGGCAAACGTGCCTGGGAACGGTTCACCCCCGACGGCCCGCTCGCCCTGCTGCCGCTCGGCGACGAATACTCCATCGTCTTCACCCTGCCGCCGGCCAAGGCCGACGCGGTCATGGCGATGGACGACACCGCCTTCCTCGCCGCCCTGCAGCAGCAGTTCGGCCAGCGCATGAGCTTTGCCACCCCCGGCCCGCGCAGCCGCTTTCCGCTCGCCCTGCGGATGCGCGACACGCTGGCCAAGGGCGGCGAAGTATGGATCGGCAACACCGCCCAGACCCTGCACCCGGTTTCCGGCCAGGGCTTCAACCTCGGCATCCGCGACGCCTGGCAGCTTTCTGAAATTTTGCTCAAAAAAGGCATCGACCGTAGCATTCTGGCCGAATACGCCACCCGCCGGCGCCTCGACCGACGCGGCAGCGCCTTCTTCACCGACCAGATCGTCCGTGCCTTTTCCAACGACTTCGGGCCGCTCAAACTGGCCCGCGGGCTCGGCCTGCTGGCCCTCGATGTCTTCCCGCCAGCCCGCCACTTCGTCGCCAAACGGATGATCTGGGGCGCCCGCGCCTGGCCTTGATCCAGCCCAAAGGCGAATGCGCAACGGATCGGTTACAGTGCCCGGCCACGCTTTCGCCAGCCCCCCGATGAAAACAAGCACCGCCTGGTTCCTCGCCTGTCGCCCGAAGACGCTGTCGATCTCGCTGTCGCCGGTGCTGGTCGGCACCGCCGTCGCCTGGCACGACACCGGCACCCTGCTTTGGTTGCCGCTGCTCGCCGCAGCATTGGGCGCGGCGCTCATCCAGGTCGGCACCAACCTGTTCAACGACGTCGGCGACTTCCTGCGCGGCACCGACACCCCTGAACGCCTCGGCCCCAAACGCGCCACCGCCGAAGGCTGGCTGACGCCAAGCAAGGTCAGGGCCGGCGCCTGGCTCAGCTTTGCGCTGGCCTTCCTGTGCGGCATCTATCTCGTCCGCCATGGCGGCTGGCCCATCGTCGCCATCGGCCTGGCCTCGCTGGCCGCCGGCTGGGCCTACACCAGTGGGCCGCAGCCGATTGCCTACGGTCCGCTCGGCGAAGCCTTCGTGTTCGTCTTCTTCGGCCTGGTCGCCGTCGGCGGCAGCTACTACCTGCAAACGCTTAATCTCGCGCCCGCCGCCCTGATCGCCGGTACACTGGTCGGCATCCACGCGGCGGCGGTGATCACCGTCAACAACTACCGCGACCTCGATGGCGACGCCAAAAACGGCAAGAACACGCTGGCCGTCAGCCTCGGCCGCCCGGCCACCCGCCGCCTCTACACGGCCGAAATGCTCGCCCCCTACGCCCTGCTTACCCTTCTGGCACCGCTCGGCTGGCCGGTAGCCTTGCCCCTGCTCAGCCTGCCGCTCGCGCTCCTGTTGATCCGCCGTTTCCAGCGCGAAGCGCCCGGCCCGGTGTTCAACAGCATCCTTGCCGCCACCGCCGGATTGCAGTTGTCCTTCGCTCTTCTGCTTTCGATCAGCTTGATAATTTGACTATTTTTTAGGCGCCGACTCGGGTAAAATTCACGGCTTCCCCGTTCTACCCAGCCCCCTCGCACGCCCATGGAATTTGCCGGTTTTCAGCTTCGCAACAATCTGTTCGTCGCGCCCATGGCCGGGGTCACCGATCGCCCGTTCCGCCAGTTGTGCAAGAAGATGGGCGCCGGGCTGGCGGTGTCCGAGATGGTCACCTCGAACTCGCTGCTCTACGGCAGCGCCAAGACGCTGCGCCGTGCTAACCACACCGGCGAAGTGGCGCCGATCTCGGTGCAGATCGCCGGTGCAGATCCGAAAATGATGGCCGAAGCGGCCAAACACAACGTCGATAACGGCGCCCAGATCATCGATATCAACATGGGCTGCCCGGCCAAGAAGGTTTGCAACGTGATGGCCGGTTCGGCACTGATGCAGGATGAACAGCAGGTCGGGCGCATTCTCGACGCCGTCGTCGCTGCCGTCCCGAACACCCCGGTCACACTCAAATTCCGCACCGGCTGGAACCTGGCCAACAAGAACGCCCCGACCATCGCCCGCATCGCCGAAGCGGCTGGCATCCGCGCCGTCGCCATCCACGGCCGGACCCGTTGCCAGCAATACACCGGCGAGGCCGAGTACGACACCATCGCCTACGTCAAGACGCTGATCCGCATCCCGGTGATCGCCAACGGCGACATCACGACGCCGGAAAAAGCCAGACACGTCCTCGACGTCACCGGCGCCGACGGCATCATGATCGGCCGCGCCGCCCAGGGCCGTCCCTGGCTGTTCCGTGAAATTGAACACTTTCTGAACACCGGTGAGCACCTGCCGCCGGCACAGGTCAAGGAGATCCACAGCATTCTGCTGGCGCATCTCGAAGACCTCTACGCTTTCTACGGCCCGGAAACGGGGTTCAAGGTCGCCCGCAAGCACATCTCCTGGTACACCAAGGGGTTGGTCGGGTCGGCGGCCTTCCGTAAGGAAATGAACGTCCTGCCCAGCATCGATCAACAGATGCAGGCAGTGAACGAGTTTTTCATCCGCCAGGCGGAAGAAAACGACACTTTAAAATATAACGAAGAGGAGGCGTTGGCAGCATGAGCCAACATGATTTGGGGAAGTGCGTGATCAACGCACTGGAGCAGTATTTCCGCGACCTGGATGGGGAAAAGCCGGCCGCGATCTATGACATGGTCCTGCGCAGCGTCGAAAAACCGATGCTTGAAGTGGTGCTCGCCAAGGCGGGCGACAACCAGACGCTGGCCGCCGAGATGCTCGGCATCAACCGCAACACCCTGCGCAAGAAACTCACCGAACATCAACTACTGTAACTGCCATGACCATCAAGCAAGCGCTGATTTCCGTCTCCGACAAGCGGGGCGTCCTCGAATTTGCCCAGGGCCTCGCCGCCCAGGGGGTAAACCTGCTGTCCACCGGCGGCACCGCCAAGATGCTGCGTGACGCTGGCCTGACTGTCACCGAAATCGGCGACTACACCGGTTTCCCGGAAATGCTCGACGGCCGCGTCAAGACCCTGCATCCGAAGGTGCATGGCGGCATCCTGGCCCGCCGCGACCTGCCGGAGCACCTGGCGACCATCGAAGCCCACGGCATTCCGACCATCGACCTGGTTTGCGTCAACCTCTACCCGTTCGCCGCCACCATCGCCAAGGCCGGCGTGACGCTGGAAGACGCCATCGAGAACATCGACATTGGTGGTCCGGCCATGGTCCGCTCCTCGGCCAAGAACTACGCCGGCGTCGCCATCGTCACCGATCCTGCCGATTACCAGCCGCTACTCGACGAAATGAAGGCCAACGGCGGCGCGCTGCAACTGGGCACCCGCTTCAATCTGGCCAAGAAGGCCTTCACGCACACCGCCCGCTACGACAGCATGATCGGCAACTGGCTGACCGGCCTCGATGAAGGCGCCGAAGCCAAGCCGGCCGATGCCGCGCCGACCCCGGCGATCTTCCCGGCCAAACTGCAACTGGCCTTCGACCGCACCGAGATCCTGCGCTACGGCGAAAACTCGCATCAGCAAGCCGCCTTCTACCGCGACACCACCGCCCTGCCTGGCAGCATCGCCGCCTACACCCAGCTGCAGGGCAAGGAACTGTCCTACAACAACATCGCCGACTCCGATGCCGCCTGGGAATGCGTCAAGGCTTTCGATGCCCCGGCCTGCGTCATCATCAAGCACGCCAACCCGTGCGGCGTGGCCATTGATGGCACCCTGCTGTCCGCCTACGAAAAGGCCTTCAAGACCGACTCGACCTCGGCTTTCGGCGGCATCATCGCCTTCAACGGCGAAGTCGGCCTCGACGTCGTCAACGCCATGAACGAGCGCAAGCACTTCGTCGAAGTGCTGATCGCCCCGTCCTTCACTGCAGAAGCCAAGGCTGCGCTGGCTGGCAAGACCAACCTGCGCGTGCTGGTCGTGCCGCTGGGTTTGGCAAATTCGCGCGAGCTGAACAAGCTGGAACTCAAGCGCGTCGGCGGCGGCCTGCTGGTCCAGACGGCCGACGACTTCACTGCCCAGGCTGCCGGACTGAAGGTCGTCACCAAGGTCCAGCCGACCGCACAGCAGATCGAAGACCTGCTGTTCGCCGAACGTGTCGCCAAGTTCGTCAAGTCCAACGCCATCGTCTTCTGTGGCGGCGGCATGACACTGGGCGTCGGCGCCGGCCAGATGAGCCGCGTCGACTCGACCAAGATCGCCAGCATCAAGGCCACCAACGCCGGCCTGTCGCTGAAGGGCTCGGTCGTGGCATCGGATGCCTTCTTCCCGTTCCGCGACGGCCTCGACGTGCTGGCCGAAGCCGGCGCCGTCGCCGTCATCCAGCCGGGCGGCTCGATGCGCGACGAGGAAGTCATCGCTGCAGCCGACGAGCATGGCCTGGCCATGGTCTTCACCGGCGCCCGCCACTTCCGCCATTAATGGCAGTCGCGAGTCGTTAGTTGCTAGCAGCACACGCTCACTAATAACTAACGACTAATAACTAACGACTAGGAACTAGCAAATGAAACTACTGGTAATCGGTTCTGGCGGCCGCGAGCATGCCATGGCCTGGCGCCTGGCGCAGACGCCCGGCCTGCAGAAGGTTCTCGTTGCCCCCGGCAACGCCGGTACGGCGCGCGAACATGAGCTGGAGAACCTGAACATCACCGATCCGGAAGCGCTGGCCGATTACGCTGAGCAAAACAAGATTCACCTCACCGTCGTTGGCCCGGAAGCGCCACTGGCCGCCGGCGTGGTCAATGTTTTCCGGGCTCGCGGCCTGAAGATTTTTGGCCCTACCAAAGAGGCAGCTCAGCTCGAATCCTCCAAGGATTTCGCCAAGCGCTTCATGGCCCGCCACAACATCCCGACGGCCGGTTTTGAGACTTTTTCCGAGCCGACCGTAGCACATGCCTACATCGACAAGATGGGCGCGCCCATTGTCATCAAGGCCGACGGCCTGGCCGCCGGCAAGGGGGTCGTCGTGGCGATGACCCTTGACGAAGCCCACGCTGCCATCGACGACATGCTGTCCGGCAACAAGCTGGGCGATGCCGGCGCCCGCGTCGTGATCGAGGAATTCCTCGACGGCGAGGAAGCCAGCTTCATCGTCATGGTCGACGGCAAGAACGTCCTCGCCCTGGCCTCCAGCCAGGACCACAAGCGCATCGGCGACGGCGACACTGGCCCCAACACCGGCGGCATGGGCGCCTACTCGCCTGCGCCGTGCGTCACTCCCGAGGTGCACGCGAAGGCGATGCGCGAAATCATTCTGCCCACCGTACGCGGCATGGCAGCCGACGGCATCCCGTTCACCGGTTTTCTTTACGCTGGCCTGATGATCGCCAAGGATGGCTCGGTCAAAACCCTGGAATTCAACTGCCGGATGGGCGACCCGGAAACCCAACCCATCCTGATGCGCCTGAAGTCTGATTTCGTCAAACTGCTCGAACACGGCATCGACGGCACGCTGGACCAGGTCGAAGCAGAATGGGACCGCCGCGTCGCCCTTGGCGTCGTGCTGGCCGCCGCGAACTATCCGGACACCCCGCGCAAGGGAGATGTCATCCAGGGCCTGCCGCCTGGCAACAGCTTCGGTGACGACGCCCATGTCTTCCACGCCGGCACCGCCGACCAGGATGGCAAAGTGGTCACCAGTGGCGGCCGCGTGCTCTGCGTCACCGCGCTCGGAGAGAACGTCAAGCTGGCCCAGAAGCTGGCCTACGAGTCCGCCGTCCAGATCAGTTTCGACGGCATGCAGTTCCGCAAGGACATCGGTTACCGTGCGATTGCCCGCTAACCCCGAGTAGGCCTCACCATGTGGCCACGCTACGGCAGCAGTCTCAAAATACGCATTGCTGCCGTAGCCAGCCTGATGTTCGTCGCGGGCATCGCTCTCATTTCGTTTTTCGTCAGCCGTATCCTGCACGGCGACATGCAGGACATGCTGTCCAAGCAGCAATTGACGTCAACTGGCTACATCGCCCGCGACATCAACGCCAAGATCACGCTGCGCCTGGAGAGCCTGAAGCGCGTTGCCCTCAACATGCAGCCCGAGTTGTTTGACGACAAGGCAGCCATGCAGACCTGGCTGGAAGATCGCAAGGCCATTCACACCCTGTTTCCGACCGGCCTGATGGTCATCCCGCCGGATGGCGGCCTCGCCCTTGGTGACGCCCCCCGCTTGAAGACGCGGCCAAAATCCTTTGCCGACCGCGACTGGTTCATCGGCGCCACGACCACACGCCAACCCTACATCAGCAAACCACTGATCGCCCGCGCCACCGGCGACCCTGCCCTGGTCATCGCAATTCCGGTCTTCGATCGCCAGCAGAAGCTGCTCGGCGTTCTTGCCGGCATTACCCCGCTGGCCACGCCCGGTTTTCTCGACCTGATCATCGGTGCCAGCCCGGGCAAGCACGGCAGCTATGAACTGATTGCCCCACAGCATGGTCTCTACGCCCTGACCTCCGACGTCAGGATGGCTGTCACGCCCTTGCCTCCGCCCGACAACGACCCGGTCATCGATGCAGCGCTCAAAGGTCAGCGTGGCATCAGCACGATCAGAAATGCCGCGAATGCAGAGGAGCTCGTGGCCATCACCGAAATTCCGCGCGCAAACTGGTTGCTTATCGCCCGGCAACCCACTGTCGATGCCTTCGAGCCGGTGTCGAATACGCTCCGTAACGCCTTGCTGATCACCGCGCTCCTCGCGTTACCGAGCATCATTCTCCTGCTTGCCATCCTCAACCGCCTGCTCCAGCCCATGGCCGAGCTTGCCGCCCAACTCCACAAAATGGCCGACGGTTCGCGCCCGATGCGGCCCGTCGAAACACGCTCGGCCGACGAAGTCGCCGATGTCGCCCATAGCTTCAACCGACTTCAGAGCCGCCTGCTGGAACAGGAACAACGGCTGGCGCAAATGGCCCACCAGGACACGCTGACCGGCCTGCCGAATCGCCGGATGATCGAGCTGCAGATGGAAAGCGAACTGCGCCGCATCCAGCGCAACGGACTCGGGCTGGCCCTGCTCTTCCTCGATATCGACGGCTTCAAGCCGGTCAACGATGCTTACGGCCACCAGGTCGGCGATCTGGTGTTGGTCGCGATCGCCCAACGTCTGCGAGAAGCGGTCCGCGACGTCGACACGGTGGCCCGCCTCGGTGGCGATGAATTCCTGATCCTGCTCAACGACACCGAATTGCCGCTGGAAGCGGCAGAGCGGGTCGCCCAGGAAAGCATCCGCGTCCTTGCCGAACCGATTCTGATCGACGATCTGAACATCCGGATCGGCGTTTCGATCGGGATCGCGAGCTGCTACGGAGCCGAGGCCGAGGTGATGACCGTGCATCGACTGGTCAGCCAGGCCGATAATGCGATGTATCAGGCCAAGGCCGACGGGCGCAACCGCTACGTTGCCCACGACGGCGATCTCCCCCCGCCCCTCCTCCAATAAGCAAAATGACCATCGATACGATCCAACTCAAAGACTATTTCACCTCCCTGCAAAGTCGCATCGTCGCTGAACTCGAAGCCCTTGACGGCCTCCCGTTCCGGACCGACAGCTGGGTACGGCCGGAAGGCGGCGGCGGCATTTCGCGGCTGATCGAGGAAGGTAACTTCTTCGAGCGAGGCGGCGTCAATTTCTCGCATGTCACCGGCAAATCCCTTCCTGCCTCGGCCACTGCCGTCCGCCCGCAATTGGCCGGTCGCTCGTGGGAAGCAATGGGCGTGTCGCTGGTCCTCCATCCACGAAACCCGCACTGCCCGACGGCTCACATGAACGTGCGCTGCTTCATTGCCCGCAAGGAAGGCGAGGAAGATGTCTGGTGGTTCGGCGGCGGCATGGACATGACACCTTATTACGGACAACGGGAAGATGTCGGGCATTTTCACCGGACCTGCCGGGATGCCTTGTCCCCATTCGGCGACGAGGTCTATCCGAAATACAAGCAGTGGTGTGACGAGTATTTTTTCCTGAAGCACCGCAGCGAACCGCGCGGTGTCGGCGGCGTCTTTTTCGACGACCTGAACGAAGGCGGCTTCGAGCGCTGCTTCGCGCTGACCCAAGCCGTCGGCAACGCATTCACGCAGGCTTACCTGCCAGTGCTGACCAAGCGCCGCGACACGCCCTACGGTGAACGCGAACGAGACTTCCAGGCTTACCGCCGCGGCCGCTACGTCGAATTCAATCTGGTCTGGGATCGGGGCACGCTCTTTGGCTTGCAATCGGGGGGACGCACCGAATCGATCCTGATGTCGCTGCCGCCGATCGTCAAATGGCGCTACGACTGGCACCCGGAAACCGGCACGCCGGAAGCCGAATTGTACGAAGTCTTCCTGAAGCCGCAGGACTGGGCGGTTTAGTAGCTAGCTGCTAGTTACTAGTCGTTAGCAAAAAATTGGGGGCGCCAAAGCGCCCTCAAATATCCGCTAACAACTAACTACTTCAACTTGCCCCGTACGACCCGGACACGTTCCGGGTTTTTGACGCCCATCTTGCCTCCGCCGCCTTCGAGATTGCCGCAGGCGCAGGCAGCCTTGATGTGAGGGACGGAATTGACGATGACCTGGCAGTCTAGGCATTCATAGTACAGGTCGCCACCGGTCGGCAAGGCGACCGGATCGGGTGCCGGCTCGACCGGATAAAAATTGTAGATCTTTCGCATGTCGATATTGAGCATTTTGTCTCCGTCCTTGTATTTTTGATCGAATCCTAGCGCACCTCGAACTGCGCGCTGGCCCGGTAGTGCTTGTTAGCTTCCTCGCCTCGTCCCAACTGGTCGAAGAGATGCGCCAGCTCCAGATGCGCCTCCTGCGACGCCGCCACCGACAGCGACGCCTCCAGATAGCTCTGCGCCTTGCCCCATAGACGCTGGCGCTGACACATCCGGCCGAGGGCCATCAGCAACAGGGCATCATCGGGGTGCCGGCGCAGCCAGGCCTCGGCCTTGGCAATGCGCGTTGTCTGCTCGCTGCCGGCAAGCCGGCCGTAGAGCGCCACCAGGTCGGGTTGCCAGGCGTCATCGCCAGCTGTATCCAGCGCAGTTTCAATCAGTTTCTGGGCATCACTGCCGGCATCGAGGGCAATCAACGCCCGGGCCGCGGCCAATACGACGCGCCGGCCTCGCTCATCGGCCGGGATGCTGCGCAGGTAGGCATTCAGACGGCCCTGGTCGGCGCCGCTCCTGGCGATGTTGGCCAGATGCGCCTGGGTCCGGGTTTCACGAACCACTTCGACCGGTAGCGCATCACGCTTGGCCAACTGGCGGACCAGTTTGAGGACGCCATCCCAGTCGCCACTGCCCTGACGGGCGCGCAACTCCAGGCGCAAGGCGGCGATATGGCGCCCCTGCTTGCCCTGCAGACGCCCGAGGGCTTCCAGGGCATCATCGAAACGCCGTTCCTCGTTGGCCATTTCGGCATCCAGCATCAGCGTTGCCGCCTCGGTCTGCGGATCGTCGGTCCGGGCGTGATCCAGCCAGAAACGCTGCTTTTCCGGTTCGCGCATGCGTTGGGCGGCACGGGCGGCAAGCAAGGCCGACAGGCCGCGTGCCGTACCCGCGGCATGCGCTTCTTGAGCCTTCTTCATGGCCTGCCCGAAACGCCCTTCGAAAAGCAGACGCACGGCATCCTGGAAGACCATGCCGGCCTTGTCGCGCTGCTGCCGCGCGCGGTATTCGCGGACCCGCCTTGGCATGCCAAAGGTGGCCGACAGCACGCGCAGCACGGCATAAAAGACGGCAAACATTGCGAGCAGGGCAAGAATCAGGAGGTTCAGCGAAATCTCGGCCCGCCACGGCGGCACGACGAGCAACACGTAACCGTCGTTCAGGCGTGCCCCCAGGGCAACGGCGACCGCCGCCCCGAACAGGGCCAAAACCCAGAACAGGCCCTTCACCGCTTTTCCTTGGCCGGCCGCAGGGCGCGCAGGGCCGCCTGACTGTCGTTGAGGTTGGGCAGTTCGACGTTAATCTCGGTCGCAGTCATCTGGCGCAGGGTGACTTGCGCGGCCGCCACGGCCTTGTCGTTGCCATCGAAATGGCGAGCCAGCACCTCCTGCGACGCCTTCAGCTCGTTGCGGAAGGTCCATTGATCGCGTGCGAACAGGGCCAGACGGGCATTCAGCAGACGCAGCTTGAGATTTTCGCGAAGAAAATAACCCTGGCCGGGAGCGAGCAGCGCCGACTCGTCACGATCGAAGCGCTGGATGCGGACCAGCCCCTTGATCTCCTGCCAAACATCCTCACCCGTACGTCGCCACCAGGGCGAGGCTTCGGCTACTTTTTGCTTTTCGGTCTTTTCGACGGGGCGACCGTAGGAAACCAGCGGCAACTTGTCGATACCGACAACGATCTGTTCGAGGCGCAGGCTGATGCCGGGCATGTCGACAAACGGTAGCGCATTGAGACGCGACAGGTCGTTGGCCAGCGCCTTGCGCAAGGGCAGGTACTGGGGACGATCGAGGCGGGCCAGGCGGGCATCGGCTGTCTGCAGCGCCAGCACGGCCACCGGCACATTGCCGGCCAGTTGCAGTTGCTGGCCGGCCAACGTGACGGCCTGCTCGACTTCGAGCAGGGTCACTTCCTCGCGGCTGCGGGCGATATCCTGGTACAGCGTCTGCAGGGTCGCCGACTGCCCCTGAAACTCGGCCAGCTTGCCATCGAGCGCGCCGAGACGGGCCTGCAGGGCCTCGATCTGCTCGCGGGTCTGCTTGCGGGCACCGCGCTCTTCCTTGTTGCCGGTGTCGAATTCGGCCAGCTTGCGGCTGACCTCCTGCTGCGTATCGAGCAGTTTCTGGCGGGTTTCGAACCATTGCCAGCCGGCCAGCGCCAGCGCGGCAATCGCCACGGCCAGCCACGGACCTTGCCGGGCAGGCCGACGTGCCGGCACCGGGGCGGCGCTTGTATTCGTCGGGGAGGGGTTTTCGTTTTCAGGCATCATGCCGGCCAATTATAAGCACGTAAGCCGGCGAGAATGCCGGCGTCCGCTGCATCGGTGAGGATAATGTTGCTTAAACCCAATGCCCGCGCGTTTTCCGCAATGCGCGCATGGGGGACAAAAACAGGGGTCTGCTTCAGCCAGGCGCGGCCATCGGTATCGAGCAGCTCGACCAGATGGCGCAGCCCTTCGCTGCTCGATACGGTCAATGCATCGAGCTGGCCGGCGCGCCAGGCGGTGAGCAGCGGCGCCACACCCGCGGACGGACCGGAACGCCGGTAGCAGGGGATGCAGTCGACCGTCGCCCCGCGTTCGCGCAGCGTATCGGCCAGCAGCTCACGCCCGCCGTCGCCACGGAAGATGGCGACCCGCTTGCCGACAACCTGTTCGTCCGCCAGCGCCGGCAGGGCGAGCAGTGCCTCGGAATCGAATCGCTCGGTCGGTGCCACACAGCCCGTGATGCCGTGAGCAGCCAAAGCCTTGACGGTCCCCTGGCCGACGGCGGCCGGGGTCAGTGCGGCTGGCCACGAACCAGCTGCCAGCAGACGAGGCAGCGCGCAATCGACGGCGTTGGGGCTGATGAAGACGGCCAGCGCATAGCTGGAAAGATGGGCGGCTGCCTCAGCCAAGGGTTGCGGGTCGGCGACCGGCGAGATTTCGAGCAGCGGGAAGACCAGCGGTGTGCCGCCTGCGGCGGCAATCGCCTCGGCCAGCGGCGCGGCCTGTGCCTGCGGTCGTGTAACGACGATGGTTCGGCCGGCGAGCGGGCCGACGGCGCTCATCTCGTAATCAGGCGTGACAAGCCAGCTTGGCGAGGATGGCTTCGGCGCCCTGGGCGCGCAGCGTGTCGGCCAGCTGGCGACCGAGCGCTTCATCGTCGGCTGGATTGCCGCGCAACTCGGCGCTGACCATTTCCTTGCCATCGACGGTGGCGACGAACCCACGCAGCCAGAGCTGGCCGTTGTCGATCACCGCGTAACCGCCGAGCGGCACCTGGCAGCTGCCGCCCAGCGCCCGCGAGAAGGCGCGTTCGGCCTTGACGCAGTGGGCGGTTTCCGGATCGTTGAGCGGTGCGACAACGTCGGCCATCGTGGCATCGCCATCGACCAGCTCGATGCCCAGCGCGCCCTGGCCGGGAGCCGGCAGCGACTGTTCGGCGGTCAGCACGGACTTGATGCGGCTTTCCATGCCGAGGCGGATCAGGCCAGCGGCGGCGAGGATGATCGCATCGTATTCGCCGGCATCGAGCTTCTTCAGGCGGGTATCGAGGTTGCCGCGCAGGCTCTTGATGAGCAGCTGCGGGTACTTGGCGCGCAGGATGGATTCGCGGCGCAGGCTGGAGGTGCCGACGACAGCGCCGGCCGGCAGCTCGTCGAGGCCGTTGTACTTGTTCGAGACGAAGGCGTCGCGCGGGTTTTCGCGGGCCGAGATGGCTGCCAGCACGAAGCCTTCGGGCATCACCATCGGCACGTCCTTCATCGAATGGACGGCGAGGTGGGCCTTGCCTTCCTGCATCGCCACTTCGAGTTCCTTGATGAACAGGCCCTTGCCACCGATTTCGGCGAGCGGCCGGTCGAGGATCTGGTCGCCCTTGGTGGTCATTCCGAGGATCACCACCTCGGCGCCCGGGTTGAGGCTGGCCAGACGGCCCTGGACATGGACCGCCTGCCACATGGCCAGACGGGATTCACGGGAGGCGATGACGATCTTGGAAGGACGGGACATGTTCAGGCAGTGGACAGGGCTTTGTGGAGGGCCGATTCTAGCATGGGGGGGGCCGCACCAACGGCCGGGACGGCGACGCCAATTCTTCCCGAAATGAGGCCTTGCCGGCGCGTTATTGCATCGACATAATCCGGACAGGCGTGGCGATCTCGCCGCCGCCCCCGGCAAAACGATGGAGCCAGCAATGACCGACGTCTTTATCAGCTATGCCAGCGAAGATCGCGAGCATGCCGCCCGGCTGGCCGATGCGCTGAACAGGCACGGCTGGTCCGTTTGGTGGGATCGCCAGATTGGCATTGGCGAATCGTTCGACCACGCCATCGAGCGGGCACTGGAGGCGGCTGGGTGCACGGTTGTAATGTGGTCGAATAATTCCGTGGCCTCGGAATGGGTCAGGAATGAAGCGGCCGTCGCGGCCGAACGCGGCGTTCTGCTACCGGCGCTGATCGAGGCTGTTCGGCCACCGCTCGAATTTCGCCGCAAGCAGACCGCAGATCTTGTCGGCTGGCAGGGCAAAGACGACCATGCCGGCTTTGTGGCGCTATGCGCCGGAATTGCCCGAACACTGGGGGATCAGCCACCTCCCGTTGCGACTATTGAATCGATACCGCCCGCACGTTCGGTGCGCGCTGTCAGCGGAATCGTCTTGGCGATAGCCATCACACTGGGCATCGGCCTTGCCGCTCTGGGGCCTTGGTGCAATCCGGCGCCCGATGCCGGACCCTTGGAACGGACGTCGCCCGGGGATCAGGGCACGACCGAAAGTCAGCCAGCACTCGCCGAACGTGTCGTCGGCGCTTACTTTGGCGACGTCATGGCGGATGCCAAGGGTAGTTCGCGCAGCGATGTCACCGTAACCATCGCCAAAGTCGGCCCCAACCGGGTGAGTGTCGATTCGGATTACCCCCGGATAGGGCATGTCGAAATCACCCTGACACGGGTCGGCACCACGCTGCAAAACGCAGATGGCAGCACCATTTTCCTGATCGATCTGGCGCAACAGCCGCCGACGCTGCAATTGACCGTGAACGGCGAGGTGGCCTACAGCGGCCGCCGGCTGCGCTGATTCGGCGCTCAACGCGCCTTCAAGGCCTCGACGGCCGGCTGGTAGCCGCTGCCCGCCGAGGCGCGCAGCCAGCGCAGGGCCTCATCCGGGTTCTTGGCCTGCCCGGCTCCAGTGTCGAGCATGACCGACAGGGCGTACTGGCCTTCGGCCTCGCCGGCATCGGCGGCCTTGCGGAACAAACGGGCGGCCTCGTCGAGGCTACGCGGCACGCCGCGTCCGGCTTCATGGAGCCAGGCCAAACGGGTCAGGCCGCGAGCGTCGCCGGCATCGGCGATGGCCCGATAGGCCGCAATTGCCTCCGGCAATTTGCCATCGCCTTCGAGGCGACGTGCTTCGGCCAGCCGGCTGTCGGCCGGCGTTGTTTCACCTTTGCCGTCGAGCACGGCCAGCTGTTTGGCCGCGCCTTCGTCACCCAGTTCGGCCGCCCGCTTCAGCCAGTGGCGGGCAGCGACCAGATCGGGGGTACCAAGGCGATTGCTCTGCAGCAGAACAGCAAGTTGAAGCGCCGAATTGCGACTGCCCGCCTCGCCGCCTTTTTCATAGCGCCGCCGGGCTTCGGCCGCATCCTTCGGTTCGCCCAGGCCATCCTCGGCCAATATCCCGAGGTTGAACCAGGCCTCGCCGACGCCGCGCTCGGCCAGCGCGGTCCAGATCTGCTTGGCCTCGGCGTAATGGGCCATCTTGAATTCCGCGTAGCCCTTGTAGAGGCCAATGTTGGGCTTGCGGACGACTTCGGCGATCTCGGCTTCGTCGAGCAGTTCGGCCTGCGCCGGCAGGGTGAAAAAGGCGGCCAGTAGAGGCAAGACACGGAAAACAGCAATTCGCGGCACGGTAAATTCTTTGTCGATCGATGGAGGGACTTGCACTGCTTGAGAATCCCGGACGGGCGTGAAGTTCAAGAAAGCTCGCCAGCGCATCACGCACCGGGCTTTGACGTATCATCGTGCGGTTCAACCCCAATTTCCATACCTACAATGAAAACCGACACCCCCCAGACCGTCTACCTCAAAGACTACACGCCACCCGCTTTCCTGGTCGACAGTGTCGATCTCGACTTCAACATCGAAGCCGGCGGCACCGTCGTCACCGCCACGCTGGTCATGCGCCGCAATCCCGCCGTGCCCAGCCAGCCGCTAGTGCTCGACGGCGACGAGCTGGAAACGCTGAATGCTACGGTCGATGGCAAAAATGTGCCATTTTTGGAAACCGCCAGCACGCTGACCATCGCCGACCTGCCGGAAGCCTTCACGCTGCAGACCGTGGTCCGCATCCAGCCCGACAAGAATACCCGGCTGTCCGGCCTCTACCGCTCCAAGGATGGTTATTTCACCCAGTGCGAAGCTCAGGGCTTCCGTCGCATCACCTGGTTCCTCGACCGACCGGACGTCATGTCGACCTACACGGTGACGCTGCACGCCGACAAGGCCACCTACCCGGTGCTGCTCGCCAACGGCAATCCGGTCGCCAGCGGCGAAGAAGCCGACGGTCGCCACTGGGCCAAATGGGCCGACCCGTTCAAGAAACCGGCCTACCTGTTCGCCGTCGTCGCCGGCAAGCTCGACGTGCTACGTGACACCTTCACCACCGCCTCCGGCCGCAGCGTGCAACTGGCCATCTACGTCGAGCCGGGCAAGCTCAACCAGTGCCCGCACGCCATGGAAGCCTTGAAGAAGTCGATGAAGTGGGACGAACAGCGCTTCGGCCTCGAATGCGACCTCGACCACTACATGATCGTCGCCGTCGGCGACTTCAACATGGGCGCGATGGAGAACAAGGGCCTCAACATCTTCAACACCAAGTACGTGCTGGCCCGCAGCGACGTTGCCACCGACGTCGATTTCGAGAACATCGACCGCGTCGTCGCCCACGAATATTTCCACAACTGGACCGGCAACCGCGTCACCTGCCGCGACTGGTTCCAGCTGTCGCTGAAAGAAGGCCTGACCGTCTTCCGCGACCAGGAATTCGGCTACGACCTGCACGACCCGAGCGTCGCCCGCATCCGCGAAGTGCGCGGCCTGCGCGCCAGCCAGTTCCCGGAGGATGCCGGCCCGATGGCCCACCCGGTGCGCCCGGCCAGCTTCGTCGAAATCAACAACTTCTACACCGCCACCGTCTACGACAAGGGCGCCGAAGTCATCCGCATGATCCAGACGCTGATTGGCCGCGATGCCTTCCGCGCCGGCATGGACGAATACTTCCGCCGCCACGACGGCCAGGCCGTGACCTGCGAAGATTTCGTCGCCGCGATGGCCGCCGCCTCCGGTTTCGACTTCACGCAGTTCATGCGCTGGTACAACCAGGCGGGAACGCCAAATGCTACGGTCGAAGGCATTTTTGAGCCAAAATCGAAACGCTATACGCTGACCTTCAAGCAGGAGAACCCCCGCGCCACCGACGCCCTGCCCTACTTGATCCCGATCCGCGTCGCGCTGTTCGACGCCGCCGGCGCTATTATCGCTGGCACCGAGCAAACCCTGCTGCTGACCGAAGCCACCCAGCAATTCCATTTCGACGGCCTGGCCGCCGAACCCGTGCCCTCGCTGCTCCGCGACTTCTCGGCCCCGGTCATCCTCGACTACGCCTACACGCCGGAACAGCTGACTCACCTGTTGGCCTTCGAGAGCGATCCGTTCAACGCCTGGGAAGCCGGCCAGCGCCTGGCGTCCGCGCTGATCCTCGACGCCACCGCAGTGATCGCCGCCGGACGGCAGCCGGTCTGGCCGGCCAGCTTCGTCGACGCCGCCCGCCACCTCCTGAAGACCCACGTCCGACGGGGCGCTGCCTTCGTCGCCGAAGTGCTGACCCTGCCCGGCGAATCGACGCTGGCCGAGGCGCTCCACATCGTCGACCCCGATGCTCTGCACGCCGCCCGCAACGGGCTGCGCCGTCATCTGGCCGAGCAGCTCGAACGCGAATTCAGCGCCCTCTACACCGCCCTCGTCCCTACCGGCGCCTATACGCCAAGCAGCGAAGAAGCCGGCCGCCGCGCCCTGCGCAACGTCTGCCTCGCCTACCTGCTCGAACTTGACACCGAGGCAAGCCGCCAGCTGGCACTGACGCAGTTCGAATGTGCAGACAACATGACCGACCAGTTCGCCGCCCTGTCTGCGCTGGCCAACGTCAACGCTGAGGACTGCCCGCAACGCGACACCGCGCTGGCCGCCTTCTATCAACGGTGGCAGCACGAGGCCCTGGTCGTCGACAAGTGGCTGGCCGCCCAATCGACCAGCCGCCGTCCTGATACCCTGGCCACGGTCAAGGCACTAACCGCCCACCCGGCTTTCGACATCACCAACCCGAACAAGGTGTATTCGCTGTTGCGCGCCTTCGGCGGCAATCTTGCCCGTTTCCACACCGCCGGCGGCTACGCCTTCGTCGCTGACTGCGTGCTGCAATTGCACGACCGCAACCCGCAGGTCGCCTCACGGCTGGCGCGCAGCTTTGACCGCTGGAAGAAGTTCGACGCCGAACGCCAGCGCCACGCTCGCGCCGCCCTCGAACGCATCCGCGACCACGCCGGCCTGTCGCGCGACGTGCTGGAAGTGGTGACCCGAGCCCTGGGCTAGTGGTCTGCATCGCAATTGACGGGACTCGATGAAAGCGCCGGATTTGCGTTTCTGGCTAGGCGCGAACCACAGCGATAGCTTCAGCTATCGCGAGGATGAGCAACAACGCCAGGGACGCAAAGACCCGCTTTCATGTTCCGCAAATTGCGAAGCAGACCTCCAAATCAGGCCGTGATGAGTTTCCCGGTGGCGGCGCCGGGATACTCGACCAGGCGGCGTTCCGCGGCGTCGTAGCAAACCGTGAACTGGCCGTTCGCCGACTCGCACATCGTCGGCAAATGTCCCTGTCGCTGCAACTGGGAAAAACGCATCAGCGCCAGGCTGCGCGATTCACTCTGCACAGCAATCACCGAAACCTTGCAATGTCCGCACCGTTGGCTCATCTCCACTCTCCCGAAGCACTTGGGACGCACAGTCTGCCCGGGGGAAATGACAATGAAATTAAGCAGCAGACGACACACGGATACCATCTGTTGCAAACCGTTACTTGAAGTGCGGGGGAGCCGGCCTTATCTTGGACACATGCGCTGACCAGACATCAGCCTTGACGGCCCCACCTCCCCCCAAGACCCCCCGGGCCGTCCAGAAAGCCCCGTACTCCCCCCGGTACGGGGCTTTCGCCTTTTCAGGACGGCGATTCCGGATTAGGCTTCGGCCATGGCCAGGCGACGAATAAAGAAGCCCGAACGCATCATCTACCTCTCGGCTGGCCCGTTGCCGCCCAAGCTGGCCGAGCGCCATCCAAGCGGCCCGCTGGTTTTCAGCGATGCCAGCCAGTTGCGCCATGGCGGCCTGGCGGCTGTCCTCTTCGCCGACGCCGGCAGCGAAGCACTGGTTGCCACACGCAGCGTGCCGGCCATCGGCAGCAACGAACTCGAACTACAGGCGGCGGTATTCGGGCTGGAACAGGCCAACCGGCATTTTCCCAGCCAGCCGGCCACGCTGTTTTCCGACAACCTGGATGCCGTGACCCGACTGAGCCGGGCCAAGGCACTGGGCAGCGTTCAGGACGCCGCACTGCTGGCGATGTTCGCCGGGCTGGACATCGACACCCTGCTGCGCCACGTCAGCCTGTGCTGGGTCCAGGGCCACGGGCGTTGCCGCGGCAACGCCCTGGCCGATTTGCATGCTCGCTCGGCCGCAGCCTAGCTGAGATTACGGCTGATCGAGACTGCCGTAAGCCTTCGGATAGGTCACGATGCCCCAGGGCAGGCCCTTGTTGGCGATGCGTTTGGTCACTTCCAGCGTGCCGGCGTCGATCACCACGACCTCGTTGGAACGGCCGCAGGTCAGCAGGATCTGCCGGTCGTCCGGGGTGAAGGTGAAATGCCAGCAACGCTCGCCGCTCGGGATGTCCTTGATCTTTTCAAGAGACTGGGCATCGAACACCTGCAGCGTGTTCTCGCGTGAAGCGGCGACGAAGATGCGCTGGCCGCTGCGGTCGAAAGCGACGCCGTAAGGCGTATTGCCGGTTTCCACGGCCTTCAGCGGATTGAGCTTGGCGTCGAGGACGAGCAGCTTGTGGCCGAACTCAAGCGTCGACACATAGCGCTTGCCATCCGGCGACACCTTGATGCCGCGCGGCCGGTCGCCGTATTTGCTGGTCGGCACGGTCTTCAGCAGCTTGCCGCTGCGGATGTCGTGCAGGGTGATGGTGTTGTCAGCCTCGTTGGTAACGATCATCCGCTTGCCGTCCGGCGTGAACTCAATGCCCTCGGTCTCCGGGCCGCTGATGATTTCCTTGATCAGCTTGCCTTTCCTGATATCGACAATGGCGATGCGGGCCGGAATCTTGTCATCGTCGTCATCCTCCTCGACCACGGGCGCACCCGGCTTGGGCGGGGGACCACCCTTCGAACTCGGTTCGTAGGTGACAAAGGCCCGGTCGCCAAGAATGCGCACGAACTCCGGGTTCTTGCCAACCTTGACATGCTTGATGACCTGACGCGTCGCCAGATCGATGATCGAGACATTGGCGTCATCCTTGTTGGCAGTAACCAGATATTTGCCGTCGGCCGTCACCCCGATGCCGCGCGGCCCCTTGGCGCCGACTTCGAAGGAACCGACCAGCTCGAGCGTCGCCAGATCGAGGACGCCGACGCCGTTGTTCTGGTTCGAGATATACGCTACCCCGGCCGACTGGGCCAGCACAGAGGATGCGACGCCTAACGCCAGCAACGCGGCGCAAATGAGTTTCTGGGGCATTCCGGTCAACTTCATGAACAACGATCCTCCTGGTCACAACAGGTAAAGAGCAGCATTCTGCTTTGCGGGGGCATTCTAAGCCAGATTCCTGACCGCCTTGGCCGGCGCCCACTGCCGGCGGCTGACCGGCAGTTTTTCCGGCACGCCGCGCAGCAGCGCCCAACCGTAGGCTTCGGCGTCGTCGCCGGCGGCCTTTTCGAAGCCGGCCAGCGCCGATTTCGCAACCAGCACCGCACGGTGCAGGCGGATGAAACGGTCGGCGAACTCGCTTTCGAGGTGGGTCAATGCCTCGTCGAGCAGGTACTCGCGCTCGACGGTGCGCGCCGTCACGTATTTGAGATCGGCCTTGAAATAAAGCACCTCGCCGATCGGCACGAGCAGCAGCCGGCCGCGTTCGTGGCAGGACAGGTGGGTGCGTCCGCCACCGCGCATTTCCTGGCCGATGCCAGCGAGCATGGCCGAATCCGGGCGTGGCCCGGGCACCTTCTGCAAGGCGGCGAGCAGGCGCTGGGTGCGCACCGGCTTCAACAGGTAGTCGACAGCGTTGAGGTCGAAAGCCTGCACCGCATAGTTGTCGTAGGCCGTGGTAAAAATAACGGCAGGCGGCTTTTCCAGCCGACCCAAGTGGGTCGCCAGTTCGATGCCATCCATACCTGGCATCCGGATATCGGCAAGCACGACATCGACGGCCTGCTCGCGCAGCACTTCCAACGCCGCCAGGCCATTGCCCGCCTCGCCGACCACCTCGCTCGGCAATTGCAGTGCGATGTCGGCGAGCAGCGTGCGCAGGCGGTCGCGGGCCAGCGGCTCATCATCGACGATCAGGACTTTCAGCGGAGCGGCGTTCGGCGTTGACATGGCAGGATGATGCGAACCTCGTAGCAGTGATTGCCGACCTCGGTTTCCAGTCGGGCTTCAAGATCGTAATACAGGGCCAGCCGTTCGCGAATATTGGCCAGCGCAATCTGGTTGCCGGCCGCGTGCTGGACGTGACCGGCAGTCGGGTTTGCGATGGCGATACGCAGCTCGTCGTCGTGCTGGCCGATGACGATGCGCACCGTGCCGCCTTCCGGCGAGGGCTCGATGCCGTGGTAAACCGCATTTTCGAGCAAGGGCTGGAGCATCAGCGGCGGGATCGGCAAATCCATGGCGACCGCCCCAATCTGCCAATCCACCGACAGCCGCTCGCCCAGCCGGAGGTTTTCGAGTTCCAGGTACTGCTTGGCGAGCGCGATCTCATCGGCCAGGCTGACCAGCTCGCAGGGATCGCGCATGGCGGCGCGAAACAGATCAGACAGGGCTTCGAGGGCCTCCTCGGCTTGTTGCGGCCGGTCGCGGATCAAGGACAGCACGGCATTCAGGGAGTTGAACAGGAAGTGCGGCCTGATGCGCGCGTTCAGGGCCGCCAGCCGTGCCTCGGCCTGGGCCGGAGAGAAGGCGCGGGAACGCAGTTCGAAATAGGCGAGCAGCAAGCCGGCTGTGGCAACCGCCAGCAGGACAGCGCGCAGCACGCCGCCGCTATCGGTCAGCGCCAACGAGTGGGCATAGAGAAAAAGCGCCGCCGCAACACCGCCTGCCAAGGCCAGCACGCAGGCCTGGGCGAGACGCAGGGGCATTTTCCACAACCCGTCGCGGAGCAAAGACAGCAAGCCCAGGCTGATCAGCAGCAGCGGTTCGACGACCGCCGCCAGTTCCATGTAGCGCCCGGGCCAACTGCCGACATCGGGCGCCTGGACCAGGGCGGCGAGCATGGCCAGCCCGTTGATGCCAAGCAGCACGCGCAGCATGACTCCGAAATTGCGCCAGTCGGGCAAGGGGTGGGTTGCGGGAAAGTGCCGTATACTTGCCATCTTTGTGCGGGTTCGCTCCGAATTCGTCGCCAATTTGCCCCATTCTAGACCATAGTCATGACTTCCAACGCCAATCAATACACTTGGGCCGGCCGTTTCTCGGAGCCGGTTTCCGATCTCGTCAAACGCTATACGGCCTCGGTCGATTTCGACCAGCGCATGTGGCGCCAGGACATCCGCGGCTCGCTGGCCCATGCCCGGATGCTGGCCAAGCAAGGCATCATCGGCGCCGCCGACCTGGCCGACATCGAGCGCGGCATGGCCATCGTCACCTCGGAAATCGAATCGGGCCAGTTCGAATGGTCGCTTGATCTCGAAGACGTGCACCTCAACATCGAGAAGCGCCTGACCGCGCTCGTCGGCGATGCCGGCAAGCGCCTGCACACCGGCCGCTCGCGCAACGACCAGGTGGCGACCGACATCCGCCTTTACCTGCGCGACAGCATCGACGACATCTTGGTACTGCTCAAGGCCTTCCGTTTGGCGCTGGTCTACCTGGCCGAGAAGGAAGCGGCCACGCCGATGCCCGGCTTCACGCACCTGCAGGTTGCCCAACCGGTCACCTTCGGCCACCACGTGCTGGCCTATTTCGAAATGTTCGGCCGTGACGCCGAGCGCTTTGCCGATGCCCGCAAGCGGACCAACCGCCTGCCGCTCGGTGCCGCTGCGCTGGCCGGCACGACTTATCCGATCGACCGCGAATATGTCGCCGAACAACTGGGTTTCGAAGGCGTTTGCGAAAACTCGCTGGATGCCGTCTCGGATCGCGACTTCGCCATCGAATTCACCGCCGCCTGCGCGCTGCTGATGATGCACATCAGCCGCCTCTCGGAAGAGCTGGTCATGTGGATGAGCCCGCGCGTCGGCTTCATCCAGATCGCCGACCGCTTCTGCACCGGTTCGTCGATCATGCCTCAAAAGAAGAACCCGGACGTGCCGGAACTGGCGCGCGGCAAGACCGGCCGCGTCTACGGCCAGCTGATGAGCCTGCTGACGCTGATGAAGTCGCAGCCGCTGGCCTACAACAAGGACAATCAGGAAGACAAGGAACCGCTGTTCGACGCCGTCGACACCGTCACCGACACGCTGCGCATCTTCGCCGACATGGCCGGCGGCATCACCGTCCGCGCCGACAACATGAAGGCTGCGCTGACCCAAGGTTTCGCCACCGCCACTGACCTCGCCGACTACCTGGTCAAGAAGGGCCTGCCCTTCCGCGATGCGCACGAAGCGGTCGGCCACGCCGTCAAGGCCGCCGAAGCCAAGGGCGTCGACCTGCCGCAACTGACGCTGGACGAGCTGCGCGCCTTCTGCCCGCAGGTGGAAGCCGACGTCTTCGCGGTGCTGACCGTCGAAGGCTCGCTGGCCAGCCGCAACCACATCGGCGGCACCGCCCCGGACCAGGTCAGGGCCGCCATCGCCCGCGCCCGCCAGCGGCTGGGCTGATCCACCGCATCGCCTACCGCACGTCGGCGAAAATTGCCACCGAAGAGGCGCCATCCAGTTTGGGGTCGCCGCGGCCAAAGCGCCGCTGGACAGGGCAATCGCACATTCTGCTTGCCGGCCAAACAGGTGCCCCTTAGAGTGTGCCAACAATCACTCCGCACGAGGTTTTCTGCATGCGCCACGGCTCGCTGAACTGGCAGTCGCTCAAGGTCAGGCTGACAACCCTGACGCTGGCCGTCCTGCTGGTGACCTTGTGGTCGCTCTCCTTCTACAGCTATCGAATCCTGCGCAACGACTTGGAACGCGTGATCGGAAACCAGCAGTATCAATCGGCTGCCATCGTCGCCATAGAAATCGACCAGGGGGTCAAGCAACGCCTGAGCGCACTGGACACCATTGCCCGCAGCATCTCATCCGACCAACTGGCAAACCCTGACAGCCTGCAGACCTTGCTGGAAAACCGGCCAATTTTCCAGGAACTTTTCAATGACGGCATCCGCATCATCGGACCGGATGCCCTGCCGCTGGCTTCGGTACCGTATTCCCGCGAGCGCATGGTGTCACTCGATGCGGGTGATGACTATCTTGCCGCCGCCCTGCGCGATGGTCGCAGCACCGTTGGCCGCCCCACCATCAAAAAGGGACAGAGCGCTCCCACAATCGAAATGGCCACACCGATCCGCGACAGTTTCGGTCGCATCATCGCCGCCATCACAGGCAGCACCAGTCTCGTGAAGGCCAGCTTTCTCGACCGGATGATCACCACCCGTAGCGACACACGTATCGGCTTTCTGGTCATCTCCCCCCACGACGGACTTTTCGTCACCGCCACCGACAAATCGCGCGTCTTCAAGGCCCTTCCCGCTCCCGGCATCAATCCAATGCATGACCGCTACATGAGCGGGTACGAAGGTTACGGCGTCGCCGTCAATTCGCGCGGCGTGGAAGAACTATCGGCGGCTTACCGGGTTGCCACCACTGGCTGGTTTGTCGTCAGCGTCCTGCCGACCGATGAAGCCTTTGCCCCCATTCATGCCCTCAAGTGGCAGATATGGTTTGCGACAGTGCTGCTATCGCTGGTCGCCTGCCTGCTTACCTGGTGGATCACAGCCCTGCTGCTGCGCAAGCGGCTCGCCCCCATCCTCGCCGCTGCACGTCGGCTCGAGTCGCCTTCCGACGACCAACCACTGCCCGAACGTCTTCCCATCGTCTGCGCCGACGAAATCGGCGAACTGGTCACGGCATTTAACGGGCTGCTCGATACGGCCAGCAACCGCGAATCGCTGCTGCGCCAGAAGACCGATGCCCTGGCAACGGAACACCAGATCGCCGAGGAATATGCCAACCGTCTGGCCAAGGTAAATGCCCATCTCAAGACGCTGATCGAAAGCCTTCCTGACTTGCTCTGGCTGAAGGATGCCGACGGCATCTACCTGGCCTGCAACTCGCGCTTCGAACAATTTTTCGGTGCGTGCGAGGCCGACATTCTGGGGCGCACCGACTACGACTTCGTCGACCGGGAACTGGCCGACTTTTTCCGCGACCATGATCGCAAGGCCATGGCAAAGGGCAGCCCATCGGTGAATGAGGAATGGATCACCTTCGCCGGCGACGGCCACCGCGAACTGCTGGAAACGACCAAGGCCCCGGTTTACGATTCGCAAGGCGGACTTGTCGGCGTGCTCGGCATTGGTCACGACATCACCGAGCGGAATCGGAACGAGACGCTCCTCCAGCAAAGCGCGCAGCGCTTCCGCAATCTGCACGAGAGCATGCGCGATGCATTTGCTCGTGTTGACCTTGCCGGCCAGATTGTCGAATGCAACCACGAGTTCCTCGACCTTACCGGCTACGAGGAGGCTGAACTGGCGGGTCTGAACTATCGGCAGATCACGCCGGAGCGCTGGCATGAATCCGAAGATCGCATCCTGCGCGAAGAGGTTCTGGTTTCCGGCGCCTCGCAAGTCTACGAGAAGGAGTACATTCGCAAGGATGGCAGTATCGTTCCGATAGAATTGCGGACCTGCTTGCTGCGCGACGAGTTTGGCCAACCTGTCGGCATGTGGGCCATCATCCGCGACATTTCCGAGCGCAAGCGCCAGGAAACGCTGCTGGCCAGCCACCGGCAGCATCTCGAGGCGCTGGTCGCCGAGCGCACCTCGGAACTGATGCTGGCCAAGGAAGTGGCCGAGTCGGGCAGCCGCGCCAAGAGCACCTTCCTCGCCAACATGAGCCATGAGTTGCGGACACCGATGAACGCCATCATGGGCATGACCGAGGGCGTCATGCGGCGGAGCAACGATCCCGACATCCAGTCCCGGCTGGGCAAGGCCATCCAGGCGTCGAAGCACCTGCTCGCCATCATCAACGACATTCTCGACATCTCCAAGATCGAAGCCGAGCGGATGCTGCTCGACCATCTACCGTTTACGCTGCGCACGGTTCTGGACGATCTTGGCGTACTGCTTCGCGAGAAGACCAACGAAAAGGGGATCGATCTCCGATTTGAAATAGCACCTGACTGCAGCACTGCAACGCTGAATGGGGACGCCGTTCGTCTGCGTCAGATCCTGCTCAACCTGATCAGCAACGCCATCAAGTTCACCGAGTCCGGCGGCCGGATCACCCTACGCATCGAGCGTCTCGAGAGCAGTTCCGTACAGGCGATCTACCGGATGGAGGTCAGTGACACCGGTATCGGCATTGCTGAGAACATCCAGCCTCGCCTGTTCAACGCCTTCGAGCAGGCAGACAGCACGACAACGCGCAAATACGGCGGCACCGGCCTCGGCCTGGCAATCAGCAAGCGCTTGGTCAAACTCATGGGAGGCCAGATCGGCGTTCGCAGTACGCTAGGCCAGGGCAGCACGTTCTGGTTTACGGCGCGCTTCGACATTGGCGCCCCGTCAACCGAACAAGACCGACTGGCGGGCGATGCGGCAGCCGAACTACGCGCCAGATACGCCGGAACGCAGATTTTGCTTGCCGAGGACGAACCGATCAACCAGGAAGTGGCGGTCGATCTGCTGACCAGCGTCGGTCTTCGCGTCGACGTCGCCGACGATGGGCAGGCCGCCGTTGAACGAGCCCGCGAGAAAATCTACGCCCTGATCATTCTCGATGTGCAGATGCCGGTGATGAACGGCAACGATGCAGCCCGTGAAATCCGCAAATTGCCCGGCTACAGTAACGTTCCCATTCTTGCGATGACCGCCAACGCCTTCAGCGAGGATCGCCAGAAGTGCCTGGATGCCGGCATGAACGACCATATCGGCAAACCGGTCGACCCCGATCAAATGTACCGGATACTGCTCGACTGGCTGTCAGGCAGATGAGCGCTTACCAAGTCTAGGCCCCAGGATTCGTACCTAAGAAGAGTTCGCAACCGGCAAGTAAAGGCATGCCAAAAAATACAGAAAATCTTCGAAAGGCGCTCGCCGCTCTTTCGTTGAGGCCTGAGTATGGGTTCTAATGTTGGCCTGCCTTGATCGAGGCCAACAAAATTCTAAGCAACAGGAGAACATTCATGAAAACCCCAGCAAGCTGGCGCACCCTGAGCACCGGACTGTTCCTCGTTCTGTTTTCTTTCAACGTACTGGCCCACGGCGACGTTACGCCGCATCCGCTCGACACGACGGGCTTGCAGCCCGTCGCCCCGGGATCGGGCAAAACCAACCCTTACCGCGGCAACGCAACAGCCATTGCCATCGGTGCTGACGGCTACCTGCACAACTGCGCCGGCTGTCATGGGCTGAATGCCATTTCTGGCGGCGTCGCCCCCGACCTTCTGGCGGTTACCAAGGACTGCATCGGCATGAAGAAAGAGCAGCAGACCGCCTGCCTGAACGACACCGACGAGTATTTCCGGGACATCACGCAGAATGGAAAGAAGACCGGCGAAGGTCGTTACACCATGCCGGGTTACAGCAGTGTCTTTACCGAGGAAGCCGTGTGGGCGATCAAATCCTACCTGGACGCCCGTACCATCGAGATGAACCGCTAAAACGCGTTCGACAAGAGAAAGCCCGCCGGTCGACGGGCTTTCTCTTGCAGTGCAACCCAATCAGGCGGCGATGCCTTCCAGCAGCTGCTGCAGTTCGCCGGTCTGGTACATCTCTTTCATGATGTCGCAGCCGCCGATGAACTCGCCCTTGATGTAGAGCTGCGGGATGGTCGGCCAGTTGGCGTATTCCTTGACGCCATTGCGGATTTCCTCGTCGGCCAGCACATTGACGGTGACGAAATCCTCGACGCCGCAGACCTTGAGGATCTGCACGGCAGTGGCCGAAAAGCCGCACTGCGGGAAGCGGGCATCGCCCTTCATGTAGAGGACGACCGGGTTGCCGGTCACGGTGGCGTGGATGCGTTGTTGAACGTCGGACATGATTTCTCCAGATTAAAGATGGGCGCCTGAGACACGGTCGATGCCGGCCAGGTCGGGGAAAGTGGATGCCGATTTGAACCCGGCAGCGGTCAATAAGTTCCGGCTCGCCTCGCCCTGGTCGTAACCATGCTCGAACAGCAGCCAGCCGCCGGGGTTCAGGTGGGCCGGTGCCGCGGCGACAATGCGGCGGATGCATTCAAGGCCATCGCCCCCGTCGGTCAGCGCCATTTGCGGCTCATGCGGCAGGCCGTTGAGGACCAGATGCGGGTCGCCGGCCGCGACGTAGGGTGGATTGGAAACGATCAGGTCGAAACGCCGGCCGGCCAGCGGGCCGAACCAGTCGCCTTCGTGAAATTCGACCCTGGCGCCCAGCCGGCCGGCGTTGTTGCGGGCCACGGAAATAGCCTCTTTGGAGAGATCGACCGTAGCAATCGTCGCCGCCGGGCATTCCAGCGCCAGCGAAATGGCGACGATGCCCGAGCCGGTACCGAGATCGACCATAGTCGGCGCTGACAGGCCACGCATTTTATCCAGCGCCAGATCGATCAGCACCTCTGTTTCCGGGCGCGGGATCAGCACCGCCGGCGAGACCTGGAAGGTGCGGCCCCGAAATTCGGCCTCGCCGGTCAGGTAGGCCAGCGGTTCGCCGGCTGCCCGGCGTTCGACCCACTCGGCGAACTGCGCCCAGGCCGGCGCGATGACCGGCGTTTCCGGCCGGGCCAGCAAGTCGGCGTGCGAGCAACCGGTGGCGTGTTCGAGCAGCAGGCGGGCATCGAGGCGGTCAATCTTCGCCCGCGCGAAGGCCATCGCCTCGCCCAGCGTGGTCATTGCTGCTCGGCCAATTCGGCGAGCAGGTCGGCCTGGTGTTCAGCGGCCAGGGCGCCGAGCAGTTCGTCCATGTCACCGTCCATGATCGCGGCTATCTTGTACAGCGTCAGGTTGATCCGGTGGTCGGTGATCCGCCCCTGCGGGAAGTTGTAGGTGCGGATACGCTCGGAACGGTCGCCGGAGCCGATCAGGCTCTTGCGGGTGCTGGCGATGTAGCTCTGCTGGGCGCGCACCTGGACGTCCTTGATCCGCGCCGCCAGCACGCGCATGGCCGAGGCCTTGTTGGCGTGCTGCGAGCGGCCGTCCTGGCATTCGGCGACGATGCCGGTCGGGATATGCGTGATGCGCACCGCCGAGTCGGTCTTGTTGATGTGCTGGCCGCCGGCGCCGGAAGCGCGGAAGGTGTCGATGCGTAAGTCGGCCGGGTTGAGGTTGACGTCCTCGACCTCGTCGGCTTCCGGCATCACGGCGACGGTACACGCCGAGGTATGGATGCGGCCCTGGGTCTCGGTTTCCGGCACGCGCTGGACGCGGTGGCCGCCCGATTCGAACTTCAGCCGGGAATAGGCGCCGTTGCCGGCCAGGCGGCAGATGATTTCGCGATAGCCGCCGAGCTCCGACTCGCTGGCCGACAGCACTTCGACCTGCCAGCGCTGACGCTCGGCGTAGCGCGAATACATCCGGAACAGGTCGCCGGCGAACAGCGCCGACTCGTCGCCACCGGTGCCGGCGCGAATTTCCAGCAGCACATTGCGGTCGTCGTTGGGGTCCTTGGGCAGCAGCAGCTTCTGCAACTCGATTTCGAGCTCGGGCAGGCGCGCCTTGGCGGCGGCGATTTCCTCTTCGGCGAAGTCGCGCATTTCCGGATCGTCGCGCATCGCCTCGGCCTCGGCCAGATCGTTTTCGGCCTGGCGGAAGGTATTGAACTGGATGACCACCGGCTCGATTTCCGAGCGCTCGCGGGACAGTTTGCGGAACTGGTCCATGTCGTTGGCCGTGCTGGGTGCCGACAGCATGCGGTCGATTTCATCGAGACGATCGACCAGCAACTCCAGTTTTTGGCGGATGCTCGATTTCATTTTGGACGGGATAACCAGAGAAAGGGACCAAGGGGGCGTAATGGTACCCGAGAACGCCGCTCGTCGGCGATGGATGGCGATTGCCAGCAAGGAGGTAGCCCGATAATCACCGGTCCAAAATGCATATCTCATGAAAACTGTTTCCCACTCCCTGATCGCCCTGGCGGAAACGCTTGAGCTACGCTGGCAAAGCTATTGCAACAGCGGAGATTTCGATCAGTTCATCGAATTCACCCTGTCGCTGAACGGCCTGACCGAACGTTTGAGCCAGCAAAATCTGCCCGGCCTGGCCAGCGCCTGCGAGGAGCTGGAGAACCGTGCGCTGGCGCTGTTCAACGACAGCGCGACGCACCCGGTCCCGGAAACGCAGGCCGAGGGAATCAGCCAGCAGTTGAACACCATCCTACGCGTGCTGCGCCAGCACGAAACGCCAGCCGTCATCGCCAAGCGCCTGACCGACAGCGAGGACGAGGAGCGCGAGCGCTGGGTTCGCCAGCGCAATATCCTGATTATTTCCCGTCCGGCCCATCCGTGGACCGCCGCACTGGTCGAACAACTGTCGTTTTACGGCTTCAAGGCCCACGCCGCCGGCTGGGATGACGTGCCGGATCTGGCCGACAGCCCGCTGGCCCTGATCTTCATCCCGGACCATGAAGACCGCATCTACCCCCCGCCGGCCGTCGCTGCCATCGAACGGCTGAAGGTGCTGTTCGTGACCAGCTACGTTTACTGCCTGTCAGTGCCCTCGTCGCTGGAAGCCATCGTCGGCCTGCAGCGGGCCGGCGCCAACGTCTGCATTCCCGCCGAAATCAAGCTCAGCGACATCCTGTCGCGCATTCTCGACCTGGTCGAAAGCCGCGAACAGGAAACCCATCGCGTACTGATCGTCGAGGACTCGCGCACCGCCGTCGCGCACATCCAGCGCGCCCTCGACCTGCATGGCATCGACAGCCGGGCGATCAACACGCCACTGGTGCTCCTCCAGGCGACCGCCGAATACCGCCCGCACGCCATCCTGATGGACATGCACATGCCCTTCTGCACCGGCGTCGAGGTCACCCGGGCGCTGCGCCAGATCCCCGAATACCAGTCGCTGCCGGTGATCTACCTGTCCGGCGAGACCGACATCGCCCAGCAGGTCGAAGCCCTGCGCCTAGGCGGCGACCAGTTCCTGACCAAGCCGGCCAACCCGATCATCCTTGCCTCGGTGGTCAAGACCAAGATCGAGCGCTACCGCGACATGCTACGCTCCGGCCGGCACGACAGCCTGACCGGCCTGCTCAACCACTCGGCCTCCAAGGAACATCTTGAGCAGATGCTGCGCCGCGCCCTGCCGGCCGGCCATCTGGCCGTGGCGATGATCGACATCGACCGCTTCAAGTCGATCAACGACAACTACGGCCATCCGGTCGGCGACCAGGTCATCCGCAGCCTGGCCTGGCTATTGCGCGGCCGCCTGCGAAACACCGATCTGATCGGCCGTTACGGCGGCGAAGAATTCATCGTCGCCCTCGGCGGCGTCGAAGTCGGCCAAGCCATCGTCCTGCTCGACCGCATTCGCGAGGATTTTGCCGAGTTGCCACACGCCCACGCCCGGGGTGCCTTGCGGGCCAGCTTCAGTTGCGGGGTTGCCGCCATTCCCGCCCATCTGACCGGCAGTTCGCTGATCGAGGCCGCCGATGCGGCCTTGCTGCAGGCCAAACGCGACGGTCGCAACCGGATCGTTGCGGCCGGCAGGAAACGACAGGAAGCGGACTCTTAGTCCTGCGTGTGCAGGTGAAACAGGCGCGCCGCGGCGCCCTGCAGATCGGCGCGTTCGTTGCCGTCGGCCGCGTTCAGCGTTTGCGTCGGCGCGTGCAGGAATTTGTTGGTCAGCCGCAAGGACAGATGTTCGAGCACCTTTTCCGGCGCCTCGCCCTTGGCCAGCAATTTCAGCGCATGTTCCATCTCGTGCCGGCGCATGCGTTCGGCCGAGTCGCGCAACGAGCGGATGACCGGGACAGTATCGCGTGACACCAGCCAACCCAGGAAATCCTGCACCCGGTTGGCAATGATGCCTTCAGCCTCGACCACGGCGGCCTGTCTGGATTCGAGACCACTTTCGACAACCTGCGCCAGATCGTCGACGGTGTAGAGGAAGATATCGTCAAGTTCGCCGACTTCTTCCTCGATGTCGCGCGGCACCGCAAGGTCGACCATGAACATCGGCCGGTGGCGACGAATCTTGATCGCCCGTTCAACCATGCCCAGGCCGATGATCGGCAGCGGACTGGCAGTACATGAGACGACGATGTCGTGGGCAGACAGGTGCTCACCCAGTTCGTCGAGACGAATGGCCGTGCCGCCATAGCGCTCGGCCAGCGCCCGGCCGCGTTCCAGCGTACGGTTGGCGATGGTGACCTGCTTGGGTTGACCGGCGCAAAAGTGGGCAGCGCACAGTTCGATCATTTCGCCGGCACCGATAAACAGGATGCGCTGGCCGGCAATCGACTCGAATATGCGTTCGGCCAGATGCACGCCGGCGGCGGCCATCGAGACGATATTGGCGCCGATCGCCGTCGTGCTGCGGACTTCCTTGGCCACCGAGAAGGCGCGCTGGAAGAGTTTGTGCAGTTGGGTGCCGAGCGTGCCGTTTTCTTCGGCGGCGCGCACCGCGTCCTTCATCTGGCCGAGGATCTGCGGCTCGCCGATGACCATCGAATCGAGGCCGCTGGCCACCCGGAAGGCATGGCGGATCGCTTCCGGCTGATCGTGGGTGTAGATATAAGGCGCCAGTTCGTCGCGGCCGACCTGGTGGTAGTGGGCCAGCCAGTCGATGACGACCTCGGGCGATTCGGCAGCGCAGTAAATTTCGGTGCGGTTGCAGGTGGAGAGGATCGCCGCCTCGCGGACCGGCCGGTCGCTGGTCAGGTCGGCCAGCGCATGCGGCAACTTGTCGGCGCCAAAAGCCACCCGTTCGCGGATGGCGAGAGGGGCCGAATGATGGTTGATGCCGAGGGTAAAGATCACCGGATTGGGCGGGCGCGCACTAAATGGGGGCCGATTATAACATCCGCCCGCGACGCCCTTCCCCGATCTGGATCAGAACAAAAATGCCTGCTTTTCAGGGGCCGACCGTAGCATTTGGTCACCACCGAACACTTTCATCTGGCGCGGCCGGAACCAGACCGCCTGGCCGACCGCCAGTTGCAGTGTCTCGTGCCGCTCGCGCGACAGCTCGACCTCGACGATCTCGCTGCCATGCAGCAGCTCGATGCGAACCACCGGTCCGATCGGATGGACGTGCTGGACGGTGGCCTGCAGGCCTTCTTCGCTTGGCTGATGACTGATGTCGATATCGTGCGGGCGGACGAAGGCGGTTGCCTTCTCGCCGACTTCGTTGCGTTCGACTTCGGCATAGCAGCCCTGTTGCCGGCTGTGGAAGACGTTCACGTTGCCAAGGAACTGGTAGACGAATGGCGAGGCCGGGCTGGAATAGACCTCGTCGGGCGAGCCGATCTGCTCGATCTTGCCGTGGTTCATGACGACCACCCGGTCGGCGACTTCGAGCGCCTCTTCCTGATCGTGGGTGACGAAAACGCTGGAGATGTGCATCTCGTCATGCAGGCGGCGCAACCAGCGGCGCAATTCCTTGCGCACCTTGGTGTCGAGGGCGCCGAAAGGCTCGTCGAGGAGCAGCACTTTCGGTTCAACGGCCAGGGCGCGGGCCAGCGCGATGCGCTGACGCTGGCCGCCGGACAGCTGCGACGGGTAGCGGTCGGCCAGCCAGTCGAGCTGGACCAGGCCGAGCAGTTCCATCACCCGGCGCTTGATGTCGGCCTCGGACGGCCGCTCCTTGCGCGGCTTGACGCGCAGGCCGAAGGCGACGTTCTCGAACACCGTCATGTGACGAAACAGCGCGTAGTGCTGGAAGACAAAGCCGACATTGCGGTCGCGGGCATGCAGGTGGGTGGCCTCGGCGCCGGAAAAGAGAATTTCTCCCTGATCGGCTGTCTCCATGCCGGCGATGATGCGCAGCAAGGTGGTCTTACCGCAGCCAGACGGGCCGAGCAAGGCAACCAGCTCGCCGGTCGGGATATCGAGGTTGATGTTGTCGAGCGCGACGAAATTGCCAAAGCGCTTGGAGATGTTGCGGATTTCGATACTCATCAGATTTCCTTATCCGGAACGCCTGAAAAACGGCCATGACGCGGCGCGCCGACGAAGACAGTACTCAAAGGTACGGCGAGGAGGCGTAACAAAGTCAGGGACATTTTTCAGGTGTTCCCCACTTTTTCCGGCGCCAGCACGGTGTTGAGCATTTCGGTTTCTTTTTTCATCCGCCACTCGACGATCGTCTTGGCGACCAGCGTGACCAGGGCGAGCAGGGCGAGGATGGAAGCGGCGGCAAAAGCACCGATGGCGTTGTATTCGTTGTAGAGGATCTCGACATGCAGCGGCAGGGTGTTGGTTTCGCCGCGGATGTGGCCGGAGACCACCGACACGGCGCCAAACTCGCCCATCGCACGGGCATTCGACAGAATCACGCCGTAAAGCAGGCCCCACTTGATGTTGGGCAGGGTCACCCGCCAGAACATCTGCCAGCCGGAGGCGCCGAGCGATACCGCCGCCTCCTCCTCTTCCTTGCCCTGCGCCTGCATCAGCGGGATCAATTCGCGGGCGATGAAGGGGAAGGTGATGAACAGCGTGGCGAGGATCATGCCGGGCACGGCGAAGATGATCTTGATGTCGTGTTCGGACAGCCATGGCCCGAAGGTGCCTTGCGAGCCGAAGAGCAGGATGAAGATCAGGCCGGCGACCACCGGCGAAACCGCGAACGGCAGGTCGATCAGCGTAATCAGCAGGCTCTTGCCCCTGAAGTCGAACTTGGCGATGGCCCAGGCTGCGGCGACACCGAAGACGATGTTGAAGGGCAGCACGGCCAGCGCGATGCCGATCGTCAGGCCGATCGCCGAGCGGGTCTCCGGCTCTTTCAGAGCCTCCAGATAGACCGGCACGCCTTGGGCCAGCGCCTCGACAAAAACGGCGACCAGCGGCAAGCCGAGGAAGAAGAACAGGAAGCCGAGGCCGACCGTCAGCAACAGGTAGCGGACCCAGACGGGTTCCTGCGTGGCACGCGTCGATTTCATGATGCCGCCCCCGCCTTGGCCGCCGTCACTTCGAGCGGCTCATTGTTCTTGTGCCGGTTGGCTGTCCACCATTGCAGCACATTGACCGCCAGCAGCAGGATGAAGGAGAGCGCCAGCATGACCACGGCCAGCGCCGTGGCGCCGAGCACGTCGTACTGTTCCAGCTTGGAGATGATCAGCAGCGGGGTGATTTCCGAAACCAGCGGCAGGTTGCCGGCGATGAAGATGACCGAGCCGTATTCGCCCACGGCCCGGGCGAAGGCCAGCGCGAAGCCGGTCAGCAGGGCCGGGAAGATGGCCGGAAAGATCACCTTGACGAAGGTCTGCCAGCGCGACGCGCCGAGCGAAGCGGCCGCTTCCTCGACTTCGGTTTCAATGTCCTCGATCACCGGCTGCAGGGTACGGACGACGAAGGGCAGCGTGATGAAGGTCAGCGCAAAGACAATGCCGAGCGGCGTATAGGCCACCTTGATGCCGAGCGGTTCGAGGTACTGGCCGAGCCAGCCGTTGCCGGCGTACAGCGTGGCCAGCGTGATGCCGGCCACGGCAGTCGGCAGCGCAAAGGGCAGATCAACCAGCGCATCGACGAAGCGCTTGCCGGGAAATGGGTAGCGGACCAGCACCCAGGCCACGATCAGCCCGAAAAAAGCATTGATCGCCGCGGCGATGAACGAGGCGCCGAAGGTCACGCGAAAAGCGGCCAGCGAACGCTCGCCGAGGGCGATGTCGATGATCTGGCCGAAGCCGAGTTCGGAGGCCTTCAAGACCATGCCGCCGAGCGGCAGCAGGATCAGCAGCGAGAGATAGACCAGCGTGTAGCCTAGCGCCAAGCCGAAGCCGGGCAACACGCGGTGAGTTTTTGCAGACATGTTTTTTGTTTTTGGCCCAAAAAAACGGGCGACCGTAGCATTTCAGGGCCGAACCAGGTCCGGCCCTCCCGGCGGCATCAACGCCGCTTATTTGGCGACGTAGATCTGGTCGAAGCTGCCGCCATCCTTGAAGTGGGTGGCAAACGCCTTGTTGGCACCGCCGAAGACTTCATCGACCGTGAACGTCTTGACCGGCGGGAAGTTGGCGGCGTACTTTTTCAGCAACTCGGCATCGCGCGGCCGCAGGTAGTTCTGCGCGGCATTCTCCTGGCCTTCCTTCGACCACAGGTATTCCAGGTAGGCCTCTGCCTGCTTGCGCGTACCCTTCTTGTCGACCACCTTCTCGACCAGCGCGACCGGGAACTCGGTCTGCATGGTCAGGCTGGGATAAACGACCTCGAACTCGCCCTTGCCGAATTCCTTGGCGATCATCTCGGCCTCGGACTCGAAGGTAATCAGCACGTCGCCCATCTTGCGCTGCATGAAAGTCGTCGTCGCATCGCGGCCGCCGGCGGCGAACAGCGGTGCGTTCTTCAGCAGCTTGCCGAGGAATTCCTGCGCCTTGGCATCATTGCCGCCCGGCTGCTTGAGCGCCCAGGCCCAGGCCGACAGGTAGGTATTGCGGCCATTGCCGGTGTTCTTCGGGTGCGGGATGATCATCTGGATGCCCGGCGCGGCAACATCGGACCAGTCCTTGATCGCCTTCGGGTTGCCCTTGCGGACGATGAACACCATCGTCGAGGTATAGGGCGAGGCATTGTTCGGGAATTTCTTCGCCCAGTCCTTGGCGACCAGACCCTTTTCGGCCAGGAACTCGATGTCGTTGGCCTGGTTCATAGTCACCACATCGGCCTCCAGGCCATCAGCGACAGCGCGTACCTGCTTGGTCGAACCGCCATGCGACTGCTTCAGTTCGACCGCCTCGCCAGCCTTTTCCTTCCAGTACTTCTGGAACATCGGGTTGTAGTCCTTGTACACATCGCGCGCCACGTCATAGGAAACATTGAGCAGCGACACGTCAGCCAGCGCAGCACTGGCGACGAGGCCAAGCAGCACGGAAGCGATGGATTTGCGGAATTGAGCCATGGTGAACCTCACTATGCGATGGAAGGGAATCTAGCCGACTGAGTTATAACCACAAAGACAAGTTTTGTATTTGCTTATTCTAATTTCAGAAAACCACTCAGCGCGATCAAATAAACGGTGCTTCGCGGCACTGTTCTCCGGACAAGTGAGCGGCTATCATTCGACCTCCATCACGCAGCCGAAAAAGACAAAGATGCGCGCCTCCCTGCCGGTCACCCTCCTGCTCACCACCCTGCTTGCCGCTTGCGCCACCAAAGGCGAGATCCCGCCAAGCAAGCACATTTCGCAAAGCGGGCCCCTGAAGGTCCATCCCGGCCTGCTCGGCCAGCCGGTACCGCCGGAATTGCAAGCAGAAGCCCGCCCCGTAACGTCTGCCGCCGCGGCCACCGCCGAAGCACCGATCAAGATGGACCCGGTCGGCCTGCGCACCCAGCGCAGTGTCTATTTCGACCTAAACAGTGCCGACCTCAAGGCCGACTACGACCCTGCCCTGCAAGCCCACGCCCGCTACCTGGCCGAACATCCCAAGTCCAAGGTACGCATCGAAGGCAACGCCGACGAACGTGGCAGCGCGGAACACAATCGCCGACTGGGTCTGAAACGCGCTGAAACAGTGCGCAAGACGCTGGTCAGCCATGGCGCCCCGGAAAAGCAGATCAGCATCAAAACGCTGGGCGAAGAACATCCCAAGCTCAAGGGCCATGACGAAGAGTCCTGGGCAGAAAACCGGCGCTCCGACGTGGTTTACGAACGGGAAGAATAAGCGCGTCGCGCAAACGAAAAGGCCTCGCAGAAATGCGAGGCCTTTTTTCGTTCAACGTCGGAAAGGTCGAACCGCGGGACCTTGGTTAAATTCCGGCCATCATATCGTTTGTTGCTCGGCCAATGCCTTTGCCGGCAGATGCGCTAGCCACTGGGAAAAAGGAATTTCCCGAACCTCCGGAATGCGCCTTTCCACCGACTTGCGGCGCTCCCGCCAGCCATCCGGCGGCCCGACATCGCGGTCGCGGCGGTCTTGACCCAATCGTTTTTCGCACTTTACGGACATCGCTTACCTCGACTTGGCATCACATCGGAAATCAACTTCCCGGAACGCCTCCAAGATAAAACGGAGCAAAACTCCAGTCAGTGAAGAAGTTCACAGATTGACAAAAACAGCCGAACTGCGAAACCACCCAAGCAAAGCAGATGTAACGTCGCCCACCAAAATTCACTGGCGCGGTATGATCGCGGCTCGACAGGAATGAAGATGATCGAACAACAACATCAGAATGAATCAAGAATAAAACCGCAAGCACCAACTCATTGGGTGCTGTGGAGCGTGGTGACCGTATTCATCATTCTCGCTATTGGCGGCATGTGGGCACTTGACTTCTATTACTCGCCGGAAATGATCAGCCCGAACACGGTGCCCGAAGCCGTCGGAAAATAAGCGCTTCAACGAGCAGTACCCTGCCGGCATGGAAAAAGAAAAGCCCCGAAAACGGGGCTTTTCCAGATCAGTTCGATGGTGGAGAGGAGGAGGATCGAACTCCCGACCTCCGCATTGCGAACGCGGCGCTCTCCCAGCTGAGCTACCCCCCCAACGCGCCACGATTCTAGCGCACTCCAAATCGCGAATCAAAGCTGCCAGCACCGGAACCAAGTCGGGCATTCGCTCTCTCATCATTTGAGTTCATGGCGAGAAGGGGCGAGAGATGGCAAGCACCTGCGATACTACGAACCGGCACTGCCAGCCTTGCGAAGGCGGCCTACCTTCACTGGATGACAAGGCTGCAGCCGGCTTGCTTGGCGAACTATCGGGCTGGGCGCTGCACGGGCAGCGCCTGGAAAAGACCTTTGTCTTCCGCAACCACTACGAAACCATGGCCTTTGTGAATGCCATCGCCTGGGTTTCTCACCGCGAAGATCACCACCCCGAATTGACCGTCGGCTACAAGGATGTCCGTGTCCGCTACTGGACGCACGCCATCGGCGGCCTGTCGGAAAACGACTTCATCTGCGCTGCCAAGCTGGAGAAATTGCTCGTTTTTTGAGGGTGACCGTAGGATTCAGCCCTGACCGGCACCAGCAACGGCGCGCCGCAGGCGGTCGGCGACCGCTGCCCAGTCGGCACCTTCGGGGAGCGACTCGACGACGATCAAGTCGACACCGGCGTGATCCATGTCGCGCAGGGCGGCATAAATATCATGGGCATAGCCGACCGGATCGGCCGGCATCAATCGCCAGACGTGCGGCATGCCGGCCTGCGGCGGCTGGTTGGCGCTGATCACCGCACAGCGCCCGCCACGATGGCGCTGGGTATTGATGAAGTCGAGCAGGCGTTCGCCGGTCACCGTGCGCAGCGGGGTGACCGGGGCGTAATGGGCTTCGAGCGAACCTGAAACACGCGGCGCGCCGACGGCGGTTTCGATAACCGGCCGGCGACCGAGGATGGCTTCCAGATGCAGCGGCGAGATGTGGCCGGGACGGAGCACAACCGGCTCGCCGCGCGAGCAGTCGACGATGGTCGATTCGATACCGACCGCGCACGGCCCGCCGTCGAGGATCAGCGGCACGGCGTCGCCCAATTCTTCGCGGACATGCGCGGCCGTCGTCGGGCTGATCCGCCCGAAGCGATTGGCCGAGGGCGCGGCGATGCCGGCATGTCCGCCAGCGACGGCGGCAAAGCGGCGCAGCAGGTCGAGCGCCACCGGGTGACCGGGGACGCGCAGGCCGACGGTATCCTGGCCGCCGGTCACGGCGTCGGGCACCCAGGCCTGCTTCTTCAGGATCAGGGTCAGCGGACCCGGCCAGAAGGTTTCCATCAATTCCCAGGCGACGGCAGGCACCTCTTCGGCCCAGTGGTCGACTGCGTCATGGCCGGCCAGATGGACGATCAGCGGGTGATCGGCCGGGCGGCCCTTGGCGGCGAATATTTTGGCGACGGCGGCCGGATTGGCGGCATCCGCCCCCAGGCCATAGACCGTCTCGGTCGGGATGGCGACCAGTTCGCCGGCAACCAGCAGGTCGACGGCGCGCTGGTAATCGGCGTCAGTTGGCGTCATCAGTCCTTGATGCCGATCGCGGAGCGAGCCGCCAGCGCGGCCTTTTGCACTGCTTCGGCGTCGTCGCCGATCACCGTGAAATGGCCCATCTTGCGACCAGGGCGAGCGTGGTGCTTGCCGTAGAGGTGCAGCTTCAGGTTAGGGATCGCGTACAGCTTTGCCCAATCCGGCTCGCGGTAGGTGTCGCCGTCGTACCACAGGTCACCCAACAGATTGACCATGACTGATGCGGAGTGAGCACATGCTTCGCCCAATGGTAGCCCACACAGGGCACGCACCTGCTGCTCGAACTGGTTGGTCACGCAGGCATCGATGGTGTAGTGGCCGCTGTTGTGCGGGCGCGGCGCCATTTCATTGACGATCAACTGTCCACGGCTGATGAAGAATTCGACGCCCATGGTGCCGATGTAGCCGAGCTTTTCGGCGATGCGGGCGGCGACATCCTCAGCATCGCTGCGCACGCAGCCGGTGGTCCGCGCCGGCACGATGGAGACATCGAGAATGCCCTTGGTATGCTGGTTCTCGCCGGTCGGGAAGCACTGCACGTGGCCATGCTGATCGCGAGCAAGGACGACGGAGACTTCGTAATCGAGCGTCAGGCGCTGTTCGAGCACGCAATGCTCGCCCTTGAAGTGGCCAAAGGCGAGCAGCGCCTCCTCAACGTTATGCACCGTCGCCTGCCCCTTGCCGTCATAGCCGAAACGGGCGACCTTAAGGATGGCCGGGAAGAGCGATGGATCGGCGTTGCGGATGTCGTCTTCACCATTGATCGCGGCGAAGGGACCATGCGGCAGGCCGTTGTCGCGCAGGAAGGACTTTTCGGCAATGCGATTCTGGCAGACTGCGACCGCCGTCGCCGACGGGCGCACCGGAACGAACTTGGCGAGGTAGTCCAGCGTGTCGGCCGGGACGTTCTCGAACTCGGTGGTGATCGCGGCGCAGCCTTGGGCGAATTCATCCAGCGCCACGTAGTCGTCGTAAGCGGCACAAAAATGCCGTTCGGCGATCTGGCCGGCCGGAGAATTCTTGTCAGGGTCGAGCACCCAGACCTGGTAACCCAACTCATGGGCGGCAGAAACGAAGAAGCGGCCGAGCTGGCCGCCCCCAAGCATGCCCAGCGTGGCGGGCGGGAGAATCATCGTGGCGCTCAAGACTGGAACCTCGTCTGCACTTCAAATTTGGGCAAAATTTCGGGGCGACCGTAGCAATTACACTTCGGGCAGCTTCATGGCCAGGACCTTCTCGGTCTGGGCCTGACGGAAGGCCTGCAGCTTGGCATTCAGCGCCGGGTTGTCGTTGGCCAGCATGGCGACGGCAAACAGGGCCGCATTGGCGGCGCCTGCCTCGCCGATGGCAAAGGTGGCGACCGGGATGCCCTTGGGCATCTGGACGATGGAATGCAGCGAATCGACGCCGGACAGCGCCTTGGACTGGACCGGCACGCCGAGCACCGGCACGATGGTCTTGGCGGCCAGCATGCCCGGCAGGTGGGCAGCGCCGCCAGCCCCGGCGATGATCGCCTTGAGGCCGCGCTCGCCGGCCATGGCAGCGTAATCGAACAGCAGGTCGGGGGTGCGGTGGGCGGAGACGACACGGGCCTCGAAGGGGACGCCGAATTCCTTGAGGATCACGGCGGCGGCCTGCATGGTCGGCCAGTCGGAATCGGAGCCCATGACGACGCCGACGAGGGGTTGATGCACTGCGTTCATAGTCCGGCCTTTCGTTCGGCGGCTTCGATGGTGTTGGCGAGCAGCATGGTGATGGTCATCGGGCCGACGCCGCCCGGCACCGGGGTGATCTGGCCGGCGACCTCAAGGCAGCCGGCGAAATCGACGTCGCCGCACAGCTTGCCATCGGGCAGGCGGTTGATACCGACGTCGATGACGACAGCGCCCGGCTTGACCATGTCTGCGGTGACGAATTTCGGCTTGCCGATGGCGGCGACCAGGATGTCGGCGCGACGGGTGTGGAATTTCAGGTCTTTGGTGCGCGAGTTGCAGACGGTGACCGTCGCCCCGGCATTGATCAGCAGCAGCGCCATCGGCTTGCCGACGATGTTGGAACGGCCGATGACCACGGCCTCCTGGCCGGTCAGGTCAACGTTGCCTTTCTCGAACATCTTCATGACACCGTACGGCGTGCAGGGGATGAAACGCGGGTTGCCCTGGGCCAGCGCGCCGACGTTCTCGGCGTGGAAGCCATCAACGTCCTTGTCGGCGGCGATCGCTTCGAGCACGGCTTCCTCGTCGAAGTGTTTCGGCAGCGGCAACTGGACGAGGATGCCATGGATATTCGGATCGGCGTTCAGTTCGGCGATCTTGTTCAGCACGGTTTCCTGGTCGACCGTCGCTTCGTAGGTGATCTTTTCGGAATGCATGCCGATGGCCAGGCAGCCATTGACCTTGTTGCGGACATAGACCTCGGAAGCCGGATCGGCCCCGACCAGAATGACCACCAGCCCGGGCCGGTGTCCCTTGGCGGCCAGCGCTTCCACGCGAGCCTTGAAGCTTTGGCGCAGTTCTTCTGCCAGCGCCTTGCCATCGATAATGTGTGCCGTCATCGTCGCATCCAACAAAAAAAGAAAGGGGAAAGGCGGAGGCCTTTCCCTTTGAATTGAATGGATTTTACCAGATTTAGCCGGCGTCGCCGCCGGAAGCGGGTCGAGACGGGGCAAAACGGGCCAATTCGGCGACCAGATCGGCGACCCGGATCGGCTTGGCAACGTAGCCGTCCATGCCGGAATCGAGGCAACGCTGACGGTCGCCATCCATCGCATTGGCGGTCATAGCGACAATCGGCACATGGCCACCAAGCTCCGCCTCCTCATTGCGAATCTGGCGGGTCGCCTCGAGGCCGTCCATCTCGGGCATCATCATGTCCATCAGAACCTGATCGTAGTCGCCCTCGCGCCACATCTTCAACGCCTCCAGCCCGTTGTTGGCGACGCTGACGATGCAGCCCCGCTGCTCGAGGAGGCGCACGGCCAGCTTCTGGTTCACCGGATTGTCTTCGGCCAGCAAGATACGCAGACCGCGCGGCAATTCGACAGTTTTCGCCGGTTGCGCGGCGGGCGCTACCGGCACCTCGGCGATCTCCACCCGGGCCGTAAAGGAAAACTCGGAGCCGCTACCCAATTCGCTGGTCACCCAGATTTCACCGCCCCACATCTCGACCAGCCGCCGGCAGATCGCCAGGCCCAGGCCCGTCCCGCCAAAGCGCCGGGTAATACTGCCATCGGCCTGCGAAAAGGCGTCGAAGATGCCGGCCCACTTTTCCTTTGGAATGCCGATGCCCGTATCGCGCACCCGGAAGATCAGTTCGCAGGCGCTGCCCGGCCCGCCCGCCCGCCGCTCGACGCAGACAGTCACCGAGCCACGTTCGGTGAATTTGATGGCATTGCCCAGCAGATTGAGCAGCACCTGGCGTAAACGCACCGGATCGAGCACCACATGGCTAGGCAAATCCTCCGCCATCTCCAGGCGCAAGGCCAGCGACTTCTCGGCTGCCCGGCTCTCCAGCATCCGGCAGGCGGCCTCCGGGACCGAACGCAGTTCGAAGGAGATCGGCTGCAGGGTCATGTGACCCGCTTCGATCTTCGAGAAATCAAGAATCTCGTTGATCACCTCGAGCAGGTGCAACGACGAATGCTTGACCGTACTCATGTATTCGCGCTGCTCCGCGGACAGTTCGGTGCCAAGCGCCAGTTCGGTCATGCCCAGTATGCCGTTCAAGGGCGTGCGGATTTCGTGGCTCATATTGGCCAGGAATTCGCCCTTGATTGCGTTGGCGCTTTCCGCCGATGCCTTGGCCGCTCCCAGGTCGGCGAGCAGGTTCTCGATCCGGTCGGCCATCTGGTTGAAGGCGTGTGCTGTAGCGACGATTTCGGCAGCCCCTTCCGGCTTGGCCCGACCCGAAATCGCGCCTTGCCCGAACTGCTCGACCACTTTCGACAACCTGACCAGGGGGCGCAAATCCTGGCGCAGGGCCACGGCCAGAAGTGGCAGGAAAATCGCCAGCGACAGTAGGCCGCCAAAGAGCGCAAGGCGTCCGATATGCCACAGGTCATCAAGCACGGCGTCGGCCGATGGCTGGACGAGCAACTTGCCGTAGCGTACGCCGCCGACGGTGATTTCCATCACGTGCGGCTGGAATTCGCCGATCACCGCAGTGATCAGGCGAGACCCCCGCGACTCCGGCTCTTGCTCTCGCGCATCGAGAACGACCGCCCCGCTGTCAGGATGGAGCAGGGCCAGACGTTCGATCGAGCGATGCTCGACGACCCCCGACATGGTCTGACGGGCGGTTTCCAGATCGCCGACGATCAAGGTCTGTTCGAGAATAGGCAGCAGCGCGGCGCCAACCGAACGCGCCGAATCCTCCGCCACCCGGCGGGCGCGATCGGCCTGCGCCCACATCTGCACGACGACCCCGGCCACCGTCAGCAGCGTAAGGCCGACGACGACGAGGATCAGAACGCGTCTGACCAGCCCGGAGGAATTTTCCTGCATGGAACTCAGTTCGGCACGGCCCGATAGGTTCGGCGAACGATGTCGTAATCCTTCTCGCCGGCGGGGAAGAATCCGGGGAACTGGTTGGCCTCAAGAATGGGCGCCGCCTTGGGGTCCTTGCGCATGGCCAGCAATGCCTCGCGGATACGCTCGACCTGCTCGGCAGGCAAGCGCGGATGCACCAGAACCGCGAGGTCCGGATATGGCTCGGAGGTATAGATCTCGCGGTAACGCAGGCCCGTTCGCGCCGCATACTGGCTGAGGTAGCGTGAATTGACGCCGACCGCGTCGACCTGACCGGCGGCCAGCTGCGCCAGCGCCCCTTCCTGGTTGCCGGCGAACACTTCCTTTTCAGCCACGCCGGCCTTGCGCAGCGCGGCCTTGGGCACGGCATAGGCGACAAAGGCGTTTTGCGACGGATATGCAACACGCTGGCCATTCAGGTCTTTCAGGCGACGCACCTTGCTCGACTCGAGTACGGCGAGCACGCCGAAAATGGGCGCATTGCCCCAGCGCGCCAGCACCTTGTAGGTACCGTCGAATTCCTGCCGGAAATTGTGGTTGGTGAACACCAGGTCGAATTCGCCGCGGGCCATCATGGCATTGGTCGCCTGAACGTTCTGGCCCATGCGCAGCTGGAACTTGTAACCAGTCGCGCCACCGAGATAGTTGAACACCGGATTCCAGCGCTCTGCCGTCAGTTGTGGGCTTTGCTGGTTAAGCACACCAAAGACCAGCTGCGGCTCCTGCGCCGCGGCTCCGGTCAATGCGCCCCAGCACAAGGCCGCAGCCCAAAAACATCCTATTTTTTTCATGTTTGTCTCCTTTTATGGGGAGCGATTCTATCGTGGGTTCAGTCGTCCCGAGCAAACGCCGGGTGCGCGGTACCAAATGGCAGATAGCCGGCCGTTGATGGACATCAAATCACCGGCGGCCACCATGGCGCGACAATGATCGTCCGTTGCCACCCAGTCCGTCATGATCGCCAACCCCACCTTCGAGCAGGTCCCCGTCACCGAGCCAGACACCCGCCGCATACCCGGCAACAAGGGCATCTGGGCCGGCATCACCTGCGAGTTCGTCGAGTTTTCGGTGCTGTTCGCGGTCTATTTCATTGCCCGCGCGCACTTTCCCGATGCCTTCCACGAGGGCGCCCAGCGACTTTCCATCGTTGCCGGCACGACGATCACACTGTTGATGATCACCAGCAGCTACTTCATCGCCTGCTCGGTCAATGCCATCCGCCAGGACAGGCAGCGGGCGGCCGTGATCTGGCTGATCGCTGGACTGATCATCGCCCTTGGCTACCCGCTGACCAAGGCATTGGAAATCAACTGGAACCTGGCGCATGGGATCAACGGCGAGTCGGGCATCTTCTTCACCGTTTACTACTACCTGACTTTCACCCATCTGGTCCATGGAACTTGGGGCATTCTCGGCATCCTCTGGGTGCTCGCCCGACTGGCCTTTGGCGGCTACTCGTCGCGCGACTATGCCGGGCTGGAAGCACTGGCCAGCTACTGGCACGCCACCGACATCATCTGGCTGGTCATCTTCCCGATGTTCTACGTACTGGCCTGACCATGACGCCGAAAAACGACCATTTTCGCGAGCTGACCGTAGCATGGCTGGCCCTGGTCGCGCTGACGCTGTTCAGCCTCGGCCTCAGCGAGTGGTTCCGTGACGCCCGCTGGTTGCCGTTACTGGTCGCCGCCATCATCTGGTTCAAGGGCGCACTGGTCGCCCGTAGCTTCATCGAAAGTCACATCGCCCATCCCTTCATTGCCCGGGTACTGAAGGTCTTCATCGCCGTCGCGCCGATCGCCCTGATCGCCACCGCCTTTTATGGCGGCACGCTGGCCCGCTGGGCCACGCTTTAGGCACTGTTACACGTAGTACACGGCAATCTGCCGTCGACTGCCAGCACCCCAAACCAAACGCCCGTTTTCCAAAAAAACCCCCGATACGCGTTTTCCCTTATTGCACGATACGAATTTTGTTTTTACAATGCGAAACACGAACTAGGGAAAATACGGGCTCGCGAACCGACCCGTTAGCAGCTAAAGTTGTTTTACCCACCAGGTAAAACAGAACGAAAACCAACGTAGGAGACAAAATCATGGCCGACCAGCCGAACGCCCTGCCTGACCCCGCCGACGTAGACCCCCAGGAAACCAAAGAATGGATCGATGCCCTCGAAGGCGTCATCAACCTGGAAGGCCCGACCCGCGCCCATTACCTGATCGAGAAAGTCATCGGCCAGGCCCGCCTGCAGGGGGTCGACATCCCCTACTCGGCCAACACCGAATACATCAACACCATTCCCGTCGAGCAGCAGCCCAAGTACCCGGGCAATGCCGACATGGAAATCAAGATTCACTCCTACATCCGCTGGAACGCGATGGCCATGGTCGTCCGCGCCAACAAGGACACCAACGTCGGCGGCCACATTGCCTCCTTCGCTTCGGCCGCCGCGCTCTACGACGTCGGCTTTTCGCATTTCTGGCGCGCCCCCTCGGCCGATAACGGCGGCGACCTGATCTTCTTCCAGGGCCACTCGGTGCCCGGCGTCTATTCCCGCGCCTACATGCTCGGCCGCTTCAGCGAAGAGCAGATGGACCACTTCCGCCAGGAAACCGGCGGCAAGGGCATTTCCTCCTACCCGCACCCGTGGCTGATGCCGGATTTCTGGCAGTTCCCGACCGTCTCGATGGGCCTCGGCCCGATCCAGGCCATCTACCAGGCCCGCTTCATGAAGTATCTCGACTCGCGCGGACTGGCCAAGGCCGGTGATCGCAAGGTCTGGGCCTTCCTCGGCGACGGCGAGACCGACGAGGTCGAATCGCTGGGCGCCATCGGCATGGCCGGCCGCGAGAAGCTGGACAACCTGATTTTCGTGATCAACTGCAACCTGCAGCGCCTCGACGGCCCGGTACGCGGCAACGGCAAGATCATCCAGGAACTCGAAGGCGAGTTCCGCGGTGCCGGCTGGAACGTCGTCAAGCTGATCTGGGGCACACACTGGGACGCCCTGTTCGCCCGCGACAAGAAGGGCATCCTGAAGCGCCGCATGATGGAGTGCGTGGACGGCGAGTACCAGACCTTCAAGGCCAAGAACGGCGCCTATGTCCGCGAGCATTTCTTCAACACCCCCGAACTCAAGGAACTGGTCGCCGACTGGACCGACGATGAAATCTGGGCGCTGAACCGCGGCGGCCACGACCTGTTCAAGATATTCGCCGCCTACGACCGCGCCATCAAGCACAAGGGCGCCCCGACGCTGATCCTGGCCAAGACCATCAAGGGCTTCGGCATGGGCCAGGCGGGCGAGGCGATGAACATCTCGCACCAGCAAAAGAAAATGGACAAGGAGCAGATTGGCCGTTTCCGCGACCGTTTCAACCTGCCGGTGCCGGACGACAAGCTGGAAGAGCTGCCCTACCTGAAGTTTGCCGAAGACTCGCCGGAATACCAGTACATGCGCCAGCGCCGCATGGACCTCGGCGGCTTCCTGCCGACCCGTCGCCGCAAGGCCGAACCGCTGGCCATTCCGTCCCTCGACACCTACGCCGCACTGTTGAAGGCTTCCGGCGAAGGCCGCGAACTGTCGACAACGATGGCCATCGTCCGCATCATGAACATGCTGTTGAAGGACAAGAATATCGGCAAGAACGTCGTGCCCATCGTGCCCGACGAATCACGCACCTTCGGCATGGAAGGCATGTTCCGCTCGGTTGGCATCTGGAGCCAGGAAGGCCAGAACTACGTGCCGGAAGACCACGACCAGCTGATGTTCTACAAGGAATCGAAGACCGGTCAGGTGCTGCAGGAAGGCATCAACGAAGCTGGCGCGATGAGCGACTGGATCGCTGCCGCCACCTCGTATTCCGTGCATAACGTACAGACCATTCCGTTCTACATCTGCTATTCGATGTTCGGCATGCAGCGCGTGCTCGACCTCGTCTGGGCAGCCGGCGACCAACGCGCCCGCGGCTTCCTGATCGGCGGTACGGCCGGCCGGACGACCCTGAACGGCGAAGGCCTGCAGCACGAGGATGGCCACAGCCTGATCCTCTCCAACCTGATCCCGAACTGCATCTCCTACGACCCGACCTTCCAGTACGAAGTCGCCGTCGTCACCCAGGACGGCATGCGCCGGATGTTCCAGGAGCAGGAAGACGTTTTCTACTACCTGACAGTGATGAACGAGAACTACGAGCACCCGGACATGCCAGTCGGTGCCGAGGCCGACATCATCAAGGGCATGTACGCGTTCAGGAAGGGTGGCGAATCAAAGGGACCGCGCGTCCAGCTGCTCGGTTCCGGCACCATCTTCCGCGAAGTCATTGCTGCCGCCGACCTGCTCCGTAACGACTGGGGCGTCGAGGCCGACCTCTGGGGCTGCCCGAGCTTCAACGAACTGGCCCGCAACGGCCAGGACGTCGCTCGCTGGAACCTGCTGCACCCGCTCGAAGCGCCGCGCCAGTCGCATGTCGAACTGAAGCTGGCCGATGCCAAGGGTCCGGTCGTCGCCGCCACCGACTACATCAAGCTGTTCGCCGAGCAGATCCGTCCGTTCGTCAAGGCACCGTATGTCACGCTGGGCACCGACGGTTTCGGCCGTTCCGACACCCGCGAGAAGCTGCGCCACCATTTCGAGGTAGACCGTCACTGGGTCACGCTGGCTGCCCTGAAGGCGCTGGCCGATGCCGGCGAGATCGAACGCGAGAAGGTCGCCGCCGCCCTGGTCAAGTACAACCTTGACCCGAACAAGCCGAACCCGCTGACGGTTTAAGGGGAGAGACAACATGAGCCAAATCATCGAAGTCAAAGTCCCCGATATCGGCGATTTTTCCGACGTGCCGGTCATCGACCTGTTCGTCAAGGTCGGCGACAGCATCAAGGTCGACGACGCCATCGCCACCCTCGAATCCGACAAGGCCACCATGGACGTGCCGAGCACGGTTGCCGGCGTGGTCAAGGAAGTGCTGATCCAGCTCGGTTCCCGCGTCAGCGAAGGTGCCGTCCTGATCAAGGTGGAAAGCGGTGCAGCCGCTGCCGCCGCACCGGCCCCGGCCGCCCAGGCCGCTGCCCCGGCGCCCGCCCCCGCTGCGGCACCCGCCCCGGTTGCCGCGCCGGTTGCCGCGCCGGCCGCCACCGGTGGTGGCGTGGTCGAAGTCAAGGTGCCGGATATCGGCGACTTCTCCGACGTGCCGGTCATCGACCTGTTCGTCAAGGTCGGCGACAGCATCAAGGTCGACGACGCCATCGCCACCCTCGAATCCGACAAGGCGACCATGGACGTCCCGTCCACCGTCGCCGGTGTGATCAAGGAAGTGCTGGTCCAGCTCGGTTCCAAGGTCAGCGAAGGTGCCGTACTGATCAAGGTTGAGACCGGCGCTTCGGCCCCGGCCGCCGCACCCGCTGCCCAGGCTGCTGCGCCCGCCCCCGCGGCCGCTCAGGTTTCGGCCCCAGCCGCGGCACCGGCAGCAGCATCTGCCCCGGCCGCCCTCGCCCCGGCCCTACCGGTCGGCGGCAAGGTCCATGCTTCGCCCTCGGTCCGTGCCTATGCCCGCGAACTCGGCATCGACCTGTCCAAGGTCGCCGCCTCCGGGCCGAAGGGTCGCATCGTCAAGGAAGACCTGACCAAGTACGTCAAGGGCGTGATGACCGGATCGATTTCCGGCCCGGTTGCCTCCGCCTCGGGCGGCGTCGTCGGTGGCGGCGTGCTCGACCTGCTGCCCTGGCCGAAGGTCGATTTCGCCAAGTTCGGCGAAGTCGAGGTCAAGCCGCTGTCGCGCATCAAGAAGATTTCCGGCCAGAACCTGTCGCGCAACTGGGTGATGATCCCGGCTGTCACGTACCACGAAGATGCCGACATCACCGACCTCGAAGCCTTCCGCGTCCAGCTCAACAAGGAAAACGAGAAGTCCGGCAACAAGCTGACCATGCTCGCCTTCCTGATCAAGGCCTGCGTCAAGGCGATGCAGCGCTTCCCGGAATTCAACGCCTCGCTGGACGGCGACAATCTGGTGCTGAAGAAGTATTTCAACATCGGCTTCGCTGCCGACACACCGAACGGCCTTGTCGTCCCGGTGATCAAGAACGCTGACAAGAAGGGCGTCTTCGAGATTGCCAAGGAATCCGGCGAACTGGCCAAGCAAGCTCGTGACGGCAAGCTGAAGCCGGCCGACATGTCCGGCGCCTGCTTCACCATTTCCAGCCTGGGCGGCATCGGCGGCACCTACTTCGCACCGATCGTCAATGCACCGGAAGTCGCCATCCTCGGCGTCAACAAGTCGGCCATGAAGCCGGTCTGGGACGGCAAGCAGTTCGTGCCGCGCCTGACCCTGCCGCTGTCGCTGACCGCCGACCACCGCGTCATCGACGGCGCGCTGGCCACCCGCTTCAACGTCTATGTCGCCGAACTGCTGGCCGACATGCGCCGCATGATCGTCTGAGGGGAAAGCGATGAGCCAACTCATTGAAGTCAAAGTGCCGGACATCGGCGACTTTTCCGACGTGCCGGTCATCGACCTGTTCGTCAAGGTCGGCGATGCGATCAAGGTCGACGACGCGATTGCCACGCTGGAATCCGACAAGGCGACCATGGACGTACCGTCCACCGTCGCCGGCACGGTCAAGGAAGTGCTGATACAGCTCGGTTCCCGCGTCAGCGAAGGCGCCGTTCTGATCAAGGTGGAGGCTGGCGCTGCAAATGCTACGGTCGCCCCCGAAAAAACGGCAAAAACCGAATCCGCTCCGGCGGCGCCGGTCGCCGCTCCGGTCGCTGCCAGCCACGGCGGCGGTGCCGACATCGAGTGCGACATGCTCGTCCTCGGCGCCGGACCCGGTGGCTATTCGGCCGCCTTCCGCTCGGCCGACCTGGGCATGAAGACGGTCATCGTCGAGCGCTACGCCACCCTCGGCGGCGTCTGCCTGAACGTCGGCTGCATTCCGTCCAAGGCCCTGCTGCACGTTGCCGCGGTCATGGAAGAAGCCCAGCATGCGGCCGATCTCGGCGTCACTTTCGCCGCCCCGCAGGTCGACATCGACAAGCTGCGCGCCCACAAGGACAAGGTCGTCGGCAAGCTGACCGGCGGCCTGGCCGGCATGGCCAAGGGCCGCAAGGTCGAGGTCGTGCGCGGCTACGGTTCCTTCCTCGATCCGCACCACATCGAGGTGGAAGTCACCGACGGCAGCGCACAGGACAAGACCGGAGCCAAGAAAGTCATCAAGTTCAAGCAGTGCATCATCGCCGCCGGTTCGGCTGCCGTGCATCTGCCCTTCATCCCCAAGGACCCGCGCATCGTCGATTCGACCGGGGCGCTGGAACTGCGCTTCGTGCCGGAGAAGATGCTGGTCATCGGCGGCGGCATCATCGGCCTGGAAATGGCCACTGTCTATTCGACGCTCGGCGCCCGCGTCGATGTCGTCGAAATGATGGACGGCCTGATGCAGGGCCCCGACCGCGACGCGGTCAAGGTCTGGGAAAAGCAGAACCTGCACCGCTTCGACAAGGTCATGCTGAAGACCAAGACGGTGGCTGTCGAGGCCAAGGACGACGGTCTCTATGTGAAATTTGAAGGCGACGGCGTCTCGCCCGAGCCGGTCAAGTACGACATGATCCTGCAGGCCGCCGGCCGCGCGCCGAACGGCAAGAAGATAGCCGCCGAGAAGGCGGGCGTTGCGGTGACCGAGCGCGGCTTCATCAACGTCGATGCCCAGATGCGCACCAACGTGCCGCACATCTTCGCCATCGGCGACCTGGTCGGTCAGCCGATGCTGGCCCACAAGGCGGTGCATGAGGCGCACGTCGCGGCGGAAGTTGCGGCCGGCCACAAGGCCGCCTTCGACGCCCAGGTCATCCCCGGCGTCGCCTATACCCACCCGGAAGTGGCGTGGGTCGGCTATACCGAAGACCAGGCCAAGCAGGAAGGCCGCAAGGTCGAAACCGCCAAGTTCCCGTGGGCCGCTTCCGGCCGCGCCATCGCCAACGGCGCCGAGTACGGCTTCACCAAGCTGATCTTCGACGCCGAAACGCATCGCGTCATTGGCGGCGCCATCGTCGGCCCCAACGCCGGCGACATGATCGGCGAAGTCTGCCTGGCCATCGAGATGGGCTGCGACGCCGTCGATATCGGCAAGACCATCCACCCGCACCCGACGCTGGGCGAGACGGTCGGCATGGCCGCCGAAGTTGCCCACGGCACTTGCACGGACGTTCCCCCGCCGCGCAAGAAGTAACCGACCTCTGCGTTCGCTAGATTATTAGCGTTCGGTTTATGGCGACGGAACCCCCTTCCGTCGCCATTTTTTTGTCGCCGACGACCATTCGCAACCGTATGGAAAACGAGCCGGCGCGCTACAATGGCGGCCTTGTCATACCGTTGGAGCCGCGATGACCCGACATCCTCCACACCAGCAATTGCCCCGCCGCTCGGCCGCCGAACAGCTTCGCGTCGACGATGCGATCCGCGACATGTTCGAAGAACGCATGTGCTTCCACAAGCTGCTCGGCTTCGAGGTCAGTTCGCTCGACCCGGCCGGCCCATCGCTCAGTTTCTCGATGCGCGATGAGCTGATCGGCCATTACCAGCACGGCCGCCTGCATGGCGGGGTCATCTCGGCAGCGCTCGACAGCGTTGCCGGCCTGGCCGTCACTGTCGGCATCGCCGAAAAATTCCACGACGAAACCGCCGAGCAGATCGTCCATCGGTTCAATCGCGTCGGCACCATCGACCTGCGCACCGATTATTTGCATCAGGGCATGGGCCAGCGTTTCACGGCCACCGGCCGCATCATCCGGATGGGCGGACGTATCGCCTCGATCCAGATGAGCCTGCTCAACGACGAAGGCCTGCTGATCGCCACCGGCTGCGCGTCCTACGTGATCAGCTAGGCCGCACTGCCAAAATGCTACGGTAAGCACAAAAAAAGGGCCGAAATCGAAATTCCGGCGGTAGCGTCAAGCCCTAGAGAATCGGCACCCCCTGGTGCTCACCCCGTTCGTAAACCACGTTGGCGCGGCCGACGATCAGCGGGTCCAGATTGCCGATGCGCGCCGTATCCTTGTTGGCGTAAGGCAGCTTGTGCAGGATGTAGCGCATCGCATTCAACCGCGCCCGCTTCTTGCAATTCGACTTGATCACCGTCCAAGGCGCATCGGCAGTGTCGGTGTGGAAGAACATCGCCTCCTTGGCCTTGGTGTAGTCGTCCCACTTGTCGAGCGAAGCCAGGTCGATCGGAGACAGCTTCCATTGCTTCAGCGGGTGCACCTTGCGTTCGCGGAAGCGGCGGCGCTGCTCCTCGCGGCTGACCGAGAACCAGAATTTGATCAGATGCGTCCCGTTGCGCGTCAGCATGCGCTCGAACTCCGGCGCCTGACGCACGAATTCGGCGTATTCATGGTCGCTGCAGAAACCCATGACCCGCTCGACGCCAGCCCGGTTGTACCAGGAACGGTCGAACAGCACGATCTCGCCATTGGTCGGCAAATGCTGCACGTAACGCTGGAAATACCACTGACCGCGCTCCAGCTCGCTTGGCTTCTCCAGCGCGACAACGCGCGCCCCCCGAGGATTCAGGTGCTCCATGAAACGCTTGATGGTGCCCCCCTTGCCTGCCGCATCGCGGCCTTCGAACAGGATCACCACCTTCTGCCCGGTCTCCTTGACCCAGGCCTGCAGCTTCAGCAACTCGACCTGCAGCCGGTATTTCTGCCGCTCGTAGTTGCGGCGCTGCATCAGGTTGCGGTACGGGTAACCGCCTTCGCGCCAGTCGGGCAACAGCTCGTCGTCGGGATTCGGCGCCAACTGGTCAGCCACCATCCGTTGCTGTTTGAGCAAGCCCTTGAGCATGGCCACCGATTCCTCAGCCGGCGAGTTGGCCAGCACGTCGCGCAAGGCTGCCATTTTCGACTCTTGCGCCGCATCGCTGGCAGCATGCACGGAAAAAGCCTCGATCCCCGCCGGTGTCTGTGATGGCGCCACGTCGCCGCGAGCGACCGGGCGCTGGCGGGTGCGCGACTTGGCCGGCGCGCCCGATGTAATCGTCTTCTTTTTCGCTGTAACCATGTCACCCCCTGTGTGCTGATACCAAAGGGTTCATTTCACGCCTAAGCGCGAGGCTTGTCTAGTCCAGCAATTCCACCGGAATCATGGCGCGCAGCACGGTCTGCGTTTCGCCGCGGCGCACCCGGTTGCTCAACCACCACAGCGCGCCTTTCTTGATGCTCCACTCGGCCTCCTGCCCGGCCAGCAGCAGCGCAGCCATGCGACCGAGCGAAGGCTGATGGCCGACGATCAGCACCGAACCGTTCGCCGATGGCCAGCCGGATGCCGCTATCAGTTCCGATACACAGGCCTCCGGCCCGATCTTGCGATTTGTTTCAAAGGGCAGCTTCAGCGCTTCCACCGTTTGCTGTGTGCGCACCGAAGGGCTGACGATAATCCGCAGATCCTTGGGCTGATGGGCACGAATCCACGCCCCCATCGCCCGCGCCTGCTTCTCGCCGCGCTCGGTCAAACGCCGCTTCAGATCATCCTGGCCATCCTCGGCCTCGGCATGACGCCACAGCAGCAGATCCATGAATTGTCTCTTTATTTTTGGAAAGCCGGCATTCTCCGCCAGGGATGTTACGGCAGCATTGCAGACAAAGGATGACGCGTCCTTCTTTTCTACTCGGAATCGCCGGCGACCGTCTTGACACCCGTTGCCGCCATATCCACCGTCGTCCCCGCCACCGTCATCACGGAACAACCACTGCACACGCACATCGGCAGCAGCAAGCCTGCCAGCCAAACGAAAAAGTCGCAGACACGTCAGCGAAGCCATGAAGAGATATTGACGGCTCAGGCGCCGAAAAGCAAAGAGCCCAAGCTTGCGGCTTGGGCTCTTGCTGAATTCTGGTGGCCAAGGGCGGAATCGAACCACCGACACGCGGATTTTCAAGACAAATCACTACCCAGATTTCATTCCACCTACCTCGAAGAAACGTAACAAAATTTCCTTCTGTCTGCCCCGACCTTGGGCACCAACCGAACCGCCTACCGAACTTTTGTGAACCATCAGCGCCACCCTGGCCGTTTTATCGAACAGCATCAATGGGATGCACCAAGGTTCACCGACCCGCTGCCGATATGGCAATGGAACCGAGCAGGTTGCCCCGCCCGGCCCCTCAATTTATGCCACTTTCTGGAACGGCACCACCACGCCGTTGGGTAGCGGCACATCAGATTTCAGCTTCGGCACAATCAACGACGCCGTGTTCGCCGCCTCCTTCAACGTGTGCATCGACAGCCTTGCATAGCGCTGGCTGACGCGAGGATCGCTGTGGCCGAGAAGCACCTGCACGTCGTAGAGGCTTCGCCCGCTGGAAATCACGAGGTCCGCAAACTGGTGTCGGCAAGAATGGATTCTCATCTTTTCGATGCCGGCTGCCTTCCTCAGTCGATACCAAACTCGCGTAATCGTGGTGAATGGCTTTTCCGTCTCCGGGTTGGCGAAGATGGCGTCGAAGCGTTTCATCTTGGCAGCCTCCGCCAACACCCATAGCGCGCTGTCGTTCAGGGGCACGGTCCGTGACTTCTTCGACTTGGCCGTCGACGCCGGGATCGTCCAAAGCCCCTTTTCCAGATCGACTTGACGCCATGTTGCCGTCAGCGCCTCCGACAATCTAGCCCCGGTACTCAGCAGGAACATCAAGATATTGCAGACCGGGCGATTATGGTCGGTACGCAATATCTCCACCAGACGCTGCAACTGTTCGTCAGTGGCCACGTCGTGCAACTGGTTCTCGACATTCAAGAGCTTGACACCCTTCAGCACATTGCGCTCCAAGAACTCCCATTCCACCGCCAGATTGAGGGCATGGCGGATCAGCTTGATGTGATGATCCTGGCTGGCGGGTCTCAAACCTGACTTGGACAGTTCATTCTGAAATTGCTGCACCTGATATCGGGTCAGTTCGGAAATTTTGGTGTCGCCGAATTTGGGCTTGATGCGGATACGGTACAACTGATCGTCACGAACCCAACTACGCTTGTGCAGCTTCACGTGCGGGAAATAATGGTCGGTCATGAAGGTGTCCATGGTCATATCGGCAAGCACAGGTTTGACTTCAGGGGCTTGCTTTGCGGCCTTGGCAAATTCGACCTTCTTTTCGTTCGCCAACTTTCGGGCTTGGGGCAGAGTTAATTCCTTGATAGTGCCCAGCCGTTCATAGGCCGTCTTGCCATGACGCTTGTAACGCAGAAAGTAAGTTGGAAGCATCTTGCCGGTGGCGTTGACCTGAATGAGTAGGCCACGAACGATGGTGTCACAAAATTCAGCCTTCTTTTCCCCTGCTGACACGACCAGGTGGTCGTCGATGAACGACTTGGTCAGTTCGATAATCATCGTGACACCTCGCTAATAGTGGCAGCGTGGACTTGCAGCGTGACCGACCTATCCTTAGATATGCCTGCCGCGTGGTCAATGTTTAACTCCATTTTCATAAGTCAGAATCCCTTTCAATTGATCAAAATAGTGGCACCCATGCCGCGTCCCGATACACCAGTTTCGGTGTGGCGGTGCCCAGAGGCGACGCAGGGGGCTGGTGCTTTTCGTTGATATGGATGACTTCTTCGGTGATGAGTGACTTCAAGGCATCCGACGACGCTCGATCACCGGCAAACAAGGCCTCGTCGAGGAAAACGATGAACGCACGTTCAAGATCGGCGTTGAAGCTTCCTGTGACATTGGCCGTCTTGTAAATATGCAGGTAAGTTGCCTGCCAAATGGAACGGAAGATGCGACCCAAGGTACCCTTACCGATACCTTGGCCGCCCATGAGGATGATCGTAATACCCGGCTTCTCCCAAGGCCGCTGAAGCGCATGGGCGATATAAGCGATCAGATAGGCATAGTGCTTCTGGTTACCGGCGCAGATCACTTCAAGCAGAAACGCCTGAATCAAAGGCCAAGCTCCCGCTTTTGGTTCAATGCTCGGCCCCACCCAAAGGTTCAGGAACCCCGGTGTCGTTTTGGCCGGGTTGAACTCCAAGCCTTCGTAGCAAACCGTATCGGGATGGGTAAAAAAAACTTTGACGACCTTGCTAGCATCGACAAGTGCGCATTCCCTTTTTAAGGTGCGCATCATCAACAGCGATGCATCGCCACGGTTATAGAAAACCAGCTTCTGTGCCGTACCCAGACGCCCAAGGGCATCCGCCCCCGAGCTATCATGGACCCAGATCTTGCCGCCGAGTTTGATCAGGAAGAAATGCTTCTGCAGAACAACCAGTGCAGCACGAAACTGCACCTGTTGTCCTACATCAGCAGCCGTGGAATCCTCTGCACTGATGGCTGGCTTGGTCATAGCACGTCATTGCCATCGCTATCGGCAGCACCACCATCATCATGCGAATACACCCACCCTTCCTGCTGGGCGCTCCAGAAAATGGTACCCAAAGTCACTCGCTTCCCCGTGTAGTTGTCGGTAAGGAAACGGTTCCAAACACGGTCAAAGCACTGTTTGCCGGACACGCCTTGGCTGCCGGGTTCGTTCCATTTGGTCGAGGGGACGCCGCCCAGATCACCGCAACTCCAGTCCTTTGCAAGCGTGTAGAGCCTATCGTGCAGCGCCGGGAAATGGCGTGCTTCATATGCCATCGGTGCCAGTCGATGGAATTTCCAGGTTTTGTCGTCGCAGTCTGGCGACAGAGCTTTTAGGGCAGACGCCAATGACAGCAAATTCGGCGGCTCACGATCGATGTCCTCCTCAAAAGGTTCAGGTGTCATGGGAGCACGCACTTGAACTGCTTTTGCCACCGGCTCTTTTGCTACAACCGGCAATGTCACCATCGCGGCGTCTATAGCGTTGAGCATTATTGCCAGCTCAATGTGCTCGTCGTTCGAAGAAATGATGCTTACAGGACGCGGCGGTAAAGACTTATGGTTGTCGGTTCCGGGCACACGTAAGACGCTAGCGATGTCAGCCGTCCGAGAAGGGTCAGCACGCAGCCCCACCGCCTTCATCAACGCCTTAAATTTGTCTGCGTAGCTCAGCCACTTCTCACGACCAAGAACATCCGTGAGTATCCAGTAGCAATGCACTCCACTCCCGCTGCCGACAACGTAATTTGGCTGAGGCACTTTGGCCTTGCTGCAGAATTCATCAAGCGCCGCCTGCGCCTCGTCGAGGGTTGCGTAACCCTTGCCTGTGAACACTTCGAGCATTTCCAAACATGGCGGGATGAAAGGCCGCTCGTGGAAGCGAAGTCGCAATTTCAACACATCCCATCCCAAATGGAAAAATCAATTTGCATGGCTAAGCAGGTGTTGTAAATTGAATATCAGCGTTGCTATGCGAGCCTCACATCGATCGCAGCAAGAAGCGGAAATGCCATGACCAATCATCAACGTGTCGGTGCAGTATCAAATGCGCACGCTGGGCGCGAATTTGAAGTAGAGGCCCTAGAGTATTTTTCGCGTGTCGAAGGTATTGAAATGACCCCATCGATCTCGCTGCCCTTAGGGGTTGGCAAGAAAACCAAGTTGCACCGCTTTGACTTAGGAGCACTCGAACCCGCTGTACTGGTGGAGTGCAAGTCACACAACTGGATGGCAACAGGAAACATGCCAAGCGCCAAAGTTACGGTGAGGAACGAAGCAATGTATTACTTTCACCTTGCTCCCAAGCATTACCGCAAGGTCATGTTCGTGTTGGAGTCACGTCACGCAAAGCAAACGGACTCACTTGCCGAGTATTACGTGAGGATCAATTCGCACCTAATCCCGGACGAGGTTGAGATTTTTGAGTACAACCCCGTAACCAAGGCTGGTCGCTACGTCAGCCGAAGAGCGGCAACGGTCGAGTAGCGGGCTTAGCCGTTACAATGAGGGCTGCTCGAACTTTCCTTTGCCAGAGAAGTTCCAGGTTACCTTGAACGTAGCACCACCTTTTATACCGCTTGCTTGCTCAAGAATTCGAGGCCACCAACGTACCAGCTGGCAGGCTTTGTCCCAGAATGGATGATTCCCCCACGATTTGTCGAGGAAAAAGACAAGCAATCCTGCTCGCTTAAGCGCTTCGCGTTCGAGTCCCTTGTTCAACTTATCGTGGGTGATAACAACCCATTCACCCTCCTTCGAGAGTGCGTTAATCCACGTAATGTCGGCCGTATTCTGGGGAAACTTATCTTTCAGGTGAAATACTGAATGACGCTCAGGCTCTGATAGTGCGTTCAATGCACGCGCCAACGCGGGGGGAAGATTATTGTCGACGAAGAACTTCACGCAGCTAATCGTTCTTCAAATGCAACGGCGGCTTCGACTGCACTCACTGGAATTTCATACAATCGGGCCACGGTGTGTTTATCACCTTCTGCTTTGAGCGCATCATAAAGCGTCGAGGTGCGGATCCCAACATTCGTCACAATAGGCTTTCCGAATGCAATCTGAGGATCCAATACTACCGATTTGCCGCCCATCGGGAACCAGCGCAGTGCAAGATCATTCTCACCGAATTCGATCCCCCGATATAACGACGCTTGGATCACTTGGGCGAAGGCATATTGCTTCCGTACCAAATCAAGGAATTGGGTTTCACCATTTTCCTCGAGAGCTTCGGCAAATATGGTCCGGCCGTCAGTTCGGAAACGCTTGCAGGTGAAGGGGTAAGGATGGTTAAAGAGTTCGCGGGCATGCTGGCTAGCGCTGCGGATTGTCTGCAAGCTGACGCCATGGGAACGAAACGCATTGACGAATCGAACCTCAAGCAGATCGTGGAAACTGATTCCCTCGATCTCCTCATCTGCCAGTTCGGTATCCCAAAGAGGAGTGCTCTCGATTCGCTCCTTAGACTTCCGATCCTTGTAGGAGTACCCGTCAAGCCATCTGCGCAAATCCCTAGCAGGGATATTTGCTAATTTCGACGCCTCAGGAAAGGTGTAAAGACCGACGCCAACCAAACTCATCTTGCCCTCCTTTCCGTCTGCGACTTTATGGTTCAGAGTGATTTTGTAGAAGTCGTTTGTAAACATGAAGTTAAAAACAACTTCTCACTTAGCTAGTTTAGCCAATTTAAGACCTGACAGCAATCCAAATCCATCAGCAGTATTCAAATTGACTATTAAGAATGTGGGCATCCTTGAGAAAGCCCTTTGGTCGGTAATTTTGGCGATGCCGACTGAAAGTACCTTCAACCGAGTCGTTTACATATCTCAGTTGTCAGCGCCGACTGGTTCATGCAGAACCAAGCGAATCCTCTACAGCATAGCCACCGAACCTTACCGAACCTTCTCGTAGCTTCCCGGTTCGGTTGAGTTCGGCAAAGGCTTTATTCCTTCTTCTCGTCGTCACTTTCTGCGACAGCCTTCACCCCAGCTGCAGCAACATCAACTGTCGTCTCCGCCACCGTAGCACCAACCTTGACGGTCGTCGCCACTACGGTCACCGCAGCATCGGCCACGGCGACCACGGAGCAGCCGCCACAGGCCAGCATAGACAACAGGCAAAGCAGACGGAAAATCATCAATCGCATCGGGTTCATGGCTGATAGTGATCGTTTCAAGCGCCAAAAGCAAAGAGCCCAGCTTTGCGGGCTGGGCTCTTGCAGGAATCTTGGTGGCCAAGGGCGGAATCGAACCACCGACACGCGGATTTTCAATCCGCTGCTCTACCAACTGAGCTACTTGGCCAAAAGGAGGGCGCATTATAGCGGGGTGATTGTCGCTCCGCAACTGGTGGCGCCATTTTCAGGCATTCAACGTGGCACGGGGCGGACCATAGTCACGTGCCGATGGGCGGAGTCTGGCGATAAAGTTCGGAAAAATCGTCCGGAACTGGCGGAGGCGGAGGGGGCAAGTGCCAGGCCGCAAAGGCGACGCGGGCGATGGCGCCGCGGCCGGCGGGATTGGGCCGCAGACTGGCCCGGGAATCGTGCTGCACGGCGATTTCCTGGACGATGGCAAGGCCGAGCCCGCTGCCTTCGGTGGTGGCGTCGTCTACCCGGTAGAAACGCTCGAAGACCAGTTCGGCCTGCTCCTCGCTTAGACCGATACCATTATCCTCAACCTCAAGGAGCACCGTTGCCGGCGTGGCCAGCACACGAACGGTGACGTGCCCACCATTAGGGGTATAGCGCAGGGCATTGTCGATCAGGTTCTTGGCCAGCTCACGCAACAAGAACGGATTGCCAAGGATCATCGCTGGACCGTCGGCCTCGTAACCAAGATCGATATCCTTTTCGAGGGCGGCCATCACCCAGTCTTCGACGACCTCGCGGACCAGCTGGGCGAGGTCGAGCGGTTCATGCTTCTGATGGGCGACTTCGCCACCTTCGGTGCGGGCCAGAGTCAGCAGCTGATTGACCAGACGCCCTGCCCGGTCGACGCCGGTGGCAATCTGGCGCAATGCGTGGCGGAGCGCGGCCGGATCCGTTTCGCGGAAGGCAAGCTGTGCCTGGGTCTTCAGACCGGTCAGCGGGGTGCGCATCTGGTGGGCGGCATCCGCAACAAAACGCTGCTGGGCCTCGACGTTGCGCTTCATCCGCTCAAGCATTTCGTTGAAGGCTTCGACCAGCGGCTCCAGCTCTTCCGGCACGCGGTGGGTGGCGATCGGCGAAAGATCGGCCGGCTCGCGCGTCTCGATAGTCTGGCGCAGGCGGGTCAGCGGACGCAGGCCACGCGACAGGCCGAACCAGACGAGGATGACGGCCAGCGGGATGATGATGAACTGCGGCAGGATGACGCTGGCGACGATCTTGTTGGCCAGCTGGCTGCGCTTTTCGGTGGTTTCGCCAACTTCGATCAGAACCCACTGGGATTTGGGCATTCTGGGTTCGGCCAGGTAGGTGTAAGCCAGGCGCAGGTCCTGCCCCCTGAAATCGGCATCGCGCAAATAGATCTCGCCGGGAATGCTCCGGTCGTCCGGCACCTGATTGGCAGCCGGCAGATCCTTGTCGCCGGCGAGCAATTTGCCGTCAGCCGTCAGCACATGAAAATAGACGCTATCGGTTTCGTCGGCCCGCAGCAGCGCCCGAGCCGAGGCAGGCAGCGAAAGCAGCGGCTTGCCGTTGACCAGTTTGACCTGACGGGAAATCGCGGCGACATGCTCGCGCAGGGCCTGGTCGTAAGGAAAATTGGCGACGTTGTTGGCGAAGTAATGCGTGAAGGCAATACTCAGCGGCCAGACAAAGAGTAGCGGCGCCAACATCCAATCGAGGATCTCGCCAAATAGCGAGCGCTCGGTATCGGATGTCGCCGGGAGCGGCTTACTCGCCTTGGGGTCGCTCAAGGCAGTACCCCAGACCGCGAACGGTAGCGATCTTCACACCGCCCGGCTCGATCTTCTTGCGCAGCCGATGGACATAGACTTCGATGGCGTTGTGGCTGACTTCCTCGCCCCAGCCGCAGAGATGGTCAACCAGCTGGTCCTTGCTGACCAGGCGGCCCATGCGACTGAGCAGGACTTCGAGCAAGCCGATTTCACGCGCCGACAGTTCGAGTTGCTGGCCGTTGACCTGTGCCACCCTGCCGACCTGATCGTAGCTCAGCGCACCGCAGACAATGGTCGGCGAGGTGCCGGCGGAACGGCGGGTCAGCGCCCGGACGCGGGCCTCCAGCTCGGCCAGTTCGAAAGGCTTGACCATGTAGTCGTCGGCACCGAGATCGAGGCCTTTGACGCGGTCGCCGGTACCGTCAAGCGCAGTCAGGATCAGCACAGGTACCTGCGAGTTGCGGGCCCGCAGGCGCCTGAGAACCTCGAGGCCGGACAGCTTGGGCAAGCCGAGATCGAGGATCAGCAGATCATAGGAAGCCGTCACCAGCGCGGTGTCGGCTTCCAGTCCATTCTGGGCCCAATCCACGGCATAGCCACCGTGACGAAGGGAGCGGGAAAGGCCATCAGCGATGATGGTGTCGTCTTCAGCGATAAGGATGCGCATTTATCCGGTCTGCCTGTCAGGCGTAAGATTTTTGTAAGCCTGTCGCATTATTCTGTACGGGCTGTTCTCCTTTTATGGTCTTTGGAGTCGCGGTTCCAGCGCGACTCAGGGGGTGGCCCGATCCTGCACTGGGCAACCCCCTACCGTTTTTTTCCCGCCAAACCCGTACAGTCTATCAAATATTCTGCCCTGCGATTTTCCGCAGCGCATTGGCACGCCTGTAATTTTTGCAATGCTACGGTCGGCCCCAAAAAATGCACGAAATTCAAGACGAAAAAAAGCCCGGGTTGCCCCGGGCTTTTTGCTGACGATTGCTCGTCGGATTAGTGACCGCTGGCGCCGGAAGCACCCAGGCCGGTCTCGGAGCGGAGCTGCTGAGACGGGTAGAGGGCACGTTCCTTCTTGGCCTGGGCGGAGTTGTCCAGGATGGAAACCAGCCAGATCGTGACGAACGCGGCAGTCATCGAGAAGATGGCAGCAGAGTTGTACGGGAACCAGGCCGAACCCTTCGGGTTCTTCATGACGGCTTCCCAGACGCTGGCGGAACCGATGGTCAGGACCACGGCAGTGGCCAGGCCGACGAAGCCACCGGTAACGGCGCCCTTGGTCGTGCAGTTCTTCCACAACACGGACATGAACAGCACCGGGAAGTTGGAGGAACAGGCGATCACGAAGGCCAGCATCACCATGTAGGCAACGTTTTCCTTCTCGAAGGCGATACCGAGAACCACAGCCAGAACACCCAGGCAAACGGTCGTGATCTTGGAGACGCGCAGTTCCTGTTCGGAAGAGCAGCCCTTGTTGAACACGGAAGCGTAGAGGTCGTGGGACACGGCAGAAGCGCCGGACAGGGTCAGACCAGCCACAACGGCGAGGATGGTTGCGAAAGCCACGGCAGAGATGAAGCCGAGGAACAGGTCGCCGCCAACTGCCTTGGACAGATGCACAGCAGCCATGTTGCCGCCGCCCTTCAGGCCCTTGGCCAGTTCGCCGCCGACGTAGAAGTCGGTCGGGTTGGTAACCAGGTTGGTGATGGCGCCGAAGCCGATGATGAAGGTCAGGATGTAGAAGTAACCGATCCAGGTGGTTGCCCAGGCAACAGACTTGCGGGCTTCCTTGGCGTTCGGCACGGTGAAGAAGCGCATCAGGATGTGCGGCAGACCAGCGGTACCGAACATCAGGGCCATACCGACGGAGATCGCGGAGACCGGATCCTTGATCAGGGCGCCCGGAGACATGATGGCGTCGTGCTTGGAGTGAACTTCAACCGCCTTGGTGAACAGTGCTTCCGGCGAGAAGCCGAACTGCATCAGCACGCTGATGGCCATGAAGGTCGCGCCGCCGAGCAGCATGCAGGCCTTGATGATCTGCACCCAGGTCGTTGCGGTCATGCCGCCGAACAGCACGTACATCAGCATCACGGAACCGACGAGGATTTCGGCGTACATGTATTCCAGGCCGAAGAGCACCTTGATCAGCTGACCGGCACCGACCATCTGCGCAATCATGTAGAAGGCGACGATGACCAGGGAGGCGGTTGCCGCAAAGATGCGAACCGGGGTCTGGGCAAAACGGTAGGAAGCCACGTCAGCGAACGTGAACTTGCCCAGGTTGCGCAGGCGCTCGGCCATCAGGAAGGTGATGACCGGCCAGCCGACCAGCCAGCCGATCGAGAAGATCAGGCCGTCGAAGCCGTTGGCGAACACCAGACCGGAAATACCCAGGAAGGAAGCGGCGGACATGTAGTCGCCGGCAATTGCCAGGCCGTTCTGGAAGCCGGTGATGCCGCCACCGCCGGTGTAGAAGTCAGCAGCCGATTTGGTGCGGGCAGCAGCGACCTTGGTGATGTACAGCGTGAAGCCGACGAACAGGGCGAACATGACGATGGCCGTCCAGTTCGTGGCCTGCTGTTGCGTGGCACCCATATCGGCACCGGCGGCGATGGCGCCACCGGCAACGGCCGTGGCCAGGAGGCCGGCGAGAATTTGCGTGAATTTGGTCATCTTACTTCTGAGCCTCCCGAATAAGGGCTTCGTTGGTCTCGTCGAACTCGGTGTTAGCGCGGCGGACGTAGATCCAGGTCAGGATGATGGTGAAGACGATGACGCCCACGCCCATCGGCACGCCGATGCTCATCGTGTAGCCTTCGCCAATCTTGGTGCCCAGCCAGGGGCCGTTGAAAGCGACCAGCAGGATGAAGCCGTAGTAAGCGGCCGCACTGATGATGGTCATCAGGATCGAGTAGTTGTTGCGCATGGCAACGAACTCGAGGAATTTCGGGTTAGCTGTAACCCGGTCGAGTGTGTCTTGCATTGATTTGCTCCTCAGATTTTGTTTATGGAGGCATTGCTGCGAAGCGTAATTTAGGCCCAGCGTCTTACAACTAACTTACAGCGCGTAACGAATTTCATGAAGTTTAATCAGCGCACGACAACCCATTGAAAATTCGAGAATTTCAGGACAAAAAAAGCCCCGCACCAGGCGGGGCTTGTAGTGAGCGTGAGGCTCAGCAGGACATTACATGCCCATGCCGCCCATACCACCCATGCCGCCCATGCCGCTCATGTCAGGCATGCCGCCGGCCGGCTTGTCTTCAGCCAGTTCGGCAACCATGCACTCGGTGGTGAGCATCAGGCCAGCCACGGAAGCGGCGTTCTGCAGCGCGGTGCGGGTCACCTTGGTCGGGTCGAGAACACCCATTTCAACCATGTCGCCGTACTCGCCGGTAGAAGCGTTGTAACCGTAGTTACCCTTGCCACGCTGGACCTTGTCGACAACCACAGACGGCTCGTCACCGGCGTTGGCGACGATTTCGCGCAGCGGCTGCTCCATGGCACGCAGGACGATCTTGATGCCGGCGTCCTGGTCGTGGTTGTCGCCCTTCAGCTTGGCGATGGCAGCACGGGCACGGATCAGGGCAACGCCGCCGCCGGCGACGATGCCTTCTTCCACGGCAGCGCGGGTGGCGTGCAGGGCGTCTTCAACGCGGGCCTTCTTTTCCTTCATTTCGACTTCGGTAGCAGCGCCAACCTTGATGACGGCAACGCCACCAGCCAGCTTGGCAACACGCTCCTGCAGCTTTTCCTTGTCGTAATCGGAGGTTGCTTCCTCGATCTGGACACGGATCTGCTTGACGCGGGCTTCGATGGAGGCAGCTTCGCCGGCGCCGTCGATGATGATGGTGTTTTCCTTGGCGACTTCGATGCGCTTGGCCTGGCCGAGATCCTTCAGCACAGCCTTTTCCAGCGACAGGCCGGTCTCTTCGGAGATCACGGTGCCGCCGGTCAGGATGGCGATATCTTCCAGCATGGCCTTGCGACGGTCACCGAAGCCCGGGGCCTTGACGGCGACGGTCTTCAGGATGCCGCGGATATTGTTGACGACCAGGGTGGCCAGCGCTTCACCATCGACGTCTTCGGCGATGATCAGCAGCGGACGGCCGGCCTTGGCGACTTGCTCGAGCACCGGCAGCAGGTCACGGATGTTGGAGATCTTCTTGTCGAAGAGCAGGACGTACGGGTTTTCCATCAGGGCCTGCTGCTTGTCGCCGTTGTTGATGAAGTACGGGGACAGGTAGCCGCGGTCAAACTGCATGCCTTCGACGACGTCGAGTTCGTTGGCCAGGGACTTGCCGTCTTCAACGGTGATGACGCCTTCCTTGCCGACCTTTTCCATGGCATTGGCGATGATTTCGCCGATGTCGGAATCGGAGTTGGCGGAGATCGAACCGACCTGGGCGATTTCCTTGGTGGTGGTGCACGGCTTGGAGAAAGCCTGCAGTTCGGTAATGGTGGCGGCGACGGCCTTGTCGATGCCGCGCTTGAGGTCCATCGGGTTCATGCCGGCGGCGACGTACTTCATGCCTTCGCGGACGATGGACTGGGCCAGCACGGTGGCGGTCGTGGTGCCGTCACCGGCGATGTCGGAGGTCTTGGAAGCGACTTCCTTGACCATCTGGGCGCCCATGTTGGCGAACTTGTCCTTCAGTTCGATTTCCTTGGCGACGGAAACGCCGTCCTTGGTCACGGTCGGGCCGCCGAACGAGCGCTCGAGCACGACATTGCGACCCTTCGGGCCGAGGGTGACCTTGACCGCGTCGGCCAGGATGTTGATGCCTTCGACCATGCGGGCGCGGGCGGAATCACCGAATTTGACTTCTTTGGCTGCCATTTAATAGCTCCTGAATTCTGTAGTTGGTTGCAAGGCTTGGCGCTTAAGCGACCAGGATGCCCATGATGTCTTCTTCACGCATGACCAGGACTTCCTGGCCATCGACCTTGACGGCCTGGCCGGCGTACTTGCCGAACAGAACGCGATCGCCCACCTTGACGTCCAGGGTGATCTGCTTGCCGTTGTCGTCGCGCTTGCCCGGGCCGACGGCCAGAACTTCGCCCTGATCCGGTTTTTCACCGGCGGAATCGGGGAGGACGATGCCGGAAGCGGTGGTGCGCTCGGCTTCAACACGCTTGACGATCACACGGTCGTGCAAAGGACGGATATTCATAAACTGACTCCTGATGATGAGTTGCTACAAACTGGAAATTGGCCGGATACGCATGGGCGCAGTGCCGGGACCGGACACCAAGCGCTGTTAGCACTCGTCGCCGGTGAGTGCTAATAATAGGGGCGGGCAGAACGGATTTCAAGGGCGGGGCGCGAATATTTCCCTTGGGCCGCCCGCGACCGGCCAGCGGCGACGGCTAGAATGGCTGGATATTTTCCAGCCATTTTTCGCCATGACCGCCAAGCTGCTCACCATCCTTGCCCTTGCCACCGCCAGCCTGCCGGCCTTGGCCGACGGCCTGCCACCCGGTGTTTTGAAGGCGCTGCAGGCAGCGCAGATCCCGGCCGCCAGCGTCGCCGTCGTCGTCCAGCCGGTCGATTCAGGCGTGCCGCTGGTCGCCCACAACGCCGCGCAATCGATGAATCCCGCGTCGGTCATGAAGCTGGTCACCACTTACGCCGCGCTCGACCTGCTCGGCCCGGCCTGGACCTGGAAAACCACGGTCTGGGTCGAGAATGCTACGACCACAGAAACAACGGCTGGCCCTAGGGTCGATGGCATTTTGAACGGCAATTTGTACTTGCGTGGTAGCGGCGACCCGCGCTTCGCCATCGAGCACCTGTGGTCCCTGCTCCGCCAGTTGCGGGTGCGCGGCATCGAGCGGATCGCCGGCGACGTCGTGCTCGACCGCACCGTCTTCAACGTCCCTGCCATCGACCCCGGCGCTTTCGACGACAAGCCGATGCGCCCCTACAACGTCGGCCCGGATGGCCTGCTGCTCAATTTCCGCGCCCTGCGCTTCACGCTCCTGCCTGACAACGGCAAGCCGCGCCTGCTGATGGAAACGCCGAGCGACGGCCTGCGCATCGACAACCAGTTGCGGGCCGGCAACGGCGAGTGCGGCAGCAACTGGAAGGACCAGATCGTCGTCCGCCTGATTCCGGAAAACAACGGCAATCGCCTCGAATTCACCGGCACTTACGCCGCGTTGTGTGGCGAGAAGACGCTGAACCTCTCGCCGCTGCCGGCCGACGCCCAGGCCGGCGGCCTGATCCGCGCGCTGTGGAAGGAGTTGGGCGGCAGCCTGAGCGGGCAGGTCCGTGGCGGCAGCGTGCCGGTCGGTGCCAGCCTGCTCGCCCGGCACGAATCGGCACCGCTGGCCGATGCCGTGCGCGACATCAACAAGTTCAGCAACAACGTGATGGCGCGGCAGGTTTTCCTCACTTTAGGCAATGACGCCCCGAAGGAAGCCCCCTTGGGGGGCTCGGCACCAGCCACCGCCGAACGGGCGCGGCAGCGCATCACCGACTGGCTGGCCGGACGCAACCTGCGCTTCAACGAGCTGGTGCTCGACAATGGCTCCGGCCTGTCGCGCAGCGAGCGGATCAGCGCCGACAGCCTGAACCGCCTGCTGCTCGATGCCTGGAAGAATCCGGTGATGCCGGAATTCATTTCCAGCCTGCCGATCGTCGGCATCGACGGCACGATGAAAAAGCGCCTGAACGGCTCGGAGGCGACCGGCCGCGCCCACATCAAGACCGGCACGCTGGATGGCGTCAAGACGGCCGCCGGCTATGCGCTCGACGCCCAGGGCCGGCGATACACGGTGACTTTCCTGATCAACCACCCGCGTGCCCAGGCCGGCAGCGCGGCCATCGACGCCCTGCTCGTCTGGGTTGCCCAGCGCCGGGCGGGAGAGAAAGCACCGGCGCTGGAAAATGAGTGAGCGCCCACCGTTTCCGGCCGATTTCCTCGACGCGGCCGGAATCAACCGCCAGCATGTCTTCGATCTGGCCGACCTGCCGCAGGAAGTCATTGCGACACTGGGCGAGACGACCGGCTTTCGCCAATTGATCCTGCTCGGCCACGGCGGCCGACGCCTGTGGGAATGCGTGCAGGCCAGCGGCATCGGTGGCGAGCATCCGGTCGACGACTTTTGCGTCCAGACGATTGGCCGCTGGTTCGCCGAACAGATACCTGGCGTTCGCTATCGCATCGTCTATCCGGGCGAAACCCTGGTCGGTCTGCAGGCGCTGGGCAAGCTGGCCGGCTGGCATCACACCTCGCCGTTCATGCTCGGCATCGACGGCGAATGGGGCAGCTGGTACGCCTATCGCGCGGTCGTGCTGGCTGATTCCCGGTTTTGGCCTTTTTTTCCGGCCGACCGTAGCATTTCACCGTGCGAAACCTGTTCCGATCAGCCGTGCATTGCCGCCTGCCCGGCGGAAGCGATGAGCGATGGCCAGTTTTCGCTAACACGTTGCGCCGCCCACCGCCTGCAAGCCGACTCAAGCTGCGCCTTCGGCTGCCTCGCCCGCTCGGCTTGCCCGGTGGGCAGCGAGCATCGCTACGACGACGCGCAGATCAGGCACAGCTATGCGCAGTCGCTGTCCATGCTGCGGAAATACGCCGCCGGAGAATAGTGTCAGGCGCCCGGCTCAATCGACGAGCGCGTTAACCTGGCGCCCGGAGGCCAGCCACTGCAGCAGCTTTTCAAACAGGACGTCCGGCCCGACCGGCTTGGCCAGAAAATCGTCCATGCCGGATTCCAGGCAGGCCTTCTTGTCTTCGGCAAAGGCGTTGGCCGTCATCGCGATGATCGGGATGTCCTGCCCGCCAGGCAACTGCCGAATCCGGCGGGTGGCTTCCAGGCCATCCATGACCGGCATCTGCATGTCCATCAGGATCAGGTCGTAGGGCTGGCCACGCACGCAGTTGACCGCCTCCTCACCGTTCTCGGCCACCTTGACCGAGAGCAGTTCGGATTCAAGCAGTTCGAGCACGACTTCGCGGTTGATCCAGTTGTCTTCGACGAGCAATACCGAGCGGCCGGCATATTGCTGGCGCAGGACATCGACAGCCGCCCCCGCAGGGCGGGCCATCGTATCTGCGCCAACCGCGACAGCATCACCGCGGGCCAGGCAGACGGTAAACCAGAAGGTGCTGCCAATTCCCGGCCGGCTTGTACACCCCGCATCCCCGCCCATCAACTGCGCCAGCCGACGGGTGATGACCAGCCCCAGGCCGGTGCCGCCATAGGTCCGGGTGGCTGAATTGTCGGCCTGTTCGAAAGGGGAAAACAGCCGCTCGATGACTGCCGGCTCCAGCCCCGGGCCGGTATCGACAACTTCGAAACGGAGTACCTCGCCGCTGTCGTTGCCCACCTCGTGGAAGCAGCGCAGGGTCACGCTGCCGGCCTCGGTGAACTTGACGGCATTGGCGACATAGTTGAGCAAGGCCTGGCGCAGCCGGGTCGGATCACCACGCAGACCGGCGGGCTGAGCCGCACACTGGATGTCCAGGCGCAAGCCCTTGCGACGGACCTCGTCGGAAACCAGGCTGCCAACGGCGGCGCAGATTTCCACCGGGTCGACCGCCACCGATTCGACCTTCAGCCGGTCCGCTTCGATCTGCGACAGACTCAGCACGTCGTGAATGATTTCGAGCAGATGGGCCACCGCCGATTGAATCTTGTCCAGCCGGTCGCGCTGCACCTCGCTGACGCCTTCGCGACGAACCAGATGGGTCATGCCAGTCACCGCATTGAGCGGCGTCCGCAGCTCGTGGCTCATGTTGGCCAGGAAGGCGCTCTTGGCCCGGTTGGCCGCTTCGGCAGCCTCCTTGGCCGCCGAAAGCTCCCGGGTCCGCTCGCGCACTAGCTCCTCCAGGTTTTCCCGGTAGCTGGCCAGTTCCTGCTCGACCTGCTTGCGCTCGGTCACGTCGCGGGCGGAGCCGACGGTACCGATCAGTTCGCCCCGCTCGTTGATGAATGGCGCCTTGTGCACATCGAGACAGAGGTAGCGGCCACGGACATTACCGAACTCCTCGAAGGTCGACGGCACACCACGTTCCAGCGTGACCCCGTCGGTATCCTGGCAAAGCTCGCCAAAGGTATGCCACTGCGGGTCGTCAGCATGGCTGTCGCGCTCGCGCTGAGCGAAAAACAGGTCGGTCCGGCCGACCGGCTCCGCGGTATCGCGCGCCTGCAACAGTTGCTCGACCATCGCCCGGTTGGTAAACAGGTAGCGGCCGTCCAGGCCCTTGGCCCAGATCATGTCCGGCACGTTGTCGCACATCATGCGCAGCAGGTTCGAGAGTTCGCGCGCGCTTTCCTCGCTCTCGCACATGGCCGCCTCGACCCGGCTACGTTCGCGCATTTCATCGGTCAGGCGCATGTTGACCTCGATGGCCTGGGTCGCCCAGCGTGAATTGCGCAGGCCTTTGGTCAGGATAAGCAGGGTCACCATCAGGCCGGCTGCCGCGAGCCAGACGAAGAAAGGCTCGCCGCCATCGGCATAGAGATAGCCATAGCGCAGGGACAGCGGCACCATGATCCCGATGCCCACCGACAGAAAGAACCAGGGGACAACGGCAAAGCCGAGCGTAGCCACGGTAATCAGCGAAAGGGCCAGGAAGAGCCCCATGCTGTGGGCGAAGCTGCCGGCACCGGCCGGCACCAGCAAGGCCCCGGCGCCACAACTGAGGGCGGCCAGCACGCCGACGCCAGCGCGCGTCCGCAGGCATTGCTCGGCGTTGTCCGGCGTCAGCCCGCTACGCCGTATGCGCCATTCGTAGGCGACGAGCAGGGTAGACAGGAGCACCACGATCGACAGCCAGCCCAGGCGGATATCGTTGGCCAGTCCGGCATGTTCAAGAATCAGCGAGAAGATGAATGCGCCGACACCGACGCCGACCAGGTTGCCAGCGGCCTGGCCAAAAAATGTTTCGGCCCGCACCAGACCCACGCGCCGATCGAACGGCAGCTGCCTGGCTGATTCGCCAAAGCCGCTCAGGGAGTCGAATTCGAACGGCATGATTCAGCCGGACATCGGTTGTGCGCCGGACAACGCCAGCCAGCCGCGCACGACGCGGTAGCCGACCCACAGGCCGAGAATGGGGATCATGACCCAGGCAGCAATGGGAATACCGATGATGGTCAACATCACCAACCCGGAAATCACCAGCCAGAGCAGCGTGAACCAGAAGGTACGAATCTGCCAGCGGAAATGGCTTTCCAGCCAGGTGCCGGCGACGTCGCCACGTTTCAGGTAATTGAGGAAAACGGCAATCAGCGACGGCAGGCCGAAGACGAAGCCACCGGCCACGGTCGCCACGGCCGAGGTGACGCCGACGAAGACAGCGCAGGCATGCAGGGCATAGATGACGTGCGTCAGCTGGACCAGCGACGGGCGAACACCTGACAATTCCTGCACCGTGATCGGTTCCTGCATGCTTCAGTCCTTGTCGATGAGCTTTTGCAAAAACAGCGCGTGGCCGGCTTGCGGGTCTAGTACATAAGGCATAAAGCCGGCACGCTCATAGCATGCCATCGCACTGTGGTTATTGGAAAGTACTTCCAGCGTCAATTTGCAGCAACCGAGTTCGGCGGCGCGCTGTTCTGCCCAGTCGAGCAGCGCCCGGCCGATGCCCCGGCCGCGGCAGTCGGCGCGAACGACGATGTCGTGGACGTTGAGCAGCGGCTTGGCGGCAAAGGTCGAGAAGCCGGCGAAACAGTCGATCAGGCCGACTGCCCGTCCGTCCAGCCAGGCTAGCCCGCCGTGGAAGCCCGGCACCTCACGCACGGTAGCGACCAGATTGAGTTTGGCGTATTCCGACAGGCCATCGCCGCCACCCATCGGGTCGCTGGCGTAGTGATCAAGCAAGTCCAGCCAGATCAGTGCCTGATCAGCGTCGGTCAGGTCGAGGGGGCGGACGGCGAGATTCACAACCCGAGATCGTCCCACATCGCGTCGACCTTCTTCTTTACATCGGCATCCATGACAATCGGCCGCCCCCATTCGCGGGTTGTCTCGCCCGGCCACTTGTTGGTCGCGTCGAGCCCCATCTTGGAACCGAGTCCGGCCACTGGCGAAGCGAAATCGAGGTAGTCAATCGGCGTGTTGTCGACCAGCGTCGTGTCGCGCGTCGCGTCCATGCGCGTCGTCATCGCCCAGACCACTTCCTTCCAGTCGCGGATGTCGATGTCGTCGTCCACGACGATGATGGTCTTGGTGTACATGAACTGGCGCAGAAAGGACCAGATGCCGAACATGATCCGCTTGGCGTGGCCGGGGTACTGTTTCTTGATGCTGACGATGGCCATCCGGTACGAGCAGCCCTCCGGCGGCAGGTAGAAATCGACGATTTCCGGGTACTGCTTCTGCAGCAGCGGCACGAAGACCTCGTTGAGCGCGACGCCCAGCACCGCCGGCTCGTCGGGCGGCTTGCCGGTGTAGGTGCTGTGGTAGATCGGATCGCGGCGCATGGTGATGCGTTCGATGGTGAAGACGGGGAATTCGGCCTGCTCGTTGTAGTAGCCGGTGTGGTCGCCGTAGGGCCCTTCCAGGGCCGTCTCGCCGGGGTGGATGACGCCTTCGAGAACGATCTCGGCCGAAGCGGGCACTTGCAAACCGGAGCCGAGACATTGCGTCAATTCGGTCTTGCCGCCGCGCAGCAGGCCGGCGAACTGGTATTCGGACAGGCTGTCCGGCACCGGCGTCACGGCGCCGAGGATTGTCGCCGGGTCGCAGCCAAGCACCACCGCCACCGGGAACGGTTGCCCAGGATTGGCCAGCTGGTGATCGCGAAAATCCAGCGCCCCGCCGCGATGGGCCAGCCAACGCATGATCACCTTGTTCGGCCCCAATACCTGCTGGCGGTAGATGCCGAGATTCTGCCGGTTCTTGTGCGGCCCCTTGGTGACGACCAGGCCCCAGGTGATCAGCGGTGCGATGTCGCCCGGCCAGCAGTGCTGGATCGGCAGCCGGCCAAGGTCGACATCCTTGCCCTCCCAGACGATTTCCTGACAGGGCGCGTTCGACACCTTCTTCGGCGCCATGTTCATCACCTGTTTGAGGATCGGCAGCTTGTCCCAGGCGTCCTTCAGGCCCTTCGGCGGCTCGGGTTCCTTCAGATAAGCGAGCAGCTTGCCGACTTCGCGCAGGGCCTGCACCGATTCCTCGCCCATGCCGAGCGCGACGCGCTTCGGCGTGCCGAACAGGTTGGCCAGCACCGGGATTGTATGACCCTTGGGCTTTTCGAACAGGATGGCCGGTCCTTCGGCGCGCAAGACCCGATCGCAGATTTCGGTCATTTCGAGGTAGGTATCGACCTCGACGCCGACGCGCTTCAACTCGCCGGTCTTTTCCAGTTGCGACATGAAGTCGCGCAGATCGTGATATTTCATCGGGTGCGATACGAGAAGTGACAGCCGACACAGGCTGCAGTGAGGTTGGGCAGCAGGGCGAGCGCCTTGTCGCGGTCGCCGGTTTTGGCCACGGCGGCAAATTCGCTGACCGCCTTGTGACCGTCCATGCCGATGCCGTGCATGGCCGGCGGCATGTGCGGGCCGGGCCGGGCGTCCATCGGTTTGCCGCGATGCTTGCCCATCGCCGACACGCCCAGCTTGGCCTCGGCCGCCTCGCCGGCCTCCTTGACCTTGCCTTCGGCCATCAGGGTCAGCACCTCATTGACCGCGACCAGGTTGTCGAGCATTTCCTGACGCAGCGATTCCTGCGCCGGCGGCGGCAATTTGACCAGTTGGCGCGCATCGTCAGCAAATGCTACGGTCGGCACCAAAAAAAGGGCAAAAACCAGATTTCTCATCCCAAGCTCCTTCCGGAAACCAGAAAATCGACGACGATGCCTATCAAACATCTGCCAGGGCCCCACAATTCGTTTAGCAATTCGCCACAAACAATATCGCAACCATTTGTTTTAATGAGAATCCACATAGCACTCTTAACATGCTAAGCATTTGTTAAGAAGCCTTCCGGAGAGTGTAAAACTGGTTATTTCCGTTGCCATGCTTATCCAAAAAGCCCTCCGGCTGACTCCATTTCGCCAGATAGCGAGAAGATTCGACCTGAGCGGACGGAGAATCGCCCAAGCCGAGCAATTCCCTGAGTTCACGATTTCGGATGCTCTGATGATCGCGCAAATATTCCCGCACCATCTCCGCATATCGGACCGGGTTCAATCCCCGCGTTTTCGTATAGGCGGCCTTGCCTTTCAACTCCTTGGCAATACCCTTGGCCAGATAGAAAGTGGCCGCAGCCGTATAACCACGTCGCTCAATCAAGCCAAGTACGGGCGAACTCATCTCATCCAGGACACGACGCGCGTCCTCCCTGGACATCTGCAATACCCGTGCCGCTTCCGAAACATCAATGAAATCCTGGCTACGCAGCGCATCAAGTACCAGCAACTCATCCAATCCAACGTTGGCACCTTGGGCATCAAGACGAGCGATCAACGCGGCCAGCGCTTCATGGGCGCCTTGATTGAATATCCGCAAGGTCACGGAGAAGCCATCCGTTGAATATTCGGGCCGCCGTTTCCCATAGACCAGCGCCGACCGGAAAATCCGCTTGCGTCCGATGCCGGAGGATTCGACCAAACGGAGCTTGACCAAGGCATTCGCCAAAGTTCGATTTCTCGGCACCGCTTCATGGCGCAGGATATTTTCCGGCGTAATGCCATCCACGAAACCACCCGGACTAGTCACCACCAGCTCCTTGGCCGAGTGTCGCACCAGGATTTCACCTGGGCTCTGGTAATCGCGGTGCGCCAAGGCATTGAGTACCGCCTCGCGGACCCCTTCGATCGGAAACTGCGGGATCCTTAACTTGAACAAGCCAAGTTCGATCTCACGCTCCGGGTTCAACGGGCCAACAAAGATCTGTTCGATACGTTCGACCACCTCCAGCAGCGGCAATCGGTCAATGTCATTGCGCGCAACAGTGGTTTCGCTGTCGTGAAATACATAATGAAACTGCGCCTGCGGACAATACTTGGTCAGCACTTCGCGGCGCGCAAACAACAACAGTCCGGCATGCGTCACACGTCCATCCCGTACCGCCTCCAAACCCTGCAAGAACTCCAGCTCGGACAATTCCAGCATTCCTGACGACGGAGCCTTGCTGCGCAATATTTGCCGGGCACGCTCAATTTGCAGGGGGTCAAGATCTTGCAAGCCAAGTCCGACAACCGGCGCTCCGCTCCAATCCACGGCAGCGCTGCTGACCTGAGCGCGCTGAAAGGCGACCGGATCAAGCGGCATGCAGTTCTTGCCAACGCGCTGTTTGAACAGCCCGGCCGCAGTTCCATAGGGCTTCCGGGAGCCCTCCGCCACCCTCACCACCAGAATTTTGCCAGTTCCTTCCGGAACATCGATTTCCTCAACCTCAGCCTCAATTCCGGGACGGGTACCGTTAAAGATTCCGTGCCGGAACGTATCCAGGTCATAACCCTTCGCGCCTTGAATTGCCTGCGCCCGTCCCTGCACTTTGTCGACCACCCCGAAAACCACGACACCGCCCGAACCGTTAGCAAAACAACAAGCGTACTCGCAGGCAAGCTTGAGATCATCCTTTGGCCCTTGCCATGGTTTGAAATCAAGGAACTGGCTTTCCAGATCGTCAGCAATGCAGGAATCCAGCCGATCAAGCAAAGCCAATATTTGTGCCTTATCCGGAATACTCATATGAGCCGTCCCTCAACTCTCAGGATTGACTTCATGGAATCAGAAAATCGACAACGATGCCGGCGAAGATGACCGCGCCGACCCAGTTGTTGTGCAGGAAGGCCTTGAAGCAGGCCATGCGCTCGCGGCCGCGGATCCAGGTGAAATGCACGCCCATGATGCCGGCGGCGACGAGCAAGCCGGCGTAGAAGGCGGCGCCGAGGTGCAAGGTGTAACCAATCCCGCCGATGATCGCCAGCGTTGCCGCGTAGCAAGCCATGACCGCCGCCACATCGAAGCGACCGAAGGTGATCGCCGAAGTCTTGATGCCGATCTTCAGGTCGTCGTTGCGGTCGACCATCGCGTATTCGGTGTCGTAGGCCACCGCCCAGAAGACGTTGGCGAGCAGCAACCACCAGGCCTCGGCCGGCACCTCGCCGAGGTGCGCCGCATAGGCCATCGGGATGCCAAAGCCGAAGGCGATACCGAGATAGGCCTGAGGAATGGCCAGGAAACGCTTGGTAAATGGGTAGCTGGCGGCGAGAAAGAGCGCCGGCACCGACATCGCGATGACCAGCGGCTTGCCGAGCAGCAGCACCAGGACGAAGGCCGTTAACGAGAGGCCTGCAAAGAGAGCGAGCGCTTCCTTCGTCGTTACCTTGCCGGCCGTCAGCGGGCGCTCTTTGGTGCGTTCGACATGCTTGTCGAAATCGCGGTCGGCGTAGTCGTTGATCACGCAGCCAGCCGAGCGCATCAGCACCGTGCCGAGCACGAAGACCCAGAGCACGACCCAGTCCGGCCGGCCGAACGACGACAGCCACAAAGCCCACAAGGTCGGCCAGAGCAGCAGCAGGATGCCGATCGGCTTGTCCAGCCGCATCAGCTTTTCGTAGAGATCGAGTTTTTCCTTGAGGGCAGGCCAGTTCATCCGGCGATTTTACCCCGCCCGCCGGTCCGCCATCGAACCCGCCGGGCGCAATTTGGTCACACCATTAACGTGCTGTTACATTCGGACGTCAGCCGCCAGGCGATCGTGGCCGTTACTTGGCCACGAACCAAAATAGGACACTCATCATGAAACGCTTTCTCGCCGCGGTCGCCATTGCTGCCGCCATCCTCAGCCCCGCCGCCCAGGCCGCCGACGTCGGCGTCTCGGTCAGCATCGGCCAGCCCGGCTTCTACGGCCGCCTCGACATCGGCGGCTTCCCGGCCCCGGTCCTGCTCTATCCCGAACCGGTCATGATCCAGGCCGTGCCCTACGGCCGTCCGCCGCTCTACCTGCGCGTCCCGCCTGGCCACGCCAAGCACTGGCACAAGTACTGCCATCGCTATCACGCCTGCGGCGAGCGCGTCTATTTCGTCCGCGACGAGTGGTATCAACGGGAATACGCCCCGGTCTACCGGGAGCGCCACTACGGCCATCGCGACTATGACCGCCGCGATTTTCACAACGAGCGTCGTCACGAGATTCGCCACGAGCGCCGCGAAGATTGGCGTGAAGACCGCCGCGACGACCGCCATGATCGACGTCACGACCGTCGCGAAGACCGACGTGACGACCGGCATGACCGGCACGACGATGACCGTGGGCACGGCCGCGGCCGCGATCACTAAGCAGGACAGGGCGGCTGGCCGTTTGGGCCCGACCGCCTGATTCCCCGGTCAGACCGGGAACCCCGACGACTTAGTGGGTGGTGGCCTGCCTGGCCTGCTGCCAGCCCACTACCGCCTGCCCCGAATAAGCCAGAATGGCCTGATAGTGCTCAGCCGGCAGCGCATGACGCAGCGAGGCGAATAGTTGCTGCGTCCCCTCCTCGGCCAGCGCCGAGGCCGGCGCCGTTCCGGACAACAGGCCGATCTGGATATTGGCCAGCGCATCGGCCAGCAGGCGCCAACCGAGTTCCGGCATCTGCTGGTCAAGCGCCACCATCAGGCTACCCAGCGGCTGCACAATGCCTTCGACCTGCTCGGCCGTTTCGCAAGCGGCCATGGCGTGCCATAGCGCCAGATGGATAGCGCGGCGCAATTCGACCTTGAAATCGATGGCATCCGCCTCGACCGTGGCGATCTGCTCGAAATATTTCTGGAACAGCATGTCATCGCGGGCATCCAGCCGCGTACGCAAACCGCCGATCAGCGCCGTCAGCGGGTGAATGGCCTCCAGCTTGAAAGCCTGCGTGTAAGCCAGCCCCCACTGGTCGAGACCGCTGATCAGCAGGGCCAGACGCAAGGCCCGCGCCTCGTCGCTGGCGCCGGCCCGGCACCAGTTGGCGCAGTGCGCCGCCACCTCGCCCAACACCCCGACATCCGGCGCCGCATCGGGCACCGCCGCCTGGCGAAAAACGCCGGCAAAAACATCCTGCGCCATCCGCGCCGCCAGCCGCTGGGTATCGGCGTTGGCCAGAGAGGCGAGTTGATCGGCGGGAATCGGGGTGGCTGTGGTCATGGCGGAGCGGGATCGGGGAAAAGGCGCAATTTTACCGGGGCGGCAATCGGCTGCAGCGGAATGCTACGGTCGGCCGGGAAAAATGGCCAAAATCGAAATACTGGAGGCTACGCAAACGGCGGCAACGTGCCCTTTGCTGCCGGACAGGCTTTCGGAAAGCTGTCGTTCAATGCGCTACTGGCCTAGAGAATGGCTGACTGGCCGCAAATCCTTGAGCAAGCCATTTCGAAAATTTCTAATTCAGTAATGAAGTGATAAGGCTCGGGTGTTTTGCAACAACAATCCCATTTTTCGCATCAATTTTGCAGATGAAATCAGAGCCAGGATAGTAGCCGGTGAATGTTGCGTAGAGGTATTTCAAAGAATTCACATCTTCCCAGTAAGTGCTGTTCTTTCTAGCACCAGCTTCGATTGCCTTTTCAAACAAATTGTCTGATGAGTTTCCTATGGTTACGGAGTCACAGAACAACTCCGCTTTTCGCTTTGCTGACAGTTCCGACATGGTGACATATAGCAATAGCGCAATGAGAAATACAAATATTCTTTTCATGGTGTTGCACCATATTTCAAGCGAAGGAAGTGGACGACAATAACTATATAAAAAAAGCGGAGCCCTTAAAGATTATCCCGAATCCAATAGCTATTTCTCCAATGCCAATTAGAACGGCGATAAAACCGGTATGGTTAGAGGTGGAGTAGCCCGCATTCTTTTCAGACGGTGGACTGTTTGAGCCATAGCCCCACAATTTGATGCTGATCGTTGCCTCTTGGGTGAAAAGAGTTCTTAATCCAACCACAATGGCTATTAGCCCCATCAAATAGGGAACAAAAGAGGGCATATGATTTCCTTGAAAAAACGGGCCAATCCAGGCGCGAATTTGTATTGCTATTTACGCATTAATTATGCCTTGGGTATAATTAATGCGTCAAGAATACTGCGCATTGCTTGCCTGAATTACAACTTTGGCACACAAGCATGTGTGGATTAAAGGGCTGCTATCGGGATAGAGCCTCAAACTTCCGCTCATGGCCGATTTTTGCCCGTGGAGACTGTCACCGCTCATCTCTCATAAGCTCCCGCACCACCACCTGCAGTTGCTCCGGCGTCGCTTTCGCTGCCGGAACTGCCTCCCCGGCGCGCAGCCTGATTCTGGAAAACACCCCGCGCCGGAACGGCGTTTTCATCGCCTCGCCATCGATCCGCGAAAAATAGCTGCCCCACAGGCCGGAAAGGGCCATCGGCACAACCGGCACCGGGCTCGCTTCAAGGATGCGGGTAATGCCGGGGCGGAAGGGTTGCAGCTCCCCGTCGCGGGTTACGCTGCCTTCCGGAAACAAGCCAATGAGGGCGCCATCGGCCAGCGCCCTGGCCACCTCGGCGAACGCCGCTTCCATCACGGCCGGATCTTCCTTGGCCGAGGCGATGGGGATCGCCCCGCAGTGGCGGAAGATGAAGCCGAGCAGCGGCGTATTGAAGATGCGGTGGTCCATCACGAAGCGGATCGGCCGGGGCGAGGCGCCCATGATGATCACGGCATCGATCAGACTGACATGGTTGGCGACCAGAACGGCGGCGCCTTCCTGCGGGATGTGCTCGATGCCTTCCGTGCGCAGCCGGTACACCGCCTTGACCAGCAGCCAGGCGATGAAGCGGAGCAGGAACTCCGGCACCAAGCCATAGATATAGACCGCGACAATGGCGTTCAACAGCGCGGCGAGGCCGAACAGGGCCGGGATCGACAGCCCGGCGCCGAGCAGGCTGGCCGCCCCCAGTGCGCCGACGACCATGAACAGCGCGTTGAGAATATTGTTGCTGGCGATGATGCGCGCCCGGTGTTCGGCCGAGCTGCGCAACTGGACCAGCGCGTAGAGCGGCACGATGAAGAAACCGCCAAAGGCGCCGAGCATCATCAGGTCGAACAGCACGCGCCAGACGGCCGGGATGCTGAGCAGCGCGAGCAGTTCGTGCGGGGTCGTGCCGGCCAGGCCGACCGGCGAGGCGAAGTACAGGTCCAGGCCGAACAGCGTCAGGCCGATTGAGCCGAAGGGCACCAGGCCGATCTCGACGTGCTTGCCGGACATCCGCTCGCAGAGCATCGAGCCGATGCCGATGCCGACCGTGAAGGTGGCGAGCAGCAGCGTTACCGCCGATTCGCCGCCGCCGAGCACGAACTTGGCGTAGGCCGGGAACTGGGCGAGGAACAGCGCGCCGTAGAGCCAGAACCACGAGATGCCGAGGATGGACAGGAAGACGGTGCGGTTCTGCCGGGCGAAGGCGATGTTGCGCCAGGTTTCGGACAGCGGGTTGAGATTGACCTTCAGTTCGGGCGCAGGTGCCGGCGCGGCCGGAATGCCGCGGCTGGTCAGGTAGCCGGCCGCCGCGACGACGAAGCCGCCGACCGCAATCCAGACCGGATGCTCGACCGATCCGGCCAGCAGCCCGCCGGCCAGCGTGCCGATCAGGATGGCGACGAAGGTGCCGGCCTCGATCAGCGCATTGCCACCGACCAGTTCGTCGTCGTGCAAATGCTGCGGGATGATCGCGTACTTGACCGGCCCGAACAGCGTCGAATGGCAGCCGAGCAGGAACAGCGCGCCCATCAGCACCGGCAGGCTGTGAAGGAAGAAACCGGCGGCGGCGACGCCCATGATCAGCATCTCCAGCACCTTGACCAGGCGGGCGAGCATCGCCTTGTCGTATTTGTCGGCCAGTTGCCCGGCGGTCGCCGAGAACAGGAAGAAGGGCAGGATGAAGATGCCAGCCGCCATATTGGCCAGCAGCCCCGGCGCCAGCGTCGTCCATTGGGCTGCCTGGAAAGTCAGCAGGACAACCAGCGCGTTCTTGAACAGGTTGTCGTTGAAGGCGCCAAGAAACTGGGTGGCGAAGAAAGGCGCGAAGCGCTTCTGTTTCAGGAGTCCGAATTGACCGCTCATAGAAATTTTTCCTTACGGACAGCCTGCCGAATCAGATGCCCAATTAACACCAACAGCAGCAGCCCCAGCGCCAAAATCGGCCACAGCCAGAGCATGATCGCAAAACCGCTGTCCAATACAGTTACTAAGCCAAAGCGCCCCGCCAACATGGACTGTTGCAGCAGTAGGTAGTCGAATAGCAGGACGAAAGGCATGGCGACAGGCAGCAGGAAAACCTGCATCACCCAGAATGTTGCCCCAACGTCATGTATGTAAGTGACGTAGACCCCAAAGCCTATGGCTGCAAACGCAACCCAGGACAAGGACACCACCACGGCCCTCAGGAAACGATGGTTCAGTGGGTGCTCATTCACCATTACCACCTCCGTGCCCGAACACCCGCCGGGTATGAAACGCCATGGGCGAGAAGGAATGGCCCTGCCAGCTCAGCAAACGCTTCAGGGTGAAATCGAAAAGCAGCGGATTATGCTGGCGCAGGGTGTCGAGGTCATCCACCGCCGCCTTCGGCAGCAGGCCGGCCCGGGCCAGGGCGTCGGGTGAAGTCAGGGGCACGATGCCGGGCAGCGGGTAGTCGGAGCCGTGCAGCAGACGATCGTGCAGATCCTGCCGTTCGAGCAGCGTGCGGATCAGCGCCGGCTTGCGGTTGCGCTGGGTGATCGCCGAAATATCCCCGTAGAGCAGCCCCTTGGCGCGCGGCTCGGCCAGCAGTTTGAGGAACAGATCGAAGCTAGTGCGGCTCTTGCCGTCGTCGTCGAGATCGTTGCCCAACGAGGCGCAGTGGGCGACCACCACCTTGACCCCGGCATCGAGCGCCCGGCGCAGGCGCAGCGGGTTACCGAAGGCGTGCGTGTCGCCACCTTTCACCGCCTGCTCTTCGCCGCAATGGACGATCAGCGGCGTGCCGGTCTCGGCCAGTACGCGGTAGAAAGGCGCGCACTTGGCATCGGCCGGGTCCATGCCCATCGCCGCCGGCAGCCATTTGACGGCGCGGGCACCGTTGGCGACGGCCGTTTTCAGGTCGTCGACTGCCGCCGGCTGATAGGGATGCAGCGAGGCCACCCACTCGAAGTGCGCCGGGAAATCGCGCGCCAGCTTGGCCGCCCAGGCGTTCGGGACGTAGAAGGCCGAATGCTCGGGGTGGGCGTCGCCCTTGCCGTCGTGAAAGCGCTCGAAGGCAAAGAGCATGACCTTGAAGCCGGCCGGCATCGCCTCGCACAGGTTGAGCAGGCGGGCGACATAGGCCTGGTCGACCTTGCCCGGCGCCTCATGGGCGCAGCCGGCGTTCATGTAGAACAGGCGCTGGGCGTAGCGCAGCGGATGCAGCCAGCTTGACAATTGCGGCCCGACTTCGATGCCGCTGCCGCCATCGCCCAACCCGGCGAGATGGACGTGGCAGTCCCAGACCTGCGCCGGATCAATGCCGGCCCACGCCTGCTTGAGCCAAGGACTGTCGATCAGCGCAGCCGGGATGGCGACCCGGCATTGATTGATCAGCAACGGCCCGGCCGCACTCCAACCGGCCGCGGACAGTGCCGCGCCACCGGCCAGCAGGCCGACAAAACGGCGGCGGCCGGGGTTGAAGGCTGCGTTCATCGCCTCGGCTCCGACCGGGCAACGGCGATGCCGTCGTCCGAAGCAATTTCAATTTTGGCCATTTTTTCGGGCCGACCGTAGCATTTGGGTTTTAGCGCGCTCATACCGCCTCGGCCAGCCGCTTCAGCGTCACGTAATCGACCTTGCCGGTACCGAGCAGGGGCAGCGCTTCGACGCGGTGGATCTTGCGCGGCACGGCCAGTTCCGGCACGCCGATCTCGCGCGCCTTGGCGGCCAGCAGTTCGCGGCTCAGTTCGGCGTCGGTGGTGAATAGCACCAGCGCCTCGCCCTTGGCCGGGTCGGGCTGGCTGGAGGCGGCGTGAACCATGGCCGGCGAGGTGGCGATGGCCAGCTTTTCGACCACTTCCAGGCTGACCATTTCGCCGGCGATCTTGGCGAAGCGCTTGACGCGGCCGACGATTCTGACGAAGCCGTCGTCGTCCAGCTCGACGACATCGCCGGTCTCGTACCAGCCGTCGCCGGCCTCCGACACCGGCGGCTGCAGCTCGCCGGGGCGGTCGGCCTTGAGGTAGCCGGCCATCACGTTGGGCCCGCGCACGTGCAGGATGCCGCCGCGTTCGATGCCCGGCACCGGCAGCAATTTGGCCTCGATGCCCGGCAGCAGGTTGCCAACGGTGCCCGTCTTGTAGGCCATCGGCGTGTTCACGGCCAGCACCGGCGCGGTCTCGGTGGCGCCGTAGCCTTCGAAGATGCGCACGCCGAATTTCTCGAACCAGGTGGCGCGCACCGCTTCCGACAGCTTCTCGGCACCGGCGACGACGTAGCGCAGACGGTAGAAATCGTAGGGATTGGCAAACTTGGCGTAGTTGGCCAGGAAGGTCGAGGTGCCGAACAGGATGGTGCAGCCGCGGTCGTAGGCCAGCTCGGGGATGACCCGGTAATGCAGCGGCGACGGGTAGAGGAAGAGACTGGCGCCGGACAGCACCGGCAGCAGCGCGCCGGCGGTCAGGCCGAAGGAGTGAAAGATGGGCAGCGCGTTCAACACCTTGTCGTAGACCGAAAAGTCGATCACCGAACGGATCTGCGCGATGTTGGCGAGAATGGCCCGGTGGGGCAGCACGACGCCCTTCGGTTTGCCTTCCGATCCGGAGGTGAACAACACCACCGCCGCATCTTCCGGCGAGGCCGGCAGCGCGAAGGCGCGCGGGAAGTGTAGCGCCCACAGCACCAGCCAGAGCTTGTCGCCGAGGCCGATGCGTTCGCGCACGTCTTCCAGATAGACCAGCTGCACGCCGGAGAGGCCCGCCAGCTTGTCGGCCAGTTTGGCCTGCTCGACGAAGGCGCGCGAGGTGACCACCGTCTTCAGTTCAGCGGCATCAACGGCCGCCTGCATGGCCTCGACGCCAGCCGTGTAGTTGAGCATGGCCGGAATGCGGCGGCGGGCCGTCAGGCCGAAAATCAGGCCGACGGTCGGCGCCAGATTGGGCAGCAACAGGCCGACCCGCTCGCCAGGCTGCGTCAGGCGCTCGATCTGGCGGCCAAGCATCAGCGCCATTTTCAGCAAGTCGTTGTACGAGTACTCGACCTGCTTGACGTCCTCCAGCAAGCGGCGGCGCCGGCCGAAGATGTTCGCGGCATCGCACAGCGCGGCGTAGAGCGTCTGCTGCGGGCGGGAGGCAAAGATCATCTCCTGCATCAGCTTGCGCATCTGCTCGCCGGACTTGCGCCGGCGCAGCTTGGCGGTCGCGCCTTCCGGCATCGGGAAATGGCGCTCGGGCAGGATGCTCATGCGGATTTTCGGGAACAGCGCGCGCGGATGCCGGCCGGAAAGCCGCGAAAAATAGCTGCGCGAAGCACCGTCGAGGCGCACCGGCACGACCGTCGCGCCGGTCTTGGCGGCAACGAAGGCCGGGCCATCGTAGACCTTCATCAGCGAGCCGGTCAGCGTAATCCGCCCTTCCGGAAAAATGACCACCGGGCGCCCGGATTCGATCAGCCGGATGACCTTCTTCATGGCCATCGGGCTGGTCGGATCGACCGCCAGGTAATCAACCTGCGACAGCAGCAGGCGGAAGAAAAAGTTCTCGGCGATGGTTGTATGGACGACGAAAACCGGATCGATGGGCAGGAACAGGCCAATCAGTAGGCCGTCGAGAAAGGATTCGTGGTTGGCGACGACAAGCAGGCGCTGGTGCCTGAAATCGGCCTGACTCAACGGGACTTCGACACGAAACAGCAGCCGGGCCAGGCCGCGCAGCAGCGGCCGCAACAGGGAGCGCAACATCAGCAGTTTTCCTTCAGGTAATCGAGGACGTTGGTAAAGGTGGTTTCCAGCACCGGCCGGTCGATCCAGAACCAGACCTCCTTGCCGATCTTCTCGGAAGCCAGCGCACCGGAATCGTGGAGAATCTTCAGGTGATGCGAGACGGTCGACCGGGCCAGCGTCGACACCTCAGCGATCTGCCCGACATTGAGTCGCTCGCCCGGCTCGAACAGCAGCAGGATGCGCTGGCGATGCTCGTCGCCGAGCGCCACGAAAATTTTCGACATCGCCAGCCACTCGGGCGGGATGGTTTGGGTGTAATCTGATTTCATATCGATAATCTTAGTTATATCGACATGTTGCTGTCAAGAACTTCTGCGCGTAACCCTTGCCGCGGCTCGACCTAAGACCTGAAACCTCTGCCGGGCCTGGATTCCCGGGTATCAACCAGGCCCGACGAAGGATAGATGGGCGGCCGGCGACCACTCGAAATCGCTGTCACAATCCGTCACATTTTCCCTGTTCAACTTCGCCATTTGCTTCGGTAGGATGACATGACCGCTGACAACTCAGGAGGCTGTTCCCGATGAAGGTTACGAACTCGATCACGCGTGGCGCCGAGTATCTTTGCGTCAAATTCGGTGATGTGGTGACGGCCATTGAGCAGGTCGCCGTCGTCAAGGGGTTGCCCATGTGGGAAGTCGAGCGCCAGATGGGTTCAGGCGTGCGAAAACGACTGATCGTCTCGGCCCGTTCGCTGATGCCGCTTGAGTCTTCGATTGCCTGACATTGCATCAAACGGCAGCAAAAGGGCCACCTGACCGTGGCCCTTTTTCATTGCACCCCGACAAAGACTATTTGTACCAGGGCAGCGTTCGCCGCAACGAAATGATCTGGCCGGCATCGGCCACCGAATAGCCGGGCACGTTGGCAACCAGATCCCGGAACGCCGGCGCCTCCAGCGCCTCGATAACCGCCCTGACAGGTTCGGAGTCCAGGTCATGCTTGCGGCAGACGACGAAATATTGCTCCCACAGCATCGGCATGAAACCAAGACCAAACTGCTCGGCCGCCGCACGCAAGCCAAAGCCGCAATTGGCCACGCCGGCCGCAATGCTCACAGCCACGGCAAGGTGCGTTGGCTCTTCGGTCTGGTAGCCGACGATTTCGCCCGGCTCGATCCGATGAAAGCGTAACAGCTCGTCCAACAGTATCCGCGTGCCAGAGCCGGCCTGGCGATTGACGAAGCGGATCTCCGGCCTGACCAGATCGAAGATATCGTAGAGATCAAGCGGATTGCCCGCCGGAACGATCAGGCCCTGCTCGCGCACGGCCAAACGGATCAATTTGTGCTCACCCAATCGCAACTGCCGCCCCAACTGTGCATGGAGGCCCGAACCGCGCTGGCACAGATGCGGCAAATCCAGAGGAAAATGGATGCCTGCCATCAGACAGGCGCCGGCGTTCAGTTGCTCCAGCGCCCCGACGCTACCCACATAATCAATATCGAGCAGCAGATTGCCTTGCTGCATCAATTGCTCGCGAAGGGCACCAAACAGCAGATCGTGGCTGGCCGCGATACGAAGTGGCACCAGTGCCGGCCGTGCCGCAAGCAGCAATTCATTGTCCAGCTTGTTGGCCATCCCTTCGGCGGTTGGCGCCAGCCGCGCGAGAACACGTCGTTCCGACCAGAGCAGGCGTTCTCCGAAATCCGACAGGCGAGCTGAAGTACCTTGGGTCGATGCCAGCAGTTTCTGCCCCAGATCATCCTCCTGCTTTTTCAGAAAACCCCAGACATAGCGATATGACAATCCAAGACGCTCTGCCGCCTGGGCGATGGAGCCCTCCTCACGTATCGCGGCGAGGATACCGAATAGGGGATTGGCAAAAGGCATCTGCTCGCCGAAATAAGGCGAGGCACGGGGCGTATCGTCGAATTGGTAGGAAAAACTGACAGGCATGGAAACAATCAAGAATGGCTCAGAGGTGAAAGACAACAAACAGCAGCAAAAATTTCGCCTTTTTTTGCCATGGCATGTGCAGGTACGGCGATTGCAATTAACAGGATAGATGTTCGGCTGAACATTTCCTACCTCAACCAAGGAGACACTATGACTATTTACGCAGCTCCCGGTACCGCCGGTGCCAAGATCGACTACAAGGCACAGTACGACAACTTCATCGGCGGCAAGTGGGTCGCTCCGGTTAACGGTCAGTATTTTGACGTCCTGACCCCGATCAACGGCAAGAGCTACACCAAGGCCGCCCGTTCTTCCGCCGAGGACGTCGAACTGGCGCTCGATGCCGCCCACGCTGCTGCCGATGCCTGGGGCAAAACTGCTCCGGCTGCTCGTGCCAACATCCTGTTGAAGATCGCCGATCGCATCGACGCCAACCTCGAACGCCTGGCTTATGCCGAAACCGTCGACAACGGCAAGCCGATCCGCGAAACGCTGGCTGCCGACGTGCCGCTGTCCGCCGACCACTTCCGCTACTTCGCCGGCTGCGTTCGCGCCCAGGAAGGCGGCCTGTCCGATATCGACGACGACACCGTTGCCTACCATTTCCACGAGCCGCTCGGTGTCGTCGGCCAGATCATCCCCTGGAACTTCCCGCTGCTGATGGCCGCCTGGAAGCTGGCTCCCGCCATCGGCGCCGGCAACTGCATTGTCCTCAAGCCGGCTGAGTCGACCCCGATCTCCATCCTGATCCTGGCCGAACTGATCGCCGACCTGCTGCCGCCGGGCGTCCTCAACATCGTCAATGGCTTTGGCCGCGAAGCCGGCATGCCGCTGGCCACCAGCAAGCGTATCGCCAAGATCGCCTTCACCGGGTCCACCGCCACCGGCCGCGTCATCGGCCAGGCCGCTGCCAACAACCTGATCCCTGCCACGCTGGAACTGGGCGGCAAGTCGCCGAACGTCTTCTTTGCCGACGTCATGGACAAGGATGACGGCTTCCTCGACAAGGCCATCGAAGGCATGGTGCTGTTTGCCTTCAACCAGGGCGAAGTCTGTACCTGCCCGTCGCGCGCCCTGATCCAGGAATCGATCTACGACAAGTTCATCGAGCGCGTCCTGCAGCGCGTTGCCGCCATCAAGCAAGGCAACCCGCTCGACACCGACACGATGATCGGTGCCCAGTGCTCGCAGGACCAGATCGACAAGATCAGTTCCTACCTCGAACTCGGCAAGCAGGAAGGCGCGCAGTGTCTGATCGGCGGCAGCCGTGCCAATCTCGGCGGCGACCTCGCAGGCGGCTACTACATCCAGCCGACCCTGTTCAAGGGCCACAACAAGATGCGCATCTTCCAGGAGGAAATCTTCGGGCCGGTGCTGGCCGTGACGACCTTCAAGGACGAAGCCGACGCCCTGGCCATCGCCAACGACACCATCTACGGCCTCGGCGCCGGCGTCTGGAGCCGCAACGGCAATGTCGCCTACCGCATGGGTCGCGCCATCAAGGCCGGTCGCGTGTGGACCAACTGCTACCATGCCTACCCGGCGCACGCCGCCTTCGGCGGCTACAAGGAATCCGGCATCGGCCGCGAAAACCACAAGATGATGCTCGACCACTACCAGCAGACCAAGAACCTGCTGGTCAGCTACAGCGAGCAGAAACTGGGTTTCTTCTAAGCGACGGCGATACCACGCAATGCCCGGCCAAGAATGGGCATCCACAAAGGGGGCGGGCAACTGCCCCTTTTTTTATTGGAGAAAATAATGGTTGAACGCGTCATTGCCACCCCGGCAGCTCTCGAACTGATTGAAACGCTGAAATCCAAGCACGGACCCAAGCTGTTCTTTTTCCAATCCGGCGGCTGCTGCGACAACAGTGCTGCCAACTGCTACCTGCCAGGCGACCTGACGGTCGGCAGCCAGGACATCTATCTCGGCACCATCGGCGGCGCCCCGTTTTACATCAGCAAGTCGCAATTCGAGTTCTGGCAGCACACCCAGGTCATCGTCGATGTGGTCGATTGCGACGGTGGCGGCACGTTTTCGCTGGAAGGTGGCAGCGGCAAGGCATTTTTGAGCCGCTCGCGCCTGTTCACGGACGACGAATGGGCAGAGCTGGAAAAGACCCCAGCACTAACAGGGGACGTCCAACAATTGAGCAGTGATCAGTAATGAAACAACCCTGACACAAGGTTTGTAGCAACAACCTATGCATCGTGATGCATAGGACAACCGGATCGATGAAGCCAGCAGCGTGCTGGCTTCATCGGCATCGGAATCAGTGCTTGGCGTTGGGGAAGAACAGCTGCTCGCCCCCAATCTTGTAGTCGGCGATGGCCTTCTGGCCCGGCGCAGAAACCAGCCAGTCAATAAAACGCTGACCATCCTCTTTCTTGACGTGCGGATGCTTGGCCGGATTGACCAGGATTACGCCGTACTGGTTGAAGAGGCGGGTATCACCCTCGACCACGATGGCCAGGTCGCCACGGTTCTTGAACGACAACCAGGTGCCGCGGTCAGTCAGAATATAGGCGCCGACCGAAGAAGCCATGTTCAGCGAAGGCCCCATGCCCGAGCCCGTATCCCGATACCAGCCGCCCTTGGCCTTGTCGAGATCGACACCGGCCAGCTTCCAGTAGCGAAGTTCGGCGGCATGCGTGCCGCTGCGGTCACCACGAGATACGAAGGGCGGGCGGGAAGCAGCGTCGATGGCGGCAATCCGACGCAAGCCTTCAAGGATATCCTTGCCAGCCGTTTTCGCAGGATCGCTCTTCGGGCCAACCAGCACGAAATCGTTGTACATCACCTCGCGACGTTCGACACCGGAACCTTCGGCGACGAATTTCTCCTCGGCCGCCTTGTCATGGACGAAAGCGACGTCGGCGTCGCCCCGCCGCGCAGTATCCAGCGCCTGCCCCGTCCCGAGCGCGACGACGCGCACCTTGATGCCGGACTCCTTTTCGAAGATCGGCAGAATGTAGCCAAACAGACCCGATTGTTCGGTCGACGTCGTTGAGGCAACGGTAATGACGCGATCCTCGGCTGACGCAGCATTGCCGAGTAGACAGACCAGCGTTGCACAGAGCGCAACCGCGATTTTCTTGAAATGCATGATTTTCCTTTCGTCTGATTTTGGTTGCCTGCCTAGAGCAATCCGTTGCCAAAAAGCAGAACGCACACCGGGCATGGGTTGAAACGAAGGTCTCCAGGGATTTTCAGCGGCAGGCGAGCCTGAGGCTATAGTAGAATTCGCAGGCGATTAAATATGCAAAGTATTGCAACAAATGCTTCCTTCCACCCCCATACGTTGGACCTGGGATTTCGGTGCCGGACTGAGCGGTGCCGAATCGTCGCGACTCTTGCTGCTACTGGGCGCCTTGAAAAACCAGGGAACGCTGGGTAGCGCGGCCGCCACGGCCAGGATTTCCTATCGCTCGGCCTGGGGGCTGCTCAGGCACTATGAACATCATTTTGGACAAGCGTTGGTGATCAAGGGCCGCGGCAGGGGTACCGGACTGTCGGATTTCGGCGAACGCCTGCTCGCCCTGGACAATGCAGCGAGGGCCAACCTGGAGGCGTTTCACGCTCCCTGGGGCCAGCGCCTCAAGGAACTGCTTTCGCGCAGCGAGGCCGCCGAACCGGAACGCCTGCACATCGCAGCCAGCCACGACCTGGCCCTGGCCGACTGGATCGAAAACGGCCGTCGAGTCAAGGTTGACATCCGATGGCGCGGCAGCGAGGAAGCGCTGCTCGCGCTGGCGCGCGGCGAGTGCGATGCGGCCGGATTTCACATCCCCGGCGAATTCGGCAGGGCAGAGGCCGCCGCGTGGCTCGACCGCTGGCTCGACCGGCGACTGTATGCACTTTTCCCGGTCATGCGGCGAGAGCACGGGATGCTCACCGCACCTGGCAACCCGTTCGCCGTCGGTTCTCTCGCCGATGTCGCAAGGCTCCGGCTAAGGATAGTCAATCGCCAGCGCGGCTCGGGCACGCGCGGCATGATCGACCAGATTCTCGCTGCCAACGGCCTGCAGGCCTGCGACCTGCCCGGCTATGCGCACGAAGAATTCACCCACGATGCCGTGGCGGCAGCGGTGGCCAGCGGCAAGGCCGATGTGGGCATCGCCATCCGGGCGGCTGCTACGCGCTACGACCTGGGTTACGTGCCGCTTGGCACGGATCTCTACTGCCTGGCGGTCCGTGCGGACATCGCCCACAGCGAAGCGGTTGCCCATCTCGTCCGGCGCTTTCGCGGCGAGACCTTCCTCGCGCGATTGAACGCCTTGCCTGGCTATCGCACGACCGGCGAGGTTGCGGGTTTCCTGCCTTGGGAGACCTTCGCAGGCCATATCTGGCGTCCCGTTCCGGATCGAACGTGAGCATTGCCAGGCGGTCTGACGTATACACCGGACGGGCATCGTCCTGCAAAGAGGTTGCAGCCAATCCGGCAATCACCTAAGCTGGCAAAATCAATATAAATAAAATCTGACTGTATCCGGTGTTGGCCCAGATCACCCGGCAGATCAGGTTCAGGAGGTTGAGATGTCCCGCTCAATGGCTAGCGCACACTCGCGCCCGCCCCTTGCTGCCCTGCCCTATGGCACATCCTGGTCAAGCACTTGGCCAAGGGAGGCGCCATGAGTGAGAGCGCCCTGCGTTTTCTGCCCTTGTCGCTGCATCTCGGGATCGAGGAAATCGATGCCCAGCACGCCGCGCTTTTCGAGCATCTTGTTCAACTCAAGCGACTCTGCCTGAATACCAACCATCTACCGGCGGACGAGGCCGAGGCCTTGCTGGCGCGTCTGCGCCTGCATTTCGTCACCGAGGCGCACTATGCCGGCGAGGCGGGAATCGATTTCGCGGCCCACACCCTGCGCCACCAGACGATGCTCGAACAGGTCGCCAAATCCCTGCATGAAGCGTCGTCGGAAGACGCAGACGTCTACGGCGTCCTGCGCTACGTCGAATACTGGTTCGAGCGCCATATCGCCCACGAGGACCGGCGACTGGCCGACGAGCTGGCATCGCGTACAGACCGGTAAAGCCGGCCAAGGCGCTAGAATCGACCTTCCGGCAGTTTGCCGAAGAATCTCAGCCCGATTGCTCGCCATGCGCCACGCCCGTTCCGAAACCCTCGACCTGCCCGACGTCCGCCTCCACATCCGGCGCTGGGGCGACCCGCAGGCTCCGCTGCTCTTCCTGCTGCACGGCTGGATGGACGTTTCAGCTTCCTTCCAGTTTGTCGTCGACGAGTTGCAGCGCGACTGGAACATCGTCGCCCCCGACTGGCGCGGCTTCGGCAATTCGACCTGGCTGAACCGGCCGTACTTCTTCGCCGAGCATCTCGGGGACATGGAGGCCATCCTTAACCGCTATGCGCCGGAAGGGCCGGTGCAGCTGGTCGGCCACAGCATGGGCGGCATCCTCGCCTGCCTGTATGCCGGCCTGCGCCCGGAACGGGTGGCGCGCGTCATTTCGCTGGAGGGCTTCGGCATCGCACCGACGACGCCGGACATGGCGCCGGAACGCTACCGGCAATGGCTGGGCACGCTGCAGAAACCGCCGCGCATGCACGCCTACACCGACCGCCCCGCCTTCGCCCGCCGCTTGCTGCAGAGCGACCGTTTCCTGACCCCGGAACGCGCCGAATACTTGGCCAAACATCTGGCCCGCATCGGCGACGGTGAAACCCGCAGCGGGGAACGCCGCCACGGCATCATCTGGAACGGCGACCCGTGGCACAAGGCCACCTCGCCCTACCTGTTCCGGCTGGAAGAATCGATGGCCATCTGGCGGCAAATCACCTGCCCGGTCCTCTGGGTCGCCGGCCGGCAGTCCTGGGTCGTCCGCGACTACGCCACGCGGCCGGGCGACTGGGAGGCCCGCCGCGCCTGCTTCGCCGACGTCCGGGAAAGCTGGATCGAGGATGCGGACCACATGCTGCACCACGACCAGCCGGCCGAAGTGGCACGGATCATCGAAGATTTCCTGGCCTGACTCCGGCGACCCGATTTTTGATTTTGGCCTTTTTTTCGGGCCGACCGTAGCATCTGCCGATCAGCGATTCACATCGACGACGACGCGGCCGCGCACCTTGCCGTCCATCAATTGGGCCGCCGTCGGGATGGCCTCGGCCAGCGATATTTCATGCGCGATCAAGCCTAGCTTGGCCGGATCGAGGTCGGCCGCCAGCCGCTGCCAGGCGACCAGCCGCTCCGGCCGCGGGCACATCACGCTGTCGATGCCGACCAGCGTCACGCCGCGCAGGATGAAAGGCGCCACCGATGACGGGAAATCCATACCGCCGGCCAGGCCGCAGGCGGTCACGATGCCGCGGTATTTCATCGACGCGCAGATATTGGCCAGCGTGTGGCTGCCGACGACATCGACCGCCCCGGCCCAGCGTTCCCGGGCGAGTGGCTTGCCGGGCGCTGCGAAGGCGCTGCGCTCAAGGATTTCCGCCGCCCCGAGCTGCTTCAGGTAATCGGCCTCCGCCGGCCGCCCGCTGACCGCGACCACCGTGTAACCCAGCTTGGCCAGCACGGCGATGGCGACGCTGCCCACCCCGCCGGCGGCCCCGGTGACGACGATCTCACCGTCAGCCGGCTTGACGCCATGCCTTTCCAGCGCCAGCACGCAGAGCATCGCCGTGTAGCCGGCCGTGCCGATGGCCACCGCCTGCTGCGGTGTGAAGGCATCCGGCAGCGGCACCAGCCAGTCGCCCTTCAGGCGCGCCTTCTGGGCCAGCCCGCCCCAATGCGTCTCGCCGACGCCCCAGCCGTTGAGCAGGACGCGGTCACCGGCGCGGTAATCCGGGTTATCGCTGGCCTCGACGACGCCGGCAATGTCGATGCCCGGCACCATCGGAAATTTGCGCACAACCGGTCCCTTGCCGGTAATCGCCAGCCCGTCCTTGTAGTTCAGCGACGAGTGCGAAACGCGCACGGTAACGTCTCCCTCCGGCAACTGGCTGTCGGCGATATCCTGCACCGACGCCCGATAACCGGCGTCATCCTTCTCGATCAGAATTCCCTTGAACATGCTCGTCTCCATGATGTTTTCGGCTTGAAATCAAGTATAGCCAACGGCGCCTCAGGATTTCAGCAACTCTTCGCGCGAACCGAGCCAGCGTTTCAAATGGCGCTCGGCCAGTTCGGGATGTTCGGTCAGCATTTCCTCGGCGACCTCACGCGCCATCTCGACCAGATCGGCATCCATTTCCAGGTCGGCGTAGCGCAGCAGCGGCACGCCGCTCTGCCGGCTGCCAACGAATTCACCGGGGCCGCGGATCTGCAAATCCTGGCGGGCGATTTCGAAGCCGTCGGTGTTTTCAAAAATAATCTTCAGCCGCTGGCGAGCAATGTCGCCCAAGGGTCCGGCGTAGATCAGCACGCAGCTCGATTCATATTGCCCGCGGCCGACCCGCCCACGCAGCTGATGCAGTTGCGACAGGCCGAAACGTTCGGCATGCTCGATGACCATCAGGCTGGCATTCGGCACGTCAACGCCGACCTCGATCACCGTCGTCGCCACCAGCACGTCGATCTCGCCGGCCGCGAAGGCCGCCATCACCGCCTGTTTTTCGTCGGCCTTCAGGCGGCCATGCACCAATCCTACGGTCACCCCCTTCAAATCGGCCAAAAGCGTTTCGTAGGTCTCCTGTGCCGTCTGCAACTGCAGCGCCTCGGACTCCTCGATCAGCGGACAGACCCAGTAGGCCTGCCGGCCTTCCCCGACATGCTTCCTGACGAAGCCGACCACGTCCTCGCGCCGGTTGTCGGCGACCAGCCGCGTCTTAATCGGCGTCCTCCCGGGCGGCAACTCGTCGAGCACGGTGACGTCGAGGTCAGCGTAATAGCTCATGGCCAGCGTGCGCGGGATCGGCGTCGCCGACATCATCAACTGGTGCGGGTTGTCGCCCTTCTTGCGCAAGGCCAGACGCTGGGCGACGCCGAAGCGGTGCTGCTCGTCGACGATGGCCAGGCCGAGGCGGGCGAAATCGACGCCCTCCTGGATCAGCGCATGCGTGCCAACAATCAACTGCGCCTCGGCCGCCGTCGCCGCCAGCTGCTCACGTTTGGCCTTGGTCTTCAGGCTGCCGGACAGCCAGGCGACGCGTACGCCGAGCGGTTCCAGCCAGTCGCGCAATTTCAGGTAATGCTGCTCGGCGAGGATTTCGGTCGGCGCCATGAAGGCCGCCTGCCAGCCGGCCGAAATCGCCTGGCACGCCGCCAGCGCGGCAACGATGGTCTTGCCGGCACCAACGTCACCCTGCAGCAGGCGCTGCATCGGGTATGGCTGGGCCAGATCGTTGCCGATCTCGGCCATCGCCCTCGCCTGCGCGCCGGTCAGGCCGAAGGGCAAGCTGTCGAGCAGCCGGGCGCCTAGATCGTCGCGAGCGACCAGCACCGGCGCCCCCTGTTCGCGGCGCGCCAGATAGGCGCGACGCAAGGACAGTTGCTGGGCCAGCACCTCGTCGAACTTCACCCGTCGCCAGGCCGGGTGATTGCGGGCATGCAGGGTATCGAGATCGGTGCCGGGCGGCGGCGTGTGCAAGAAGCGCAGGCTGCGCGCCAGCCCGGGCAACTTCAGGTGCTGGCGCAAGTCCTCGGGCAGCGTCTCGGACAAATCGCCGACTGCCAGCGCCTTGCCGATCAGCTTCTGCAGCGCCGAATTGGGCAGGCCAGCGGTGGTCGGGTAAATCGGTGTCAATTCGCTCGGCAGCGGCTCGTTGTCGCCGATCTTGCGAAAGCGAGGGTGCACCATTTCGGCGCCGAAGAAGCCGCCGCGCACTTCGCCAAAGGCGCGGATGCGCGAACCTTCGCTCAAGGCCGCCTGCTGGCTGGGGTAAAAACTGAAAAAACGCAGCGTGATCTCGCCGCTCTCGTCGCCGGCCCGCACGACCAACTGCCGGCGCGGCCGGAACTGCATTTCGCTGCTGTGCACGACCACCTCGACCTGCACCGGCTCGCCGCTGAATGCACGAGCGACCGGTGCAATGCGCGTTTCGTCCTCATAGCGCAGCGGCAGGTGCACCAGTAAATCGGCCTCGCAATGGAGGCCGATCTTGGCGAGCTTCTTCAGCAGCGCCTCGGAGGCGCGAATCGGAGCCGAGGCCCCGGTGTCACTCATCAGGCAAAGAACATGACCGCGTCGGCCTCGACCAGCGCGCCGCGCGGCAGTTCCTTGACGCCGACGGCGGCACGGGCCGGGAAAGGCTCGCTGAAATACTGGGCCATCGTTTCGTTGACCTTGGCGAAGTTGGCTAGGTCGGTCAGGAAGACATTGAGCTTGACCACATCAGCCAGCGAACCGCCGGCCGCTTCGGCGACGGCCTTGAGATTTTCAAAGACGCGAACGATTTGCGCATCGATTTCGTCTACCATCTGCATGGTGGCCGGATCGAGCCCGATCTGCCCGGACATGTAAACGGTGTCGCCGACGCGCACGGCCTGCGAATAGGTGCCGATGGCGGCCGGGGCGTTCGGGGTGGCGATGATGGTCTTGGCCATGAGTTAGCTTCCTGTATCCAAATTGCAAACCCCTATTTTACCCATGAACCCACGCATCGAATCCCTGGAAAAAATGCTCGGCGGCCCGCGCGATGGGGCCCTGCTCCGCTTCTCGCTGGGCAACGAATACCTGAAGGCCGGCGACCCGGCCAAGGCGGCCGATTGTTTTCAGGCCGCCGTCGACCGCGACCCTAACTATTCCGCCGCATGGAAAGCCCTCGGCAAGGCGTTGTCTGAAGCCGGCAACCACCCCGGCGCCCTTACCGCCTACGAACGCGGCATCGCGGTGGCCGAAACGAAGTGCGACATCCAGGCGGCCAAGGAAATGACCGTGTTCGCCAAGCGGATACGCAAGGCGCTGGACACGGCGGAAGGATGAGCGCTGCATTACCTGGCAACCGGCAGCGCGGACCGAACTAAAGCGCTAAAGAATTGTTACAAACCGGCCCGGCATCATCGTATGCCGGGCCGGGTGTTCCCGCGTTATGTGCTTACGCAACCCTGGGAATACCCCGCCATGAACCTCAAGCAACGCTTTCTCCGCCTCGGCCTCGCCGCTGTCCTGCTGGCCAGTCTGGGCGCCTGTACCGTGGTTCCGGCCTATCCCTCAGCGGGCTATTACCGGGCGCCAGCGCCGGCCTATGTCGAAACCTATCCGACCTACGGCTACCCGAGCGCAAACGTTTACTATGACTCGGGCTATCGCCAGTACGACGGCCGCGGCGGGCGCTACTACCGCGATGATCGCTACTACGACAACAGGCACCGCGGGCATTCGCCTATCGAGGACGTCCGCCGCCTGCGCCGCGATATCCACCGCAGCCTGGGCCTGCCCTGATCGGTCCGCTTAGTTTTTGCCCTTGGGCGGCACGAGGATGGTCTCGACGCCCAGTTCTTTCAGCTTGGCCTGTGCCGCCTCGGCTTCGTGCTTGGTGCGGAACGGACCAACCTGGACGCGGGTTTCCAGCGTCGAGGGAACGCCGCTCAAGGTAAGGCGGGCATGCAGCTCCTCGGCGCGCTGGATGCTTGAGAAGACGCCGGCCTGAAGCAGGAAGCCCGAGAACAGCCGCGGCGCGCTGGGCTGGGACACCGCAGGTGCCGGCTTTTGTTCGACGACATGCGCCGATGGCCTGGCCGGGGCTGGTTCGGCCGGCGCGACGGAGCGCTGCGGCGACGGCACGATGTTCGATGGCGCACTGGTCGCTTCGGGAACGACGGCCACCGGCGCTGCCTGCCGGGCAGGCGCTGGTTTGCCGCTGGGAACGGCCGAGCCTTCCGCTGGCTGTTTTTCCGGAGTCAACGCGGGTTTGGCTTCGACTTGCGGGGGCGGAGGCGGCTCGACCGCGGGCTCGGCCTTTTCGGGCGCCGGAGGTGCGGGCAGGTTGTCTGCCGGCTTGACGGGCTGCGACATTTCTTTCTTGGGCGCTACCGGAACACGCTCGGTGAAGACCGGTTCATCGGCTTCCTCGGGCGGGTTGGCTAGGTAGTCGAAGAAGGCCAGTACGCCGAGCAGCAGCGCGACCAGCAAACCGGCCACGGCCAGCCGCCCGATCAGTTTGCCGCGCAGGTCGCCGGCACCGTCTTCGTTGTCGGGAACTTCCGGTTGATCTGCCATTTTTTCCTCAATGATCCTGACTCTTGGCCAGCGCGACAACCAGTTCGGCTTCGGCCCGGGCGATGCCGCAACGTTCGGCGATGGCTGCCGGATCGTAGCCGGAGACCGCCATCTGCATCGCATCGCCGTAGATCGGGGAGACTGTCTGGCTGGCCCGGAGATGAGCCAGTTCGTGCAGCATGTCACCGCGGAGCGCGGCCAGTTCGCCCCGGATGGCGTCGACTTCTTCGCGCAACTGGCTGACTTCCTGTTCCAGCGCACTGCGCATCTGATTTCCGGCCGGCTCGGCGGCAACCGTTTCTGAACTCGTACCGCCGCCGGCCTCGGACTCCTGCACGTCGACCGGAGCGGATTCGCTGTCGGACAAGGCGGGCGCGACAGGCGCCGGCGCAACCGCCGGGTGACGACGCAGGTGGCGCATGCGCAGCAGCACGAAGGCCATGTAGAGGGCGACCAGCACGATCAGGCCGATCACCCCTTCGCGCAGACCTAGCGTGAAACCTCCCAGTTCAAGCGCCGGCACGTTCCCCCCGGGTTCGGATGCTTAGAAGCCCACCGAGTACTGCACGCCGACGATGTGGGCGCTAGCGTCGTACTTGCCGGCCAGCGGCGCCTGGGCAATGCTGGGATCCTTGACGTAGAGATAGGTATAGCCGACGTCGACCTTGCCATAGCTGCCGGTATTCCACTGCCCGCCCAACGACAACCACAGGCGGTCATTGTCAGGGACGCGTGCCGAGCGGAATTCGTTGCGCACCGGCGTGCGGTCGTAGGCAATGCCGAACTTCAGCTTGGCGGCTTCATTGACCTTGTAGGCTGCACCCCAGGCGATGCGCCACGAGTCGTCGTACTTGAAGGTTTCGCTGCTCAGCAAGGCGCCGAAAGTTCGGTGGTAAACGTCGAAGCTCTGGAGGGTGCTCCAGCGCGTGTAGGAGAGATCGCCCATCGCTTCCCAGCGGTCGGAAACCTGCTGCCAGACCGACAGGGTGAAGGTATCGGGCAGCTCGACGTCAGCCCGGATCGGGGTGGCGCCGTTGATGGTGCCTTCCAGCCGGTGCTTGATGGCCGAACGGTAGGCAATGCCGACGCGCATGGCCGGCGACAAGGTGAACAGGGCGCCGGCATTCCAGCCCCAGGAGGCGTCATCGCCTTTGAGGGTGACCAGCGGACCTGGCCGGCTGGTCAATTCACCGTCGATGGTCTGGTAGTTGATGCCGAAGCCGAGCGAGACCTTGTCATTGACGCGATAGGCGACTGAAGGATTGACATTGATGGTCTTGATTTCGGACTTGATGGCCAGGGTCTGACCGTCCCAGATATCCTCGTATTCTGTGGCCAGACCGAACGGTGCCGAGACGCCGAAACCGAGGAACAAGTCCTTGGTCACCTGCCAGGAGACGTAGCCATTGGGTACAGCAGCCCAGCCGCCGGCATCGCCACCCGACTCGACGCCACCTGGTTCGCTGCGGTACTGGTAGCTCGGGCCGACGCCGGTCACCCCGGCGGAAAGCTGGAAGCCGGTCAGTTGCGTCATGCCGGCCGGGTTGAAGAAGACCGTGCTGGCATTGTCGGCAACAGCGGCCGAGCCGGCGTAGGCGGTGCCGAGGCCACTGGCATTCTGCTCCAGAAGCTGGAAGGCAGCAGCCGAAGCGGCGCCGGAGAAAGCGACCAGCAACAGGGCTGGTACGGAACGCAGGGGCATTGTTTTCATGGCAAGGCGGCCTCGTGGGCGGTGAAATTGATTAACTGTCGGATTTTAGACCAATTCCTGTCATTTTTCGGATGGAATATTGCGCGTCGCGCCGCCGGTGTTGCTTGTCGCACACTGCCCCGAGAGCCGGCAGCCGCTCCGGAAGAGTGCTACGGTCGGCGGCAAAAAAGGGCAAAAATCAAAATATGGCCGGATTCTCCCGGAAAGCGGACAGTTTTCATATACTCGCAGCATTGCCTTCCTCCGGATTTTTCTTCCCATGCGCCGCGCTTCTGCCCTGCCCAAACCACCTGCCGGACAGGCGCTGGCCCAGACCCATGTCTGGCTGACGCTGCGCACGCTTTTTCCCTATCTGTGGCGCTATCGCCTGCGCGTGCTGGCGGCCATCGGCTGCCTGATCGCCGCCAAGGTGGCCAACGTCGGCGTGCCGATGATCTTCAAGGAGATGATCGACGGCTTTTCCGGCAGCCAGCAGTTGCTCGCCCTACCCATCCTGCTGCTTGTCCTCTATGGCCTGCTGCGCTTCTCGACCTCGCTGTTTACTGAACTGCGGGAAATCCTGTTCGCCCGCGTCACCCAGCGCGCCGTCCGCCAGGTGTCGCTGGAGGTCTTCCGCCACCTGCATGCGCTGTCGCTGCGCTTTCACCTGGAACGCCAGACCGGCGGCGTGTCGCGCGACATCGAGCGGGGCAGCCGGTCGATCTCCAGCCTGATTTCCTACACGCTGTATTCGATCCTGCCGACGCTGGTCGAGATCGGGCTGGTGCTCGGCATCCTGTTCGTCAAATACGACGCCGGCTACGTGATCATCACGCTGGTCTCGCTGGTCAGCTACGTCGTGTTCACGATCAAGGTCAGCAACTGGCGCATCGACATCCGCCGCGCCGTCAATGAAAACGATTCGGCGGCCAACACCCGGGCCATCGACAGCCTGCTCAACTACGAGACGGTCAAGTATTTCAACAACGAGCCCTGGGAGGCCCGCCGCTACGACGAGCAACTGCTCAAGTGGGAAGACGCGGCGACGCGCAGCCAGACCACGCTGGCCTTCCTCAACCTGGGCCAGGCAGCGATCATCGCGCTTGGCGTCACGGCCATGATGTGGCGTGCGGCGAGCGGCGTCGTGGACGGCCAGATGAGCATCGGCGACCTGGTGCTGGTCAACGCCTTCCTGATCCAGCTCTACATCCCACTCAATTTCCTCGGCATCGTCTATCGCGAAATCCGCCAGGCGCTGACCGACATCGAGCGGATGTTTAACCTGCTAAAAGAAAACCGCGAAATCGCCGATACCCCCGATGCCCGCGAGCTGCCGGCCGGCCCGCTGCAGGTCAATTTCGATACCGTCGATTTCGCCTACGAACCGGATCGCCAGATCCTGAAGAACCTGAATTTCGCCATTGGCCCCGGTAAGACGGTCGCCGTCGTCGGCCACTCTGGCGCCGGGAAATCGACGCTATCGCGGCTGCTCTACCGCTTCTACGACGTGTCCGGCGGCGCCATCCGCATCAACGGCCACGACCTGCGCTCACTGAAGCAGACCAGCCTGCGCGCCGCCATCGGCATCGTGCCGCAGGACACGGTGCTGTTCAACGACAGCATTTTCTACAACATCAATTATGGCCGCCCGGAGGCCGGCCGCGAGGAGGTCTTCGCCGCGGCCCGTGCCGCCCAGTTGCATGACTTCATCGAATCGCTGCCGCAAAAGTACGAAACCCGGGTCGGCGAACGCGGCCTGAAGCTTTCCGGCGGCGAAAAGCAGCGCGTCGCGATCGCCCGCGCCCTGCTCAAGAATCCGCCCATCCTGATTTTCGACGAGGCGACCTCGGCCCTCGATTCGGCCACCGAACGCGCCATCCAGACGCAACTGGAGCAGGTCGCCGTCGGCCACACCACGCTGGTCATCGCCCACCGCCTGTCGACGGTCATGAACGCCGATGAAATTCTGGTCATGGGCGAGGGGCACATCATCGAGCGCGGCACCCATGCGGCGCTGCTGGCCGCCAATGGAAACTACGCCCGGATGTGGACGCTGCAGCAGCAGGAAGCCATTGAGCATGAAAGGACGACGCTTGAGCCGTAGCGAGTTGTCGCATCGCCCAAGCACCCGCGGCCGCAACCGGGGCAGCTGGCTACTGCCGCTGGCCGTTTTTCTGACGCTGGCCAGCGCCACGCTGGCCGCCTGGAAGTGGCAATCGCACCTGCAGTTGCAGGCGGAGGAAAACGCCAACGTTCAGGAAGCGGCGACCATCACCTCGGAAATCCGGGAGCGCCTGCGCCTGCATGTGCAGTTCCTCCGCTCGGTGCATGCCTTCGCCAGCACGCTGCCGATACTGGACCAGCAGTCGTGGAAACGCTTTGCCGGCCTGATCGATACCCGGGGCAGTCTAGCCGGCCTGTTTGCCTTCGCCTACGCGCCGGCAGTACGCGACAACGAAAGAAGGACATTTGAAAATTGGGCAAAAAAGCAGGGCGACCGTAGCATTTTCAAAATCTTCCCGGAGACCCATGCCGGACTGATCACGCCGGTGCTCTTCATCGCCCCGGACTCAACGACGGCCAGTCGCGCCATCGGGTTCGACCTACAATCGGAAGCCCAGCGCCGGGATGGCATCCGCCGAGCCATCCTGAGCCGCAACGTGGCCATGTCCGGCTCTATCGTCCTGGTCTTTGACCAGGCTTCCGAGCGACTCGGCTTTCAGCTGGTGCAGGCAGTGTTCAGTGAGGGCATGCCCCTTGAACTTCCCGAACAAAGGCAAAATGCGTTGTCCGGCGTCGTCCTCGCCGTCTACCGTTTCGACGAATTCATCGGCGCCGTCAGCCATGCCTCGACCAGCCGGCTCATTCTGCGCCTGTACGACGAAGATCCGAATCCGGAAACCCTTGAGGTCGCTGCCCCCAGGCTGGTCTACGATGCCGACTCATTTTTCGTTCCGGGCGCCAATTCACGCCCACTTCACCACGAGATCGACATCGGCGGGCGCAACTGGATTCTGGAGTTTTATCCGCGGAGCGACACCTCGTCGACACTCGACACACCAGGACTGGTGCTCGTCGGCGGACTGGTCGGCAGCACGCTTTTCGCCCTTCTGGTCTTCAATCTGACCACTTCGCGCGAGCGCGCCGAGCGTTACGCCGGCAAGCTGACCGAAGAGCTGCGCCGTCACCGCGACCATCTGCAGGAAATGGTAGACAAGCGTACCGCCAGCCTCGACATGGCATTGCGGCAGGCCCGCGCGGCGAATGAGGCAAAGTCGGAGTTCCTCGCCAACATGTCGCACGAGTTGCGGACGCCGATGCACGCCATCGTCGGCTTTGTCGAACTCGGCAGCAAGCGTGCCAAAGCTGCCAGCGACCCGAAAATCGCCCAGTACTTCCAGCGCATCGATGAAAGCGGCCAGCGCCTGCTCGGCCTGATCGACCAATTGCTCGATCTTTCCAAGCTGGACGCCGGGCGCATGGAACTGCATCCAGCCGAATTCGATGCCCGCGAGTTGATCAGTCAGCTTGCCGGTCAGCTGGATTCACTGTTGTCCCCCCGAAAACTGAGCATCGACATCGACTGCCAGACCGACAGGCTACGGATAAGCGCCGACCCGGGACGGATTACCCAGGTGTTCTGCAACCTGCTCTCCAACGCCATCAAATTTTCCCCGGAGGGAGGCTGCATCCGCGTTGACTTCAGCGATGCCGAGCTTCCTCTCGGTCGTCGCGTCGAGGATGCAGGCACCCAGCCCGCACTGGCCATCCGCATCAGCGATCAGGGCATCGGCATTCCGGCGGGCGAACTTGAGAGCATTTTCGACAAATTCGTGCAGAGCAGCGCCACCAAGACCGGCGCTGGCGGCACCGGCCTCGGATTGGCGATTTGCCGGGCGATTGTTGTCCAGCACCGTGGTACGATTGTCGCCCACAACAATCAAGCGGGAAGCGGCGCCAGCTTCGTCGTCACACTGCCATTGAACTGTCCGGATGGGAACGACAAGACAAAATGACTGACACCCGCGTCCTCGTGGTCGACGACGAACCGCTCAACCTGGAAATCCTGGTCGACTATTTTGACGGTGAGGAACCCTTCTCGGTCGCGACAGCGGATGGCGGCGAAGCTGCGTGGCAGTTGCTCAAGCAATCCGGCAGCAATTTCAAGCTGATCCTGCTCGACCGCATGATGCCCGGTCTGGATGGCATAGGGCTGCTCAAGCGCATCAAGAGCGACCCTACGCTCGCCGCGATTCCGGTCATCATGCAGACAGCGGCCACCGCACCCGACCAGATCCGGGAAGGTCTGGAGGCTGGCGCCTATTACTACCTGACCAAGCCGTACCGGCGAGACAACCTGCTGGCCATCGTCCATGCCGCGCTCAGCGATGCGGACGCCCGCCACGAACTGAGCCGCCAACTCCATCAGCACGTCAACTCCCTTCAGTTCCTCGATCAGGCCGAGTTTTCGATTCGCACGATCCAGGAAGCCGGCCAGCTCGCCTCATTCATTGCCCAGGCCTGCCCCAATCCGGACCAGGCGGTAATCGGCATTTCCGAGCTGCTGGTCAATGGCGTCGAGCATGGAAACCTTGGCCTCTCCTACGCTGAAAAAACACGCTTCAAGCAGGAGGACAACTGGCAGGCTGAAATCGAACGGCGAGCCGCCCTTCCCGAAAATTGCGACAAGTTCGTCAGCTTGAGTTTTCAACGATGCGACGGCAGGATCACCTTGCGCATCTGCGATCAGGGCAAGGGGTTCAACTGGCAGAAATTTCTCGAAATGGACCCCGAACGCGCCTTCGACCCGAACGGCCGAGGCATCGCCCTGGCCCGCATGCTGAGTTTCTCCGGGATTTCCTATGAGGGCTGTGGCAATATCGCGGTAGCCACGATCGACCAGAGCAGCGACCAATAAGCGCTGAACGACAATGACTTCGCTGAACAACAAAATGAAGGTGCTGGCGGTAGACGACAACCGCACCAATCTGCACATCCTTCAGGTATTCCTGAAAAAGCTCGGGCATGAGGTCATCCTGGCCGAGAACGGCGAGGAAGCCGTTCAAAAGTTCAAAGCGGAATCGCCAGACCTGATCCTGCTCGACATCATGATGCCGGTCATGGATGGATTCGAGGCAGCACGTCAGATCAAGGCCCTGTGCCTTGATCGCTGGATGCCGATCATCTTCCTCTCGGCGCTGAATCGCGACGAAAATCTGGTCGAAGGCCTCGAAGCGGGTGCCGACGACTACCTGACCAAGCCGATCAATTTTGTCGTCCTTGAAGCCAAGCTGCGCTCAATGCAGCGCTCGCTGCTCATGCAGCAGGAGTCGATCAATTCCCTGCGCCGGGTCCAGGCCATCTCCGACAACGTCATCGATGCCATCGTCACCAGCGACGAGCGTGGCACCATCGTCTCCGTCAATGAATCCACCGAGCGAATTTTTGGCTGGACAGCGGGCGAGTTGATTGGGCAAAACGTTTCTGTGCTGATTCCTCCCTCGCAGCGTGAGGCGCATGCCATTTCCGTCGAAAACTACTCGCCGGAAAAGCCCTCCCGCGTCATGGGCGCAGAACGCGAACTCGAGGCATTGCACAAGAATGGGCACCGGTTTCCGGCTACCGTAGCCATTACCCAGGTGATTCTCGACAACCAGCGCATGATCATCGGCGTCATCCGTGACATTACCGAGCGTCGCCAGACCGAGCAGAAACTGCGCGAAAACGCCCGCCAACTGCAGGACTACTACGACCAGACCCAGGCCGAGCAACAGCTTGCACTGCGCTTGATGGAAAAGCAGTTGCATCGCACCGGACTACGTGATCCCCGTCTGCGCTACAAGGTTATCCCTGCCGAGAACTTCAGCGGCGACATTGTTGCCGCGGCACGTTCTCCCGAGGGATGTTTCTATGCCCTTCTGGCCGATGCAACTGGCCACGGGCTGACCGCCGCCATCAGTGTCCTGCCGGTGCTCGCCCTGTTCTACCGGATGACCAAACTGAACCGGACAGTTCGGGAAATCGTCCTCGAATTCAACCAGCAACTCAAGGAGTCGATGCCCGTCGGCCGCTTTGTCGCCGTCACGCTCGTCTGTCTCGATGAAGTGAGCAAAGAGGGGCAAATTTGGGTGGGTGGCACCCCGGAGACTTTTCTTCTTGACCGCTGGGGACGAGTATCACGGACCTTTCCGTCCGAAAATCTGCCCCTCGGCATCGTCGGCAACGATGATCTGACTGCCCAGCCGGCCTGTTTCAAATGGGCGAGCGAAGACCAGTTGATGCTTTGTTCCGATGGCTTGCTGGAGGCAACCGACAAGGGTGGAGAGCAGTTCGGTACAAACAGGCTGATCGCCGCTGCGGCAAATACATCCCCGGCAGAGCGCTTTGGCAGGATCGAGGCAGCGCTATCCTCCCATCTCGATGGCAATATCGCCAGCGACGACATTTCGCTGATGTTGATCGACTGCCTTTGAGCAGCAGCCCAGCCGAAACCTCCTCCAGCAACGCGAAAGGCCGGGAAATCCCGGCCTTTCGCTTGATTGCTCGTCGGTGAAACTGCTTACTACGCAGTTTCCTCGATTTCCACAGCCTCGGTCGGCTCCGGACGGTCCAGCAGTTCGACGAAAGCCATTGGCGCGTTGTCGCCGACGCGGAAGCCACACTTCAGGATGCGAAGGTAGCCGCCCGGACGGGTTGCGTAACGCGGCCCGATTTCGGCGAACAGCTTGACCACGATATCGCGGTCGCGCAGACGGTCGAAAGCCAGACGCTTGTTGGCCAGCGTCGGGTTCTTGCCGAGGGTGATCATCGGTTCGACAACACGGCGCAGTTCCTTGGCCTTCGGCAACGTGGTCTTGATGGCCTCGTGCTTGAGCAGGGAAACGGTCATGTTGCGCAGCATCGCCAGGCGATGGCTGCTGGTGCGGTTCAGTTTGCGAAGTCCATTGCGGTGACGCATGGTTAATCCTTTCTATATTCTGCAGGCGTCCCTTGACGACCCGGGTTGAAAAAGGCTTACGCCTTTTCCAGACCGGCGGGCGGCCAGTTTTCCAGTTTCATGCCGAGCGTCAAGCCGCGCGCGGCCAACACTTCCTTGATCTCATTCAGCGACTTGCGACCCAGATTCGGAGTCTTGAGAAGCTCATTCTCGGTGCGCTGGATCAGATCGCCGATGTAGTAGATGTTCTCGGCCTTCAGGCAGTTCGCCGAACGAACCGTCAATTCGAGATCATCTACCGGGCGGAGAAGAACCGGATCCACCTGAGCCGGCTTGGAAGCCTCTGCTACCGGGGCGGTACCTTCCAGATCAGCGAACACGGAAAGCTGTTCCATCAGCACGCGAGCTGCGTAGCGAATGGCCTCTTCCGGCTCGACAACACCGTTGGTCTCGATATCGACAATCAGCTTGTCCAGATCGGTACGTTGCTCGACGCGGGCGCTTTCGACCGCATAGGCAACGCGACGGATCGGGCTGAACGAAGCGTCCAGGACGAGCTTGCCGATAGTCTTGGCATCGCCCAGATTACGGACGTTGCCCGGCACATAGCCGCGACCTTTCTCGACCTTGATCTCCATGGACAGCTTGCCGCCAGGGGAAAGGTGAGCGATCACGTGTTCCGGATTGATGATCTCGACGTCATGCGGAAGTTCGATATCACCAGCACGAACGGCACCTTCGCCCTCCTTGGCCAGCTTCAAATTGACAACATCACGGTTGTGCAACTTGAAGACGATACCCTTCAGATTGAGAAGGATATCGACAACATCTTCCTGCACGCCATCAACGGTGGAGTACTCGTGGAGCACGCCGTCGATGCCGACTTCGGTCGGTGCATAGCCGACCATCGAAGACAACAGAATGCGACGCAGTGCATTGCCAAGGGTATGGCCATAGCCGCGTTCAAACGGCTCCATGACCACCTTGGCTTGCACGGGCGACACGCTCTGCACGTCGATAATGCGGGGTTTGAGAAGTCCACTGCTTTGCATGGGCTAGATCCTCTGCTCAGTGCTTACTTCGAGTAAAGTTCGATGACGAGACCTTCGTTCAGGGTCGCCGGCAATTCGGAGCGCTGCGGCATGGCCTTAAACGTGCCCTTGCCTTCCTTGATATCCACGGAGATCCACTCCGGGAAACCGCGGGACTCGGCGGCCTCGAGGGCAGCCTTGCAACGCAGGGAAGCACGAGCGCGATCAGTCAACTGGACAACATCACCCGGCTTGACGATGAACGAGGGAATGTTCACGCGCTTGCCGTTGACCAGGACACCATTGTGACGAACGACCTGACGGGACTCGGAGCGCGAAGCGCCGAAGCCCATGCGGTATGCGACGGAGTCCAGACGGGCTTCGAGCAGTTGCAACAGGTTTTCGCCAGTTTGGCCCTTGCGACGATCAGCTTCGGCAAATGTTTTGCGGAACTGACCTTCAAGAACGCCATAAACGCGGCGAATCTTCTGCTTGGCACGCAGGTGGACACCATAGTCGGACAGACGGGCGCCAGACTTCTGGCCGTGCTGGCCCGGAGCGTAGGAACGACGCTCAATGGCGCACTTGTCAGTAAAGCACTTTTCGCCCTTCAGGAACAGCTTTTCGCCTTCGCGGCGGCACTGACGGCATTTCGGATCGAGATTACGAGCCACTTGTCTTTCTCCTTAGATGCGGCGCTTCTTGGGCGGACGGCAGCCGTTATGCGGCACCGGCGTCACGTCGGAAATCGCGGTAATCTTGATGCCCAGCGCGTTGAGCGCGCGGACAGAAGATTCACGACCAGGGCCAGGGCCCTTGATGCGAACTTCGAGGTTCTTGACACCACATTCCTGAGCAGCCTTGCCAGCAGCTTCGGCAGCCACCTGAGCAGCAAACGGAGTGGACTTGCGCGAACCGCGGAAGCCAGCACCGCCGGAAGTCGCCCAAGACAAGGCATTGCCCATGCGGTCAGTGATGGTGATGATGGTGTTGTTGAACGATGCGTGAATGTGGGCAACGCCCTCAGCAACGTTCTTCTTGACCTTTTTGCGAACTTTGGTAGCAGTCTTTGCCATGTTCTGTCCCTATTACTTCTTGCCAGCGATGGCCTTGCGCGGGCCCTTGCGGGTACGAGCATTGGTACGGGTGCGCTGACCGCGGCAAGGCAAACCCTTGCGATGGCGCAGACCACGGTAGCAACCGAGGTCCATCAGGCGCTTGATGTTCATGGTGACTTCGCGACGCAGGTCACCTTCAACGGTGAACTTGCCCACTTCGTCACGCAGACGGTCCATGTCCGCATCGGACAGGTCTTTCATTTTTACGTTACGACCAACGCCGGCTGCGTCACAGATCTTCTGTGCGCGGGTACGGCCGATGCCGAAAATCGCCGTCAGGGCGATTTCTGCATGCTGATGGTTCGGAATGTTTACCCCTGCAATACGGGCCATTGAATCACTCCAATATTTCGAAAATTAGCGAATGCCGGACACGACAGGGGGTTAGCCCTGGCGCTGTTTGTGACGCGGATCCTTGCAAATGATGCGCACGACACCTTTGCGGCGGATAACTTTGCAGTTGCGGCAGATGCGCTTCACTGAAGGTTGGACTTTCATGTTTCACTCCTCGTCTGCGAGAGCTTGGAAGCAGCCGTGTTTCCTTGCCCTGCGGTTTATTGCGTAGAGAACTTTTTACTTGGCCCGGAAGACGATCCGGGCCTTGCTTAAATCATATGGCGTCAATTGCACAGTCACTTTGTCACCGGGAAGAATGCGGATGTAATGCATGCGCATCTTTCCGGAAATGAACCCATGCACGATATGGCCGTTTTCCAGTTTGACCTTGAAGGTCGCATTTGGGAGGTTTTCGACGACCTCCCCTTGCATCTCAATGTAATCTTCTTTTGCCATGGCTGATTACTACTTGATCATCGGTGCGCCTTTGAAGTTTGCTTTCTTCAGCAGGCTTTCGTATTGGTGCGACATCACATAGGCCTGAACCTGGGACATGAAGTCCATGGTCACGACCACGATGATCAACAGCGAAGTTCCGCCGAAGTAGAACGGCACGTTCCACTTCAGAATCAAAAATTCCGGCAATAGACAAACAACGGTAATGTAGGCAGCGCCAATCAGGGTCAGCCGCATCAGAATCTTGTCGATGTAACGCGCGGTTTGTTCACCCGGCCGAATGCCGGGCACAAAAGCGCCGCTCTTCTTGAGGTTGTCAGCTGTCTCCTTGGAATTGAACACAAGGGCCGTATAGAAGAAGCAGAAGAAGATGATAGCGCCAGCGTACAACATTACGTAGATCGGCTGACCGGGCGACAGTGTCGATGCAACATCCTTGAGCCATCGCATCGACTCGGCTGCTCCGAACCAGCCGGCAATCGTAGCGGGAAACAGTATGATGGATGAAGCGAAAATCGGCGGAATAACACCAGACATGTTCAACTTCAGTGGCAGGTGAGAGCTCTGACCGCCGTAAATTTTGTTGCCAACCTGGCGCTTGGCATAATTGACGAGAATCTTGCGTTGACCGCGTTCGACGAAAACAACGAATGCAGTAACCAGAACAACGAGTACGCAGATGATAAGCGCCGTCAGTGGATGCATCGCCCCGGTTCGTACCAGTTCGAGCAAGCCACCGATAGCGTTCGGCAAACCAGCGGCAATGCCGGCAAAAATAATGATAGATATTCCGTTACCAAGGCCACGCTCGGTAATTTGCTCACCTAGCCACATCAGGAACATGGTCCCGGTCAGCAACGTAGAAACCGTCGTCAGACGGAACATGAAGCCAGGATCATTGACCAATCCAGCCTGCGCCTCCAAGGCCACAGCAATTCCCACCCCCTGAAACAGGGCGAGAATCACGGTGCCGTAGCGCGTGTACTGGGTAATCTTGCGGCGACCAGCCTCGCCCTCTTTCTTGAGAGCCTCAAGCTGTGGACTGGCAACACTCATCAACTGCATGATGATCGATGCCGAGATATACGGCATGATTCCCAATGCAAATATCGTGAATCGCGACAAAGCACCGCCCGAGAACATGTTGAACATGCCCAAGATGCCGCCTTGTTGCGAATTGAAAAGATCGGCCAGAACGTTGGGATCAATCCCGGGCACCGGGATGTGAGCACCGATACGGTACACAACCAGTGCGCCAAGCAGGAACCAAAGCCGGCGCTTCAGATCGCCGAACTTGCCACCCTTGCCAACGGTATTGGGATTTGCTGCCAACGTTCTAACCTTTCCCTGCTTTACTCGGCGACCGAACCACCGGCAGCCTCAATGGCAGCCTTGGCACCCTTGGTCGCGCCAACACCCTTCAGGGCAATTTTGCGGCTGATTGCACCGGAAAGAATTACCTTGGCCGAAAGCGCATCACCCGGAACGATACCGGCCGCCTGCAGAGCAAGCAGATCGATTTCGTCGACCGGCAGACGGTCCAGATCGGTCAAGCGAACTTCGTAGTTGCGAGCACGGGTCAGTGAGTTGAAACCTCGCTTCGGCAAGCGGCGTTGCAGCGGCATTTGACCGCCCTCGAAGCCAACCTTGTGGAAGCCGCCGGAGCGGGACTTTTGGCCCTTGTGACCGCGACCGCAGGTCTTGCCCAGGCCGGAACCAATACCGCGGCCAACACGCTTGGCTGCCTTCTTGGAACCTTCACCCGGTTTGATGGTATTCAGACGCATGGCTTAACCCTCAACCTTAACGAGATACTGAACCTTCTGGATCATGCCGCGGACTGCCGGCGTATCCAACAGCTCCGCGGAGCTGTTCAGCTTGCGCAGGCCCAAGCCACGCACGGTGGCGCGGTGATCCTGCTTAGTGCCGATGATGCTCTTGACGAGCGTCACTTTGATTTTCTTGTCAGCCATGACTTACCCCATGATCTTTTCAACCGAGAGACCGCGCTTGGCGGCGATCTCGGCCGGCGTGTTGACCTTCGACAAACCGTCGATAGTTGCACGCACGATGTTGTAGGGATTGGTCGAACCGTGAGCCTTGGCCACCACGTTGGTCACGCCAACGACCTCGAAGACGGCGCGCATGGCGCCGCCTGCGATGATGCCGGTGCCCTCGGGTGCCGGCTGGATCATCACGGTGGTAGCGCCGTGACGGCCCATCACGGTGTGATGCACGGTACCGTTCTTCAGGCTGACCTTGGCCATCTTGCGACGCGCCTCTTCCATTGCCTTTTGGGCAGCAACCGGCACTTCGCGGGACTTGCCCTTGCCCATGCCGATACCGCCGTCGCCATCACCAACCACGGTCAATGCCGCGAAGCCGAGGATGCGACCGCCCTTCACCACCTTGGTGACACGGTTGACCGCAACCATCTTTTCGCGCATGCCATCGTCGCGCTCTTCAGCCTGTTGCGGCTTCTTGTTTCTTTCAGGTTTAGCCATTTTCTAACCTTATCCTTTCGCGACGATCAGAACTTCAGGCCAGCTTCACGCGCGGCTTCCGCCAACGCCTGAACGCGACCATGGTACTGAAGACCGGAGCGATCAAAAGCCACCTGTTCGATACCGGCGGCCTTGGCACGCTCGGCAATCAGTTTGCCCACAGTAGTGGCAGCAGCCTTGTTTCCGCCGTTCGGGAGTTCACCACGAACCCCCGTTTCCAGCGTGGAAGCCGAAGCCAGAACCTTGCCGCCGCAGGGCGAAATGATCTGGGCGTAAATGTGGCAGTTCGTGCGGTTAACGCACAGGCGCACAGCTTTGAGCTCGGCGATTTTGGCCCGGGTTTTGCGGGCACGGCGCAGACGCGCTTCTTTCCTGTTAAACATATGCCACCCTTACTTCTTCTTGGTTTCCTTGATAACCACCACTTCATCGGCATAACGAACGCCCTTGCCCTTGTAGGGCTCCGGCTTACGATATGCACGAATCTCGGCGGCAACCTGACCGACTTGCTGTTTATCCGAACCCTTGATCAGAATTTCGGTCTGGGTCGGGCACTCAACTTTCACACCTACTGGCATCTTGTGCGCCACCGGGTGAGAAAAACCCAGAGACAGATTCAGGGTGTCACCCTGAGCCTGGGCACGATAGCCAACGCCAACCAACTGCAGCTTGCGCTCGAAGCCCTTGGAAACGCCGGTAACCATGTTACTGAGGTTGGCACGCATCGTGCCCCACATGGCTGCTGCATTCGCGGCGCCAACAACCTTGGAAACGACGACGTTCTGGCCTTCAACGACGACATTGACCGCCGGGTGAGCAGCAGCCTTCAAGGAGCCAAGCGGCCCCTTGACGACGATCTGCTCACCGACGGTGACTTCAACACCGGCCGGCAGTACTACGGGATTTTTACCAATACGAGACATAATTGCTTCGCTCCTTACGCCACGATGCAGAGGACTTCGCCGCCAACTTTGCTGGCACGAGCCTTGCGGTCGGTCATGACGCCCTTCGGGGTCGAAACGATGGCCACACCAAGGCCATTCATGACGCGCGGAATATCTTCGCAGCCCTTGTAGATGCGGAGACCAGGCTTGGAAACACGTTCGATACGCTCAATAACCGGACGACCGGCGTAATACTTGAGTGCAATATCAAGGGTTGCCTTGCCATCAGCCTCACGGACAGCAAAATCTTCAACGTAACCTTCATCCTTGAGTACGGCGGCGATGGCCACCTTAACTTTGGAAGAAGGCATGGAGACAGACGCCTTTTCGGCGAGCTGGGCGTTGCGGATGCGAGTCAGCATGTCCGCGATAGGATCGCTCATAGCCATTTCTGAATCTCCTGATTACCAGCTGGCTTTAACAATGCCCGGGATCTCGCCATTGAAGGCAAGCTCACGAATCTTGTTACGGCACAGACCGAATTTACGGAAAACACCACGCGGACGGCCAGTCAGCTGGCAGCGATTGCGCAGACGTGACGGGCTGGAGTTACGCGGCAGGGCCTGCATCTTCAGACGGGCTTCATAACGCTCCTCGTCAGACAGGCTCACGTTATTGATGATCGCCTCCAAGGCAGCACGCTTTTTTGCGTACTGAGCCACCAGCTTGCGGCGCTTCTCTTCACGGTTGATCAGAGCAAGTTTTGCCATGATTGCCTCAATTCTTGAACGGGAACTTGAAGGCGGTCAGCAGAGCCTTGGCTTCTGCATCGGTCTTCGCGGTCGTGGTGATGCTGATGTTCATACCCCGCAGAGCATCGATCTTGTCGTACTCGATTTCCGGGAAAATGATCTGTTCTTTGACGCCCATGTTGTAATTGCCCTGGCCGTCAAAACCCTTGCCGGAGATACCGCGGAAGTCGCGAACACGCGGCAGGGCGATAGTCACCAGACGATCCAGGAATTCGAACATGCGCGGACCACGGAGAGTGACCATGCAACCGATCGGATAACCGTCACGAATCTTGAAGCCCGCAATAGACTTACGGGCCTTGGTCGTCACCGGCTTTTGACCCGCAATCTTCTGCATGTCGCCGACGGCGTTTTCCAGAACCTTCTTATCAGCAACCGCCTCACCGACACCCATATTCAGAGTGATCTTGGTGATACGCGGAACTTCCATTACGGACTTGTAACCGAACTGCTTGCTCAAATCAGCAACAACGGTGTCCTTGTAAAACTGTTGCAAACGCGCCATGACCACCCCTTATGCGTTTACCAGTTCGCCGTTCGACTTGAACACGCGAACCTTGCGGCCATCCTCAAGCGCCTTGATGCCGACACGGTCAGCCTTCTTGGTCGCCGGATTGAACAGCGCAACATTGGAGATATGGATAGGCATGTCCTTGTCCACGATGCCACCAGCCACACCCTTGATCGGGTTCGGCTTAACGTGCTTCTTAGCACGATTGACACCCTCGACAAGCACATGCTCATCATCGACACGGCGCAGCACGGTGCCGCGTTTGCCCTTGTCTTTACCAGTAATGACAACGATTTCGTCGCCCTTGCGAATTTTTTCCATCATCCGTTCCTTACAGCACTTCCGGAGCCAAGGACACGATCTTCATGAAGCGCTCGGTACGCAGTTCGCGAGTCACCGGGCCAAAGATGCGCGTGCCGATCGGCTCGAGCTTGTTGTTGAGAAGGACTGCGGCATTGCCATCAAAGCGCACCAGCGAACCATCCGGGCGACGAACACCCTTGGCGGTACGAACCACCACGGCGTTATAGACATCACCCTTTTTGACCCGACCGCGCGGCGCAGCATCCTTGATACTGACCTTGATGATGTCACCAATGCCCGCATAACGGCGCCTGGATCCACCCAGCACTTTGATACACATTACTGAACGTGCGCCGGTGTTATCGGCGACATCCAGTGTCGTCTGCATCTGAATCATTTAAATAAACTCCAACTTAATCCGCCCAGGCGGTCAGTCTTGGAACCCGTACGGGTCGAACAACTTCGCAACCACCAGGACGGCAGTCGCAAAAAAGAAGCCGGATTATACCGGCTTCTTTGATCACTGCGCAAGCGTTTTCAAAAAACTTTCGTTATACAACGATCGCCTTTTCAAGAACGCTCGTGACAGCCCAGGTCTTGGTACGGGAAACCGGACGAGTTTCGACGATCTCAACGAGATCCCCTGCCTTGGCCGAGTTGCCTTCGTTATGGGCGTGGTACTTCTTGGAACGAACCATAACCTTGCCGTACATAGGGTGCTTGACCTTACGCTCGACGAGAACGGTGACCGTCTTGTCCATCTTGTCGCTAACCACACGACCGATGAGAGTACGCTTAATACTGGTGGATTCGCTCATTGCTGCACCGCCTTTTCACGGATAAGCGTGCGGACGCGAGCAATATCGCGACGCACCTTGGACATTTGGCTGGTATTGGACAACTGCTGGGTTGCGAGTTGCATACGCAGACCGAACTGGGCCCTCAACAGATCCAGCAATTCCTTGTTGAGCTCGTCCACGCTCTTGGTTCTCAGTTCAATAGCTTTCATGATTACCCCAGATGACGAGTCACGAAGGTGGTGGCAATCGGCAACTTGGCGGCGGCGAGGGCAAATGCCTCGCGAGCCAGCGCTTCATTGACACCATCCATCTCGTAAAGAACCTTGCCCGGCTGAATTTCGGCAACCCAGTACTCCGGATTGCCCTTACCGTTACCCATACGAACTTCTGCCGGCTTCTTGGAAATCGGCTTGTCAGGGAAGATACGGATCCAGATGCGACCACCCCGTTTGATGTGACGGGTCATGGCGCGACGAGCAGCTTCGATCTGACGAGCTGTCAGACGACCGCGACCGGTAGCCTTGAGGCCCCATTCGCCGAAGGAAACCTTCGTGCCGCGAGTCGCAAGGCCTTCGTTGCGACCCTTGTGTTCCTTGCGGAACTTGCGACGATTTGGTTGCAGCATTTAAGCACCTGCCTTTCTTACGCGCTTGGCCGGGGCCTCGCCGTCGGCTTTCTTCACCGTACGAGTGCGCGGCTTATCGCCTTCAGGCTTACCTGGAGCGCGACGCGGACGACGATCGTCGGCGGCCGGCTCTTCTGCGACCGGCTGCTCGTTGCGATCAAGCATATCGCCCTTGTAAACCCAAACCTTGATACCGATGATGCCGTATGTGGTCAGCGCTTCCGAAGTTGCATAATCGATATCGGCACGCAATGTGTGGAGCGGCACGCGACCTTCGCGATACCACTCACTACGAGCGATTTCGGCGCCATTCAGACGGCCGGCGCTCATCACCTTAATGCCCTGAGCGCCCAGACGCATTGCATTCTGCATCGCACGCTTCATGGCACGACGGAACATGATGCGCTTCTCGAGCTGTTGGGCGATCGAGTCAGCGATCAGTTGAGCATCGATTTCCGGCTTGCGGATTTCTTCAATCGATACATGGACAGGAACGCCCATGATGCGCTGAAGATCCGTACGCAGTTGCTCGATATCTTCGCCCTTCTTGCCAATTACGACACCCGGGCGGGCAGAGTAAACGGTGACGCGGGCATTCTTTGCCGGACGCTCGATCAGCACACGACCAACCGAAGCGTGCGCGAGCTTGCGCTTCAGGTATTCGCGGACCTTGATATCTTCGTTCAGCATACCTGGGAAGTCCTTGCTGTTAGCATACCAGCGCGAACCCCAGTTCTTGGTGACTGCCAAGCGGAAGCCAGTCGGATGAATTTTCTGTCCCATGGCTCTTCCTTAGTTACCAACGGTCAGATAGATATGGCAAGTCGGCTTGATGATCCGATTGCCACGACCCTTGGCGCGTGCGGTAAACCGCTTAAGCACCATGCCTTTTTCGACGTAGATGATTTTCACCTTCAGTTCGTCGATATCAGCGCCGTCGTTGTGCTCAGCATTGGCGATTGCCGATTCGAGCACTTTTTTAACGATACCGGCCCCCTTTTTCGGGGAGAAAGCCAGGATGTTGAGAGCCTGACCAACCGGCTTGCCACGCACCAAGTCCGCAACCAAGCGACCTTTTTGCGCAGAGAGGCGTACGCCTCGTAGACTTGCACGAGTTTCCATGTCAGCTCCTTACTTCTTGGCCTTCTTGCCGGCGGTGTGACCCTTGAACGTACGGGTCAGCGAAAACTCGCCGAGCTTGTGGCCGACCATATTTTCGGTGACAAACACCGGAATATGCTGCTTGCCATTGTGGACCGCAATCGTCAGGCCGATGAACTCGGGGAGGATCGTCGAACGACGCGACCAGGTCTTGATCGGGCGCTTGTCGCTGGTAGCACGAACTGCTTCGACTTTGTCGATCAGGTGCGCATCAACAAACGGGCCCTTTTTGAGAGAACGTCCCATTTCCTACCCCTTAACGCTTATGACGGCGCTGAACGATCATGCTGTTCGTGCGCTTGTTGCTGCGGGTACGGTAACCCTTTGTGGGCTGACCCCATGGATTGACAGGCACACGACCTTCGCCGGTCTTACCTTCACCACCGCCATGGGGGTGATCAACCGGGTTCATGGCAGTACCACGAACTGTCGGGCGAATGCCACGCCAACGCATAGCCCCGGCTTTGCCATACTTGCGCAGGTTGTGCTCTTCGTTACCGACTTCACCAATGGTGGCACGGCACTCAACATGCACGCGACGAACCTCACCGGAGCGGAGGCGAATTTGAGCATACGTGCCTTCACGAGCCAGCAGCTGAACGGAAGCACCGGCGGAACGAGCCAACTGAGCGCCCTTGCCCGGCATCATCTCGACACAGCAAATAGTCGTACCAACCGGAATATTCCGAATTGGAAGTGCATTGCCCGACTTGATCGGAGCCTCTGAGCCACTCATGATCGCTTGGCCAACTACCATTCCCTTGTTGGCAATGATGTAGCGACGCTCACCATCTGCATAACAGAGGAGTGCAATGTTTGCAGTGCGATTCGGGTCATATTCCAGACGTTCAACCTTGGCAGGGATACCGTCCTTGTTGCGTTTGAAGTCGATGACGCGATAAGCCTGCTTGTGACCACCACCCTGATGGCGAACAGTGATGCGACCATTGTTGTTGCGGCCAGCATTACTAGACTTGGATTCAATTAGACCAGCAAACGGCTTGCCCTTGTGCAGGTTGGCGTTGACAACCTGCACAACGGCGCGACGACCAGGGGAGGTCGGCTTGACTTTAACGAGAGCCATTACACATTCCCCCCTTCAACGAAATTGATTTCCTGGCCCGGCTTGAGGCTCACATAGGCCTTTTTCCAGCCCTTGCGACGGCCAGTTGCGCCTTTGAAGCGCTTGACCTTGCCCTTCACATTCGCAACCTGAACACCCTCAACTTCGACCTTGAACAAAAGTTCGACAGCGGCCTTGATTTCCGGCTTGGTCGCATCGGACGCAACACGGAAAATGACTTGCTCGTACTTGTCGGCGACATAGGTCGCCTTCTCGGAGATTTGCGGTGCCAGCAGCACCTGCATCAGACGCTCTTGATTCATCCCCACATCTCCTCGAACTTGGCCACGGCGTTCTTGGTAACCAAAACCTTGGCGAAGCGAACCAGCGAAACCGGATCGGCTTCCTGCGCCTCAAGCACCAGAACGTTAGGCAGGTTACGGGACGAGAGATACAAATTTTCGTTCAACTCGTCGGTGATAACCAGAAGATTGCCCTCAAGACCCATGCTCTTCAGCTTCTGGGAAAACAGCTTGGTCTTGGGCGCATCGACGGAAAGATCGTCAACGACGACAAGACGGTCCTGACGGGCCAACTCGGACAGAATCGCGGCCATACCGGCGCGGAACATCTTCTTGTTAACCTTCTGGCTAAAGTTTTCTTCGGGAGAGTTCGGGAAGATCCGACCGCCTCCACGCCACAGCGGGCTGCCGTTGCTACCAGCACGAGCACGACCGGTGCCCTTCTGACGCCATGGCTTGGTGGTAGTGTGACGGACTTCGGAGCGATCCTTCTGCTGACGGTCGCCAGAACGTGCGTTCGCCTGATAGGCAACAACGATCTGGTGAACCAGCGCTTCATTGAAATCGCGACCGAACAGCACGTCGGAAGCCTGCAGCTTGGCTGCTTCCTGACCTTGTTCGTTAATAACCTTGAGTTCCATGTCGCCCCCTTAAGCCTTGACCGCCGGACGCACGACGACGTCGGAACCCTTGGCACCCGGAACGGCACCCTTGACCAACAGAAGCTGGCGATCGACATCAACGCGAACAATCGTCAGACCCTGCATCGTGGACTGAACGTCGCCCAGATGACCTGCCATGCGCTTACCCGGGAAAACACGACCCGGATCCTGCGCCATGCCAATGGAACCCGGTGCATTATGCGACACGGAATTGCCATGGGAAGCACGGTTGGAACTGAAGTTGTGACGCTTGATACCACCCTGGAACCCCTTACCGATCGAGGTACCGGTCACGTCAACCTTCTGCCCTTCGGCAAAAATGGTGACTGCAACCTGATCGCCCGCCTTGAAACTGGCCAGCTGATCGGCTTCGATCTGGAATTCCTTGAGCACATGCCCGGCTTCCACACCCGCCTTGGCCAGATGGCCAGCAAGGGGCTTGGAAACGCGCGAGGCACGGCGCTTGCCGAATGCGACCTGAATGGCTGCGTAGCCATCGATCTCCGGCGTTTTGACTTGGGTCACGCGGTTGTTTGACACGTCAAGCACAGTTACCGGAATGGACGCGCCATCCTCGGCAAAAATGCGAGTCATGCCAACCTTGCGACCAACAAGGCCTAGACTCATGGTTATTCTCCTCATCGCCGGCTGCGATTGGCCGGTCGATGTAAAACAACAAATGGGCAGCCGTCGCCGGCCACCCCCGAAAGGCGCGGATTATATCCGCGAACTACTTTTACTGCAACTTGATTTCTACGTCGACCCCAGCTGGCAGATCCAGCTTCATCAGCGCATCAACGGTCTTGTCGGTCGGATCGACGATATCCATCAGGCGAAGATGGGTACGGATTTCGAGCTGATCACGGGAAGCCTTGTTAACGTGCGGCGAGCGCAGGATGTCGAAACGCTGCTTGCGGGTCGGCAACGGCACAGGCCCCCGAACAACAGCACCGGTACGCTTGGCGGTTTCAACGATTTCCTGAGCGGACTGATCGATCAGGCGATAGTCGAAGGCCTTCAGACGAATACGGATTTTTTGGCTTTGCATTTTTGGCTTCCAAAGAGCGACGGGGTGAACACCTGCCCACCCCTGTTTTCAAAAAAGAGCGATTATTCGATGATCTTAGCAACGACGCCGGCGCCGACGGTACGACCGCCTTCACGGATGGCGAAGCGCAGACCTTCTTCCATGGCGATCGGAGCGATCAGCTTGATCGTCATGGCGATGTTGTCG